>ERZ506572.5-NODE-5-length-379536-cov-14.5944_pt1 | contig 379536 bp, 354 predicted proteins | sample MGYA00512764_ERZ506572 | MGnify/ENA metagenome assembly ERZ506572
CGCAGCGGCGATTTTGCTGGCCGGAGCCCGGGGGTACAGGGGGCGGCGGCGACTGGCCGCCCCCTGTGCGCTCCCTGCGCCATGAGTGACATAACGCAGACGATTAACCGGGAGCGCAAACTACGCTGAAGCCACAGATAACATAAACAACCACACTGCAGTGCTTCCCCTCACCCTGGCCCTCTCCCGGAGGGAGAGGGAACCGTCCGGCTGGCCGCGCAAGCGCAGCGCCGCCGGGCGATGACGTTACTTCTGCGTTTTGGCGAATTCGTCTTTGGCTTTCTGCAACTGCTGCTGGAAGGCCGGGTTGGTGTGCAGCGTAGCGACCACCGCGGAGCCGACGATGCGCGCCGCATCGACATCGCTCTGCCAGTGATAGCCGCAGATCACCCGGCTCTCGCCGAGCTCATAGCCGCGCTTCAAAATTTCATTTTGCCGCTGCGGGTTGATCTCCGCCAGCACTAGGGCGGTGGCCCAGCCGATAGAGGTATGCCCGGACGGGTAAGAGCCGTTTTTCGACAGCTTGTCCTGCTCGGTGGTGTTGCAGGTGGAGACGCCATAGAACGCAAACGGGCGAATGCGCATGTATTTCTCTTTCGCGCCGCGGGTCGCCAGATCGCCGGCGTCTTCAATCATATTGGTCAGCAGTTTGTGGAGCTGAGGCGCGTCTTTCTCGGTGATTGGGGAACCAAAGGCGCTGGAGAAGGCATTGGCCACGCCGCCCGCGCTGAGGTTGGCATCTTCTGCCGCCAGCTTCCCGCGCTCGGTATTGCGCAGCAGACGCCCCTGCTCATACATCGCCTGATCGTTTAAGAACGCGATACTGCCCACCGCCGGCGGCGGCGGCAACAGCGCCAGGCTGTCGATGGCCTGGGCATTGGTCAGATAGTAGAGATCGGGCTTGGTGGTGACATCGTTCCCGGGGGGAACCAGAGCAAAGGCGTTAACGGAGAAGAAACTGGCCAGGCAAAGGGCAAGAACACGCTTTTTCATTAGAATTTCCTTACGTCATAATCATTCCAGAGAAGACAGTTCTGTGTTGTCACATTTCTGTCATCTTTAAGTAAAAGTGAAAATGGTCGGGAAAAAATTGCCGTGTCTCGCAAAAACGGCTTTTTGTCTGCTTAATGAGCAACCATACGCGATTTCAGACTGTCGTACTTACCACCCTGGCGTTTGGGCGCTAACATAGCGGGATTGCAATGACAGGAGATGTCCATGAGCGAGCAAGCCATTCGTTTAACGCAATACAGCCACGGAGCCGGTTGTGGTTGTAAAATTTCCCCGAAGGTGCTGGAAACCATCCTGCATAGCGAGCAGGCGAAGTTTGTCGATCCGAACCTGCTTGTCGGCAACGAAACCAGCGACGATGCCGCCGTCTATGATCTTGGTAACGGCACGTCAATCGTTAGCACCACCGATTTCTTTATGCCGATTGTCGATAATCCGTTCGACTTTGGCCGCATCGCCGCCACCAACGCCATCAGCGATATTTTCGCCATGGGCGGGAAACCGATTATGGCGATTGCCATCCTTGGCTGGCCGATCAACACCCTGGCGCCGGAAATTGCCCGTGAAGTGGTGGAGGGCGGGCGCTTTGCCTGCCAGCAGGCCGGGATCGCGCTGGCGGGCGGCCATTCTATTGACGCTCCGGAGCCGATCTTCGGTCTGGCGGTCACCGGCGTGGTGCCCACCGAGCGCATCAAGAAAAACAGCACTGCGCAGGCGGGCTGCAAACTGTATCTCACCAAACCGCTGGGGATCGGTGTGCTGACCACCGCGGAGAAAAAATCGCTGCTCAAGCCAGAGCATCAGGGACTGGCGACGGAGACCATGTGCCAGATGAACCTCGCCGGCGCCGCGTTTGCCGCCATCGACGGGGTGAAGGCGATGACCGACGTCACCGGCTTTGGCCTGCTCGGCCATCTTAGCGAGGTGTGCCGCGGGGCCGGCGTGCAGGCGCAGCTGCGCTATGCCGATATCCCAAAACTGCCGGGGGTGGAAGGCTATATTGCCGCCGGCGCGGTGCCGGGCGGCACCGGGCGCAACTTTGCCAGCTACGGCCATCTGATGGGCGAGATGCCGGCGGAGTGGCGGGACCTGTTGTGCGATCCGCAGACCTCCGGCGGCCTGCTGCTGGCGGTGACTCCGGAAGCGGAAGCCGAAGTCCAGGCCGCTGCGGCGGAGTTCGGCATTAAGCTGGCCGCCATCGGCGAGCTGGTCACCGCCCGCGGCGGACGACCCATGATCGAGATCCGTTGATTCGATGCGGTTGTTTATTGCGGAAAAACCGAGTCTCGGTCGGGCTATCGCCGATGTGTTGCCTAAACCGCACCGCAAAGGCGATGGCTATATTGAGTGCGGCAACGGGCAGGTGGTCACCTGGTGTATCGGCCATCTGCTGGAGCAGGCGCAGCCGGACGTCTATGACAGCCGCTATGCCCGCTGGAATCTCACCGACCTGCCGATTGTGCCGGAGAAATGGCAGCTACAACCCAAACCCTCGGTCACCAAACAGCTCAATGTGATCAAGCGTCTGCTTGGCGAGGCGCAGGAAGTGATCCATGCCGGCGACCCCGACCGTGAGGGGCAGCTGCTGGTGGACGAAGTACTCGATTACCTGCAGCTGGCGCCGGAGAAGCGTCAGCAGGTGCAGCGCTGTCTGATTAACGATCTCAACCCGCAGGCGGTGGAGCGGGCGATCAATCGCCTGCGCGCCAACAGCGAGTTCGTGCCGCTCTGCGTGTCGGCGCTGGCGCGGGCGCGTGCCGACTGGCTGTACGGCATCAATATGACCCGCGCCTATACTCTGCTGGGGCGCAACGCCGGCTATCAGGGGGTACTGTCCGTGGGGCGGGTGCAGACCCCGGTACTTGGCCTGGTGGTTCGCCGTGATGAAGAGATTGAAAACTTCGTCGCCAAAGACTTCTTCGACGTGAAGGCGCATATCGTCACGCCGCAGGAGGAACGTTTTGTCGCCACCTGGGTGCCAAGCGAAGCCTGCGAACCTTATCAGGATGAAGAAGGGCGTCTGCTGCATCGTCCACTGGCTGAGCACGTGGTTAAGCGCATCGAAGGCCAGCCGGCGCTGGTGACCGGCTATAACGATAAGCGCGATTCCGAACCCGCGCCGCTGCCGTTCTCGCTGTCGGCGCTACAGATTGAGGCGGCCAAACGTTTCGGCTTCAGCGCGCAAAACGTGCTGGATATCTGCCAGAAGCTGTACGAAACCCACAAGCTCATTACCTACCCGCGTTCGGATAGCCGCTACCTGCCGGAAGAGCACTTCGCCGGCCGTCATGCGGTGCTGAATGCGATTGCCGTCCATGCGGCGGACCTGCTGCCGCAGCCGGTGATGGATCCGGAGATCCGCAACCGCTGCTGGGATGATAAAAAGGTCGATGCGCACCATGCGATTATCCCGACCGCCCGCAGCAGCCAGGTCAAGCTCACCGATAACGAAGCGAAGGTCTACCACCTGATCGCCCGGCAGTATCTGATGCAGTTCTGCCCGGACGCGGTGTTCCGCAAATGCCAGATTGACCTCGAGATCGCCAACGGCAAGTTTGTCGCCAAGGCGCGTTTTCTGGCAGAGGCTGGCTGGCGGACGCTGCTGGGCAGCAAAGAGCGCGATGAAGAGAACGACGGCACGCCGCTGCCGGTGGTGGCCAAAGACGATGAACTGCTGTGCGAGAAGGGCGAAGTGGTGGAGCGTCAGACGCAGCCGCCGCGCCACTTCACCGACGCCACGCTGCTGTCGGCGATGACCGGGATTGCCCGTTTCGTGCAGGATAAAGATCTGAAGAAGATCCTCCGCGCCACCGACGGTCTCGGCACAGAAGCGACCCGTGCCGGGATTATCGAGCTGCTGTTCAAGCGCGGTTTCCTGACCAAAAAGGGGCGTTATATCCACTCCTCGGACGCTGGCCGGGCGCTGATTCACTCCCTGCCGGAGATGGCCGCGCGTCCGGATATGACCGCCCACTGGGAATCGGTCCTGACGCAGATCAGCGAAAAGCAGTGCCGCTATCAGGACTTTATGCAGCCGCTGGTGGGGACGCTGTTCCAGCTGATCGATCAGGCACGGAGCACGCCAGTGCGCCAGTTCCGCGGCCTGGCCGCGCCAGCCGGGGCGAAAAAGTCGTTCAGCAAAGGTAAAGGCAAGCCGAAAGGGAAAAAAGCGGCAGACGATGCTGCGCCGCCGCCGCAGTAACCCGCCGGTGATCGCGAGGATGCGAATCCCCGCGGCCACCGCTTCTCCGCCAGCCAGGTCAATGGTCTACACTAAACAGCCGGGCAGGGCTTGACGACTTCCCCCCTGAATGCGTCTTCGCGCTTGCCGATAATGTTGCTCATTTCTCTCACCGGCGATAAGGAGGACCCGTGAAATATATCGCTATTAGCCAACCGGGCGGCCCGGAGGTATTGCAGATCCGTGAAGGAGAAATCCCTGCTATTGGGGAGAATGAGGTGCTCATTGCGGTGAAGGCCGCCGGCGTCAACCGGCCGGATATCCTGCAGCGTCAGGGGCTGTACCCTATGCCCAAGGGCGTCACCCCCGTACCTGGCCTGGAGGTGGCGGGCGTTGTGGTTGAGGTCGGCGCGCAGGTCACAGCGTTTACGCCCGGCGATCGCGTTTGTGCGCTCACCAACGGCGGCGGCTATGCCGAATACTGCGCCGTGCCGGCAGGCCAGACGCTGCCGATCCCGGCGGGCCTCAGCTTTAGCGAAGCGGCCGCCATTCCGGAAACGTTCTTCACCGTCTGGGCGAATGTCTTCCAGCTGGGTAAGCTGCAGCCTGGCGAAAGCGTCCTGATCCACGGCGGCGCCAGCGGGATTGGCACCACCGCGGTCCTGCTGTGCCACGCGCTGGGGATGACCGTCTATGCCACCGTTGGCCAGGACGAAAAAATCGCTACCCTACGTCCCTATGCTACGGCGATTAACTACAAAACCGATGATTTTGCAGAGAAAATCGGCCAGCTGACCCACGATGAAGGCGTGGATGTCATTCTGGATATCGTTGGCGGCCCTTACTTTAACCGCAACCTTGGGATACTGAAAAAGGATGGACGGCTGGTGATCATCGGCTTTATGGGCGGACGAATCGCTCATGAGGTTGATATTCAGACCCTGATGCTCAAGCGAGCCACCGTCACCGGCTCAACCATGCGCGGCCGGACGGCGGCGGAGAAACAGGAGATTGCCGAGGCGCTGCGGCGCCACGTCTGGCCGCTGCTTGAGGCAGGGAAATGCAAGCCGATGATCTACGCCAGCTACCCGATGGCGGAGGTTGCCGAGGCCCATGCTTGTCTGGACAGTGGTCAGCATCTGGGGAAAGTGGTGATCACGATGACGTCGTGAGACGCATCCCGGCGGGCAGCCGCCGGGATGGAGTCAGGGGAAGTTAAATCACGCCCTGGGCCAGCATGGCATCCGCGACTTTCACGAAACCGGCGATATTCGCACCGCGCACGTAGTTTGTCTGCTTCGCTTCGCCGCCGTACTGCACGCAAGCGTGGTGGATATCCAGCATGATGTGATGCAGACGGGCATCCACTTTTTCCGCTTTCCAGCCCATGCGCGCGGCGTTCTGCGCCATCTCCAGACCGGAAGTCGCCACGCCGCCGGCGTTGGCCGCTTTGCCCGGGGCAAACAGCACGTCAGCTTCCAGGAACAGGTCGGTTGCGGCGATGGTGGTCGGCATGTTGGCGCCTTCCGCCACGGCCTTCACGCCATTGGCAATCAGCTGGCGGGCGGCATCGACGTCCAGTTCGTTCTGGGTCGCGCAAGGCAGGGCGATATCCACCGGCACTGACCACGGCTGCTGGCCTTCAAGATAGGTAAGGCCAAATTCGCGGGCGTAGTCGGCCACGCGGCCATGGGCACGCTCTTTAATGTCGATCAGGCGGGCCAGTTTTTCTTTGGTGAAGCCCGCTTCGTCAACGACGGTGCCGTTGGAGTCGGAGGCGGTGACCACCCGCGCGCCAAGCTCCATCGCTTTCTCAATGGCGTATTGCGCGACGTTGCCGGAGCCGGAAACCGCCACGCGAGCGCCTTCGAAGCCGAGGCCGTGACGTTTGAGCATCGCTTCGGTGAAGTAGATCAGACCGTAACCGGTGGCTTCCGGACGGATCAGGCTGCCGCCAAAGGAGAGGCCTTTACCAGTGAAGACGCAGGCGCTGTTGTTGGAGAGCTTGCGCATCATCCCGGCCATAAAGCCGACTTCGCGGCCGCCGACGCCGATATCGCCCGCCGGTACGTCGGTATCCGGGCCAAGGTGGCGATAGAGCTCGGTCATCAGCGCCTGGCAGAAGCGCATCACTTCGCCATCGCTCTTGCCTTTAGGATCGAAATCGCTGCCGCCTTTCCCGCCGCCCATCGGCAGGGTGGTCAGGGCGTTTTTGAAGGTCTGCTCGAAGCCAAGGAATTTGAGAATCGACAGGTTAACCGACGGGTGGAAACGCATCCCGCCTTTATACGGGCCGATGGCCGAGTTGAACTGCACGCGCCACGCGCGGTTGACCTGGACCTGATTGCGGTCATCCACCCACACCACGCGGAACTGGATCACGCGCTCCGGTTCCACCAGACGTTCCAGCAAAGCAAGCTGACGATAGCGCGGATTTTCCTCAAGGAAAGGCCACAGGGTGGTCATCACCTCCCGGACGGCTTGAGCAAATTCGGTTTGATGAGGATCGCGCTGTTGAACGCGGGTGAGAAAGCCTTCCAGAGTGCACGTCTGATCCATAGATATAAGTTCCCCTTATGGTTGTGGTTGCATGTATTTATTATGATTCGGTCCTTGAAAAAACCGATTTTCCGACTATAACACCGCTAATCCTTAGGCAAGCAAGGAAAAATTAAGCCGACAACAAAATTTATAATTGTCCGCCCGTCATAACTAAAAACGATGACGAGGCGGCGGGCGGATCAGCGGCCGGAAAGGGTCGGGCGCTGGGCGATAAAGGCATGCAGCAGAGGAATATCGGCCGGGGCGAGATCGAGGGTTAAGGCGTCAGCGGGCAGGCACCAGCGCAGCTGAGTGTGATAGTGGGCCAGCGGTATGCCCTGAAAGTGCGGCACCCACCAGGCGTGCAGATGGATCTGGCGGCCGGAGACTTCCCGCTGATGGCTGGCGATATAGCATGCCGGGTGGGCGATGATGCCCATCTCCTCCTGTAGCTCGCGGGCCAGCGCCTGCGGCTGGCTTTCACCAGGCTCCACTTTGCCGCCAGCGAACTCCCACATCCCCGGCTGGTCGGCGTGGGGCGGACGCTGCGCCAGCAGAATCTGGCCATCCTGTTCAATAATGGCTGCGACAACATCAATCATTTTTAGCATAAGCATCAAGGTGAATAAGACGAATCTGGCCTATTATCACCGCCATAGACCTTGACTGACAACCGCCAACCCTGCTGGAGACCTCCGTGCTTGATAGCCACCTGCATCCGCGCCTCAAACCCCTGCTTAATGCTGTCGCCGGCGCGCTTGACCGCCCGGGTATTTCACCGGACGGGCTGACGCTCCTCGGTTTTGCCATCGGCGTGCTGGCTCTGCCCTTTCTGGCGCTGGGGTGGTATAGCGCGGCGCTGGTCGCTATTCTCTTCAACCGCCTGCTGGATGGTCTGGACGGCGCTCTGGCGCGGCGGCGCGGGCTCACGGACGCGGGGGGCTTTCTCGATATCGCACTGGATTTTCTCTTCTACGCCCTGGTGCCGTTCGGCTTTATTCTGGCAGATCCGCTGAACAATGCCCTGGCGGGGGCCTGGCTGCTGTTTGCCTTTATCGGCACCGGCAGCAGCTTTCTCGCTTTTGCCGCACTGGCGGCCAGGCATCAGATCGCCAATCCCGGCTACGCCCATAAATCGCTGTACTATCTTGGGGGCCTGACGGAGGGGACGGAGACCATCCTGTTGTTTGTCCTCTGCTGCCTGTTTCCGGCGCATTTCGCCTGGCTGGCGTGGCTGTTTGGCGCGCTGTGCTGGCTGACGACGGCGACGCGCATCTGCAGTGGCTACCAGACCTTAAAGCGGGTGGTGTGAGCGGGAAAGCGCGCGTCGCTGGCTGGGGGCGACGCGCTGGTGGGGCGTGTTACTGACTGCTTTCCGGGCCGCGTTCGCCGCGGGCGACCGGATTGTGCGGGTTGCTGCTCCATTCGTACCAGCCGCCGTCGTACACCGCGATGTGCGGCCAGCCCATGGCGCGGGCATACATGAAGGTTTCCGAGGCCCGCCAGCCGGTCCCGCAATAGAACGCCACCTGCTGGCTCGGCAGAATGTTCCACTGGCGCCACAGCGTAGCGATATCGTCAGCGCTGCGCATGGTGCCGTCCGGGTTATGGAAATCCTCCATGTGCGTGGAGTCGCTCCCGGCGTGGCCCCAGCGGGCGCCGGCGATGTCGCCCTTCGGCTTGATATAGCTGTAGCCGCTGGTGGTGCCGATAAACTCCGGCCACGAGCGGACGCTGACCAGCGAGGCGTCCTGACGATGCAGCAGCCCGCGGGCTTGTTCGGTATCCAGCATCAGCTGCGGCTGGCCGGGGATCGGCGCGCCGAAGTCCTGCGCCGGCTGCTGCGCCGGCGGCATGCCGCGCTCGACCGGCAGCCCGGCGTCGGACCAGGTCTGCCAGCCGCCGTCAAGCAGGCGCACGTCTTTGACCCCGGCGTACAGCATGATCTGCGCCACCCGCGCTGCGGCGTAGACGTCGCGACCGTAGAGGATCACCGTGGTGTCATGCCGGATGCCGTGCTTCGCCAGCATCGCTTTCAGCTGTGCGTCGGACACTTTATTCCACAGCGGTTCGCTTTCCACCTCATTGGTATCGATATAGCCCGCGCCAGGGATATGGCTCAGCAGATAGAGTTTCGGCGCTCCCCAGGCGGCTTCGAACACTTTCCAGTCGCCGGTCGGGGCGGCGGCTACGCGTTTTCCCTGCTGCAGGTCGTGCAGCCACTGGGGGTAGACCAGCTGTTCAAAGTGCGGCAGCTTTTGCAGGCGGTCGGTCTGGCTCAGCGCATCGCTCAGGGTGCTGAGCCGGGTGAAGCCCGCTTGTTTCAGCCGCGCCGCGACGCTGGCATTATCTTCCGGGTTGCCGTACAGCGCGACGGGGGTATCCGGCTGGATCTGGTGCTGCTTAGCCCAGGCGCGGAGCTGATCGTCGCTCATGGCGCCGAGCCAGCGGGCGGAAAGATTCAGGGCCTGCGGCTCATGACCTTCGGGGCCGTTGGCGCGCTGCGGCCAGCCGTTGTAATAAGCGCTCAGGCGGGTGTCAATGGCCACGCCGTGCTGCTGTTGCAGGTGGGAGAGAGTGAGCGCTGGCATGGTTTCAGCGGCGCAGGTGGTGGAAGCAGCAAGCCCCATAAGCAGGGCGAGTGCGGTCAATTGAGAAACACGTTTCATCGAAATGCCCGACGGTAAAAAGTGGAGGGCGTATTCTCCGCTCGCCAGGCGCCGATTTCTTTGCGGTAACGCAGGTTTGCACGCTATTGCTCTTCATTGCCAGGTCTCCATCGCCAGGCAGCGTCCCGCCGGCGGACCGTCCTCGCGATCGTGGGTCACCAGGATCGCCGGAATGGCCTGGCGGGCCAGTTCCTCAAAAACCCAGCGGCGGAACGCGGCGCGCAGGGTGGCATCCAGACGGCTGAAGGGTTCATCGAGCAGCAGCGCCTCGGGGCGCGCCAGCAGGGCGCGCAGCAGGCTCACCCGCGCCCGCTGCCCGCCGGAGAGCGTGGCCGGGTCGCGTGGGGCGAAGCCATGCAGCCCGGCGCGGCTGAGCGCTTGCTCCACTGCGGCTTTTCGCGCCTCGCCGCGCACACTCTCCGGCAGCGCCAGCTGTAAATTTTGCCCGACGCTGAAATGGTCGAACAGTAACGGGTCCTGAAACAGGATGCCGATGCGTCGATGCTCCGTCGGCAGCGTATCGCAGCGACGTCCATTGAGCCACAGCTCGCCCTCGGCGCGGAAGTCGCCGGCCAGGGCGCCAATCATCCAGGCAAACAGCGTCGATTTTCCGCTACCGGAGGGGCCCATCAGCGTCAGCACTTCTCCAGGCGCCACCGAAAAGGCGACCTCCCGCAGCAGCGGCTGACGTTTCACGCTCAGGGTCAGATGGTTTACGGTTAGCACTAGCGAAGTCCTCGTCGATAGCGGCCCGCCAGCCAGGCCAGCAGGGCCGTCAGGGTAAAGCATACCGCCGGCAGCAGTAATTGCCACAGCGCCTGGGCGGCGAGCGTCTGCACCTCGCCGCCGCTGCTGAGCGCCACCGCCTGGCTGGTGAGCGTCGGGATACGACCAGCCCCCAGCCATAGCGTCGGCAGATACTGCGCGATGCTCACGGAAAAGCCCACCGCCAGCGCGGTCAGCAGCGGGCGGGTCAGCGAGGGCAGGGTCAGCAGCCAGAAAATACGCGTGGGCCCCCAGCCGAGCGTGCGGGCGATAATCGCCATCCGCGGGTCGCGCTGGCGCCAGGCCGGGCGCAAAATAAACAGCATCCATGGCACCACCCACAGCAGATGGCCCCACAGAACGGTCCACCATTCGCCGTCTAGCCAGGCGTACAGCGCCAGCCGGTACTGGCCAGCGGCCAGCGGCAGGGCCGGCAGGACCAGCGGCAGCCAGACCCAGCCATCTCCCCGCGTCGGGCCGCAGGCCAGCCACAGCAGGCAGACAGCCGCGCCGAGGGCGCAGGCCGCCAGCGCCAGGCCAAGGCTGTTGCCGAGGGCATCCATCTGCGGTGGCGCTGAGCGCGCCAGCCCCGCCAGCAATAGCGCGCCCAGCAGACCGCTCAGCGGCAGCAGCGCCGCCAGCAGGCGGCCGGGCAGGGCATGAGGATGAGGGTGACGAATACCGCGCAGATTGGGCTGGTACTGGCGCTGTATCCGCCACCCTCCCCAGGCCACCAGCGCCAGCCCGCCGAGGATCGTCATCAGTAACAGGCTGGCCAGCGCCCCTTTGGCCTGCTGCAGGTCATCGCCCTGGCTTAACCACTGCCACGCCAGCACGGCGAGAGTGGGCGGATTGCCGGGCCCCAGCACCAGGGCGACATCGACCGCCGACAGACTCCAGGCGGTGGCGGCCAGCAGCACCATGCCGAGGGCGGGCAGCAGGGCGGGCAGCACCAGCCAGCGCAGGCACTGCCAGCGGCCGTAGCCGAGGCTCTTCAGCGCGGTCGCCTGGTCGGCGAGGCGTTTCTCCCCCAGCAGGCCATAGATCACCCACAGCACAAAGGCGCTCTCTTTCAGGGCCATCGTCAGGCCAAGCCCGATGCCATACCGGTCGACCGGCGGCGTCAGAAGCGGCAGCCACTGCCAGATCCAACCCCCTTCGGCGAACAGCAGCAGCGCCGCCGTCGCCAGGGCAAGATGGGGTACCGCCAGCAGCAGCGGCAGACGGGAAGCCAGTCGCCGCCAGCGGAGCGAGGGCCAGAGGGCAGCGACGACGGTCAGGGCGATCAGCAGCGCGCCGCCGACGGACAGCAGCGTCGAGACGAGCGTGGCGGCCAGCGCCTGGCCCAGCTGCGGGTCGGCGAACAGCGCCCGCCAGTGGGCCGGGGAGCGCGCAGCGCCCACCAGTTCCCCGGCGGCGGGGAGCAACGGCAGATAGATCGCCGCCATCGTCCCCCAGGCCAGCAGGATCAGTGGGTACCGTAGCGGCGCAGCCATTCCTGCTCCAGCGCGTCAACCCATGCCGCGTGCGGCTCGGCAAGCACCGGCGGTAGATCCTGCGGCACGGTAGCCGCCAGCGCCTGACGCTGGCCGTCAGGCAGACGCTGCGGGTCCAGTACGCTCGGATCGCCCCAAACGGCGGCATCGGCCTTGCGCAGCTGCGCTTCAGGCGAGAGCAGGAAATTGGCCACCACTTTGGCTCCAGCGACGGCGCGGGCGTTAGCCGGGATGGTAACGAAATGGACGTTGCCGAGGGTCCCCGCGGTGAAGCCGAAGCTGTAGCTGTCCGTCGGTAATTCGCCGCTGGCGGCTTTCTGCCGGGCGTGCAGCGGGTTAAACGTGAGTGATAAGCGGAGGGTGCCATTGTTGAGCATGGTATCCATCCGTGCCGGCGACGCCGGGAAATCCTTGCCCGCCCGCCACAGGGCCGGGTGCAGCGCATCGAGATAGCGCCACAGCGGGGCCGTGACCGCCGCGAAGGTCGCCGTCTGCGGCGGCTGGCGCAGGGCGGCCGGCTGGTCGGTGAGGGCGATCAGCAGTTGCTCCAGCAGGGCGGTGCCGGTGAAGTCCGGCGGCCGCGGGTAGGTCACGCTGCCGGGATGGGCTCTGGCGAAGGCCAGCAGCGCCTGCGGGCTGGTGGGTGGCTGCGGCGTTTGCCCGCGGCGGGCGATAAACGTCAACTGGGCGCTGCCCCACGGCGACTCCGTACCGTCGGTGGCGACAGAAAAGTCCTCCCGAACCGGCTTTTGCAGATCGACAAAGCGCCAGTTGGGCAGCGATTCGGCCCAGCCGGTGAGCAGCAGGTTGGCCTGCTTAAGCGTGCGAAAGTTTTCGCCGTTGATCCACAGCAGATCCACCGACCCGCCCCGGCGACGGCCGGCCTGCGCCTCGCTCTGGATGCGTTTCACTGCGTCGGCGGCGTCGGCGATGGGGACAATACGCAGGTCGATCGCGTAGTGGCGTTTGACCTCCTCGCTGACCCACGCCAGATAGCGGTTGACGGCCGGGTCCCCGCCCCAGGCGTTAAACCAGACGGTCTGCCCGCGGGCTTCCGTTTGGATCTGCCGCCAGCTGTCGTTGGCATTAACCGCCAGCGGCCAGAGCAGCAGCAGGCACAGACAGAGGCTGAAATCACGCAAACGGCGCATCGTTACTCCTTATTCTGCGGGGAAGAGGTGGGCATCTGACACAACCCCTGGGCCGGGATCGCCATCGCGGCATTGAACCGCGCTGATAAATTTTGCAGGCCGATCAGGGCGGTCAGCTCGGTGAGCGCCCTGGCGTCAAAATGCGCGGCCATCGCGCTGCGCAGGGCATCATCCACCTCCGGCGGCGTCTGGGTGGCGGCTTCGGCATAGGCCAGCGCCAGACGCTCTTTTTCGCTGAACAGCGTACTGCTGCGCCAGTCGGCGACCGCCAGCAGCTTGTCCTGGCTGCCGCTCCGCGCCGCGAGGGTCATGCTGGTGATATCGATACAGAATTCACAGTGGCACAGTTGGGCGATGCGGGCGCTGACCAGCGACCGCAGCACCGGATCCAGCGGCGAGCGGCGGCGTTCAATGTAGCCCACGAACAGCGAAACCAGGTAAAACAGCCATGGGATCCGTCCCCACCAGCGAATGGGGCTCAGCACCTGGCCGTAATGCCGGCGGTGCAGCCAGGCCTGCGGACGAAGGATCAGGGGGACAGAATCCAGCGGGGGTAAGCTCATGGCGACGATCTCTTATGACGTTCACGGTAAATATTTTTGGCGATAGAGATGACCACCGCCAGGGCAAAAAGCAGCGAAAGCCCGGTGGCCAGCCAGAAGGTGCCCCCGGTGAGCAGACTCCCGGCCCAGGAATAGACGATAGTCGCCGGCAGCTGGCCCACGCCGGTGGCCAGCATAAAGGGCCAGAAGCGCAGCGAGGTTAGTCCGGCGGCATAGCTGACCGGGTCAAACGGCACAAACGGCAGCAGGCGGCAGACCAGGATCGTCTGCGGGCCAAAGCGAGTGAAATAGCCGTCGACGCTGCGCAGCACCGCGCGGCCGGTGAGTTTTTCCACCACTTCGCGCCCCAGCGCTCTGGCGATGCAGAAGCAGAGCCCGGCCCCGACCATGGCGCTGAACCATGACAGCGCACCGCCCCAGAAGGCGCCGAACAGGGCGGCGTTCGCCAGGGTAATCAGGAAAGCCGGCAGCGGAGCGACGATCGCCTGGAGGATCATCAGCGCAAATGAGACCAGCGCGGCCTGCGGCCCCCAGGCGGCGATAAACCCTCTGACCTGCTGCGGATCCAGGGAGGCTAACGCCGTCAGACTCTGCTGCAGAAAGGCACGCCCGCCGGGGAACCGCCACCAGGCGGCCAGCCCGGCGACGGCCACCACGGCAAGGGCCAGCCGGGCGCGGCGCAGGTGACGGCGATCAGGTTGGGTCATGGCGTACCTCCTCGCCGGGCGTTGCCATACGGCGGGCGCGGGCAAACCGTTTGCCCATCTGCACCAGGGCAAACAGCAGCCCGCCGGCGAGGCTCAGTTTGAGCGCGAAGGCGAGAGTTACGCCCTCGCGGGCCAGCTCGCTGGCCATTACCGAATAGATGACCAGGCCCGGCAGGGTAGTCACGGCGGAGATCAGGGTAAAGGGCCAGAAAGGGATCGCCGTCAGGCCGTAGGCGTAATTCTGAATGTTGTAGGGAAAGAGCGGCACCAGGCGGGTGAGGATCAGGAAATCGCAGCCGCTGCGGGCGATACCGCGCTCAATCGCCTGAAAGACGGCGGTATGGCCCACATAGCGCTGCAGCAGATCGCGCCCAAGCCAGCGGGCGATTAAAAACGACAGCGAAGAGGCGAGGGTGGCGGCGGCAAACGAGAGCAGGGAGCCTGTCAGCGGGCCGAAGAGCATCCCGCCGGCGATCACCAGCAGGCTGCCGGGGATCAGACACAGGGTGGCAATGATAAACAGCGCGACATAGAGCAGATATCCCCAGGCGCCCTGATGGCGCAGGGTGTCCTGAAGCAGATGAAGGTGAGTCAGCAGATCGTGGAGACCGACGCGATGGCTGATAACGGCCAGCGTGGCCACCAGCGCGAGAAGTCCCAGCCCTTTACCAATGGCCGGATGACGGCTTCTTTTGCATGAGGGGTGCTCCTGTACAGTCTGGACGCAGTGGACATCAAAAAGTGCGCGCGACAGTATCCTGTTCCGACGACCGTCACAATGGTTTACCGTCGCTTTGTTGATTTTGCTCAGGAAATTCTGCCCCCCGCACCGCGGGAGGCGAGAGAAGGGCGTAAATTATGGCCGGAAGGTGGCCCACACCGGCGCGTGGTCGGACGGTTTTTCCATTCCGCGGATCTCATAATCGATTCCGGTCTCCACGCAGCGCTGGGCCAGAGGCTGGCTGGCCAGCAGCAGGTCGATGCGCAGCCCGCGGTTATCGTCGAAGCCTTTGGAGCGGTAATCGAACCACGAGAAGTGCTCCTGATTGTCTGGATTAGCCTGACGCCAGGTATCCACCAGGCCCCAGCCCAGCAGGCGATCCATCCACTCCCGCTCTTCCGGCAGGAAGGAACATTTGCCGGTACGCAGCCAGCGTTTGCGGTTCTCTTCACCAATACCGATATCGAGATCGGTGGGACTGATGTTCATATCGCCCATGATCAGCACCGGATTCTCTTTGTTGAGTTCGGTCTCCAGATAGTTCTGCAGATTCTGATAGAACGCCGCTTTGGCCGGGAATTTGGTTTCATGATCGCGGCTTTCACCCTGTGGGAAATAACCGTTAATCACCGTGACGTTGCCGAAAGGCGACGGGATCTCCGCCATGATGATGCGGCGCTGAGCCTCTTCGCCATCGTCCGGGAAACCGCGGCGGACGGCAATCGGCGTCTCTTTGGTCAGCAGCGCGACGCCATAATGGCCTTTTTGTCCATGATAAAAGACGTTATAGCCGAGTTTGGCGACCTCTTCGAGAGGGAACATATCGTCGTGAACTTTGGTTTCCTGCAGGCCAATCACGTCCGGCTGATGTTTTTCGACGATGGCGGCCAGTTGGTGTGGGCGGGCGCGCAGGCCGTTGATATTAAAAGAGACGAATTTCATAGTCGCTGCCACTGTGCAAGGTGAATAGTGCAGGGATGGTAGCAGAAATTCGCCTGGCTGGCTGCCACCGGATGCGTCATTCTGCCAATCGCTGCGCATGAGCGTGCCGTGGTTGCCCCTTTTACGGGCATGCCGCGCCAAAAAAGGGCAAATATCTACGATAAATTTCGCAGAGGATCACAATTACAGAATTATATCTTACCGTTGCATAACTTATCTACTTTAATCACTGTTTATCCCCCTTTATCGGATACTTATTCACTAAATATGCATTTTATGTGAATAGCGTTCGGCTGTAACTCCTTGATTCTGCGTTATCTCAACCGGTTTATGCATTTTTATCGCTGGCTGGCACGAACCGTGCAATCTACATTTACAGCGTAATAACTCATATTTATTAACATTATTGCTACTTTTAATTTACCGGAAGAGGTCGATATGTCTCAGTCAATTACGCGTAACCACTTTGATGAATGGATGATGCCGGTCTACGCGCCAGCGGCGTTTATTCCGGTGCGGGGCGCCGGGTCGCGGCTGTGGGATCAGCAGGGCAAAGAGTATATCGATTTTGCCGGCGGCATCGCCGTGAACGCGCTGGGGCACGCCCATCCGCGTCTGGTGCAAGCCCTGACTGACCAGGCCAGCAAATTCTGGCATACCGGCAACGGCTACACCAATGAGCCGATCCTGCGTCTGGCCAAAATGCTTATCGATGCCACCTTCGCCGACCGGGTCTTCTTCTGTAACTCCGGCGCTGAGGCCAATGAGGCGGCGCTCAAGCTGGCGCGTAAATATGCCCACGATCGCTTTGGCAGTGAGAAAAGCGGCATCGTCGCTTTCCAGAACGCCTTCCACGGGCGGACGCTGTTCACCGTTTCGGCGGGCGGTCAGCCGGCCTACTCCCGGGATTTTGCCCCGCTGCCGCCACAGATCCAGCATGCGGTGTTTAACGATCTCGAGTCGGCAAAGGCCTTAATCAATGACCAAACCTGCGCGGTGATCGTCGAGCCGGTGCAGGGCGAAGGGGGCGTGGTGCCGACCAGCGGCGAGTTTTTACGCGGCCTGCGCCAGCTTTGCGACCAGCACAACGCTCTGCTGATTTTCGATGAAGTGCAGACCGGGGTCGGGCGCACCGGCGAGCTGTATGCCTATATGCACTACGGCGTGACGCCCGATGTGCTGACCACCGCCAAAGCGCTGGGCGGCGGTTTCCCTATCGGCGCGCTGCTGGCGACAGAGGCCTGCGCCAGCGTGATGACCGTCGGTACCCACGGCACCACCTACGGCGGCAACCCGCTGGCCGGGGCGGTGGCCGGCGAGCTGCTGTCGATCGTCAACACCCCGGAAGTCCTCTCCGGCGTCAGACAGCGCCACCAGTGGTTTTGCGAGCGTCTGCAGGCGATCAACGCCCGCTATGGTCTGTTCAAGGAGATCCGCGGCCTGGGACTGCTGCTCGGCTGCGTACTGAACGACGCCTGGGCCGGGAAGGCGAAAACGCTCAGCAACCTGGCGGCGGAAGAGGGGGTGATGATCCTGATCGCCGGCGCTAATGTGGTGCGTTTTGCGCCGGCGCTGAACGTCAGTGAAGAAGAGGTGAATAGCGGGCTGGATCGCGTCGAGCGGGCCTGCGCGCGTTTCGTGGCAGGAGTCTCATCATGATGGTTATTCGACCGGTGGAGCCGGGCGATTTGCCCGGGCTGCTGAAGCTGGCAGCGGAGACCGGCGGCGGGCTGACCTCGCTGCCGGTGGATGAAGCGACCCTCGCGGCGCGGATCGCCCGCTCGCAGCAGACCTGGCGCGGCGAGCTACCGAAAAGCGAGCAGGGCTATGTCTTTGTGCTGGAGGAGAGCGAAAGCGGCGCGGTGGTGGGCATCTGCGCGATCGAGGTGGCGGTGGGGCTCAACGATCCCTGGTATAACTACCGGGTCGGCACCCAGGTCCATGCCTCGAAGGAGCTCAACGTCTATCAGGCGTTGCCGACGCTGTTTCTCAGCAACGACCATACCGGCAGCAGTGAGCTGTGTACCCTGTTCCTCGACCCGCAGTGGCGCAAAGAGGGCAATGGCTATCTGCTGTCGAAATCGCGCTTCTTATTTATGGCCGCCTTTCGCGAGCGCTTCAATGAGAAGGTGGTCGCCGAGATGCGCGGGGTGATTGACGAGCAGGGCTACTCGCCGTTCTGGGAGAGCCTGGGCAAACGCTTTTTCGCCATGGAGTTTTCCCGCGCCGACTACCTGTGCGGCACCGGACAGAAGGCTTTCATTGCCGCCCTGATGCCCAAGCATCCGCTGTATATCGATTTCCTTTCCCCTGAGGCGCAGGCGGTGATCGGCAAGGTTCATCCGCAGACCGCCCCGGCCCGGACGGTGCTGGAGAAAGAGGGATTCCGCTACCTGAACTACATCGATATTTTCGACGGTGGCCCGACCCTGGAGTGCGATATCGACCGGGTGCGGGCGATCCGCAAAAGCCGTCTGGTGACCACCGAGGCCGGCGAAACGCCACCCGGCGACTGGCCGTTGTGCCTCGTGGCGAACGAACAGTATCACCAGTTCCGCGCCCTGCTGGTGCGTGCCGACCCGGATGGCGACACCCTGACCCTCAGCGCCCGCGAGCTGGATATGCTGAAGTGTCATGCTGGCGACCAGGTGCGCATGGTGCGCTTGATCCCTGAGGAGAAAACCGCATGAGTCTGTGGATTAACGGCGAATGGCGGCCCGGCGATGGGCCGCGCTTCAGCAAACAGGATCCGGTCAACCTGAAGATTGTCTGGCAGGGCGAGGCGGCGGATGCCGGGCAGGTTGCCGAGGCGGTCGCGGCTGCCCGCCAGGCGTTCCCGGCCTGGGCGCGGCTGCCGTTTGCCGACCGCCAGGCCATCGTCGAAAAGTTTGCCAGCCTGCTGGAGGCCAGCAAGGCGGAGCTGACGGCGATTATCGGCGCCGAGACCGGAAAGCCGCGCTGGGAGGCGGCCGGGGAAGTGACGGCGATGATCAACAAGGTGGCGATCTCGGTGAAGGCGTATCACACCCGTACTGGTGAACAGCACAGCGATCTGCCCGACGGCGCCGCCACGCTGCGTCACCGGCCGCACGGCGTGCTGGCGGTGTTTGGCCCCTATAACTTTCCCGGCCATCTGCCGAACGGGCACATCGTACCGGCGCTGCTGGCGGGCAATACTGTGGTCTTTAAACCCAGCGAACTCACCCCGTGCAGCGGCGAAGCGGTGGTGAAACTATGGCAGCAGGCCGGCCTGCCCGCCGGGGTGCTCAACCTGGTGCAGGGCGGTCGGGAAACCGGCGAGGCGCTCAGCGGTCAGGCGAATATCGACGGGCTGCTGTTTACCGGCAGCTCAACCACCGGTTTTCATCTGCATCGCCAGCTGGCCGGGCAGCCGCAGAAGATCCTCGCGCTGGAGATGGGCGGCAATAACCCGCTGATCGTCGACGATCCGCGGGACGTGGATGCCGCGGTGCATCTGACCATCCAGTCCGCCTTTATTACCGCCGGCCAGCGCTGCACCTGCGCCCGCCGTCTGCTGGTCCGGCGCGGCGAGGCGGGCGATGCCTTCCTCTCCCGGCTGGTGACGGTGAGCCAGCGGCTGATCCCGGCGGCGTGGGACGCCGAGCCGCAGCCGTTTCTCGGCGGGCTTATCTCTGAACCGGCTGCGCAGAAAGTGCATCAGGCCTGGCTGCAGCGGGTCGCCGCTGGCGCGGTCACGCTGCTGGAGCCACGTTTATTGCAGGCCGGAACGTCGCTGCTAACGCCGGGGATTGTCGACATGAGCGACGTGGCCAATGTTGAAGATGAAGAGGTGTTTGGCCCGCTGCTTGGCGTCTGGCGCTACGACACGTTCGAGGAGGCGATTGCCTTAGCCAACGCCACCCGCTTCGGCCTCTCCTGTGGGTTAATCTCTCCGGAACGGGAGAAGTTTGATCGACTGCTGCTCGAGGCGCGGGCAGGGATAGTCAACTGGAACAAACCGCTGACCGGGGCGGCGAGTACCGCGCCGTTCGGCGGCACCGGGGCGTCCGGTAACCATCGTCCGGGGGCCTGGTATGCCGCCGATTATTGCGCCTGGCCGATGGCCAGCCTTGAATCGCCGACCCTGACGCTGCCCGCCAGCCTGAACCCGGGGCTCGACTTTCTGGCCGGGGAGGCGTCATGACCGCCCGCGAAGTCAACTTTGACGGTCTGCCCGGGCTGACCCATCACTACGCCGGGCTCTCCTTTGGCAACGAGGCTTCCACCCGGCACCGCCACCGGGTGTCGAACCCGCAGCTGGCGGCAAAGCAAGGGCTGAAAAAAATGAAAGCCCTCGCCGACGCCGGCTACCCGCAGGCAGTGATCCCGCCTCAGGAGCGGCCCAATGTGCCACTCCTGAGGCAGCTGGGCTTTAGCGGCAGCGATGAGCAGGTGGTGGCCCGGGCGGCGCAGCAGGATCCGGATCTGCTGTCGGCGGTGAGTTCGGCCTCGGCAATGTGGGTGGCGAACGCGGCGACGGTCTGTCCCTCCGCCGATTCGCTGGATGGCCTGGTGCACCTGACGGTGGCGAATCTGCAGGATAAATTCCACCGCGCCAGCGAAGCACCGACCACAGAGGTGCTGCTGCAGGCGATATTCCCCGACCGCACGCGATTTGCCATCCACCCGGCGCTGCCCGCCTCGGCCTGGTTTGGCGACGAAGGGGCGGCGAACCATAACCGTCTCGGCGGCGAGTATGGCGCCCCCGGCGTCCAGCTCTTTGTCTATGGCCGCCGCCGGGGGAGCGATGAGGCGCCGCGTCGCTATCCCGCGCGGCAAACCCTTGAGGCCAGCCAGGCGGTGGCGCGCCTCAATCAGGTCAATCCTCGCCAACTGATCTTCGCCCGCCAGCATCCGGCGGCGATCGACACGGGGGTTTTTCATAACGATGTCATCGCGGTGAGCAATCGTCAGGTCCTGTTCTGCCATGAGCAGGCCTTTGCCGACCAGACCGCGCTTCTCCAGCAGCTGGCGCAGCGGGTGCCGGGTTTTACGCCGCTGGTGGTCCCCGCCAGTCGGGTCACGGTGGCAGAGGCGGTTGCCACCTATCTGTTCAACAGCCAGCTGCTGAGCAGGGCGGATGGCAGCATGGCGCTGCTCCTGCCCCACGAAGCGCAGGAGCATGCCGGCGTCTGGGAATACCTCAATGAGCTGCTGGCCGGGGACAACCCCATCGCCGCGCTACAGGTGTTCGATCTGCGCGAGAGTATGGCCAACGGCGGCGGTCCGGCGTGTCTGCGCCTGCGGGTGGTGTTGACGGCCGAGGAGTATCAGGCGGTCAATCCGCACGTCCTGATGAACGATACGCTGTTTGCCACCCTCAATGACTGGGTGGATCGCTACTATCGCGATCGCCTTACCCAGGCCGACCTCGCCGACCCGCAACTGCTGCGGGAAGGGCGTGACGCGCTGGATCGGTTGACCCAGATCCTGCAGCTCGGTTCGGTTTATCCATTTCAGCAATAAGGGGGCGCGGTGGAACATTTTCTGGCATTAACCCTGGCGGGGCGTTTGCCCCACCATTTTCACGGCGAGACGGCGCACTTTCGCTGGCACTGGTTGGGTGAGGGGATCCTCGAGCTGACGCCGCATGCGCGCTGCGAGCGCGGGCTGGTACTCTCCTGCGCCATTCATGGCAACGAAACGGCACCGGTGGAGATAGTCGACCACCTGGTGCAGCGACTGGTCCGGGAGGCACTCCCGCTGCGCTGGCGGTTGCTGGTGATCGTTGGCAACCCACCGGCGCTGCGGGCGAATAAGCGCTATCTGCACAGTGATATGAATCGGATGTTTGGCGAGCGCTGGCGGCAGTTTCCGCTCAGTGAGGAGACGCAGCGGGCGCAGCGGCTGGAGCAGGCGGTGGCCCGCTTCTATCGCGACCACGATGGTCCTCGTTGGCACCTCGATCTGCATACCGCGATCCGCGGGTCGCTACATCCGCGCTTCGGCGTGCTCCCGGCCCGCGATACGCCGTGGGAGGAGGATTTTCTTCACTGGCTGGGCAGCGCCGGGCTGGAGGCGCTGGTGTTTCATCGTCAGCCAGGCGGGACCTTTACCCACTTCAGCTGCGAACGGTTCGCGGCGCTGGCCTGCACCCTTGAGCTGGGCAAAGCGCTGCCGTTGGGTGAAAACGATCTGACGCAGTTTGCCGCCGCCGAAGGCGCGCTTTCCCGGCTGCTGGTGGGGGATCTGGCCATTGCCGACGCCCCGGCGCCGCTGCGCTACCGGGTGGTACAGCAGATCACCCGCCATAGCGATGATTTCCGCTTGCATATGGCGGATCAGACGCTGAACTTCACCCCCTTCGAACCCGGCACGCTGCTGGCGGAGGAGGGCGAGACGCGGTATGTGGTGGGGCCTGAGCCGGAGTATGTCCTGTTTCCCAATCCGACGGTGGCGAAGGGACTGCGCGCCGGCCTGATGCTGGAGAAATTATCCTGAGGGCAAGCCGTCCGCCGGGCGGCCTGCTTTATTTCTCGCGTCTTTTTTCGCCATCTTATTTTTTCGTGCGCCAGTGTAAATTTGCAGATTATTCCTGGTAAAATGCTTTGTTTTTAATCCCCCCTCCTTTATACTCTCCATAATTTCTCTGCAAAACAGTAAGTTATTTATTTTTTATTGCAATTCTTCGGCTAAATTCCTTATTTTCTCCATAATTGGCGAGAAACTGTTTTTTACACTTTCATTGTTTTACTCTTGCTCTGACTAATTGACGATTAACGTCGTAAAGTTAATCTCGTCAACACGGCAACGCGCCGTAAGAATAACGTAAAGTAAGGATTGAATGATGAAGAAACTCACTGCACTGTTTGTTGCCTCTACTCTGGCTCTGGGCGCGGCTAACCTGGCACACGCCGCCGACACCACCACCGCGCCGAGCGACAGCAAGCCGATGATGATGCATCATAAAGGCGGCCCGGGTCAGCATGACATGATGTTTAAAGGCCTGAACCTGACCGATGCGCAGAAGCAACAGATCCGCGACATCATGAAGAGCCAGCGTGAGAACATGAAGCGTCCGTCCCTCGACGAACGCCGCGCGATGCACGATCTGATCGCCAGCGACACCTTCGATAAGGCGAAAGCGGAAGCGCAGATCGATAAGATGGAAGCGCAGCATAAAGCGATGGCGCTGTCCCGCCTGGAAACGCAGAACAAGATCTACAACATTCTGACTCCAGAGCAGAAAAAACAGTTCAATGCTAATTTTGAGAAGCATCTGACAGAACGCAACGCGCCGGCAGGTAAAATGCCTGCACCTGCTGAATAATGTAGCGAACTGAATCAAGACCGCCGGTCTTGCCCAATAATGCCATCAGGCGTTGGGCAGGGCCGGCGGTTTTTTTATTGGTGGTTTCTCAGCCAAGCGGGTGCAGCGGGTAGTTGCCGCTGAGCAGGGGCTTACAGAGGATCTTGTAACCATCCTGGTCGAATCCGGCGGGCAGACGGGTCAACTCAGCGGCCTGGTCGAGCGAGTCGACGGCGCCCAGCCACAGCCAGTTATGAATGACGTGATACTGCGTCATATCCGGGCCGCGCTCCTCCAGCGCCACTGGCCCCGCCCACGGCCAGCACACCAGCTGCAGTTTACTCATCTGCGCCAGCAGGCGATCTCTGTGCGCCTCCACGCTCTCCTTTCCACAGCAGGCGCCGGCGCAGCGGCCCAGCGCGGAGCGAAAGCAGGCGCGGCCGCGGCTGAGCGGTTCCAGACCAAGCAGGCCATAACAGAGGCGCTGTTCGTCGGCAAGGCTCTGCAGCATCTGCAGCGCCGCCCGCCGGTTGGCGAACAGGCCATAGAGATGCTGCTGGTGCGAGAAATCAACCTCGCGGGCATAGACAATTTGCGGCCGGTGGTCCGCAAGTCGCCAGGCGCAGAGCTGCTTGTTACGCCGTAGCCGCTTGTTAAACAGCGGCTGCTGCTCTTTAATCAGCCGCGCCTCCAGCAGCAGCGCTCCCAGCTCGCCTGCGGTGCGCTGCCAGGTGATACGCCGCGACTGACGCAGCATCGCGGCCTCTTCGGGCGTGCGCAGGTGAGATAACACACGGCTGCGAAGGTTGACGCTCTTACCGATATAGAGCGGCATTGTGTCGCTGTCGCCGTGAAACTGATAGACGCCCGGCAGCTTTGGCAGCGCCTCCAGCCACGGGCGAAGATGTTCGGGATATTCATAGATCGCCGCCGCTTCAAACTCCAGACGCGGGGCAGATTGCTTTCTGGCCACATTAACTCCTGATACTGTCTATCTATCCAGTATAGCAGGCGGTTTTTGCGGCGAAAAGCGCAAAAAATAACCCCGGCGCGGGCCGGGGCGGGGAGGGACTATTTTTTCCAGAAATCGTCAAAGACGGTGATCGGTGGCCGACGCTTGTGTTCGGTTTTCAGATACCAGCCTTCGATCGTTTTGGCGATACTGGGATCCAGCGTTTTGCCTTCCAGATAATCGTCGATGTTCTCGTAGGTGACACCCAGGGCCACTTCATCCGGCAGGGAGGGGCGATCGTCTTCCAGGTCGGCGGTCGGCAGCTTCTTATACAGATGTTCCGGGCAGCCGAGATGGGCCAGTAGCTGTTTGCCCTGACGTTTGTTCAGGCGGAAAATTGGGTTGATGTCGGTGCCGCCGTCGCCATATTTGGTGAAGAAGCCGGTAATCGCTTCCGCCGCATGGTCGGTGCCGACCACCACCCCTTTGGTCATTCCGGCGATGCTGTACTGGGCCTTCATCCGCTCACGGGCTTTTTCGTTACCGCGAACAAAGTCGCTCAGTTCGATCCCCGCTTCGCGGAGCGCCTGTTCACTGGCCAGTACCGAGGCTTTGATATTCACCGTCAGCACCCGGTCAGGCTGGATAAAGGCGATGGCGTCCTGGCAGTCCTGCTCATCCGCCTGCACGCCATAGGGCAACCGAACGGCAATAAACTGCAGGCTGCTGTCGCCCGTTTCGGCACGCAGTTCATTAATCGCCATCTGGCACAGTTTCCCCGTCAGGGTGGAGTCCTGGCCGCCGCTGATACCCAGCACCAGCGATTTAATAAACGGGTAGGTCTGCAGGTAGGACTTCAGGAAATCGACGCTGCGGCGGATCTCGCCGGCGACATCAATCTGCGGCTTTGCGCCCAGCGCCTGAATAATCTCTTGTTGTAGCGTCATCGCGCCCTCCGAAAGTGAATCTGTTTGGCAAGCTGTTGGCTTAAAGCTACCTCTTTGCCGCTGAAACGACAAGGACCGGGGTTTTGACTGCCGGAAAAGAAGGCAATCAATGACATAGGATTTCATTATAGATGCCACTGCGCGGGAGAAACCGCCGGTCGGCAGCGGCGCGTCAATCCTGTTTACGCAATAACACAATCAGACATGATTTCGCTGTTCGGCTTGAAAAATAACACTATTTATTCCAGGCTTATCGTTACACAGTAGAAAAGAGGAACCAAAATGAACAAAAGCTTAGCAGGAATACTGGGCGTCACCGTCGCGTTAACCTTACTGGCGGGCTGTACCGCTTACGATCGTACCAAAGACCAGTTTACCCAGCCGGTGGTGAAAGATGTGAAGAAAGGGATGTCGCGTCAGCAGGTGATGCAGATCGCTGGCAAACCTTCAACGGAAGTGACCATGGTTCATGCCCGCGGCACCTGCCAGACCTACATCCTCGGTCAACGGGATGGTAAAGTAGAGACCTACTTTGTGGCCCTCGACGACACCGGCCATGTGATTAACTCCGGCTACCAGACCTGCGCCGAGTATGATACTGACCCGCGCAACGCCAAGTAAGCTTCCTACTGTTTACTGAGCCCTACGTAAGCCCGACCACTGGTCGGGCTTTTTTGTGAGTACTGATGCTTATTTAATTGCGCGAATTATTTGGGTGAAAATGTGAGGGTAGTCAAAACCAGAGGTCAATGAGAGACAATTCTGTTCAACAGCGAATTATCCTGGCGGCTCAGCTTGCCGTATACTCAACCCATAAACAGAATTAACCGGATGTTACCAGTCTTACCGGCTCTCAGCGGTTGCTGAAGGCCCTGGTCTCACACATTGAGGAAGCGTTCATGGAAAAGAAACACATTTATCTCTTCTGCTCGGCAGGCATGTCTACATCACTGCTGGTCTCCAAAATGCGCGCGCAGGCAGAAAAATACGAAGTCCCGGTCATTATTGAAGCCTATCCCGAAACCCTGGCAGGTGAAAAGGGACCGGAAGCCGACGTGGTATTATTAGGACCACAAATTGCGTATATGTTACCGGAAATTCAGCGCCTGCTGCCGAATAAACCGGTAGAAGTCATCGATTCTCTTCTGTATGGCAAGGTGGATGGTTTAGGTGTATTGAAAGCCGCCGTCGCGGCCATTAAGAAAGCTGCAGCACAATAATTTTAACTTTTAAAACTCGATGTATTTTGACGCCTGGCGGCACCCTGTTGCCGGACGTCAAAAAATAAAGAGTTTATTTTCCCGTCAAAGAGTAATTTCATACATCATCGCCGTAATAGTTTATTGCGGCTTTTAAGGGTATTGACTATGAGTAAAGTGATCGACTCGCTTGAAAAGGTACTCCTTCCTTTTGCAGTGAAAATAGGAAAGCAGCCGCATATTAATGCGATTAAAAACGGATTTATTAAGTTAATGCCGTTGACCCTCGCCGGGGCCATGTTTGTATTAATTAACAACGTTTTTCTGAGCTTCGGCGAAGGCTCTTTCTTTTATTCTATGGGCATTCGACTGGATGCCTCCACCATTGAAACCTTAAACGGCTTTAAGGCTATCGGCGGGAACGTCTATAACGGTACCCTCGGCATTATGTCGCTGATGGCGCCGTTCTTTATCGGCTCCGCGCTGGCGGAAGAGCGCAAAGTCGACCCGATGGCCGCGGGCCTGCTGGCGGTGGCGGCCTTCATGACCGTGACCCCGTATAGCGTGGGCGAAGCCTATGCGGTGGGCGCCAACTGGCTGGGCGGGCAGAACATCATCTCCGGGATGATTATCGGTCTGGTCGTCGCGGAACTGTTCACCTTCGTGATCCGTCGTAACTGGGTGATCAGACTGCCGGACAGCGTGCCAGGGTCAGTATCGCGCTCTTTCTCCGCGCTGATCCCGGGCTTCTTGATCCTCTCTATCTTCGGCATTATCTCGTGGGCCCTGTCGAGCTACGGCAGCAACTTCCACCAGATCATCATGGACTCGATCTCCACGCCACTGGCGGCGATGGGCAGCGTGGTCGGCTGGGCATACGTAATCTTTAACTCCCTGCTGTGGTTCTTCGGCGTGCACGGTTCCCTGGCGCTGACGGCGCTGGATAACGGCATCATGACCCCGTGGGCACTGGAAAACATCGCGCTGTATAACCAGTACGGCTCGGTTGATGCGGCTATCGAAGCAGGCAAACAGTTCCACTTCTGGGCCAAGCCGATGCTCGACTCCTATATCCTGCTGGGTGGCTCCGGGGCAACGTTGGGTCTGATTATCGCCATCTTTATCGCTTCCCGCCGCGCTGACCATCGTCAGGTGGCGAAGCTGGCGTTGCCGTCAGGCATCTTCCAGATTAACGAACCGATTCTGTTTGGTCTGCCGATCATTATGAACCCGGTGATGTTTATCCCCTTCGTGCTGGTCCAGCCGATTCTGGCAGCCATTACGCTGGCGGCCTATAGCTTAGGGATTATCCCTCCGGTGACCAACCTGGCGCCGTGGACCATGCCGACCGGTCTGGGAGCGTTCTTTAACAGTAACGGCAGCGTGGCCGCCCTGCTGGTGGCTCTGTTCAACCTTGGCGTCGCGACTCTGGTCTACCTGCCGTTTGTGGTGCTGTCGAATAAAGCGCAGACCGTCATTGAGCAGGAAGAGAGCGAAGAAGACATCGCTAACGCACTGAAATTCTGATACCGCGCGGTACGGGCAGTGCCCCGTACCGCCTGATAAATGAGGGAAATATTATGTTTGATCTGGACAACATCGACGCGGTAGAAACCCCGGAAAATGACCTCGAAGAGGTGGTGATGGGGTTGATTATCAACTCCGGACAGGCCCGCAGCCTGGCCTATGGCGCGCTGAAGCAGGCGAAGCAGGGCGATTTTGCCGCGGCGAAAGCGATGATGGAGCAGTCGCGCCAGGCGCTGAGCGAGGCGCATCGCGTGCAGACCCAGCTTATTGAAAGCGATGAAGGTGAAGGCAAAATGAAGGTCAGCCTGGTGCTGGTGCATGCTCAGGACCATCTGATGACCTCGATGCTGGCCCGTGAGCTGGTCGCCGAATTGATTGAGCTGCACGAGAAGGTACAATAGGCCATCGCGACGATGAGGCAGCCCAGGATGATGACCACCGAGATCAGTACCGCCAGAGAACAACAGCTGTTCAACGGGAAGAACTTTCATGTGGTCATCTATAACAAAACGGAAAGCGTGAGCGGGCTTCACCAGCATGATTACTACGAATTTACCGTGGTATTAACCGGGCGCTATTACCAGGAGATCAATGGCAAACGGGTGCTGCTGGAGCGCGGGGATTTCGTCTTTATCCCGATGGGGTCGCACCACCAGAGCTTTTACGAATTTGGGGCGACGCGCATCCTTAACGTCGGCATCAGCAGACGCTTCTTTGAGAAACATTATCTGCCGCTGCTGCCGTTTGGCCTGGTGGCCTCACAGGTTTACGCCGTGCAGAGCGCTTTTCTCGGCTACGTTGAGTCGGTCATCGCCTCACTCAATTTTCGCGAAACGGAATTTGACGAATTTATCGAGCTGGTTTCCTTTTATGTCATTAACCGTTTACGCCACTATCGCGAAGAGCCGGTTGCCGATGTTATTCCGCAATGGCTAAAAAATACCGTTGAGGCCATGCACGATAAGCTGAAATTCGGTGAGGGCGCGCTCGAGAATATGGTTCGTCTCTCGGGAAAAACGCAGGAATATTTAACCCGGGCGACCCAGCGATATTATGGTAAAACGCCGATGCAGATAATTAATGATATCCGTATTAACTTTGCCAAAAAACAGCTGGAAATTACCAACTATTCGGTGACGGATATTGCGTATGAATCCGGGTACAGTAGCCCGAGCCTGTTTATTAAAACCTTTAAAAAACTGACGTCGTTTACGCCGAGCAGTTATCGCAAACATTTGACCAGTATTAATTAAACCCGCGCGGTTTTAGCCGCCAGGTTTATACCGTAAATCATTCAAATTAACTGTCCGCATTGTTGCGGAGAGCGGCCTGCGTCCAGGCGTAGCGCCCAAGGGAGAAAAAGATGAGCCAGAAATTAAAAGTAGTCACTATTGGCGGCGGCAGCAGCTATACCCCGGAATTACTGGAAGGCTTTCTGAAACGTTACCATGAACTGCCGGTCACTGAACTGTGGCTGGTGGACGTGGAAGAGGGCCAGGAGAAGCTCGATATTATCCATGCGCTGTGCGAGCGGATGGTGGAAAAAGCCGGCGTGCCGATGAAGGTCTATAAAACGCTGGATCGCCGTGCGGCGCTGCAGGGCGCGGATTTTGTCACCACCCAGCTGCGCGTGGGCCAGCTGAAGGCGCGTGAAAAAGATGAGCGTATTCCGCTGAGCCACGGCTACCTGGGCCAGGAGACCAACGGGGCGGGCGGGCTGTTTAAAGGGCTGCGCACCATCCCGGTGATTTTCGAAATCGTAAAAGATGTGCAGGAGATTTGCCCGGACGCGTGGATCATCAACTTCACCAACCCGGCGGGCATGGTCACCGAGGCGGTCTATCGCCACACCAGTTTCAAACGCTTTATCGGCGTGTGCAACATTCCTATCGGCATGAAGATGTTCATCACCGACGTGCTGCAGCTCAGCCCGAGCGATGAGCTGAATATCGACCTGTTCGGTCTGAATCATCTGGTGTTCGTCCGCGACGTGCTGGTTAACGGCGTCTCGCGCTTCGATGAACTGCTGGACGGCGTGGCCTCTGGCCGTCTGACCGCGAACTCGGTGAAAAATATTTTCGACCTGCCGTTTAGCGAGGGGCTGATCCGCTCCCTGCGCCTGATCCCATGCTCCTATCTGCTCTACTACTTTAAGCCAAAAGAGATGCTGGCGATTGAGATGGGCGAGTACTATAAGGGCGGCGCGCGCGCCCAGGTGGTGCAGAAGGTGGAGAAACAGCTGTTCGAGCTATATAAAAATCCAGATCTCAAGGTTAAGCCGAAGGAGCTGGAGCAGCGCGGCGGCGCCTATTACTCCGATGCCGCTTGCGAAGTGATCAATGCTATCTATAACGACAAGCAGACTGAGCACTATGTGAATATCCCGCATCATGGCCACGTGGATAATATCCCGGCGGACTGGGCGGTCGAGATGAGCTGCACCTTAGGTCGCGACGGCGCGAAGCCGACGCCGCGCATCACCCATTTCGATGAGAAGGTACTGGGGCTTATCTACACCATCAAGGGGTTCGAAGTGGCGGCCAGCCAGGCGGCGATCAGCGGCGAGCTGAATGATGTGCTGCTGGCGCTGAACTTAAGCCCGCTGATCCATTCCGATCGTGACGCCGAGCAGCTGGCGCGGGAGATGATTCTGGCGCATGAAAAATGGCTGCCGAACTTTGCGGCGACTATCGAAAAACTGAAATCTTAACAGGAGCGGCCAATGGAACGCGTATTGATCGTCAATGCCGACGACTTCGGCCTCAGTAAAGGGCAGAACTACGGCATTATCGAGGCCTGCCGCAACGGCGTGGTGACATCGACCACGGCGCTGGTCAACGGCGCGGCCATTGACCACGCCGCCCAGCTAAGCCGCAGTACCCCGGAGCTGGCGGTCGGCATGCACTTTGTGCTGACGCTGGGCGAGCCGCTGTCGGCCATGCCGGGATTAACCCGCGAAGGCCGGCTGGGCAAATGGATCTGGCAGCAGGCAGAAGAAGGTCGCCTGCCGCTGGAGGAGATCGCCCACGAGCTGGCGTGTCAGTACCGTCGTTTTGTCGATCTCTTCGGTCATGAGCCGACGCATCTCGACAGCCACCACCATGTGCATATGATCGCCCCGATCTATCCCATCGTGGCGGCCTTTGCCCGCGAGAAGGGTATCGCGTTACGTATTGACCGCCAGGTGGCGGCGCAGAGTGGGCTCGATCAACAGGCGGCGCGCAGCAGCGCAGGCTTCAGCAGCGAGTTTTACGGCGAAGCTGTCTCTGAGGAACTGTTTCTGCAGACGCTGGATGCCTCAATCGCCCGCGGGGAGCGTTCCCTGGAGGTGATGTGTCATCCGGCTTTTGTCGATCAGACCATTATGGGCAGCGCCTACTGCTACCCGCGGCTGGGTGAGCTTGATGTGCTGACGTCTGCCGCGCTGAAAGCGGCGGTAGCCGACCGGGGTTATCGTCTGGGAACCTACCGCGACGTGTAAGCCCGATGGGGGAAAGGGAAAGTGAATCAAGCCCGGCACCGTGTGCCGGGCTTTTTACTACGCCGGAATAGCGGCGATTTTTGGACTTCTCGACCACACGCGATGCGCCGTCATCAGGGCGAGCAGTGTGTCCGCCGCTGGCGTGTCGAGAGCATCGGTGACGATGACCCCCTCTTCACCCTGGGCTGGGACCTGCAGAACGGACGTCAGCTGTCGCGCATCCCCTGCCAGCAGGATCGGCTTCAGATGCTTATAGGCTTCCAGCAGGTAATAGCGCGCGTCGCCGCTCTGGCTCAGGGCGCTGAGGTCGCCGCCAGGCACCACTACCGCATCCACCGTCAGCGATGGGGAACCGGCGAAGGTGCCGGCGATCGGCAGGGGAGAGCCATCGTCGGCGATGACTTCGCCCATCCGCGAGTAGAGCAGCTTGCTGTGCACGCCCTGGGCCTGCAGCGCCTGCAGGAGATGGACCAGATCCTGCGCCGAGGTGCGTTCGTTGAGCAGGACGGCCACTACACGGCCTTTCACATCCCCTTCGGCGTCGGCGTAGAGGCTGAGGCTGGGGTCTTTCTCCACGCCGTTGACCGGGGAAGGCAGGGTAATGTTACGCTGATCGTCGCTCAGTTCGATACCTAAGTTCGCCCCGACCGCTTCCGCCAGCTTAGTATCAATGTGGGCCAGATGATCGACCACCCGCTCGCGGATCCAGGTGCGGACCACTTTGCTGAGTTCAAAGCTGAAACCATCGATAATATGCTGCTGCTCAATCGGCGTCTGGCTCAGCCAGAACAGACGCGGCTGGGCGTAATATTCGCCGAACGAAGGGCTGCGCTGGCGGATTTTTTCGCCGTCGACGCGCTCGGCGAGGGACTCAAAGCCGCCGCGTTTGGCCGCTGGCGGCGTCTCGCGCGGCCAGTTGTCGTTAATGGAGTTGGGCTCATAGTTGGCCGGATTGGTGTCAATGTCCATCCGGTGCATCCCGTCGCGCTGGAAATTGTGATACGGGCAGGTTGGACGGTTGATGGGGATTTCATGGAAGTTCGGCCCACCCAGGCGGCTAATTTGCGTGTCGGTGTAAGAGAAGAGGCGCCCCTGCAGCAGCGGATCGTTGCTGAAATCAATGCCCGGTACGATATGCCCGGGATGAAAGGCCGCCTGTTCGTTTTCGGCAAAGAAGTTGTCCGGATTGCGGTTGAGGACCATCTTGCCAACCCGTAAGACCGGCACCAGCGCCTCGGGGATCAGCTTGGTGGGATCGAGCAGATCGAAGTCAAAATCAAACTCGTTCTCCTCGGGGATGAGCTGCATGCCAAGCTCAAATTCCGGGTAGTCCCCGGCTTCGATGGCCTCCCACAGGTCGCGGCGATGAAAATCGGGGTCGCGACCGGTCAGCTTCTGCGCTTCATCCCACACCAGCGACGCCTTGCCGGCCACCGGTTTCCAGTGGAAGCGAACGAAGGTGGCTTTGCCCTCGGCGTTGATCAGACGGAAAGTGTGGATCCCAAAGCCTTCCATGGTGCGATAGCTGCGCGGGATGCCGCGATCCGACATCGCCCACATCACATTGTGCAGCGTTTCCGGTTGCAGGGAGACATAGTCCCAGAAAGTATCGTGGGCGCTCTGTCCCTGCGGGATGGCCCAGTGGGGCTCAGGCTTCACGGCGTGGACAAAATCGGGGAACTTTATCGCGTCCTGGATGAAGAAGACCGGTGTGTTGTTGCCGACCAGGTCAAAAATCCCTTCGTCAGTGTAAAACTTGGTAGCGAAGCCGCGAATATCGCGGACGGTGTCCGCCGACCCCGCGCCGCCCTGCACGGTGGAGAAGCGCACAAAGACCGGGGTGATCTTATCGGCTGCCGAGAGAAAATCGGCTTTGGTCAACGCCGCCAGGCTTTTGTAGGGCTGAAAGTAACCGTGGGCGGCAGAGCCGCGGGCATGAACGATACGCTCCGGAATTCGCTCATGGTCAAAGTGGGTGATCTTCTCCCGCAGAATGAAATCTTCCAGCAGCGTTGGGCCGCGGGCGCCGGCGCGTAGCGAATTCTGATCGTCGGCAATACGTACGCCCTGGTTGGTGGTCAGCGGATAGTCTTCTCCGCCTTTACGCTGCGGCTCCAGGGCGTCAAGTTTGCTGCTGTGGGTTTCCGGTGCTTTCAGGCTGCCGGGGGCGGTCGGTTCGGCGCCCGGGGCGGTGGGTTTCGGCGTGGGGCGCCACTCCTGGTCATCCGGCGCCAGCGAGTCGAGCCCCGGTTTCGCTTCCTCGCTGTCGTGGACCGGTGCCTGCTGGTGGTGAGGGTTTGGGTGCTTATCAGACATTACTCGTCTCCTGCTTTCATTGCTAAAAGTGGTCGTTGATAAACCAAAACCCTTCTAACTATAGAACATTACGCTGCCTGCGCTCGGCGCAGGGGCAGGGAGTTATCCTAAAATGCGCATCGGCGGCAGGGGGGCGACGAACGGGCCCACAATCGGCTATGATAGAGGTTTCTGTTTCCCGCTCTGTTTAGTGAATCCATTTGTTATGAAACCATTGCGCCAACAAAATCGCCCTGTCATTAGCTACGTGCCGCGCGTGGAGCCTGCGCCTCCGGAACATGCCGTGAAAATGGACCATTTTCGCGATGTCTGGATTTTGCGCGGGAAGTATGTCGCCTTTCTGCTGATGGGGGAGCATTTTCGCCGCTCGCCAGCGTTCAGCGTGCCGGAGTCGGCCCAGCGCTGGGCTAACCAGGTGCGTCAGGAAGGTGAGATTGAAGCCTGAGTCTGCTGCAGAAATAAAAAAACCGCTGATAATCAGCGGTTTTTTTGTGCTTACCGTTTAGCGATGCGCCAGCTCGGCCTCTTCTTCGCTATCGAAAATCGACTTGTCGGTCTGGCGCAGCCACTGGCTGGTCAGGGTCCCGGCGGTCATTGAGCCGTTAACGTTCAGCGCGGTACGCCCCATGTCGATCAGCGGTTCGACGGAGATCAGCAGCGCTACCAGGGTCACCGGCAGGCCCATCGCCGGCAGAACGATTAGCGCGGCGAAGGTGGCCCCGCCGCCCACCCCGGCGACGCCCGCCGAGCTGACGGTGACGATGCCCACGAGGGTGGCAATCCACATCGGATCCAGCGGGTTAATGCCCACGGTCGGCGCGACCATGACTGCCAGCATGGCCGGGTAGATACCGGCGCAGCCGTTCTGACCGATGGTGGCGCCAAAGGAGGCGGAGAAGCTGGCAATTGACTCCGGTACGCCCAGGCGTCGGGTCTGCGCTTCCACGTTCAGCGGAATCGACGCGGCGCTGGAGCGGCTGGTGAAGGCGAAGGTGATCACCGGCCAGACTTTACGGAAGTACTTCAGCGGGCTGATGCCGTTAATCGCCAGCAGCAGGCCGTGGACGACAAACATAATGCCCAGCGCAATGTACGAAGCTACCACGAAGCCGCCAAGTTTGATGATGTCCTGCAGATTCGACCCGGCAACCACTTTGGTCATCAGGGCCAGTACGCCGTAAGGGGTCAGCTGCATCACCAGACGAACCAGCTTCATCACCCAGCCCTGCAGGGTATCGATGGCCGTCAGCACGCGCTGGCCTTTTTCCACATCCTCTTTCAGCAGCTTAAGCGCTGCCACGCCGAGGAATGCCGAGAAAATGACGATACTGATGATGGAGGTCGGGTTAGCCCCGGTCAGGTCAGCAAACGGGTTCTTCGGCACAAAGGAAAGGATCAGCTGCGGTACGCTGAGATCGGCCACTTTTCCCACATAGTTGCTCTGGATGGCGTTCAGACGGGCTGTTTCTGCGCTGCCCTGAACCAGACCCTCGGCGGTGAGGCCGAACATATTGGTCACCAGCACGCCAACCAGCGCAGCGATAAGCGTGGTGAACAGCAGAGTGCCGATGCTCAGGAAGCTGATTTTTCCCAGCTGAGAGGCATTATGCAGCCTGGCCACCGCGCTCAGGATCGAGGCGAAGACCAGCGGCATCACAATCATTTGCAGCAGCTGGACATAGCCATTACCGACGATATTGAACCACTGGATGGAATCCTTCAGCACCTGGCTGTCAGACCCGTAGATCAGCTGCAGCGCCAGACCAAAGACCACACCAATGGCCAGACCAACCAGCACTTTCCTGGCCAGGCTCCACTGTTTATGGCGAGTTTGCCCCAGCGCAAACAGTAATACGGCGAACACGACTACGTTCGCTATTAATGGAAAGTTCATCCCCGTTCTCCTGATATTTTTATAACCTGGGCTGGTGGATAACCAGCTCTTATGACGGCAAGGTTAGCAGAAGGCGTTATCAAGGACTTATATTCAAATGGAATGGGTTATAACCAAATGGTGTTTTCCGGCGGTTTATCGGCCACTCTGATGACTAATGAAGCGATTGAAGGTGATTTGCAGGGAATTGATCACTCCGGAAGACCAGCGTATTGCGCTGTTGTCCGCCAGCGTCTGCGGCATCCAGACGGCATAGACGAACAGCGCCATGCATAAAGCGCGCTCCAGTTGGTTACCCTTGCGCGGCGCGAGGATCGGCAGCCGGAAGCGCCAGCGGCAGGGCCACAGCAGCGGCACCCCGGCGGGGGTGAGCATATCGGCGAGGATGTGGCTGAGATAGCCCAGCACCAGGCCCTGGAGGGCGTCCGCCGGGACAATCCAGCTGTCAGGCACCTTGAGGTAGAATAGCGTCAGCGCGCCAAAGACGGCCAGCAGGCTGTGGGTGAAGCCGCGGTGGCCAAAGGCCCGCGCCACGGGCTTTGAGATCCAGCTCAGTCGTTGGCCGAGAAATGACTTAGGGTGATCGATGTCCGGCAGCAGGCAGGTCAATACCGCAGAGGGCACAATATGCCACCAGTCGCCCTGCGCCAGCACCGGCGTTAACTCTGCGTTTTTGGCAAATACTGCGCAGGCGATTGAAAAGAAGAGATGGCCTTCCGCCGTCATGATAACACACCCTAAACTGTCGATTCATACAGTATAGGGTTTTTATACAGTGTACGGAAGAGGTGACGGTGTAACTCTTTGTCACAAATTCTCAGCGTGCCAACCATCCGCCATCGACGGCCAGGGTATAGCCGTTAATATAGTCGGCGGCGGCCGAGGCGAGAAACACCACCGGCCCCTGCAGGTCTTTGGGTTCTCCCCAGCGACCGGCGGGAATGCGCTCGAGGATCGCCTGGTTACGTTCTTCATCTTCGCGCAGCGCCTGGGTGTTATTGGTGGCCATATATCCTGGCGCAATGGCGTTGACGTTGATGCGTTGGCCGGCCCATTCGTTGGCCAGCAGACGGGTCAAACCCAGCACGCCGCTTTTCGAGGCGGTGTAGGAGGGGACGCGGATCCCACCCTGAAACGAGAGCATCGAGGCGATGTTAATGATTTTTCCGCCATCGCCCTGGCGAATGAACTGCCTGGCGACCGCCTGGCTGAGAAAGAAAACCGCTTTTAGATTCAGATCGATCACCGCGTCCCAGTCGCTTTCCGTGAAGGTCAGGGCATCATGGCGGCGGATAATCCCGGCGTTATTGACCAGAATATCGACCCGACCCATCGCCGCGACCGCCTGGTCGACCAGCACGCTCATCTCATCCTGAAGGCTGAGATCCGCCTGAATGGCATGAAAGCGGCGACCCAGCGCCTGAACCTGTGCTGCCGTGTCATGGGGAATTTTACGGTTGATGCCGACGATATCGCACCCGGCCTGCGCCAGGCCCAGCGTCATTCCCTGTCCCAGTCCGGTATCGCAACCGGTCACGATGGCGACCTTACCCGTCAGGTCGAAGGCGTTCAGTACCATATTCACCTCTGTCAGCTGATCTTCAGGCGTACGATGACGCCACCTGTGACCAGCATAGAGGCAGGAAAACAAAATTACAATTAAAATGAAACAGTGTTTTGGTTTTATTGCCGGCGGCGTGACAGCGATCGCGTCACCCGCCAGCGGCCTTACCCGAGCAGGGCTTCGGCGGTCAGGGCCTGCAGTGACGGGAGCTTGACGTCCGCCAGCACGAAGCGCGGGTCGCGGCTGTTCTCCGCTTCCGGTACCACGATAGCGCGCATGCGCGCGGCTTTGCTGGCGATCATGCCGTTGACCGAATCCTCCAGCGCGACGCAGCGCTGCGGGTCGACTCCCAGGGCAGCGGCGCAGTTGAGGTATACCTGCGGGTGCGGTTTGCTCCAGGGCAGATGTTCCGCGGAGGCGAGCGCATCAAACTGGTCGCGCAGTTCGAACATGTTGAGCACTTTCTCCAGCATCACCAGCGGCGAGGCCGAGGCCAGCCCCACCTTTAAGCCCTGAGCTTTACACAGGGCCACCGCCTCGCGTACGCCCGGTAGCAGCGGGCGTGAGGCTTCCACCAGCTCGATGGCCCGGCGGATAATGCGCGCGGTGGCTTCTGCGCGATCGACGCCGTGCCACGGCTGCTGGGCATACCACAGATCCACCACAAGGTCGATTCGCAGACCAAGCAGGTCGGGCAGTTCATCGCGGCGGCGGGTATCCACCCCCAGGCTTTCCATGACCTCGACCTCCGCCTGATCCCAGAGCGGCTCAGAGTCAATCAGCAACCCGTCCATATCAAAAATCGCGGCCTCAATGCGGCGCTTCGCTGACATATGTCCTTCTCCTGTTGCGTAATCAGATAAACGAATCGGCATTCATGGTATATCATACCGCGCGTTATTGGGCGAAATTCGCCGTGGAAGATAGACTTATACCCGACACATTCGGGTCAGCGAGGAGCGCCTGCGCCACGCAACAGGCGGCAGGCGAATCACCAACGCGTCTTTAACAAGGGGAACTCATGACGTACCAACAAGCTGGACGCATAGCGGTTATCAAACGCATTTTGGGATGGGGCATCTTTATTCCCGCCGTGCTGTCGACGCTGATTTCTGTCCTCAAATTTATGTATGAGCACAGTGAAAAGAAACCCGGCATTGACGCGGTAATGATGGATTTTGCGCATGTCATGATTGAGATGATGCGCTTTAACACGCCGTTCCTGAACTTTTTCTGGTACAACTCGCCGCTGCCGGATTTCCACCACAGCCTGAACATCGGCTTCTGGATCATCTTCATTCTGGTTTTTGTCGGCATGGCGCTGCAGGCCTCCGGCGCGCGGATGGCGAGGCAGGCGAAATTTCTTCGCGAGGGGATTGAGGATCAGCTGATCCTCGAGCAGGCCAAAGGCGCAGAAGGGTTATCCCGTGAGCAGCTCGCTGAGCGGATCGTGGTACCGCGCCATACCATCCTGGTGCAATATTTCCCGCTGTATGTGCTGCCGGTGATCGTGATTATTATCGGCTACTTCTTCTTCTCGCTGCTGGGCTTTCTGTAAGCCAGGTGCCCGGTTAGCCGGGCACCATATTATTCTGCCGGCAGAGCCCGCGGTTTACCCTGATTATCGACGGCAACGTAGATAAACAGCGCTTCCGTCGCCTTATAGCGCTGGCCAATCGGTTCAGAAGAGACTTTTTTCACCCACACTTCGATGTTAATCGTCACCGAGGTGTTGCCGCGCTTCACGCAGCGGGCGTAGCAGCACACCACGTCGCCGACGGCGACCGGGCGTAAAAAGGTCATCCCATCCACGCGCACGGTCACCACGCGACCCTGAGCGATCTCTTTGGCCATGATGGCGCCCCCGATATCCATCTGCGACATCAGCCAGCCGCCAAAAATATCCCCGTTGGCATTGGTATCCGCCGGCATTGCCAGGGTGCGTAAAACCATTTCGCCCTTCGGGGCAAGATCTGTAGTTGTCATGCTCTACTCTGTTGTGGTCAAAGACGATCAGCGGGATGCTACTATGAAAACGGGGCGGAGAGAATAGGGGAAAGCGCCCGCAGAGGCGGGCGCGGCACTTCAGAAGGAGAGGGTAACGCCGGCATAATACGCGCGGCCAGGCTCATTGTAGGTCGAGGCGCCGGCGTTTTCGCGATACAGTTGTTTATCAAATAGATTACTTATTCCGGCATTCAGGCGAATATCCCGGTTTAGCTGATACTGAGTACCAATACCCACGATGGAATAGGCACCTACCTCGGTGGTGGCAAGGGTCCCGGTTTCGTTGCGAATTTCCGCATACTGACGCGGCTTCTGACGGCCATAAAGCGTCCAGTTCACATTCGCAGACAGGGCATCGTTTACCTGCCAGTCGAGCATCGTATTAACGGTATATTTCGGGATAACCGACAGCGGATTGCCTGTCTCTTTACTTTCTGATTTGAGCATCCAGGTGGCATTGGTCCGCCAGCTTAGGACATCTCTCAGCACCGGGATCAGCAGATTTCCTTCCAGCCCCTCGACCACGGCTTTGCCGCCGTTCTGCCACTGCAGAATATTATTGCCGCTGGAGGTATAGCCCAGCACCTCGGTTCCGGAGACGATTTTGTTTTTGTAATCGTTGCGGAACCAGGTAACCCCGGCAGCGTAACCATTAAGGTTGAATTCGATACCGATCTCTTTGTTAATACTGATCTCCGGATCGAGGTCAGGGTTGCCCAGCAGATAGCAGCTGCCTTCAGCTATAGTGTTCGGACAACCGTTGCCGCGGGTGGAGAGCAAATAGCCTTCACTGGATTGATAGAGGTTAGGCGCTTTAAACACGCGCGCGATACCGGCCTTCAGCGTGAACATATCGCTCAGCGCCTGAGACAGATTGAGGCTTGGGCTCCAGTTGCTGCCAAACTGATTATGATAATCGAAGCGGATGCCGGGGATCAGGTTGGTGCCAGGCACGGCTTCGATATTATCTTCCAGATAGATACCGGTGAGGGTGGCGCTGTTTTTGGTACTACGTTGCGTAGGGTCGCCCGAGGTCCCAGGGATAGTCTCGCCGTTGCTGTTAGTGGCCTGCATTGATGCCGGGTCGTGGAGCTGATCATTGTTCCATTCCATTCCCAGCGTCAGCGTCTGGTCCGCCAGCCAGAAGAAAGGCACATTGAATTCCGAGGTAGTACGCCAGGATTCCAGACGGCTGGTGGCATAATCCTCACTGTTGATCATACCCTCGACGCGGCCGGTGGAGCCTTCCTGCAGGCGGGTATTGTTGGTTTTCTCGTAGTAAACACCGGCTTTGGACTGGCCCCAATCCCATAGACCGTTGTAGGTCAGTCCCCAGGACTGGCGATAGAGGCGATTAGTTTCGTGGCCGTACAGGGAGTCCACCAGCCCGTTCGGGCTAAGATTGCCGTTGCTGTACTGGGTATCACCAGCATAGATATTCCCCTAGCGACTATAGGCGTAGCTGAAATCGAGGATCTGTTGCGGGGTCATTTTCCATGACAGCAAGGCGTTAATATCTTTATTGCGTACCCCTTCGCGCCCCGCAGCGTAAGAGCCGTTTTGCGCATGGTTAATATCCCAGGCGTCGGGTTCCGTTTTATTGATATTGCCATACAGGCGCATCGTCAGCGCTTCGCCGGCCAGTGGGCCGCTGAGATTGAAGTTAGCGCGATTGGTCGTGCCTTCCTTGTTGTTTTCCGGCTGGTTGGTAAAGAAAGACAGCGAACCGTGCCAGTTGTTGGTCGGGCGTTTGGTAATGATATTGACCACTCCGCCCGCCGCGCCGGAACCATAGCGCGCGGCTGCCGGACCGCGGAGAACTTCAATCCGTTCGACCATCTCTGCAGGTACCCAGTTGCTGTCGCCCCGGGTATCGCGTTCGCCGCGCCAGCTATAGCGAACCGCGTTACGTGACGTGACCGGTACCCCATCTATCAGGATCAGGGTGTTCTCCGGCCCCATGCCGCGGATATCAATCTGGCGGTTGTTGCCCCGACTGCCGCTGGCGCTGTTGCCGGTCAAGTTCACCCCGGGCATTTTACGGATGATGTCTGAGAGATCGTTGACCGGCGGCTGCTTAGCAATATCATCTGCCGTGATAATCGACACCCCGGGCTGTTGCTTAAGCACCTCTTCCGCCGTACTGCGCACAATCATCGTTTCGGTATCTTGTTCTGATTCTTCAGCAAAGGCGTTAGGAGCGAGGAGACTGGATATGACCAGCGCCAGGGTCGTGGGGACAGAATATTGCGGCGATCTCATGTAAATATCCTTTTCAAAGCAATGAAAAATGAGATCGAGAATATTAATGATAACCATTATCATTACAATGTAACGAGATGAATCTCCATAAAATCCTCACAATTACCGCAACTTTTTATGCAGTTGAGAGAAATCGTGAAGAGAGCCTGCACAGTGTGACCGGAAAGCTGTCAGCGTATGCGCTGAGGTTGTGTGGCTGCAGGGAATGTTTGCCAGCGCAGTGAGATTATAGGGGGCGCGCGCGGCGCGCGATGGCGCGCCGGTGGAGGAGTTAGTGGTGGTCGTCCTGCGGCATATGGCGGTAGATGTAGATCCCGCTCAGCAGGGTAAAGACCAGCGTGAGGGCGGTTAAGCCAAAGACCTTGAAGTTCACCCAGATATTCTGCGGCAGCCAGAAGGCGATATAGATATTGGCCAGCCCGCAAAGGATAAAGAACACCGCCCAGGCCAGGTTAAGCCGCGACCAGACCTGCTGCGGCAGGGCCAGCTCTTTGCCCAGCATGCGCTGGATCAACGGCTTTTTCATCACCCACTGGCTGAACAGCAGCGCGCCAGCGAACAGGGCATAGATCACCGTCACCTTCCATTTAATAAACTCATCATTGTGGAAGAAGAGAGTTAACCCGCCGAAGACGGCCACCAGCACAAAGGTGATCAGCGCCATTTTTTCGACTTTACGGTAGCGTACCCAGCTGTAGATCAGCACGATAGCGGTCGCGACGATCAGCGCGGTGGTGGCGGCGTAGATATCGTAAAGCTTATAGAAGGCAAAGAAGACCACCAGCGGTAAAAAATCCAGAAACTGCTTCATACATCGATCCCGTCTTTCAGGACGGACCGGGGAAGACCCCGATCCTGGTTAAGATTAGTTGCGGATAAGCATATACACGCGGAATAAATAGATCAGCAACAGGGCGGATATCAGGTTGCTGATGGTATTGATGACCACCGCGCCGACGTTTGGCGTCAGGACAGCAAAGCTGGAAGCGAACAGTAACAGCAGGGTTTTTGCCACCAGCCAGCCAATGATAGCCGGCGCCACCAGCCGCAGATTGGCCCACGCCAGACGCATGCTGCTGCGCATGGCGCTGAGGATACCCATTTTGTCCTGCACCAGCATGATCGGCGCAAAGGCCAGCACGATGGCCAGCAGCACGCCGGGCACCAGGACCAGCATCATCCCCATCTGCACCAGGAAGGTAGTGAAGAGGATCAACAGCAGCAGCTTCGGCAGCACCGGGGCTGAGGCGCCGATGGCACGCAGGGCGCTAACGCGATGACCGGCGGAGACCAGCTGGATCAGCAGCAGAACGCCGCCGGCGAGGATCGCATTGCCCACCAGACCCGAGAAGGTTGATGCCGCCGAGGCGCGCAGCAGAACCTGCTGCTGCTCCGGCGTCATGTTCTGCACCAGCTCAAACAGCCCGGCGCTACCGGCGAGGTTATCGCCTTCGCTGAGTATCGACAGCTGCTCGTCACTGGGTGAAAAGGCATGGCCAAGTACTACCGTAATAAACGCGCACAACAGCGCAATCAGCAAAATGGTAATGAACTGATTACGAAAAAAATTCCCGGTGTCACGGTAGACGGACTTCGCCGTGATAGACATGCATTCTCCTTGAGTGTCGCAGGTGTTAACTAGCCGGCGATTGTACCGCAAATCGTTCCCTCGTAGCACTCTCTGCACCATTCAGGGCAGGTATATCTTTGTAAAGAGGCCGCAATGGCGGTAGGCCATAGCGCGCCCGCGCCCGGTTGCAGGCGTCATTTTCCTCACCATTCTCACCGGACATGGCGAATTCGCGGCACGGTGAGGGACGGTTTTCATAAATAGTGCAGTGGACGGCGTCACCGATGTCGCCTGACAGCGCCGCGCAGCGGCTCTGGCGCTGGTTGGTGCCGCTCATGCAGCGCAGGAAAGGGGTCAGCGGCTCGGTCAGCGCGGAAGGCACCAGGCCACCCGCGTCGTCGGCTTCCGCCCAGTAGAAAGAGACACGAAAATACGCACAACAGGCACCGCACGTCATGCACGGGTTGATTTCACTCATAATTACACCTGAAAAAAACGCATCAACACAGATTGTCGGCAGTTAACTTATCCAGCCGCTTTTGCGGCGGCAAGAGGGGGAGAAATATTTTTTTCACGGAAAGTGAAAATTGATGTGAGAAGGATTCAGGGTGTTTCGATCGGTAGCAAAAATTAATCTGGATCAATAAATGTTAAATCTAAGGTTTTAGTGTGATCTAAAACAGATCAAACGTAACTCGTTATAGGTATATTTGGCCGCGCTGAAAAACCATAATGAGGAAGTGGATATGAAGAAGTTAGCAGCGGCGGCATTAATTCTTAGCACGCTTTCCACCGGCAGCGTCTGGGCGCATGAAGCGGGTGAATTTTTCATTCGTGCCGGGACCGCCACCGTCCGACCGACGGAGGGCTCTGACAATGTGTTAGGCAGCCTTGGCAGTTTCAACGTCAGTAACAACACCCAACTGGGTTTAACCTTTACCTATATGGCCACCGATAACATCGGCGTGGAGCTGCTGGCGGCAACGCCGTTCCGCCATAAGGTCGGCACCGGGCCAACCGGGACTATCGCCACCGTCCATCAGTTGCCACCCACCCTGATGGCGCAGTGGTACTTTGGCGATGCGCAAAGCAAGGTGCGCCCGTACGTGGGGGCGGGTATTAACTACACCACCTTCTTTAATGAAGACTTTAACGATACCGGCAAGGCGGCCGGGCTTTCCGATCTGAGCCTGAAGGACTCCTGGGGCGCGGCGGGGCAGGTCGGCCTCGATTATCTGATTAATCGTGACTGGCTGCTGAATATGTCGGTGTGGTACATGGATATCGATACCGATGTGAAATTCAAAGCCGGCGGCGTGGACCAGAAAGTCAGCACCCGTCTGGATCCGTGGGTGTTTATGTTCTCCGCGGGTTATCGATTTTAAATCCTGCTGAAAACTGGCCAACGGATGGCCAGTTCATTGTCACGTCACACCTGTCTGCCGCAAGCCTTCGCCATCGATAGCGGATCACACTTCCGTCCACTGGCGCAGCAGGTTGTGATACATGTTGAGCAGAGAGAGGACCTCTTCTCCGTCGCCAAAGCGGGCCTTCAGAGACTGGATGGTGCGGTCCAGGTCGTAAAGCATCGCGCGCTGCTTATCGTCGCGGACCATCGACTGGATCCACAGGAAAGAGGCCTGACGTACGCCGCGGGTAACCGGGGTGACGCAGTGCAGGCTGCTGGCGGGATAGAGCACCAGATGCCCGGCCGGGAGCTTCACCCGGTGCTGGCCATAGGTGTCTTCAATCACCAGTTCACCGCCCTCATAGCTCTCCGGCTCGCAAAGAAACAGCGTCGCTGACAGGTCAGTGCGCATCCAGCCCGCCTCGCCGTTCTGGCGAACGGCGCCATCGACATGAAAACCGTAGGTCTCCCCTGGCCCATAGCGGTTAAACAACGGTGCGGAAATCGTCCGCGGCAGCGCGGCGGAAAAAAACTGCGGGTGGCCGCGCAGCGCGTCGAGCACGGCGGCTTGCAGGCGGGCATACAGCGGCGTACGGGTATCGATCTGCTGGTTCTGTTTGACGGCCGCCCCCTGGCTGCCCACCGTAACCCGTCCGTCGACCCACTCGGCCTGCGCCAGCTGCCGGGTAAATTCCGCCACCTGGTCTGCCGATAGCACGTCAGGAATGTGATACATCATCGCGGTGTTCTCTCTAAAAGGTGGGGCGCAACGGCCCCACGCACAGACTCAGAAGTGGACGTTCGCCGTCAGCATAAAGGTACGGGGTTCGCCCGGATGATAGCGATAGCCGCTCTTGTTGATGGAGGCTACGTAATCGGTATCAAACAGGTTGTACATATTGAGCTGCAGATCGAGGTTGCTGTTGACCCGATAGCCCAGTTTGGCGTCGGCGACCCAGTAGCCCTCGGTGTGATCCGGGGTACCGACCGCGCCATCGCTGCCCCGGCGCAGGCTTCCGACATAGCGCACACCGCCGCCGACGGACAAATCGCTGGTGGCCTGATACTGCGTCCACAGCGTAAAGGCATGTTTCGGAGTGTACGCCAGGGCGGAAGATCCATCCTGCGCTACGTTCTGTCCCTCCGTCACTGTCGCATGCTGCTGAGTGTAGCCGGCGATGATCGTCCAGTCCGGGGTCAGGTTTCCGGTTGCGGAGAGTTCATACCCCTCCACGCGCTTTTTGCCGTACTGCGACCAGGTTCCGTCATCGTTGGCGGCCACTTCGTTTTCAATATCGGTACGGAATAACGCCGCGCTGAGCAGCAGACGGTTGTCGAAGATTTGCCACTTGGTGCCCAGCTCGCTGGATTTCGCCTTCTGTGGCTTAAAGTCGGTTCGGTTGGCGCTGTTGCCGCTACCGCTGGCGGCCAGGGCGAAACTGCTGCCCCCCGGCGGCTGCTGTGAGATGGCGTAGTTGACGTAGACATTGCCCTGCTCGGTTAAGCGGTACAGTGCCCCGGCTTTCCAGTTAACCAGATTGCCGGATTTGGCGGTATCCACGGTGGTGACCGGGCTGCCCGTCGACTGGCCGGGCGGGCAGGCGATAGCCCCGCGTCCGCTGCCGCCGCAGGCGGTGGCGCTGTCATATTTAGTATGATAATTGTCGAGACGTAGCCCGCCGTTGACCTCAATCCGTTCGGTCAGCGTCAGCGTATCGAAGGCATAAATCCCGAAGGTATCAGTCTGGCCGTTGGCATTCGCCCCGTTTCTGTCCAGCCCGCCAATCGACAGGTTGCTCACCGGATGGTAGAGATTCACCGCCGGCGCGGTCATGGCGTTCACGCCATAGTTGGTCTGGTTTTCCCGGGTAAACTCCACGCCGGCGCTGACGTCATGGCCTATCGAGCCGGTATTGAAGGTCGAGGTGATATTGGTCTGGTTGGTCAGAATGCGGTTGCTGACATCTTTGGTATTAACCAGACGCGACCAGCTCCAGGTGTTGACGTCATTGATATCGGGGGCGGTGATATTGCTCGCGCCGCCCATCACCGCGGTCAAAAGATACTCCTGTTTCACCCGCGACCAGCGGGTGGTATTGCGCACGGTGGTATTGTCCGTCAGATCGTGTTCGAAGCGCAGGGTGCCGCTGTCGGTGGTGGATTTATCATAATCGGAGTCGGTGCCATAGAAATTGTTGGTATCCACCTTCCCGGCGGAATTGAGCGCGGCATATTTCGGCGAAGGTGCCGAATAGCCCGGCAGGCCGACGGTGGGGATCCCGCCATCCGGGGTGTTGTTCTGCCGGACGTGCAGATAGTTCAGATACAGACGAGTTGGGGTATCGAGGCCGAAGGCCAGCGATGGCGCGATGCCATAGCGTTCGTTTTCAATGCGGTCCCGACCGGCGTCATGAGTTTTTTCCCCCATCAGGTTCAGACGGAACGCGGCGTTGTCGCTAAACGCCTGGTTCAGGTCGAGCGTTCCCCGACGCGACCAGGCGCTGCCGATGCTGGCCGAACCGTCGATCCCGGAGTCAAGGCGCGGCTGCTTGCTGATCATATTGATCGATCCGGAGGGCGCGCTGCGGCCATAGTCCGTGCCGGCGGGTCCTTTGATGACTTCCACCTGCTGGGTATTGAAGGTATCGCGCGTCACACTGCCGATGTCGCGGATGCCGTCCACATAGATGCTATTAGAGGTATCCACGCCGCGCATGTAGATGGCATCCCCGGTGGTTGAACTGCCATTCTCGCCGGCATAAAACGCCCCGACGCCGGGGACGTTTTTGAGGGCGTCAGTCAGGTTGGTGACGCCCTGATCTTTAATCACCTGTTCCGGGATCACGGTGATGGTGCGGGTGGTATCGACCAGCGGTTTATTGAACTTGGGATCGGCGGAGGCGCCGGGAGAGTAGAGTGAGGGCGGAGTGGCTTCCACCACCAGCGTCTCTTCACTATTTTTGACTGATTTTTCCGCTGCGATGCCCGTTGCCGGTGAGGCCCCCAGACACAGACCCGTAAACAATGCCAATGAGTTGAAACTGCCAAACGGCAGAGAAGCGTTTTTTTCCATGATAAATGCAGGCTTATTTTTTGTTATGAGCACATACCACACCGCGCAAAAGCGACGTTTTTCGTCGTCTGGCTTGCGCTGACCCGGTGTGATTCTATAAATGATAAAAAGAATAGTTATCATTCGCCTTAATATTTACATAGAAATGTTGACGTTTAAACATATTTCTTCATCGCGATTTACATAGTTCATAAATTTTGAACGAAAAGGGCGGGGATGAAGCAAAAGAGCGGCTGGAAGAGGCCGGTGACAGGCCGCGCCGCGAGGTGACAGGCGCCAGGGCTAACCCGGCGCTTCGTGGTTTTTGGCATAAAAGATGCCCTCCTTCTGCGCGAGGAGAACGCCGTTCTGGAAATTGGTGTAATGAAAAATAGCGGCCCACCGATCCCTCTGCAGGCACTGTTCCGCGACCGCGTTATTGGGGGGACGACCAGCGAACGTTCTCCCGCCGCGTGACGGAGAACAATGCCGCGCCGTATGTCGTCTGGAGCAGGCGGCGGGCCACTGCTGGCTGCGGCAACTGGTGCGTGAGGTGTGTCGCGAGTAAAAAAAAGCCCGCACAAGTGCGGGCAAAAATACTGGAAGCAATGTGAGCAATGTCGTACTGAATACCTGAGTTGTTTACTCAACTATTCAGTAATGAGAAAGATAATATTTCTCATTTAAGATATCAACCCCATCTTTTGTGCGGAAGCGATTTTTTATCCGAGGGTGAAAACCGTGCGCTTCTGGCTGTCGTCCTGCGGCCAGGCCGCCGCGATCTCCTGCAGCGGCCGCGGGGTGGTGGCGATGGTGAATTTACCCGGCACCGCCGCCTGCAGCATTTCACCTGTCGCCGCCAGCAGCTGCGGCATCGACAGGCTACCGATACCGCTGCCCATCAGCACGAGCGGTGCGGAACGCAGAACTGCGCCATTTAACGCGATATCGGCGCCAGCCAGGGACCCCACCTGCACATAGCGCACCGGTCTGCCGGCTGGGGTATATTTCGCCAGGGCCGGCAATAACACTTCCGCGCTGTGTCCCCACAGGTAATCGATGACCACGTCAATCTGCGCAGCGCTGGTCGCTGAAAATTGCCCGCTCAAGGTTTTATCATCAGCGGTTAAGTGAATACACTCATCGGCGTCCAGCGCCGCCAGCGTCTGCGCATTCCGTCCGGTTGCAATGATTTTTTTCGCTCCCAGATAGCGGGCAATCTGCACCGCCAGCTGACCGGCGCTGCCGGTGGCGCCGTTAATCAGCACCGTTTCACCGGCCTGGATCTGGGCGCGAGTCACCAGAGACGCCCACGCGGACATGCCGGGATTGGCCATCGCCGCGGCGCTAACATCATCGAGCGCATCCGGCACCGGCAGGCAACTCTGCAGGGCAACCGGCGCCTGCTGCGCCATACTGCCGAAGGGGGCGGTGGGGAAGGCGAAATAGACGCGCTGGCCCTGAGGTGTGGTGCCGACGCCATCGATACCGGGCACAAAGGGCAGATTGCCGTCGAAGCTGTAATGGCGTCCGGATGCGCGGGCCTTAACCACATGGCTCAGCGCGGCGGCGCGGACGTCAATGATCGTCTGGCCGGGCGCGGGCTGCGGGTCGATAAAATCGGCCCAAACCGGGCCTTCTGCGAGGTCAAAAACCACGGCTGCTTTCATAAATTATCTCCTGTCGGGAATTATGTGTAAAATACACATATTGTTTTGCAGCACTATACGCGGAAAATTAATATATGCAAGATGCACATAATGGCTACGACATTACCGACTTTCACGGCGCGCTACTGGATATCATCAGCGTGATGAACCAGCCGCTGCGCGACGAGCAGATCCTCCAGGCGGCCGGCGTCCAGCTGGAACAGATGCTGTTTCCGCTGCTGGTGGCGGTAGGGCGCCATGGCCCGGTAGGGGTGGTTGAGCTGGCGGATCATTTAGGGCGCGATTACACCACCGTCAGCCGCCAGGTGAAAAAACTGGAAGCCCAGGGACTCGCCTGTAAGCAACCTAACCGTCTTGACCGACGGATCAGTGAAGTGACGCTTAGCGCCAGCGGACAACAGATGATCGACAGTATTGCGGTAGCGCGGCGGCGGTTAATGAATCAGGTGCTGGCGCAGTGGCCGGAAGAGGAGGTGCAAGCGCTGTTTCGCTTAACGCGCAAATACGCCGACAGTTTGCAGCAACCGAGCTAAATTCTCGCGTGCTGCCGCCCTGGCGCAACAATCATCTTGTTCGTCACAAATCACGGGTCAGCTCGTCGATGTTGTCGGAAAGTATCTCCAGCAGGGATCGTACATAGATATTGTTATTTCCCTGATGCCACATCGCGCTGAGGGGAAGGCCTTCGATATGTTTTTTGGGCGTGAGCGCAAGGTATTTCACGCCGTCCGCATTCATGTCTTTATAGGACGCAGGCACCAGAGCAATGCCGAGTCCTGCGGCAACAAAACTCAGGATAGTCTGCTTCTCTTCAGCATACTGCGCGATAACAGGCATGCTGCCACCTTCCTTGAAAATATTCATTGTCAGGTCATGGCTGTGACGCCGGGTGCGTCTTTCCGGCAAGATAACAGGCTCGTGCCGAAAGTCATCGATACTGACTTCATCATAACTGACCAGCCGGTGGTTAGTGGGCACGGCGAGCACGCAAGTTTCATTGGCGATAAATCGCGTTGTCAGCATGGCATCAATGTGTTCCGGCGGGCGCACAAAAACCACATCCAGCCACCCTGAAATGAGTCGGGGGATAAGTTTGTGAGATTTATCTTCTGTAAGATGAATATCTGCTTCAGGAAAACGCCTGACGAAAAGATTAAGCAATTCAGGAAGTAATCCTTTGGCTGCGCTGTCGATAGCCCCGATCCGCAACGTTCTTTTCTGCAACAGGCTATTTTTCCGGAATCGCTGCCGTAGCGCATCGAAATCAGCAATGACCGTTTTGGCCTCATTTAAAAAGGCGGCGCCTTCAGGTGTTAGCGACACGTTGCGGGTCGATCGATTCAGTAGCCTGATCCCCAACTCATCTTCCAGTAGCTTAATAAAGCGACTCAGTGACGCAGGCATCATTTCGAGTTTACGGGCAGCCCGGCCAAAGTGAAGCTCATCACCTAATACCACAAAGCAACGTAGCTGATTTATATCCATTTTTTCACCAAAACCTGATTATACAAATTATTTATATAAAGCCGTGCCGATGATAAAGCGGTTCAAAACTTCATACTGGGATTATTACAAAACGATAACAACCCTACATCACTATGGAGCATCCCGTCATGAAAAACGACCTCGAAAAGAAGGTGATGCGTAAGGTTACCCTGCGCATTATTCCTTTCATCATGCTGCTGTACTTCATTGCCTTCCTGGACCGCGTCAATATTGGCTTTGCCGCCCTGACCATGAATCAGGATCTGGGATTTTCACCCACCGTTTTTGGTCTGGGCGCTGGCATTTTCTTCCTGGGTTATTTTCTGTTTGAGGTACCGTCAAACTTAATTCTTCATAAAGTGGGCGCCCGCATCTGGATCGCCCGCGTCATGATCACCTGGGGGTTCGTCTCTGGCTGCATGGCTTTTGTGCAGGGCACGACGAGCTTCTACATTCTGCGTTTTCTGCTCGGCGTGGCGGAAGCCGGTTTCTTCCCGGGGATCATTCTCTATCTCAGCTACTGGTTTCCTGCCGCCAGGCGTGCGCAGGTCACTGCCATCTTTATGGCCGCAGCTCCCCTGTCGACAGCACTGGGATCGCCGGTTTCGGCCGCACTGCTGGAGATGCATGGCTTCCTTGGCTACGCCGGCTGGCAGTGGATGTTTGTACTGGAAGCTTTGCCGGCGCTGGTGCTCGGTGTTGTGGTTCTGTTCTTCCTGACGGATCGTCCGGCCAAGGCCAAATGGCTGACTGATCAAGAGCGTGCCTGGCTGGAAAACGCCATGCATGCCGAGGAGCTGGCGCGGGCGGCAAAACAGAGCCATTCCAGCGCATGGCGGGGACTGGCGGATATACGCGTCCTGGCGCTGGCGCTGGTCTATTTCGGTACCTCAGCCGGGCTGTATACGCTTGGCATCTGGTCCCCGCAAATCATTCGCAGTTTCGGTGCTTCCTCGCTGGAGATTGGTTTCCTGAACGCCTTTCCGGCGGTGATCGGCGTCATCGCCATGATCCTCTGGGCGCGTCATTCCGATCGAACCAAAGAGCGCAGCTGGCACGTCATTGGCGCCTGTCTGCTGGCGGTTGCCGGGCTGATATACGCCGGTAATGTCAGCACATTGTTTACCGTGATGCTTGCCTTAACGCTGGTCACTGTGGGGATTAGCGCATCAAAACCCCCTCTGTGGAGCATGCCAACCCTGTTCCTCAGCGGCCCGGCTGCGGCCGCTGGCATTGCCGCTATCAACTCCATCGGCAACCTCGGCGGTTTCGTCGGCCCGATGATGATTGGCGTGATCCGCGAGCAAACCGGTAGCTACAGCTGTGGCCTGTATTTTGTCGCCGGATTGCTGGCGCTCTCGGCCCTCGTGGTCGTGATTCTTTCTGCCAGAGCGAACAAATCGCCGACGGCAGAGCTTCCACATCCTCATACTCATTAACTGGAGAAGTAACGATGCGTCACTACAAAATTGCTGCCATCCCTGCGGACGGTATCGGACCGGAAGTCATTTCGGCAGGTATTGAAGTCTTGCACGCGCTGGCGCGCCACGATCCGCAACTGAAATTTGATATAGAGACCTTTGACTGGGGGTCAGACTATTACAAAAAACATGGCGTGATGATGCCGGAAGAAGGGCTGAACATGCTGAAAGCATTCGATGCCATTTACTTCGGCGCGGTGGGGGCACCGGATGTCCCTGACCACATCACACTCTGGGGCCTGCGGCTGCCTATTTGCCAGGGCTTTGACCAGTACGCCAATGTGCGACCCACCAAAATTCTGCCGGGCGTCACCTCACCGCTGCGCAACCGCGGGCCTGGCGATCTTGACTGGGTCATCGTGCGCGAAAACTCCGAAGGTGAATATTCTGGTAACGGCGGCCGTACGCACCGTGGTTTACCTGAAGAAGTCGGTACCGAAGTGGCAATCTTTACCCGTGTTGGGGTAACGCGCATTATGCGCTATGCCTTCAGACTGGCGCAGTCTCGGCCACGTAAACTGCTGACCGTGGTAACCAAATCCAACGCCCAGCGCCATGGCATGGTGATGTGGGATGAGATTGCCGCTGAAGTGGCGCAGGAATTCCCGGATGTGCAGTGGGACAAAATGTTGGTCGATGCCATGACGCACCGTATGACGTTGCATCCCCAGACCCTGGATACCATCGTTGCCACCAATCTGCACGCCGATATCCTTTCCGATCTGGCTGGCGCGCTGGCGGGTAGCCTGGGCGTAGCGCCGACCGCGAATATTGATCCTGAACGCCGCTTCCCTTCCATGTTCGAACCGATCCATGGTTCCGCATTCGATATCACCGGCAAAGGGAATGCGAACCCCATTGCCACTTTCTGGACCGCGGTACAGATGCTTGAACATCTGGGCGAACGCCATGCCGCTGCGCTGATTATGGAAAGCATTGAGTATGTGTGTGAAAAAGGCATTCTGACGCCAGATGTCGGTGGCTCAGCCAATACCGCGGAGGTGACACGCGCCGTGGTGCACTACATTGACGCTAAAGCTGACATTGCCGAGACCGCATAACCATGAATAACGAACAGGCTGCAGAGATCCTGCAGGATATCTTTCAACATGCGGTCAACAGTGCCCGCGCCGGGCCGGTGACCCTGGCTAACCTGCCGGAAAAACCTCGCGGCCGTTGTGTGGTGATCGGTGCGGGTAAAGCGTCCGCGGCAATGGCGGCTGCCGTGGATGCGGCCTGGCCGGATGTGGCGGTGTCGGGCGTGGTGGTGACGCGTTACGGTTACGCGGTTCCTGCGGGCCGCATCCGCATTATTGAGGCGGCTCATCCCGTATCAGATGCCATGAGCGAGGTTGCCGCAATGCTGATTGTGGAGACGCTGCGCGGTTTAACTGCCGATGATCTGGTGCTGGCATTGATTTCAGGGGGAGGGTCGGCGCTGATGGCGCTGCCCGCCCCGGGGTTAACGCTGGCAGATAAGCAGACCATCACCCGGGCCCTGCTCCATAGCGGGGCCAGCATCAAAGAGATGAATCTGGTACGTCGTCATCTCTCAGCGGTGAAAGGCGGAAAGCTGGCGACCATGGCGCAACCGGCGCGCATCGTATCACTGATTATCAGCGATGTGCCTGGCGATGATCCGACGGACGTAGCGTCTGGCCCCACCGTTGCCGATAACAGCGCACCACGTGATGCGCTCCGGGTACTGCAGCGGTATGGCATTGCGATCCCGAAGCCCGTTAGCGAACGGCTAAACCAGCCGGCCGGCCCGGTGGAAAACGCCGCGACAGGCGAGGTCAGGCTTATCGCCACGCCGGCGATGGCGTTAGCGGCGGCGGGGCTGGCCGCACGACAACATGGGCTCACCCCCCTTATTTTGGGGGATGCGATAGAAGGTGAAAGCAGGGAAGTGGCGGTGGTCATGGCCGGTATGGCGAAATCGGCGAAGCAGTATGGTCACCCGGTTTCAGGGCCTGCTGTGCTGTTGTCAGGTGGCGAAACCACGGTGACAGTAAACCACACTCAGCCTGGAAAAGGGGGCCGCAATACCGAGTTTTTACTCAGTCTGGCCTGTGCGCTCCAGGGGGAACACGGTATCTGGGCCATGGCGGGAGATAGCGATGGTATTGATGGCACAGAAGATGCCGCAGGCGCGATCGTCTTCCCGGATACGCTTGCGCGCGGCAAGCTGAGCGGTCTTAATGCAGCGCAATATCTGGATGGCCATGATAGTTACTGCTATTTTCACGCGCTTAATGATTTGCTGATCACCGGCCCGACGTTAACCAACGTCAATGATATTCGGGCAATATTGATTGCCTGACTGTATCGCTCTCCTGTGCCAGGGAGAGCGATATTTTTCCCTTTCAACATAGTTCAAATCTTCGGAATCCGCCCGCCATCCATTTCCACGCTAAAGCGCATCGCCTGGCGCCAAGGTGTCGATCATCGTTCCGTCTGATGTGTTGGCGTGCAAGATGGAGGGGAAGGTAACGCGAGGAAATCGCCGCCTGGCGCGATACCAGGCGGCTGATGGTCAGGCGGTTTTGGTCGCCGCCTTCAGGCTCTGGACGAAGGCTTTCAGTTCGTCGAGCATGGTCTGCGGCTCATCGAGGTGGCGTTCGATGATTTTGACGATGGCGGAACCGGAGATAGCCCCGGCGGCTCCGGCGTCAATGGCGGCGCTCACCTGCTCCGGCGCGGAGATACCAAAGCCCTGCAGCGGCGGCGCGGCGTGATATTCCGCCAGCTTCTCCACCAGGTGGTGCAGCGGCAGCGCGGCGCGATTTTCCGCACCCGTCACTCCGGCGCGCGACAGCAGATAGGTGTAGCCGCGGCCATAAGAGGCAATCTGGCGCAGTAAATCGTCATCCGCATTGGGCGGGCAGATGAAAATCGGCGCGATGTTATGGCGCATCGCCGCCTGGCGGAACGGGGCGGACTCTTCTACCGGCACGTCGGCCACCAGCACCGAGTCGACGCCGACGCGGGCGCACTGGGCATAGAACGCATCGATGCCCGGGCTGAAGACGAGGTTGGCGTACATCAGCAGGCCGATTGGGATGGTCGGATGCTTCTGGCGGATCGCCGCCAGCATCTCAAAGCACTGCGCCGGGGTCACTCCCGCGGCGAAGGCGCGCAGGGCCGCGCCCTGGATGGTCGGGCCGTCCGCCAGCGGGTCGGAGAAAGGGATCCCCAGCTCAAGGGCATCGGCGCCGCCTTCGATCAGCGCATCGATAATTTTGAGCGACTGCTCCGGTCCCGGATCGCCAAGGGTGACAAAGGGAACGAAGGCGCCTTCCTGGCGATTTTTCAGTTGGGCAAACAACGTCTCATAGCGTTCCATCAGATTTCCCCTCGCGCTTTCAGGATGTCATGTACGGTGAAAATGTCTTTGTCGCCGCGACCGGAGAGGTTAACCACCAGCAGCTGCTCTTTTTCCGGGTTCTCGCGCATCATCTTCAGCGCGTGGGCCAGAGCGTGAGAGGACTCCAGCGCCGGGATAATCCCTTCGTGGCGGGAGAGCGCTTTAAACGCGTCCAGCGCTTCGTTGTCGGTGATCGACACATAGTCAGCGCGACCGGTGCTGTTCAGAAACGCGTGCTGCGGCCCAACGGACGGGAAGTCCAGCCCGGCGGAAATGGAGTAAGACTCTTCGATCTGGCCGTCGGCGGTCTGCATCATCGGCGACTTCATACCGAAGTAGATCCCCACGCGGCCATGCTTCAGCGGCGCGCCGTGCTCGCCGCTTTCGATACCATGCCCGGCCGGTTCCACGCCGATCAGGCCGACGTTGGTTTCATCAATAAAGTCGGCAAACATGCCGATGGCGTTTGACCCACCGCCAACGCAGGCGATCACCGCGTCCGGCAGACGTCCTTCTTTTTCGAGGATCTGCGCTTTGGTCTCTTCGCCAATCATGCGCTGGAATTCACGTACAATGGTCGGGAACGGATGCGGACCGGCGGCGGTGCCCAGCATATAGTGCGCCTTCTCGTAGCTACCAGACCAGTCGCGCAGCGCCTCATTACAGGCATCTTTCAGCGTGGCGGAGCCGCTGTGCACCGGGATCACCTCGGCACCCATCAGGCGCATACGGAAGACGTTCGGCGACTGGCGCTCGACGTCCTTGGCCCCCATGTAGATACGGCATTTCAGGCCGAGCAGGGCGCTGGCCAGCGCTGAGGCGACCCCGTGCTGACCGGCGCCGGTCTCGGCGATAATTTCGGTTTTACCCATCCGTTTGGCCAGCAGGGCCTGGCCCAGCACCTGGTTGGTTTTGTGCGCGCCGCCGTGCAGCAGATCTTCGCGTTTCAGGTACAGGGTGGTGCGAGTACCTTCGGTCAGATTCCGGCATTTGGTCAGGGCCGTCGGACGTCCGGCGTAGTTTTTCAGCAGGTCAGTGAATTCCGCCTGAAAGGCCGGGTCCTTCTGCGCGCTGACAAAGGCTTCTTCCAGCTGGCGCAGGGCGGGCATCAGGATCTGCGGCACATACATGCCGCCGAATTCGCCGAAGTAGGGGTTCAGTAAAGTGCTCATTATTGCTCCTTAATATGCGCGCAGCGTCTGGAATACGGAGGCCAGCTTGCTGGCGTCTTTCATCCCGGGTTGCGACTCTACGCCTGAATTGAAATCGAGTCCGGCACAGCCGCTTTTGGCCGCTTCCACACAGTTATCGGCACCCAGGCCACCCGCCAGCATGACGTTGCGCAGATCCTGGCCCTGCAGCAGGCTCCAGTCAAAGCGCTGGCCGCTACCGCCCTGGCCGTTGTCGAACAGGTACTTGTCGACATGGCGGAGCGTACGGGCCGGGAGGGTTTCACCAACGCTCAGCGCTTTCCAGATACGGACGTTGTCCGCGAGGGCGTCGCGCAGCGCGTCGATATAGGCCTGGTCCTCATCACCGTGCAGCTGCACGGCGGCCAGCCCCAGAGCCTGCGCGCGGGCGACCACCTCGTCCAGCGGCGCATTGCGAAACACGCCGACGTACTGCAGCGGCGCTGCGGCGATCACCGCTTTGGCCTGGGCGTCATTCACCGCCCGCGGCGAAGTCGGGACGAAAATCAGGCCACCGTAGATGGCGCCGGACTCCCAGGCCACCTGGGCATCCTGCGGGCGCGTCAGGCCGCACACTTTATTCTCGCCGAGCAGCACACGTTTAACCGCCGCTTCCAGATCCGCCTGTTCCATCAGGGCGGAGCCGATCAGGAAGCCGTTGGCGAAGTGGCTCAGCTCGCGCACTTCAGCATAGGTATGGATGCCGGATTCGCTGATCACCGTGACATCCGGGCCGAGACGCGCCGCCAGCTGACGGGTGCGGTTAAGGTCAATCGACATATCGCGCAGGTCGCGGTTGTTAATGCCCACCACCTTCGCCTTCAGGGCGATGGCGCGCTCCAGCTCCTCTTCATTGCTGACTTCGGTCAGCACACCCATATTCAGGCTGTGCGCCACCGCGGAGAGCTGGCGGTACTGCTCATCGTCGAGCACCGAGAGCATCAGCAGGCAGGCATCGGCCTGATAGTAGCGCGCCAGGTAGATCTGGTAAGGGTCGATGGTGAAGTCCTTACACAGGATCGGCTGCGGCGCGACCTTGCTGACGATCGGCAGAAAATCGAAACTGCCCTGGAAATATTTCTCATCACACAGCACTGAGATCGCCGAGGCGTAGTGTTTGTAGATGCTGGCGATCGCCGCCGGATCGAAATCTTCGCGAATCAACCCCTTCGACGGCGAGGCCTTTTTGCACTCGAGAATAAACGCGGTGCGGGTGCCGGCCAGCGCGTCATAGAAATTGCGCTGCGTCGGGACCACTTCATTCTGAAAACTGGCTAACGGTTGTTGTTGTTTGCGGGCTTCTACCCAAATCGCTTTGTCGGCAACGATTTTTGCTAAAACGGTCTGCATTCTTTACCCTCTTGCCGCTAAGGCGGTCACTCTGTCATAGGCCGCGCCGCTGTGCAGCACATCCAGTACCTGCTGAGCGTTAGCTTTCAGATCTTCATGCCCGTGTAAACGCATCAACATGGCGACGTTGGCGGCGACGGCGGCTTCGTGAGCGGCTTCACCTTTACCTTGTAGCAAGCGCGTCAGAATGTCACGATTTTCTTCCGGCGTGCCGCCCGCCAGCTGCGCCTGATGGTAAGGCGTCAGGCCGAAGTCGTCAGCGGTCAGCTGATAGCTTTTGATTTCCCCGTTATGCAGTTCGGCCACCACCGTGGGCGCATGCAGCGAGACTTCATCCATCCCGCCGCTGTGCACCACCGCCGCGCGCTGATAGCCCAGCACGCGCAGGGTCTCGGCGATCGGCAACACCAGTTCCGGGCTGTAGACGCCAATCAGCGCCAGCGGCGGATGCGCCGGGTTGATCAGCGGCCCCAGCACGTTAAACAGGGTGCGGGTCTTCAGCTGCTGACGGACCGGCATCGCGTGGCGGAAACCGGTGTGGTATTTCGGCGCGAACAGGAAACAAACCCCCAGCTCATCGAGCGCCGCGCGGGATTTATCGGCGTTCATATCGAGATTGATGCCGAAGGCCGCCAGCAGGTCAGAAGAGCCTGATTTACTGGAGACGCTGCGGTTACCGTGTTTCGCCACTTTCAATCCACAGGCCGCAGCGACAAAGGCGCTGGCGGTGGAGATATTGATGCTGTTGCTGCCGTCGCCACCGGTGCCGACGATGTCGGCAAACAGGTAGTCCGGGCGCGGGAACGGCGCGGCGTTTTCCAGCAGCGCGGTGGCGGCGCCGGCAATTTCCTGCGGCTGCTCGCCGCGCACTTTCATACTGACCAGCGCGGCGGCCAGTTGCTCAGGCTTCACTTCACCGCGCACGACGGCGGAGAACAGCTGGTGGCTCTCCTGCTGGCTCAGGGTTTCCGCCTGATAGAGCTTCTCAAGGATCGGCTGGAGGGTGTTAGTGTGCTCCAGCTTCTGCAGCGCCCAGGCCAGGCTCTGCTCCAGCAGCCGTGCGCCCTGAGTGGTAAGGATCGATTCCGGATGGAACTGGAAGCCGCACACCCGGTCCGCATCGTGACGCACCGCCATCACCATACCGTTGAAATTGGCGTTAATCGTCAGCCCGGCGGGAATATTGCTGCCAACCAGCGAGTGGTAACGCGCCACCGGCAGTGGGTTAGCCAGACCGGCAAACATGGCCTGGCCGTCGTGCTCAATGCTGGATGCTTTGCCATGGAGGATCTCGCCCGCCTGGCCGACATAGCCGCCGTAGGCTTCGACAATAGCCTGATGACCGAGGCAGATGCCGATGATCGGCAGCTTGCCACGCATACGGGTCAGCAGTTCCGGCATGCAGCCAGCTTCGCTCGGCGTACCCGGGCCCGGGGAGAGCATCAGCACCGGGTTGTCCATGGTGCCCAGACGCTCAATCAGCGCCTGCGCCGGGACGGAGTTACGGTAAATCACCACGTTATGACCATTGGCCCGCAGCTGGTCTGCCAGGTTATAGGTGAAAGAATCGATATTATCGAGCAGCAGAATGTCAGCCATCAGAAAATCTCCTTCGCGTGATGGGCCTGGGCAATGGCGCGCAGCACCGCGCGGGCTTTATTTCGGGTCTCATCCGCTTCCGACTGGGGAACCGAGTCGAGCACAATGCCGGCTCCGGCCTGGACGGTAGCGATACCCTCCTGCACGTAGGCGGAACGGATGACGATGCAGGTGTCGAGGTCGCCGTGGGCGGTGAAATAGCCCACCGCGCCGCCGTAGCTGCCGCGGCGTTTACCTTCGGCGGCGGCAATCAGCTGCATGGCGCGGACCTTCGGTGCGCCGCTGAGGGTGCCCATGTTCATGCAGGCGCGGTAGGCGTGCAGCACATCGAGGTCCTGACGCAGTTCGCCGACCACGCGGGAGACCAGATGCATCACGAAGGAGTAACGGTCAACCTTCGTTAAATCGGCGACATAGCGGCTGCCCGGGGTACAGATGCGGGCCAGGTCATTACGCGCCAGATCCACCAGCATCAGGTGTTCGGAAAGCTCTTTATGGTCGGTGCGCATTTCCAGTTCGATGCGGCTGTCAAGATCGCGATCCAGCGAACCGTCGGCGCGGCGGCCGCGTGGCCGGGTGCCGGCGATAGGGTAGATCTCAATCTGACGGCTGACGGCGTCATATTTCAGCGAACTCTCCGGCGAGGCGCCGAACAGGGTGAAATCGTTGTCCTGCATAAAGAACATGTACGGGCTGGGGTTGCTCTTCTTCAGCACATCATAAGCGGCCAGCGGCGACGGGCAGGGCAGCGAGAAGCGACGGGAAGGAACCACCTGGAAGATTTCCCCGGCGCGGATCGCGCGCTGCATTTTGCGCACCACCGCACCGTACTCTTCATCGCTCTGGTCAACGTCGCACTGCATTTCGGCCACAGTGGTAACCGGCAGCGGCGCCGGCGGCTCGTTCAGTTGCTGACGCAGCTGGCTCAGGCGCTGCTCCAGGCGCTGTTTTTCACTCTCCAGCGGGGTGAACAGGCTGGCCTGAATGCGGGTATGCTTGGTCTGATGGTCGATGACCAGCAGAGTTTCAGCCAGATAGAAGCAGTAGTCCGGGCAGGCGGTGTCGCTCTGCAGCGGTGGAAGATCTTCAAAGCCGGCGACCAGGTCATAGGCGAACAGGCCGCCGAAGAACATCGCTTCACGCTCGTTGGCCGGGACGGTCACCAGCTCCTGCAGGAGACGGAAGGCGTCAAACACCGACAGTGAGCAGAGGCGGGCGTCTTCATCGAGCAGGGTGCTGACCGCGGGGAAGGTCAGGATGCGGCCGTTGGGCTGGCGCTGATTGGCGATCCCGGAGGGCAGCGCGCCGTCCAGCAGTTCCAGCAGCGCGGCGCCGTTAGCGGAAAGTGCCTGAATAGTGACAGTGTCACCAAGAGCGGTGATGCGCAGCGCGCTGTCGACCAGCAGCAGGCTTTTTAAGTCATCTTTGCTGTCGATATCAGCGGATTCCAGCAGCAGCGTGGCCGGACGGGCGCCACACAGTTGGTGGAATAACGCCGTCGGGTTCTCCCGGTAGATGGCGTCGCTGGTGAGAAGCTCGAGTGCCGGTTTGGATGTTTGCATTATTGTTCTCGCCTGTTCGTATTATTTTTTGTCCAATAAAAAGCCCGCTCATTGGCGGGCCGGGTATCTGTATGCTGAATGCAAAACGCGATCACGCCGCCCGTTATCAGGAGGTGCGCCACCAGCTGTGCAGAGTGATAAAGTGCATTTTCATCGTGATACCCCTTCATGTGAACTTGCGTACTAGTTAACTAGTTCAATGGAATAAAGTCAACCCTTGTTTGCAGATTTTCTCTGCCTGTCGGTATGATAATGCGCTTATTTACGTTGATGTCCAGCAGGAGTCCTTTTGAGCGACAGCCAATACGCAGTGATTTACGATCTGCACAGCCATACCACCGCCTCTGACGGGCGGTTGACTCCGCAGGAACTGGTCCATCGCGCCCATGAGATGCGCGTAGGCACCCTGGCGATCACCGACCATGACAGCGTGGCGGCGATCCCGGCCGCCCGGGAAGAGATCGCCCGTGCCGGATTACCCTTAACGCTGGTAAACGGCGTCGAGATTTCGACGCTCTGGGAGAATCACGAAATACATATCGTGGGTCTGAATATTGATATTGCGCACCCGACGATGACCGCGCTGCTGGAGGAGCAGAAAGCGCGACGCCAGCTGCGGGGCCAGATGATTGCCGAGCGTCTGGAGAAGGCGCGGATCCCTGGCGCCTGGGAAGGGGCGCTGCGGCTGGCAGACGGTGGCGCCGTCACCCGCGGCCATTTTGCTCGTTTTCTGGTGGAGGCCGGCCATGCGAAAAACATGGCGGAGGTCTTCAAAAAATACCTTGCCCGCGGGAAAACCGGTTACGTGCCGCCGCAGTGGTGTACAATAAAACAAGCGATTGATGTCATTCATCATTCTGGCGGCAAGGCGGTGATAGCCCATCCCGGGCGCTACGATCTCTCCGCCAAGTGGTTGAAGCGGCTGTTGGCCCACTTTAGCGAGCAGGGCGGTGATGCCATGGAAGTGGCCCAGTGTCAGCAGGCGCCCCATGAACGCGCCCAGCTGGCCACCCTGGCCGTGCAGTTTGGTCTGCTGGCGTCACAGGGCTCCGATTTTCATCAGCCCTGTGCGTGGATCGAGCTTGGCCGTAAGCTCTGGCTTCCTGCCGGCGTGGAAGGCGTCTGGCACAGCTGGGAAGCGGCCGCCAAATAAAAATTGAGAGGGAAGTATGAGCCAGTTTTTTTATATCCATCCGGATAACCCGCAGGCGCGGCTGATTAACCAGGCGGTGGAGATTGTGCGTAAGGGCGGGGTGATCGTTTATCCTACCGACTCCGGCTACGCCCTGGGCTGCAAAATTGAAGACAAGGGCGCGATGGAGCGGATCTGCCGTATCCGTCAGTTGCCGGACGGCCACAACTTTACCCTGATGTGCCGCGATTTGTCCGAGCTGTCAACCTACGCTTTTGTAGACAACGTGGCGTTTCGTCTGATGAAAAACAACACGCCGGGCAACTACACCTTTATCCTCAAGGGGACCAAAGAAGTGCCGCGCCGGCTGCTGCAGGAGAAACGTAAAACCATCGGCATGCGCGTCCCGTCTAACCCTATTGCTCAGGCGTTGCTCGAAACTTTAGGCGAACCGATGCTGTCCACGTCGCTGATGCTGCCTGGCAGTGACTTTACCGAGTCCGACCCGGAAGAGATCAAAGATCGTCTGGAGAAAGTGGTGGACCTCATCATTCACGGCGGCTTCCTTGGGCAGCAGCCGACCACGGTTATTGACCTGACGGAAGATACCCCGGTGGTGCTGCGCGAAGGCGTCGGCGACGTGAAGCCTTTCCTCTGATCGTCATCGTCGGGCGGTGGTTCATGCTCCGCCCGGCACCCCGCGTTCCCTTCCTGACGGCACGACAATCAACCACAGCGCCAGACCGATCAGCAGTGCGCCGAGAATCAGCCCTTTTTGTATGGTTTCTCCGAGGCACAAATAGCCCCACAGCGCCGCAAAAGGTGGGATCAAAAAGGTCACGGACAGCGAACGCAGCGGTCCTATATCAGCAATCAGGCGAAAATAGAGAATATACCCTGCTGCTGTACAGACCACGCCCAGCATGACTATCGCTATCCACGGCAGGCTCTGTCGCCAGTCTATGACCGGACCATACCAGCCTGACCAGAGAAAGAAAGGCAACAGAAACAGCGTGGCGCCGACCTGGCTGCCCAACGCAACGCGCTCAGCCTCAAGGCCGCCCCGCTGCTGGATCCAACTGCGGGTCAGGAAGCCGGCCAGACCGTAACAAGCGGTCGCGATCAGGCAGGCCCCGATCCCCGGCAGCAGGAGGGCGGCGCTGAGGCTGGAGGTTGGGCGCGCAATGACTGCCACGCCAATGGCGCCCAGTAACGCGCCACCGCCTTTGCGCAGGGTTAACGGTTCCGCAAAGCATAACGCGCCGATAAGCATTCCCATCATCGGCGCCGTGGCGTTGAGCGTGGCGGAGTACCCTGCCGGCAGCCACTGTGCGGCAAGGCAGTACATCAGAAAAGGAAGGCCTGAATTAATGACCCCCAGCTTCAGAGTGGATATGAATTTTCCCTGATACCCGCTCCATTTACCCTGCACGCCGAGTAACAGCCCGAGCGCGATAGCGGCGAACAGTACGCGAAGAAAAGCGCTGGTCATCGCCCCGAAGGCCGGGGTGGTGATGCGCATAAACAAAAAACTGGCGCCCCAGAGAGCGGCGAGCAGCAGCAGGCGGCCATAGTCGATAACACGCATGATTGACTCCTTGTAGTCTCGAAGGAAGTCAACTTTAGAACTCACGTGCAGCGTCCGACAAACGCGTTATGCTTACATGATTAAGTTATTCTTAACTGAGATGCCATGTCGATGAAACTTCCACCGCTGAATGCGCTGCGCTGCTTTGAAGCGGCGGCACGGCTGCTTAGTCTGAAGCAGGCCGCCAGTGAGCTTTGCGTTACGGCAAGCGCCGTCAGCCAGCAAATTGCCCGCCTCGAGGAAGCGCTGAATACCCCGCTTTTTATTCGTACTCCCCGACAGTTACAGTTAACGGAGGTGGGGGAGATCTACCTGCGGGCCGTTCAGCCCGCGTTTCTCCAGATAGCCGCCGCCACCCAGCGCCTGCAGGTGCCCGCGGGGCCAGAAAAGGTGACGCTCAGCTGTACCAGCGGCTTCGCCATTCAGTGGCTGCTGCCGCGGCTGGCTGATTTTGAACGACGTTATCCAAAGATTGAGATCCAGATCGGCACCACCAACCGGCGAGTAGATTTGCTGAGTGAAGGGATCGATTTTGCCGTGCGTCATGGTGTCGGCGGCTGGCCGGAACTGCAGGCTTACCGCCTGCTGGATGACGACCTTATCCCGGTCTGCAGTCCGCAACTGATTGCTCCGCGCCGGTCCCTCGCCGGTGCGGGCGATCTGCTGCAGTATCCGCTGCTGCACGATGAGCATCGTGAAGACTGGGCGCTGTGGTGTGAGGCTGTGGGGCTGGAGCCGGACCGCGCGCGCCGCGGTCCGGTGTTCACTGATTCCAACGGCGTGACGGAGGCGGCGTTCGCTGGTATGGGGATGGCATTACTGCGACGTTCATTCATAGCGTCTGCGCTGACGCAGGGGCGGCTGGTTAATCCTCTGGCGCAGCCCATCGCCTGTCCGCTGGCCTATCATCTGGTTTACCACGAGACCGCGCTGCTGGCGCCTGCCAACCGCTGTTTTCGCGACTGGCTGCTCGGCCAGCGCCCGGCTGTTGTTGAGGAGGGCGCGCAGTGAGGGGGGCGCTGTCCGATAAAGATCCGTATGCGTGAATGGGCACAGGAGAATGAGGAAAATCTGTTCCATACTCAAGGTGCGATACGGCGAACAGAAGCTTTCCCGACGAAGTTAGTGTAGTATGTTCGGCCACGATTACGGGCTCGCGGTGAATGTTTTGCGCATGCCAGCGAGACTTTACGTAAAAAGTATATACGTAACAATGAGTTGTTCATACAGGCCTCATTGTTTCATAAAGCATACCAGACGCCTGGGAAGGCGACACCTTAAGGAAGCTCAATGAGCGAGAAACTGCAAAAAGTGCTGGCCCGCGCCGGCCACGGCTCCCGCCGTGAAATTGAAGCGAAAATCGAAGCTGGCCGCGTCAGCGTCGACGGAAAAATCGCCACCCTCGGCGATCGTGTGGAAATCGTCCCCGGTTTAAAAATTCGTATCGATGGTCATCTGATCTCGGTGAAAGAGTCTGCTGAGCAGATCTGTCGCGTGCTGGCTTACTATAAGCCGGAAGGCGAGCTGTGCACCCGTAACGATCCGGAAGGGCGCCCGACGGTGTTTGATCGCCTGCCAAAACTGCGCGGCGCGCGCTGGATTGCCGTTGGCCGTCTGGACGTGAACACCTGTGGCCTGCTGCTGTTCACCACCGATGGCGAACTGGCAAACCGCCTGATGCATCCGAGCCGTGAAGTCGAGCGTGAGTACGCCGTTCGCGTTTTCGGCCAGGTGGATGATGATAAGCTGCGTCAGCTGTCTCGTGGCGTGCAGTTAGAAGATGGTCCGGCAGCATTTAAAACCATCAAATTCACCGGCGGTGAAGGGATTAACCAGTGGTACAACGTCACCCTGACCGAAGGGCGTAACCGCGAAGTGCGTCGCCTGTGGGAAGCGGTCGGCGTGCAGGTCAGCCGTCTGATCCGCGTGCGCTATGGCGATATTCTGCTGCCGAAAGGCCTGCCGCGCGGCGGCTATACCGAACTGGACCTGGCGCAGACCAACTACCTGCGCGAGCTGGTGGAGCTGACGCCGGAAACCAGTTCTAAAGTTGCTGTCGAGAAAGACCGTCGCCGGATGAAAGCCAATCAGATCCGTCGGGCGGTGAAGCGTCACAGCCAGACCAGCGCTAACCCGCGCCAGGGTAACAACAGCAACCGTCGTTCCAGTACTCGCAATAAGACCAACGGTTAATGTTGTGCGTTCCGGTGGATTGCCGCCGGAACGCGTACTGCCTTTCGCCGTATCAGGCCCTCAGTAGTCAATTCCCATCTGCGCTTTAATCCCGGCATCAAACGCATGCTTGACCGGACGCAGTTCGCTGACGGTATCCGCCAGTTCAATAATATCGCGATGGCAGCCGCGGCCGGTAATGATCACCGACTGATGGGCAGGACGCTCACGCAGGGCGCTTAGCACCGACTCCAGCGGCAGGTAATCGTACGCCACCATGTAAGTCAGCTCATCCAGCAGCACCAGATCGAGCTGGTCGTCAGCCAGCATACGGCGGGCATGCTCCCAGACCGCCAGACAGGCGGCGGTGTCGCTGTCGCGATCCTGGGTGTTCCAGGTGAAGCCTGTCGCCATCACCTGAAATTCGACGCCGTGGGGTTCCAGCAGGTTACGCTCACCGTTAGGCCAGGTCCCCTTGATAAACTGGATCACGCCGACCTTTTTGCCGTGGCCGACGGCGCGGGTCGCGGTGCCAAAGGCGGCGGTGGTTTTGCCTTTGCCGTTGCCGGTAAAGACCATCACAATGCCGCGTTCGTCCTGGGCTGCCGCCACCCGGGCGTCAACTTTATCTTTCAGCCGCTGCTGGCGTTCGCGGTAGCGTTCATCACTCATTGGGCAATTCCTGGCTTACGGCCCGGTTGGGCGTCAAAGGTCATTCCCGTCTTGCGGCGACTGTCGTCACCCATCAGCCACAGATAGACGGGCATAATGTCAGCGGGGGTCTTCAGTTTTAGCGGATCTTCCGTCGGGAAGGCGCTGGCGCGCATCCCGGTGCGGGTGCCGCCGGGGTTGATGCAGTTCACCCGCAGATGACGGCTTTGGTACTCGTCGGCCAGCACCTGCATCATCCCTTCGGTGGCGAATTTGGAGACCGCATAGGCGCCCCAGTTGGCGCGGCCCTGACGGCCAACGCTGGACGAGGTGAAGACCAGCGAGCCCGCATCCGAACGGAGTAATAAAGGAAGAAGCGCCTGGGTCAGCATAAAAGTGCCATTGACGTTCACCTGCATCACCTGCTGCCAGACCTCCGGCTTCTGCTCGTCCATGGGGCAGATGTCGCCGAGCAGGCCGGCGTTGTGCAGCACGCCGTCAAGACGGGGATAGTGCATACTTATCTGCTGCGCCAGCTGCTGGCACGCCTGCGGCGTGCAGGTTAGCAGGTCGAGGGTAAACCAGCGGGCGGGAATGCCGCCCTCGCGTTCAATCTCCTGGGCGACGGCGCGCAGTTTTTCGTCGTTGCGGCCAAGCAGAATCACGCTGGCGCTATAGCGCGCGTAGGTCAGGGCCGCTTCACGACCAATCCCGTCGCTGGCGCCGGTGACCAGGATGATGCGATCTTTCAGCAAGTGGCGTTGCGGTTGATAATGCACGGCGACTCCTTGGGCGATCGGTTCCCGATCGCGCTTCATCTTTGGTATCTCACTTTTGCGCTGTTATGCCTGAAAGTGCTCGCCATTGCAATCGGCGAAGCGGAAAGTATTCAGAAAATTAATATCTTGCAACGATTTCAGCCTCGCTGAAAAAAAACGGAATCCGCTGCGCACAAGACACAAAGCACAAAGACTTCTCGCCAGGGGCTGATGTACACTGTGCAGCAACGTCAGTGCTTTACACAAGGTGAAAACGTGGAATTACTTGCTCAGTACGGCTTATTTTTAGCCAAGATCGCGACGGTTGTCGTCGCTATCGCGGTGATTGCCGCTATTATCGTCAACCTGGCCCAGCGTAAGAAGCAGCGCGGCGAACTGCGGGTGACCAATCTTAGCGAGCATTACAAAGAGATGAAGGAATCGCTGGCGGTGGCGCTGCTTGACGGCCCGCAGCAGAAACAGTGGCATAAAGCGCAGAAGAAAAAGCAAAAACAAGAGGCGAAGGCCGCGAAAGCGCGGGCGAAGCTGGGTAACGTGGAGCCGGAAGGCAAGCCGCGCGCCTGGGTGCTGGATTTCAAAGGCAGCATGGATGCCCATGAGGTCAACAGCCTGCGGGAAGAGATCACGGCGGTGCTGGCGACGGCGAAAGCGCGTGACCAGGTGGTGATTCGTCTGGAAAGCCCCGGCGGGGTGGTACACGGTTATGGGCTTGCAGCCTCTCAGCTGCAGCGGTTGCGCGACAAACAGATCCCGCTGACGGTGGCGGTTGACAAAGTGGCGGCCAGCGGCGGCTATATGATGGCTTGCGTGGCCAACAAAATCGTGTCGGCGCCGTTTGCGATCCTTGGCTCCATTGGCGTGGTGGCGCAGATCCCTAACCTCCATCGCTTCCTGAAGAACAAAGATATTGATATCGAACTGCATACCGCCGGGCAGTACAAACGGACGCTCACTATGCTGGGCGAAAATACCGAAGAAGGGCGGCGCAAGTTCCGTGAGGATCTCAATGAGACGCACCATCTGTTCAAGGATTTCGTCCATCGGATGCGTCCTGGACTTGATATTGAACAGGTAGCTACCGGCGAGCACTGGTACGGGGTGCAGGCGCTGGAAAAAGGGCTGGTGGATGCGGTTGAAACCAGCGATGAGCTGTTGCTGGGGCTCATGGAGAGCCACGAGGTGATCGGGGTGCGTTATCAACAGCGTAAAAAAATGCTCGACCGCTTCACTGGTAGCGCCGCGGAGAGCGCCGATCGACTTCTGCTGCGCTGGTGGCAGCGCGGTCAGAAACCGCTGATGTAAACAACATAACGCGAGGCCAGGGACTCGCGTTATCGTTTCCACCGGCCTTAATCGACCAGGTGATACTTGTCTGACAGCTCGTGGGCGAGGTACTTAAACATGTTAAATACCGCCGTACTCTTCGGCGTCGGTAAACCCTGCTCGTCAAGATAAAACTCACCGCTAAACACCAGGACATTGTTGCGCTGAACGACGTCGGTGGCTTCGATACCGGCTAACGTATCCTCATGTTCGCGAATAAGTTTGTTGGCTTTTTCGAGCAGCGTCTGGCGATCGATAGGTTGGGTTGTACCTTGCATAACGGACTCCTCTTTTTCTCCGCGCGTAGTTTACGCCGCGCGGCGGCGTGGGGCAAATTTTCCATGGACAAAACAGGGGTAATCGTAACCAGTGGAGAAACAGCCGTTTACTGGCGGGTTTCGCTTTTGCATGCTAATAAAGTTGCGTAACGAATTTTATCAGGTACAGTGTGACGCTTTCGGCGATCTGGCAACAGATTTGCTTGACATTCGGCCAAAAATTCTTCGTGCTATGTCACCTGACGCAAAAAAGTCAGCAAACTCAAACGCCTGGTTTTACGGAGATGAAGCGGGTGTTCAGGGTTGATATTCACCGACGGTGCCGCAACATATGAGGCAGTCGCCAGTGGAGGGTGTATGAATGTGCGATGTATTCCTGGATGAATCAAATTAGGTAAAGGTGAATATGGGTAAAGCTCTCGTTATCGTTGAGTCCCCGGCAAAAGCCAAAACGATCAATAAGTATCTGGGTAATGACTACGTGGTGAAATCCAGCGTCGGTCATATCCGCGATTTGCCGACCAGTGGATCAGCTTCCAAAAAGAGCACCGACTCTACCGCCACCAAAGGGGCTAAAAAGCCTAAAAAGGACGAACGTGGTGCTCTGGTTAACCGCATGGGCGTGGACCCATGGCATGACTGGAATGCGCACTATGAAGTACTTCCGGGTAAAGAAAAGGTAGTTTCAGAACTCAAACAGTTGGCGGAAAAAGCTGACCACATCTATCTCGCAACCGACCTTGACCGCGAAGGGGAAGCCATTGCCTGGCACCTGCGGGAAGTGATCGGCGGCGATGAACAGCGTTACAGCCGCGTGGTGTTCAATGAGATCACCAAAAACGCTATTCGTCAGGCCTTCGAAAAGCCGGGCGAACTGAATATCGATCGGGTTAACGCCCAGCAGGCGCGCCGCTTTATGGACCGCGTGGTGGGCTATATGGTCTCGCCGCTGCTGTGGAAGAAAATTGCCCGTGGTCTTTCTGCCGGGCGCGTGCAGTCCGTTGCGGTCCGCCTGGTGGTGGAACGTGAGCGTGAAATCAAAGCCTTCGTCCCCGAAGAGTACTGGGAAGTTGATGCCAGCACCACCACGCCAGGCGGCGACGCGCTGCCTCTGCAGGTGACCCATAAAGACGATAAGCCGTTCCGTCCGGTCAGCCGTGATGAGACCATGGCGGCGGTATCGCTGCTGGAAAAAGCCAGCTACAGCGTGCTGGAGCGAGAAGACAAGCCGACCAGCAGCAAGCCGGGCGCGCCGTTCATCACCTCCACGCTGCAGCAGGCGGCCAGCACCCGTCTCGGCTTCGGCGTGAAAAAGACCATGATGATGGCTCAACGTCTCTATGAGGCGGGGCACATCACCTATATGCGTACCGACTCCACCAACCTGAGTCAGGACGCGCTGAACATGGTTCGCGGTTATATCAGCGACAACTTTGGCAAAAAATATCTGCCGGAGAGCGCTAACCAGTACGCCAGCAAAGAAAACTCGCAGGAAGCGCACGAAGCGATTCGTCCTTCTGATGTGAGCGTGCTGGCGGAAACGCTGAAAGATATGGAAGCCGATGCGCAGAAGCTCTATCAGCTGATCTGGCGCCAGTTTGTCGCCTGTCAGATGACGCCGGCGCAATACGATTCCACCACGCTGACCGTGGCGGCGGGCGATTTCAAACTGAAAGCACGCGGTCGTACCTTACGTTTCGACGGCTGGACCAAAGTCATGCCGGCGCTGCGCAAGGGCGATGAAGACCGGACGCTACCGGTGGTCAAACAGGGCGACCGCCTGAGCCTGGTGGAGCTGACGCCTGCGCAGCACTTTACCAAGCCGCCGGCGCGCTTCAGCGAAGCTTCACTGGTCAAAGAGCTGGAAAAACGCGGCATCGGCCGTCCTTCCACCTACGCTTCGATCATCTCGACCATTCAGGATCGCGGCTACGTGCGGGTGGAAAACCGTCGTTTTTACGCGGAGAAAATGGGCGAAATCGTCACCGATCGGCTGGAAGAAAACTTCCGCGATCTGATGAACTACGACTTCACCGCGCAGATGGAAGATCGTCTCGACCAGGTGGCCAACCACCAGGCCGAGTGGAAAGAGGTGCTGAACCACTTCTTCGGCGATTTTACCACTCAGCTGGAGACCGCAGAGAAAGATCCGGAAGAGGGCGGCATGCAGCCGAACCCGATGGTGCTTACCAGCATCGACTGCCCGACCTGTGGACGTAAAATGGGCATCCGTACCGCCAGCACCGGTGTTTTCCTCGGCTGTTCGGGCTATGCTCTGCCGCCGAAAGAGCGTTGCAAAACCACCATCAACCTGGTGCCGGAAAACGAAGTCCTCAACGTGCTGGAAGGCGATGACGCGGAAACCAACGCGCTGCGTGCCAAACGTCGCTGTCAGAAGTGCGGGACCGCAATGGACAGCTACCTTATCGATCCTAAGCGTAAACTGCACGTGTGTGGTAATAACCCGACCTGTGACGGCTATGAGATTGAAGAAGGCGAGTTCCGCATCAAGGGCTATGACGGTCCGGTAGTGGAGTGCGAGAAGTGCGGTTCTGAAATGCACCTGAAAATGGGGCGTTTCGGCAAGTACATGGCCTGTACCAACGACGAGTGTAAGAATACGCGTAAGATCCTGCGCAACGGCGAAGTGGCTCCGCCGAAGGAAGATCCGGTGCCGCTGCCGGAGCTGCCGTGCGAGAAGTCTGACGCGTACTTTGTGTTGCGCGACGGGGCGGCGGGTGTCTTCCTGGCGGCCAACACCTTCCCGAAATCACGGGAAACGCGTGCGCCGCTGGTGGAAGAGCTGTACCGCTTCCGCGATCGTCTGCCGGAAAAACTGCGCTATCTCGCCGATGCGCCGCAGCAGGATCCGGAAGGTAATAAAACGCTGGTGCGCTTTAGCCGTAAAACGAAACAGCAGTATGTGGCTTCCGAAAAAGAGGGCAAAGCGACCGGCTGGTCAGCCTTCTTTATTGACGGTAAATGGACTGAAGCCAAAAAGTAATCGTGCAGTATCAGGCAGGAAAAGCGCGCTTTTCCTGCACTAACGGCCGGCAGAGGCAGTGGATGCCTCTGCCGCGTTGTTTCCCCTTCTGGATGGTCTTTTCTTCCCCTTATAACCACCTATATTATTTTTCGTTAGTATCTATACACTGTTGATATAAATGATATAGTGGTTATAGCTAATCTCTTTTTTATTATTAAAACGTCTTATACATCATCGCTTTCAGGATGCGTTGCGGCTCCACTACGGCCAACTGCCGGGAGGCTGGCCTCACGGTCGACAAGTTGCCTGAACGTAAAGTGTATTAAGCGGCTTCATTTTACGCGCAAACGGATATCAGCATGAAACTACAACAGCTTCGCTACATCGTAGAGGTGGTGAACCATAACCTGAATGTTTCATCCACCGCCGAAGGGCTTTATACCTCCCAGCCGGGCATCAGTAAGCAGGTCCGCATGCTGGAAGATGAGCTGGGCATCCAGATTTTCGCCCGCAGCGGCAAACATTTAACTCAGGTGACACCTGCCGGGCAGGAGATCATCCGTATCGCCCGCGAGGTATTATCGAAAGTCGATGCGATCAAATCTGTCGCCGGGGAGCATACCTGGCCTGATAAAGGGTCGTTATATGTGGCGACGACCCATACTCAGGCCCGCTATGCGTTACCGGGGGTGATCAAGGGCTTTATTGAACGCTACCCGCGCGTGTCGCTGCATATGCATCAGGGCTCGCCAACCCAGATTGCAGAAGCCGTATCGAAAGGCAACGCCGACTTCGCCATCGCCACCGAGGCGCTGCATCTGTATGACGATCTGGTGATGTTGCCATGCTATCACTGGAACCGGTCGATTGTGGTGACGCCTGAGCATCCTCTGGCCGCGAAGGGCTCGGTTTCCATTGAAGAGCTGGCGCAGTACCCGCTGGTGACTTATACCTTTGGCTTTACCGGCCGTTCGGAACTGGATACCGCGTTTAACCGTGCGGGTCTGACGCCGCGCATTGTCTTCACCGCCACTGACGCCGACGTGATCAAAACCTATGTTCGCCTGGGGCTTGGGGTCGGGGTGATAGCCAGCATGGCAGTCGATCCGGTCTCTGACCCGGACCTGGTGAAGCTGGATGCGAACGGCATATTCAGCCACAGCACCACCAAAATTGGTTTCCGCCGCAGCACCTTCTTACGAAGCTACATGTATGATTTTATTCAACGTTTTGCACCCCATCTGACCCGGGATGTCGTGGATACCGCGGTGGCTTTGCGGTCGAATGAAGATATTGAAGCGATGTTTAAAGATATAAAACTTCCGGAAAAATAACCCTTAAAAAAATAATGGCATTCCCTGTGGGGAGTGCCATTGACTATCATGGTCCTAATTTAACATCTTAAACCTCGAACCAATCACAAAATTAATAATTTCTGGCAACACGTTTGTCATTATGCCCGCCGCGATCAAATAACCGGTTAAATATATTCCATCAGGCCTAAATTCACTGGATTAATCTTTTATCCATAATTAAGATTTATCTGTACCTGATGATTTGAGCAATTGGTGGTGACAATATGATAAGTAATATCGATTACATGAAACTGGCGATGTCATACGAGAATGACAAAACCGAAATCGATCCCGTTCTGCGTAGTCGCGTATGGGGCGTAGTGTTGGTAGGGCTGGCGATGTTCTGGAGCATCATCGCGCTTACCATCTGCAACATCTGGATTGTCAGCTAAAGCTGTAGGTCATCGTTGTAGATACATGTCATTTTTATGACAGTGAAAGGAAACTGTAATATAAAATCAGTGACCGGCAATACAGGGAGAATATATTTTGCCGCTGGATTCATCCAATCTGAAATCACTCACAAGAGCTAATCATAGCCAGCTGGCCGATTAGCTCTTTTTTTGTCCTCGTGTACTAATACAATATCGTCTTAATCATCGCTTCTGCACTATTTTGGTGCTATTTCTCCGATTCCAGGATAATTCCCGATTAATCACTGTCGACCTCGGCGCATTTAGCAATTTGGGTTGTTATCAAAGTGTTATGCTCGGTATGTGTTATCTTTAATGGAGACCCTGAGGAGAATCAGGGTATGCCATCCCTGAGATAAAGGAGGAGCTATGTCGTCAACCCTACGAGAAGCCAGTAAGGACACGCTGCTGGTCAACGAGAAAACCTGGCATTACTACAGTCTGCCGCTGGCAGAGAAACAGCTGGGCGATCTCAGTCGACTGCCTAAGTCGCTGAAGGTGCTGATGGAGAACCTGCTGCGCTGGCAGGACGGTGACTCGGTGACAGAAGAAGATATTCGTGCCCTGGCCGGCTGGCTGCAACAGGCCCATGCCGACCGGGAGATCGCTTACCGTCCCGCGCGCGTCCTGATGCAGGACTTTACCGGCGTGCCGGCAGTCGTGGATCTGGCCGCCATGCGCGAGGCGGTGAAGCGCCTGGGCGGCGACACCGCGAAAGTGAATCCGCTGTCGCCCGTCGATCTGGTGATCGACCACTCGGTCACTGTCGACCGTTTCGGCGATGACGAGGCCTTCGAAGATAACGTCCGTCTGGAAATGGAGCGTAACCACGAACGTTACGCTTTTCTGCGCTGGGGACAACAGGCCTTCAGCCGCTTCAGCGTAGTGCCGCCGGGCACCGGTATTTGTCACCAGGTCAACCTGGAATACCTCGGTCGGGCCGTCTGGAGCGAAGAGGTGAATGGGAAGTGGATGGCGTGGCCGGATACCCTGGTGGGCACCGACTCTCATACCACCATGATTAACGGTCTCGGCGTACTGGGCTGGGGCGTGGGCGGGATTGAAGCGGAAGCCGCCATGCTGGGTCAGCCGGTGTCGATGCTGATCCCGGATGTCGTGGGCTTTAAGCTCAGCGGCAAACTGCGCGAAGGCATCACCGCCACCGATCTGGTGCTGACGGTCACCCAGATGCTGCGCCAGCACGGTGTCGTCGGCAAGTTTGTTGAATTCTACGGCGATGGCCTGGATACCTTACCCCTGGCCGATCGCGCCACTATCGCCAATATGGCCCCGGAATATGGCGCCACCTGTGGTTTCTTCCCGATCGATGATGTGACGCTTAGCTATATGCGTCTGAGCGGCCGTAGCGAAGAACAGGTCGCCCTGGTGGAAGCCTATGCCAAAGCGCAGGGCATGTGGCGCCAGCCGGGCGATGAGCCGGTCTTTACCAGCACCCTGGCGCTGGATATGGGCAGCGTTGAGGCAAGCCTTGCCGGGCCGAAACGGCCGCAGGATCGCGTGGCGCTCGGCGATGTGCCGAAAGCCTTTGCTGCCAGCGGCGAGCTGGAAGTTAACCATCCTCAGCGTCAGCGCCAGCCGGTGGATTATACGCTGAACGGGCATCACTATTCGCTACCGGACGGCGCCGTGGCCATTGCGGCCATTACTTCCTGTACCAATACCTCCAACCCCAGCGTGCTGATGGCCGCCGGTCTGCTGGCGAAAAAAGCCGTCGAGCGTGGCCTGCAGCCGCAGCCGTGGGTAAAAGCTTCCCTGGCGCCAGGCTCGAAAGTGGTGTCGGATTATCTGGCTCATGCCGGCCTGACGCCTTACCTCGACCAGCTCGGCTTCAATCTGGTGGGATATGGCTGTACCACCTGTATCGGTAACTCCGGTCCGTTGCCGGAACCTATCGAAGAGGCGATCAAAAAGGGCGATCTGACCGTCGGGGCGGTGCTTTCCGGTAACCGTAACTTCGAAGGGCGTATCCATCCGCTGGTGAAAACCAACTGGCTGGCCTCGCCGCCGCTGGTCGTCGCTTACGCCCTGGCGGGGAACATGAATATCGATCTCACCCGCGAGCCGTTGGGGCAGGGCAGCGATGGCGAACCGGTTTATCTGAAAGATATCTGGCCGAGCGGGGAGGAGATTGCCCGTGCGGTGGAACAGGTCTCCACTGAGATGTTCCGCAAAGAGTACGCGGAAGTGTTTTCCGGTACCGAGGAGTGGAAAGCAATCAAGGTGGAGGCGTCAGATACCTATGACTGGCAGGAGGACTCGACTTATATTCGCCTGTCGCCGTTCTTTGACGAGATGGGCGTCGAACCGCTGCCGGTAGAGGATATTCTTGGCGCGCGGATCCTCGCCATGCTGGGCGATTCAGTGACCACTGACCACATTTCGCCGGCGGGGAGCATCAAAGCCGATAGCCCGGCAGGCCGCTATCTGCAGGAGCATGGGGTTGCCCGGCGCGACTTTAACTCCTATGGTTCCCGTCGCGGTAACCATGAGGTGATGATGCGCGGCACCTTCGCCAATATCCGTATTCGTAACGAAATGGTACCGGGAGTGGAAGGCGGTATGACCCGACATCTGCCGGACCGCGAACCGGTGGCGATCTACGATGCGGCGATGCAGTATAAAGCGGAAGGCATACCGCTGGCGGTGATTGCCGGTAAGGAGTATGGGTCAGGTTCCAGCCGCGACTGGGCGGCGAAGGGGCCGCGCCTGCTGGGGATCCGGGTGGTGATCGCCGAGTCCTTCGAACGTATCCACCGCTCCAACCTGATCGGGATGGGGATTTTGCCGCTGGAGTTCCCGCAGGGCGTCACCCGTAAAACGCTGCAGTTGACCGGGGAAGAGCGGATTGATATCAGCAATCTGCAGTCGCTTCAGCCTGGCGCTACGGTGCCGGTGACCCTGACTCGCCCTGACGGCTCGCAGGAAGTGATCCCTTGTCGGTGCCGTATCGACACCGCGACCGAGCTCACCTACTACCGCAACGACGGCATCCTGCACTACGTTATCCGCAATATGCTGTAAAACAAAGGGCCAGCATCGCTGGCCCTTTCTCTTTTATTCAATCGGTTTATTCCGCCGGCTTGCTGTTCAGCAAATGGCCCATTTTGGCGGCTTTAGTATCCAGGTAGTGAGCATTTTTCGGGTTACGCCCGACGATCAACGGTACCCGCTCCACAATGTTGATCCCGGCTTCGGTAAGAATTTCCACTTTTTTCGGGTTATTGGTTAATAACCGAACCTGCTCAACGTTGAGCAGTTTGAACATATCGGCGCACAGGGTGAAGTCGCGCTCATCGGCGGCGAAGCCCAGCTGATGGTTCGCCTCAACGGTGTCGTAGCCCTGATCCTGCAGCGCGTAGGCGCGGATTTTATTCAATAAACCAATGTTGCGTCCTTCCTGGCGGTGATAGAGCAGGATCCCCCGACCTTCTTCGGCGATATGCGACAGGGCCGCTTCCAGCTGAAAGCCGCAATCACAGCGCAGGCTAAACAGGGCATCGCCCGTCAAACACTCTGAATGGACGCGGGCCAGGACCGGCGACTGCCCCGAGATATCGCCATACACCAGCGCGACATGATCTTGTCCGGTTGCCAGTTCTTCAAAACCCACCATCAGGAAATCGCCCCATGGGGTTGGCAGTTTGGCTTCTGCCACACGTTTAAGCTGCATGTGATTCTCCAGATTCTGTCAGCACCTGAATGTGCTTTCTGTTTGCCGCTATTTTGCCACAAGGCCGGGACGTTCTCCTAATCGCGAACGGTTAGCCGCGTGGAAAGCGCACAAACGAACTACTTTCCGCTATGATGTTCATCTACAAGGAGAAGGAGAGAAAATGCTGTTGATTGCCCGACGAACCGCTCTCGCGGCGGCGCTGCTGCTTGTTATGCCTGTTACGGTCTGGCTGTCTGGTTGGCTGTGGCAGCCAGGACTGCCGGTTGCTATGTTGAAAACCCTCTGGTGGGTGACGGAAACGGTGACGCAGCCGTGGGGAATTATCACGCATGTTGCACTGTGCGGCTGGTTTCTCTGGTGTCTTCGCTACCGGCTGCGCGCGGCACTGATCCTGTTCCTGATTCTTGCCGCCGCCATCCTGGTGGGACAGGGGGTTAAATCCTGGGTCAAAGCGCGGGTTCAGGAGCCGAGACCCTTTGTCATCTGGCTGGAAAACTCAAGACAGGTGCCGGTGACGCAATTCTATGCGTTGAAGCGTAAAGAACGCGCTAAACTGGTGCATGCCCAGCTGGCGCAGGCGCAGGACATTCCGCCGTTTTTACGCAAGCACTGGCAGAAAGAGACAGGCTTTGCTTTCCCGTCGGGTCACACGATGTTCGCCGCCAGCTGGGCGCTGCTGGCCGCCGGGCTGCTGTGGCCGCGTCGGCGTTGGGGCACGGTCGCCGTGCTGCTGGTATGGGCGACGGCGGTGATGGGCAGTCGCCTGGCGCTGGGCATGCACTGGCCGCTGGATCTCATTGTCGCCACGCTGATCTCCTGGCTGTTGGTCACGGTGGCCTGCTGGTTGACGCAGCGCCTGTGCGGGCCGCTCTCGCCGCCGGGAGAAGAGGCGCAGGATATTAAAAAACGGATGCCCGAAGCAGAATAATGTTGATTTTAGCGGCATCCGACCGCATATCCTGTACAGTTGCCATGCTTTTTCATTCCACCGCTGCGGCGAAAATGATACTTTATAGGGCTGAAAGCGGGCTTTTTTTCGCGCAACCCACATAACGGGAAGTCATGTGAAATATTTACTCATTTTCTTACTGGTGCTAGCAATCTTCGTCATTTCAGTGACGCTGGGGGCGCAGAATGACCAACAGGTCACGTTCAACTATTTACTCGCGCAGGGTGAATTCCGCATTTCGACACTGCTGGCGGTGCTGTTCGCCGCAGGCTTTGCCATTGGCTGGCTGATCTGCGGCTTGTTCTGGCTGCGGGTGCGTGTCTCGCTGGCGCGCGCGGAGCGAAAAATTAAGCGCCTTGAGCACCAGATTGCCCCCGTCAGCCCGGTCGCTGTCGACGCAGGCGTGCCTGCCGTGAAGGAATAACCTCTTATGCTGGAGTTGTTGTTTCTGCTTTTACCCGTTGCCGCCGCCTACGGCTGGTACATGGGGCGCAGAAGTGCACAACAGTCCAAACAGGACGATGCCAACCGCCTGTCACGGGATTACGTGGCGGGGGTTAACTTCCTGCTCAGCAACCAGCAGGATAAAGCCGTCGATCTGTTCCTTGATATGTTGAAAGAGGATACCGGCACCGTTGAGGCCCACCTGACGCTCGGTAACCTGTTCCGCTCGCGCGGCGAGGTTGACCGCGCGATCCGTATTCATCAGAGCCTGATGGAAAGCGCATCGTTAACCTACGATCAGCGCCTGCTGGCCGTCCAGCAGCTGGGGCGCGACTATATGGCCGCCGGGTTGTACGATCGTGCGGAAGATATGTTCAAACAGCTGGTGGATGAGACCGATTTCCGCCTGAGCGCTCTGCAGCAGCTGCTGCAGATCTACCAGGCGACCAGCGACTGGCAGTCAGCGATCGAAGTCGCTGAACGGCTGGTGAAGCTGGGTAAAGAGAAACATCGTGGCGAAATCGCCAATTTCTGGTGTGAACTGGCCCTGCAGCAGATGGCGGCCAACGATCTGGATAAAGCGATGGCGCTGCTGAAGAAAGGCGCCGCCGCAGACCGCAACAGCGCCCGGGTCTCAATAATGATGGGCCGGGTGTGGATGGAAAAGGGTGATTACGCCAAAGCGGTAGAGAGCCTTGAGCGGGTTATCGATCAGGATAAAGAGCTGGTCGGTGAGACGCTGGAGATGCTGCAGACCTGCTACCAGCAACTGGGTAAAGCCGAAGAGTGGGAGGTTTTCCTGCGCCGTTGTGTGGATGAGAACGCCGGGGCCACCGCTGAACTGATGCTGGCGCAGATCCTCGAGCAACGGGAAGGGGTCGAAGCCGCGCAAAACTACGTTACCCGGCAGCTGGAACGTCACCCGACCATGCGCGTCTTCCATAAGCTGATGGACTACCATCTCAACGAAGCGGAAGAAGGGCGCGCGAAAGAAAGCCTCGGGGTGCTAAGAAACATGGTCGGCGAGCAGGTGCGCAGCAAACCGCGCTATCGCTGCCAGAAATGCGGCTTTACTGCCCATACGCTCTACTGGCACTGCCCATCCTGCCGCTCGTGGGCCACCATCAAACCCATTCGCGGTCTCGACGGCCAATAAAGTCAAAAAAATCCCGCCATTAGTTACAACATACTCATCGTTTTTCTCCTCTCCAGACGCGGCCCCGGCAGCGCCATCGTCCGGCCAGCGCTACTACAGCAGTCTGTTATTTTGTTAGCATCACAGGTAGAATGCTGCCCGTTTACCTTTTTTGCGCCGCCCTGGCGCCCATCAACACTAAGGTCTGGTCATGACGTCTACAGCTATCACATCTTCCCGCGCTGTCACATCCTCTCCCGTTGTGGTTGCGCTCGACTATGATAATCGCGATAAAGCGCTGGCATTTGTCGACCGCATCGACCCGCGAGACTGCCGCCTGAAGGTGGGCAAAGAGATGTTCACCCTGTTGGGCCCGCAGTTTGTTCGCGATCTGCACCAGCGCGGGTTTGAGGTGTTCCTTGACCTTAAGTTTCACGATATCCCCAATACCACGGCCCGCGCGGTGGCGGCGGCGGCCGAACTCGGGGTATGGATGGTGAATGTCCATGCCTCCGGCGGCGCGCGGATGATGACCGCCGCGCGTGAAGCGCTGCTGCCGTTTGGTAAAGAGGCTCCGCTGCTGATCGCTGTTACCGTACTCACCAGCATGGAGACCAGCGACCTGCAGGATCTGGGCATTACCTTATCCCCGGCTGATTACGCGGCGAAGCTGGCAGCGCTGACCCAACGCTGTGGTCTTGACGGGGTCGTGTGCTCAGCTCAGGAGGCGGTGCGCTTCAAACAGGAGCTGGGGCAGGCGTTTAAGCTGGTGACCCCGGGGATCCGTCCGCAGGGGAGCGAGGCCGGGGATCAGCGGCGGATTATGACCCCCGAGCAGGCCCAGGCGGCGGGGGTGGATTATATGGTTATTGGTCGCCCGGTCACTCAGTCGGCCGATCCTGCCGCAACGCTGCGGGCAATCAACGTCTCGTTGTCAAAGGAGGCATAATGAGCGATTCCAATAGCCGCCTGGTCTACTCCACGGAAACCGGGCGTATCGACGAAGCGAAACCGGCGCCGGTGCGGCCTAAAGGCGATGGTATTGTTCGTATTCAGCGCCAGACCAGCGGTCGCAAGGGCAAAGGCGTGTGCCTGATTAGCGGCATCGATGCTGACGATGCCGCGCTGAACGCCCTGGCTGCAGAGCTGAAAAAGAAATGTGGCTGCGGCGGCGCGGTGAAAGATGGCGTGATCGAGATCCAGGGTGACAAACGGGATTTGCTCAAATCGCTGCTCGAGGCGAAAGGAATGAAGGTTAAGTTAGCCGGTGGCTGAGTGCTATTTCGGCAATAATTAAAGTAATGCTGAAATAACAAGGCCGCGGTGAATGCCGCGGCCTTGAATGATTTAACGTGCGTAAGTCAATTCGTGTGAATTATTCTTTTATTTCGTCAGGTAATTATATTATTTGCCAACCTGGTGACCAATAATACCACCGACCGCCGCGCCACCCAGGGTTCCGAGTGCGCTACCGTCAGTTAACACCGCACCACCGATGGCGCCGGCGCCAGCACCGATAGCGGTGTTACGGTCGCGTTTAGACATGTTAGAACAAGCGCTCAGAGACATTGCTACAGTGACAGCCAGAACGACGGCAGCCATTTTTTTGCTCGTTGAAGTCATCATTTTTTTCTCCTGAATAATCTATTCATGGATACTACGCTCCTTTAAGCATAGCCTGAAATAGCAGCTTTAGGGCAATTCCATGAAGTTAGGGTGCGCAGGTGTCACGAAAATCACGCAGGTGATAGTCACTTCCTGTTATATCGCTAATAATAATTTTACTTTTTTTTAAATGTATCGTCAGGTAAAAAATCTTAATTAGCGGCTCGGAATACTCTCAGAGCGTAATATCGCCCCGAATGGCGCATTGGCATGGCTCGGGGCGGGTAAAGATCAGACGTATGGCACGATATCGACGGTCAGGCCGCTGTGCAGTAACTGGTCGCGGCAGGCGGCCGGCAGGCGATCGTCGGTAATAACGCGGTTAAAGCGCCCGGCGGGACCGAGGGGATAGGGATGAACCGCGCTGAATTTCGAGCTGTCGCTGAGAATAATCGCTTCACAGTGCTTTTCCAGCACGGCGTTAACCACATCCGCACGCATCATATCGCGACCGGTAAAGCCGGTTTCTGCCTGCCAGCCATCGATCCCGATGAAGGCTTTGCTGAAATGCACCTGCTGGATGAACTGGCGGGTCAGCGGGCCCACCATGCTTTCACTGCGTTTCTGGTAAATCCCGCCCAGCAGGATCACCTCTCCCGGCGTCTCTTTCAGCAGATGGGCGATATAGCTGCTGACGGTTATGATGGTGATATCGCCGCGTTCGGCGAGGGTGCGCGCCAGCAGGGCGTTGCTGCTGCCGTTTTCGATGAATACCGTTTCGCCGGCGCTCACCAGCGCCGCCGCCCGGCTGGCCAGTTCACGTTTAATGGCGAAATGGGTCATCATGCGGGTTTCAACATCTTCACTGTCCAGTGGGACTGCATAGCCATGGGTGCGGCGCAAATAGCTCTGCTTTTCCAGCAGATTCAGATCCTGGCGAATGGTGACCTCTGAGACACCGGTCATCTTCGCCAGATCGGCGACGCTCATCCGGCCTTTATCAATGACCACTTGCAAAATACTTTGTTGTCGGGCGTTCATAGCAACATCACTGTTAGGGGGCTATATGGCGAGCAACCGGTATGAGTCACCGGTTGCGGCATGGGCGATAATCAGATTTCCCAGGGAGCCTTGGGCTGGTTTTTTTGCTCAGCGTCGTCCGCCGCCAGTGCCAGCAGCTCCGCTTTGAGGATTTCCAGATTATGGATCGCAGAGTGGTAATCACCGGCAACCAGAATATCCAGCACGGTATCGATACGTTGGGCGAGCAGGTGGGCATTCACATCTGACATGGCATTATCCTGGTAACAAAAACGAATGAAATCAATGATGCTAAAAATGGATGAAAAAGAGAAGCGAAAAAAACGCACAACCTTAATCGGTGCGACGGAAATAGCAGGATGGAGAGGAAAGAAGCAGCGGTTCCCGGAGGAACCGCTGTGAAGAGGCGTCAGACTGCCGGACGCGCAATAATGCTGCGGGTTTCCATGCGGACTTCGGCGATGGTGACATCGATAACGTCAGTCACTTTGTAGACCACCTCACCCTTGATCTGCACGGTGCCGTTCTCCTGGCTGCACACCAGTTCGTCGCGAACGGCGTGGAGGAAGGGGGCCGGAATAAAGGCGACCGCGCCATTGTCCACCAGGCGCACGCGCATCCCGCCGCGGCTGATGTCGATGATCTCCGCCGCAAAGCGGGTATCGGTCCCGGCTTTATCGTTGAGGAAACGGGCATACAGCCAGTCGGCGACGTCGCGCTCTGCCATCCGGTTAAGACGACGGCGCTCCGCCATCTGTACGGTGGCATCATCCTGCGGGCGCGCAATGGTCTCGCCTTTGATGATGGCCTTCAGCAGACGGTGGTTGATCATGTCGCCATATTTACGGATCGGCGAGGTCCAGGTGGCATAGGCCTCAAGGCCGAGGCCAAAGTGCGGGCCCGGCTCGGTGCTGATTTCCGCAAACGACTGGAAGCGGCGGATGCGGCTGTCGAGGAATCCGGTCGGCTGGGCGTCCAGTTCCCGGCGTAGCTTGCAGAACCCTTCCAGCGTCAGCACCTCCGTCGGGTCGACGTGCACGTCGTGGGTTTTCAGCAGCGCCGCCAGCTGTTCGGTATTCGCCGGGTCGAAGCCGGTATGGACGTTATAAACGCCGAAGCCGAGCTTGTCGCGCAGAACGCGGGCGGCACAGATGTTGGCGGCGATCATCGACTCTTCGACAATACGGTTGGCAATGCGACGTGGTTCCGCGACGATATCCAGCACTTCGCCTTTTTCGCCAAGAACGAAACGGTAGTCCGGACGGTCTTTGAACACCAGCGCATGGGTCTGACGCCATTCGCTACGACGCTGGCACACGTCCTTCAACAGTGTAATTTGCTGCGCGATCGCGTCGCTGCCCGGCTGCCAGCTGCCGCGGCCTTCCAGCCAGTCAGAGACATCGTCATAGGCCAGCTTGGCTTTCGACTCGATGGTGGCGGCAAAGAACTCGATGTTGTCTTCGATGGTGCCATCGGCCGCCAGAGTCATCTGGCAGGCCAGCACCGGGCGCACTTCGTTAGCGCGCAGGGAGCACAGGTCGTCTGACAGCTCGCGGGGCAGCATCGGAATATTGAAGCCCGGCAGATAGTTGGTAAAGGCGCGCACTTTTGCGGCCTTATCCAGCTTGCTACCTTCGGCAATCCAGGCGGTCGGGTCAGCAATGGCGACCGTCAGCAGCAGTTTGCCATCAGCAGTGGATTCGACGTACAACGCATCGTCCATATCTTCGGTGCTGGCGCTGTCGATAGTGACGAAGTCGAGAGCGGTTAAATCGCGGCGCGTCAGCCCTTCATCGAGCATTTCCGTGGCCACGCCGTCCGGCGCTTCTTTTTCGAGGTTATGGCGCGCCAGGGTTACCCACCAGGGGACGAAGTGATCGTCGCTGAAGGTGATGAACTGGGTCAGCTCCGCGTAAAACCCGCGGTCGCCTTTTAACGGATGACGGCGCATCTCGGCGACGGCCCAGTCACCCTGTTTGAAATCATGCTCAACGCCACGGGCGGCGCGGCAGGGAATGGCATCTTTCAGCAGCGGGTGGTCAGGAACGATAGCGAGGCGATCGTCTTTCTTCTGGACTTTACCGACGAAACGGGTCAGGAACGGCTCAACCAGGGTTTCTGGTTCGGCGCTTTCGCGATCTTTTTCAGAATGGATCACCGCGACGATACGGTCGCCATGCATCACTTTTTTCATCTGCGGCGGCGGAATGAAGTAGCTCTTCTGAGCGTCCACTTCGAGGAAGCCAAAGCCCTTTTCCGTGCCCTTAACGACCCCTTCCGCGCGCGGCGTCTGGGAATGCAGTTGCTGTTTAAGCTGCGCTAGCAGCGGGTTATCCTGAAACATAATTAGGTATTTTCGTGGCTAAAAGAGCGGCTGACATTTTTACGCGAATATGCCTGCCGCAGCAAGCGCTGTTTCAGCAATTTACGTCTGCTGACGCACATTGCCGAGGGCGATTTTCAGACGATTCATCCATCCGCACAGCCCGCTCCAGGTCAACAGATCGATCGCTTGTTCCGCAGAGAGTCCATATTCCGCGAGGGGCGTTAACTGGGCGGCGCTAAACCGGTCCGGCGAGCGGGTTAACAGCTGCACCGCGGTCACGAGAGACCGGGACTGAGGATGCTGCTGGAGCCAGTGATGGAGGGCCTGGTCGCCCTCCCGCAGATGACTGGCGAACTCCTCTTCACCCTGCCAGTGGGGGAGCCAGGCGTCAAAACAGGTGGGGCTGCCATTGGTGCGCGCCGCGAGTAAGGCGACCTGCGGGCCAAAGGTATCATCCGTGCTGAGCTGGCGGATCAAGGTCTCCAGAGGCGTGAACAACGGTGGGTCGCAGGCCAGCAGTGGGGCCAGCTCACCCAGACCGGGCAGCGACTGCCAGCCGGCGATGCGCCGCTGGCGCTCATCATCGGCATACTGCAGATCGGGATCCTCAAGGTCGCTCTGCCACTCTCCTGGTGGCGCGGTGAACAGTTCGGCAGGGGCCTCCTCTTGCTGAGGCATGCCGGGGATCCAGCGCACCGGATAGCCCAGCGCCGCCTGCAGGACGGCAATCGCCCGGGCCTGGAAGCCCACGAAACCGATAATCTGGTTGATCAGGATAATATCCCGGCTGGTTAAACCCACTTCGTCCAGCTGGCTGCGCGAGAGGGCGTTAATGACGGAGGGCGAACTGGCGAGCTGACGAGCATACTGAGTGATCTGCGCCAGGCGACGGTTGCTCTCGCGCGAAGAGTCAGGGCCAGGGAGGGGAGCCAGGCGGGCGGCATAGTGGTTACACAACCGCTGGACACCATAAACCTGGGCGACAGTCAGCGCGGTGCTCAGGCGATCGTAGGCGGTAAAGGTCTGCAGGCGACTCACCGCCACCTGGTCGGGAAACAACCGCTCTGCCAGCTGGCGAGCGGGGTGCAGCCAGCCTGCGTGGATGTGTAGCCAGGCTTCCGGCAGCGTCAGGTCCAGCAAAAAGCGGTCTTCAACATGGGCGGCTTCAGGGACAAGCGGTAGAACATCCACCGGGCAGATTGTTGACTGGGTTTCGTGATACCAGTGGTTTTTGCCATTCACGCGGCGTGGCTCCATGGGCTTTCCTTGTTCGGTATGTGGCGAACCGCCGTTCCGCGGATCGTTTATGCAGAACTATCCTGGCGTAACCCGGAAGCAGGAGAAAATATTGATACGTGCTAACAAATAGCCGATTGGAATAACAGGGGGAGCGTAAGGGATGGGGGGAAGGAAGAACCCTCCTCACCGGGGCGAGGAGGGAAAGAACTTACTTCAGTTCCAGCTCGTTCATGGCGGCGATATTGAACCCGCCGTCAACGTGAACGACTTCACCGGAGATACCCGCGGACAGGTCAGAGCACAGGAAGGCTGCGCTGTTGCCCACATCTTCAATGGTGACGGTGCGACGGATCGGGGTGACCGCTTCGCAGTGCGCCAGCATTTTACGGAAATCTTTAATGCCAGAAGCAGCCAGCGTACGGATCGGACCGGCAGAGATGGCGTTAACGCGAACGCCTTCCGGACCCATGGCGTTAGCCATATAGCGGACGTTAGCTTCCAGAGAGGCTTTGGCCAGACCCATTACGTTGTAGTTCGGGATCGCGCGCTCTGCGCCCAGGTAGGAGAGCGTCAGCAGAGCAGAGCCCGGGTTCAGCATGCTGCGGCAGGCTTTGGCCATCGCCACGAAGCTGTAGGCGCTGATGTCGTGCGCGATTTTAAAGCCGTCGCGGGTGACAACGTCAACGTAGTCGCCGTCTAACTGGTCAGCTGGGGCAAAACCGATAGAGTGGACGAAACCATCGAATTTCGGCCAGACTTTTTCCAGCTCGGTGAACAGCGCGGTGATGCTCTCATCTTCAGCAACGTCGCACGGCAGCACAATGTCAGAACCCAGCGCGGCAGCAAATTCTTCTACGCGACCTTTCAGTTTTTCATTCTGATAGGTGAATGCCAGTTCCGCGCCTTCGCGGTGCATTGCTTGCGCAATACCGTAGGCGATGGACAGTTTGCTGGCGACGCCAGTGATCAAAATGCGCTTACCGGAAAGAAAACCCATAGCTTTAATCCTTATCGTTATTGCTTATTTTTACTTTAACAATCATAACGTTAACATTGTTATTTCAAAATAACTCAAATTTAGCCGGGAATTATATCCCACTGACGACCCCTTGTGTCACGATATTTTTCAGCCGCGCCCGCGGCGTGCGGAGCAAAAGCGTATCGCGATAGCTCCAGTATACTCTCTCTTCTGATGATTATTTGAGCGCGATCTCCGCCAGCAGCAGACACCCGTTGGCACTGAGGGGCTGCAGCTCGCCAGGGGATTCACCGCGCCAGCAGAGACCGCTGCCGGCCGCACTTCGCTGCCCGGCCAGATCCCACTCGCCCTGAAGAACATAAGCGACTCCCTCAGTAGCAGGGCGTTGCTGGTCGTTTATCACCTTTACACTCGCCGAGGCACGTCCGCGCTGGGTCATGATATTGAAGTCCAGCCCTGGCTCAACGATCCCGACGCTGGACAGCGCCCATTCGCCGGGGAACGCCCACGGCTGCCAGAGCGTCAGCGGATGGTCGATGTCCCCGCCGCACAGTCGTAGCGGTTGTCCCGCCAGCAGGGTGATCACCCGATCGACGCCGGGGAAGGGGGAAAAAGGACCATCCGCCTGCAGCGTGGCGATGCTGGCTCGCCAGAGAAAGGGGGCGTCTGTGGAAGGAACGGCGATAATTTCCCGGGTGGCACCGGCACCGTTCTTCCACGGCGTGATGGGTAAGGTGGCGATATCAAAAAAAAAGATCATGGTCTGCTCGGCGGAATTCAGAGGGTGGATGGTTTTTGTTACAAGCGCGTCGCAACATGCTTACAAATTATTTACAACAGGGTTCACAAATCCATCATCGAGCGCGTGTGTGGGTTTGTCAATGCTTGTATATACATGAGCAGTCATCTACGAATTATCTTATCGCAGTGACCAGAGCCATCATGACAAAACGCGATCGGGAGAATGAAAATGCAACAGCGTATTACTTTCCGCCAGGCCTGCCTGGTCACCCTGTTTTCGGGGCTACTGCTGTCTGGTGGCTCAACATACGCTAAAGAGTGGAAATCAATCACCATCGCTACGGAAGGCGGCTATGAACCCTGGAACCTGACGCTTCCCGGAGGGAAGTTGAGCGGCTTCGAACCTGAGCTCATGGCGAATTTATGCCAGCGGATGCAGATCGAATGCAAGCTGGTGGTACAGAACTGGGATGGCATGATTGCCGGACTTAACGCCGGAAAATATGACGTGATCATGGACGCTATTGTCGTCACCCCGGAGCGATCGAAGGTCGTGGCGTTTACCCAGGCCTACGCTGCCACGCCGGCCTCTTTCATTGCGGTAAAAGGGTCGCTGCTCCCTCCGTCTCCGACGGTCAAGCTTCATGATGATGAGAAAGAGATTCAGGCGGCGATTGCGCCTCTGCGCGCGGCGTTGAAAGGGAAAACTATCGGCATCGCTTCCGGCACCGTGTACACCCCGTTTATTGATAAGTATTTCAAGGATATCGCTGACATCAGGGAATATAACAACTCAGCGGATGCGATCCTCGACCTGCAGGCTGAGCGCATCGATGCGGTGTTTGATGATATTACCTTTGCCAACACCACCCTGTCGCGACCGGAGAATAACAATCTGGCATTGAGCGGTCCGCTGATGAGCGGGCCGATCTGGGGAGGCGGTGAGGCGATGGGCGTGCGCCTCACCGATCCCGATCTCAAAGCGAAACTGGATAGCGCCATTCAGGCGGCGCTGGCCGATGGGACGGTAAAAAAACTGAGCGAGAAATGGTTTAAAAGCGACGTTACCCCCTGAGTGAGGCTCTCATGTTGAATCTTCTGAGTTTTGGTGAAAACGGGTGGGGGACGCTGATCCTCAGTGCCACGCTGACCACGTTGCTGCTGTCGCTCGCCGCGCTGGCCGTCGGTGCCGGGGTAGGCGGCGTCATTGCCGCCGCTAAGCTGTCCCGGCATGCGCCAGCGCGCTGGTTTGGCGCCGCCTGGTCGGTAGTATTCCGCGGTATCCCTGAGTTACTGGTGATCTACCTGTTCTATTTTGGCGGCTCAGGGATGATTTCATGGATGGGGCGACTGTTTGGCGCTGACGGTTTTATTGAGGTTCCGCCCTTTCTGATTGGCGCCCTGGCGATTGGTTTGATCTCCTCCTCGTATCAGGCGGAAGTCTACCGTGCTGCTCGCCTGGCGCTGATGCCCGGTGAAGTGGAGGCGGCTACCGCTATCGGCATGCCGCGCTGGCGGATCCTGCAGCGCATTCTGTTGCCGCAGATTATCCGTTATTCGCTGCCTGGGTTATCCAACGTGTGGCAAATGAGCCTCAAAGATTCGGCGCTGGTATCGGTGACCGGCATCGTTGAGCTGATGCGCGCCAGCCAGATTGCCGCTGGCTCGACCCGCGATTATTTCCTGTTCTATCTGATCGGCGGCGGCTGTTATCTGATCCTGACGCTGCTCTCTAACCGCGCGTTTACCCGGGCGGAGAGCCATCTCAACCGCGCCTGGCTGCGTCGCAGCGCCGCGCAGGCGTAAGGAGCCCGTATGTTTATCGATTTTGCCTTCCTCGGTGAGACGTTATTGAAGCTCGGCGCGGCGCTGCCGGTGACGCTGGGGCTCTTTATTTGCTCTTTTATCCTCGGCGGCGTACTGGCCCTCGGCGTTTTAGCGCTGCGAATGAGCCACTGGCCGCTGGCTAGCGGTTTCGCCAAAGGCTATATCCTGATCTTTCGCGGTTCGCCATTGCTGATCCAGCTGTTTCTCATTTATTACGGGCTGGGTCAGTTTGGGGTGATCCGTCACAGTTTCCTGTGGCCGCTGCTGCGCGAACCCTTTATCTGCGCCGTTCTGGCGCTGGCGCTCTGTACAGCGGCCTACACCGCGGAAATTCTTCGCGGCGGGTTGCTGGCGATACCGCCGGGTCAGATTGAAGCCGGTCAGGCTTGCGGCATGTCGCGCTGGCTGTTGTTGCGGCGGATCATTGCCCCGGTGATGCTACGTTATGCACTGCCAGCCTACTCCACGGAGGCTATTCTGCTGGTCAAGTCTACGGCGCTGGCAAGCCTGGTGACCGTCTGGGACGTCACCGGGGTGGCGCAACAGATTATTCAGCGTACCTACCGGACGATGGAGGTATTCCTCTGCGCGGCGGCCATCTATTTGCTGCTTAATTTCATCATTGTGCAGCTGTACGCCCTGCTAGAACGGCGATTAACGCCGCATACCCGGCAAAACCCGGCGACCGTGTCGCTCAAGCCGATAACCAAAGGAGAGTAAGATGCTCGATTCACGTCCGGTGACCTTATCGGTCAGCGATATTCATAAGTCCTTTGGCTCCCTGGATGTCCTGAAGGGGATCACCATCCAGGCCCGGCAGGGCGATGTCATTTCGATCCTCGGCGCCAGCGGCTCCGGTAAAAGTACGCTGCTGCGCTGCATTAATCTGCTGGAAACGCCCGATGCCGGGGTGGTCAGCGTCGGTGGCGAGACGATTGAAATGAAGCACCACGCCCGCGGGCATCGGCTGGCGGCGAATCCCCGGCAGATAGAGCGCCTGCGTTCGCGGCTGGGGATGGTCTTTCAAAGTTTTAACCTGTGGTCGCATATGACAGTCCTGCAGAATGTCATTGAGGGGCCGCATTATGTGCTCAAACGGGATAAACGGACCTGCATTGAACAGGCGGAGCAGCTGCTGGAGCGGGTGGGGATGTTGAACCGAAAGGATTTCTATCCGGCACAGCTCTCCGGCGGCCAACAGCAGCGCGTGGCAATAGCCCGCGCGCTGGCGATGGAGCCAGACGTCATGCTCTTTGATGAACCCACCTCAGCGCTGGATCCCGAACTGGTCGGCGAGGTGTTAAAGGTCATGCGCAGCCTGGCGGAAGAGGGGCGGACGATGCTGGTGGTCACCCACGAACTGGGATTCGCCCGCCATGTCTCCAACCGGGTGGTATTTATGCACCAGGGGACGATTGACTGCGACGGTGCGCCTGAGGCGCTATTTGGCACTCAGGGTTCCGCGCGCTTTAAGCAATTTATCTCCAGCCATCAACAGCCAGGACAGGTCGTATGAATATGATCCAGTGGGGCGATGCACCGATACGCTGGCAGGAGGTGGCTTGTGTCGCCCGGGGCGAGGCGATCTTGAGCCTCAGCGAAAGCGCCTGGGCGCGTATCGAGCAGGGGCGGGCGATTGTCCAGCATATCGTTAGCGCCGGTCAGGTGGCCTATGGGATCAACACCGGGCTGGGGGCGCTGTGCAACATTACGCTGCCGGAAGCGCAGTTACACCAGCTGTCGCGCAATACGCTGCTCAGTCATGCCTGCGGGGTGGGGCCGCTGCTGGAGGTCGCCCCAACCCGGGCCATTATGTGCGCCGCGGTGGCCAATTTCAGCCACGGTAAATCCGGTATTTCCGCCGGGATAGTGCAGCAACTGCTGATGTTTTTGCAGCATGGCGTCACCCCCCAGGTGCCCTCTCAGGGGTCGGTTGGCTATTTAACGCATATGGCTCACATTGGCCTGGCCCTGATGGGAGTCGGCGATGTGCTATGGCAAGGGCGAACGTGGTCTGCGGCAGAGGTCCTGTCGCAGCTGAATCTGCAGCCCATCGCGCCGGGAGCGAAAGAGGGGCTCAGTCTGGTCAACGGTACGCCGTGCATGACCGGCCTGGCTTGCCTGGCCTTAGACGACGCCGAGCGCTTAATGAACTGGGCCGATGTGACCGGGGCGATGAGCTTTGAAGCGCTGCGCGGCCAGCTTGTGGCGTTTGATGCCGAGATCCTGGCGCTGAAAGCCAGTCCCGGGATCCAGACCAGCGGCCAGCGGCTGCGTGAGCTGCTGGCGGGCAGCCGTCTGCTGGCCGAAAGCGAAGGTCTTCGCACCCAGGATGCGCTGAGTCTCCGCTCGATGCCTCAGGTGCATGGCGCCTGCCGCGATCAGTTTAGCCATGCGCAGACGCAGATAAATATCGAACTTAACGCCTGTACCGATAATCCCCTAATCCTGGGCACCCTTGAGCAGTGGCGGGTGGTGTCCCAGGCGCATCCCCATGGTGAATCGGTGGCAATGGCCTGCGATTTGCTGGCTATTGCCATGGCTGAGCTGGGCGCTATCGCCGAACGACGTCTTGACCGGCTGGTGAATCCTCTGGTGAGCGGCTTGCCAGCGTTTCTGGTCGCCCGACCCGGGGTGAATTCAGGCATGATGATTGCCCAGTACGTCGCCGCGTCGCTGTGCGCGGAAAATAAGCAGCTGGCGCAGCCGGCGGTGCTGGATAATTTTGTTACCTCCGCTTTGCAGGAGGATCATTTAAGCCTGGGTACCAGTGCTGCGCTGAAATTGCAGCGCCTGCTCGGCAACCTCTATCAGATCCTGGGTATCGAATATTTACTCGCGGCCCAGGGGCTCGATTTTCACGAGCCGCAGACGCTGGCGGCGGGTACACGTCGGGCGCGCGATCTGCTGCGCCAAAGCGTGCCTGGCTGGGAGGAGGATCGCTGGCTGGCGCCAGACATCGCCAGCGCAGTGGCTATCCTCAAGCGGAACGCTGGCCACGCGCCGGCATGACGTCACCAGCGAGATAAGTGAGACGGGGCTATTTCCCGTCTTTGCGCCAGGCATCGGCGGTGAGAGCTTCACCGAAGTGGCCGGCGATCAGGCGTCGGGTCAGGTCGTGCAGCGGTGAGGCCAGCACATCGGCAGTGCTGCCGCGCTCGACCACTTCGCCGTTATGCATCACCAGCACTTGATCGCTGATGTGCTTCATCATTCCCAGGTGCTGAGTGACATAGATATAGGAGATGCCCTGTTTCTCCTGCAGCTCCAGCATCAGATTGATGAGCTGGGAGCGCATCGACATATCCAGCGAGGCCAACGCCTCATCGCAGACGATGACCTTCGGGCGCAGGATCAGCGCCCTGGCGAGGCCGAGACGCTGCTTCTGACCGGGCGCCAACATATGGGGGTAATAGCTGACGTGGTCCGGCAGCAGACCAACCATGCGCAGCGTGTCGATAATCTGCTTTTGCCGCGCCTCGGCGTCGAGGTCGGTATTCAGCCGCAGCGGAAAATCGAGGATCTGCGAGATGCGCTGGCGCGGGTTCAGTGAGGTCGACGGATCCTGAAAGATCATACGAATCTTCTGGCTGCGGTAGGAGTAGTCCCCGAAAGTCAGCGGATGGTCGTCGATCAACAGCTCGCCGCTGGTGGGTTCCACCATGCCCGCCAGCATCTTGGCGAGGGTGGATTTCCCGGAGCCGTTCTCGCCGATAATCGCCAGCGTCTGCCTTTCACGCAGGGTAAAACTCAGCGGCTTGACGGCCTCCACCGTCTGGCGGTGAAACCAGCCGGTGCGGTAGCGAAAGGTCTTACTGAGTTGGCGAACTTCCAGCAATGTTTCGACCATTTCACTCTTTCTCCATGTTCAGCGGGAAATGACAGGCGTACAGATGGTTGCGCGCCCCGGTAAGACGCGGCGTTTCGATACACTCGCGCTGGGCGTAAGGGCAGCGCGGCCCCAGACGGCAGCCGATGGGCAGCTGCTCCAGCAGAGGGATCGCCCCTGGCAGGGTGTTGAGGCGGCTTTTATGCGGCATGGCGCTGCCAAAATCCGGGATCGCGCGGATTAACGCCTGGGTATAGGGGTGATGCGGCAGGGTGACCAGCTCTTCGCTGGGCCCGCTCTCCACCGTCTGCCCGCAGTACATGACGTTGATTTTATCCGCCCATTTGCTGAGCATCTGCAGATCGTGGCTGATCAGCAAAATGGTGGTGTTGTTGTTCTGATTGAGCCGCGTCAGCAGGCGGATAATCTGCGCCTGAGTCGTTGGCTCCATGGCGTTGGTCGGTTCATCGGCGATCAGTAGGCGCGGCTGGTTGGCCAGGGCGATGGCAATCATCACCTTCTGGCACTCGCCTTCGGTCAACTGATAGGGGAAGCTGCGCATGGCATCTTTGTGATCTTTAATGCCGACGCGGTGCAACAGCTCGATGGCCCGGCGCTTACGCCAGCCCAGCCGTTGCCACCAGCGCCCCTTATAGGTCCAGCCGGGGATACTCTGAATCAGCTGCTGGCCGATGCGCTCAGAGGGATCAAGACAGGACTGCGGCTCCTGAAAAATCATCGACACGTTATGGCCGATCAGTTTCCGCCGCTCGCGGTTCGACAGTCGCAGCAGGTCGATGTCATCGAAACGCATGCGGTCGGCGGTGACCCGCCAGTTGTCTTTGGTCACCCCGCAGATAGCTTTGGCAATAAGGCTTTTCCCGGAGCCGGATTCGCCCACCAGGCCGCGGATCTCGCCTTCAGTCAGGGTCAGACTGACGCGATCGACGGCTTTCACCCAACCTTCGTTGGTTCTAAATTCGATAGTTAAGTGACGAATATCGAGTAAAGGCATTATTGTACCCCGGCAATGATCGCCCGGCGAATACCGTCGCCCAGCAGGTTGACCAGCAGTACGCTGAGCATAATCGCGGCCCCGGGCAGCATCACAGTCCACGGTGCGACATAGATAAGCTCCAGCGCATCGCCCAGCATGGCTCCCCATTCCGGCGAAGGCAGCTGGGCGCCGAGATCAAGAAAGCCCAGCGCGGCAATATCCAGAATAGCCATCGACAGGGCGCGGGTGATCTCGGTCACCAGGCCAGAGGCAATATTGGGCAGAATGGCGAACAGCAGAATGTTCAGCGTCGAGGCTCCGTCGAGGCGGGCGGCGATGATGTACTCTTTCTCCAGCTCATCGTGGACCAGGCTGTAGACGGAACGTACCATGCGCGGGAGCAGCGCCAGCCAGACGGCGAACATCGCATGGCTGAGGTGCGGCCCGGCAAAGGCGACGACGATAATCGCCAGCAGCAGCGAGGGAATAGAGAGCAGGGTATCGAGGATATGGTTCATCACCGCCGAGCGCAGGCCGTGAGTCGACCCGGCAATCACGCCCAGCACCAGGCCAAACAGCGTCGCGCCGAGGGTGACGACGAAGGCCCCGCCGACGGTCGGCGCCGCGCCGCTCAGCAGCCGGCTCAGCACATCGCGGCCCAGGTCATCGGTTCCCAGGAAGAAGGAGACTTCGCCATAGCGCGACCACGACGGCGGCAGCAATTGATAGCCAAGGAACTGCTGATCGATGCCATAGGGGGCGAACCAGCCGCCGAAGACGCAGAGCAGCAGCAGGCCCGCGCAGCCGTACAGGCCGATCATCGCCGTGGTGTCACCATAGAATTTACGCCATACGGTGCGCAGCGCGCCGGGCGGACGCTTTTCCAGATAAACGCTATCGTAGGGCATACCATTCCTTATGTTTCAGCGGGTTAGCCATGGCACCGAGGATATCGGAAATCACGTTGACGATAATGACCAGTGCGCCAATCACCATGACGCCGGCGGAAATCGCCGCATAGTCCTGCTGGCGGATCGCGTTGATCAGCCAGCGTCCCAGTCCGGGCCAGCTGAACACCATCTCGGTGATCATCGCCAAGGTGAGCATGGTGGAAAACTGCAGGCCGAGGCGCGGGATCACCGGCGGCAGGGCGTTGTGCAGTACATGGCGCAGTAAAATTTTGCGTCGCGACACGCCGCGGGTGGCAGCCGCTTTGACATAGTTGGTGTCATACACCTCGCTGGTGCTGATGCGCATCAGGCGGATCACCTCGGTGGTGGGCGCCACCGCCAGGGTCAGCACCGGCAGCACCATATGCCGTGCGGCGCTGACGATCATCTCATGGCGCCATGGCGAGTCCGAGATCCATGCGTCAATCAGCGCAAAACCGGTGACGGTTTTCACCTCATACAGCAGATCGAAGCGGCCAGAGACCGGAAACCAGCCAAGAGTCAGCGAGAAGAAGAGGGTCAGGAGCAGCGCCAGCCAGAACACCGGGATCGAGAAACCAACCAGCGCGACGGCGCTGATCAGGGTATCAGGCCATTTGTTGCGCATTACGCCGGCGATCATGCCCACCGGAATGCCAATCAGCAGGGCAAAGCCGAAGGCGAGGATGCACAGCTCCATGGTCGCCGGGAACACCTCGCGCAGCTGCTCAGAAATCAACTGGCCGTTAATGCTGGAGACGCCAAAATCCCAGTGCAGCACCCCTTGAAACCAGAACAGCCACGCATTCCACAGGGAGGCGCCCTGTAGCGGCGCATGAGGGGTGAAATAACTCAGGCTGAAGCCGATAAAGGTCAGAAAAAAGAGGGTGACCAGCAGCAACAGCAGACGACGCAGGGTAAAAATAATCATGGTTTTTTCACCTCTTCGGTTTTCTCCCGCGATACGCCAGCGAACGAAGCGTTACCGAAGGGGCTCAGCACGAGGCCTTTCATATCATAGCGATAGGCCTGCAAACGCAGCGAGGAGGCCAGCGGCAGGACCGGCAGTTCGCGGGCGAGGATCCGCTGTGCCTCTTTGTAAGCGTCCATCCGCGAGGAGAGCTGTTGCGAAAGCAGCGCTTTTTGCAGCACGTCATCAAATTCCCGGTTACACCAGTGGGCAAAGTTGGTTTGTGAGGCGATCGCCGCGCAGCTCAGTAGCGGCCGGAAAAAACTGTCCGGATCGTTACTGTCCGTCGCCCAGCCGGAGAGCGTCAGGTCATGGTTCATGTCCATCAGCCGCGCCTCCTGGAAGCGCCCCTCCACCGGCATGATGATCACCTTGACGCCAATCTGCGCCATATCCGCCTGGATCAGCTCCGCCGTTTTCAGCGGGCTGGGGTTCCATGCCTGAGAGCTGGTGGGCACCCACAGCTTGAGGGTCAGATTTTCCAGCCCCAGGGCCTTCAGGCGGGCGCGGGCTTCCTGGGGATTGTACTCAGTAATTTTAGCGTCGTTATCGTAGGCCCACGAGGCGCGCGGTAGCATGGATGCCGCCGTCTCTGCGGTGCCGTAGTAGATGGACTGCATCAGGCGCTGGTTGTTAATAGCCAGCGCCAGCGCATGCCGCACCTCAGGGTTGTCCAGCGGCGGCTTGGCGGTGTTGAAGGCCAGCCAGGCAATGTTCATTCCCGGGCGCAGCGTCAGGCGCAGGCGCGGATCGTCGCGCAGGATCGTCAGCTGGCTGGCGGCGGGCCAGGCCAGCACGTCGCATTCCCCGGTGAGCAGTTTCGACAGTCGGCCGGTACCACCGGAGCCGAGGTCCACCACCACCTGCGGCATCAACGGTTTGCCGCGCCAGTAGTCGGGGTGACGCTGCAGACGGATATATTGCCCGGAGCGGTACTCGGACAACTGGAACGGACCGGTACCGACCGGCTGGCGATCCAGCTGCTCCTGGCGGTCGTCTTGCGTTAAGCGGGCGGCATATTCGGCAGAGGTAATTGACGCATAGTGAGTGGCCAGATGCCAGAGGAACGAGGCGTCCGGCCGCTTGAGGCGAAACTCCACGGTCTGATTATCCAGCTTACGCACACTCTCCACGCTGTCAGCAAACTGCAGACTGTCGAAGTAAGGGAAGCTGCTGCCGTTGACGTTGTGCCACGGATGGTCGCGGTTAAAAATACGACCAAAGGTAAAAATCACATCATCCGCGTTGAAGTCCCGCGTCGGGGTAAACCATGCCGTGCGTTGAAACGGGACATGGCGGCGCAGGTGGAAGCGGTAGGTGGCGCCGTTATCAAGGACTTCCCAGCTCTCCGCCAGCTCGGGGACCAGCCGGTAGGTATAGGGATCGACGTCAAGCAGACGATCGTAGATCTGAGCGGCCAGCGTATCGACAATCAGGCCGCTGCTGACTTTCTGCGGATTAAAGGTATTCACCTGGCCGCTGACGCAATAGACGAAACCGCTGTCGCGGATATCGGCGCGGTCAGGGAGCACAGGGGCGGCAAAGGCCTGCCCACACAGCAGGGAAACGGCTGCCAGGAGAGATGACAATTTCAGGCGCATATTTTCTGTTTGATTATAGAGTTGAACTCTATCTTATTAAGATTTATAGACATTCACCACCGCCTTCAACAAGCCTGAGGGATAATGCGGTTACCGGGAGCGTATAGTATTCAGTCAATTGATTAAAATAGTAGCGGAACCGAGTCTGTATATTGAAACATGGTAACTTTTTATCGCCGATATCGCCAGTCAGGTCTGTTTGGCCGCGGTTTGCCAGACGATGAAACAGACGCTGACGCCGGGGAGATATATTCAGTATAGCGGGGAGAAAGCAGAGGGACTGACGGGCAGAGGGCGAGCCCGTCAGAAAATTAAACAGAGGGTTTCGCTCGCTTATCGTGACAACGTCACTTTTTGGTAATCCATATTCCGCAGGTCCTCCAGCAGCCCGGGGCCAACCGGCTGCCACTGCAATCGCTCACGGGTCCATGCTGAGCTGGCGCGCAGGTCAAGGGCGGTAAACGGCGCAAACCAGCCGAACCAGGCGTCGACCTGCGACTCATCCAGGTGGGTCAGCGGCAGGTTTAATCCCTGAGCAATTACCGTAGCAATATCGCGTAACGCGATCCCCTCTTCGTTCACCGCATGGTAGCGCTCGCCGGCCGCGCCCTGCAGCAGGGCGCTAACGTACAGTCGCGCGACGTCATTGACATGGGCGGCGGACCAGCGGTTGCTTCCCTCGCCGCGCAGGGCCACCGCCCCGTTGGCGACCGCGCGTTCGATATAGCTGGTCAGTAGCCCCTGGCGCACGGTGTCATGTACCTGCGGCAGGCGAACCACCCGAACATCCACTCCCGCCTCCAGCAGTTGCTGACCGGCGAGCTCAGAGGCGGTGCGCGGGCTGGGGTGCCCTGAGTTGAAGAACGACTCCCGGGCCGGGACGCCGCTCCCGTCGTCGCCCATCAATGTGCCGGAGGTGATGACCAGCGGCCGCGCGCTGCCTTGCAACGCCCGACCCATGGTCAGGATCGCCTGGCGGTCTTTCTCGCAGTTGGCGGCAAAGCGGCTGAAGTCGTGGTCGAAGGCGGTATGGATCACCGCGTCAGCGCCCTCGACGCCAGCCAGTAGCGAGTCCGGGGCGTCCAGCGTGCCGCGGTGCACCTCGACGCCTGCCGCTTTCAGGGTCTGCGCTGCGGTGTCGCTGCGCGCGAGGCCGATAACCTGATGGCCCGACGCCTGCAGGGCCGGAAGAATACGTGAGCCGATAAATCCGCTCGCGCCGGTAAGAAATATACGCATCATGGATCTCCTGAACGGGTTTCAGGCGTATCCTACCTGCGATGTCATACTATAAAAGTAGAGACATTATCGGGGTATAAATTCTAACAGGCAGAACCCACAGGCAGATGATGAACACTTCTGACAACCATGCTTTAGGCGATTTTCTCCGCGCCCGGCGCCAGCGCCTCGATCCGGCGACGTTTGGCTTCCCGGCGGGACGTCGGCGCACGCCGGGGCTGCGCCGCGAAGAGGTCGCGCAGCTCGCCAGTATCAGCCCGACCTGGTATACCTGGCTTGAACAGGGGCGCGGCGGGGCGCCCTCCCGCGAGGTGCTGGAGCGGATCGCCTGCGGTCTGCGGCTGACCACCCCGGAGCGCGAGCATCTGTTTATTCTCGCCTTTGGCCATCCGCCGCAGACGCGTCTGACGGTGACAGATGATATGACGCCGCGGCTGCAGCGGGTGCTTGACGCTTTTACTATTCCGGCGATTATCCGCACCGCCAGCTGGGACGTCATCGCCTGGAACGCGGCGGCGGCCAGGGTGCTGACCGACTACAGCCAGCTACCGCTGGCGGAGCGCAACGTACTGCGTCGCCTGTTTACCCGACCTGAAGCCCGCTGCACGCTGGAGGACTGGCAGACGGTGGGGCAGCTTATCGTCAACGCTTTTCGCGCCGACGTCACCCGGATGGGGGCGACGACGGAAACTGACCAGTTGATCGCTGAACTCACGCAGCAGAGCGTTGAGTTCGCCCGTTTCTGGCAAAGCCATGACGTCGCCGGCCACGGAGAAGGCTATAAGCGCATTCACCATCCGCAGATGGGCCCGCTCGATCTGGAGTTCACCTCTTTTGCCGTGGAAGGCCGCCCCGATCTGTCGCTGCTGGTTTTCAACCCGGCGACGACGGAGAGCCAGCGCAAAATTCACGGATTGCTTGCGGGGCCGGGATCCTCGCCGGGAGCGCGCTGAGGCGTAAATTCGTACAGCGCCAAAGCGTTGCTTTCCAGCGAGTCGACCCGCAGCCAGTGTCCGTCAAGCCGGGCATCTTCCACACTGAGCGCCGGACGAGCCCGATGCATCAACCACTGGTAATCCTCAGCGTCGGGGCCGCTGCGGCTGCGAAAGGCGTCGACCAGCGGGAATAACGCGCCATGATGCTGATCGAACAGGTGCTGTTTGACGCGCCAGCCGCCCTCCAGGCCCTGCAGCCGCACGCTGTAGGGCTGGCTGAAACGCTGGATAAAGGCCGCTTCGCTGGAGAGCCAGGGATTGTAGACCACCGTATTGCGCAGCAGCAGCTGGTAGTGCCCCTGGTGGTGAAGCAACAGCAGGTTTTTATCCTGAAACAGGATCTCGCCGCGCAGCCGTCGCCAGAGCCACAGTACCCAGTAAACCGGGCGAGGCAGCCCGTGCAGATAGTGCAGCGCCAGGCTGGAGGTATCGAGCTTCCCGTTAGCGCGGGCTTCGCCCTGGAGGCCTGAATTTAACCAGAAGCCCGCCAGCCAGACCTGGTCCGCCACCCCCAGCAGATTATCCATCAACAGCGCGCCGCGAAAAAAGCGGCCGTTGGTATCCCGCGTATCGCCGGTCAGGGTATTCCAGGAGAGCAGCCACAGCGGCAGGTTAAGCTGTCGCTGGCGCAGGGCGCTGTGGATCTGCCGCAGCTTGTGCAGCGGATAATGTTCGCTGGAGGCCAGGCGGCTGCTGTCTGCCTGCGCCAGATCCAGCTGTTCGTTGGCATCTGCCTGGCAGGCGAGAAAATCCGCCTCCGCCAGCAGCGGTGAGTGAAACAACGGATCGTTACCGGGATCGCTGGGAGCAAAGCGGTGCCAGATCCCCAGCTGCGGCTGCGGCAGCAGGCGGTGAAGAACCTCGCGCTGCTGGCGCCAGGCCGCCTGGCGGGTCGCTTCGCTGGCCTGCGGCGACCAGTGCCAGACAAAGCGCCAGCTGTTGAGCGTGGCCGGCGGAAAATGGTTGGCGGCGAGCAGCAGAAACCGCTGCAGCAGGTCGCTGCGGGTGGTGACGCCGGTGTGGAGGATCACGTTCCAGCCCATCGCCGCCAGCCAGCTAAAAATCTGCTGCAGGTTATACCAGCAGGCGTAGCCGGCCATCTGCGGATCGTCCCAGCCGGTGCCGAACAGCCGGCTGCTGAGAAAGGGATCGTTGATATCGATGGCATACACCGGCAGGGCGCGGTGCAGCTGCTCCAGTTCCCGGCGCACATCCTCCCGTAGCAGGTCGTCCAGCTCGCGCACGGTCACCACCATCCGGGTATGGTGCAGCACAGCGGCGCGCGCCGGGCGATCGTGCAGGTTGATCTCCCGAGTCTGCGGCGGATTGATCGGCAGCGGGGGACTTTCCCGGTCGCGTGGTTCCGGTTCATTGAGGCGAGCATAGAGCCGGTCGACAGCGACCAGCTGCCAGCGGTCGGCCTGCGGCGGACGCGGTCGGGCAAGCTCCCGGGGATGCTGTTCACGATACTGGCGCGGCGTCACGCCGTGCTGGCGCTTAAACAGATCGCTCATCATACGGTTACTGGCGAACCCCTGTTCGCGGGCGATTTGCTGGGCGGGTTTGCGGGTGGTCAACAACTGATCGGCGGCGTGGCGCAGGCGCAGCGCGGTGAGGTACTGAACAAAACTCACCCCGACTTCTTTGTGAAATAAGCGTGACAGCCAGGCCTCGGAGACAAATTCCGCTGCCGCCACCTCCTGCAACGAGAGGCGGCGCTGATAGTTGGCGTCGATCCGCGCCACCACGCTGGCTATTCGCCGGCTCCAGTTCTCCGCTCCGCGGCGCGGCGTGGAGGCGATGGGCTGGCTGAAGCGCGTGGCCAGCAGGAGCGCTATCTCACTCAGCCAGCGGTTGGCCTCCAGTCGGTAATGGCCGGGATGCTTGACCAGGCCGCTCACCAGCAGCTGGCGCATCAGGCGGCGCAGGCCGTCCTCCGCATCCCGGGTGCGCGGCGTTATCTGATAGTCGACAGCAAAAAAAGCGCTGTCAAGGCGGGTCAGCCAGCTGGCGGAAAGGGTCAGGATCATCACTGCGTTGGTACCGGCGCTGCGCAGACTCCAGCGACGGTTGCGGTTAACGATCGCCAGCTCGTCGGCGGCGAGCGGCTGCGGCACACCTTCCGCCTCCGTCAGATTTACGCTCCCCTCCAGCACCCATAGCAGCGTCAGCAGATCGCCTTCTGTCTGGTTCAACTGACGTACATCGCGCACGGTGACGCTAAAGTCGCCTGAATGCTGCTCCACGTGACACTCCTCCGCAGACAAAAAACAACCCGTTATTTTTTGTCATAACTGATATGTATGAAAAACAGTCATTGATTTCTCGTCAATATAAAACAAAAAAGCGCACCTGAAAGCTGTTTCACCCGCATAAACTCGAAAGTGTCGTGCAAACACAACACAGGAATAACAAAAATGACACATCCGTTGCTTGAAGCCTTGCAGGTCAACGAGGCGCAATTTATTGCCCTGCGTCGCCAGTTCCACCAGCAGCCGGAGATCGGCTTTGAAGAACATCAAACCAGCAATGAGGTCGCTCGACTGCTTGGCGAGTGGGGATACGAGGTTCACCGCGGCCTGGCGGGCACCGGAGTGGTGGGCACGCTGCGCGTCGGCCACGGAAAAAAACGCCTCGGCCTGCGGGCGGATATGGATGCCCTGCCGATGCAGGAGCGGAGCGGGAAGCCGTGGGCAAGCCAGGTTGACGGGCGTTTCCACGGCTGCGGCCATGACGGGCACACCACCACGCTGCTCTACGCGGCTGAATATCTGGCGCGCACCCGCCAGTTTACCGGGACGCTGCAGCTGATTTTCCAGCCCGCGGAAGAGCTGTTGTACGGCGGGCGAGTGATGGTCGAGGACGGTCTGTTTGACCGGTTCCCCTGCGATGCCATCTTCGGCTTGCACAATATGCCGGGTCAGCCGCTGGGCAAGATCGGCCTGCGCGACGGGGCGATGATGGCCTCCTCCGATACGCTGCATATTGAGGTGAAAGGCGTTGGCGGCCACGGCGCGGTACCGGAGCATACCGTGGATGCCACGCTGGTCGCCTGCCATATCACCCTCGCGCTGCAGTCGATCGTCTCGCGGAATATCACCCCGTTCGAACCGGCGGTGGTCACCGTCGGCAGCATCCAGGCCGGACACGCGCCCAATATCATTAACGATCACGTGCTGATGAAGCTCACGGTGCGCACCCTCAATGAGCAGGTGCGCGAGACCGTGCTGCAGCGGATCCATGATATCGCCGTGGCTCAGGCGGAGAGCTTCAACGCCACGGCCACGCTGACGCACGTCAACGGCAGCCCGGTATTGCGTAACGATCCGGCGGCCAACGCGATGGTGCGGCAGGTGGCGACATCGCTGTTTGGCGCAGAGCAGGTGGGCGAGGTGAAGCCGTTTATGGGCAGTGAAGATTTTGCCTTCATGCTGGAACAGCACCCGCATGGCAGCTATTTCACCATCGGCGCTGGCGATGAGCCGGATCGCTGCATGGTCCATAACCCGGGCTACGACTTCAACGACGCGCTGTTGCTGACCGGGGCGGCGCTGTGGTGCGGTCTGGCGGAACACTATTTGCGTTAATCACCGGAAACAGGAGGGCCATGCGATGAGCACTGTCACCGTGAGCGACACCCCCTTTGTCGGCAGCGATCGCCTGCTGGTGGGGATTGTGCTAAGCGTTTTAACCTTCTGGCTGTTTGCCCAGTCGGTGATTAACGTGGTGCCGGCGATGAAAAGCAGTCTTGATATCTCCCTTGAAACCTTAACCCTGGCCGTCAGTCTCAGCGCGCTGTTCAGCGGCTGTTTCGTGGTCGCCAGCGGCGGCCTGGCGGACAAGTTTGGCCGGATGCGGATGACCACCCTCGGACTGGGGCTGAGTATCGTCGGCAGCGCCATGCTGGTGGTCGCTCAGGGGCCGGGGCTGTTCCTGGCCGGCCGGGTGCTGCAGGGGCTGTCGGCGGCGTGCATTATGCCGGCGACGCTGGCGCTGATTAAGACCTGGTATGAGGGGCGTGCGCGGCAGCGGGCGGTCAGCTTCTGGGTCATCGGCTCGTGGGGCGGCAGCGGTCTCTGTTCCTTCGTTGGCGGAGCCATTGCCACCGGGCTCGGCTGGCGCTGGATCTTCGTCTTCTCCATTGCCGTCGCTCTGCTGGCGCTGTTTTTGCTGCGCGGCACGCCGGAGAGCCGCAGCGCCAGCGCCAGCCAGCATAAGCTGGACGTCGGCGGTCTGCTGAGCCTGATTGCCGCGCTGGTGCTGGTGAATTTGTTTATCAGCAAGGGCCATGGCTGGGGATGGAGCAGTCCGCTGTCGTTGACCATGCTGGTCGGGGCGCTGGCGGCGGGGGCGGTATTTATCCGCAACGGCATGCGCAAAGGCGAGGCGGCGCTGATTGATTTTGCGCTGTTTCGTAACCGGGCCTACGGCGCGGCAGTGCTGTCGAACTTTCTGCTCAATGGGGCGATTGGCACCATGATGATCGCCAGCATCTGGCTGCAGCAGGGGCACCACCTGACGCCGCTGGAGAGCGGGATGATGACCCTCGGCTATCTGGTGACCGTCCTGGCGATGATCCGGGTGGGCGAGAAGCTGCTGCAGCGCTATGGCGCCCGGCTGCCGATGATGGCCGGGCCGGTGCTGACCGCGATTGCCATCGGCCTGATATCCTGCACTTTTCTCGATAAGGCGCTGTATATCGGGGTGGTGTTCGCCAGCAACGTGCTGTTTGGCCTCGGGCTGGGCTGCTACGCCACACCCTCAACGGATACGGCGGTGGCCAACGCGCCGGAGAACAAAATCGGCGTCGCCTCGGGGATCTACAAGATGGGCAGCTCGCTGGGCGGGGCGATGGGTATTGCCGTGACGGCGTCACTTTTCGCGCTGTTTTTGCCGCTGGGCATGGCCCATGCCGCCCAGTATGCCCTGTGGTTTAACGCCGTCTTATGCCTGGGGGCGATGGCGGTGAGCGCGCTGCTGCTGCCGCGCGCCTCTCACAGCTGATGTTTTTTCAGTAGCGCGCGGAGCTGGTGATAGGTTAACCCCAGCAGCTCCGCCGCCTGCTTCTGATGATACTTCGCCTGCTGCAGACTCCGCTGCAGCAGGCGTTTTTCCTGCTGGAGCTGAAAATCGCGCAGATCCAGCGGCAGAGCGGGCAGCTCGTCCCCGGACGCGGCCTCCGGCACGGAGGCCGCGGTCTGACGGAAAGGGTTGAGGATAATGGCGTCCAGCTCGTGCTCGCTGTCGCCGTGGCGATAGACCGAGCGCTCGACGACATTCTTCAGTTCACGAATATTCCCTGGCCAGCGGTAGCCGAGCAGCGTTGCGGTGGCACGTTCGCTGAAGCCGGGAAACAGCGGCAAACCGAGCTCGCGGCACATCTGAATGGCAAACTGGTTGGCGAGCAGCATGATGTCGCTCTGCCGTTCACGTAGCGGCGGAAGCTGCACCACGTCGAAGGCCAGACGGTCGAGCAGGTCGGCGCGAAAATGGCCTTCTTCCACCATCCGCGGCAGGTCAGCGTTGGTGGCGCACACCAGCCGGACGTTGACCTGCAGCGGCTGGCTGCCGCCCACGCGCTCCAGCTCGCCATATTCAATCACTCTTAACAGCTTCTCCTGCACCAGCATCGGCGCCGTCGCCAGCTCATCAAGAAATAACGTCCCGCCGTCGGCGCGCTCGAAGCGCCCGGGATGGCGCTTGCTGGCCCCGGTGAAGGCCCCGGCTTCGTGGCCGAATAGTTCCGAATCGAGCAAATTGTCGTTCAGCGCCGCGCAGTTCAGCGAGATAAACGGCCCCTGCCAGCGGCTGGAGAGGTAGTGGAGACGGTTAGCGATAAGCTCTTTCCCGGTGCCGCGCTCGCCGATGACCAGCACCGGCTTATCCAGCGGAGCCAGCCGGGAAACCTGTTCCAGCACCTCGAGAAAGCTGTTGGCCTCGCCCAGCAGATTATCCTTGTACTGCGCCATGATGAATTTCGCCATTAAGTAGTGTGATTAACCAGGTGACTGTAGCAATGCCCTGCACAATTCGCAACCACTCTGTTTAAAATCAATAATATAAAAAGTTGGCACGCCATTTGTATTAGCTAAGCCACAGGTGAATGCCTGAAACCAGAACTATGAGGATTGAAATTATGGGTATTTTTTCTCGTTTTGCCGACATCGTGAACGCCAACATCAACTCCCTGCTGGAGAAAGCGGAGGACCCGCAAAAGCTGGTGCGTCTGATGATCCAGGAGATGGAAGACACGCTGGTGGAAGTGCGTTCCACGTCGGCCCGCGCGCTGGCGGAAAAGAAACAGCTGACCCGTCGTATTGAGCAGGCGGTCGCCCAGCAGGCGGAATGGCAGGAAAAAGCCGAGCTGGCGCTGCGTAAAGAGAAAGAGGATCTGGCCCGGGCGGCGCTGATCGAAAAGCAGAAGCTGACCGACCTTATCGCTCAACTTGATCATGAAGTGCAGCTGGTGGATGAAACGCTGGCGCGCATGAAGAAAGAGATTGGCGAGCTGGAGAACAAACTCAGCGAAACCCGCGCTCGTCAGCAGGCGCTGGCGCTGCGCCATCAGGCGGCGAGTTCGTCCCGCGATGTGCGTCGCCAGCTGGACAGCGGTAAACTGGATGAGGCGATGGCCCGCTTTGAATCCTTTGAGCGTCGCATCGATCAGATGGAAGCGGAAGCGGAGAGCCACCGCTTTGGCAAGCAGCAGACGCTGGATCAGCAGTTTGCCGAACTGAAAGCGGACGATGAAATCAGCGAGCAGCTGGCGGCGTTGAAAGCCAAAATGAATCAGTCCAACCAGTAAGTATGATTGCGCGGCGCGGCGTTGCGCCGCGGCTCACCCCCTGTAAGGAGTACACATGAGCATGCTTTTTCTCGCCATTCCGCTGACGCTGTTTGTGCTGTTTGTTCTGCCGGTCTGGCTGTGGCTGCACTACAACAATCGCGGCGCCAACGGCAGTCTGACGCAAAATGAGCAGCAACGGCTGCTGCAGTTGACCGATGACGCGAAGCGGATGCGCGAACGTATTCAGGCGCTGGAAGCGATCCTGGATGCTGAACATCCGAACTGGAGAGACAAATAATGGCCGGACTGGATCTGAATAAAAAACTGTGGCGTATCCCGCAGCGCGGGATGGTGAAGGGCGTTTGCGCGGGCATTGCTCAGCATCTTGATGTCCCGGTGAAGCTGGTGCGTCTGATTACCGTGCTGGCGATGATTTTCGGCCTCTTTTTCTTTGTCCTGGTGGCCTACATCATTTTGACTTTTGCTCTGGATCCGATGCCGGACAGTGAACTGTACGGTCACAAGGCGCCGAGCAATGGCGATCTGCTGGCCGCCGTGGATGCCGAACTGGCCTCCGGTGAACAGCGCCTGCGTGAAATGGAGCGGTATGTGACCTCCGACACCTTTACGCTGCGCAGCCGCTTTCGCCAGCTGTAAATCCTGTTTTTAACGAGTGAGGCAACGCATGAATAGCAAATGGCAACGCGCCGGGCAGCAGGTGAAGCCCGGTCTGAAAATCGTCGGTAAGCTGGCGCTGCTGACCGCGCTGCGTTACGGCCCGGCGGGCGTTGCCGGCTGGGCGGTTAAATCGGTCGCGCGTCGGCCGCTGAAAATGCTGCTGGCGGTGGCGCTGGAGCCGCTGCTCAGCCGGCTGGCCAACCGCGTCACGCGCGGGATGAAATAATGCCGCCGTGGGGAAGGCGCAAAAGGATTAACGTTGTCCTGCTTATCCCCGGCAGATAGCTTATGATGACGAGACATACCTTCAGGGCATAACGGACTGGCGATGAAGCGACTGAAAACTGAATTGAATGCGCTGGTCAACCGCGGGGTTGACCGGCATTTACGTCTGGCGGTGACCGGCCTGAGCCGGAGCGGTAAAACGGCGTTTATCACCGCGCTGGTCAATCAACTATTGAATATCCACACGGGCGCCCGCCTGCCCCTGCTGAGCGCCGCACGCGAAGAGCGGCTGCTCGGCGTCAAGCGCGTGCCGCAGCGGGACTTTGGCATTCCCCGATTCACCTACGACGAAGGGCTGGCCCAGCTGTACGGCCAGCCCCCCATGTGGCCAACCCCGACGCGCGGGGTGAGCGAGATCCGTCTCGCGCTGCGCTACCGTTCGAATGACTCCCTGCTGCGCCATTTTAAAGATACCTCCACGCTGTATCTGGAGATCGTCGACTATCCGGGCGAGTGGCTGCTCGACCTGCCGATGCTGGCACAGGATTATCTGAGCTGGTCACGACAGATGACCGGGCTCCTGCAGGGACAGCGTGCGGAGTGGTCGGCCCGCTGGCGGCAGTTGTGCGCCGGGCTGGATCCGCTGGCCCCTGCCGACGAGGCCCGTCTGGCAGACATCGCCGCCGCCTGGACGGACTATCTGCACGCCTGTAAGCGCGAAGGGTTGCACTTTATCCAGCCCGGGCGCTTTGTTCTGCCCGGTGAAATGGCGGGCGCGCCGGCGCTGCAGTTTTTCCCATGGCCTGACGTCGACGCCGTCGGCGAAGCCAAGCTGGCGCAGGCGGACAAACACAGCAACGCCGGCATGCTGCGCGAACGCTACAAATACTATTGCGAAAGGGTGGTGAAGGGGTTCTACAAAGAGCACTTCCTGCGCTTCGACCGGCAGATTGTGCTGGTGGACTGTCTGCAGCCGCTCAACAGCGGGCCGCAGGCTTTTAACGATATGCGTCTGGCATTGACCCAGCTGATGCAAAGTTTCCATTACGGGCAGCGCACCTTGTTCCGCCGGTTGTTTTCGCCGGTTATCGACAAGCTGCTGTTTGCCGCCACCAAAGCTGACCACGTCACGGTCGATCAGCACAGCAATATGGTGTCGCTCCTGCAGCAACTGATTCAGGACGCGTGGCAGAACGCCGCCTTTGAGGGGATCAGTATGGATTGCCTGGGGCTGGCGTCCATTCAGGCGACCCAGAGCGGGCTGATTGAGGTGAATGGCGAGAAAATTCCCGCCCTGCGCGGCGATCGGCTGAGCGACGGCCAGCCGTTGACCATCTATCCCGGCGAGGTGCCGGCGCGTCTGCCGGGCCAGGCCTTCTGGCAGCAGCAGGGATTTCAGTTTGAAAACTTTCGTCCGCAGGTCATGGATGTCGATCGGCCTTTGCCGCACATTCGCCTCGACGCGGCGCTGGAATTTTTGATTGGAGATAAACTGCGATGAGCGAACCGTTAAAACCGCGGATTGATTTTGATGGTCCGCTGCAAGCGGAAAAAATTCCGCCGCTGAAAAGCGCCCGCGCCTTCGACACCCTGGAGGCCGACAACTTCGCGCCAGCGCGGCTGGTGACCGGCGAAGAGGAAGAGGGGGCGGCGGAAGCGGTGGTGGAGTCGGTCCTGCGACCCAAACGCAGCCTGTGGCGGCGGATGGTCAGCGCCGGACTGGCGATCTTCGGCGTCAGCGTCGTGGCGCAAGGCGTGCAGTGGACGGCTAACGCCTGGCAGACCCAGGACTGGATTGCGCTGGGCGGCTGCGTCGCCGGGGCGCTGATTGTCGGGGCCGGCGTCGGATCGGTGGCCACCGAGTGGCGCCGTCTGTGGCGACTGCGCCAGCGCGCCCACGAACGCGATGAAGCGCGCGATATGCTGCACAGTCACGCGGTCGGCAAAGCGAAAGCCTTTTGTGAGAAGCTGGCGCAGCAGGCGGGTCTGGATCAGTCGCATCCGGCGCTGCAGCGCTGGTATGCCGCGATCCACGAAACGCAAAGCGATCGCGAAGTGGTGAGCCTTTATGCGCAGCTGGTGCAGCCGGTGCTCGATGCCCAGGCGCGGCGGGAAATCAGCCGTTCGGCGGCGGAGTCGACGCTGATGATTGCCGTCAGCCCGCTGGCGCTGGTGGATATGGCGTTTATCGCCTGGCGTAACCTGCGGCTGATCAACCGAATTGCCACGTTGTACGGCATTGAGCTCGGGTATTACAGTCGTCTGCGACTGTTTCGCCTGGTGTTGCTGAATATCGCTTTCGCTGGCGCCAGCGAACTGGTGCGCGAGGTGGGGATGGACTGGATGTCGCAGGATCTGGCGGCCCGGCTGTCGGCGCGCGCCGCACAGGGCATCGGTGCCGGACTGCTGACCGCCCGCCTCGGGATCAAGGCGATGGAGCTGTGCCGCCCGCTACCGTGGATTGCCGATGATAAACCGCGACTCGGCGATTTTCGTCGCGAGCTGATTGGGCAGTTGAAAGAGACCCTGCAGAAAAGCAAAACCAGTCCGGAGAAGTAACCTCCGCTCAGAGACATTGCCGGGCGGCGGCTTCGCCTTGCCCGGCCTACCGGGCAGGTTGGATCCCGGCTCGCCCAGGCGTTCATTTAACCACTGACCGCCTGACTTTACGGCACAACGCCCATTTTTCCGCCATGCTGTCAATAATTGTTGACAGTTAGCTTCCCGAAAACTCATTCCTGTCCTATTATTCTCCCGTCATTGGCACTTTTAGGGTGAACACTCCCATGCGTCTTGAAGTCTTTTGTGAAGACCGTCTCGGTCTGACTCGTGAATTGCTCGATTTGCTGGTGCTGCGCGGCATTGATCTACGCGGTATCGATATTGACCCTATAGGCCGAATTTACCTCAATTTTGCCGAACTGGAGTTCGCCACGTTCAGCAGCCTGATGGCAGAGATCCGCCGTATCGCCGGCGTGACAGACGTGCGCACCGTGCCGTGGATGCCGTCTGAGCGGGAACATCTGGCGCTCAGCGCGCTGCTGGTGGCGATGCCGGAGCCGGTGCTGTCGCTGGATACCAAAGGCAGGGTGGAACTGGCCAACCCCGCCAGCTGCCTGCTGTTTGGCCAAAGCCAGGCGAAGCTGCGTAATCACCCGGTGGCCCAGCTGATCGCCGATTTTAACGTTCAGCGCTGGCTGGAGAGCAGCCCGAGGGAGACGCATGCGGAGCATGTGGTGGTGAATGGACAGAACTATCTGCTGGAAGTGACCCCGGTCTATCTGGAAGGGGAGCATAACGAACGGGTGCTGACCGGCGCCGTAGCGATGCTGCGCTCAACCGTGCGCATGGGACGCCAGCTGCAGACCATGACCAGCCAGGACACCAGCGCCTTCAGCCAGATCCTCGCGGTGGGGCCGAAAATGCGCCACGTGGTGGAGCAAGCGCGCAAGCTGGCGATGCTCAGCGCGCCGCTGCTGATTGTCGGCGACACCGGCACCGGCAAAGATCTGCTGGCCCATGCCTGCCATCTGGCCAGTCCGCGGGCGGGCAAACCTTATCTGGCGCTCAACTGCGGCTCCATTCCCGAGGACGCGGTCGAGAGCGAGCTGTTTGGCGACGCGCTGCAGGGCAAGAAGGGCTTCTTCGAGCAGGCCAACGGCGGCTCGGTGCTGCTGGATGAAATTGGCGAGATGTCGCCGCGAATGCAGACCAAGCTGCTGCGCTTCCTCAACGACGGCACCTTCCGCCGCGTTGGCGAGGATCATGAAGTGCACGTCGATGTGCGGGTGATCTGCGCGACGCAGAAAAACCTGGTCGAACTGGTGCAGAAAGGGCTGTTCCGCGAAGATCTCTACTATCGCCTCAACGTCCTGACGCTCTATCTGCCGCCGCTGCGCGACTGCCCGCAGGACATTATGCCGCTGACGGAGCTGTTCGTGGCCCGCTTTGCTGATGAGCAGGGCGTCCCGCGGCCGAAGCTCTCCGCCGATCTCAGTACGGTGCTCACCCGCTACAGCTGGCCCGGCAACGTTCGCCAGTTGAAGAATGCCGTCTATCGCGCGCTGACCCAGCTGGAGGGATTTGAGCTGCGCCCACAGGACATTCTGCTGCCGGACCATGACGTCGCGTCGCTGCCGGTGGGCGAGGAGGCGATGGAAGGGTCGCTGGACGACATCACCCGACGCTTTGAGCGCTCGGTGCTGACCCAGCTCTATCGCAGCTACCCCAGCACCCGTAAGCTGGCGAAGCGGCTGGGGGTGTCGCATACCGCCATCGCCAATAAGCTGCGTGAATATGGTCTGAGTCAGAAAAAGGGCGACGAATAATCCCGCCATGCCGGCGACCCACGTCGCCGGCATTCGGCCTGCAAAGCGGGCCAAACCTGTATATACTGGTTTTTTAATCCTTTTTCCGGGGTGGTGCATCTTGGCGTCGCGTCTCGCGATCGGGCACTGGCTGACATTGCTGCTGCTCTCTGTTCTCTTTTCCTCGCTGCTGTTACGCCTTCATTTGCCGGCAGCGCTACTGCTGGGGCCGCTGATCGCCGGTCTCATTTTGAGCCTGCGCGGGGTGAAGCTGAGCATCCCTCGTCCCTGTTATCTGGCGGCGCAGGCCATCGTCGGCTGCATGATCGCCCGGGCGATCAACCCCTCTGTTTTTGGCGTGCTGTTCAACAACTGGGCGCTGGTGCTGGCGATCCTGTTGACCACCCTGGCGATTAGCGGCCTCACCGGCTGGCTGCTGGTTCGCTACAGCGCGCTGCCGGGCGCCACCGGCGCCTGGGGAAGCTCTCCCGGCGGCGCTCGGCAATGGTGGTGATGGCCCAGGAGTACGGGGCCGATGTGCGGCTGGTGGCGCTGATGCAGTATCTGCGGGTGCTGTTTGTCGTCGGCGCGGCGGCGCTGGTGGTGCGCTATGCCCTGGGCAACGAGGCGCAGGCAATGAGCCAGGCCATCGTCTGGTTTCCGCCGTTGACCCTGTATTTCCCTTTCACGCTGCTACTGACGGCGGTGGCCTGTTGGCTGGGCATGCGGCTGCGCATCCCCTCCGGGGCCATGCTGTTGCCGATGCTGCTCGGCGCGCTGGCCCAGGGCAGCGGCTGGGTGATGCTGGAGCTGCCGGAGTGGCTGCTGGCGATGGCCTATGCGGTGCTGGGCTGGACGGTGGGGCTGCAGTTTAATAAAGCCATTTTTCTGCTGGCGCTGAAGACGCTGCCGCAGATTATCGCCTCTATTCTTGGGCTGATCCTGATGTGCGCCCTGATGGCCCTCGGCCTGACTCACATTTTGCAGATGGACTTTATGACCGCCTATCTGGCCACCAGCCCTGGCGGCCTGGACACGGTGGCGATTATCGCCGCCGGCACCCGGGCGGATATGTCGTTCATTATGGCGCTACAGACGTTGCGGCTGTTTACCATTTTACTGACCGGCCCGGCGATGGCGCGGGCTATCTCCCGCTATGCGCCACGGCAATAAAAAAGCCCCCGCAGAGCGGGGGCTGAGTACATAGATTGTCCGCGGGCGTGATGCGCCCGGGCACGCTGTTATCAGGCTTTCAGGGCGGCCAGCGCGGCGTCGTAGTCCGGCTCTTCGGTGATTTCATTCACCAGCTGGCTGTAGACGACCTGATCATTTTCATCGATAACGACCACGGCGCGAGCGGCCAGGCCAGCCAGCGGACCGGCGGCGATGGCGACACCGTAGTCAGCGAGGAACGACGCACCGCGCAGCGTGGAAAGGGTCACCACGTTGCTCAGGCCTTCCGCGCCGCAGAAGCGGGACTGGGCGAACGGCAGGTCAGCGGAAATGCACAGCACCACAGTGTTGTCCAGTTCAGCGGCCAGCTGGTTGAATTTACGCACTGATGCGGCACACACGCCGGTATCAATGCTCGGGAAAATATTCAGTACTTTACGTTTGCCGGCGTACTGGCTCAGCGCGACGTCAGAGAGATCTTTGGCGACCAGCGTAAACGGCTGCGCTTTAGCGCCTGCCTGCGGAATGGTGCCCTGAACAGAAACGGGGTTGCCCTGGAAATGCACGGTTTGTGACATGGTTATCTTCCTGTTTACATATAGTTAACGTCACGAGTAGTGTATGACATCCGCCAGCTACACGGCAAACCCTATTTAACATTGACCAGAGAGGACAAAGGAATGCGCAACGTGCGAGTGTATGAGGAAGCCTGGCCGCTACATACCCCTTTTGTGATCGCCCGCGGCAGCCGCAGCGAGGCAAAAGTGGTGGTGGTGGAACTGGAGGAGGACGGTGTGAAAGGGGTGGGCGAATGCACGCCTTATCCCCGCTATGGCGAGAGCATCGCTTCGGTCATGGCCCAGGTGATGGCGATCGGCGAGCAGCTGGAAGCGGGCCTCACCCGCGAACAGCTGCAGCGGCTGCTGCCGGCAGGCGCCGCGCGCAATGCCGTTGACTGCGCGCTGTGGGATCTGCAGGCGCGGCGCGAAGGCAAAACCTTGTCCCAGTTGCTGGGCGTGGCGTTGCCCAACCGGGTGATCACCGCCCAAACGGTGGTCATTGGTACGGCGGATCAGATGGCGGCCAGCGCCGCGGCGCTGTGGCAGAAAGGTGCCCAGCTGTTGAAAGTGAAGCTTGACGACCGGCTGATCAGCGAGCGGCTAATCGCTATCCGTCAGGCGGCGCCGGAGGCTACGCTGATTGTCGACGCCAATGAATCCTGGCACAGCGAGGGGCTGGCGGCGCGCTGTCAGCTGCTGGCGGACCTCGGCGTGGCGATGCTCGAGCAGCCGCTCCCGGCTGACGCCGATGCGGCGCTGGAAAACTTCGTTCATCCGTTACCGATTTGCGCCGACGAGAGCTGCCATACCCGGGAGAGCCTGCCGCGGCTGCGCGGGCGCTATGAGATGGTCAATATCAAACTGGATAAAACGGGCGGTCTGACCGAAGCGCTGGCTCTGGCCGGAGAGGCGGAACGGCAGGGGTATGCGCGGATGCTGGGCTGTATGCTCTGCACCTCGCGCGGGATCGCCGCCGCGCTCCCGCTGGCGCCGCTGGCGCGCTTCGCTGACCTCGACGGCCCGACATGGCTGGCGGTGGACGTTGAGCCGGCGCTGCGGTTCAGCACCGGCTTGCTTCATCTTTAAGCCTGCCAGCGCAGCAGATCGGTCATCGCCGGCAGGTAACGCTCCGTTGCCTCGTCGGCGGAGACCGGTGGGAACTCGGCGGTGATGCAGGGGAGCCCGATATCCGCGCACCAGCTGCCAAAGGAGCCCGGCGTGTCGTAGCCCACGCTGCCCACCAGCGGCAGGGAGAAGGCGTCGGCCAGCCAGTGCCCCAGCGGGCTGTGGCCCGGGTCTTCGATACAGGCCAGCGGATCGTGAAAGGAGACCACCCACGCCGGATGGATCTGGTGGATCAACTGACACAGGGCCTGGGTCTCCCGCTCCGAACCCGGCTGCTCGCCGGTCAACAGCACCACGTCGCGTTCCTCTGCCGCGCTGTTCCAGCGATAAACCGTTTCCCCTTGTTTCCAGTTAGCGGCCGGAAAGTTACGGTTGAGGTCAACGCCGCGGGCGTTGGCACGTAGCCCGAGCTGGCAGCCGTCAGGATTGATCGTCAGCACCACGTGGTGGCGGCGCAGCTCGGGTTTCAGAGTGCGCAGGGCGCAGGAGAGGGTCACAATCGACGAATTTTCATCACCGTGGGTGCCGGCAATAATCAGGCCGCTACGGCTGTCGGCCTGCGGCGCAGGAAACCACAGCAGCGGCGCGCCCAGTTCCGAGCTGCCGTACTGCCGGGTTCCCGGCGGAAAGTCGCCGCGCTGGGGGCGAGGGCGTGAAATAGACATAGGGCTTCCTGTGTGTCGTTATTATTCAGTGTTGGCGAAAAGCGTGTCGGGATCAAACCCATTCCCTGAGGCGTGAAATCCGACGACACATCAATTTTCTATCATATGTCGTTTGCAATTTCAGGTGATGAAACAAATAATTATCGCACTGTTGGCGGTATTTTTTTCATTTTAAAGGGGATCTTATGAAGTATCCTGTCGCTTTGACATGCGGCGCGCTGTGGTTAGCCAGCGTATCTTCTTTGGCCTGGGCGGCGGACGTACCGCCGGGCACGGTACTGGCGGAAAAACAGCTGTTAGTACGCCATATCAAAGATGAACCCGCCTCGTTAGATCCCGCCAAAGCGGTGGGCCTGCCGGAAATCCAGGTGATCCGCGATCTGTTTGAAGGTTTAGTCAATCAGGATGCGAAAGGCAACCTGGTTCCAGGCGTGGCGACCCGCTGGCAGAGCAACGATAACCGTGTCTGGACCTTTACCCTGCGCGATGACGCGCGCTGGTCCGACGGCACGCCGGTTACCGCCGCGGATTTCGTCTATAGCTGGCAGCGTCTGGTGGATCCGAAAACCACTTCGCCGTTCGCCTGGTTCGCGGCGCTGGCGGGGATCGCCAACGCGCAGAACATTATCGACGGCAAAGCCGCGCCGGAGACCCTGGGGGTTACCGCCGTCGATGCCCACACTCTGCGGGTGCAGCTGGATAAACCACTGCCGTGGTTCAGCAACCTGACCGCCAGCTTTGCCTTCTACCCGGTACAGAAGGCGAATGTCGACAGCGGCGCGAACTGGACGCGGCCCGGCAGCCTGGTGGGCAACGGCGCCTATGTTCTGAAAGATCGCGTGGTCAATGAAAAGCTGGTGGTGGTGCCGAACACGCACTACTGGGATAACGCCAAAACGGTGATCCAGCAGGTCACCTTTGTGCCGATCAACCAGGAGTCCGCCGCCACCAAGCGCTATCTCGCTGGCGATATCGATATCACCGAATCTTTCCCGAAAAATATGTATCAGAAACTGCTGAAGGATATTCCGGGGCAGGTATATACCCCGCCGCAGCTGGGTACCTACTATTACGCTTTCAATACCCAAAAGGGGCCGACGGCGGACGAGCGGGTGCGACTGGCGCTGAGCATGACCATCGATCGCCGGGTGATGGCGGAGAAAGTACTGGGAACCGGGGAAAAACCGGCCTGGCGTTTCACGCCGGACGTGACGGCGGGCTTCACCCCCCAGCCGTCGCAGTTTGAGAGTATGAGTCAGGCCGAACTTAATGCCCAGGCGAAAGCCCTGCTGGCTGCCGCCGGCTATGGCCCGAATCGTCCGCTGAAGCTGACGCTGCTGTATAACACCTCTGAGAATCACCAGAAGATTGCCATCGCGGTGGCGTCGATGTGGAAGAAAAACCTCGGCGTGGAAGTGAAGTTGCAAAACCAGGAGTGGAAAACCTATATCGACAGCCGTAACACCGGCAATTTCGACGTGATCCGCGCTTCGTGGGTAGGGGACTACAACGAGCCGTCCACCTTCCTGTCGCTGCTGACCTCCACCCACAGCGGAAATATCTCGCGCTTTAACGATCCGGCGTACGACAAAATCCTCGCCCAGGCGGCGGTGGAGAATTCGGCCAAAGCGCGTAACGACGATTACAACGCGGCGGAGAAGATCATTATGGTCAAAGCGCCGATTGCGCCGATCTACCAGTACACTAACGGCCGGCTGATTAAGCCGTGGCTGAAAGGCTACCCGATCACCAACCCGGAAGATGTGGCCTACAGTCGTACCATGTATATCGTGAAGCACTAACCGGTCGTGGTTGCCTGACAATGTCAGGCAACCCTTGCTACGCCGGTAGCGAAAAGCCCATCAGGTCTGCCGAAGAGGAGTAATACCGAGCCGTTTCCTCCTCCATCACGCTCGTAAGCAGTTCGTTAACCTTTATCTTATGTCCGGGCAAATTTCCCCGCGCTTTGGCAATAATTTCCCCATCGCTAAGCGGCCGCTCGGCGCTGCCCAGGGGTTTGTAGCGTTCCTGCACTGCACATTCGCCACGGCTGTTTGTGACCACAACGCGCGCGCCAGGCTGGCGTGCCGGACCGTTCATCCGTTGTGTAAATTCAGGTGTGACAGTGGCCGTGACTTTATCCGCCAGCGCCAGCAAGGCTGGGTTTTGCATATTGTCTTCAGTATACCAGTCGGCACCCGGCGCCAGGCCAGCGGCGATCGCTGCCAGCGTCCACGGCAGGCTGAACTGCGCGTCGGTCACCGTTTGCGGCCGATAATCCATCATATCATTGACCAGGCGGGGGAAGCTTTGTACCTCAATGGTGCGGAGATCCGCAACAGACCAGCCGGTCTGCTGCATGATGCCCTCCATGCATTCCAGCGCGCAGGCCAGCCAGCGGCAGGCGGGATATCGCTTAAAGCTACCGTAGCCAGCGTACCAGTGACTGCCGAGCTCATCGGTCAACCTGTCTGGCGCGAACTGGTCGGAGCCAATCATCCGCCAGAAACCCTGTTCGCCATCGAGTACATCAAGGCTGCCGCTGAGGCCTTGCTGCGCCATTATCACCGCCTGCACGGCGGCTTGCGCGGCGGGCGCCACGGCATCTTTGAGCGACAGCAGCGGCCGTTGTCGCCAGTTATACTGGTGCAGACTGGGGAGCGGTGTTAACGCGGCGGCCAGGCCCACCGCGTGATGTAATTGCTCAGGGTTTAACCCCAACAACCGACCGGCCACCACGGCTGCGCCGATGGATTGATGCTGCGCCACGCCGTAGACCTGGCTGAAGCGTTCTGCCGAAGGCTGGATGGCGTGGATGAGCCGGTTATTCACCTCGAAACCGGCCGCCAGGGTGGTAATCAGCACGTCCTGAGCTACCGGCTCAGGATTGAGGTCAAGCGCAACCATCGCGGCGGCAACCAGTGTGGCCCCCGGATGGCCGAGCCCTTTGCCGTCGATCTCCACACCGTCATCGTGATCCAGGCCGTTTATCATGGCCGCGTTCGCGAACGCGGCCGCCAATGGGCTGAAACCGGACTCACCGAAGACGCTACAGTGACCGTTTCCACCAAATAGCCGGGAGGCGCGTATCATCGGTTCGCTGACCCGGTGGCCACTGGCCGCCCAACCGCAGGCGAGAGCATCCAGTAAATGCAGTCGAATTTTGCGCCGAACGGGAGCCGGGATAGCTGGCGCAGATAAGGTACTGGCAAAATTGACCAGCTGGCGTGTTGCGGAAATAGTCATGGTTACTCAACGTTTGAAGTAGCGGCTGCGGATCCGGCGCTCGGCATAGCTTGCCAGCAGTGACAGCGGAAGAATGGTGGCGACGAAAAACAGCGCCACAAAAGTCAGTGTCTCCAGAGGGCGGAAGGTGGCGGTACTCAGCCGTTGCCCTTGATAGAGGATCTCACCCGTTGCGATATAACTCGCCAGCACGGAATTCTTAACCGACATCACGCACTGGCTGACAAACGCCGGTAAAATTCGCAAAAAGGCTACCGGCGCGGTAATGCGAACTAATACTTTCAGCGGTGACATCCCCACCGACAGGCCCGCTTCGACCAGACCATGATCGACCGATTGCATACCAGAACGAAATATTTCAGCGAAAAATACGCTGCCATATAACGAGATGGCGAGGACACAGGTCAGATACGAGGAGAGGGTCAGGCCGAACAAAATGGGCAGACAGTAGTAGGCCCAGACAATCAGCACCAGAGGGGGGATTGAACGCACAATCTCAATCAATCCCTGGGTGGGTAAGCGGATGACCGCCCTGGACGCGCCGCGCAACGGGGCCAGCAGCGCTCCGCCAAGTATGCTTAACGTGACTGAGGCCAGCACAATTTTAAAGGTGGTCAATATCCCTTCCAGCAAAACCGCGTGATATTGCCACAGTATTGAGAAATCCCAGTGATAAGACATTAGCGCAGCTCCTCTGCCGTTACGCCGGACAGCGTCATAAAGCGTCGGATAGGGGCATCGGGCGGCCGTGACCAGATCTCCTGAGGGGATGCTTCTTCCACCAGTTTGCCATTATCCATCAACAGCAGCCGACTACATACCTGCAGGGCAAAACGCATTTCATGGGTAACCACCAGCATGGTGGTGCCGCTGGCCGCCAGTTCGGAAATAACGGACAACACCTCCCCGACAGATTCCGGATCGAGTGCGGAAGTCGGTTCGTCAAACAGGATCACTTGCGGCGCCATGGCCAGGGCGCGGGCGATAGATACCCGCTGCTGCTGACCGCCTGAAAGTTGAACCGGGAAGTCTCCGGCTTTTTCTTGCAGGTCCATACGCGTGAGCAGCGCCATGGCTTTTTCGATGGCTTTTTTACGCGGCAAGCCCAGGACCTGTACCGGACCTTCAATAATATTCTGCAATACACTGCGGTGTGGCCACAGATTAAAGTGCTGGAATACCATTGTCATTGAGGCACGCTGGCGCGCTAATGTGCGCTGTGTGACCTGTTTTCTCTGCGCGCCGTGAAAGCCTATTTCTTCCTCACCCAGCCAAATATGCCCACTATCCGGGACTTCAAGCATGTTCAGGCAACGCAGCAGGGTGGATTTACCCGCGCCGCTGCGGCCAATGATGCCAATCACCTCCGAGGGACGAACCGCGAAGGAAACATCATCTATAATTTTATTACCTGAAAATGATTTGCTAAGCGCTTCAATTTTCAGTAACGGTAATAATGATTGTGGGTTCATCAGAGTTATTTCGCTGGGTGAGTATATTTCTGCCATATTTTTTTCAGCGTGCCGTCTTTATCCAGCTGTTCGAGCCGTCCATTCAGCCACGCCTGTAATTCCGGTCGTTCTTTACGCAGGCCCATATTGGTTGCCTGTTCTTTGACCGGCTGTGGAATAATCATCGTGCCCTGATGACGCTTTTGAATATATTGCGCCATCTGGATATCGTTAGTGACGATGGCATCCGCGCGGCCGCTCTCCATCTGGAGCTGCATGTTGTCGCTATCGGGAACGATAATCCACTGGGCTTTGTCCAGTTGAGGCTGCAGCAGCGTGACGGCTGCCGAGCCATCAATCGCGCTGAGCCTGGTCTGCGAAGTGTTGATGGTGTCCCAGCGCTGATATTTCTGCGTCTCTTTTTCCAGAGTCAGGACGCCCATCTGGTGCGAGCCCATAGGGCGGGTAAAGTCGACGGCTTTGGCCCTTTCTGGCGTATTATTAAAACCACCTAAAATATCGAAGCGGTTGGACTGTAAACCCGCGACGGCGGTGCCCCATTGCGTATCAACGTATTCAATCTTGATATCGGTGTTTTTAAATATCGCCTGCACAACATCCGGAACCAGCCCGGTCCACTGGTTGGTCAGCAGATCTTTCTGATACCACGGCGGTGCGTTGACCGCACCGACGCGGATCACATGGTCTGGCAGAATCGTATTGATTTCTTCCCCGGCCTGAGCAGGAGACTGGGTTAAGAACATCCCCGGTATAAGCAACAATATCGACATGAAGCGTGACGTGAAAAATTTCATTTTATGCCCTCTGGTGAATATAATTATGGATTCTATAACCCTGAGTGCATATTTTTTAAATGCATAATCAGCATATCGTTATCAGGAAAATGGCAATGACACCCAAGCAACTCGAGGTCTTTATCAGTATCGTTCAGCTAGGTTCAGTGACAGCGGCAGCGGCGCAGCTGGCCATGTCGCAGCCTTCGGTGAGTAAAAGCCTGGCGCTTATCGAGCAGCAGATGGGGTTCAGCCTGTTTGAGCGCTATCAAGGGAAGATGCAGCCAACCGCGGAAGCCAGAGCGCTGTATAAAGAGGCGCTGCGCGTGCATCAGGACCGGCTTCGTTTTGAGCGTTTTGTTGATCACATCCGCCAGTATCGCGTTGGTCAGTTGCGGGTCTGTGCCACGCCTGCGCTGGCGCTGAATATATTGCCGCTGGCGGTGGCGCGTTTTCGCCAGAGCTTTCCGGATTATGGTGTGGTGGCGGATATGTGTCTCAATAATGAAATTGAGACGGCGGTTGAAGAAGGGCGTTACGATCTCGGTTTTCTGGTGAAACCCGGCTACGAACCAGAGGAGAACCCGTTGGCCATCTGCCGGGGCGAAATGGTGTGTGTGCTGCCCGAGCAGCATCCGCTGACGCAGCAGACGGAAATCCATTGGCAGGATATCCCGACACGCGACCTGGTGTATATCACGACCGACGCGCGGCTGGTTGCCATGATTGCCGAAGAGGTGCCGGCGTTCCGCCAGCGCCAGGTGGCGGCGGTAGAAACCAACCGCTACAGCATGGCGATTAATCTTGTCAGACACGGCAACAACAGTATGACTATTGTTGACAGTTTTTCTCTACAGGGCGTCGACACCAGCGGTCTGGCGGTGCGGCCGTTCCGTCATGCGTTGCCGGTGTCTGTCGTCGCGGTGACGGATGGACATAGCACCCTGTCGCAGCCGGGCGAAGTGTTTGCGAAAGTGATGACGGAATTAATGGCTGAAACGTGAGATCAGCGTGAGGCTCTGTGGCTGGCCGCTCATGCAGGTTCATCAATATTCTGCAACGCGAACTTTCACCCCAGTCACGGTGCGCTAACCCACCGGGAGTGGTGTCTGTGGTTTACCGCCAGGCCGCCTTCCAGTACTTTTGTTGAATAGTAGAGGGAAGGGAGCGGATCGATGCATCTGGATTTTCGCCAGTTACGCAATTTTGTAGCGCTAGTGGAGTACGGCAGTTTTAATCGTGCGGCGGAGGCGGTTTGCCTGTCGCAATCGGCGTTTAGCCGCAGCATTCAGGCGCTGGAGCAGAGTGTCGGTCATCCTTTATTCGACCGCCAGAGCAAGCTACCGACGCTCACGCTGCACGGGCAAAAGCTGCTGCCTTATGCGCGCCGTTTTCAGGAACTCAATATTGAGCTTAGTAGCCAGCTGCGTGAGGCGGACGATGCGCAAAATGGCGAGGTCGCTTTTGGCTGCGGCCCGGCTCCCGGCGCGAGGCTGATTCCGGCGGCCATCGGAGAGTTTCATCGTCTTTTGCCGCAGGCGAGGGTGCGTTTTCACATTGATAACTGGCTTGCTCTGCATCAGGCGCTTACCTCCCAGCACTATCCTTTTGTGGTCGCCGATAGCTGGCAGGCCGAGCTTGACCCGCAGTTACGCGTGCAGCCGCTTAGCCCACAACGCTGTTTCTTTGTCTGCCATGCCGAACATCCGCTGGCAAAACAGGGGACGATCTCGATTCAGGAGATGTTGCGCTACCCTTTTGCCGCCCCCTATTTGCCGCCGGGGGTACGCAAGGTACTGGCAACCCTCAGCCAGCAACAGGACTTTACGCCCGCGATCCAGTGCGACCATATTTACGCGCTGCTTTCCACTCTGGCGCAAACCCACGCGATAAGCTTCGCCAGCGAGGACGGCTTCGCGTTGTGCCAGCACAGCCATCGGCTGGTGAAACTGGAACTTAGCGATCTGCCAGATGAGTGGCGGCTAATGCAGACCCGGTTTGCCATTATCTCCCCGGTTCACGCGATTCAGCCGCCGCTGGTTGAGAGGCTGATTGAGATTATCCTCCATACCGACCGTCAGCATCAGCTTCAGCTGCTGGCGCAGGAGGAGAGGGATTAACCGGCGTTTTTCGCCTCACCTTTGGCATCGTACGGTGGCCAGCGGTTTTCCAGTTGCTGCGTTTTCAGCGCCTGCTCGACAAACTGGCCGTCCACCCACTGCTTAACGTCAAAAGCGCTGCGGATCAGACGACCCGATTTAGCCTGCTCGACGCTACTGCTGAAGCTGCCGGTCAGGAACGGGTCAATACGCGGTGAGGTGGTAAAGTTCAGATCCTGTGGCTGCAGCGCTTCCAGAAATAACGCCTTGGGGATCTGGCTTTGCTGTGCCATCTCAGCAGACCAGGCGTCTCGATTAGCCGGATCGCTGATTTCAGCGGCATTCTTCACCAGCACATTAACGATCTGCTGAGTCGCCTGCGGCCAGGTCTCGATAAACGTCTGCGTGCCGAGGAACCCCGCCTGAGTGGTGTTCTGGCGGCCTGAATCGCCGCTTTTAACCACCACATCAATTTTGTCGCCGCGTAGCGCCAGCAGGGAGACGCCTCCCCATACCGCATCGACGCGACCGGCCGCCAGCGCCGCTTTACCCGCGTTCCAGTCAAGGTTGATGACCTGCAAACTGCGCTCATTGAGGCCGGCGGTTTGCAGCGCCCGGTCAAAGGCCAGCTGGTCCGCCGTACCGCGATAGACCGCCACCCGTTTGCCTTTCAGGTCGGCCAGCGTTTTAATACCCGAGGCTTTGGTTACCGCGAGCCAGGATTCCGAGCCGCGGCTGCCCAGAAGCAGGCGTGTCGGTAGACCATTGGCCTTACCGATAATCGCCGCCAGATCGCCGAGGTAAACAAAATCAAGCTGTCGGTTGGCTAACGCTTCATTCACCGCCGGGCCTGCCCCCTTGAAAAACTGCCACTGCACTTCCACACCCTGCGGTTTAAACACCTCTTCCAACTGATGGCGGATAAACGCCATGCCGACCGGCCCCTCAATAAAAGGTTGACTGCCGGCGCTCTGATCCGGCACGCCGATGCGAATGGTTCGTAGCGTCTCGGCCTGGGCGTTTGCCGCCAGACCGATGACCGCGACCAATGCCAGCAAGGTGCGGCTAAAAAATGCTTTCATCATAACGTATTGCTCCCTTGAGTTTTTTTCTCACCCTAAAGAGCCGGCGGGCCGTGTGTTAAATGCTTTTATTCGCCAAGCATGGGTGAAAAAAAGCTAAATCAGACGCCGCGTGCCCGCCAGGCTGAAATGCATTCGATGCATCGAGATTATTCACCTTACGCAATAGCGGGGCAGCGTGAGTCACGTTTTCATAGCGGCATCACTTTCCGATGAGTGGACCGATATGTCGCAGATGATCTTAAGAACCGATGCCCCTGGCAGGCCGGGTTTCCGGCTTAACGGCTGGCCGTGGCTGCTGCCAGCGCTACTGTTGTTGCTGTGGTACATCGCCGCCCGCGAGGGATGGATGCCCGCGCAAATTTTGCCCGCCCCGTCGGTGGTTGCCGATACCGCATTGTCGCTGCTGAGCGGCGATCTGCTGGCGCAGTGGGGATTTAGTCTCCAGCATCTGGCGCTTGGCCTGCTGCTGGGCGCCATCGCCGGCACGCTGCTCGGGGCGCTGTTTGGCCTGGTGCCAGCGGCCGCGCAGCGGGTGGAACCGCTGTTCTACGCGCTGGCGCAAATTCCGACGCTCGGTTGGATCCCGCTATTGATGGTGCTGTTCGGGATTGATAACGGCCTCAAGCTGGCGGTTATCGTGAAAACCACTGTGGTGCCGATGACCATCAACACTCAGCAGGCGGTAGCCAGCGTGCCGCAGACCCTGAGCGAAGCCGGCAGGGTGATGAACTTCTCCCGCTGGCAGCGGCTGCGCTGGCTGGTGATCCCGGCAAGCCTGCCGGGCTGGTTTACCGGTCTGCGTCTGGCGCTTTCGCAGGCCTGGGTATCGCTTATCGTTGTCGAGCTGTTGGCTTCTTCCGAAGGTATTGGCTACCTGATGGTCTGGGGCCGCCAGCTGTTTCAACTGGATATCGTCTTTGTCACCATCGCGGTGGTTGGCCTGAGCGGCATGCTGATGGAGTGGGCGGCGAATCGGGCCTGTTCCCGACTGGTGTTCTGGCCGCAGCCAGCCGCCGGACGCCTGGCGTGGAAACCGCAGGCCAGCTGGCGGGCGTTACCGCTGCCGATAGTCCTGCTGGCGCTGTGGCAGCTGGCCAGCCAGTGGGGCTGGATTGATAGCGGATTATTCTCTTCGCCGCTGGCGGTGGCGGCGCGTTTTGTTCAGGGGATCCTGAGCGGAGAGCTGAGCGCCGCGATGCTGGCCAGTCTGGGGAGAGCGGTTGTCGGTGGCGCGCTGGGGATTGCCGGCGGTTTGCTCTGCGGGCTGCTGCTGGCGCTTCGTCCACGCGCCGGACAAATTTTTACCCCCACGCTTAACGTGCTGCGCCATATTGCTCTGTTTGCCTGGCTGCCGCTGCTGACGGCATGGGTGGGTAACGATAACGGCGGCAAAATCGTCTTTATCGCGCTGGCGTCGTTCTTTCCTATGTTCTTCAGCACTCTGCAGGCGGTGCTTCAGCGAAACCCGCAACTCGATGAAGTCGCCAGGGTGCTGCGGCTGGGCGAATTCGCGCGCCTGCGCCGGGTTATTCTTCCCGGTGCCGCGCCGGGGATCTTCGCCGGTCTGCGGCTGGCGCTGATTTATGCCTGGCTTGGCAATATCGGCGCGGAATATTTCATGTCCTCCGGCGTCGGGATCGGCAGCCTGATGATCAATGCCCAGCAGTTGCTGGATATGCCCACTATTCTCTGCGGCATGGTGCTGGTCGGTATCACCGGCGCGGCGCTGGATAAAGCCGGACGTTTACTGGAAATGCGCGCCACCCGCTGGCGTCAACAGGAGCAGTTATGACCTCTTCAACTCTGGTCTCTTTTCGCCACGTGCGTAAATCCTGGCAACAGGTGACGGCGCTACAGAATTTCAACCTGGATATCGCCGCCGGTGAACTGGTCGCGCTGGTGGGCAGCAGCGGCTGCGGTAAATCGACGCTGCTACGGATGCTGGTGGGCCTTGAGTCTGCCACCCAGGGGGATATTTGTATTAACGGCGAGCCGGTCACCGGCGTGGGCAAAGAGCGCGGCATTGTGTTTCAGGAGCCGCGCCTGTTCCCGTGGCTTAACGTGCTCGACAACGTGATGCTCGGCCTGGCAGATGAAAAGCTCACCCGGGCGACGAAGCGCCAGCGGGCACTGGAGATGCTGGCGCGCGTGCAGCTCAGCGAGTTCGCCAGCGCGCTGCCCGCGCAGCTTTCCGGCGGCATGGCCCAGCGAGTGGCTATTGCCCGCGGTCTGGTGGCCCGCCCGCAGATCCTGATGCTCGATGAGCCTTTCGGCGCGCTGGATGCCCTGACGCGTCACACCCTGCAGCAGGAACTTTTACAGATCCACCAAAGCGCGGGAACCACCACGTTACTGGTGACGCACGATGTTGAAGAGGCCGTCGCCCTGGCCGATCGCGTCGTCGTGCTCTCCCCGCGTCCGGGGCGGATACGAGAAATCGTGAACCTGGCGCTGCCTCATCCGCGCCAGCGTGATGATGACTCGTTTACCGCCGCCTGCCGCCACATTCGCAACCTGATTACTTCTGTCTGATTTTATTATTTAAGGAGCAACATATGGGACATCCTTCCGTTTACCCGACCAGCGCCACACTTTACGATCCGCAGCGCGCCTGGAGCGGCTACACCCTTTTCCAGGCCACCGAACACGGCGCGGTACTGGTGGATATGAATGGTCACGTGGTGCGGGAATGGCCTGAACTGCATGGGTTTCCCAACAAAATTCTGCCCGGCGGCGCCATCCTTGGCCACAGCGGCGAGCGCGACCCGCGCTATGGCATGCAGGATATGCTCGATCTGATCCAGGTGGACTGGGAGGGCAACGTGACCTGGAAATTCGACCACTACGAACAGGTCAGCGACCCTGGCAATGAAACGCGTTGGATGGCGCGCGCTCATCACGACTATCAGCGAGCGGGTAACCCCGTCGGCTACTACGCGCCGGGGCTGGAGCCGCAGGTCGATGGCGGCAATACCCTGATCCTCGCCCACACCAATCTGGTTAATGAAGCGATCTCCGACAAGCTGCTGCTGGACGACACCATTATTGAAGTCGACTGGCAGGGCAATGTGGTCTGGGAGTGGCGCTGCAGCGACCATTTTCATGAGCTGGGCTTCGACGATGCGGCGCGCACCGCGCTGTACAATAACCCGAATATGCGCGCCAGCGGCGGCGGAATGGGCGACTGGATGCATATCAACTCGATGTCGGCGCTGGGGCCGAATAAATGGTATGACGCCGGCGATGCGCGCTTCCATCCCGACAACATTATCTGGGACGCCCGCGAATCCAATATTATCGCCATTATCGATAAGCAGAGCGGCAAAATTGTCTGGCAGCTCGGCCCGGACTACAGCAAACCGGAGCTGAAGCACATCGGCTGGATCATCGGCCAGCATCATGCGCATATGATCCCGCAGGGGCTGCCGGGGGCGGGCAATATCCTGATTTTCGACAACGGCGGTTGGGCCGGATACGGTGCGCCTAACCCGGCATCGGCGGATGGGGTGAAAAACGCCTGGCGCGATTATTCTCGGATCCTTGAGATCAACCCGCTGACCCTCGATATTGAGTGGCGCTACTCGCCTTATGAAGCGGACCTGCCGCAACCGACTGATTCATACCGCTTCTACAGTCCGTATATCAGCAATATGCAGCGCCTGGAAAATGGCAATACGTTGATTAACGAAGGTTCGAACGGCCGCATTTTTGAAGTGACCCGCGATCACGACATTGTCTGGGAATACATTTCGCCGTTCTGGGGTAAGACGCTGAATAATAATATGGTTTACCGCGCCTACCGCATTCCTTACGCGTGGATCCCGCAGCTTGCGCAACCGCAGGAGACGCCGATTGCGGCAGTTGATGTCCGCACTCTGCGTCAGCCGGGCGCGGCGGCGGCGGGCCCGGCGCAGAGCGTGGTGCGCGTGGCGGGCGTACAGCCGTACAGTAAAAGCGCCGATGCGCTGTGCGTCGCAACCGATAACGATACTCTGCGCCGCAGTCCGAAGCTGTTCCGCGTTGCGGAAAGCGCATTCCGGCCGATAAGCGCGGCGAGTGAACTGGAGGGTGAACGACCCATGCTGCTGTTCGTTGGCGCGGAGCGCTGTGTGCACTGCCGTAAACTCTGGCAGCTACTGGCCCATGAAAAACTCAGCCAGCGGATTGCTCAGTTTGAAACGCGCTATCTGGATGCCGACCTGCATCAGGAACTGGCCAGCGACCTCGGCGTACGCGGCCTGCCGACGCTGCTGTTGATAACATCGGGGCAGCCGATATCGCGCGCACCGACGCAATACTCAGTGGAAAGTCTGCTCAACTGGTTGAACAGTGTCAGCCTGTGATGCTATCCGGGTAAGAGGATAACTGTGGCGCTGCGGCTTGCAGCGCCAGTTTCTCCCTCTCTCCCTCTCTGGCTACAGCAGAAAGCGCACTTTTCTGGCAGTATAGCCGACTGATACCAGGTCCAACCCTCTGAAAGCGAAGCATCAGAAGATCTCATCTGCTGGGTTTTTGTCATGATGCTCAACGTATTCGGCAATCATGCCATCCGGATGCCGAACCAGCATGTTCCAGCCGGTGGGCACGGCCTTCACCGGATTGATAATCGTTGCTCCGGTGGAAGGCAGATGTTTCTCCCAGGCGGTAATGTCGTTGACCAGGAAAGTGGCCTCGGTGGCGCGAAAAGGCGCCAGGCTTTGCTCGGTTCCGCCGATTAAAAGCACTGAACCCACCTGCGCCAGTTTGAGATCGTATTCGGGATAGTCGAAACGCAACCTTGCCTTCTGCGCGATAAGGTTTTCATAAAACGAAACGGTCTCTTCAAAGCGGGTAATCAGCACGCATCGACGGACCAGGATATTGAGGACTTTCATTACGCCTCCTTCGCCATTGACTGAGAGTTAGCGTAGCAGCCCTGAGGTGGAAAGGAATGCTTAAGCGTTTTGGAGGTATTTCAACAACAGGCGTGGGTAGGCGAAGAAAAAGGGTTTGCGTAGCAGGGAAATATGCGTTTTTTTAACTCGTTACGAAGCGGTGCTGTATTATAACTTTATGATCACATAGGTAAGTCGCAAAATTGATACTGATATCAGATCATTTCCGCCTCGCCTAACAATTTGCATGGTTCGGAATTAAGCGAAAGCTCTGAGTTCAGACCCCTCCACCAACCGCTACCGGTGGTCTGCTGCCTGCAGGCAACCTCAGCTACATTCGCAATGTATCAATGACCGCTCTCAGCGCGGGCGACACATTGCGGTGCGGGTAATAGAGAAATGAACCTTCCAGACGCTGGCTATAACGCTGGAGCACCCGGATAAGTGTGCCCTGGGCTAGATCGTCGGTAATCAGCTCTTCCGGGACATAGGCCAGCCCCAGACCGAGCCTCGCCGCTTTGGCCTCCATATAGCTATCGGCGAAAGCCCACTGTCCCTGAGGCGGGTGGGTGATTTTTTTGCCATCCACATTAATTTCCCAGGCGTAAAGGCTGCCGTCGCCGAACTGATAAGCGATGCAGGGGTGGGCGACTAAATCGGCGGGCGTTTGTGGAAAGCCGTAGCGGCGAAAATGTTCCGGGGTACCGACAACAGCCATCTCCATATCGGGCGAAATGCGTACCGCAATCATACCACTCCCGACTTCCGGGCCCAGACGCACGCCCGCATCGAATCGCTCCGCAATAATATCGACAAACCGGCTTTCGCTGATCAGTTCCAGTCTGATATCGGGATAGCGGTGTTTAAATACTGCCAGCTTCGGCAGCAGGACTTTATCAATGGCATGCTGGCTGGCATTGATGCGTACCGTACCGGAGGGCGTTTGACGATAGTGGGCCAGCGTGGCGAGTCCCATATCTAAGGCGTCGAAACCGGATTCGACATTGTGATAGAGCTGCTCACCCGCCTGAGTGAGCGACAACCGGCGGGTGGTGCGCACCAGAAGCTGAACGCCCAGCCGCTCTTCGAGTTCGCGAACCGCACGGCTTACCCCGGACTGCGCCAGGCCAAGTCGTTGCGCTGCGGCGGTAAAACTGCCTTCCCGCACCACCTGCATAAACAGATAAAGGTCATTATAGTTTTCCCGTTTCGCCATTCTCCTGCCTCGTCATCCACATGTCATTTAGAACAATATGGTATTAATTTTAGCATTTTTTACCTACTAATCAGAACCATTACTGCTGGCTACACTAAGCGCACGACAACAAAGCACAGCAGCGTTGTCTACTGGAGACTTGCATTGATCACGTTTATTTAGGGGAATTTTGATGACGGTTTTCACCAAAAAACTGACAGCCGCGATACCCGCCATGCTGCTTTGCGCCTCATTAACTGGAGTCACAACGATGAGCTCTGCTGAGACAATTAACCCGAATGCGCCTGTTTCACTGATTGAAAAATGGGATAAAACGTTTGCTGAGAGTTTGAAAGTGGATCACCGTAAGGTGACCTTCCAGAACCGCTACGGGATAACCTTAGTTGGCGATCTCTACCTGCCGAAGGATCGCGGTGAACGCAAACTGGCAGCTATTGCCGTGAGCGGTCCCTTCGGCGCGGTAAAAGAGCAGTCCAGCGGCCTGTATGCCCAGACGCTGGCCGAACAGGGGTTTGTCACCCTGGCGTTTGACCCATCCTATACGGGCGAAAGCGGTGGCTACCCACGCAACGTGGCCTCACCGGATATCAATACCGAGGATTTCAGTGCCGCGGTGGACTTTCTGGGCCTGCAAAAAGAGGTGGATCGCAACCGTATCGGTTTGCTCGGCATTTGCGGCTGGGGCGGTATGGCCCTAAACGACGCGGCGATGGACACCCGCGTCAAAGCGGTGGCGACCAGCGTCATGTATGACATGAGCCGCGCGATGGGGCATGGGGTAGGCGATGGCAAAGACCGCTACACGACAGCCGACCGCCGAGCGGTACTGCAGTACTTGAACGCGCAGCGCTGGAAGGATGCGGCAAACGGCACTTCCGCCCCCGGCGGGCATGACATTTATGTTGATGAGAAAGGCAACGTCAGCGCTGCCGATCGTATTTTGCCGGAAACTTTGCCCGCCAACCCCAATCCGGTCCTGAAAGAGTTCTTCGATTATTACCGTATGCCGCGAGGTTTCCATGCGCGTTCGGTTAATTCAACCGGGGCTTGGAATGCGACGATGCCGCTGTCGTTTATGAATATGCCGCTGCTGAGTTACGCCAGCGAAGTGACTATTCCGACGCTTATTGTGACCGGCGAACAAGCCCATTCACGCTATTTTGCCGAAGATGCCTTTAAGGCGATCGGCAGTAAAGAGAAAGCGCTGGTGATTGTCCCTGGCGCAAACCACGTCGATCTCTATGACAACGTCGCGGGCAAAATTCCCTTTGCTACATTCACTCAATTTTTCAAAACCAACCTGCAATAGCTCTCCTGTGCCGGAGACATCCCCAAAGCCGCCTGCAGGCGGCTTTGTTTTGTCGGAGATAAATAATGTCTGGATTACATAACACCCGCGCATACTGGAGCGGCGTCCTGGCGATGACGCTCTGCGTATTTGTGCTCATTGCCTCAGAGTTTATGCCGGTCAGTCTGTTGACACCCATCGCGGGTGATTTACACATTACCGAGGGATTAGCAGGCCAGGGGATCGCGCTTTCTGGCGCGCTGGCGGTATTGACCAGCCTGACGATTTCCCGTCTTACCGGGTCGCTGGACCGTAAATGGCTGTTGCTGGGGCTCACGGCGTTGATGGCGGCCTCAGGATTGATGATTGCCCTGGCGTCCAGTTTCCCGGTTTATATGCTGGGCAGAGCGCTCATCGGGATCGTCATCGGCGGCTTCTGGTCGATGTCGGCGGCAACGGCCATTCGGCTGGTGCCGCAACGCCAGGTCCCCCGCGCATTGGCCATCTTTAACGGCGGTAACGCGCTGGCCACCGTTGTGGCAGCGCCGCTGGGCAGCTACCTGGGGGCCACCGTCGGCTGGCGCGGCGCCTTTTTATGTCTTGTTCCGCTGGCGATGGTAGCCTTCATCTGGCAATGCGTTAGCCTGCCGTCGATGAAAAGCCAGCGCGCACCACAGCGGCAGGGAACCGTGCTGCGTCTGTTCCGCCGCTCGACGGTATCCCTTGGATTGCTGGCCTGCGGGCTGTTCTTTATGGGGCAGTTTACCTTATTTACCTATGTGCGACCGTTTCTGGAGACGGTGACCCGGGTCAGTTCTTCTGGTCTGCCCCTGATATTACTGGCGATTGGCGTCGCTGGTTTTGTCGGCACGCTGCTCATTTCGACCGTTCTGCACGCCCGTTTTTATCCGACGCTGGTGGCTATCCCTTTGGTTATGGCTGCGATTGTCGGAGCGCTTTTGCTGGCCGGGCACCATACCGGTGCCGTCACCGTACTGTTAAGCCTGTGGGGCCTGCTGGCGACGGCGGCGCCCACCGGCTGGTGGACATGGATTGCGCGGACGCTGCCCGAAGATGCGGAGGCGGGCGGTGGTCTAATGGTTGCTGTGATCCAGCTATCGATTGCCCTCGGGTCAACGGCAGGCGGCCTGGTGTTTGATAGTCTGGGATGGCACAGCACGTTTGCACTGAGCGGTCTGTTACTGCTGGGCGCGGCAGGGGGGACTTTTCTGCTCTCTGTCAAAATCAGATCATCTCAGCGCACTGCGATTAATGAATTGAATGCATAAGTCAAATCAGGAATGACAGGCTAATCGTGACCGCGTTCTTGTCTTACCATGATGTTTTAACAAGAGGGGAGCTTCACCGTGGAATATTCTGTATTAAGTAACAACCTTAAAATGCCGATGCTGGGTTTTGGCGTTTTTAAGGTGACCGATAAAGCAGAGTGTAAACAGTCAGTGCTGAACGCCATTCGTACCGGCTACCGCCTTATCGATACCGCTGCCGTCTACGATAATGAAGATGCGGTGGGTGAAGCCGTTCGCGAAGCCATCGCCGAAGGTCTGTGTACCCGTGAGGCGCTGTTTATAACCTCCAAACTGTGGGTCCAGGACATGGCCAACACCGGGATGGCGAAAGCCGGGATTGCCGCGTCCTTAAAAAAATCCGGGCTGGAATATTTCGATCTCTATCTGTTGCATCAGGCGATGGGCGATTATTTCAGCGCCTGGCGCGCGCTGGAGGAGGCTTATGAGGTCGGTACCCTGAAAGCGATTGGCGTCTCCAATTTCTACCCCCATGTGTTAGCTAACTTCTGCGAAACCGTCAGAATCAGGCCGATGGTGAACCAGGTTGAACTGCATCCTTATTTCGCGCAGCCTGCGGCGCTGGAAACCATGAAGCATTATCACGTTCAGCCGGAAGCGTGGGCGCCGTTAGGCGGTGGCAGACATAATCCGTATCAAGAGGCGATGCTGCAGGGGATTGCCGATGCCCATCAAAAAACCATTGCGCAGGTTATCCTGCGCTGGAACGTGCAGCGTGGCGTCACGGTGATCCCTAAATCCACCCGCCAGGAGCGTATTGAAGAGAACTTTGCCATCTGGGATTTCTCGCTCACCGCGAGCGAAATGGCGCAAATCGGCGCCCTGGATTTAGGTTACGTTGGCGAAGCGGTGAAACACTTTAACCCTGAATTTGTTCGCGGCTGTCTGGGGGTGAAAATCCACGACTGAGAGGAGCTTAGCGTGAAGCCGCCTGCGCTCTGCGCCGCAGCCACAAGTGGCAGCCTGTGATCGCCTCAGCCAGCGCGTCGCGCAGAGCGTCAGGCACGGTTTGGTCGGGTGAGGCCGCCTGGCTCTCCAGCTGCTGGAGCACCCCGGCAAGGCGTTGAAAGCCGAGGGTGACCGCCTCGCCGCGCAGTTTGTGGGCGGTGCGGCGCCACGTCTCCCGGTCATTAGCATCAATGGCGTGGGTGAGGGCGATGATCGCAGCATCAAGCCCTTCAGCGAAGAGTTCCAGCAGCTCCTCGACCAGCTCAGGATCGTCGGCGCACTGTTTTAGCAGGTGGGCCTCGTCCGGCAGGCCTTCCTCTTCCTCCAGACCGCTATCTTCCGCTGCGCCGACGCGGGCGATGGCTTCCCGTAGCGCCTCCTGACTCACCGGTTTGGCGATATAGCCGTCGAAGCCCATCGCCAGACAGCGCTCTCTATCGCCCTGCATGGCGTGGGCGGTCATGGCCATCGCGGGCTGGTGCTCCCGGCCCCGCGCCAGCGTCTCTTCGCGCAGCAGGCGGATGGCGGTTTCACCGTCCATCTCCGGCATTTGCAGGTCGATCAGCAGGAGATCCCAGCAGGCGGCGCGCCAGCGCTCCAGCGCCTCCCGGCCGTTATTCACCACTTCGCAGCGGTGGCCAAGCTGTTCCAGCAGTCGTCTGGCGACCTTTTGATTCACCAGGTTATCTTCGGCCAGCAGGATATGCAGCCCGGCCTGGGCCTTGATCGGCACCGCAACGGGGGCTGGCGCTGTTGTCGCTACTGGCGTGGGGACCAGAATCCCGGCGATAACCTGATGCAGTTCGCGCTGCGCCACCGGTTTATGCAGATAGTGGGCAATGCCGATGCGCTTGAGCATATTGGCGTCGAAATGGCGGCTCATGGAGCTGAGCATAATAATCTGGCTTTGCCGGGCTTCAGGCAGGGCGGAGAGCTCCAGCGCCAGGGATACGCCGTCCATATCCGGCATCTGTGCATCCAGCAGGATCAGCGGCCAGGGCGGCCCTTCGGCGGCCCGACGTAACGCCTCGCTGGCGTTGTCCACGCAGCTTGGCATCAGCCCCATCTGGCGAAGCATGGTGTCGAGCAGGCGCAGGTTGGTGCTGTTGTCGTCAACCACCAGCACCCGCTGGTGGTTGAAGCGGCTCAGCGGAGCGCTACCGGAGGCCGTGGCGTTCAGGCCTTCCAGCGGCAGGGTGAAGGCAAATTCGCTGCCCGCCCCGGGCTGGCTCTCCACCATCAGCTCGCCGCCCATCAGGCTGACCAGGCGGGCTGAAATGGTTAACCCCAGCCCGGTGCCGCCGTAGCGGCGGGTGGTAGAGCTATCGGCCTGGCTGAAGGCCTCGAAGATCGCCTTTTGCTTCTCCGGGGCGATGCCGATCCCGGTATCGCGAATGCGAAAGCGCCAGCGGCTTTCGTCGTCGGCCGGCGCAATCGCCAGCAGAACCTCCCCCTGATGTGTGAACTTCAGCGCATTACCCAACAGGTTAGTCAGGATTTGCCGCAGCCGGGGGCCATCGACGATCAGCACCTCCGGTACCGCAGGTGAGATGTCCACCAGCAGCTCAATGCCCTTTTCGCTGGCGGCAGGCATATGCGGGCGGATCAGCGACTGGATAAAGGGGCGGATCTCCAGCGGCTCTTCGTCCACCTGCATCTTGCCCGACTCAATGCGTGAGAAATCAAGAATGTCGTTAATAATGTGCAGCAGCGACTGGGCTGAGCTCATCACCAGCGAAAGGTACTCCCGCTGCTCCGCGGTCAGCGGCGTATCGAGGCAGAGCTGCGTCATACCGAGAATGCCGTTCATCGGGGTGCGGATTTCGTGGCTCATATTGGCGAGGAAGGCGCTTTTCGCTTCGTTCGCCTCGCGGGCCTCCTTCGCCGCCTCAATGGCCAGCAGCTCTGCGGCTTTGCGCCGGGTAATATCCTGCAACGTCCCGATCACCCGCTCTGCCTGCTGCTGCATATTGAGGGTGACGATCTGCCCGGAGAGCAGCATCCAGCGCCAGCCCTGCGTTGGGTGCTGGACACGAAGTTCACATTCAAAAACCGGCATATGCTCGTTTTGCGAGGCAATCATCGCCTGTTGCAGGGTAGCGCGATCTTCCTCGTGGACCAGATTGAGCATAAAACGCAGCGGATAGCGCCACTGTGCCCGCGACTGGCCGACCATCGCCAGCAGGGTGTCATTCACCTGCAGGTTGTCGTGGGAGACCTGCCAGTCCCAGATACCGATCTGGATCGACTCCGCAGTGAATAAAAAATCGTCGTGAAGCTGGTGACGTGCGCGTCGGGCCTCGTCAAGCTCAGTGATGTCGGTATGCAGACTGACAATTCCACCATCCGCCAGCCGCTGATGCTGAACGTAAATCCGGCGGTTGCCCGACTGGCGGACCTCGCAGTGGTTCGTCTGGCGGCAGTTGCGGATAATCGTCTCGCGTAGCGTCTGTTGCCGACCAGGGTCGATGTTATACCCTGCATCGATGAACTTCTCCGCCAGGCTCTCAAGGGGAGCGCCGACGGTCAGCCAGGGCGCGATCGCGGGATAAAACAGCGCCACCTTATCATTCCAGGCCTGCAGTCGTTCGCGCTCATCGTAGATCATCACCGCTGAGGGCAGGACGTTGAGGTCGACACGGTTAGCGGCGCGCATGATCAGTGACCTGCGGTCTGATAGTGGAGCTCCGCCTGGCGGCGTAGATACTCAAGACCAGGGGCGATCGCCATTGCCCATGCAGTGAGGATCTCTTCATCGCACAGTGGATCGCTGGCGCGGACGGTTTTGAGCATGGCTTCTCGCCACAGGGCAAAAAACCGCGGTGGCAGACGCAGGCCTTCCTCGCTCTGCGCTCGCGCCAGCCGTTCCAGAAAATCGGGTACAAAGAGGTCGCCGTTGACCGCCAGCATGGCGAAAAAGCTCTTAAAGATCATCTGCTGGCCTTCCTCGCCCGGGCGTCGTGAGAAGTGCTGCTCCGTCTCGGGCGACATATGGATAAAGGTGCTGTAGAAGGCCTGAAAAAAGCGCTTTTTATCGTGCTCCGGTACGACGCGATTCAGGCTGGCTTCAAAAAGATCGCGATAAAACTTCATGGTGCGTTCCTCATGACCCGTTCGCCCGGCAGCGGCCGGGCGGGTTAGGATCCGCAGGCGACACGCGCTGGCCATGCATGAGTTTTCCCCTTACAGGATTTCCTCGTTGCCATTCTGCGGAAAAGCGGGCCGCCGCTCACCCGTCTTTATCCAGCATCAGCCACACGATACTTTTGCTGACCAGCCATTTATCGCCGGTTTGTCGCTAAAGTCGATTGGCGTTGCCGTCAGGTTGGAGTATAGCCTGGTTGACAACCCCATTGCTGATGAGCAAGCCAACCCGCTACTGACTAAACTGATAGCGTACAGCGGCAAGTTTCGTGAAGGCACGATCAGCCTTATCTGGTTCTTGCCGATTTAGGAGGCGCGATGTCGGCACAGCACGTCCTGATTGTTGAAGATTCGCTGGTTTATCGTCGGCTCTTGAGCCGAATGTTGACGCAGTGGGGCTATATCGTCAGTGAGGCGGAAAACGGCGTCGCCGCGCTGGCGATCCTCGAAAACCAGCCCGTCAGCCTGGTGATTAGCGACTGGGAAATGCCGGAGATGAATGGCCTGACGCTGTGCCGGGAAGTTCGCCGTCGCCAGTTTGGTCACTACGTTTATCTGATATTGCTCACCGCTCGCGAAGATCCGGGCGATTTAACGCAAGGGTTTGCGGCAGGGGCCGATGATTTTCTCAGTAAGCCGGTGGAGCAGAGTGAACTGCGGGCGCGACTGCACGCCGGGGCGCGGATCCTCTCCCTTGAAGCCGACCTCGCCGCGCGCAATACGCGGCTAAGTGAAGCGCTGCGGCAGATTGAACAGGATCTGGAGCTGGCGGCGCGCATTCAGCAGTCGGTTCTCCCGGCTCATCAGCTGTGCTATCAGGGTTTTTTCTCCGACTGGATTTTCCTGCCGTCGGCCTGGGTATCGGGGGATATTTTTAATGTTTTCCCGCTGGGGGAGCATCTCGGATTTTACTGCGTGGATGTCTCCGGGCACGGCGTGGGGGCGGCGATGATGTCGCTTGCCGTCGCCCGCCAGTTTCTACATGGCAGGGCGGTTGAGCGTTTTCTTTTCTCTGCTGATAACCAGCCGGCGTCACCAGCCGAGGTGGTGCAGATCCTGAATGGTCGTTTTTGTAGCGACGAGGCAGAGATTGTCAGCTATTTCACCCTGATCTATGGCGTCATCGACCTCACAACCGGTGAGGGGAAACTGTGTCAGGCCGGGCATCCCACGCCGTTTATCGTCACCGTTGATGGAAGTGTGCGCTCGGCCGGTAGCGGTGGGGCGCCGGTGGGGTTGATAAAACATCTCTCATGGGCAGATGTCAGTTTCTCGCTGGCGCCAGGAGAGCGGCTTTGCCTGTTCAGCGACGGTATCACCGAATGTGAAAACCGGAGCGGTGAACAGTTTGGCGAAGCGCGTTTACAAGCGTGGCTGCAGGACAGTGTGACGCAGCCGCTGCCCGCGCTGCTGCCGCGGTTTGCCCGGCACTTGATCCACTGGCGCAATGGCGACGCGCAGGAGACCCAGGCGATGGCCGATGATGTTTCACTCTTGATTATTGAACGTACAGGGGACAGTGATGAAAATTGAAACCGAACGGCAGGCCTCGGTGACGATCCTGACGCCGGCGGTGCGTCGGCTGGATGCTTCCGTCGCGGTGGCCTTTAAAGCGGCAGTCGCCCAGGAGATAGGCGAAGCGCCCGGCGATCTGATTGTTGATTTCAGCGAAATTGATTTTATCGACAGTAGCGGTCTGGGAACCCTGGTTTCTCTGATGAAGATGATGAATGGGAAAGGGGAGATGACGCTGTGCGCGCTGAATCCTGGCATCCGCTATATGTTCACGCTGACCCGTATGGATCGTATTTTCCGCATTTGCGAGGATCGCACCTCGGCACTTGCGCAGTTAAATGAGTGACGTGCCCGTGAATAGCAACATGATGTTTCCTGCCGAACTCACCTCGCTTTCACCGCTGGCGGAGTGGCTTGCCCAGCAAATGGCTTCGCTGCCTGTCGGGGAGGAGTGGCGTTTTGCGCTCGATCTCGCCGCCTGTGAAACGGCAACGAATATTATTCGCTATGCGCTGCATGAGGATCGGGAAAGTCGTTTTGGTGTGGAATTTAGGGTCGCGGACCGACGGGTGACGCTGCGCTTTACCGACGCGGGGGAAACCTTTCCCGCCGAGCGCCTGGCGCTGGCGCGTGGTAATGAGCATTTCGATGTCGATCCGTTAGCGGAAAGCGGTAGAGGCTTGCGGCTTATTCTGCGTGCGGTGGACTTTTTTGACGTTGAAATGAATGCAGGGAAAAATATTACCACCCTGATAAAAGCGTTGCCTGATCCCGCTGTTAATTATTCAACCGACAAAAACGGCGGTTGAGAAAAAGACGTCATCCGCCTGGCGGATAACAGGCATGCTTTACCCGCGCATACTTATTGTTGTGCCTGCGCAGTAGACTGCGCGCCCAGATGACGAGGGCGGATAGCATCAAATGTCATCATCGCCGATTTGCAGAAAATGCATTTCGCACCAAAGGGATTTTTTTCCGTCACATCAAACTGGGACGTTCTGTACTGGGAGCCATGGCAGCATGGGCATCTAAAATGGATATGTTCAATCATAATGTAAACCTTGTATGGGTAATGTTCTGTTGAAAAGACAAAGGTCGTTTTCAGGAAAATTAACGCGGCTGATTTTTGTTAGTGGTAAGCCGGGTATTGCGTCAGTCGGAGGGCTTTATTAACGAGCCAACAGGGATCTGACAGAGCCTGTTTACAGAAAAAGCAAAATACTAACGGGACTGCTCAAAGGAAGGTGGTATCAGGGATAACGCCTGGAGATGAGAACGCGTACTTAGATAATAACTTTTCGTCTGGTAAATCGACTTAACGATTAACGCACGTGCCGCGAATAATAGCAAATATTATTTTAGCCTTCCGGATGCCTGCTGTGTCAGGGGAGCCTTCATCAGCGCCGTCACCCAGTCGATAAATACCTGTACCCGGGCAGAGAGCTGCCGGCTGCTGGGATAGAGCAGGGAGAGCGGCAGCGGCGCAGGGCGAAAATCGGCCAGCACTTCCGTTAACGCGCCCGACGCCAGATCGGCCTCAAGGCGGGGCAAGGGGGCCTGATACAGGCCAAAGCCAAGCCTTGCCGCTTCGGCGCCAACGTCGGCATCGGAGGTCAGCAGCCGACAGGGCAAACTGACTTCGCTCTGGCGGCCATCCTGGGTAAAGCTCAGCGGCAAGGTACGTTGCGTGCGCGATGAAACAAACCCGATCATCACGTGGCCCGTCAGTCCTTCAATCGTATGCGGAGTACCGTACCGGACGAGGTAGGCCGGACTGGCGCAGGTGATTTCCTGCAGCCTCGCGAGCGGCCGGCAAATCATCTCGCTGTCGGGGAGATGGCCGCCGCGAATGACGCAGTCGACCCCTTCGCGAACCAGATCGACGTCGCGCTCGCTTTCGCCGATCTGCAGCGTCATGGCAGGATAGCGGGCGAGAAACTGTGGCAGCGCGGGCAGCAGCAGGGTCCGCGCCAGATTGCCCGCCACGTCCACGCGGATAATACCGGCAATGCTCCCCCCGGCGCTGCGGTTGGCCTCCTCAAGGGCCGCCAGAATAGCCACGCAGCGCTGATAATACAGCGAGCCCTCCGCCGTCGGTCGTACGTGCCGGGTGGTGCGCTGCAGCAGCCGCGCCCCGAGACTGGCCTCCAGCGCCTTAATGGCCGCGGTCGCCACCGGCCGGGAAAAACCCAGATCCGCGGCGGCGGCGCTGAACGAGCCCCGTTCGACGATGCGCACGAACAGGGTCAGGGTATCCAGTTTATCCATGGCATTGTTCCAGCTGGCAAAACAATCCTGTCGCGCAATGCGGTCTTATCGTCGGCATACAGAAGCCTATAATCGCTCATGTTTTCAGCAGAGTAAAAAGGGGGAAACATGAACAATAGCGCAAAAATTGCCCTGGTGACAGGCGGCAGTCGCGGCCTGGGGCGCGCGACCGTTGAAGCGCTGGCTCAGCGCGGCGTGAACGTGGTATTGACCTATAACGCGCATTTTGCCGAGGCGAACGAGGTGGTCGCGCGGGTTGAAGCTCAGGGTTCGCGGGCGATTGCGTTGCCCTTCAGCGCCGGCGAAACCGATACCTTTGACGGATTTGTCAGCGCCTTTCAGGAGGCGCTGGCGGAGCTGGGGGCCGATCGGTTTCATTACCTGGTCAATAACGCCGGCAACGCCAGCGGCATGGGTTTTCTTAACGCTACGGAAGCGGAATTCGATGCGCTGTATCGTATCCACGTGAAGGGCGTTTTTTTCCTCAGCCAAAAACTATTGCCGCTGATGGCCGATGGCGGACGGATAGTGAATGTCTCGTCCGGGCTAACCCGTATCGTGATGGCGAACCGGGCGCCCTATGCGATCATGAAGTCCGCGGTGGAAACCCTGACCCGCTATATGGCGTTTGAGCTGGGCAGTCGCGGAATTACGGTGAACTGCGTGGCGCCCGGCGCCATCGCCACCGATTTCAGCGGCGGGGTGGTGCGGGATAACCCGCAGGTCGCTCAGGCGGTGGCGAACATGACGGCGCTGGGTCGGCCTGGTCTGCCAGAGGATATCGGGCCGATGATCGCCTCGCTGTTATCCGATGATCATCGCTGGGTGAATGCCCAGCGCATTGAGGTTTCCGGGGGAATGCGGATCTGAAGCGAGGGGACTATCCGGCCAACGTTTTGCTGAGTTGAGTCAGGTTAAGCTGCTGCGGGAACGGCTAATCAAACACCGCCGTGCCGGTGGGAAGGAGAGCACCAGCGCGGCGATGGCCAATTCCCTTCGCCAGAGACAACGCTTTCTCTACAGGCCGTTATTCCGCCAGCAGGGCGGCGAATTTCGCCAGCCACTGCGGGTGAGCCGGCCAGGCAGGGGCGGTAACAAGGTTACCGTCCACATGCGCCTGGTCGATACCAATATCCGCATAGTGCCCACCGCTCAGGCGCACTTCCGGGGCACAGGCGGGATAAGCGCTGCAAGTGCGGCCCTGGAGAATACCAGCGGCGGCCAGCAGCTGTGGGCCATGGCAGACGGCGGCGATAGGTTTACGCGCGGCGTCGAATGCCTGTACCAGTTTAATAACCTCCTCGTTCAGGCGCAGATACTCCGGCGCCCGGCCACCGGGGATCACTAGCGCGTCATAGTCCTCGGCCTTCACCGCGGCAAAATTGGCGTTCAGGGTGAAGCGATGGCCCGGCTTTTCGCTATAAGTCTGGGCGCCGTCAAAATCATGGATTGCGGTCATCACATAGTCGCCAGCGGCTTTATCCGGGCAGACGGCATCGACCTGGTGGCCAATCATCTGCAGTGCCTGGAAAGGGACCATCGTTTCGTAATCTTCGGCATAATCGCCGACCAGCATCAGGATCTTCTTGCTCATCATTTTTACTCGTTGTGGGAGAAAGGTGTCTTAGATATAGCCTGGCGATCCGCAGAATGCGACCCCCTCAGGATGCCGAAGACGGTAGCGTGTGCATCTTGTTATCGGGGTCATGTTTTTTCTGGTAACGACAACTTTTGCCGACATCGCCGTGTGGTCAGTCACCCGGGAAAATAGCCTTTTTCAGCTACTGACGGCTGTCTGTGGTGGAAAATATCGCGGGTTCCGCAGGCCTGTGTGCCAGGGCTGTTGACGGTTCAGCGTGGACGAAAACAGGAGAAGTGGCTTAAATGCGTGCCTGATCTGCTAACGATGATATCAATTATCTCATGACAATATTATTCACGGGAATTGTCGCTATCATATTCATTTAATCTATTTTTTTATCGCCTTGATGATATGTGATGTGAACATTCATGTGTTCAATGTTAATTGAAGGTGTTGGCTCTGAACTTTATATTTGGCTGTAGATCATTCATTGTCGTTACTAATAAAATAATTTTGTTTGCCTTGTGAATGCATTAAAGAAATATTCTTGTTAAGTTGATCGATAATCTGTTTTTGCTCTATTATCATCCGGTTTTTATCGTCAACTCTTCAATAATTATTCCTTAAGGAAAGGAACTGCTATGGCTGATACGTTCCAGAATGAAGTCCCCAGGGCGCGCATTAATCTCAAATTATCTCTTCATACCGGCGGCGCGCAGAAGAAGGTCGAACTGCCGCTGAAGCTGCTTACCATTGGCGATTTTAGTCATGGTAAGGAAAACCGGCCTTTATCGGAAAGAGAAAAAATCAACGTCAATAAAAATAACTTTAACAGCGTACTTTCGGAATTTAGCCCGGAAGTTAACCTCTCGGTGCCGAATACGCTGTCCGGCAACGGCGAAGAGGAGAACGTCAGACTGCGTTTTACCGATATCAAAGATTTTGAACCGGAGCAGGTTGCCCGGCAAATTCCGCAACTCCGCGCCATGCTGGCGATGCGTAATTTATTACGCGATCTCAAATCCAATCTGCTTGATAACGCCACTTTCAGAAAAGAGCTTGAGGCAATCCTGAAAGATCCGGCGCTGTCCCAGGAATTACGCGACGAAATGAGTGCGCTTGCCCCGAAATAATGGCGGGGCAAGTCTGTTAATGGATTAACCGGGAAAATGCTAATGTCTGTTACCACAGAAAACGCCCCTGTTCAGGGGCAAACCACGTTGCAGGAAAATAGGGCGGGCGAGGGCGTTTACGCCTCGCTGTTTGAAAAAATTAATCTCGCCCCGGCGTCTCACCTCGGGGATATCAACGACTTTCTGGACGATGCCGCGCTCTCCGAAGCGCCGGCGGCGGAGCGTCTCACCGCGGCGATGCAGGTGTTTATGGAGCGCATTCGTCAGTCCGGTCAGCGGGTGGAAAAGCTCGACAAAACGCTGATTGACCACCATATCGCCGAACTGGATTTCCAGATAAGCCGTCAGCTGGACGCGGTGATGCACCATCAGGAGTTTCAGCAGGTCGAATCCCTGTGGCGCGGCCTCAAACAGCTGGTGGACAACACCGACTATCGGCAGAACGTCAAAACGGAGATCCTGGACGTCGCCAAAGACGATCTGCGCCAGGACTTTGAGGACGCGCCGGAGCTTATCCAGAGCGGCCTCTACTGGCACACCTATACCGCGGAGTATGACACTCCCGGCGGCGAGCCGATCGGCTCGGTGATCTCGGCCTATGAGTTCGACGCCAGCCCGCAGGATGTGGCGCTGCTGCGCAATATCTCCCGCGTCTCTGCGGCCGCCCATATGCCGTTTATCGGCGCCGTCGGCCCGGCCTTCTTCCTGAAAGAGACCATGGAAGAGGTGGCTGCTATTAAGGATATCGGCAACTACTTCGATCGCGCGGAATATATCCGCTGGAAATCATTTCGTGAAACCGACGATGCCCGCTACATCGGTCTGGTGATGCCGCGCGTGCTGGGTCGTCTGCCGTACGGTCCGGACACCGTGCCGGTGCGCAGCTTCAACTATGTCGAGCAGGTGAAAGGTCCGGACCACGAAAAGTATCTGTGGACCAGCGCAGCGTTCTCCTTCGCTTCCAATATGGTGAAGAGCTTTGTCAATAACGGCTGGTGCGTGCAGATCCGCGGTCCGCAGGCCGGCGGCGCGGTGAAAGATCTGCCCATCCACCTGTACGATCTGGGCACCGGCAACCAGGTGAAAATTCCTTCCGAGGTGATGATCCCGGAAACGCGGGAGTTTGAGTTCGCCAGCCTGGGCTTTATCCCGCTGTCGTACTACAAAAATCGCGATTACGCCTGCTTCTTCTCGGCCAACTCCGCGCAGAAACCGGCGCTGTACGATACCGCCGACGCCACCGCCAACAGCCGTATCAACGCGCGTCTGCCTTACATCTTCCTGCTGTCGCGCATCGCGCACTACCTGAAGATGATCCAGCGCGAGAATATCGGCACCACCAAGGACCGGCGGCTGCTGGAGCTGGAGCTGAACACCTGGGTGCGGAGCCTGGTGACCGAAATGACCGACCCCGGCGACGAGCTGCAGGCCTCCCATCCGCTGCGCGATGCCAGCGTGGTGGTGGAAGATATTGAGGATAACCCAGGCTTCTTCCGCGTGAAGCTTTACGCGGTGCCGCACTTCCAGGTCGAGGGGATGGACGTCAATCTGTCGCTGGTTAGCCAGATGCCAAAGGCGAAGGCGTAGGTTCGGACGATGATGAAAACGGAACGTCCGTTGTGGGGCCGGGGCATTATGGTGTCGCCCCAGCATTTTCAACAGCAGGCTGCGTATGCAGCCTGGACTGCGGAAGTGATTGCCCGGATAGGTCTTAACCATCCATGGGGAGTGGTTGAGGCGACCTTCGAACCAGAGATGCTTAAACTGGGCCGCCTGCAGGCTCACAGGCTGCAGGTCCGGTTCCAGGATGGCACGATGATTGATACGGACAATGCCGATGCGCTGCCGTCCGCGCTGTCACTGGACGGCGCGGACGGCGAGGCGGTGATCGTGCTGGCGCTGCCCCTGATGCAGGCGAATGGCGGCAACTGCCTGAAGCCGGAGGAGGTGGCCGAAAGGCCGGTGCGCTTCCGGCAGCGCTGGCGTGATGTCCGCAACCAGTTCGGGGATGATACCCGGCAGATTGCCGTCATGCAGCCAGAGCTGACCCTCCGCTTCGCCCATCAGGACAACAGCGATTACCTGACCTGTCCGCTTGTTCGCCTGCAGCGGGACTCGCAGGGGGCCTGGCTTATCGACGAAACGTTTCTCCCGCCGCTGCTGCAGATCCAGGGCAGCCGCTGGCTGGCGGCGCAGCTTGAACAGCTGCTTACTCAGCTTCGGGCTCGTCTGACGCGCCTGATGGCCATGCGTCGCGAGAGCAATGAACGGATGGCTGATTTTGCCGTGGCCGATGTCTCTCTGTTCTGGTTGCTGAATGCGCTGAACAGCGCCGAGCCGGTGCTGGGGTACTTTCTGCGTTACCGGCAAAGCCCGCCGGAACGCCTCTACCCGGAGCTGGCGCGCCTGGCTGGTAGCCTGCTGACCTTTTCGCTCACCCATCAGGCGAATGCCGTCCCGATTTATCAGCATGACCAGCTGAACGCGGTTTTTCCGCCGCTGTTTGATTTACTGAGCGACCTGCTGGAGGCGAGCCTGCCGTCGCGGGTGGTGGCGATTGCGCTGGAGCATGATGCCCGGCTGCACTTCTGGCAGGCGCGTCTGCACGATGCCCGGCTGCGGGAAGGGGCTGATTACTACCTGTCGGTTCGTTCGTCGGTACCGGTCGCCCGACTGCAGGAGCAGTTTCCGCGACAGTGCAAAGTGGGCAGTCCGGATCATGTCAAAGCCATCGTCAACTCCTCGCGGACAGGGGTACCCCTCACGCCATTGCGTCATGTGCCGGCGGCGATCCCGCTACGTCTGGAAAATCAGTATTTCAGCCTCGATGTGTCCCACCCTCTGGCGACGGAAATGCTGCAGAGCGGCACCTGTATGTTTTACGTCCCGGGGATGCTCGGTGAGCCTGAACTTGAACTTTTTGCGGTACTACGAACGTGAATGAGCCTAAACGCGGCAACGCCGCGTCCATTGATATTGATGCGCTGCTGCAGAACACCTGGCTGCAGATTATCAGCCTGCGCCACGGCCCGCAGTTCCGCGATGAGGAAGGGTACACGCTATGGCAGCGCTGTATTGCTGATGTCGAGCGCGTGCAACATGAGCTGAAGGCGAGCGGGCTTGATGACGCCAGCTGTCAGCATATTCTCACCGCCCAGTGCGCGCTGCTCGATGAAGCCGTGAAAGGGCGCGGCGTGGAGGATGAGGCCTGCCTGCAGTGGTATGACATTCCGCTGCAGGGACACTTCCTCGGCACCATGGACGCCGGCGACACCCTGTGCGAGCGGATGCGCGAGGTCCTGCGTGAACCGGCGCCCGACCTGGCCGTGGTCACCTGTTTTCAGCGGGTGATGCTGCTGGGTTTTGTTGGCAGCTTTCGCTCCCTCAACGATCCCGAGCGCCTGAAGCTGATCAACGCGCTCAGTGAGCATGTCCCACCTTTTCAGTGCCCGTCAGACGCTCCCGTACTGGTAGAGAGTCGGGCCGGACTGGGGATAAGCGGCTGGCTGGCCTCCTGGCCGGTACGTATTGGCCTGAGCGTGATGGTGGTACTCGTCCTGTGGTGGGGGCTGAACCACTGGCTCGATCACCTGCTGCTGACTCTGTTACCGGGGACGGTGAAATGAGCCCCGCGCAGCAGCGTGGGCTGGCGCTGTGGGCCAGTCTGCTGAGTGCGCTGGTGTGCCTGCTATTTTTGCCGGTTCCCCGCTGGGGGGCGTGGCTCATTCTGCTGGTCACGCTGGCCCTGATCATCGGGATCTGGCGCATCGCCAGTCGTCGTACCGGACGTAACGTCGCATCAACCCTGGCCCCTCTCCCGGAGGGCGCTTATCGCCAGCCGGTGGTCCTCGTTTGCGGCGACCTGCCGTGTGTCTGGCCGCCAGCGTCACCGGTGCGAGTCGTCAAACAGGGCTGCTGGATCCGCGTTGAAAAGACGGAGGAGCTGCAGCAGGTCGCGCGCCAGGTATTGAGCCAGCGGCCGGAATGGGGGCCTCAGCTGTCGGTGCTGCTCTGCGTCTGCCCGCAGCGGCATGCGCAAAGCGATGCGCTGACCAGCGCTCTGCTGGCCCTGCGCTGGCAACTCAGCCAGCTGCGTCAGCAGACGGGGTATGCCGTACCGCTGGCGCTGCAGGGGCAGGTGGGCAGCGCGATGAGTCCCATCCTGCTCTGGCAGGCGGCGATGCCGGGTGAAGCGGTGAAAGTCTGGCAGCCCTCCTGCGCCCCCTGTTCCGTACCGGCCTGGGTAAGCGCCGGCGGGGCGGCCGCGCTGGAGCAGCAGGTGCTGATGAACAGCCTGATGGGCTGGTTTGAACAGCACGTCCATGCCGTGTTGACGGAAGAGAATACCGACCTGCCGCCTCTGACCCCAGCGGCCGTGCTGTGGGGTCTCGGGCCCTCGCTGCCCGGAAGTCTGGCATCGTCGGCCTGGACGACGTGGTTATCCCGACATAGCGGCCTGTCGCGGGTAGCTGGCTGGCAGCCAGATGAGAGCGACACCGGGGACGCTTCAGCTTTGCCGGAATTCATCCTGCCGCAGTTACCGGCGGGACGGGGACTCACGCCACGAGGCAGGGCCTGGCGCGCGGCGCTCGCGATTTTCACCCTCGCGGCTGTCGCCGCGCTGCTCAGCAGTGGCTGGAACAATCGACAACTGCTGCAGCGCGTGGGCGTCGATATTGCTCGTTATGAGCGGATTGCAATGGATGATTATCGGCCAAAAGCCAGCGCTGTCAGGGTGCTGCGTGAAGATGCCGCGCTGCTCGATAGCTGGGCGCGTAACGGCGTCCCGCTGCGCCTGAGTCTGGGCTTGTATCGCGGGGAGCAGATTCGCCTGCCGTTGCTGGAGGCGATTCGCGGTTACGTGCCGCCTCCGCCACCCAGGCCGGTGCAGCGCGTCGCGCCGGACGTCATCCGCCTTGACAGCATGTCGCTATTCGATACCGGGAAATGGGTACTGAAGCCTGGTTCGACAAAGCGGCTGGTCAACTCGCTGATGGACATTAAGGCCAGGCACGGGTGGCTGATCGTGGTGGCGGGCCACACCGACAGCGTCGGTGAGGAAAAAGCCAACCAGCTATTGTCGCTGAAACGTGCGGAATCGGTCCGCGACTGGATGCGCGATACCGGCGACGTGCCGGACAGCTGCTTTGCCGTTCAGGGCTATGGCGAAAGCCGACCAATTGCAACAAACGATACGCCGGAGGGCCGTGCGCTGAACCGTCGTGTCGAAATCAGTCTGGTGCCGCAGGTAGACGCCTGCCGGTTACCGGACCAACCCTCTGCGTCATCCCAGGATGATGGCGCTTCACTACACAATGGAGAGTAATTCCATGGCAATTCCTGTTTATCTTTGGCTGAAAGACGACGGCGGCGCGGACATTAAAGGGTCTGTCGACGTTCAGGATCGTGAAGGCAGTATCGAAGTGGTGGCCCAGGAGCATAACCTGTACATCCCGACCGATAACAACACCGGCAAACTGACCGGCACGCGTATTCATACGCCGTTCCTGTTCACCAAGGAGATCGACTCCTCCAGCCCCTACCTGTACAAGGCAGTGACCACCGGCCAGACCCTGAAATCCGCTGAGTTCAAGTGGTACCGAATCAACGATGCCGGCCAGGAAGTGGAGTATTTCAATACCAAACTTGAGAACGTCAAGGTGGTGAAAGTGAATCCCCTGATGCACGACATCAAAAACCCCGCCTACGAGAAGCACAACCATCTGGAACAGATTGAGCTGCGCTACGAGAAGATCACCTGGACCTATAAAGACGGCAACATCATTCACTCCGATAGCTGGAACGAACGCGCCACCGCGTAATTGCCCGTCATATTTCGCGCCGCTGGCGCGCAGGCGACGTTCGCTCATCCCGGCCGCATCGTTATCGCTGCGGCCGGGGATTATTGCGGGCGATCGCCTGATGCGGGCAGCGTTTCTCTGCCCGCCGTTTTTTGCTGAGCGCCTGAGATACGGGTTCTCAGCAAAGAAAAACACAATCTGCCTGCCTGACCCTGTGCGCTGTGGGTTCCTGTTCGGGAACAGCGACGGGCGGTAGCGTGTCCGGAACCAATAAGAGAGGATCTCATGGAAAATCCAGCCAGCCTGTTACGCCGTCTTAATCCCTGCTGTGCCCGCGCAATGGAGGGGGCGGCCTCCCTGTGCCAGACCCGGGCGCATGCCGAGATCCTGCCCGAGCACTGGCTGCTTAAGCTGCTGGAACAGGGGGAAGGCGATCTGACGGTGCTGGCGCGGCGCTATGAATGGGATATGGATGCGCTGTGGCAGGATCTGCTGAGCTGGCTGGATAAACAGCCGCGCTCGGTACGTCATCGTCCCCAGCTCTCTGACCATACCCTGAGGCTGATGCAGGAGGCCTGGCTGATTGCCTCGCTCAGCGGCGAAACGCAGATCCGCAGTGTTCACCTGCTGATGGCGCTGGTTGAAAAACAGAATCTGATCCAGTGCGATGGCCTGTGGCCGCTGTTAACGCTGGGCCAGCGTCAGCTGGAACGCCTGCGCCCCTTGCTGGATGCCCAGTCCGACGAACGTCCGCCAGCGCAGCAGGAAGCGGCCCTGGCGCAACCCCATGGCGGGGACGTGGAATTTGTGGGGCGTCCTGCGGGCAGCGAACTGAATGCGGATGAGCTCAATCCGGCGCTGCAGAACGCGCTGGACAAATTCACGCTCGACGTCACCGCCAAAGCCAGAGACGGCCTGATTGACCCGGTGTTCGGACGTGACACGGAAATCCGCCAGATGGTGGATATTCTCTCCCGTCGGCGTAAAAACAACCCAATCCTCGTCGGTGAGCCGGGCGTGGGCAAGACCGCTCTGGTGGAAGGCCTGGCGCTGCGCATTGCCGAAGGCAACGTCCCCGACGCGCTGAAGCCGGTGTCGGTGCGCACCCTCGACCTCGGTCTGCTGCAGGCCGGCGCCGGGGTCAAAGGCGAGTTCGAGCAGCGGCTGAAAAATATCATTGAGGCGGTACAGCAGTTGCCTTCGCCGGTGCTGCTGTTTATCGACGAGGCGCACACGATCATCGGCGCGGGTAATCAGGCGGGCGGCGCGGATGCCGCCAACCTGCTGAAGCCGGCGCTGGCCCGGGGCGAGCTGCGGACCATCGCCGCCACCACCTGGAGTGAATACAAGCAGTACTTCGAGCGCGACGCCGCGCTGGAGCGCCGCTTTCAGATGGTCAAGGTGGATGAGCCGGACGACGACACCGCCTGCCTGATGCTGCGTGGCCTGAAGTCCCGCTATGCCGACCACCACGGCGTGCATATCACGGATGATGCGGTGCGCGCCGCCGTGACGCTGTCACGACGCTATCTCACCGGCCGCCAGCTGCCGGACAAGGCAGTGGATTTACTCGACACCGCTTCCGCCCGCCTGCGTATGAGTCTCGATACCGTGCCTGAGCCGCTGACCCGCATGAAGGCACAGCTCACCGCGCTGGCGATGGAGAAGCAGGCGCTGCTGGAAGATATTGCGCTGGGCAACAGCGCCCGCGGCGAACGGCTGGCGGCCATTGAGCAGGAGGAGATCCGCCTTATTCTGGCGCTGGATACCCTCGAAACTCAGTATGGTCAGGAGCTGCAGCTGACGGAGGCGCTGCTCGCCTGTCGCCGCGATATCTCCCGCCAGGCGGAAATTAGCGATCTACAAAACGCGCTTATTGCTGTCCAGCAGGGCAATCCGCTGCTCGGGCTGGACGTCGACGTCCGCACCGTGGCGACGGTGATTGCCGACTGGACCGGCGTACCGCTCTCCTCGCTAATGAAAGATGAGCAGACGGAGCTGCTGAGCCTGGAAGAGAGCCTCGGCAAACGGGTGGTTGGCCAGGAGGCGGCCCTGAGCGCCATTGCCCGGCGCCTGCGCGCCGCGAAAACCGGCCTGACGCCGGAGAACGGTCCGCAGGGGGTGTTCCTGCTGGTCGGGCCGAGCGGCACCGGCAAAACGGAAACGGCGCTCGCCCTGGCCGATGCGCTGTTCGGCGGCGAGAAAGCGCTGATCACCATCAATCTCTCCGAGTACCAGGAGCCGCACACCGTCAGCCAGCTGAAGGGTTCTCCGCCGGGCTACGTCGGCTACGGCCAGGGCGGGATCCTGACCGAGGCGGTGCGCAAACGCCCCTACAGCGTGGTGCTGCTCGATGAGGTGGAGAAGGCCCATCGCGATGTGATGAACCTGTTCTATCAGGTCTTCGACCGGGGGGTGATGCGCGACGGCGAGGGGCGTGAAATTGACTTTCGCAACACCGTGATCCTGATGACCGCCAACCTCGGTAGCGACCTCCTGATGCAGTTGCTGGCTGAACAGCCGGAGGCCAGCGAATCAGACCTGCACGAGCTGCTGCGCCCGGTGCTGCGCGGTCACTTCCAGCCGGCGCTGCTGGCCCGCTTCCAGACGGTGATTTACCGTCCGCTGCCGGCGGCAGCGCTGCGCGCCATTGTCGGGATCAAGCTCGGTCAGGTGAGTCAGCGTCTGGCTTGCCATTACGGAATCACCACCACCCTCAGCGAGAGCCTGTTCGACGTGCTGACCGAGGCCTGCCTGCTACCGGACACCGGCGCCCGCAACGTCGACAGTCTGCTGAATCAGCAGATCCTGCCGGCGCTGAGCCAGCAGCTATTGAGCCATATGGCGGCGGGGCAGAAACCGCGCCAGGTGACGCTGGGGTATCACGAAGAGGAAGGCGTCGTGATGGCGTTTGACGAGGGGACAATATCCGATGAGTAGCGTGAAATCGTTGTTGTTCAGCCACAACCACCACCTGCTTTCGGTGAAGGGATGTGAAGCCGGGCTTGATGTGCTGGCGTTTGAGGGCGATGAAGCCCTGAGCCAGCCGTTCCGCTACCGTATCGAATTCACCAGCGCAGACCATGCCATCAGCAAAGAGATGATGCTGATGAAGGCAGCCTCCCTGACGCTGCAGGCGCCGGTGGCTCAGGGCTTCGGCATCGATGTTCAGCAACCCGTGCGGGTGATCCAGGGCGTGGTGACGGGGTTTGAACGGCTCAGTACCTCCAGGGATGAAACGCACTACGCGCTGACGCTCCAGCCGCGCCTGGCGCTGCTTAACCGCTCGCACCAGAACGCCATTTACCAGGACCAGTCCGTTCCGCAGATTGTGGAAAAAATCCTCCGCGAGCGCCACGGCCTGCGCGGTCAGGATTTTCTGTTCTCGCTGACAAAAACGTATCCGCGCCGCGAGCAGGTGATGCAGTACGGCGAGGATGACCTGCGCTTTATCACCCGGCTGCTGGGTGAGGTGGGGATCTGGTTTCGCTTTACCGCCGACACGCGGCTGCACATCGACGTCGTTGAGTTCTGCGACAGTCAGCAGGGCTATGAGGAGGGGCTAACGTTGCCTTCGGTCCCGCCGTCAGGGCAGCAGTCGGCCGGGGTGGACGCGGTGTGGGGGATGGCATGCCGCCACCGCGTCGTGGAGCAGCAGGTCAGTACCCGCGACTACAACTACCGCGAGGCGACGGCGGACATGAGCGCGCAGGTGGATGTCACCCGCGGGGAGACGACTACCTTTGGGGAGGCTTACCACTGGGGAGATAACTACCTGACCGCCGGGAATGTCCATGACCGCCATCCGGCGCCGGAGTCCGGGGCGTTTTACGCCCGGCTTCGTCATGAGCGTTATCTGAACGGCCAGACCCGGATGCAGGCCACCACCAGCTGCCCGACGCTCTGCCCGGGGCAGGTGCTGAAGGTCACCGGCGGAGAGGAGGTGGCCAGGGAGTTTGCTGATGGCGTGCTTATCACGGCGATGCACAGTCACGCCCGGCGCGATGCCGACTTTACGGTGGAGTTTGCCAGCATACCGGACAGCCCGGACGTCGGCTACCGGCCTGAGCCCGGCGCGCGTCCGGTGATGGCCGGGACGCTGCCGGCCCGCGTGACCAGCACCCGGGAAAACGACACCTACGGGCATATCGACAAACACGGGCGCTACCGGGTGAATATGCTGTTTGATCGGGCGCGCTGGGAAACCGGGTTCGAGAGCCTGTGGGTCCGCCAGTCGCGGCCGTATGCCGGAGACACCTACGGTCTGCACCTGCCGCTGCTGGCGGGGACGGAGGTGGCGATTGGCTTTGAGGATGGTAACCCCGACCGGCCGTATATCGCGGGCGTGCTGCACGACTCGGCGCACGGCGACCACGTCACCATTCGCAATGACAAACGTAACGTCCTGCGCACCCCGGCCAACAACAAAATCCGCCTCGACGACGAGCGCGGGAAAGAGCATATCAAGCTCTCGACGGAGTACGGCGGCAAGAGCCAGCTGAACCTCGGCCATCTCGTGGATGCTGAAAAGCAGCAGCGCGGGGACGGTTTTGAGCTAAGAACCGACAGCCGGGGAGCTATCCGGGCACAGAAGGGTATTTTTATCAGCGCGGACGGACAGGCGCAGGCCCGGGGACAGGTGCTGGCGATGGAGCCGGCCCTTGCCCGGCTTTCAGCGGCATTACTGGAGATGGAATCCCTTGCCGCCAGCGCACTTCAGGCTCAGGCCCTGGCTGCTGATGTCAGTCGTCAGCAAAAACTCCTGAAGCAGAAAATTGAACAACTGCATGGGGAGGTGATCCTTGGCAGTGCGCCGAAAGGAATTGCCCTGGTGAGCGGTGAAGATATGCAGTTTTCGGCCAGCGATAATCTGACTCTTACTGCAGGTAAACAACTCGATATTGGTGCACATAAGGACTTTACCATGGCGGTAGGTAAGCAACTGAGTCTGTATAGTCGTGGAGGTGTCAAACTATTCAGCTCGCAAAATGATATTGATATTCAGGCTCAGGGAGGGAATATCACTACTTGGTCGACGGAGGATACGCATATTTCAAGTGGCAGAAAAATGGTCATTACAGCACAGGATGAACTGACGCTGATATGCGGTGGCGGCTATATCAAAATCACTGGTGGGAGTGTTGAAATTGGCGGATCGGGCAAACTGCTGATTAAAAATTCGGGGATAAAGAAAGCAGGCGCTGGCAGTATGCAGGGTGTTATGAGGTCGTTTGAACCCTCAACATTTGATGAAAAATTTATAATCAGAAATGCGCTGACTAAAGAACCACTGCCAGGGAGAGCGTACAAAATTACCATGCCAGATGGTTCAGTTGTTTCTGGTGTAACAGATGATTCTGGAGCAACGTCACTCAATTCATCTGATGTTATCGACAATATGAACATAAGCTTGGTTAAGGCGAAATAAGATGAGATGGAGTCAATCAGACCGGAAAGTACTTACAATTATAGCTATTGTCGGTTTGCTACTGTATGTCATTTATAAAGGCTTACAGTTCCTGTCAGGGGTCAGTATGGGGGCCAGTTTTGGCGTAGGGCTGGGAGGTATGAGCGGTTCTCAGAAGGTGGAGGAATCACGAAAAGTTGAAACTGATGCTCCGCCTCAGGTTCTTTATCGCATAGATAAATATCGATACCTGACACTGGAGAACTACATATCTTGTGATAAGGGGGGGCAGGTTTATTACAATGATACTCAGAGGGGAATAAAAACTCAATTGGGATGGGAACACGAATTTTATGATTTCTCGTATCGCCGCGGTAATTATTTTGCGGCTTATAAAGGAACTGTTATTAATGGCGCGAATAATGGTTATCTGGCGTTCCCTGGTGCATCAACTAGACAGTATTGCGGTAGCGGAAGATCAGCGCAAGGGTGTCCAGTTTTTTTCTTTTTTTCAGCGGATTATGGTAGAACCTTTATATATAAAATTGTAGCGGCGGAATACAGCACACCTGAGCGCTTTAGTAAGCTCAAAGTGGTAGTGGCTAATGATGGGGTTTATTTAAGAGATGAGTCTCAAAAAGAGAGTGTGTATTCTCACCCTATAGGTCTTCGCGATCTTTATTCAGTCAATAAATTAAGGTTTTCTGATGGGGCTTTAATAAGTATTTATGATGACTGGCAAAATGAAATTGCCGGGTTAGTGAAGGAGGAGTTGATAAGAAAAAAAATACCTTACGCAAATGAGTATGGGCCAGATTTTCGCATACTTGACTATATTAGAACCTTAACGCCACCGAAAACACGTCATGAAAGTAATTTAATGGTAGATAAATTATCAGAAATTCGAATGGAAATTGAAGATAAAATCTATGGTAGTAGAGTTAAATTCCCTGAAATTTCAACACAAAGTATTGATTCTAAATATACATGTAATAGAAATGTTGGGGCTAAAACCATCACGTATACGTTTGTCACAAGTGGAAAAAAGGAAGTGGTAAAAAATGAGCAATAAAACTGAGCCTATCCGTGAACTTGAATGTAAGTTTGATGATAATGGGAGTCCGTCCTGGGACTCCTTTCCTTCTCATAAAAACTGCCAGGTCAGAGGTGGGTGTGACTTACCACCTCATTTGCCTGGTATTATTATACTTGTACACGGTGTTAACTCGACAGGAGAGTGGTTTTCAGTTGCGGAGAAAAAACTTTGTGAAGGTCTGAATAAAAGACTTGGGTTAACCGGAACATCACATGAACTGGAAACCAATAAATATCTTTTTGACGATAAAATAGATGCTATGCCTCTAATGTCCAGGGATTTACCTGATGTTAATATAAATAAATCTCCCGTAATTCGTTTTTACTGGGGGTATGCTTCGTCTAAAGGTAATGAAGATAGATACATCATACCTTTAGCTAATGAGAAAGGTGTTGATTATCATAAACTAAAAAGGGAAAATATACCCTATGCCAATATTATGGCACAGGGTCCATTTTTCTGGGGCGGCGGGCCATTCCAGAACGGTACAAACAATTTGCATTCTTTATGGAGTGAAAAAGGGTTCAAAGAGAGAGTCGGTGGAGTCAAAGTTCAGTGGCTTAATGAGGATAAGGATCGCCTGTTAACCAATGCGCCACCGCGAAAATACTATGCCCATGCAGCCAAACGCCTTGCAGACATGGTTGACAGTATCCGTAATAAATATCCTAAAGATACAGTCACTATTATTTCTCACAGCCAGGGTACAATGATTGCAATGGCAGCGGTAGCGATAGCTAAGAACGCACCTGATGCATTATTTTTACTTAACTCACCCTACGCATTGGATCATAACGACCTTAATGGCGCGTCACTTCCGGTAGATGAGTGTATTTCGCCAGAAGGACGGCAGAATACGCTATCTGCCATCATTGACAAGGTGGCCTGCAGAAGAAATCATTTGTCATCTCTTGGCTATGAAGGGCTTTGTGTCGGACAGACGGCAGATAAAAAGAACTGGCGACCTGATGTTGCACTTGTTGGGGAAAATGGAGATGGTCTTGCTGAGCGAGATAATCACGGGCGCACTTACATCTACTTCTGCCCTCATGATCGTGTTATGGGGTCACGCCCGCTACGCTCAATTGGCTGGCAGGGATTACCTAATGATTCACAGGGGCAGCCCCATCCACTGCTGAAAAAGCATCAGGGATATTTATTTCAGCGTATGCTGGCGCGCAGTACTCCATGTGGCGAAACTCCTAATCCCGTTACACCGTTTGCAAAATTGCCGGATGGAAAACCATTCTGGGACGACAAAGGCGATAAATATCAAAGCAGTAGTTTCACCTATCCCGACCCTCCGGAATGGCAAACAGTTTTTATTAATGCGGAAATGGTGCCTGAACCTATAGAGGCTGCAAAATTAGCTGATTTTGACGAATCACGCGTTGGAGCGGAGCATGACGATAGAGAGATAGATGGCTGGGGTGAAATTAACCCGGACAAAAAAAGTAAAAACGACAATACCTATGACAACTATATCAATCTTTACCCCAATCAGGATATTGTGACTGGTTTTAAAAATACGGGTACTGAATCCGAACCAAGAATGGTTCCCGTAACACGTAAGGAGACATTTGAAGAAAAGGATCTTCGCCTGAGGACCTATGTTTCTCAGCCCACGGATCACAGCACTCTGCCAATGCGTGCTGATTTTATGTCTAAGGTGGTCGCATATGACTTACCCATTGGATACTGTGATGCAACATGGGATAAAGAATTTATGGCTGATTTACGGCGAAAAGCTGACTGGACGCAGGGGGAGGATCCGTATCTCTTCACTGGAATACCTGACAATGTGCCTGAGCCTGATATAATTAGTCGTGAAACTGTTACTGATAAATTTAATAAGGAGAAATATAAATTACCCATGTACAGGTCTGTCAATAAGGCATAAATAAGTGTTAATAAACCATTCGGTTTAATATACGTGATGAATATCAAAATATATATTCAAGGTCTTAGTTTTAACCAAAGGAATGGCAAGTGGGTAAATATATCGTTGTAATAGGGGATGCTACTTCACATGGTGGTAGAGTAACTTCAGCCTCGTCCAGTTTTGAAATATCGGGAAAAAATGTCGCCCTCCTGAACGATACTGTATCCTGCCCGTATCATGGTACAAATAACATCATTGAGTGTGATTTTTCTGCCTATGAAGAAAACGGCCGTGGAGTTGTTATCCATCATTGTAAAACACAGTGCGGAGCTGTGGTTATTGCCAGTTTACAGGATATGGAGATCGGATAATGGGATGGTCTCTACCGGTTATTCCAAAGAAAAACAGCGCCCAACAGTGGTCGCCTTGGTTATGCCTCTTGATTGTTTTATTAGGTTTTGTTCTGTCGCTAATTATTGCAGTGTTGGACTCTCCGGAAAATAGATTTCTTTCTTTTAGTAGCGGTTATTGGCTGCCAATGATACTACAAACTACTATCGGATGTTTTACTGTAGTCACCTTCTACACGTTCTGGTGGGAGGTTCAAGCTTTTGCTGTATGGCGTTGGAATTCCTGGAGACATAATACGAATCTTCTGTGGTTCAGAAGAGCACACAAGCACCACTTTGTAAGCTTCCATTGTATAATACCAGCCAACTCTCAATTGCTCCCTAAAATCGCTGGTGTATCGTCGGAAAGCATTGATGAAAAACCGCCGCTGACACAGCTTCCTGGCGAGCCACTAACGCCGGGTATTTCGCGTTTTGAACAACTATGTCGATTACTGTTTGTCAGTATGCCACAGAGGCTTCTTGATAAGCATTCGGGTAATTTAACGGTGATGTTACTTACCTCCTCTAGCGAAAAAGAAGCGGAACAGCGGGCATTTCGACGACTCTGGGATAGCGAAAAACTCTCTGGTTTACCTTATACATTGGTGCTCCCGAAAGAGTTCGCCTTTAAAGACTGGAACCAGTGTGTATCTACTACATGCGGCAACATTCTGGTGCTGGCGATGCATTATCGGCAGCCTAATGAGTCATTACCAGAGTTTGCAAGCGTTTTACTGCTTAAACCATCATCTTTAGTTAAGCAAGGTGAATATAATTTTATCCCCAAAATTTTCCATGCAATGCCCCTTCGTGGTGATGCCATGGAGAATGAATTAATTGAGTGGCGTGATATGGGGCAACAACCATCAGATCAAAGATATTTAGTCTGGCATAGTGGATTAAACATTACGGTCCGACAAGAATTGGGTAGAGTTTTAAATACACTACCATTACCACTGATTGATAATATCGGAGTTGGGGGAGTAATTGATTTTGACAAGGAATTTGGCGTTTATAAAAGGCTTGCTGGATGGTTGATGATTGCGTCAGCTTGCGAAATGACACGTTATGGCCCAGCAACACATTTACTTTTGTGCGAAAATGAAAATGAGGGTTGGGCTGTGACAATAGGAAAGAGTTGTCCGGTGATTTCTCCCCAATTAAGAGAATTTTATTTATCCCCATTTCCTGCTGGAACTGTTATGATGGCGTTGTTGTTTAGTGTTAGTATTTTCGGTTTGATAGCAAATTGCTCACCCTCGATTGCATTTTCCTGGTCTGGCATGGTGATATTTTCATTTCTTCTTGTAGTATCTTTTTCTTTTATAGTCATTCTTACGCGCAATGTAATTTCAAAACTGCTGTATCCTCGTTTTGTTAAGGCTGTCAGAGAGCCCAAAAAGGAAAGGTTGGAATGAGAAAAAATATACGATTGGTAGGTTTTGGTCTCCTGATTTTGGTTATCTTACTCCTGATTGTTTTATTAATTTCTCAGATAAATAAAATCCCTGCTATTATTGAGGGATATTCCACCTGGTTAAAGATAGGCGCGATTATAGGAATATCTTGCATTTCCTGCGTAACAGCTCAGTTCGTCTTATTTGAGAGGCATATTGAAACACCATTTACCCCTGATGATGAGAACTATGTCAACGAGATGTATTATGCGACGGCAGAGAACAACAATGAATTAAAAAAATATCTTCAGCACCGCTATAGTTTCTTTTGGCGCCGCAAAGTCCGCCTGATTTTAGTCACCGGGGACGAGGCAGCAATCGAACAACTGGCGCCTGGTCTATGTCAGCAGCGCTGGCTGGAGGGCCAGCGTACCGTTCTGATTTACGGCGGCAGTCTGCTCTCCGAACCCGATAACCAGCAATACGCCGCGCTGCGCAAGCTGCGCCGCGGTCGTCCTCTGGACGGGATTGTGCGGGTGATGCCGTCGTCTCTCACCCTGACGCCGCAGATAAGCGAGAGCGACCTGCACGGGCTGGAAAAAATCAGTGAACTGCTGGGCTATGCCGCCCCGGTCTGGTTGTGGAAACTATGCGATAGTGAGTGGCCGCAGGCTGACCGCGCGGTGCAGGCGGTAGGCGTTAGCTTCCCGTTGCGCGCCACTGAGGACGATGTCGCCCGTCAGCTTGCGCAGATGCTGCCCATGCTGCGGGAGCAGGGGATGCGCCAGATCGCGGAGGAGACCCGCCACGACTTCCTGCTGCGTCTGGGGCAGCGGCTTATCGACGGAGGGATCGCGCAATGGCGCTGGCAGCTGGCGCCGTGGCTGACCGCCTCGCGGCAGCGGTTTGCGCTGCGTGGCCTGATGTTTAGCCTGCCAGAGCCTCGCGCCAAGGATCCTTATCAGGAGGCTGATACCTCGCCTGCGGGCCAGCCTCATCTCCTGACGCTGCCCGCGACCTGGCAGGGGATCGTCGATGACTGCCGCCGTTTACGCGGGCATCACGTGGGAATGGCATGGGAGCGGGGCCTGGCGTGCGGTCTGCTGGCCATCCTCGGCCTGTGGGCGGCGGGACTGCTGCTCTCCTTTGCCCTCAATTACAGTCAGATTGCTTCGGTAGCGGGAAAAGCCCGCGACCTGGTGGCCCACCCCTCTGTTTCTGACTATCAACTGACGGCCCTGCATGCCCTGCGCAATGAGGCCGGCCGTCTCGTGCACGATGGGCAGAAGGGCGCTCCCTGGTATCGGCGCTTTGGTCTGGACCATCATCAGCAACTATTAGACGCCGTCCTGCCCTGGTACGGTGTGGCAAATCATCGCCTGATACGTGACCCGGCCAATGCCGCGTTGCAGCAGGCACTCAGCGCGCTGGTCAACTCCGCCCCCAATAGCGACCAACGAGCCCAGCTGGCGAAACCAGGCTATGACCAGCTGAAAGCCTGGCTGATGATGGCTCGTCCGGATAAAGCCGATGGCGCATTTTTCGCGCAGACCATGAAAACGGTCCAGCCGACGCGAATGGGGATCTCGACCGGTCTGTGGCAAAGTCTGGCGCCGGATTTGTGGGCCTTTTATCTCTCCCTGCTGCCCGAGCGGCCAGAGTGGAAGATCATCCCGGATGCGCAACGGGTGAGTCAGAGCCGTCAGGTTCTGTTGCAGCAGCTAGGTCGCCGCAATGCCGAAAGCACCTTATATGAGAACATGCTCAAATCCGTGCGTCGTAATTTTGCCGATGTGTCGCTGGAAGACATGACCAGTGGCACCGACGCGCGCCGCCTGTTTACCACCGATGAAGTGGTCCCGGGGATGTTTACCCGCCAGGCATGGGAAGGCGGCATTCAGCAGGCCATTGATAAGGCAGCCAGCTCGCGCCGGGAGGAAATCGACTGGGTGCTGAGCGATTCGCGCAAAACGATGTCGACAGACCTGTCGCCGGAGGCGCTGAAAGCGCGTCTGACCCGACGCTACTTCACCGATTTCGCCGGCAGCTGGCTGAATTTTCTCAACAGTCTGCGACTCAACCCGACGACCAATATCGCCGATGTTACCGACCAGCTCACGCTGATAAGCGATGTCCGTCAGTCACCGCTGATTGCCCTGATGAATACCCTTGCCTGGCAGGGGCAGGCGTGGCAACAAAGGGAGGGGCTGTCGGACAGCCTTATTAAATCGGCCAAAGATCTGGTGGGCGGGAAAGACACGCCGGTCATCGACCAGTCGGCAACCGGCCCGCAGGGGCCTCTGGATGACACGTTCGGCCCACTGCTCCAGCTGATGGGGAAAAACACGGGCAGCAACGTCATGTCGGCCGATAGCACCCTGAGCCTGCAAACCTATCTGACACGTATCACCCGCGTGCGCCTGCGCCTGCAGCAGGTTGCGAATGCCTCCGATCCGCAGGAGATGATGCAGACCCTGGCGCAGACCGTCTTCCAGGGGAAAAGCGTCGACCTGACCGACACGCAACAGTACGGCAGCCTGATTTCGGCAAGCCTTGGCGAAGAGTGGAGTGGCTTCGGTAATACTCTGTTTGTGCAGCCGCTGACTCAGGCCTGGGAAACCGTGCTTCTGCCGTCGGCGGCCAGTCTGAATGACAAATGGCGCCGATCGGTGGTCGCCAACTGGCACACCGCCTTTGACGGACGCTTTCCGTTTGCCGCCAGCAAAAGTGACGCCTCGCTGCCGATGCTGGCTGAGTTTGTGCGTAAGGACAGCGGGCGGATCGAACGTTTTCTCACGACGGAGCTGAACGGTGTCCTGCATAAAGAAGGCAGTCAGTGGGTGCCGGATAAGGTCAACAGTCACGGCCTGGTCTTTAATCCGGCCTTTCTGCGCGCCATCAACCAGCTAAGCCAGCTGTCCGACATTCTTTTTACCGACGGCAGCCAAGGGGTCAGCTTTGAGTTACAGGCCAGGCCTGCCCCGGAGGTTGTCGAGACACAGTTGACGATAGACGGCCAAAAGCTGCGCTATTTCAATCAGATGGCCGACTGGCAGACTTTCCGCTGGCCGGGGGAGACGTATAAACCCGGCACTCTGCTGACCTGGACCACCGTCAATGCGGGCACGCGTCTGTTCGGTGACTACAGCGGTACCTGGGGCTTTATTCGCTGGCTGGAGCAGGGTAAACGCCAGCCGCTGGATCGCAGTCAGTGGATGATGAGCTTCTCCGCCCCGGATGGCCGCACCCTGCAGTGGGTATTGCGCTCCCAGCTTGGGAGCGGCCCGCTGGCGCTTCTGGCGCTGCGCGGATTGACCCTGCCGGATCAGATTTTTACTGTCGATGCGGCTGAGAGCGCACAGGCCCTGACGACGGGGGTAGGGAATAGTGACATGGATGAGATGGAATTATGAGTATTTTACAAAATTTGGTTGCCGCCAGTCAGTTGGATGAAAGCGTACTGCGCCAGCAGGGCCGGTCACGTCAGGCGCAGTGGCAGTCCTGGCTTGCGCCGATCAGTGATAGCCAGCCCACCGGGAGCGATCCGGGCTATGACGATGATTTTCAGCGTATCCGCGAGGAGGTCAATAAGATCTCCGGTGTCGATACCGAACTGATTTGCCAGCTGGCAGAAAAACTGCTGACTCAGACCTGCAAGGATCTGCGCGTGATCACCTTTTACGTGTGGGCGCGTCTGCAGCGGGATGGCGAAACCGGTCTGGCGGAGGGCGTTACGCTGCTGGCGGCAATGCTTGAGCGGTTTGGGGCTATGCTCCATCCCCAGCGTGAACGTAGCTGTAAATCGGCGCTGGAATGGCTTGGCAGTCGCCGGATGTCAGACAGTCTGTCTCTTTATCCGGAAGTCGACATGACCACTATGCAGGTCATTATCGGGGCGTTATTGCTGGCGGAAGCCACTTTTTCCGGCTTGGCTGAAGCATCTCGCCCCGATCTTTCCGGGCTATATCAGATACTGGAGAACCGCCTGGTGCAAAGCGGCGGAGCCCACAGTCTGGTGCCGCAGACCAGCCGCGAAGAACACGATCTGCTACCCCAACATGCGGACACCGCGCCGGTAATGCATACCGTCACGTCAGGTCGTGATTTGCTCGATCAGGCTAAGGTGCTGGCGAAATATCTGCGCGAGTGTCCCGGCGGATGGCTGGCAGGTCATCATCTGATGAAGAGTGTGCGTTGGGATACGTTAACGGAGTTACCGCCGCTGGATGCCTCCGGCCGGACCCGGCTATTGCCTCCCAAGCCTGAGAGTAAAGCCCATCTTAAACGGTTGTATTTACAGAAAAGCTGGTCGGAACTGCTGGAGCATACGGACACGCTGTTGGCGCAAGGCGTCAACCATCTGTGGCTGGATGTGCAGTGGTACGCCTGGCAGGCGCTGCTGAAACTGGATGCTGACAGTGTACGTGCCGATATCCTGTGCCGGGATATGAAAGGGCTACTGGCTCGTCTGCCGGGGCTGGAAACCCTGGCGTTTAACGATGGTACGCCATTCGCCGATGAAGTGACGCTCAACTGGCTTAACGAATGTGTCCTGGATGAGATGGCCGGATGGCAAGATGAGCCGGTAATGGCGGCGACCAGCGCTGATGAGGTGCTGTCGCTGGAGCCAGAAGTGCTCACCCGCGCGGACGATGAAGGTATTGAGTCGGCGCTGAACTGGTTACAGGCGCAGCCGGGCTATACCACCAGCCGCAATCGGTGGCTGATGCGCTTATTGATGGCGCGGGTCAGCGAGCAGTACGGAAAAAATGAAATGGCGCTGCATCTGCTGGCGGAACTCGACAGCCGCGCCCGGGAAATGACGCTCGAACAATGGAAGCCGGAGCTTATCTTTGAGGTCAAAGCCCGCCGACTCCGGCTGCTCAGAGGCAAGGCCGGGCGCAGTGAGGCAGAAAAAAATCGCTTGCTGCCAGAAATGGAGTCATTGCTTGCCGGGCTTATCGCTCTGGATCCCGCTCGCGCTGCGGTGCTGTGCGCATAATTCACGCATCATTCACATTGCACTCCCTGCACCTGCGGTTTTCTGCATATCTGAAAGCTATTACTCATTCTGGTGATTTATGGACGATTTAACCCTGCGTTATTACGACGCTGAAATGCGCTACTTGCTGGAAGCGGGTGAAGAGTTTGCCCGTGCTCATCCTGAGCAGGCGGCAATGCTCAATCTCGACAAAGCGGGCGCTCGCGACCCCTTTGTCGAGCGTCTGTTTGAAGGTTTTGCCTTCCTGATGGGCCGCATGCGCGAGAAGCTCGATGACGATCTGCCTGAGCTGACCGAAGGCGTGGTCAGTCTGCTGTGGCCCCATTATTTACGTACCATTCCCTCGATGTCGGTCGTGGAATTCACCCCCGACTGGCCGGAAATGAAAGAGCCGATGACGATGGTCAAAGGCTTTGAAGTGCTTTCCCGGCCGATCGGTGAAAAGGGCACGCGCTGCCGGTACACCACCACCAAAGCGATCGCTCTACAGCCGTTATTCCTTGAGCTAGCCCGGCTGGCCACCGATACGGATGGCCGGTCGGTGATCACGCTGCGCTTTAACTGCAGCCAGCTGACGGACTGGAGCCGGGTCGATCTCAGTCATATCCCGCTCTACTGCAACGCCGATGCACCGCTGGCCTGCGCCATGCACGAGGCCTTTACCCTCAATGTGGCCCGGATGTGGCTGCGCATGTCCGATGAGGTGGACAGAAGGCCGCTGGACGGGTATTTCAGCGCGCTGGGATTTGGCGAGGAGGACAGCCTCTGGCCTGAAGATGGCCGCAGTTTTCGCGGTTACCAGCTGCTGCTGGAGTATTTTACCTTCCGCGAAAAGTTCATGTTCATCGATCTGCGCGGGCTGGAGACGGTGGCTTTTCCGGCCGGACTGGCGTGGTTTGAAATCGACGTCGTGCTGGCGGAACGCTGGGAACATGACTTCCGCTTCAGCGAAAAGCAGCTGCGCCTGCACTGCGTGCCAGTGATCAACCTGTTTCCGCTGGAGTCCGATCCGCTGACCATCAATTCCCTGCAGACCGAATACCCGCTGCGCCCGATGCGCGTGCAGGACGGCCACACCGAAATTTACACCGTCGATTCCGTGATCTCCTCGCACCAGCAGGTTTACGCGCCGTTCTCAAGTTTTCGCCACAAAGGCGGCATGATGCGTCATGACGCGGCGGACTATTACTATCATACCCGGGTGCGCCGTGGCCCCTCCGGGCTGTACAACACCTGGCTTATCGTCGGCGGAGAAGCCTTCGACAATCATACCGTACCGGAAGACGAAAGCCTGTCGCTGACCCTCACCGGAACCAACGGCCAGCTGCCGCGTCGCGCGCTGCAGAGCACCGTGCTCGATACGGTGATGAAAACCACTTCCGCCAGCGTCGCGGTGCGTAACCTCTGCGCACCAACGCTGCCGTGCTATCCCCCGGCCCAGGACCGCTTTCACTGGCGGGTGCTGAGCCATCTGGGCAGCAGTTTTCTTTCCCTGATGGACAACGCTGAAGTCCTGCGCGGCACTCTGGCACTGTATGAATGGACCGACAGCGAGATGAATCGTCGGCGTCTGGAAGCCATCCTCGACGTGAATCACCGCGCAACAGAGCGCTTTGCACAGGGCCATCTGGTGCGCGGCGTGCAGATTGAAGTCACCCTCGACAGCCACGGCTTTGCCGGACGAGGCGACATATGCCTGTTTGGCGAGATGCTTAGCCGCTTCTTTGCGCTCTACACCGACATCTACTTGTTCAACCGCCTGATTATCATTCTGCAACCAACCGGAGAACGACTGGAATGGGAAGAGAAGCACAGCCGACGCATTCCCGGCTGACCCCGCGGCTGGAAGCCGAGCTGCCGCGGATCAATTTTTACCGCTTCTGCCAGCTTCTGGAAAAACGGCGTCCTGGCCAACCGCTGATGGGGGGAACCAGCCATCCGGCTGACGATCCGGTGCGTTTTTCCCCGCATCCGGGAATGGGATTTCCCGCCAGCGAACTGAAAGCCGTGGAATACGATGAGGCCGATGACAGCAGGCCGCCGGTCATTCGCACCACCTTTATGGGGTTGTACGGTGTCGATTCGCCGCTCCCGACGGCATATCTCGATGATATCGCCCAGCGCAGGGAAGGGCATGAAGCGCTGCAGGGCTTACTGGATATCTTCAGCCACCGGATCATGACGCAGTTTTACCGCATCTGGCGGAAATACTCCTGGCCCGCCACTTTTGAGCCCGGCGGCACCGATCGTCTCTCGCAGTCGCTGCTGGGCCTGGCGGGGTTGGGCATCCCCGGCACGACGCAGCATATCGCCTCGCCGGCGTCGCGCTTTATGGCGCTAACTGGCGTGCTGCGTCAGCCTGGCAAAACCCAGCAGGGGATCCAGGCGCTGGTCACTCTGCTGGCCCCGGAGACCACCGTCAGGGTGAGCCCGTACAGCCTGCGTCCGGTGGCGATCAGCCAGCCACTGGGTTTTTACGGCGATGACGACTTCTTCCTGGATGGCAATACGCCGCTGGGTGACGAAGCGATGGACGCCAGCAGCCAGCTCCTCGTCGCCCTTACCACCGACAATCCCGCGGAGGCGCAGGGCTGGAAGCCTGACGGCCCGCTGTTTCGGGACTTTCTCATCCTGCTGCGGGTATACCTCGGCTGGCGATTCCGGGCCAACATCACCCTGACCGCGCCGACCCGACTGCTGGCTGTCCCGCCGCTGGGGGACGAGCCGTTCTGGCTCGGTATGAACGGCGTGCTGGGTGTGGGGGAGGGCGAGAGTCAGGACGATATTCCTCAGACCTTTACCACCGAGCTGGGTACCTATACGGGCCTGCAGCCTGCCACCTCATCTCAAGGAAACCGACGTGTTACGTACAAGTTTGACTAAAACCGCCTGCCTGCTGCCCCTGCTTGCACTTTGTCTGAGCGGGTGCGGGCTCACCCAGCGCGTCTCGGAGGGGACCAAAACCGCCTTCAACGCCGTTTTTTATAAGAAAATTAATACGCTGCATCTGGACTTTACCGCGCGTGAAGCGCTCAACACCGATGGCAGAGAGAATCACTCGCTCTCTGAACCGGTGGTGGTGCGCATCTATCAGCTTAAAGATCGCCAGACCTTTGACCGGCTGGTTTACCAGCAGCTGCTGGAGGAGGGGGATATTCTGCTCGCCGCCGATCTCCTCGCCAGTCGCGATGTGGTGATCAGTCCCGGAGGGGATGCCAGTCTGAATATGCCGCTGGAAGCGGAGGCGACGTTCGTGGCGGTTGTCGGTCTGTTCCGCCATCCGGACACAGACAGGAATACCTGGAAGCAGGTGCTGGCGCGTGAGGAATTGGATCCGGACAAGCCGCGCATTTTTACTGCCGAAAACAACCAGCTACGGCTCAGGTCTGAAGCGGCGAAGTAACGTCAAAAACAAACATTTGTGGCGGGGCTATCGCGCCAGTTCGCCCTCAATCTTCGTAACCAGCGAACGGGCGATAACCATCTTCACCACAGCACAGGGAGATAACGTGACAGCGAGGGAACGTTTTTTTAAGAAACTGCAGCAACAGCAAAATCCGCGGCGGACAGCGGCCCTCGACGGGTCGGCCGCCGCGGATATCGCCAGGTTTCGTCAGCAGATGGCGGCGCTGGCTCAGCAGATAAGTCAGTGGTTTGATGGAACCGGTATTGAGGTGGTGATTTCGACCCGCCATCTCCACGACCTGAGTACCCTTGGCTACAGCCTCAACAACGGCATCTGCCGCTACGATATCCCGGCCATTCGTCTGCAAAACGGCGAGCGCAGCGTCAATATCGTGCCGCAGCAGCTGTTGGATGGCGTGGAAAAGGGGATCGTGACGCTGAGTCTCGAGACCCCCGGCGGTGCGGGCTCCCGGGAGGTGTTTTATCTTAGCCTGGCCCCGGAGGATGGCTGGATGATCCGTAAGGCGCACCAGCCCCCGCAAGCGCGGCTGATGCTTACCGAAGATCGCTTTTTTATGGCGGTCGACAGCCTGGCCTGACAATCCCTGACAGGCGATGACGTTCCCGCGGCGGCGGTGCAAAGCGCGCATCGCCGCCCGGGGATATCAGGCGCCAAACGCGCCGTCGATGGTGTGCATGGCGCCCGTGACAAATGACGCCTCCGGACCGGCCAGCCACGCCACCATTCCCGCCACCTCTTCCGGGCGGCCATGGCGCTTAATGGCCATAAAGCTGTGCATCAGCTCTTTCATCGGACCGTTCTCCGGGTTGGCGTCGGTATCAACAGGGCCGGGCTGGACGACGTTGACCGTGATGCCGCGCGGGCCAAAATCACGCGCCAGGCCACGCGCCAGCCCCTGCAGGGCCGATTTGCTGACCGCATAGGCTGCCATTCCCGGCACCGGCATGCGATCGCCATTGACCGAACCGATGACAATAATGCGCCCGCCTTCCGGCATGCGGCGCGCCGCTTCCACGGAGGCATGGTAGGGGGCATGAATATTGATGCGGAACAGGCGATCGATGGCATCGCTGTCCTGCTCGAGGGCATCGCCGAAAATGGCGATCCCGGCATTGACCACTAACACGTCCAGCGGGCCGCTGTCGCGGACCAGGCTTATCACCGCATCGCGATCGGCGCTATCCGCCTGCACCGCCGTGCTGCCGGTCTCCGCCGCCAGCCGCTCGGCCGCTTCCGGCGAACCGGAATAGCTAAACACCACCGATGCGCCATCGGCGACAAAACGCCTGACAATCGCCGCGCCAATTCCCCGACTCCCGCCTAAAACCAGCACTGATTTGTTGTGAAATGCTGTCATATCCCGTACCTCATGATATTGTAGTGACGATTACAATATGCTGCGGCAAAACAGGCTGTCAAGGATTAATATAGTGACCACTACAAAACCAGGACGTACTCCGGGACGTCCTCGCCAGTTTGATGCGGAACAGGCCATTGAAACGGCGCAACGCCTCTTCCACGCGCGAGGCTACGACGCGGTGAGCGTGGCCGATCTGACCCAGGCTTTCGGCATCAACCCCCCGAGCTTTTATGCCGCTTTCGGCAGCAAGCTCGGGCTGTATACCCGCGTCCTGCAGCGCTACAGCCAGACCGGGGCCATTCCCATCGACGCCCTGCTGCGAGACGACCAGCCGGTGGTGGCGTCGCTCATCGCCGTGCTGCAGGAGGCGGCTCGCCGCTATGTGGCCGATCCGGCCGCCGCCGGCTGTCTGGTGCTGGAGGGGGTACATTGCCAGGATGCCGACGCCCGAGGGGCGGCTGGCGAATGGCATGCCGCGGCAAGAGCCAAAATCCAGCAGTATATCGCCCGCCATCGCCCGCAGGACGCGCTGCGGGTGACTGACTATATGGATACACTGATGCTTGGCCTGTCGGCGAAAGCGCGGGAAGGGGATAGTCTGCCGCGTCTCCTGGAGACCGTGCGGCTGGCAGGCCTGGCGCTGGAGCACATCCTGCCAGCCTGAGTCGTCAGATGGTTTGTCCGCCCGACACCTCGATCCGCTGGGCGGTCACCCAGCGGTTATCGTCGCGCAGCAGGCTGGCGATCATTGGCCCAATATCCTCAGGAACGCCCACCCGTCCCAGCGCCGTCATGGCGGCAAACTGCGCGTTAACCCCCGCGTCGTCCCGCACCAGCCCGCCGCCAAAATCGGTGGCGATAGCCCCGGGGGCGATGGTATTGACGGTGATGCCGCGCCCGCCCAGCTCGCGGGCCATGTACACGCTCAGCATCTCCACGGCCGCTTTGGCCGCAGCGTAGGCGGAGAAGCCAGGATAGGAGACGCGGGTCAGCCCGGAGGAGAAGTTAACGATCCGTCCGCCGTCTGCCAGCAGCGGCAGCAGGGTTTGTACGAGGAAAAATACCCCCTTAACGTGGACGTTAAACAGCCCGTCGAACTGCGCTTCGCGCGTTTCGGCCAGCGGGGCGAATACGCCGTGCCCTGCGTTATTGATCAGGTGGTCGAAAGTGGCCCGCCCCCAGACGCTGGCCAGCGCGCTGCCGAGGCTGTCGGCGAAGGCCGGGAAGCTGGCGGTTTGCGCCATATCCAGCGGCAGGGCGATGGCCTTGCGCCCCAGGGCGCGGATGTCGGCGACCACCTCTTCCGCCTGTTCGAGATTGCCGCGGTAGGTGACGATGACATCCCCACCCTGGCGGGCGATATCCAGTGCAGTCTGACGGCCAAGGCCGCGGTTGGCGCCGGTAATAAGTGCAATCTTAGTCATGTTCGGTCCTCTCTGGTATGTTGAGGCTCTACAATAGGGGCCGCGCGTCAGGCCGGGTTGCCCAATCCTTGTTATTTTTTGCCCATTTCTCTCCGTTCACTCCCTTTTCCCGGGAAATAGCGCATACTCAGGCTTTAAAACTTGCCTGAAAGGATCTTATGCGCGACGCCCTGTTCGATCTCTGCCGCCGGTTTGCCGATGCTCATGTCGATAGCAGCGGGGTGGCGGTTACCCCGGTTCCCGGCATCACCCTGGTGCGGGCCCTGCATCCTGGCGACCTGCAGGCGGCCATCGCCAGGCCGCTGGTGGCCATGCTGCTCCAGGGGCGCAAGAGCGTGACCACCGGCCTGGCGAGCTTTGACTATGGCCCGGGCGAGGCGATGGTGATTGCCGCGGATGTCCCCACCACCAGCCAGATCACCGAGGCCAGTCAGCGTTTTCCCTATTACGCGCTGGTGCTGGAGCTGGACCTGGCTATCCTGCGCGAGCTGCAGGAGGCCGGGCCGTCAGGGCCGGATGAGGCGCCCCGCGTCGGTATCGAACCGATGAATGCCGATGTGACGGATGCCGCTTACCGGCTGGCAAGACTGTTTGATCAACCGGGGGCGCTGGCGGTGCTGGGGGAAGGTCTACGGCGGGAGCTGCATTACTGGCTGTTGCAGAGTGTCCACGGGCCGGCCATTCGGGCGCTGGGCGCCGTAGACAGCCATTCAGCGCGGATCCGCCGGGCGGTGGCGATGCTGCGCCGGGATTTTATGCAGCCAGTCAGCGTCGACGCGCTGGCCGACGCCGCCGGGATGAGCGTCTCTGTCTTTCACCGTCATTTCCGCGCTATGACCACGCTGTCGCCGCTGCAGTTTCAGAAGCAGTTGCGCCTGATCCACGCCCGCCGCCTGATGCTGGCGGAAGGGATGAGCATTGCCCAGGCTGCCGGGGAAGTGGGCTATATCAGCGTGTCGCAGTTCACCCGGGAATACGCTCGCCTGTATGGCGCGCCGCCGGGCCGCGATCGTCGACGGGAAAAAATGAGCGCCTGACCTGGCGCGCGGGCAGGCGGCAGCTCATCCCTGAGCCTGGCGCCGGTGGTTTAGTCCACGAGGGTCGCTGTGATATGCACTTTATTGCCCATTCGCGCTTCAGTAATGCGATAGGCGGTCGCGCCCTCGCGGGCGGCCTGCTGGCGGATTTTGCTCTCCGCATGGTCCAGGGTATCGCCGGTGGCGGTGATGGTTCTGGCATTTGCCGCCAGGGGCAGCAGACAACTCAATACGATCAGTGGAATTAACTTGTTCATCGTCATTCTGTCCTGTGAGAGAAAATCAGCGCGCAGTCTGCAGCCAGCCGGCAACGTTCTGGGTCGGCAGATGATGCCGGGCATTCCAGGTGTCGCCCATCGGCCACCACACGCCATCCCCCCGGGCGAAGGCGGCGCGATAGCGCAGCATGGCGTCATCCGGGTCTGTCCGCAGCTGCTCCAGCAGGGCGGGCAGGGTGTGGACGGCTTTGCTGAACGTCTGCTGCGTTACGCGCTCCACGGTATCCGCCAGCTGCCGGTAAGTGGTCGTTTCGCCGGCAACAAACACCACCTCGTTGACGATCCGCGGCTGATGCAGATAAATCGCCGTGGTCAGGCGGCCAATATCCGCCGGTGAGGTGACGGTCACCTGGGTATCCCAGCTGCCAAGGGCGTGAAGGGTTCGGTTGGATAAATTCACTACATCGAAGTCTGGTTCGAAGAGAAAGCTGGTAAACATCCCGGTGGAGACAATGACCCACTCCGTGGCCCGCTGCGCGCGCAGCAGGGTCCGGACATCGTACTGCTCGTCCCAGACCGGCTGACCGCTGCCTTTGCCGACCACATCGTAATTGACGCCAAACTGCCAGGGAAAATAGCGGGGTACCCCGGCCGCCAGCACCGCGCGGGTAATTTTCAGCTGTGTCCCCGGACCGGCGACAAATCCCATGCAGTTAATCACGGTGGTGAATCCGCGAAACTGATCGGCCAGCGTCTCCATGGCGCTACCGGCGATGTCGACGGCGAGGAGGGTGGCTCCGGCGTCGGCCAGCGCCTGATGGTTTGCCGACCGCAGCTGGCCGGCTTCATCCCTGGCCGCCGGCGAGACGATAACCGAGACCGTGCCCTGGCGCTGGATCACCGCAGGCACCAGCGCATCGAGAACGGCGGCGCCCAGTTGTCCCGCTCCCAGCACCAATACCTTTTCCTCATGATTAAGATTATCAGTTTTCATTTTGACTCCTTGCTCAGTTAAGCCTTGTACTGACTGGCTACAGGCTCAGTGTAGGGGGGCGGGCATCATTCGATAAGAACAGGATTTCGGGTTAGACTGTTCGTGATAATGGGATAATAATTGCCGGGGGAGAACGAAATGGACAGACTGGATGCCATGCAGTTGTATGTTGCGGTTGTGGATGCCCACAGCTTCGCCCGTGCGGCGGAGGTGCTCGGGCAGCCGCGCTCCACGGTGTCGCGGGTAGTGAAGGAGCTGGAAGCCTGGCTTGGTGCGCAGCTTCTTCAGCGCACCACCCGCAAGCTCAGTGTGACGGCGGAGGGTCGCCGGTACTACGAGGAGTGTAAAAGGCTGCTGGCCGAGATAGCGGCGATGGAAGCCTCCTTTCCCGGGCGCTCGGCTCAGCCCGCCGGGCGATTCAAAGTGGGGATGCCGCAATCCCTTGCCCGCCACTGCATTCTGCCGAGGATCGGCGAGTTTTTGCAGCAGTATCCCGACCTGGAGCTGATCCTCTGCTCAAGCGACAACGTGGAAGATATTATTCAGGAGGGATTCGACTGCGTGATCCGTACCGGGCGGATCGAAGATTCCACCACCCTGGTGGCGCGTCCTCTGGCTCGCTACCGCTGGATGGTCCTCGCCTCGCCGGCCTGGCTCGCGGCCCACGGCCGGCCGCAGGGCATCGACGATCTGCACCACCACCGGGCGGTGGGCTACCTGAACCACCGTACCGGGCGGACCATCGACTGGCTTTTCTCCCTCGATGACGGCGACTGCGCGATCCGCATGCGGGAGACGCTGGTGGTCGACGATACCGATGCCTACATTCAGGCCGGCATTCAGGGGCTGGGCCTGATCCGCGTCGCCAGCTATCTGGCGGAACCTTATCTGCAGAGCGGGGCGCTGGTCGCCTGTCTGGAGCAGGCCGCTTCTGATCTTCCCTTGTCGCTGGTCTATCCGCAAAACCGCTATCTGCCGCCGGCGGTGCGCGCATTTTATGACTGGAGCAGGCGCATTCTGCAACCCCCGCTCAGCGAGGCCTGATGCCGGGGCATCGGCCCGGTTATTGGCCGCGCATGGCCTGTTTTAACTTCGTCACCAGCCAGTTCAGCGCCGGATCCTGCACCCGCCGTTTGTGCCGCAAAATGCACAGCGTAAATTCCGGGTACGTAACCGGCGGGGCGTCTGCACGCAACGCGTGCTGCGCCTGCCAGCGCTGCGCCAGCCCCTGCGGGACGGTGGCGAACAGCGGCAGGGTGGTCAGCAGCAGGGGAAAGGTGGAGAAATTCTGCGTGGCAAAGCGCACGCGCCGCGCGAGTCCCTGGCTGGCGAGCTGGCGGTCTATTTCCCCGTGGCCGGTTTCACGATAGGCCACCATCACATGTTCCCAGGCGACAAAGTCGCTCACCGACAGCGGCCCGCGACAGGGGATCTGCTGCGGCGACCACAGGGTGGTGACTCCCATGGTCATCACTGGCTCGCTGACCACCTCCCCGCGGCTCTGTTTGTTGATAGACACCGCGACATCAATGCGCTCCTCCTCCAGCAGCTGGCGAACCTGGAAGGGGTCGGCGGCTATCGACTGCAGTGAGACCCCGGGCGCCTCCTGCATCAGCCCGGGTAACAGCTGGGGCATCAGCCAGTGTTCGCTCCAGTCGCTGAGGCCGATGCGAAAAAGCTGCTGTGCGCGCGCCGGGACGAACTCCCCGGCGCCAAACATCGCCGAATGCAGGTTTTCCATCAGCGGCTGCAGGTCGGTCATCAGCGCTTGCGCCCGCGGCGTCGGCAGCATGCCTCTGGCGCTGCGCACGAACAGCGGGTCGTCAAACATCTCGCGCAGCCGCTTCAGCGCCCCGCTGATGGCCGGCTGGCCAAGATGCAGCACCTCTGCGGTGCGGGTGACGCTCGCTTCGCGGTACAGCACCATCAAGACCGTCAACAGATTCAGATCGATACGACTAAAATCATTTTCAATGATTTTCTTCATTATGATAATCAATTTGAATGTGGGTTATCCCGGCAGCATAGTGAATCTCACCCCGATAAATCAACCAGCGCAATGCGCGCGGAGGGTGTGATGCAAACTTACCAGACAGGCGATAGCCTGATTTTCAAAGTGCCGGAGCGCGAGATTACCCTGCAGCCGGCGGCGCTCTATCCACAGGCGTTCCCGGTAGCGGAGGCGGAGGCCGTTATTCAGCCGATTGCGCTGTCAATCCACAGCTGGGTGGTGCAGACTCCCCACGATCTGATTGTTATCGATACCGCCACCGGCAATGGTCGGGAGCGCGGCGGCAATCCACTCTATCATCAACTTAACACGCCGTATCTGGAGAATCTCCGCGCCGCGGGAGTGAACCCGGAGGACGTGACCCTGGTGCTACTGACCCACCTGCATACCGACCATGTCGGATGGAATACCGTCTGGCAGGACGATCGCTGGGTGCCGCTGTTCCCCAACGCCCGCTACCTGTGCTCGGCAAAAGAGCTGACGCGGGTGAAAAACAGCGAACGCTACCGGGCGCTGTGGCTCGACAGCCTGCTGCCGGTGATCGAAGCCGGCCTGCTGGAAACCGTCGATGTGGCGGCCCGGCCGCGGGTCGGCGGGCGGATCGCCTTTGTGCCCACCCCCGGCCACAGTCCGGACCATGCCGCGCTGATCCTCGCCGCCGGAGATGATTACGCCTGTTTCTCCGGCGATCTCCTTCATTCCCCGCTCCAGTTTGCCCATCCGCAGTGGAATTCAGCGTTCTGCGGCGATCCCCGACAGGCGGAAGCCTCGCGACGGGAGATGATGGCGTGGGGGGCAAGCCATCATGCTCAATGGTTCACCGGGCATTTTGCCGGGTCTTCCTGCGGCTGGCTGGAGGAGGATAAGCAAGGTGACTATCGCTGGCGAGAGGCCGGGCAACAAGCTGCAGATAAGGGGAAACAGTGATGAATAATGCGCAAAGCGTGTTGGTTTTTGGCGCGACCGGTCAGCAGGGCGGCTCGGTGGCGCGGGCGCTGCTGCACCGCGGCTGGCGGGTTCGGGCGCTGGTCAGGGATCCTTTCTCCGCCGGGGCCGTCGCGCTGGCGGCACGGGGAGCCGAGCTGGTGGTGGGTACCTTTGAAGACCGGGCGGCAATGCGGTCGGCAATGGCCGGGGTCGACGGCGTCTTCAGCGTCCAGCCCAGTTCGCCGGGAGGGACGGTGACCGATGAGCAGGAGGTACGCTACGGGATAACCATCGCCGATCTCGCCGTCGAGTGCGGGGTGAAGCATCTGGTGTACAGCTCCGGCAGCGCGGCGGGGGAGACGCCCACCGGCGTAGCGCATTATGACACCAAAGCGGAAATTGAACGGCATATCCGCCGCCTGCCGCTGGCGGCGACCATCGTGCGTCCCGCCACCTTTATGGAGCTGTTGGTGATGCCCGGTTTTGGTCTTGATGAAGGTCATTTTCACTTTTTTATGCTGCCGGAGGGGAGGATGCAGGTGCTGGCGGTGGAGGATATCGGCCATCTTGTCGCGGCGGTTTTTGCCGCGCCAGCGCGGTTTGCCGGCAAGACGTTTGAGATCGCCAGCGACAGCGTGACCGGCCGTCAGCTGGAGGGGGTATTCTCCGCGGCGGCGGGACGGCCGATCCCCTATTCGCGATTTTCCGACGAGGTGCTGGCCGCCAGTCCTTTTCTGCACAAGCTGACCGGGCTGGTGGACGACGGGCGGCTGGCCGGGCACGCCGACCTCGACGCCCTGCGCCAGCTGCACCCGCAGCTGCACACCTTCGCCGGCTGGCTGGCAGGCCCTGGCCGTCCCGCCTTCGAGCGGGCGCTGACCAGCGGGGCCAACTGGGCGTTTAATCGTTAAAGGCGGGCGTACCGGTCACTCTCGAGGCGTGCTGTCTCGTCGGTGGCTGGCCGCCGCTAGGCGGCAGTCAGGATCGCGTCGGCCAGCACCGCTAAAATCCGCTCTGCGCGCGGGGCATGGGAGGGCTGCTCCCGCAGCCAGGCAAGCGCGGCAATCAGATCGAACAGTTCGTCTCCGCTGAGATCTGGCCGTGCCTGCCCGGCCTGCTGCGCGCGGGTCAGCAGCGACGTACCGGCGGCGCGCAGGGCAACGCAGGCGCTGTGCAGGGCGGACTCAGGATCGTCGATGGCGCTCATCAGCGGGGCGATGATCCCGCGATGCTGATGGGTAAACGCCACGCTCTCGGCCAGCCACTCCAGCAGCGCCGCGGCAGGATCGGCGGCGAGGAGAAGCGACTCAGCCCGGGCGGTTAGCGCCGCAAAGCGGCTGCGGAGCAGGGCTTCCAGCAGGCTGTCGCGGTTGGGAAAGTGGCGGTAGAGGGTTCCCATTCCGACGCCCGCCCGGCGGGCGATATCGCGCAGCGAGGCCTCGGCGCCTTGCTCCACGAAGACGTCACGGGCCACCTCGATTAATAGATCATAATTTTTTCTGGCATCAGCTCTCATTGGCGTTCCTTGACAATCGGAGCACTGCTCCATATATTCGGAGCAGTGCTCCGTTAAATATAACGCATTTCCATATGAGGAGAAAGCGATGTCGACGCAGATGATGAAGGCTGTTCAACAGCACGCCTTTGGCGGGCCGGAAGTTCTGAGCTATGAGGATGCGCCACTGCCGGTCCTGCAGGCCGGCGAGGTGCTGGTGCAGGTGCACGCGGTGGGCGTGAACCCACCGGACAGCTATCTGCGCGATGGCTATCAACAGCTGCCCCCGGAATGGCGGCCCGAGGTCCGCTTTCCCTTGATCCTCGGGACCGATCTCTCCGGGGTGGTGGTGGCGCGGGCGGATGACGTCCGGGAGGTGGCGGTCGGCGACGAAGTGTACGCCATGGCGCGTTTTCCCGAAGGGGCGGCAGGGGGCAGCCGCGCTTACGCCGAGTACGTTAGCGTGCCGGTCAGCGACCTGGCCCGCAAACCCCTAACCATGAGCCATCAGCAGGCCGCCGCGGTGCCGATGTCGCTCCTCACCGCCTGGCAGTTCATGATCGATCCCGGGCATGAGGTGGCGAATCCGCTGCAGCCGGGGCCGCATCGGCCGGTGCCGCTGGCGGGTAAACGGGTCCTGGTCAACGGTGCGGCGGGCGGCGTTGGTCATTTCGCCGTGCAGCTGGCGAAGTGGCAGGGCGCCGAGGTGATTGCCGTCGCCGCGGGCCGCCATGAAGCCTTTTTACGTCAGCTCGGCGCCGATGCTTTTATCGACTATACGACCACTGCGGTTGAGGAGGCGGTGCGTGACCTGGATCTGGTCATCGATGCCCCGGGCGGGCCGGCCAGCGGCCGTTTTCTGCGTACCCTGCGGCCCGGCGGCGCGCTGTACCCGGTCTTTCCGCTCGGTTTTGCCGGGGCGGAAGAGGCGCGACAGCGCGGAGTGACGGTCTCGACCACCCAGGTACGCTCCAGCGGCGCACAGCTCGCCCGGCTTGCCGACCTGCTGGACGCCGGGGTCATCCGGGTGGCGATTGACAGCGTTTTCCCCCTTGCGCAGGCGCAGATGGCGCACGAGCGAGCGGTGCAAGGTCGTCTGCAGGGCAAAATTGTGCTGTCGGTGATGGACTCCTCAGCGGAGTAACCCCCGGCGGCCAGGGTTACGTTTTTTCGCTTCCCCCGGAGGCGGACTAAAACAGCGCCAGCCGGGCGAGACGGTCCAGCGCGTTGCTCAGCGCGTCGTCGCCTGCCGTGAGGCTGATGCGAATAAACCCTTCACCCCCTTCGCCAAAACCAGTGCCTGGCGCCACCAGAATATGCGCTTCCTGCAGCAGCAGGCGGGCAAACTCCTGCGAACGGTAGCCGGGCGGCACGCCGAGCCAGAGGAAGAAAGTGCCTTGTGCGGCACGCGCCGGCCAGCGCAGCGCAGCCAGTCGACGCAGAACCCACTCCCGACGTTGATGATAGACCGCCGTCAGCTGCGCAATCCGTTCGGCCGGCAGGTTGAGCGCGGCGATCGCCGCATCCTGAATCGCGCCAAACACCGTGCTGTAGCTATGGGTGTGCAGCTTTTTAAACGCCCGGATAATCGAGGCGTTGCCGACCGCGAAGCCGAAGCGCCAGCCGGCCATATTAAAGGTCTTGGAAAAAGTATAGGTTTCCACTCCCCATGCTTTCGCGTCGGGCTGGGAGAAGAGGCTCAGCGGCGCATCGCTGGCTGCGCTGCCGATGGCCGCATAGGCAAAATCATGGAGGATCGGCACCTGGTGACGACGGGCAAATTGCAGAGCGCTGGCGAACAGCGCCGGCGTGGCGAGGGCGCCGGTTGGATTATGCGGGTAGTTAAGCACCACCAGCCCGGCCTTGTCAGCCACCTCCCGGGGGAGGTCGTTAAAATCCGGCAGGAAATGGTTCTCCGCCCTGAGCGGCAGGCCATAAAACGTTGCCTGGGACTGCAGCGCCGCCGAGCGGTAAATCGGATAGCAGGGATCGGTGGAGATCAGATATTGACCGGGGCTGAGCAGCGCCCGCGGGATGCCGCCAATGCCGATATGCGAACCCTGAAACACGGCGACTTCGCTGTGCGGATCGAGTTCCACATCATATTGCCGGCGATAGAACTGGGCGATCGCCTCGCGGACCTGCGGTTTGCCCCAGAACGACGGGTAGCCATGGTTTTCACGACGATGAATGGCGCTCTGCAGCGAGTCAATAACTTCCGGCGGAGTGGGTTGATCCGGACTGCCGCTGGAAAGATCGATCAGCGGCAGCGCTTCGGTGTTGACCTCCGCGGCCAGTTTTTCCAGCAAGCTGAACAGATTCTCTTCCAGCGCGTCCACGAGCGGCGAAGCAGTAAAATCAGGCATAACATTCCCGGTTTAAGTCACGAATAATTAGCCATCTTTAAGGGATTTATTGCGCCTGGCTAAATAACAAAAAACGCAAAGGATTCTTTTTTTTAGGATATGTCGATATAGCAAAAGTTAATGAGGAATTAGCAAAAGGAAATCCGGCGTTCTGGCTTACAACCCACAGTCGGCTGTGATTTAATCGCTCAATATCGCCAACCTTCCAGGAAAATACCTTATGAACAAGTCAGTTGCGCTCGGGATGACTCTCGCCCTGTTGTCGGCCACCTCTTTTTATGCCGCCGCCGACGAACATCTTATTCGCGTCGGCTTTAACCCCGGGCCGTATAAAGAGCAATTTGAGAAAGGCGTCGCGCCCTATTTATTGAGTAAAGGGTATAAAATCGAATATAAGGATTTCAGCGACGGTATTCAGGTGAATGACGCGGTAGCCCGCGGGGATATCGAAGCGAATATTATGCAGCATCCGGTATATCTGAAAGCAATTAATGAGCGGCTGGGGATCGATAACGTGGGCATTGTGCAAGTCCCCACGCCGCCGATGGGGCTGTACGGCGGTAAACTGACCACCCTGGGGACGCCGGCGGCAGGGACCGTCGTGTCGGTACCGAACCAGCCGTCGAACGAATATCGCGCGGTGCTGGTGTTACAGAGTCTGGGCTGGGTGAAGGTCAAACCGGACAGCGACCCCGCCACTTTTTCGCAGCGCAATATCGTTGACAATCCGTACAAAATTGTCCTTAAAGAGATGGATAATGCCCAGCAGGTTCGCGCTCTGCCGGATGTCGACTATGGCCTGATTCAGGGCAATTTCGCCGTCTCCAGCGGTATGTCCCTGACCTCGGCATTAAAGCTGGAGGCAGCCACCAGCCATTTTATTAATGTCGTGACCGTCGCCGGTAAAAATCAGAAGGCGCAGTTTGCCAAAGATATTATCGATGGCTACCACTCTGCCGATTTCAAAAAATATATTCTCAGCCATCCGCAGTATGATGGTTACCTGCTTCCTGATTATTTAAAATGAATAACGCGATGATAGAGTTTCGCCACGTCAGTAAAAGCTTTTCCAGGAAAGGACATCCGGTTCTGGCCCTGCAGGATATTAATCTCAGCATTGAACGAGGCGATATTTTCGGCATTATTGGCTACAGCGGGGCAGGAAAAAGCACCTTATTACGGCTGATTAATCGTCTGGAAACGCCTTGCGAGGGCGAGGTGCTGTTAAACGGCGAGCCGCTACAGGCCTGCAGCGGCCAGCGCCTGCAGGCCATCAAAAAAGATATCGGCATGATCTTTCAGAATTTTAATCTGCTGAATTCGAAAACCGTTTTCCATAACATCGCCATACCGCTGATTTTACAAGGCCGCGACAAGGCCTTTATCCAGGCGCGGGTGGCGGAACTGCTGGCGTTCGTCGATCTGAGCGACAAAATCCACAGCTACCCTAATGAGCTGTCGGGTGGACAAAAGCAGCGGGTCGGTATTGCCCGGGCGCTGGCCACCAACCCGTCGGTGCTGCTGTGCGATGAAGCCACCTCGGCGCTCGATCCCCACACCACGGTGCAGATCTTACTGCTCTTGCAGGAGATTAATCGCCGCTATGGCATCACCATCGTACTGATCACCCATGAGATGTCGGTGATCCAGAAAATCTGTCACAAGGTGGCGGTGATGCAGGCGGGCCGTATCGTTGAGCAGGGGACGGTTTTCGACCTCTTTGCCCAGCCGCAGCATCCGGTAACGGCCAGTTTCGTGCAGTCGGTGGTGCACGATCGTCTGCCGCAGCGGGTGGCGTCGCTCCTGCAGCGCGATAACGGCGCCCGGGCTATACGCCTCGAATTTATCGGCGCGACGGCGCAGCAGCCGATCATTAACCACCTGATCCGCGAGTATGCTGTCGAGGTGAATATCCTGTTTGCCAGCATGTCTGAAGTTCAGGGCCGGATTCTGGGATTTATGATTGTGCAACTCCTCGGCGAGCCTGACGAAACCGACCGCGCCATCACCCATCTGGCCGATGCAGGAGTGAAAATCACCCATGTTTGATCTTATTGATACCGCCATTACCGGCGATCAGTTTCTGCTGGCGCTGCATGACACGCTGATTATGGTCGCCGTCTCGCTGGGCTTTGGCGCGCTGATCGGCGTACCGTTAGGGATTGTGCTGGTGGTTTGCCGTCCCGGCGGCATCGTGGCCAACCCGGTGGTGCATCAGGCGCTGAATCCGCTGATTAACGTGCTGCGTTCGCTGCCGTTTATCATTTTGCTGATTGTGATCCTGCCCTTTACCCGACTGCTGGTGGGCACCACTATCGGCACCGCGGGGGCCATCGTGCCACTGATCGTTTTTGTCGCCCCCTACATTGCCAGGCTGGTGGAGAGCTCACTGCTGGAGGTGGATGAGGGGATCCTCGAAGCCGCGGATGCGATGGGCGCGACCCCCCTGCAGACGGTCTGGCATTTTATGCTGCCGGAGGCGGCAGCGTCGCTGATTCTGGCCCTTACCACGGCGACCATCGGCCTGCTTGGTGCGACCGCCATGGCAGGAACGGTGGGCGGCGGCGGAATTGGCGACCTGGCGATCACCTATGGCTATCAGCGCTTCGACGCCTTTGCCACCCTCACCACCGCCCTGGTGCTGATTGTGATTGTCCAGCTCATTCAGACGCTGGGCACCCGCCTGGCTCGCCGGCTGCGTCGCGAATAACCGTCGTCCCGCCCCGGGGTAACCGCGGTTCGCGGGACAGCGGCTTAGCGCGTGGAGACCGCGGCAAAGGCATGGGCGACTCGCGCAATATTACCGTGGTTGAGCCCGGCCACGCAGACCCGACCGCTGGCGATCAGGTAAATGCCATACTCTTCACGCAGGATGTCCACCTGCCGGGTGCTAAAGCCGGTATAACTGAACATGCCGCGCTGGGTCAGCAGATAGGAAAAATCACCCTCCGGCTGGGCGGCCTGCAGGGCCGTCACCAGCGCGACGCGCATGGCGCTGATGCGGGTGCGCATGGCTTCCACTTCTTCCTGCCACAAGGCGTTCAGCGCGGGAGCGTTGAGCACCTGCGATACCACCTGGGCGCCAAACCCCGGCGGGCTGGAGTAGTTGCGCCGCACGGTGGCTTTCAGCTGGCCCAGCACGCGCCCGGCGATATCGGCATTGTCGCAGACCACTGACAGGCCGCCAACCCGCTCGCCATACAGCGAAAATATCTTGGAAAACGAGTTGCTGACCAGCGCCGTCAGCCCGGCGCTGGCGATGGCGCGAATGGCATAGGCATCCTCGTCCAGTCCGCGGCCGAAGCCCTGGTAGGCGATATCAAGGAATGGGATCAGCTCCCTGCCGATCAGCACCTCAATCACGCGATCCCACTGCTCGCGGGTGAGATCGGCCCCCGTCGGGTTATGGCAGCAAGGGTGAAGCAGCACAATGCTGCGCGGCGGCAGTTGCTGGAGGGCGGCGAGCATAGCGGGGAAATTCACCCCGCGGGTGGCGCTGTCGAACCAGGGATAGGTATGTACCTCAAAGCCGGCGCCGGCAAAGATGGCAACGTGGTTCTCCCAGGTTGGATCGCTGACCCAGACCGCGGAGTCGGGGAAGTAGCGCTTGAGGAAATCAGCGCCCACCTTCAGCGCGCCGGAGCCCCCCAGCGTCTGGATGGTGGCGATGCGTCCGGCACGCAACGCCGGATGATTGTCGCCAAACAGCAGGGTCTGGACCGCACGGCGATAGGGCGCCAGCCCCTCCATCGGCAGATAAAGGCTGGCCTTTTGCTGCTGACTCTGCAGCCGGTCAGCGGCCTGACGGACCGCCTCCAGCTGGGGAATAATGGCCTGCTCGTTATAGTACAGCCCGATGCTGAGGTTAACTTTGTCTGCCCGGGGATCCTGTTGAAAGGCTTCCATCAGCGACAGGATAGGATCGCCCGCATAGGCGTCAACGTTCTGAAACACAGTGGTTACTCCTGAAATGACCGTCAAAGGTGAAGCCATTACACCGCGTAGCGTCCGGGACGGTGGTTCATGGCGATAATCGAATTCAAAATCACGGCGCCGAGGATAGAGACCAGCAGCATCGGCAGGCTTACTACCCACAGCGAGGCGGTGACGATGCAGGCGTCAACCACCATCTGGAATTTACCGGCGCGAATGCCGCTTTTGTCCTGCAGATAGAGGGCCAGAATATTAACGCCGCCGAGGCTCGCTTTATGGCGAAACAGCACCACAAAGCCGATGCCGACCATGATGTTGCCGAAGAGGGTGGCGTAATAGGGGTTCAGGCGATCGACATGAATAAAGTAACCGTGCAGGTCAGAGAACAGGGACACCAGTCCGACCGCGCAGAAGGTTTTCAGCGTGAAGGCGGCGCCCATCCGCCGGACGGAGAGCCAATAGAAAGGCAGGTTAATGACGAAGAAGACCACGCCAAACGGCAGGTGGGTGGCATAGTGGATCAGAAAGGCCATACCTGCCGTTCCGCCGGTCAGGGCGCCGGCCTGGCGAAATAAAATAATGCCAAAGGAGATCATCAGCGTGCCGAACAGCAGCGCCAGGGTATCCTCCAGCCAGGTGTGGGTCAGTTTTTCGGGGGAAAGGATATTATCCATAAATAAGCACTATCTTTTCGTTAACAAGGATAAGTCCTTGTTTGCAAAAATCGCACCAGAGGAGGGGGCCGGGCGATCGTTTGCGGAAAAAACAGGCGCTATTCAGCCTAACGTATTGTTATGCCAAAAAGAGAAAATTGCACGACTCATGCGATTTTCTGCAATCCATTGCGCAAACCGTGCAAATTATCACGCTGTGATGCATTGACTAACCCTGCGTTTGCACCAGCGCAGGGCATCATGCCCTGATTCAGCGCAGCGGATCCGGGCCCGGCATCAGTTGGCCATTCTCTTTAAGGCGGTTGAGTATCACCGCGGTTTTCAGGTGGGCGACCCCTTTGTTTTGCGCCAGAATATGGCTGATCAAATGGCTCAGACCGGGCAGGTCCGGGACCGTCACCCGCAGCAGATAATCGGCGTCGCCGGTGGTTTTCCAGGCATCCAGAATGGCGTCCACTTCACTGAGCATCTGGTGAAAGCTCTCCACGCATTGCGGGGTGTGATTCAGCAAGCGCACTTCTATCAGGCCCAGCATTTCCTGCCCGGCAGCATCCGGCGCCAGCCGCGCATGATAGCCGAGGATAAGCTGCGCCTGTTCAAGGGCGATGCGGCGCCGTGAACACTGGGAGGCGGACAGGCCGATGAGATCGCTCAGTTCCTGATTGGTCAAACGGCCATTGGCCTGCAGCAGGGTGAGAATTTTCAAATCATAGTCGTCGATGTTGTACATGGTGGCCACTAATGGAACGTCAGAGTGATTAACAGCCTAACAGCTTTTTGCCCGCCGTGAAGTCTGACGACAGGGCTACGACGCCGGCGCACCAAAACGGGTCAGCTTTATGCATGAGAAGGCTGTTTTTCTCATGAACTGTGCAATTTCAGGCGGTTTATTGCGCGTTATGTTTGGCCTGGCGGCGCATGACTCACGCCCCAGAACAGACGGATAAATAATATTTTAATAAAATTCAATATATTGCTCTTGCTCTTATGGCGGGATGCTGCGCCCTGGCCTGAAAGTTGCTATCGCCGAAGGTGACTTTTTTACAGACAGGGGCAGGTCAGAGATGACAACGCAGCAAGAGCATCAGTTAAAACGTGGGTTAAAAAACCGCCACATCCAGTTGATCGCCCTCGGGGGCGCGGTCGGCACCGGACTGTTTTTAGGTATCGCGCAGACGATCCGTATGGCAGGCCCCTCGGTCCTGCTGGGCTACGCCATCGCCGGAGCGATCGCCTTCTTCATCATGCGACAACTTGGCGAGATGGTGGTAGAGGAGCCGGTGGCGGGGTCGTTCAGCCATTTCGCCAACCGCTACTGGGGGCCTTTCGCCGGGTTTATGTCCGGCTGGAATTACTGGGTGTTGTATGTGCTGGTGAGCATGGCGGAGCTGACGGCGGTGGGGATCTATATTCAGTACTGGTGGCCGGAAGTACCCGCCTGGCTGTCGGCGGCGATCTTCTTCGTGGCGATCAACGCCATCAACCTGACGAATGTCAAAGTGTATGGCGAGCTGGAGTTTTGGTTCTCGATTGTCAAAGTGGCCGCCATCATCAGCATGATCGCCTTTGGCAGCTATCTGTTATTTAGCGGCCACGGCGGCCCGGCGGCGACGGTGGCCAACCTGTGGCAGGACGGGGGATTTTTTCCTAACGGTATCACGGGCTTAGTAATGGCGATGGCGGTAATCATGTTCTCCTTCGGCGGGCTTGAGCTGGTGGGGATCACCGCGGCGGAAGCCGACGAACCGCATAAAACCATTCCCAAAGCCACCAACCAGGTGATCTACCGTATTCTGCTGTTTTATGTGGGTTCGCTGGCGGTCCTGCTGTCACTCTATCCCTGGCGGAACGTCGTGGAGGGGGGGAGCCCCTTTGTGCTGATCTTTCATGCCATTGACAGCAATATTGTGGCCAACGCTCTCAATCTGGTGGTGCTCACTGCCGCGCTGTCGGTCTACAACAGCTGTGTGTACTGCAACAGCCGGATGCTGTTCGGCCTGGCTCAGCAGGGCAATGCTCCGCGGGCGCTGCTGCGGGTTAACCGCCGGGGGATCCCGTTGACCGCGCTGGCGGTATCTGCCGTCGCCACGGCGCTTTGCGTGGTGATTAACTATGTGATGCCTGGTAAAGCGTTTGGCCTGCTGATGGCGCTGGTGGTGGCGGCCCTGGTGATTAACTGGGCGATGATCTGCATCACCCATCTCAAGTTTCGTCGCGCTATGCAGCGGGCCGGGAAGGTAACGGCCTTCCAAAGCCTCGGCTATCCCCTGACTAACTGGCTGTGCCTGCTGTTTCTCGCCGGGATCCTCGTGGTGATGTATCTGACTCCCGACATCCGCATCTCCGTCTGCCTGATCCCGGTATGGCTGCTGATCCTCGCCGCAGGCTATCTGCTGCGGAAGAAAAGCGCCCCGGCGCTGGTGGTGATGAAAGAAGGTTAATCGCCAACACCCTGCCGGGCGGCAGGGTGATATTCTCATCGTGAAAATAACGTCAATACTTCTAGTGGATTTTATAATTCCTATAAATGATAACCGGACATGTTAATCTGGGAATAGATGACATGAACATGCTTTTTATTGATCTTGCGTGGCGCTTTGGTAATATCCCGACGGCATTCAGGTTTATTTTATAATGCCACCGAATGGAATAGTAAAATACATAATGGAGTATGGGATGAAGCATGTTCATAAACTGGTCTGGATAGGCCTGTTCGTCAATATTATTATCTGTTTTGTCGCGCGAAATTTATTACTCGATGAAGGACAGCTGAACTTTCATCATCGGGCGGACAGCATGTGGTCCTGGCTGGTGCTCGCTCTGTTTATCGCCGTGGTGGTTCAGGCCGTCAGTATTATGTTGTCGGGCCGCTATCCTTATCTGGCCATCGTGCTGGCATTTATTGGCGGTATCGTGATGGTGCCCGCCAGCATGATCTTTCTGGTTGGCTGTATGTTCAGCTTTCAAACGCGGATTAACGCCGGTTTTACCCCATGGCGGTCAACAACCGGGGCGATGGGCCGCGACGATAATCACCAGCTATTAACCTTTAATGCATCCGGTTTTTATCCGCAGGGGGCGCTGGCGCTCATCGCCGGCATTATTATCTTAATGATTGGCATGGGTATTGGCGGGGTATTTATTGCCGCCGGCATTGTTGCGCTGTGCAATGGCTATCGTCTGCAGAATCGGGTGGTGATTGGCGTGAGCGGCGAGTCGATGATATTTACACCGGGGCTCTATGCCGATACCTACGTTATTCCGTTAGGTGACGTTGTGCTGGCTGAGCGCGGGAATAATGATGCGAAAGTTCGGCTACGGATCCGTTCCAGCGGCAGAAGCTTCACGTTGCGTAAAAAACTGCTCGCCGGCGATAACGTTAATGATGCCTTCGCCGCCATTCTGGCCAAACTGTCCACGGTTTAAGGCCGACGGGGAAGGGAAGCCGCCAGGAGAGAAACACCTGGCGGCGAAAGCGTGGGTTAGCATGCGCGTTCATCGCGCCAGCCTGCACCCACGCCCTACAACACCAGGTTGCATGTTAATCCACGTTGGTAAAATAATCGCGCGCGGCGGTCTCGACGCGTTTCGCATCCAGCCCGGTCTTCTCAGTGATCTGTTCGATAAACGGTTTAAATTTCTCGTCCATCACGTTACCCCCGTCCCAGTGGGCGACGTAAAATTTGCACTGATAGCGATAAAAATGGAGAGTGGTATCTCCTAACGTGTAGTACATGAGCTTCTCCTGTCCATTAATGCGGTCGCCGCGTCCACAGCGTCAGCAACCCTTTTCTCATCACGATCGATCTGCTCTCTATCCTCCTCCCAATTGGCTGAAATTTCCAGCGGTGCTTTGCGCTATAAAGCAGGATAAAAGATGGTTATATTGCGGACGAGTAGTGATTTTTTCTGAAATGGAACGGAGGAACCGGTTACCTGCGGGATGCGCAGATAACCGGAGAGCAGGCAGGATTAGCGCAGCGCGTTGCGCTCGTCGTCGGTCAGGTCCAGGGTCTGCACCATGCCGCTTTCTGCAGCGCGCACCGCCGCTTCCAGAACGGCCATTACCGCCAGCGCTTCAACCGGCGGCACCGGATTGGCGATCTGACCGTTCAGCGCGTCGCGGATCTGCATATAGTACTGGCGCTGATCGCCCTGCGGAGTGGCCTGAGAGTGGGTCTGCAGCGAGGCGTCATAGATCACCAGCTTGTCATCATCCTGACCCCAGCCGGCACTTCCCGGCTCCACGCCCGCCAGCAACTGGCTCTCCTGCTGGTCGGCCCGCGCTTTGATCACGCTGCCTTTATCGCCGTGCACGGTGAAGCGCGAGGAGCCGCCCGCGACCAGCATGCTGCAGTGCAGGATCGCTTTATGCGCCGGGTAGTTTAATACCACATGCGCCCAGTCGTTGATCTCCGCGCCGTCGCGCAGGGTGGCGATATTGCCTTGTACCGACTGCGGCAAACCAAACAGCTGCAGCGCCTGGTCGATCAGGTGGGGCCCCAGATCGAACCATAAACCACTGCCCGGGACGTTCTGCTCACGCCAGCGGACGCGAACTTCCGGACGGAAGCGGTCAAAATGCGACTCGAAGTGTTTCACCGTGCCGATGGCGCCCTGCTCAATGACCTGACGGATCCCCTGGTAGTCGCTGTCCCAGCGGCGGTTATGGAAGACCGAGAGCAGGCGCTGTTTCTCCTCAGCCAGGGCGATCAGCTCCCGGGCTTCCTGCATATCGAGGGTAAAAGGTTTATCCACCACCACATGCTTGCCGGCGTTCAGCGCCAGGCGGGCCAGCGGCGCGTGGGTGGCGTTGGGGGAGGCGATGACCACCAGATCGACATCCGGATGCTGAACCGCTGCCTCCGGGGAAGCGATGACCGTGACATCCGGCAGGTCGCGTTTGACTTTCTCTTCATCGCGCGAGGCGACGAACGCCAGATTCAGACCCGGCACTGAACGGATAAGCGGCGCGTGGAAGGTCTTACCGACGAAGCCATAGCCAATCAGGGCGATATTTATTGTGTTGTTACTCATCAGGTTCTCCACGCGGTTAAGCGTCAGCAATGTGTACAGAGAGGGCGGGGTCATCCCCCAGCTCAGCCCAGGGACGATCAAGAAAAAGATGGTGAATATCGCTGAGCCCGGCCACCAGCCACGGCTCGCAATGGTTGACTTTGGTATGGTCTGCCACCAGCCAGTGCTCTGCGCTGGCGGCCAGCATGGCGCGCTTCACGTCAGCATCGGCCTCCTGGCTGGCGCTCAGCCCCAGCCCGGCATGAAGCGCGCAGGCGCCGAGAATGGCGATGTCGGCCCGGTAGCGGGCGACCAGCGACAGCGTAGCGCTGCCGGCGAACAGCCGCTGTTCACTGTCCCACTGGCCGCCAAGCAGGATCAGCTGGATATCGGTACGGTCGCTAAACAGCTGGGCGATATCCAGCGAAGGCGTGATCACGGTCATCGGCCCTTTAAGCTGAGCGGCGACCGCCAGCACCGTGCTTCCGGCGTCGAGAAACAGCGTCGAGCCGAGGGGGATGCGCGCGGCGACCTGCTGACCCAGGCGCTGCTTGGTCTGGGGGAGCAGGGCGTTTCGACCCTGGCGGGTCATCGCCGGGACGTTAAGAGCGATGGCGCCGCCGTGGCTTTTCTGCAGGACACCCTGTTTTTCCAGCTCGCTCAGATCCCGGCGAATGGTATCGGCGGAGACCTGGAGCCCTTCGACCAGTTCGCTGATGCTTAGCTGGCCGTTTTCACTCAGCCTGTCGAGGATGTGTTTTTGTCTGGCGAGCTTATGCATGGCAAGCGACTCCGCAAATTAACGCAATAAACAGCATAATACAGCAATGAGTGGCAAAATAAACCGCAAAAAGACGCATTGAGATCGGCAAAACGGGAAGAACTTGATTTCACTACGCTTTAACGTTAAATGAGGAGTGCAGCGCGACCCGGGGCGAAAGCGCTTTTTAATGAAGCTATTAGCCCTACTTACCGGGCAATAAAAAGCGAAAAAGCGCGCTTTCGCGTACCTTATAGAGAGTGCGCGCAATGTGACAGGTATGGATTAACGGAGGTTGAGTGGACGCGATTAAAGGCTCGGAGTTGCAAATACCGGACGCGATCTTCGCGTGGGTGCTCGACGGGCAGGGGGGCGTGAAGCCGCTCACCGATAACGATATTATCGACAAAGACAAGCCCTGCTGGCTGCATCTGAATTATACCCACAGCGACAGCGCCGACTGGCTGGCGGCCACCCCGTTGCTGCCCAACAACGTGCGTGACGCCCTGGCGGGGGAGAGCACCCGGCCACGGGTGACGCGGATCGGCGACGGGGCGCTGATCACCCTGCGCTGCATTAACGGCAGTACCGATGAGCGTCCCGACCAGCTGGTGGCGATGCGTCTGTATATGGACGAGCGGCTGATCGTCTCCACCCGTCAGCGCAAGGTGCTGGCGCTGGACGATGTGCTGGGTGACCTGAAGGAGGGCAATGGCCCGACGGACGGCGGCAGCTGGCTGGTGGAAGTCTGCGATGCGCTGACCGATCATGCCAGCGAGTTTATCGAACAGCTGCACGACCGCATTATCGACCTGGAAGATGACCTGCTTGACCAACAGGTGCCACCGCGCGGTTTTCTCGCGCTGCTGCGTAAGCAACTGATTGTGATGCGCCGCTATATGGCGCCGCAGCGCGACGTTTACGCCCGACTGGCCAGCGAGCGGCTGCCGTGGATGAGTGACGATCAGCGGCGGCGGATGCAGGATATCGCTGAGCGGCTGGGGCGCGGTCTGGATGAGATCGACAGCTGTATCGCCCGGACGGCGATCATGAGCGACGAGATCGCCCAGATTATGCAGGAGTCGCTGGCGCGGCGGACCTACACGATGTCGTTGATGGCGATGGTGTTTCTGCCCAGCACCTTTTTAACCGGCCTGTTCGGCGTCAACCTTGGCGGGATCCCGGGAAACAGCTGGCATCTGGGGTTTAGCCTCTTCTGCCTAATGTTAGTTGTTGTCATCGGTGGTGTTGCGTGGTGGTTACATCGCAGTAAATGGTTGTAAAGAATCGCCTTTTAGCGGCCGCATTGCCGGGAAAACCCGGCAATGTTTGAGCGAAATCAATAAACCACCTACCCATTCAGGGCAATATCTCTCTCGCAGGTGAATGCAACGTCAAGCGATGGGCGTTGCGCTCCATATTGTCTTACTTCCTTTTTTGAATTACTGCATAGCACAATTGATTCGTACGACGCCGACTTTGTTGAGTCGGCTTTTTTTTTACGCTCTCCGGACCAGCTTCTACGCTTACTAAGACACCCGACGGTCTTCAGGCCGTTAAGCCTGCGGGTACGCCCGTATTACTCTCCGGGAGGCCTCTATGCATTACGCTTCAGGGCTGACAGCCCAGTCTATCCCCATCTCACCCGAGCCGAACGATCCGGCTCCTTTACCCGACCCACGACCGCGTCCGCAGCCGCAGCCCGATCCGCCGCCTGACGAAGAGCCGATTAAATTGTCGCATCAGGCGCGGAGATCTGCGAGGATACGCGCCTGCAGATTGTCCGTCCTTTAATACGAGAATACATTGTGACCGCTTTTTCTACCCTGACTGTTTTACCTGCCGCCCAATTAGCCAACCTTAATGAGCTGGGTTATCTGTCGATGACCCCGGTTCAGGCCGCCGCCCTGCCGGCGATCCTTGCGGGGAAAGATGTGCGCGTGCAGGCAAAAACCGGCAGCGGAAAAACGGCCGCATTTGGGCTGGGTCTGCTGCAGCATATCGATCCGGCGCGCTTTGAAACCCAGTCGCTGGTCCTGTGTCCGACCCGCGAGCTGGCCGATCAGGTTGCCGGTGAGCTGCGTCGCCTGGCGCGCTGCCTGCCGAACATCAAGATTCTGATGCTCTGCGGCGGGCAGCCCTTTGGCGCCCAGCGAGATTCACTCCAGCACGCCCCGCATATCATCGTCGCCACCCCGGGCCGTCTGCTCGATCATCTGCAGAAGGGGACGGTCTCCCTTGACGCGTTGCAGACCCTGGTGATGGATGAAGCGGACCGCATGCTCGATATGGGCTTCAGCGACGCCATCGACGAGGTGATCCGCTTCGCGCCGGCTGACCGGCAGACCCTGCTGTTTTCCGCCACCTGGCCCGCGGCAATCGCGGCGATCAGCGGCCGGGTACAGCGCAATCCGCAGACAATTGAGATCGACACTGTCGATGCGCTCCCGGCGATTGAGCAGCAGTTCTTTGAAGTTTCCCGCCACGGTAAGATTGCCCTGCTGCAGCGCCTGCTCAGCCAGCATCAACCCGCATCCTGTGTGGTGTTCTGCAACACCAAACGCGATTGCCAGGCGGTCTGCGATGCGCTCAACGCCGCCGGGCAGAGCGCCTTGTCGCTGCACGGTGATCTCGAGCAGCGCGACCGCGATCAGACGCTGGTGCGCTTCGCCAACGGCAGCGTCCGGGTTCTGGTGGCGACCGACGTCGCCGCCCGCGGCCTCGACATCAAATCCCTCGCGCTGGTGGTGAACTTCGAGCTGGCCTGGGATCCGGAGGTGCATGTTCACCGCATCGGCCGTACCGCCCGCGCCGGCGAACAAGGGCTGGCCATCAGCTTCTGTGCGCCGGAAGAGGCGCAACGCGCCACTATCCTGGCCGACATGCTGCAGCTCTCCCTGAACTGGCTGCCGGCGCCGACGGGCAACACCATCGCACCGCTGACGGCGGAGATGGCCACGCTGTGTATTGACGGCGGTAAAAAGGCGAAAATGCGCCCGGGAGATGTGCTGGGAGCCCTGACCGGGGATATGGGTTTTGACGGTGCCGATATCGGCAAAATTACCGTCCATCCGGCTCATGTCTATGTGGCGATCCGCCAGAATATGGCGCAGAAGGCGTATAAGCAGTTACAAAATGGCAAGATTAAGGGCAAAGCCTGCCGCGTTCGACTGCTGAAGTAAGGGCAGGTTAGTGCGTCTCAGGCGGCTGCCTGAGACGCGTGAGTGTTATTTCACTTCGACTACGTTCAGACGCAGCTCATCGAGACGGGCGTCTTCTTCTTCCGGCTGCCAGCCGGCGGGCTGCAGGGGAATATCTTCCCGGTCAAACGCCAGATCGCCACCGTCCACTACCTCGGAGCCGTGGGTGATACCTTTAAAGTCAAACAGATTGACATCGCTCAGATGTGAAGGCACCACGTTCTGCATCGCGCTGAACATGGTTTCAATGCGCCCAGGATAACGCTTATCCCAGTCGCGGAGCATATCGGCGATCACCTGACGCTGCAGATTTGGCTGCGAACCGCACAGGTTGCACGGAATAATCGGGAAGCCTTTGGCCTGGGAGAAGCGCTCGATGTCCTTTTCGCGGCAGTACGCCAGCGGGCGGATGACGATGTGTTTGCCGTCGTCGCTCATTAGCTTCGGCGGCATCCCTTTCATTTTGCCGCCGTAGAACATATTCAGGAACAGCGTTTGCAGGATGTCATCGCGATGATGGCCGAGGGCGATCTTGGTCGCCCCGAGCTCGGTGGCGGTACGGTAGAGGATGCCGCGACGCAGGCGAGAGCACAGCGAGCAGGTGGTTTTCCCTTCCGGGATCTTCTCTTTGACGATGCCGTAGGTATTCTCTTCGACAATCTTGTATTCCACGCCCAGCTGCTCAAGATACGCCGGCAGAATATGCTCCGGGAACCCAGGCTGTTTCTGATCGAGGTTCACCGCCACCAGCGAGAAGGAGATGGGCGCGCTTTTCTGCAGATTACGCAGGATCTCCAGCATGGTATAGCTGTCCTTGCCGCCAGAAAGACAAACCATAATGCGGTCGCCCTCTTCAATCATATTGAAGTCGGCAATCGCCTCACCGACGTTGCGGCGCAGACGTTTCTGCAGCTTATCGATGTTGTATTTCTCTTTCTTTGTAAGTTCTTGATTTTCTTTCATTGTTAACATTCTCAAAATCTAAAAGGGGCATATAGGGGGCAAAACGTGTTAAAGCCCAAGCCGGGAATTCAACATAGAAACCTGGTCGCCGTTCATCTCTTCTATCCATGTACTATAAACGTCGTACACCATTTGCGCGTTTTCATGCCCCATCTGATTGGCTATAAAAGACGGGTTTGCGCCAGCCGTCAGGAGCCAGCAGGCAAAAGTATGCCGCGTATGGTACGGATTCCTGCGGCGAATGCCAGCGCGTTTTACTGCAGCTTCCCATCTGCTGCCTATGCTGCTGTGCGAATAGCAGGGTTTTTGCTCGCCTTTCCGTCTCCGCGGCATGAAAACAAATCGCAAATTCTGTTCCTCGCTTGAGCCGTATTCCCTGTGGTGAAACGTGATAGTGGATACCGGATGTCCAGCTGTCAGTTCATGCTGCGCTTTCAGCGCGTCCAGGGCAGGGCCGAGCAATTGTATCGTCCGGTTTCCTGCCGCTGTTTTTGGTGGGCCGAACATGCCGTTTGCTGTCAGATTCCGGCAAACGTGTATCACGCCCTTATCCAGATCGACATCTTCCCATGCCAGAGCCGCCAGCTCACCATGCCGCACACCAGAATAGACGGCGAATTTCCACATGTTCTGGCTTTGGCCTCGTTCACTTGCCATGAGGGCTGCAAATTCCTCTCTTGTAAGTGGGTCAGGTTTAGCCCTTGTTTTACGTAGGCTTTTTACGCTCTCAAATGGTTTATGTTGGATAAAACCCGACATGTACGCAAAATTCAGAATAGAGCACAGTAAAGAAACATAATTGTTGACAGTCGAAACTGTTCTGCCTTTTTTATTTTTACGCTTGTTTTTTGAATAGAAGGTTTCTCCTGTTAGCAATTCGTTTCTACAATTAAGAACGTCACTATATCCAATAGCAGTGAGCATAGTGTTTCCGTTCATGATTTTTATTATTGTATCAACCTGGGATTTTGTTTTCTTTAGAGTATTGGCGCTGATTTCAGTTTCTTTAATTTTAAGCCACAGTTCACACAGTTCATGAAATGTGCTCACCTGTAACGTGGTGTTAATCGCTACTGCCTTTTTGGATGAGGGGAATCGACGCCCGTAATCAAATTCCCCCATGTTTATTTCGCTGGTAATTACCGCTCTTAAATTACCAGCTTTTTTTATGTTTGCGGGGCTTACAATCCACCCCTTTAACACTTCGCGGCAGCGCTTACCTTTATACATAAACCAGACGCATATTCTGTTACCACGAATCTCCACGCCTGTAGGTAGTGTTGCCATTTACGAATCCCGGATAAATTTATTAATTTCCGGATAGTTGTACCAGGTAGTTCCGCGCAAAGTTTTTTCGCCAGAAGGGGAAACTCTTTTGAAGTGAACGCCTTCTATCCAGGCTCCTTGTCGGTAACTTTCAATCTGCCGGGCTCCAAGGCCAGTTCGTGCCATCAGAGCCTTTTCAACCATCCACTCTTCATTAAAAATGATCTGCGCCATATAAACCTCTCTGGCGACATGCCGAGTATAAGCATGCGCGCCGTAGTGGATTGATAATTCGTTATCAGGCGACCTGCCCGGGGAGGGCTCTCAACCGGCGCATGCCGGTCATAGCCGTGGCCACGTAACTCGCTTTACGGTTCACCACCTCCACCCAGACCTTTACTCCTTCAATCTGCACCGTATACGTCTCTTTCATCTGGCTGCGTCCGTAATCGCCGTAACGTTCTACGTGCTTAGCCAGCGCCGCATCGCACGCCTGGCGGCCCAGAGGGGAGTGTTTGCTCCGATTAATCAATCGCATATACATTCCTTAATCGGGAGAGTTTCCCCTCCCAAGCTGGTTAGCCCACGTATTCCGGTTTCATGTCGTCCAGGGTGATGCGGAACTGGTCATACAGTTCATCACCGAGGTGGCGTTTCGCGCCGTTGAGAATGCCTTCAGCTTTAGCGAACAGTTCGACGGCTTCCGGTTCTCCGGGATTAGGTAGAGAGTTGATCGCGGCCTCAACTTTGTTTCTGGCGTCAACCATGAAATAACGCTGCACGGCTTTACCTTTCAGCTCGGTGAAGAGAACAGTGCCCAGCACAGCTTTCTCTTTATCCAGATCCGCCCTGATGGCTTTTGCTGCATCGACCGATTCGGCGCGCTCAATGCGGTCACGGAAATCATCTGCCAGGGAATCAATATTGAGAGCTGAATCCTGCGCGCTGGTGGTGATGTCTGTTCCGCTGGTGATCTCTGCCACAGACATTCTTTGCGCCGGCGTCGGGTTTATTTCTCGCTCGGTCCTTTGTTCAACCTCATCCGGGCTGTAAACACCCAGGATGACTTCCGGGCAATACAGCCGCGCCCAATATTTGACGCCCAGATAAGCGATTTGCTGTTTCGGGTTAGAAACCCACAAAGGAGAATTACGTGTGACGACTCCAGAGAGATAAAGTGGCTCCCCCCAGGTGATTTCCGATTCACCGCGCAGAATCGCGCCGACCTGGACGAATAACCCGATTTCGTCCTCATCTGTCCAGCCTCGTACACGCTCGGTGACATTGTATTTCCCGTTTTTGCCGTGCTTTTCCCGGGTGACCTCTTGAGCCCTGGTGCAGCGCTCCCAGTCGCCTCCGTAACGATAGTGAAAGCGGCCATGAATGGCGCTTGAGCTGGCGATTACCGCATTGACCAATTGGGCTTCATACCCAAGCACACCGTTTACCAGATGCGTTTTTTGCGCTACTGCGTAGGGATTCATGCCCCATTGCATTGCCTGCATAACGATCGCCATGCAATCGGCTGGTTTACCCGCGAGGTGTGCAGGTACCGTCACCTGAGAATCTGCCATCAGGTTTGCAAATGCCGTTAGCTGGCCGAGCGCCTGCACGTTGAAGATGGCGTTACTGGCAGAAATGGTATTTGGAGCCTGTTGCTCAGTGGTAACAATATTGGTGTTTTCCATCGTCATATCCCCTTATGCCTGTACGCGCAGCGCTTCGAGACGGCGCAAATCAAAATCGTTGAGTTCTTCGGCGTAATCCTCAGTGATTGGCGCCGGCCATTCGCCAGTGTCGAAACCGTTCGCGATCGCGCGCATAGCTTTGCGGTATTCCAGCATGCCGAGTTCCAGCAGTTCTTCGGATGCTTCGATGATGGCGATCCAGTGGTAGTTCTCGTCTTTGTTGACGAATATCCAGAAGAACTGGTCAAGGGCTGCGGTTTCGCAGTACATAGCCGCGCTCAGGTGGTAATCGCGCTCGATGATTTCCCGGTGCAGTTTCGCGCGTAGGCCTTCCTGCTTGATGTTCCACATGCTGATGGTTTTAAGGTCCGCACCGATGCGCAGGCCGCACATGTCTATCTCAAGGTCAGGACGCACGCGAACTTCCAGCCCAGTTTCCTCATCAATGCCGAAATAGCTCACCTCGACGGCACGGCTCGGGTGCGTCAACAACTTGCCGGCGGTCGGGTGATTCAACAGTGCTTTCTGAATGGCCAGTGCCGTAGCCAACTGCTGGCGGGTAACCAGCACTTTTGCTTCCGGGTTCTCGCGCCATGCATCCAGCAGCTCGTCGGCAAACACGGCATCCGGTTTTACCGATTTCACGGCCTGAATCAGATCGGCCTTTGTGCCAGAGACTTTCAGCGGCTGCGCCTTCTGTGCTTCCTGAGTAACCAGGTCAGGGTTAATGATTGCCAGCTGTTCCAGTAAGGCATCGCGGCCACCGCTGGTTTTCACCTGGGCGGGCAGGGTGGCGTTGTATTCTTTGATGCAGGCCTTCATTGCGGTGGCGGTTTGCTTCTGACCGTCTTCAATGCGCTGGAACTCAGCAGGTAAAGACATATAACCCTGGCCGGTTTCTTCAACTGATGTACCCAAGGGAACCTGGGCGGGCAGGTTCGCGTTGTATTCCTCCAGGAATCTTTTGATGTCATCTGCGCTGAGTAAAACCGGAAGCCCGTTGTTGTATTCGTCGATAAATGCGCGGATCGTCGCCGTAGTGGTGAAGGCGCCTTCCGGGATTTCCGGCTCGATACTGAATTCTTTTTCCAGCTGATCAGGCTGCAGCGCCAGTGCATGCACCAGATTTCCCATATCCAGAACAGGGGATCGTACCTTCTGTATTGTTTTGGATACGTGGCGCGCCTCGAAATACATCAGCGATACCCGGGCATCTTTAACCATCGTGGAGCTGATGCCGTTAGCGGCGTGGTAGACCTCATTTGGCACGCCTTCATATCGACCAGGCTCGAAATACTCCGGCCATGCTGGCGCTGCTTGTTCAGCATCTTCCTCATCATCGCTATGAGCACTCTCGGAAACCTGGCTTTTCAGCACTTCGGCGGTAAGATCCGGGCAGCGTTCAGCCAGTATTTTGCTCATGTTCACGGCAATTGTTTGCGCAGGAGGCTCATCAGCGCCTTCGCCTGCTGATACCGCGTTATCATTTTCGTCTTCGACCGGCTGAGCCGTTTCCATCTGCACATCGCTGGTGGTTCCCCCGGAATTAACTGGATGTAATTTTTCTTCTGCAGCGCGCTGGCGCGCCTGGTCCACGATAGAAAGTGCTGGTGCTGGCTGGCTATCCATCAGACCATCAATCGAAAAAACACCATTGCCCATGTTTGAAACTTCAGGCTGTTTGGGTTTGGTCAGGTCTTCGGTTATCCACTTCGGATCCGTGGGGTCACTGATACCTTCGACATATTCGCCGCGTTCGGCGGCCAGAACCTGATTAGCGTCAGGGCGTTTCTTTTGAGCTTCTTTCACCAGTTCGGTGCCAATTACCTGAAAGTCAGTTGGGAGAGTTTCCAGGTCAGGCACACCCTCATCTCCATCGATAGCCTTTTTCACAGCGTCCAGAGTGACGGCGGCAGATGAAACATGACCAGCTTTTTCAAGCGTCTCAGTAGAAGGGGCGTCATGCTTATGCTCGGTCAGGTTCGCATTGATATAGGTCTGCAGACTTACCGGGAAATGATGAATGTCGCTGGTGGCGCCACGAATAAGGGCAAAAATCGCGGCGCGGGAATAATCCAGGATGCCTGCAACCTTGCGCAGCGCTGCCGACCATTCCTTGAACGGACTTTCTTTCTTCTGAACGATCTCTTTGGCCCGGCGGTGAATTGATGCCGGGAAATTGTAGATATCGAAATCCATTGGCATTGTGGCCAGGGCTATTTCTACATCGAGCGTATCAAGGGTATGGGTGTAGTCAGGGTTGCGATCGGTTTTATTACCGCCGCCAGCATTAGTTCCTGCATCAGTTTTCAAAACCGAAGAAATGCAGTTACCGGCAGCCCATTCCTTGGTGAGAATGCCGCGGTCGATCGCGTTCGTGGCGAACCACAGCTTAGCAAACTGGATACGCTTACCGAGTTCATGCCGTTTCCCTTCCGGGAAGACTTTTTTATTGGCGCTGGTGAATTTCCAGAGCGCCGGCATATCGTATTTTTTAATTTCAGGGACATTCTCGGCGGCCAGAATCAGATCTTGGACGGCTGCGTTATCAGTGTCCATTTCAAGAGCTGACAGCTCCTGCCGGTGAGGCATGCTGATATGATAAACGTGACGTTCTTCGGCCATGTACTGCGCCAGCAGCTGCGCGCGAAAGGGGAGTTCGTCCACGTTAAAAAGCGCGCTGGAATCGTCCTGGTATTCATCACTACCGAAAGTTTCCACGGTCTCAGAGGTTACTCCTGCATCATCGATGTGATGATCCGCAGGCACCTGACCTGGCTTCAGAGCCCAGGTGCGACCATCGTCGCCGAGCTGGTAGCGTTCGCACCATGAGTAATCGAGAACACCTTCCGCCGGCAGGTCATTGAATACCGGAAAATCGGTGCGAATTGGTTTTTGATAGTCTTTGCCGCGGCCTGTTTCGATCCCAGCGTCTTCCAGATCGACGTCCAGCTGCAGAAGGGCGCGAGCTTCTGATTTATTAGTGCGCCAGATTACGGCATCAGCTTTACCCGATTTTTGAGTCGCTTTTATCAGATAAAAATATTCCATGTGATAGCCTCTATTTTGGATGTAGAATTCCCCGGGCCATTGGTAGCGCCCATTCAGGGTGGTCATTGGTTTTGGTAATTTCCGGTGTAACTTTGGTCGGTGGCACCGGACGTACAGCCCGCTTCGGCGGGTTTACGTTAGCTCTCGTGTGCCATCTGGTCGTAAGAGGCGCAGCGTTCAGAGCAATACTCTTTTTCTTTCCGTGCGAGCTGGTTTCCCTGGAGGTATAACAGGGTGCTTACTACTGGTTTTCCCTCGATTGCTTTACGGCAGTAACCGCATTTCTTCTGCATTCTTCCCCCTACATATGCGTCGTGAATCCGGCTGGATGCTCGTCCAGTACACCCTTCAGCGGATAACATTCGGCTTTCACGTGTTGCTCTTCTGCAGCTGCCTTGCAGTCATTCTCAGTGTCGTAAACGCCGAGCAGAACATCCTGATTACCGCCCGTCAGCATGCTGACGGTGAGAACCAGGGCAAACATCGTGCTCATGAAGGGTCTCCTTTTTGCGCGAGCATGTAGCACACCCGGCGGATGAAAGCTGACAGCGGATTTAAACGAACAGCCTGCTGACGAGCGGGTTTGCGTGCGAAATCATTCATTAAATCCCCCATATCTTCGCTTAAGTTTTTACGGTGAAACCACGTGCTATAAGTTGCTTGGCCTCTTTTGCTGTAATGCGTTTAAGGTGTTCGCAGTCGTCGTTTAGCAGGGCTCTAGCAACAAACATGCTCTTAGCTTTCACAACGACCAATTCCTGGTGTTCGCCATGGGATGCCACGAAATATTTCATTTCAACCTCTGCCTTGTCGCCGGCCAGCGGAACGTTTAAACCTACTGCGCGTTAATAACTCCACCTCATCCGGTGATTCGTATGCCGCCGGCAGCTACTTCGTGGGCTCCATGCCTGGGTGGTTGGTGATGTTTCTTGGTGTAACTAGTAAAACACTGCTTTACTAAATGATCAAGCTTGAAGAGACAAAAAAGTACACCGCTACTTTACTCGTTGACTAAGTAGATCTTAAAAGGTGATATAAGGCAAAAAAATCCCGACACTATGGTCGGGGACAGGGAGTTCGTTGTGTGCTTGGCGGGGGGGGTTGGTAGGTGAAGACATAATAAACCCGGCCTTTTAGCCGGGTTTATGCATCTGATTTTACAGGTAAAGGAAAGATTGTGGGGCTTTTATCCCATCGCCCAAAGATGACAATGGAAGCGGGACTTCAAATCTTTCGACTTCGCCAACTTTTATGGCGTAAGCTGTTTCTCTACCTGAGTAGTAACTATCAAAAAAATTCTTGGAGATACCGGCATATTTTTTGGTCTTCACCCATAAAGCTTCTGGATCGTTTTTCAATATTCCATCAATACTGAACTGACCAACTACCTTACCAACTGGCATAGTTGCGTAAATCACAACCGTAGTTATGTTGTTGTTTTTAAAAATACCTTTCCTGAATTCAAATTTCTTTGTGCCATTAAGAATCTTTTCGGCGAATTCAGGCTTGATTGACAATAAAACTTTCATCTACCTTACCCACTTCAAGAATTTTATTGAATTGCATATCTGACAATTCAAAATGGCTCCATCGAAAACCTCTAGTGCCATTTAACCCAACTTGATTTATTAGAGTAGCACGGTTAGGACGTTTTGGTAAAGCTAGGTTATACGTAAATCTCAATACGTAAGGGTATTGTCTTTTTGAATAGTACTCACGTAATTCCTCTTCAGAAAAGACGCTAAATTTTGAACAATATTTTATGAATGCTTCTTCATCCGGAAAATCATCCATATGTCTTACGTTTTCTACAACGCAAATCGAGCTAGCTACGGCCCTGTAATATGCCGGGCCTTGATTATCACCAGTTCTGTATATAACAATTATGTCCCCGCGCTTCATACCCGCAACACTTCGCATCCCGCAGATATATATTTTATGGATACTATTCGCATGGGAGACATCTTCAAGCATGTCGGGTGACTCGGTCACAAGCTTTGAATCGGGGAACAATCTTGTATGAAATTCTGGGTAGATTGCTAGCAGAAATTTTCTTCCCTGCGACGATAAGACCAAGGGATAATCTAGAAGCACATCTCCATTAACTTCATGCATAGAGCGAGCATATACATACTCTTTACCATTAACAGACTCTTTTTCTCCATGCTTATAAAAACCGTAAGTCTGGAAGAGCCTTATTAAGTGTTCATGCTTTTCGAAAACAGTAACATATATATCATCTGAGCAAGATGATATGGCGTGATCAAAGGCTTTTTTTAAAAAACGCTGCCCGCGAAGTGTTCCCTTCGATTCGAATTTAAATGTGCCAATTTTAAGGTGTTTTCCATTGGGCAAGGATGGAGTGATATCTTCTGCATCATCATCCTCTTTCAAATACATAAATCCTTCAATCTGATGTGCATCATCATAGAGGACATAAGCAGACTCACCATTATCGGCCTTTTTTTTCAGCCATACCGGAAACTCAGTATAATCAGCCTTAAGTGAGTCGAAAAAAGAATCGTCATGATCAAATTCACTAAATTTCTCATACCGTAAGCTATCCATCCTTACCCCCTAATTATAGTGAAATTTAATTGTTTTTGATTAGATTTTATCGCCTTTAATTCTGCGACTCATGTATTTCTCATACATATCATCAAGTTCTCTCAAGCGAAGTGTGAAGATACGGAGCATGTTCTGTTGCTCATCCTCAGGTAGTTGCCGGTAAAGCTCCAAGAGACGCTGCTCGTCGGGTTTGAGTCCATCCTTCTCGCCAACATCTTCACCGAGTAACCATGGCACCGAGACACCAGCTGCGTCAGCAACGGCCAAGGCCGATTCTTTGCTTATTTTACCGGTTCGAAACCACCCGGTTACCGCTTGCTTACTGACATTAGCAACCTTGGCCATCTCAGTTTTGGAGAAGCCTTTGCCGTTCAGTTCAGTCAGCCTGGAAATAAGGCTTTGGTTGGGATCTTTTTTATTCATGCATGGATTGTAAACAATAGCTTTACCAGTTGGTAGGCAGGTATATATTGACCGAAAAGTAAATTGATGCTTTACTTTGTTCACTTAAGGAGGTCCTATGACTGGTATTGAAAATGCAATAATCCGATCTGGCTCGGCCAGCGCGCTTGGTGCTTTGATCGGTGTTTCAAAAATGGCCGTTTCGCTATGGCGCCGTAAAGGCATTCCTGCTGCACGAGTTCTGCCAGTATTTGAGGCCACTGGTGTAACCCCTCATGAATTACGCCCCGATCTTTACCCAAATCCCACAGACGGCCTACCGAAAGAGGAAGGCTGACCATGCAAACATTTTCCTTTCAACAAAATACCGGATTCAACACCGGGTCTTTGATAAAGCGAAATCAGCTGGAAGAGGCAGATCACGACGGCATTCGTTCAGCCGTTCGCGCCTGGGCAGCAGCTGAAGGTCAGGATGTTGTGTCGGCACACATCATCGGTGAGTGGCGGCAGAAGGGCGGCGGGGAGATCGACTTTCCTGATGACCTCAGCCGTGCCCGGCAGAAGCTTTTTCGTTACCTGGATAATCCGGCTGAATCTGAGCGGTACCGCGAGAACGTGCGTCTTCTTACTCCGGCAATCATGGCCGTTCTTCCGCTGGAGTTTCGCCATCGCCTGATGCCCGAAGACAATTTTATGTCCCGTCTGGCTCGTCTGGAAAAAGAAACCAGCGAAGCAAAGGTTGCCGTTGCTATGGAGGCACCACGCCATCAGAAGCTGAAAGAACTGAGCGAGGGAATAGTCGAGATGTTCCGCATAGACCCGGAGTTAACAGCGCCACTGATGGCCATTGTCACTTCAATGCTGGGGGTGACGTGATGCTGGAGTTCAGAAAGGTGAAAGCCGCGGTGCTGCAACACCTACGGCTTTCGTTGCGAATTAACTGGATCAATTCACAGGGGAAATTATGAACACGAACCAACTGAATATCAATAACGAGGGCGCCCATGGCTAAAAATTCTATCGACGCTTATGGCGCCAGCGGCAAAAGCAATGTTCTGTTTTTCGAACCGGAAAGTTTGCATCTGGTTACCGATACAACACACCCGCTGTACGACGAACGAGTACACCTACCGCTTAATGAAGCTGTGATCCTCAACATCATGGAGCTTGGGGTACTCGAACCGATTATCGTGTGGAAGGACCCAGAGACAGGGAAAACCTGCGTGGTTGCAGGTCGGCAGCGCGTAAAGAACGCAATGGAAGCAAACGCCAGGAGAAAACGGGCAGGGCTGGAACCCTGGCCGTTACCCGGTATAGCTAAGCGCGGCTCAGCAATTCAAATGGCCAAGTATATGGTCAGCGAAAACGAGATAACGCAACCAGATACCCCACTGGGCCGGGCCAAAAAAATGGTGCAGCAGATGGAATACGGTCATGACGAAAATGACATTGCCCTCCTTTTTGGCTGCAGCGTAAAAACGGTTCAGGCTACCGTGGCGCTACTGGATGCTACGCAGGCCGTCCAGGCGGCGGTTGAGGCTGGAAAAGTCACTGTCACTCAAGCGCGTCAGTTGGTCGATATGCCACCGGAAAAGCAACGGGAAACGGTCAAACAGTTAGAGGCAGCGGCAGAAGGTGTAACTGGCCACGAGAAAGCTCGCCGCCAGCGCGCTGTCCTCGGCGACACAAAGCCTCGTCTCAAATCCCGTAAGGAAATCACCCAGCAACTTCAAACCGCCAGCGGCGAATACGCAGCGGCTTTGCGGTGGGTGCTTGGTGATGAAAACACACCAGTTTAAGCAACAACGGGGTCTCTATGCGTGATTACGGCAAGGTGCATACATCATTTTGGATAAGCGATGGAATGCGCCGGGTATCGGATGATGCCAGGTTGCTGGCGCTGTACCTGCTCACCGGGCAACACACAAACATGATCGGATGCTTCAGGCTGCCTGATGGATACGTTTCGGAAGACCTTGCCTGGACTCCTGAAAGGGTTTCGAAAGGGTTTGATGAGCTATCGGCTAACGGTTTCGCAACGCGTGATTCGTCATCGAAATGGGTGCTAATTCGTAACTTTCTGACCTGGAATTCAGTTGAAAACCCAAACCAGGGAATTGCAGCACTTCGTTTGTTTGATCAGGTCCCGGACAAATCTACGGTGAAGCCAGAGCTGGCGCGGGTTTTAGCCTCGGCAATATCCCACATTGGTATCGCAAAACTAAAGGGTTCCGAAAGGGTTCTCGAACCGTTCCTTAACCAGGAACAGGAGCAGGAACAGGATCAGGATCAGGATCAGGAAGAAGATAGTTCGGGGCATGGCTCCGCCATACCCCCTGACGATCAGAACCAGGACGAAGGCGATAAACCTGAACCTCAAAAAATATACCCGAATGAGTTCGAGCAGGTCTGGTCGGTTTATCCCAAGCGGGCAGGGGGTAACAGCAAATCCGATGCCTTCAAAGCCTGGAATGCCCGAATCAGGGAGGGAACCACTACGGCGGAAATCTTCGCAGGAGTGGTGCGTTACGTGGCTTTCGTTAAAGCCGAGGGAATCCTCAACACGCAGTACGTGAAACAGGCGAAAACGTTTTTTGGCCCTGGTATGCATTTCAGCGAACCGTGGGCGATTCAGCAGGCGCCAGGCGCACGAGATCCCAATCAGATTTCGGAACCTGACAAAACCATCCCATCGGGATTCAGGGGGTAGCGATGAAAAACATGATTGGTACCGGGAATGCACTGGAGCGACTGAAAAAACTCATTCCCCCTGGCGTTCAGCCAAAATTCGGCAGCGTTGATGAATGGCGTACCTGGCAAGCCGAAGAAGGCCGTAAGCGCAGTGAGGAACTGGAAAAACAAAACCAGCGCGCACGTGCAGAGAAAATCTTTGGACGTGCAGGAATTCAGGATCTGCACCGCGGCTGCACATTCGCGAACTATCAGGTTGAGTCGGATGGCCAGCGTCGGGCGCTCTCGATGGCGAAAAGTTATGCGCAGCATTTCGGCTCTGGGTTTGCGAGTTTCGTATTCAGCGGAGCGCCGGGCACCGGGAAAAACCATCTGGCGGCAGCAATCGGAAATCACCTGCTGGCTGGTGGCCGCTCTGTGCTGGTGGTAACCATTCCGGATCTCATGCTGCGTGTTCGGGAATGTTATGACGGCGGACAGTCAGAGGCGTCATTACTGGACGATTTGTGCCATGTGGACCTGCTCATTTTGGATGAAGTGGGAATTCAGCGCGGCAGCAGCGGTGAAAAAGTCATCCTGAATCAGGTTATCGATCGCCGGCTGTCCTCCATGCGACCTGTCGGCATCCTAACCAACCTGAACTATGAATCGCTGAAGGAGACACTAGGTATGCGGATCCTTGACCGTCTCCAGATGGACGGCGGTATGTGGGTGAATTTTGAATGGGACAGCTATCGCAAAAACGTGCGCCATTTGCGCGTCGTGAAGTGAAGTTCTGCTCCAAGAGGTCTACAATACTATCAAATTTGTTAGATTTGTATTGATCGCATGCTATAGTTCCGCCACAAGAAAGGTGGGTGACAAATGAGTAAAAACACAAGTTACAGGCTGGTTTTCACAAGCAATGACATTGAGCGAATTGCTAAAAATTCGACTGCTGAGGTTGCAACAAAGCAGATTGTTACCGTACATGATAGTCGGAAAACTGGTGTTGTTCTTGCACCCAGCGCCAAAGCTCAAGCTGCATCACTTAAAGGCGTTTATAAAGAAGTTGCAGGGCGAAAAGCAACATCAAAGGCGAGGAACCAAGCAAAAGTTCTTGCCGGAAGCGTTTTGTCGCAAGTATCTACTGGTTATTCATCCAAACAGGCAGTAGATATGTTTAACCAGGCCTTCAAGAAAGTTAAAGCCTAAAATTTAAGTTATTTGAAGCGCCACCTTATTAGGGGGCGCTTTTATGTTTGGTGGGATATGACACACAATAAAAAATGGGTGTTTTCTGAGTTAGTTAAGGATTCGAACGACCTAAGCCAGCTTATCGCCTATGCGATTTATAAGGCTGATAAGGACGGCGTAGCCATTGGTTACCGAGCTCAGGGAAAGAGTGAGGCAGAGATTCAAGCCAAACTAGATGATTATCATGATTCTGTAGCTACGACACCTCGGCTGCAGCAGAGCTGCCATGAACGGGCAGCTTCTCTCATTTTTACGCTTGTTAACGATATTGCTGCTGAGACGCAACAAAAAGCAGCCGAGCAAATAACTGCCATTAATGCCGAATATAAAAAGTCTCTTACCAAAGAAGGCAAAAAGGCAGTCGAGGAATATCATAAAAAAATAAAACAAAACGTTGCAGAAAAACAAACCAAATGGGAATGGTTGAAGGAATTCACTGTATCTGGTTTTTCTGGTGTGTGGGCGACAATCCTTCTTATTCTCGCTGTCTGGCTACTAAGCATGGCAGCTGCACCTAAAAGTGAAAGAGATCACCTTACGGGGAACTTGTTCCAGCGGATGTGGAACTATGTGAATTCGTCACCACTGCCCGAGGCAGAGGCTGCGAAAGGTGCAGATACACCAAAAGCGACGTTAGGCCAACCGACGAAGCCATAACAGTCCAGAACTGAGAGATCGACATACAACCCGCTCTAGCGGGTTTTTTTATTTCTGGATGCACGCTGCGGCAATACCGTCCCACCTCCGTTTGCTGAGGCTCTGGTGAGAGCTAACTTGCCCGAGATGTGTAGGGCGAGGGAGGCCGCATAAGCACTTGAAAAGAATATAAAACCCGGCAATTAGTGCCGGGTTTTGGTACTCACAGCAGATTGGAAGTCTGGCTGTGAGAGAGATGTTTTCTTTACTTGGCCCAAAAATGATAGGTCGGAATTTCTCTCTTTTCAATGGAATATTTCATGTCTTAGAAGATTTGAGATGAAAAATATTATTGATATGTCATTGAAATCAGTCGTGAGCAACGCATTACTTGCGTGATTTTGCATTCAAGACGGGCTAGATTATTCATAGTCCTTATCTGAAACGGGTGGAGCTGTTTCAGATACCTTCGCGGAGGGGTGCTTTCTTTACTTGGCGTGCAGATAGCCGTTGCTTGAGGAAGATTTAAAGGGCAGCAACGGGCTCTCCTCCACTACCCGTAACTTCTTTTATAAGGTAAGTGGATATGGTAAATGTTCTTCATTATATACAGTTCGCGACTACCCTGATCGAGGCAGTAACTAACCTTGTGCAGGTAATTCAAGAACTATTTCATATACTACCGCCAATTGTTTAGTTGGTTCGCATCTTAGTCAAGGCCGGGTTTTAGCTCGGCTTTTATTTGATTTCATAGTGCTGTGTGCTTACAAACAATCATTTAGATTGCGTGAAACTCATAACAAGAGCGAACTAAAGTCACAGTGTTTAGTATTCTTGGTTATTGGGGAGGATTTACGGTGACTCGCATTCCTAAGAAAAGTAGGGGAGGATAAATCGACTTTGACTTAATCTCAATCGCTGTAAACCTTATTACTTGCTGTTTGAGGGACTTCACACTTTTGCATAGATTTAATGCATTTCTAACACTAAGATCTGAGATGGTTGGGCAAAAAATCTGTGCAGATTAGTTAGTTTGCAATTTAATGATTTTGGCCTGGCACTACATACAGCTTGTTTTTACATTTTTATTGGGGCTATAAAATGAAAAAAACATTGATCGCAAACGTTTTATTTGTAAGTTGCATAATCTTTCAGGCAGTAACACCAACATCTTCACACGCAGAGTCAACAACGTCTTCAATAGAAAATAAATCAGAACAAAAAAATGTGTTGAGCAGAAAAGCAGATAAGGAAATTGTTGTTTCTATGACTGTAGATGTTGATGGGGCTCCAAACGCTTATGGGCCAGACAACAAAAAGGCTCTTGACTACAAAGAGGATGCTAACCATAAGGATTCGAGAACTGTTGTCGGTTATCTAATTGATAAAAATGGCAATCCATTTATCCAAGGGGAAAAAGATCCTGCGCCTGGATTCTACATTTCAGTAACCAGGTATGTCGATGTTAAAAATAAAAATGATTTAGACCCTCGGAAGTATGTAAATGCTGCCAAAATAAATTATACAGTCTTAGCCTCTAGTGCGGCGGCTAAGGGGGTTAAATATGGTGACTTTTGTGTGGTTCACTCTGTTAAGACTAACAAGACTGTATTTGCAATAGTCGGCGACTCTGGGAATAGTAAAGGGACTGAAGGTTCGTTAGCACTTCTCCAACATCTCGGGTATAACGTCAAGGATGGAAAAAGTGTTCCTGACAATTCTGGTATCGTTGTAAGATATTTTGCAAACTCAAATCCATCTAAACAATTCTTCTTTAATCAAGCTGATTTAGAAAAAACTGCGAAGACGTTGAATCTCGATACCGATTTTTCAACTTTTCACTAGTGTCAATTGAGATGTGGTATTTATTCAATAATACCAACATTATCTCGAGAGGATATTCAAGCCTAATCCCGCTTTGGCGGGATTATTTAGCTGTTGATTCGCATTGCTCGTCAGAATTACTACTAAGCAGGATAGCCTCGACATAAAATATGCCACTGGAATATTAGCTGCGGGCTGTCATAACGCTGTGCCACCCCAATAACCCCACCAGTATTTCCCTGATTTATTCCCACACTCGAGTGGGCAACTGAAGCTCATTTAGCCGAAAAACACCATCGTAAGGACACTTACCTATGAGAAAAACGCTTAAGGGTGTATTATAATCCGATAACTGACCATTAGGTTGTATGAGATAAGAACGACGATTATATTCGGACTGGCATTTGATACAAGACTGGCCACATGACGTTAACAATATTGAAAAAGGAGTTCTGTAATGAGTATGAATTTGATAAAACTTGCAAGGAAACTAGTGTTCTTACAAATTTCTGCAGACGAATTCGAAACCCATTTTTTCAATATGTGGCGAAATGAAGGGATAACTGGTCAGCTTACAAAAGACAGTAAGGATATTGGAGAGTGTGCGGCTGAACTTTTTATTCTTGCTGAGTGTTATACATCGGATTCCGTGAGAAGAGAGAGCGAGTTGGATTCAGATGGTTTGCGCAAGGAGGTTAAAGCTACTCTTGCGAAGTATCAACTCCTGTAACTTTTCCAATTGGCTCTGAGATAAATGATTGATTTTGAGAGTATGGCACATGCTATCGGAGCCTGAGCAATTCCGGTGACCTGTGCGCTCTGCATGCAGCACTTTAGCTTTCAGGAAGTGACGCGTCCGACAACAACTACCACGACGATTTCTTAATTTCCACTTCCACCTTACCTGCGATAAGGGATCGCTTTCGTCCTGGCGCACACTATCAGGAGGAGGCCAGGCAGAACATCAGAAGTTCCACCTAATTATCCAAACCTGCACCGGTGTTTATTAACACTTGTTCCTTGTCATTAACCATTACTCATATTTTGTCAGAAGGGCGGTGCAATATGTCATATGGATATTTACAAATAATTTGGATTTTAATGCTGCAAAATCTTCGATTATTTTAATTAAATATCATATTTTGCTATTTCATCACTGTATTGATCAAATAGGGACTTGTACAACACACAAAATATGCCTTTGGCCAACGTGCAAAGCTTTTACCTCCGTCAACCGGTAAAAATAAACAAAAGCACCAAAGTTTCGATTTTGATTATCTCCTTTGAAAATAGGGGCTTGTAGGACGATCTTCATCTGCCATCATATCTTCCGCTACCGTGAAATTTTCACATGTAAGTGATTTAACATTAATTTATACTGTATAAAAACACAGTATATGATTTTGCTTCCGGGAGGTAGGGATGCGCAATGAGAGTAATGAGTACTACGATCTGGTTAAACGTTCTACAGGTGAAGTTGTTGGCAGCATCAGGGCAGCAGGCCGGGTTCTGGTATACACGACAAATGGTGTTACTTCTATGCGACCACTGCTTGAGGACGAGGGAGTATTTAATCTCAACGCAATGACCAGTTTTCTGCATCGCCTCGGCTACCGGGTAATCCCGCCTTCTGATAATATGAAATCAACGGCCTGAACAACCGTTGACCTACTGCGCCACGGAGAGAAACCATGGCGCAATTGCACTTAATAAAGCAGTCACAAGGTTTACTGATCCCTGCCACGCAGGAGACCAGCGATTTCTTGCAATCAAAATGCAAGCTCGGCGCCGTTCTGGAGGCCGACTTTAAGCTTGTCCGCAATCCGGCGTTTCACCGCCGTTACTTTGCTTTACTCAATCTCGGTTTTGAATATTGGGAACCTACCGGCGGGGCGATTTCGTCTAATGAGCGCAGGCTTATCACAGGTTACGCCAAATTCCTTGCTGCATATGGCGGGAGTGAATCGGCGTTACTTGATGCCGCCGGGCAATATCTCGACCGTATAGCCGAGAAGCGATCCGGCTATATCAGTATTTGCAAATCTTTCGATGCTTACCGGGCGTGGGTCATCGTTGAAGCCGGCCACTATGACGCCATACAGCTGCCGGACGGTACGCTGAAAAAACACCCTCGTAGCATATCTTTCGCCAGCATGGACGAATGCGAATTTCAGGAACTGTACAAAGCATCGCTGGATGTTCTCTGGCGGTGGATCCTCTCTCGTTCGTTCAACAGCCTGCAGGAAGCTGAGAACGCCGCAAACCAGCTTTTAAGCTTCGCGGGGTGATGCCGATGAAATACTCATGGTTTCACCATCACGAATGCACAACGCAGCAGGCCGACGACCTGATGGCGAGATATCGCCAGCGGGGCGTAAAGGTCGAACGAAGCTTAAACCCTGACTTTATGACATGGACCGTCAGCGCGCAGCTGGTGGAGGACAAAAATCCGCCGCGGCCAGACTCTCGCTGGCGCAACAGGATGTGGGGGTGAGTATGGCGAACCTTCGCAAAGCGGCCCGAGGCCGCGAATGCACGGTACGGATCCCCGGGTACTGCAATGGCAATCCTGAAACTAGCGTACTGGCGCATTATCGCCTGGCGGGTACCTGCGGAACTGGATGCAAGCCGGACGATACCCAGGCGGCTATTGCCTGTAATGCTTGCCACGATCTCATCGATGGCAGAAAGAAAACCACCGATTACACCCGCGACGAACTGCGCCTGATGCATGCGGAAGGCGTAATCAGAACATTGGCTATATGGAAAAAAGAGGGGTTACTGAAAGTATGAAACTCGAAGCATCCTTAAAACATTTCAGCCCTCAGGGTATGCGCATCAGCGATGATGTGAAAAGCACAACACCAAATCGCCTGACCGGAACAGATGTTATGGCGGCCATCGGTACCACCAGCAGTCGTGCACGATTCGGCCTGGCTGCATTTTTCGGTAAAGCTGGCATCAGCAAGACAGATGAGCAATTGGCCGTCCAGGCGCTAGCGCGGTATGCGATTGAAACTGCACCGAAGAACGTACGCAAAACAGCGAATAAAGAGTTGGGTCGCTGCTGCGTGATTTTGGCGCAGTTTGCTTTTGCGGAATATTCCCGGTCCGCGGAAACAACGGGAGTCTGCAGGGTATGCAATGGCACCGGAAAGATTGAAACCACTACCACGGAACGCAAAGTTTCTAATCCGTGGGGTAAAGCACCATATTGGGCAAACAAGTCCCGTGCTGTTCGTCCGTCCGACTGGGATAAGTGGACTGAAGTAACAGCCGTCTTCAGGGCTAAGTGTGAAGCCTGTGACGGTAAGGGGAAAATAAACGCTCGCTGCCGCTGTGGTGGTTCTGGCCGGGTTCTGGACCGCAAAGCGACAAAAGAGCAGGGAGCTCCGGTATATAAAATCTGTGAGCGCTGTTCGGGGAATGGCTTTTCAACGATGCCGTCTACTGCTGCTTATAAAGCGATTCTGACGCTTATCCCAGACCTGCACATCAGAACATGGACACGCAACTGGAAACCTTTCTGCGATGCGCTGGTGGACCTATGCTTGAGGGAAGAGAAGAGGGCAGATACAGAGTTTCAACGAGCAACAGCTGATTGAGTAAATGGTCACATTATTTTGCATTTTAAGCGCACGATGCTTGATTTTGTCCAAAGTTGTCGTGTATATTTTGAATCGTGGAATAAAATGCCTGAACGAAAACATTCATATAAACCCTGCTACTGCAGGGTTTTGTGTTTTTGAAAACAAATGCCTGAAATCGGCTATAAAGTGTGATCTGAATCAAAATGCCATGCGCCAATCTTAAGGAATATTAAGGAACTGTAAATATTCTTTATAGGTGATGGTCTTATGGCGTTAAAAGATATTTTTGTGCGAACCGAACCTCGCAGACGGCATTATGGCGTTGCATTGTTTATCGGGCTTATTTCTGGGGTGGTTTCTGCATTTGTTAAATGGGGTGCTGAAGTACCATTACCACCTCGTAGCCCTGTCGACATGTTTACCAGTGCCTGTGGACCAGAGTCATTAATTCGAGCTGCCGGGCAAATTGATTGTTCCAGAAACTTCCTTAACCCTCCTTATATTTTTCTGCGTGACTGGTTAGGGTTAGCCGATCCAAATGCGGCTGTCTATACCTTCGCCGGACATGTGTTTAACTGGGTAGGTGTAACGCATATCATATTCTCCATCGTGTTTGCGGTTGGGTATTGTGTAGTTGCTGAGGTGTTTCCAAAAATCAAGCTGTGGCAGGGTTTGCTTGCAGGTGCACTCGCACAACTGTTTGTCCATATGATTTCGTTCCCGCTTATGGGCCTAACCCCACCGTTGTTCGAACTACCATGGTATGAAAACGTTTCTGAAATATTTGGACACCTGGTGTGGTTCTGGTCAATTGAGATAATTCGCCGGGATCTCAGAAACAGAATTACGCACGAACCTGATGCTGAGGTTTCTCTGAATTCAGCATTCAGATAATCCAGGCTGTAAAAGCCAGACCCGCATAAAATGCGGGTTTTTTATGCCTGCGATTGGTAGCTGTTCGACAGTGCTGTTCGCTGTGATGGCAGCCGTAATATCGGCGTCTTTCACAGTCGTTGTATTGACGCTGGCTATGTTTGCAGCATAACGTATTGATGTGGTGAATCCCCCTATGCGGAGGGGCGACCAGTCAGTTACAGAAACCTGTAAATGCAGCGCGGGCCATGCCGACTGGGGCATGCTCATCGGGAGGCACCCGGCACCACATTGCCACTAAACATATTTAAGATTTATGGCAGGTTTACTTTTGCGGTTGCCCTTCTATGTTTATAGAACGTAACGGCAAAAGTGAATGCTTCCTGGTAAATCGGTAGCTCGGACTATTAGGAGTGCCTTCGTTTCGTTACTACCTAGAATGCCTACTTTCTGCCCGCCTTCAGGCGGGCTTTTTTACGCCATCAATAAGGCGTTTCAGTAAGCAAAGGATTACATCGTTTGAAGGCTGCGCTTTGCGTGGCCTTTCTTTTTTCAGGCCCACGGAAATCATCATCGATACGACCTGTTGTTAAATCATCCCGATGGGCCTGACCCCTTTTAAACTCACACAGCGCCATCCGTCATTAACGGAGGTGAGGCTTATGCGAATGCCCTACAAACAAGATTTCATCGCCGCTCTGCTGGCAGCTAAGGAGCAGGGTATCGGCGCAACACTGGCTTTCATCATGGCGTATTTGCGGGGCCGCTATAACGGTAGCGCCATGGCGAAGACGCTGATCGATGCTGTCATGTGCGCGATGATCGCCTGGTTCGTCCGAGACCTTCTCGACTTTTTGGGCCTGAGCAGCAATCTCGCCTACATCGCCAGCGTCTTCATTGGCTACATCGGTACTGACTCAATCGGCAATCTGATTAAGAAGTTCGCCGCCAGAAAAGCAGGGGTTGATGATGCTGGAACTCAATAAGCAGCGTAGAGCATTTCTGGATATGCTCGCCTGGTCAGAGGGCACTGACAAGCCAGGGCAGAACACCAAGAACAGGGGTTATGATGTCATTGTCGGCGGATCGCTTTTCTCGGACTACTGCGACCACCCACGAAAACTGGTCAACCTCCCCAAGTTGGGCATCAAATCTACCGCGGCCGGGCGTTACCAGCTGCTTTCAAAATGGTGGGATGCGTATCGGAAACAGCTTGGATTGAAAGACTTCTCACCGGCCTCACAGGACCAGGTGGCACTGCAGCAAATCAAAGAACGTGGCGCGCTGCCGCTCATCGATAACGGGCAGATTCGGCAGGCTATCGATCGCTGCAGCAATATCTGGGCATCATTACCCGGTGCCGGCTATGGCCAGTTTGAGCATAAGGCCGACAACCTGATCGCAAAATTCAAAGCCGCTGGCGGCGTTGTAGCAGAAGTACAACCATGAACCGACTAATCGCATTTATCAGTGCCGTACTGATCTGCCTGATAGTCAGCCTCGGCTGGCTGGCCAGTCACTACCACGACAACGCGACCGAGTTCAAAAGGCAGCGCGATAAAGTGACCGAGCAGCTCAGCCTGGCGAAAGACACCATTGCTGACATGCAGGTAAGGCAGCGCGATGCCGCAGCGCTCGATGCCAAATATACGAAGGAGTTAGCCGATGCAAAAGCTGAAAATGATCCTCTGCAGCGTAAGCTTGATAATGGTGGTCGGGTGCTCGTCAAAGGCAAGTGTCCAGTGTCAGCCGCAACCCAAACCACCGGCACCCCCAGCATGGGCGATGCAACCACCGTCGAACTCTCTGCAGTTGCTGGACGAAACATTCTCGGTATCCGATCCGGAATCCTCAGCGACCAAACAGCCCTGAGAGCGCTGCAGGAGTACCTCACCACGCAGTGCCTGAATTAACTTGCAGCAAATCGAATGTTATGAGTAAGTTTAGCTTCCGCATTTCAAATCAGAGGCCTTTATGACATTCATTCCCAGGTGGTATTTGAAAGAGGTTGTTTTGTTTGTTGATGCAGATGAAACACAATACAAATACGAATTATTTCAGAAAAGTGATGGTTCTGGTTTTTTTGCCAACCTTTTCCGTTTGGATGATTTCATGGATTTACAAGTGTGGGTGAAAATTGATGAGCTAAATCACTTGCTTAGCCATTTAAAAGAGCATGCAGTTGAAGAGGTGGAGGCGCATTTCAAAGAGAAATTCCTCACATCTTAGATTGATCAAACAAATAAGAGTAAAAATATTATTATTTAGTTGTATTAGAAAGGCCACCCTTGGGTGGCTTTTTCATGCCAGCCACTACTGCAGACACGCCGATCCCCGGAATGGAGGTTCCGTTCACGTGGCAGGCTAGTCTGGAGTTAAACGCGAAGCTTTACTCTGCGCTGGGGCAGTGCAATCTGGATAAGGCGGGGATTAGAAGTATTGAAGAACGCCGTAACGTTTTGCGATCAGAAGGCAAATCAGAAAGATGATGCGGTTAATCGATATGGCGAAAGGGGATAAAGCTATCAGTATTGCCAACATGGTTTCTCCTTGGTTGTGAGTGAATGTCGTTATCTCTAGTGTGCTACTTAAGTCTCCTTGTCACTACTCCTACTCCGGTAACATTAATGGCCTATCCGGTGGCTTGTCCTTCAATACTCGCCACTATTAAATGTCCAACATGTTGCACAAGGCCTCTCTATAGTGAGTCGCAATTACTTCTGAACAGCTTTTGTCACTTATAGTAGACAAGTCCATTCATACCACCCAGGCGAAAAGAAAGCAGTAATGGCGCGGCTCTGAGGGGCAGTGCCGAAAAGATAAAATAAGGAATGCAGTATGAGCAAACCCGACTGGGCGGCCATCGAGACGGCGTTTCCGGCCCCCAGACTTACAGACTCCGTTCAACGGGGTTATTTCACCCTCAGAGAGCGTCGTCACAATCACCGGGCAAGTAAGGTACCTGCAGGACTACATCCGCACACAGTGTCCGAGATGATCATGTTCACACTCTTCATTCTTCTGTCGATATGGCTCTGTCGACTACCGGAGAAGCCGGGATGAACAGAGGTCAGTCAATCCATACCGGTGTATTCCTCTCCATGTATAGTCTGTTGCTTAGCAACCAATTTTGTGGCCATGGCAAATCACATCTATGCTGAGATAACCTACTATTGATGTGTTCCCTTGGTGGTTTAAAATGAGCGAAAATAATAGTGATGATAATGAAAAGAAACATGATGGATTTGAGGAAGACCTAAAAGGTATCGCAAAATTTTTTGTACTGGTTGGTGCATTTTTACTCGGAGGGGGATATCTATTATTTGCTTTTATTGCTTTATGGAGTAAGAGTCAAAGTATCATTGATATCGCACTGCTTCATACTCCTGTTGTATTTGGGCTTCCGAGCGCAGTTCTCATTTCTCTATGGGTTGTTGTATTTCTAGAAAACACATCAGGTCCCATTGAGTTTGAGGCATTGGGTATCAAATTTAAAGGGGCATCCGGGCCGGTAATTTTATGGGTGATAGGAATGCTCTCTATCAGCATCGCTATTAAATTACTTTGGCTTGGCTAATTAATTTTTTAATTAAAAATTCTTCGGGTGGTTTTTGTTGCCATCACCATGGGTAGGTCCATCGCAATGGCAATATCCCCATATGCGGATAAAGAGGCTCTCAATGGCCGACATCTAGCAAATCACGCTAACCACTCAAACAGGCTAAACCTTCACGGGCAAGATGCCATGATGTCAGCCTGAGCTGATTAACGGCTTTGTGCCGCTGGCGACCGAGACGGGCGAATGGCTGTATTTCGCTTTAGCCGATGTGAGGCGCGTGCATTCCACGCCAGTATTATAAGGACGAATGCGAGGAGACCACACGTGACAAAGACACTAGGACCGATCACCTTAACGCTTGATACTAGACAGCAAGTTACACATTCACGCGTAGTGCTTGATGACTTGTAGCGTAGGGGGAGGGAACTTAGCCCTCGAATCTCAGAAGAGGACGCGTTACGCATCCTCCTGCTCGACTTGGCCTTTGATTATCTTATGGCCAAGAAATCATCGGTGGATTAAAACTACTGTCTTTGAATATCTTCCCATTGGCGTCGATGCTCCTCCTTCTCATCCACACAGGAAGGGCAAAGCAATCCGCCGTAGTACATATCATTCTGAATGGCGCTCTCAAGATCATTACCTTCAAGAACATGCTCACAGTCATTGTGATAGCCACCAGGGTCGGTTACGCCATCGCAAGGTTGGGTGAGAAACGGCTCTAGTACCGCTTTTTGTCGCTGAGTTAAGTTGTCGTAGCCATTATTCACAGCCCTCTGAGCTATTCCAGCCACCATAGCATCTTGGTCATGGAAGCGATCATGTTTGAGCATGGTATCGAGAAGAGATTCCGTAGACATAAGTACCCCTTTCATTTGGGAATAAAAATGGCACTCACCGACAAACAAGATATTTTCTGTCGCGAGTACCTCATCGATTTAAACGCCACGCAAGCGGCTATTCGGGCGGGGTACAGCGCAAAGACAGCTAATCGAACCGCGTCCGAAAACATGTCAAAACCTGACATCTAGTCCAGAATTGCTGAAGTTAAAGCGCAGCGCAATGATCTGGTTGGTATAAATGCGACATACGTCCTGAATCGTCTCGTTGAGATAGACCAAGTGGACGTGCTCGATATCCTTACATCAACTGGTGAACTGCACTCGATACCAGTGTTGCGAAGGAGAAGCAGTCATCATGTCGCCGCTCTGAACAGGAATGAGTAAGTTACTAGGGAAGCCGTCGATGTAGAAGAGAGCGTTAAGCGTATGGGGGATGACGATGTTGATCGCGAGCTGCGTGAGCACTTCACCCGTCCCGGTAGCCGTTGATACGTCCTGCAGCTGGGTGAGGGTTATCTACCTAACCGACCACGATATCGACGTGCTGGATATGCAGACCAAGCGCGATATGCTGGCTCACAACAAAGCAGTGCGGGCCAACTGCCCGCAGTTATTACTCAATACAACTTTGCAATAGTGGGATTTGATGTAATCGGTAAAACAGTAACACTGCGCAAATCAGGAAGTCATGGTAATGTTATTGTTTCTGAACAACGGGTAGCCAAATGAAAAAATTATATATTGTTGCGCTGGCAGGACTGATGATAGTTGGCTGCTCAAATAAAAGTGAACCCAGTGTTCCTGACGGTGTACATGAATACACTCTGAGTATAAAAAAAGCTGTGCAGCAGAATTATTTCGGTTCGATAAATTACCATGAACAGGGTTGTATACTTAAAGTCACACAACCTCCTGGTGAGCAGGTTCAACATGTGGAAGTTGTGTCAGGTGATAACTTTATGTGTCAACGCTCTGTTGAGGCAATTAATGACACTGTGGCCGCCGGTCAGTTTCCTGCGAAGCCAATGAACCTACCAACTGTGATTCTTCTTGACTTCAGGCCTTAATTCAGAAGCGAATTAACACTTCGTGTCGCAATTCTCTATTTCCATCACAAAAGTCACTTTCGGGTGGCTTTTTTAATGGCATTACAGAAGTCACTTGGTTAGTGGCTTCGATATGCTCCCCACATCGCACAGAGGTAAGACATGTCAGAAATCACCGCATCCGAGCAAATCCGCCTGGATATCATCAAGAAAGTTAACTACGACACCGCAGCGGCCAAGCTGGCCATTGACTGGGTAGGCGACAGCTATCTGAAATCTGAGCTTTTCGCAGACTCCTTTGATCGTGTTTTCACGGAAAGCGAGATTGTCTCGAAGACCCGTAAAGCAATTCAGGAAGCGACCGAGGCGCTGGCGCTGTTTGGTACCGGCGCTGAGCAGGCCAGCTAAGGCATTACAGTTGGTGCCTCTGGAAGTGTCGTTTCTCGTTCAGGAAAGGAGGTATCGACTGATACCTCCTGATACGAACAGGCCCTTTTCAGGGCCTGTTGTAATTAACGCAAACCCGGACCATGTGAGAACCCGCCGCCAGGACCACCACCATGCCCACCGCCCGGGCCTCCCGGAGGCAAAATACATCCTGAAAGAGACAGCGCACCACAGATAACAAAAACAGCAAGCATAATTCTTTTCATAATAACTCCTGAACTAAAGAGCCTTAATTCCAAAACATAAAAGTGAATATTTTATGGAGAATCAGTAATTCCTTTTTCTCCTTCACGTTAAATAGGAGTAATCCATGGCAAAACCGGACTGGGGCGAGCTTCAGCAACGGTTCCTGTCCGATCATGCCGCAACCGGCGTATCACCGAAGGATTGGTGTGAAGCGCAGGGACTGAATTACGCTACTGCCCGCCGATACATCAAGAAACCCACTGCGCAAACTGCGCAAAAACCTGCGCAGAAGAAACTGCGCACTGCGCAAAAGGAAAAGTGCGCAGAAGAGCTGGTGGATGATGATGGCCTCACCGATCAACAACGTTTATTTGTCGCGGAATACCTGAAGGACAACAACGCAGCACAGGCCGCTATTCGCGCTGGCTACAGCAAGAAGACCGCTGAACAGATTGGCTATCAACTGCTTCAGAAAACTTCAGTTGCGCAGGCCATTGCGCAGCAGCAGAAAGCATCCATCGTGCGCGCGCTGGGAAGTGCTGATGAAGTGCTTGAGCAGATGTGGCGCCTGGCAACCTTCGACGCCAATCAGCTTTCTCAGTATCGCCGCGGGAGCTGCCGTTACTGCTGGGGCTTCGGTCATCAGTATCAATGGCGTGATGCCGTGGAGTACGAAGAGAAGCGACTTGAAGCGCTTGAGCGAAAACGTCGCGAGCCCGTCGATGTTGGTGGTTACGGTTACGACCACACCAGCGCACCTAACCCGGAATGCCCCCGCTGCAATGGTGATGGTGTAGGCCAGCCTTTCTTCGCTGATACACGCAAGCTGGCGCCTGATGCTGCGCTTGCCTATTCCGGTGTGAAGCTTGGTAAGAATGGCATTGAGATAACCGCCATCAGCCGTGAGCGCATGTTCGAGGCGGTGATGAAGCGTCTTGGCCTGGCTGATAGTGAATTCGCCCAGCGTCTGCAGCAGATTGAAATCGAGCGCCGGCAGCTGGAGATCGACAAGCTCCGTAAAGAGCTGGCTGCTGATCCGGAGGATGACGAACCAACGCCAGTTGCAATCAATATCAACGTAGTCGATGCACGAGTGAGGGAAGAGGATGGCGATAGCACCGACGCTTAACATCCCTCAGGCCAAATTCCTTGCGATGCAGTACAAATTTAAGGCCTATGTCGCCGGCTTCGGTTCCGGTAAGACGTGGGTCGGTTGTGGTGGTATCTGCAAAGGGATGTGGGAACACCCCAAAATCAACCAGGGTTACTTTGCGCCAACGTATCCGCAGATCCGTGACATCTTTTATCCCACTGTTGAGGAGGTGGCCCACGACTGGGGGCTGCATGTCAAAATCAACGAGGGAAACAAAGAGGTTCACTTCTACGCCGGGCGCCAGTACCGAGGAACGACGATTTGCCGCTCGATGGAGAAACCGCAAACCATCGTTGGTTTTAAAATCGGTAATGCGCTGATTGATGAGCTGGACGTAATGCCCGCCAAAAAGGCGCAGTTAGCCTGGCGAAAAATCATTGCTCGTATGCGTTACAACGTGGCCGGTCTTCGTAACGGGATCGACGTCACCACGACGCCGGAAGGGTTTAAATTCGTTTATCAGCAGTTCGCAAAGGCTGTACGCGATAAGCCTTCGCTCTCAACGCTGTACGGCCTGGTGCAGGCCTCGACGTTCGACAATGAAAAAAATCTGCCGCCGGACTATATCCCGTCGCTGATGGAGTCATACCCGCCGGAGCTGATCAAGGCTTATCTCCGTGGCCAGTTCACCAACCTTACCAGCGGGACGATTTACCATCAGTTTGACCGTAAGCTGAATGACTGCAGGGAGGAAGAACAACCCGGTGAGCCGCTGTATATCGGTATGGATTTCAACGTCGGGAAGATGGCCGGGATTGTTCATGTGTTACGTCTGGGGCTTCCGTTTGCGGTGAATGAAATTGTGAAGGCTTACGACACCCCTGACATGATCCGCATCATCAAAGAACGGTTCTGGCTGTACGACGGCAACGATTATCGCAAGGTGCGGGAAATCTATATTTACCCTGACGCTTCCGGCGATTCCCGCAAATCCAGCAATGCCAGCGCCACGGATATCGCTCAGCTTAAGCAGGCTGGCTTCAATGTGGTTGTTAATGCATCAAACCCGCCAGTGAAAGACCGCATCAACGCGATGAATGCCATGTTCTGCAATGGTAACGGTGAACGTCGCTACAAAGTGAATGTAAAGCGGTGCCCGGTGTACACCGAATCGCTTGAGCAACAGGTTTGGGGCGAAAACGGAGAGCCGGATAAAACGGCGGATAACGATCACCCCAACGATGCCGGTGGGTATTTCATTGTGAAGCAATTCCCGATCATCAAACCGACTGGAAAAGTCACCCAACTGCGGATGTAAAACCATGCCTGATATTTCAACGCCCAACCTCGACTATAACGACATGGTTGAGGCATGGGATATTAATGATGCGCTGATGGGCGGCACGCTGGAAATGCGCCGGCAGGGCAAGAAGTATCTCCCGAAATGGCCGAACGAAGATCCTGAAAGCTATAAGGAGCGTTTGGCTTCGGCAACGTTACTACCTGCATATGAAGAGGCCATTAAACAAAACATCGGGCGAGTGTTTGCTGAGCCGACGATATTGAGTGAGGATTCTCCTGAACAAATACGAGAGCTGTCGCCGGATATTGATATGGAAGGAAACCGGCTCGATGTCTGGGCACAGCAATTTTTCAGCATCGGATTCCAGTATGGTCTGGTACATGCGCTGGTGGATTTCCCGAAAATTGACCCGGAGGCAGTAAAAACTAAAGCCGACGAAAAAGCCGCGGGATCCCGCCCATATGCCACGATGTTAAATCCTCGCCAGGTCATCGGCTGGAAATCGAAAGTGGTTAAAGGGAAAGTGATGCTGACCGATCTACGTATCAGAGAGGTCATCATTATTGATGGCGATGATTACGGGCAAACGAAAGTTGAGCAAATACGCCATATCTTGCCGGGCAAGGTTGAAATTTATCGCCGAAATAAAGGTGATAACGGCGAAAGCCAGTGGCAGATTCACGATGAGTGGGAAACCAGTCGCGATGACATTCCTCTGGTGACGCTTTACACGAAACGCACAGGCTTTATGCGCGGTTCACCGCCACTGCTTAATCTCGCCTTACTGAATATCAAGCACTGGCAGAGTCAGAGTGAACAGGACAACATCCTTCATGTCGCTCGTGTGCCGTTGCTTGTGGCTTACGGTCTGGCTGATGGCGAAACGTTGACGATAGGTTCTTCCTCTGCGACTCGTTTCGATGACCGCCAGCGGCAGGGAATGGAATATGTCGAGCATACCGGGGCTGCGATTGAAGCCGGTAAGATTTCCCTTGAGGATCTGGAAAACCAGATGCGTCAGGCCGGCGCAAAACTGCTGCGCGCGGAAAACACATCGACTAAATCCTTAGACCAGACTCACGAAGAGCGGATGCAGGAGAATTCACCTCTCTACACCATGGCAAGTTCGCTTGAGGATGCGCTCGATAATATCCTGCAGATTATGGCGGAATGGCTGGGCGAGAAAGAAGGCGGCAATGTCGATGTACGCACCGAACTGGATGTTTCAGCCCAGACGTTTGATGCCGCAGCTGCAACAGCTGTTCAGTCGCTCCGCCAGGGTGGTGATATACGTCAGGTCGATGCTGTTCGCGTTTTGCAGGCCCTCAAATTTATCGATCCGGATGCGAAGCCCGAAGAGGTAATCGACGAGCTGCGAAATCAGCAGGTCACGCTGGCCGGCGGACTGAGTAACCCGGGTGGTGCAAATGGCATCGGCGAATGACAAGCTTCAGGATGAATCGATAGCGCATGCGATATGGATAGCGCGGTACAGCACCAGCGTTGCAAACAGGATGATAAAAATCCTGAATGACAGCGATGCGGAACTGACAGCCAGATTGCTGGTAGCGATGGATAGCCTGGATGCTGACAGCTTTACCGTGTCGCGACTGGAAGCGCTGCTCGTTAGTGTCAGAGCTCTCAATCGCGAGGCTGTGCAGTCAATGTACGCGGGACTATCTGATGAGCTGCAGCAACTCGCTCAGCACGAAGCAGGCTTTCAGCTGAGCCTGTTCCAGTTTGCGATCCCCGATGATGTGCTATCGCTTCACCCGCTGGTGGGCATTTCACCGGATGCCGTTTACGCAACTGCGATGGCACAGCCGTTTCAGGGGCGCCTGCTTTCGGAGTGGGCAGATAACCTTGAAGCTGACAGGATGGCAAGAATTTCCAATACAGTGCGGCAGGGTTTTCTCCTGGGCGATACGCATGAGCAAATCGCCAGAAAGGTCCGGGGTCATGCTAACCGTGGCTATCAGGATGGCGCGCTGCAGATGAGCCGCACCAATGCCGGCAGTATTGCAAAAACGGCTGTGGGGCATCTTGCTTCTACGGCCAGGAAAAGCTTTGCAGATGCGAACGATGACATTTTGAAGGGTAAGCAGTGGTTATCCACTTTGGATAACCGTACATCAAAAGACTGTCGGATTCGCGACCGCCTCAAGTACACACTGGATAACAAGCCGATCGGCCATAAGGTGCCGTATCTGCAGGGACCCGGGAAAATCCATTTCTGCTGTCGCAGCGTCGAAACCTACATCCTGAAATCGTCTGATGAGCTGGGTATTGCTGTAGGGCAAATATCAGATAGCTCGCGCGCCAGCATGGACGGGCAGGTGCCTTCGGATACCGATTATCAGGGTTGGTTCTCGCGCCAGTCGTTCACGCGACAGTCCCAGATCGTTGGCGTAACCCGGGCCCGGCTGATTCGTGACGGCGGCATGTCGCCCGATGACTTTTACAACGACAAGGGCGAATGGCTGACTCTGGAGCAACTGCGTAACCTGGATGCTCAGGCGTTCAGCAACGCCAGACTTTAAAGCTTTTTAAGTCTTCAATCAGGCTGCCTCCGGGCGGCCTTTTTTATTGCCGTGATCCGGATGGTGAGCGGTGCAACGGTCGGATGACCCCGAAAAGGTAACCACATGAAACTGAAAACAATCGAAGTTAACGGCAAAAGCTATGCAGAAGTCGATTCCAGCGGTTTACCCGTCTACGTCCACGATGACGGCCAGGAAGTTGGTTTTGATGCTGTGCAGGCCGTTGGGAAAATCTCTTCTCTGAATGGCGAGGCGAAATCTCATCGTGAAGCCAAAGAAGCCGCTGAAGCCGGTCTGGCTAAGTTTGCCAAAATCGGTGATCCGGCCAAGGCGCTCGAAGCGCTGGATATGATGACTAAAATCGACCAGAAAAAACTGATCGACGCAGGCGCCGTTGATCAGGTTAAAGCGGATATCACCAAATCATTCCAGGCCCAGCTTGATGAAGCTACTCAGCGTGCGACGACCCTTGAAGGCCAGCTTTATCAGGAAATGATCGGCGGCCGGTTCTCTGGCTCGAAATTCATCGCAGATAAAGTAGCAATTCCGGCAGATATGCTTCAGGCGCGGTTCGGTCAGTCCTTCAAAGTCGAGGACGGCAAAGTCGTTGCCTATGATGGCTCTGGCAACAAAATTTACTCCCGCTCGAAGCCGGGCGAACTGGCGGCCTTTGATGAGGCGCTGGAGTTCCTGGTGGAGCAGTACCCACAGAAAGACCACATTCTGAAGGCCAGCGGCAACCAGGGAGGCGGCTCACGGCAGTCTCAGCATTCACTCGGGCAGAAAACGATGAAACGCGATGCGTTTACCAGTTTGAGCCCGACAGATCAGCAATCAACTCTCAAAGACGGTATCACCATCGTCGATTAATTCTTTGCCAGCCGCCGGATGGCTGCTGGTGCCGGAGCTGGATAGCTCAACCAACCCTATATTTTAATCTCCAAGGAATCCATACACATGGCTAATACGCTTACCGGGTTGATCCCGACTATCTTCACGGCTCTGGATACCGTATCTCGCGAACAGGTCGGTTTTATCCCGGCTGTATCGCGTAATGCTAAAGCTGATGCGGCGGCGAAGGACCAGACTGTTACTGCGCCGGTTGCGCCACCGGCAACCACTGTTGATATTACCCCGGGGGCTACTGCGCCAAATGACGGCGACCAGACGATCGGCACCGTTGATGTCAAAATCACCAAATCCAAAATGGCCCCGGTCAAATGGAACGGTGAGGAACAACTGGCGCTGGGGCCCGCAGGGACATACAACACCATTCTTGCTGATCAGTTTAAGCAGGCTTTTCGCGCGCTGGCTAATGAGATGGATGCAGATCTCGCGGCTCTGTATTTCGCATCCTCTCGTGCTGTTGGTACGGCCGGCACCGCTCCTTTCGGTATTGCAGGTGATTTGTCGGATGCGGCAAATGCGCGCCAGGTTCTCTCTGACAACGGTTCGCCGACAACTGATCTGCAGATGGTTCTCGGTTCTTCGGCGATCGCAAACCTCCGCGGTAAACAGTCTGTTCTGTTCAAAGTAAACGAGTCTGGTACTGATGCGCTTCTGCGCGAAGGTATCGTGGGGCGACTGGAAGGATTCAACATCCACGAATCCGCGCATGTTAAGAAACGCGCTGCATCTCCGGCTGCCGGATACCTGGTGAATGGAGCAAAAGCTGAAGGCGATATTCTGATTGCCATTGATACCGGCACAGGTGCTTTTGCAGCGGGTGACATCGTGACGTTTGACGGGGACAGCAATAAATACCTTGTTGCTGCTGCGACGGCCACAGCAATCACCCTGGCTGCTCCTGGCTTACGTCAGGCACTGGCCGATAACACCGCTGTTACCGCTGGTGGCGCCTACACCGCAAACATGGCGTTTGATCGCAATGCATTCCTGCTTGCATCCCGAACCCCGGCAATGCCGCAGGGCGGCGATACTGCGGATGATGTGATGAACGTTACTGACCCGGTATCTGGCATCACTTACCAGGTAGCCCTGTACCGCCAGTATCGCCAGGTGCGTTACGAAGTCGGTTTGTCCTGGGGCGTAGCGGCAGTTAAGTCGGCGCACTCAGCGTTGTTGCTGGGCTGATAAACAGGGGCTTCGGCCCCTTTTTTTAGTGGAGGGCTAATGGCCGGATTAACAAAAGAGCAGCGCGCACAACGAGCTGCTGAGCAAACTGCGTCTACGCAGGCGGATAACAACGTACCCGTATCGACCACATCGCAGCTGGTGACGATGGTTACCGATTTCCCGGCATTCCCGGGCGCGCCCAATACCGCCAACGTTCACCCTGATGAAGTGGAGAACTGGAAGGCGCACGGCTGGAAAGAAATGGAGTGATACATGATCACTTTCATCACCGTTGAAGTTGTCAATTCGATTCTCGGTGCCACCTGGACAGATGAAAGCAAAAAAGCCAAATCTGTGCTGATGGCCAATACCTGGATGAATGGACTTAACCTGAAACTGCCGCGCAATGAGGCAACTCACGAAATCATCGTTCCTTACGATGTGAAGCAGGCTGGCGCCTATGCAGCGCTAGCGGCCTCGAATGGTGGCCTTTATCAGCAGAAAACCGATTCTGGTGTGTTGCTGAGTAAGACGGTAGATGCCGATGATGTCAGCGTTTCAAAGACCTTCGCAGAACTCGGTACCAACAGTTCGGCATTACTTGATTCGGACCTGCAGCTGGCGCTGGCCATGCTTAAGCCCTATGGCGTTAGTCAGTCACAGGTGCGGCTGGTGAGGGGGTGATATGGGCATTCGTGACGAGTTGCAGACCGATGTCGCTGCAGCCTTCGATACAGACCTGCAGGATGCCGTTAAGGATTTCACTGGGTCATACACCGTTCGAGGTGCCTGGGACCCGGTGACGGAAACCGGCACTGAAACGCAGGTGACTTACTCGGGGCGTGGAGTGCTGGCGCGTTATAAACTGCGCCGTATCGATGGCGTTAACATTCTGCATGGTGACGTGAAGCTAACCGCCCTGGTCAACGAGGTGACTGACAAGCCGGCAGTCGGGCATATCATCACCGCACCGGATTCCATTACGGGTGAGCTTCAGCGTTACGAGATCATCACCGCTTCTGCCGACTCTGCTGGCGCTGCGTACTCCATTCAACTGCGGAGGGTGTGATATGGCTAAGGGCTGGAGCATTGACCCGGCGGCATTCGCCGGGCTGGTGGCCGAAGATGTCAAACTACGCCAGCGGACAATCGCCATTCAACTGCTGAATGAGATTGTTCAACGGTCGCCGGTAGGAAACCCGGAGCTGTGGGCCATCAACGCGACCGCGGTTCAATACAACAAAGCTGTTGGGGAATGGAACGAATCTCTTTATGCCGATCCTGCTAACCTGACCAAAACCGGAAAGCTCAGGAAGAAAGTCCGTGTTAATGACAGCATGGATATCAAACGTCCGGCAGATTATCGCGCGGGTACGTTCAGGGCATCGCATTTTGTCAGCATCGGCGAACCTAATCATTCCGTCCCGACCGAACCGGATCCGCGCGGGACAATGACGTTTCTTAATGGCAAAAATATTATTGACCAGGCGCCAGCCTACTCGGTGATTTACATCCAGTCGAACCTGCCTTACTCCGTGCCTCTGGAGAATGGCCACTCAACACAGGCGCCGACAGGCGTCTATGCCGTCTCGTTTAATGGTGTGATTCAGGCCTACAAATGACCCTTACAGAAATCAGAAACGCTGTCATTTCCCGAATGGCGGCACAGACCGCTATTGCCTCTGATGCGGTGGATTATCCCAATGGTCCGGTATTTGACCCCAGTAACCGCGATATCTGGGCCCGTCTCACCAACATTGCAGGGCAGGCAGGCACAACCGAGATCGGGGATGGGCCGGTCGTGCACAGAACAGGTTTACTCATCATTCAGCTGTTTGTTCCGGTCGGCTCCGGGACGTTGCTTATCTCCCGGACGGCCGATCAGCTAACGGAGCTATTCGAGTTCAGGGACGACGGGAAGCTGAGTTATTTCGCCGTTTCTGCTGTGCCGGCAGGTGAGACCGATGGCTGGTTACAGCTCAATCTTCAAATTCCTTATCGCGCTCTGTAGCGCACAAAAAACAGGAGGCTCCTGTGAGCTCAGGTGCAAAAGTAGTAGCCGCGTTTATTCGCGAGACAACGCCAGGAATCACGCCTACAGCAGGGGCGTGGAACCTGCTGCGTCGTTCTTCATTTGGTCTGAAACCAACGCAGAACACCAACGACAATGACGAAATCGCTGGTGACCGCATGGCGCAGGGCGTTTCACGTGGCACAGTGGATGTCGGCGGCGATGTCGGCACACGGTTTCGCTGGAATCAGCATGACGATTTTCTTGCCAGCTGTTTAGGTACCGAATGGGTAAATAACGTGCTGACGATGGGTAATGGTCGCATTACGTTCTCCGTGGCGACTTTTGCCAGTGATGTGGGTATTGCCCATATTGCCCGCGGTTGCCAGGTTGGCACCTTCCAGATGGAAATCCCGGCCGATGGTGATATCACTGCAACCATTACGTTTGCAGGGCTGGACTGGGAGACGAAAGGGGACGATACCAGCTATTTCACCACTCCGGTGGATTTAGCGGGGGCGCTGCGTTACTCCTTCAAAGAGGTCACGAACATCCGGCTAAATGGTGTTGATGGCGGGACAGGCTTCTGCGTCGACACCTTTAACATTCAGTTCAACAACAATATGCAGACTCAGCGCTGCATCGGTACCGGTTCGGCGTTCGCCGGCGCAAACATTCCGACAACCTTTACCCCGTCAGGTCAAATCACGCTGTCATGGTCAAAGGCTGCCTGGGAGGTTTACAAAAAAACGTTCACCGGCGAAACGGTGCCGTTTAGCTTCACGCTGGAGAATGCTGAAGGCGCCTATACCTTCGATTTCCCGGAAGTGCAGATCTCCGGCGACTGGCCGGATGCGGGGAGCACTGACATTGTTCAGGTTCAGCTGGATATCACCGCGGCCAATACGCCGCCAACTATTACCCGCGTTCCTGCCACTTCTGGCGGTGGTGATTAACATTGGCCCTCTTTGGAGGGTTTTTTATGGAGTTTTTATGCTGATTGTTACCCCGAAAATTGATTTAAATGGCGAGCGCTGGTTTTATCCCTACAAAAAGCCAGAAGGCAGCAAAAAGGAATTCTCGCCGGAAGAAGAATCGCTGTTCAAACTTCGCCTGCTGGTGGCCAGCAGCGAGAATCCGCAATATCGCTCACGTAACGCGCTGGTGCGTCGCCACATCGATAAGATGGACGCAGGTTATAAGGTGGGGACAACGGATTTTAATCTCGCCAGCGTGGACGATATCGACTCTGTTGATGACCTGCTGATCGATAACGCCGCTCGGTTCCTGCTGAAAGGCTGGGAGGGAGTAGGTCAGTTAGTCGACGGCATAGAGGTTGCTCTCGACTACACCCCAGAACTTGGGGCCGCCATGCTGAAACAGCACCCGGCGCTATACTGGCTGATACTGGCTGAGGCGGCAAACATTGCTCAGGGTAAGGAGCAGCAGACTCAGGAAACCGTAAAAAAGCTATAGAGGCCCAAAAGTGGCTAAAGGAATTCGCCGGCGAACAGGGCGAGAAAGCAAAGTGGCGCAGGGAGAAGCTAAATCTCCCGCCCATTCCAGAGCCTGAAATCGATGCAGTCACTGGAGAGATCCTCAACGCTTACGCCATGATATCGCGCGGCAGAAAGTATGCCGGCATGGCCGGAGTGCCGCTCCCTCTATCCCTGAACGATATTGAGCTTTACCTGGCATCGCGCACCATCCTGATCGACCGCATTGAGTTTGATGCAGCAATACTGGCCCTTGATGATGTCTGGAGGGCTGAGTGGGCGGAAGAGCAAAAAAGGCGGGCGATAGTGAAATAGCCTTATCATTGTTTAGCTGTCTCTATATGTTAGGATGTTTCTGATTGTAATCACAGGGAACATAAAATGAAGAAATTATTGATAGTGGCACTGGGGGCAGTGCTTTTAACTGGGTGTACAACGCCGGCTCGTAACTATGTGGCTCAAACAAAGCAAATCAGTATTCCGCCGCTAAATACAGTAACAACAACCTACGTTGGCGAGGATATGGTTAGGCAGGGAATTGATGCTAGCATTGATGCCATTCATTTCAATCAGGCTGTGGTTATAGGCTCAATCGGTGTCTATACGATCCCGGCAGGAGACTACGTAAAAATTGGAGAGGATTCAAAATCAGAGTTTTACTCTAATGTAGAAAGAACATCAGGTGCAGTTGTTCCTAACCGCTTCATGGTTAATGATCCCACACAAAGCATACAGCTCATGAAGAACGGCGAAATTTGTATTGTCACGATTTATGGTGGAACCAAGTGTGATACAGGCAAGCCATTTACGAAAGTAAAATTCCAGACCGAGCAACAATCTTCCTTCCAGCAAACTCTTATCTACAATGGGAAGGTCGGCAACAAAATTAATATTGGTTATAGAGAATTTCAAGGAGGTATGGCTCGGGCCGCTTTTTCTAATGAGGTAGAGTACGACCTTTCTGAGTCCAAAACGATACGTTATAAAGGGGCTGTGCTGGATATCATGGATGCAAATAATCAGTCAATAACCTTTAAATTGACTAGGAATTTTAATACAAATTAATAACTCCGGCCCATAAGTTGGGCTGTTTTTTCATGAGGTGGGAGTGTGAGGATTCTTGGTTATCTAGCCATCTTAATAGGTGTGATCTTCGCTGTTTTTGCGCTATTTATGGATGTAACAGTATCAACAGATGATGGCTACAGAGTTAACAACCTTGGTTTAATGTCTTCACGACAAAATTACATGATATTTGGCGGATTCGTAGCGATTGCAGGAATCATCATCGTTTTGGTCGGTGAGAAGTTCAAACCATCCGCAAACTCAGTCAAATGTCCATACTGCGCAGAATTAATAAGCGCTGAAGCGGTGAAGTGCAAACATTGCGGGAGCGACGTCACCCCTTCGAAGACAATAGTTAGCGCTGACGATGCTGAGGCCAGTGATAGGTTGGCTGACGTCAATGTAAAGTTGATCGCAGGGGTTGTGCTGGCGGTCTTTGCGGCGATTATCGGCGCAATAATTTTTCACCGTCAATGAATTAAAAGCGTAACAGTTTCAAAAGCTCTAACCTCGCTTCGGCGGGGTTTTTTATTGCCCGGAGAAAGGTAAATGACTGAACAAACATCCCGCCTTGCGATCGTTCTTGATAGCTCCGGGGCAGAGAAGCAGGCTGACAGCCTTACCGTTGCGCTTGATAAGGTGACTCAGTCTGGTGATAAGGCTGTAACCAGCATATTCAAAGTGACAAAAGCGACTGACGAGGAAAAAGATGCTCTCAATAAATTGCGAGCAGCTATTGATCCGGTTGGTGCAGCAATTGATACCGTCGGTCGCCGCTATAGTGAGCTGAAAAAATACTTCGATAAGGGGCTAATTGACGAGGAAGAGTTTCGCACTCTCTCCAAAATGCTGAATGATACGACCGATGAGTTAAGCGGCGTTGCACAAGCTCAACGAGAAGCAGAAAAGGCCAGCAAACTGGCTGCCGTGCAGCAGGAGGCCCAGACACAGGCATTCCAGAGGATGCTGGATAAAATTGATCCCGTATCCAGCGGCCTGAGAGGGTTAAAAGAACAGCAGAAAGAGATTTATCTTGCTGCTCAACGAGGTGATTTAAGCCTCGAACAATATGATGCCTACAGTCAAAAAATTGCTGATGCTCGCAAGGAGCTAACTGGAGAAGCCCAAGCCCAGCGCGACGCAGAAAAAGCTGCGGCTGATGCAATTAAGCAACAAGAGGCTCAAGCCCAGGCATTTCAGAGAATGATTGACCGCATTGACCCCCTGTCAGCGGCTCTGAAAAATTTGGATCAACAGCAAGCGGAACTATCCTCTGCACTATCGTCAGGGAAAATAAATACCGCCCAATTCGACACCTACAGCAAAATACTGCAGGAGACTCGCCGGGAGATTACTGGAGCTGCTCAGGCAGAACGCGAGGCAGCCAAGGCCCACGACGAGCAGGTTGCCGCATTGCGTCGCCTTGAGGCCCAAATAGATCCCGTAGGTGAAGCATTCCGTCGCCTGAACGAGCAACAGCGCCAGCTTGATACAGCCAAAACATCCGGGATGCTTTCGCCCCTGGCTTACGATCGCCTCAACAGCAAACTTGCAGAATCCCGCGATGCCCTGGAGAAAACCCAGGCGCAATTGGGTAAAACAGGCCAATCTGCAGCTCAGACTGCCAATGCTATGCGCATGATCCCTGCTCAAATGACAGATATTATTGTCGGCTTATCTACAGGTCAGTCGCCATTCATGGTGCTCATGCAGCAGGGCGGGCAGTTGAAAGATATGTTCGGCGGTATTGGCCCCGCGATTAAAGGTGTTGGCGGGTATGTGCTGGGGTTGATTAATCCTGTCACTCTAGCTGCCGCGGCTGTTGGTGTTCTTGGGCTGGCCTACTACAAAGGTTCTCAGGAGCAAGACGAGTTCTATAAGTCGTTGACCCTTAGCGGTAATCTGGTTGGTAAAACCACAGGGCAACTAGCAGATATGGCCGCTCGGGTTTCAGTAGTTGCCAACTCAACCACTGGCGTGTCCGCAGCCACACTCAACCAGATAGTTTCATCTGGGAAAGTGGCTGGAGATTCTCTGGAACGCGTGATAATCGCTATTGTTAAGATCAGTGATGCGACGGGTATTGCTACAGAAAAGTTGGTGAGCGACTTCAACGATCTTGCTGCTGATCCAGTAGCGGCTATAACCAAACTTAACGACCAATACCATTTTCTGACACTGGCAACCTACAACCAGATTAAAGCGCTACAGGATGAAGGTAATCAGCAGGATGCTGCACGGGTGGCTACTGATGCTTACGCCAATGCCATGCAGCAGCGTGCGAATGATATTCATCAGAATCTTGGTCTTCTTGAAAGTGCATGGGACTCGCTGGGTATAACGGCCAAAGGCGCCTGGGATGCGATGCTCAATATTGGTCGTGAACAAACACTAACGGATAAACTTGCCACCTTAAACGAAAATATTGCTGAAGCCCAAAAAGGGCAAAAAGATGGTGGGTTCTGGAACAGTTTTAGCGCGAGGTTTACCAACCTCCCGGAGATGATAAAACAGAGAGATTTGCTCGAATCAGTTGCCAATCTTCAGGGGGATGTAACCAAAGGACAGGCGAAGGCTAAGGAAGCCGAACAGCAAAGAATTAAAACGCAGCAGGAAGCAGATCGCGTTAACCAGCAATATCTGAGCAATGCGGATAATCGCAATAAAGCTATTAAGCAGCAAAGCGAATTCCTGAAGGCTGGTGCAATTACTGCAGAGCAATATGCAAAAAATGTTTCTCGCATTAACGAGATGTACAAAGATCCGAAACCACCCAAGACGCCAAAGGGTAAAGCATATACCGAGGACGCAGCAACCCGGTTGCTTGATCAGATAAACCAGCAGACCGCTGCCATGCAGTCCCAGCTGGATGCCAGTGATAAGCTTAACAGCGCTACCCAGGCACGAGTTAAATTCGAACAGCAAATTGCTGACCTAAAAACTAAAACTCAACTCACCGCTGACCAGAAGTCGATTCTTTCCCGTTCTGACGAAATATTACAGGCCTATAAGCAACAGGAAGCACTGCAAAACTCCGTTAAAACACTGGATGACTACCGAAAAATGCAGGCGCAAATTGCACCAAAGGAATTGCGCCAAAATGAGACGTTGCAAAAACGCCTCGAAATCCTTCAAAGGATGGTTGAGCTGAAGAAACTGACTCCGGAGGCGGCAGGTAAACAGGCAAGCGATCTGATTAGCAAATCAATATTGCCGGACTCTGTTATCTCAGGGGTGAATAAAGCTGGCGGGACGCTAACCTCTGGCGCGACTAACAGCGACCTGTCAGGGCAGGGATTGAACATGATAGGGCTGCAAATTGCTCCTCAGCTTGAAATCATTGAGAAGCTAAAACAGGCGCAGACCGATTACGCTACATGGCTAAACCAACAACAACAGGCGATAACGCAGAGCACAGTCCTGAATGAGCAGCAGAAGCAGCAGCAACTGCTGGCTCTCCAACAGCAAGGACAACAGAACCAGCAGGCACTAAATACCGCAGTTTATTCCGCACAGATGCAATCTGCGCAAAACTCTTTCTCCGGTATCACCGATGCTATGGGGACCATGTTCGGCGAGCAATCCGTGATGTATAAAGCGGCATTTGTTACGCAAAAAGCTTTTGCGCTTGCTCAGGCAGCTGTTCAATTGCCAATGGCAATGGCGCAGGCGCTTTCAAGCCAGCCATTCCCATACAACTTAGCAGCGATGGCTACTGTTGCAGGCCTCATGGCTACCATAACGTCCAGCATCTCCAGTGCTGCCGCCGTCGGCTTTGCTTCTGGTGGATATACTGGCTCAGGCGGAAAGTATCAGCCGGCAGGTATTGTCCATAAAGGGGAATATGTCTTCGATCAGGAGTCCACAAATCGAATCGGCGTGTCGCAGCTTGAGGCGTTACGTAACGGCAAACCGCTTGATGTGACATTGGGGCGTTCTGGGTTCGGCACTGGCGTTCAGAACGTTAGTAATAGCCAGCAAACGACCATCATCCGTCCCACAGTCACGGTTCCTCCGATAACTATCAATGGAAACCCTTCTGATACGACTGTGATGCTTGTACAGCAGGCCGCTCGTGATGGTGCCAAACAAGGTTATCAGCAGGTCGCTAACGATCTGGCAAAGGGGGTAGGCCAGGTGCATAAGGCATTAACCGGAGGATATAACACTGGACGGAGAACAGGATAATGGCTGACATATTTTATCCGCACGACTATCTCCCCATGCCATTACAGGAAGGATACGGATTTCAGCCTGTGAGCCCGTTAAAACGAACCCAGTTAACCACCGGTCGCGCGAGGCAAAGGCGAGCTTTTACGTCCACGCCGACGCAGGCCAGCATCACCTGGTTTATGGAAACCGATGCACAGGGCCTGGCGTTTGAGTCCTGGTTCCGTGATGCGTTATCTGACGGGGCAGCGTGGTTCATGATGAAGCTGCAGACGCCGGCGGGCATTAAGTTTTACAAATGCCGCTTCACAGATATTTATCAGGGACCGGTGCTGGTGGCCCCGATTTACTGGAAGTACACGGCAACGCTTGAATTATGGGAGCGCCCCCTTGCTCCTGCCCCATGGGGTAATTACCCGGAATGGATCGTCGGCAGCTCACTGCTGGATATTGCGCTGAATAAGGAGTGGCCGAAGCATGACGCAGATTAAACGCCTCTACGCCAGCAGCGGGCCGGAGGTGATCATTGAAACGCTGCAGATCAACGTTGGTTCTGACGTCCATTATCTGTGCCAGGGTTACGAGAACTTCACGGCAACGACGGAGAACGGCGATACCGTAACGTTTTCCGCCTGTGCGATAGACATTGCGCTGCCGGCGCGCAATGCGGACGGTACGCAAGATTTGAAATTTGCCTTGTGCAATATCGATGGTGTTGTGTCCACGGCGATCCGCTATGCCCTGGCTAACAGATTGCCTGCATGGCTGACGTACCGAAGTTATATCTCCACTGATTTAGCAGCGCCTGCGTCAGTGCCGTATACGCTGAAAATCAAGTCGGGCTCCTGGACAGCGACAGAGGTGCAGATCACCGCGGGCTATATGAATGTCCTCGATATGGCCTGGCCGCGTTACCGCTACACGCTCCCTGTATTCCCCGGACTGCGTTATATCAGCTAAGGATTCCCAATGTTTAACCCTGATAAATACCGTTCTGTTAAATGGCAGAAGGGCGGTAGAGCCTACCCGCTACTCGACTGCTTCGGGATTGTGAACGAGATACGCAGCGATTTGGGCTTGCCTCTCTGGCCTGATTTTGCCGGGGTCACGAAAGACGACGGCGGCCTTGATCGTGAGGCGCGTCGAATGATGCTTACTCTGGAATGCTGTGAACCCTGCGAAGGCGCAGGGGTAGCCTGCTATTCCGGGTCAACCGTCACCCATGTGGGTATCGTTGTGATGCTCGATAACCAGCTGCAGGTCGCGGAATGCAACCCAGGCACGAACGTAACTTTTCTGCCGTTGCCGCGATTTAAGCGGCGCTTTGTTCGCGTGGAGTTCTGGCAATGACCATTCGTTTTTATCCTTCCCGGCTTCCCGGAGAACCACTTGAAACGCATGAGCATGGTGTTACGAGCATTCGCAGCTGGCTGGTTGCCAATGTCGAAAACTATACCGACCGGGATATCCCACCACTGACCGTTGAGGTTGAGGGTCAGTCAATTCCGCCAGGCGAGTGGGCTACTTGCGTGATCCACCCTGATAGTGATGTTCGGCTTTATCCGGTTCCCTTCGGGCTAGAGGCCGCCACAATCGCGTGGATCGGTATCGGTATCTCCGTTGCCGCTGCAGCCTATTCGCTGTTTATGATGAGCAACATCGATACGGGCGGCTATACCTCATCCACAGGGCGGAGTCTCGACCTGAACCCGGCGCGGGCCAACACCGCAAAACTCGGTGATGCCATTCGTGAGGTGTTTGGCCGGGTGCGTATCTACCCGGATTATGTGGTCCAGCCCGTTACCCGGTTCGATGCCGCCGATCCTACGAAAATGCGCGTCAAGATGCTGCTGTGTCTCGGTGTCGGTGAACTGATTTATACAAATGGCGATGTCCGGGTTGGCAGTACGCCAGCTTCAACGCTGCCGGGTTTCAACATCACCTATTTTCCGCCAGGCGCGGACGTTTCCGGCGATGAGCGCAGTGAAAACTGGGTCAACAGTACGGAGGTCGGCGGGACATCGTCCGGTACCGGGCTGGATATGGCCCAGACGTCGCCGGACGCAGACGACATTATCGCAGACAGCATGACCGTATCCGGTTCGAGCGTAACGTTTACCGGGCTGGATACGGATGATGATGACGATAATGACGAGAACGATAACGCGCTACCGCCCAGTTGGGTCACTGGCGCCGTGGTCGAACTGAAAGCCCCGGCGAACTACCAGATCACTTCGGCGGCTGGATACAGCGTTATCGCAAGCCCGCTGCTGACGGAGATCGCGCCGGCAGTAGGTATGCCGGTTACGCTGGGGTTTAACTCTGTCGATTACGATCTTTTTATCGCGTCATATACCCCCGGTCAGGCTGCAGTGCCCGGCGCCGGGGGGAGTGCGGCAAAACTCCAGGCCAGTGCGGCCCCGACCACCTACGATTTTTCGACCAGCTCCAGCACGTTCACGATCACCTGGCAGGGGATTACCTACCCGGTGTCGCTGGTGGCTAACTACGTCTCGATGTCGGGACTGCTGGCGGCCATCACCGAGGGACTCACTGGCTCCGGCCTGGTTGCGCAGGACAACGGCGGAACTGTACTGATAACCGAGTCGGCCAGTCCGTTCGCGGGTGGGGCGATCAGGTCCTCTTCACTGCCTGCAGCTGTTTTCGGTGATGCCCCGGTTTACTCCTCCGGCACGGCATCAACCGGCGGCAGCCCGGCGGTAACGGCAAATGTGACACTCGCCTATAACAGCGCCACGGGTACCGCATTCTCCGGGATGCCGGAGGGGGTGCAACGGCTTTCACTTGCTCACCGCGGGAATGAGTACCGCATTGTCTCTGCCGACGGCACAACGGCGACGATGGCGCGCCTGGTTTCCGGTGCCGTTGATGAGACATGGCCGGGCTTCACCGCCAGGACGATGATCGACTATGAGGCTTCTGGCCTTAACGACACGCTGAGCTGGCTGGGGCCTTTCCTCGTATGCCCTGAGAATGAAGTGGTGGATGCATTTGAGGTGAATTTCTCCTTCCCGAACGGCATCTGTGGCTTCGACAGTAAGGGGAAAAAGCGGCTCCGGCATGTTGAGTGGGAGATTCAGTATCGCGTCTACGGTTCCGGATCGGGGTGGGTGAGTCACCAGGGAGAGTACGCGCTTAAAAACGTCAACGGGCTGGGATTCACTGAGCGGATCACCCTCAGCTCACCTGGGCTGGTAGAGGTTCGCTGTCGCCGGCGCAATGAGCAGGGCTCAAACAACGCCAGGGATTCGATGTACTGGCAGGCACTGCGCGGGCGACTGCTGACGCGCCCTTCATCCTATCCCGGCGTGTCGCTGATGGCGGTGACCGTTGAGACGGGGGGCAAATTGGCGGCTCAGTCGGACCGCCGCGTAAACGTGGTGGCCACGCGGGCCTATGACTCAGGAACGGCCAGAACCATTTCTGGGGCGCTGCTGCATGTCGGGAACTCGCTGGGACTGGAGATGGATGTCGACACCATCAATGTGCTGGAGTCTGCATACTGGACGCCACGCGGCGAGTATTTCGACTTTGCTACCGGCGACAGTATCTCAGCGCTGGAAATGCTGCAGAAGATAGCCAATGCCGGGAAGTCACGTTTTCTGCTGAGTGATGGCCTGGCGACGGTCAACCGTGAGGGGATTAAGCCCTGGACTGGCGTGATCACTCCGCATGAGATGGTGGAGGAGCTGCAGAGCGGATTTACCGTACCGTCCGACGATGATTTTGATGGCGTCGACGTGACATACATCAACGGGACTACCTGGGCGGAGGAGACCGTTAAATGCCGGACGCCTGATAATCCCACGCCGGTGAAAATCGAGAACTACAAACTCGATGGGGTACTGAATCAGGATCACGCCTACCAGATCGGCATGCGTCGCCTGATGAAATACCTGCAGCAGCGGGTGACGTTCCAGACCACTACCGAGCTGGACGCGCTGTGCTACAACACGGGCGATCGCATTGTGCTCACGGATGATATTCCGGGTAACAACACGATTTCCTGTCTGGTGGAGGCGATGACAACGGCTGGTGGCGTGACAACGTTCACCGTTACGGAGCCGCTGGACTGGTCTTTCGAAAATCCCCGAGCGCTGATCCGCTATCAGGATGGCTCTGCATCCGGGCTGATGGTGGCGAGCAGGGTGGGTGATTTTCAGCTGTCAGTCCCGCACCTGAGCGAGTTTGATGACCCGATGAAGGTTGACCTGTCGTCGGCAACCATCGAGCCGATCCGCCTGGTGTTCTGCGGCTCAACGCGCCACGTCTACGACGCCATTGTAGAGGAGATCGCCCCGCAGTCAGACGGAACCTGTCAGGTCACCGCTAAAGAATACCTCGAATCGTTCTACCAGTACGACGACGCCACATACCCCGGCGACGCTGCTTAATACCAAAAAAATCCCTTTCAACTTTTCTTTCGCTCAAACCCTCGTTTGGGCGAAGCCTCTTTTTGGAGCAAAAACATGGCCTTTACTCCCCCGCTCGGGAGCACCTCCCCGGAGGTGTTGCTGGATAATGCCACGCGCCTCGATAAACTGGTAAACGGCCCGGAGGCCACCATCCCGGATCGCGCCGGAGAACCATTAGACTCATGGCGACGGCAACAAAAGAAAGTTGACGATACCCTGGTTAATTTCCAGGAGAACGGCGGCGCTATGGGTTTCAGTTCTTTGCAGGAACTGCAGGCCTTTACACCTGATAAAGCCAATGTTCTGGCTGTCGATACCAGTACAGGAGAACAATATTTGTGGAATGGTACCGAGTGGGTACCTTCTGAATACCAGGTCAATAAGCAGATTAAATCGCTTAACGAAATCGTTGAGAAAAGCCACAGCACGAAGTTCTTTCATCGGTGGAAGGACAGGATCGGAACTATTATCGCCGGGTGGAAAAACGATGATGTGGGCGGTGTTTATTTTCTGTCACGGCTGCTGAAGTTCGGCCCGAATGGTTTTTTTGGCGCGGGCATGCAACTGTCAGAAAATGAGATATCGAATAAAACCATCGCATTCAAAAAGGGGCAGGACGGTAAAACCAGAATCTTCGATAAACGCGGCGTGATGCTGGCCTCGATTGAGAACGGCAAACTGCAGATGGCAAAAATGAATATTGAAACCATGCTGCAGTTAGCTGTTAAGTCCGGGAATACTTCTCTAACCATCAAAAAAGATGGCAAGGGGATCAGCGTTTCTGACAAGCGGGGAGTGGTATGTTTCAGGATTGATGAAAGGGGTTACGTTCACGGTAATTTTGTGAATAAAGGCGGGAGCGCCACTCCGGTTTTGACTGAGGAACAGATTATTCAGCAGCTTGAAACTTCAGCCTTTGCAAAGCAGTCAAACCGCTTCAATAAAATTTTCAGTTGCTCTCCAAAGTCCCGTAAAAAAGTAAAAGTCATTCTTGTTTACGGGCAGTCTTTCGCCGCTGGCGCGCAAAGCAATGCAGCGCTCACGACTACGCCGCTTTATGGAAATGTGATGTTGGGTCAGTCGCCTCGAGGATCATTCTTCTCTAACCCTCCGGCAGGGAGTGAGGTATACGGGCCGGTTGGCGGGGAGAATAAATTTTATCCTTTGCATGAAGTTTGTCAGGACGTGGACGGAACCATTATCCCGCAAAGTGGATATGGCGAAACGATTTGTTCAACGGTAGGCAATGAGTTCAAGCGCCTGCACAACGAAGCAATGGGGGTCGCCAATGACGATGACATGGTTGTTTGTGTCGGTAGTTGCGGTGTATCCGGGCGGTCGATCGCGCAACTACAGAAAGGAGCATCCCCGGAGCTTTACAACAGAGTTGAAACCTTTCTTGCAGGCGTCGCGGAGGCCTGTGCAGCTGATGGGGTGGAGTTTGAGGTTATCGGGGTCATTTACCTGCAGGGAGAAAATGATAATTCCGCCAGCACCACTTACTATGCCGCCCAGTCACAGACTATGCGGCAGAACCTTATCAATTCCAGTAAGGCGGCATCCGGGCAGACCTTCGATCCAATTTATTTGATTAACCAGATTGGTAACACCTATATCAACACAATGGGCGTACCACAGGCGCAGAACAGACTGCCGGAGCAGGCCGACAAAACCATTCTGGTTGGTTCGTATCAGGGACTGCCTAATCCCGGCGCACATCTCTGCTCGAACTCATACCGCAAGCTGGGTTGCCTCTTCGCGCGGGAACTATGGCGCTATTACTCTGGTAATGGTGATTTCACTTTTCGGATATTGAAAGCTGTTTACCGTGAGGACAAAGTTTATTTGTCTCTAACGCCACGGGTAGCGCCACTGAAGTTTTCTGCTGTTTACGATAAATGGACAGAGACACTCCACGCAGATAAAGGGATAACGCTCTCAGATGGTGCCGGGACATTTTCCCCGGAAGATTTTAGCGTTGAAATAGTTTCTGACCGTGTGATCCGCATTAATGCCAGTCGTGCCTTAACCGGAGCAGTGACTGTATCGCTGGGGGATAAAAGCCACAACGGTACTCATAATATCAGCGACTCGTCAAATGAAATTGGTGGGCTTAACTGGGTATACGGAATAAACGGTCAGTATACTCAGGAAAATATACCTTCTCTCGTTAATAAACCTTACGCGCTCAATAATTTTGCCGCCATTCAACAAATTCAGTCAGAGGAAATTAAATATGTCTCTTGATTTAGTTATGGGTGATTCTGTTTTTGCATCCGGGATAGGTATTGATGTTCCTGTCTCAGAAAACCTGCTTTCTTTTGGTCTTGGGGGCGATCTTTTCGGTGTGAATCTTGTAGAAGATGGCGTGCAACCGACAATCGTCGGTGCACCTGCCAGACTGGACGCATACTCAACGCTGCTTGGTCCGGGAGGGTATCTTGATCTGAATATTAAGGAGTCGGAAAACTTCACTTACTTTTCAGTGTTCAAACTGTGGAATTCTGGCGGGGGCGGAAATACGCAGCTTATAGGCACATTCCAGAGTTATGCAGCAGATGGCACTACCGCAGTTGTTGGATCGGGGATTGTTCTTGAGGCTCAGGGATACCGTGATGTTATCTGTTCAACGTACGATGGCGGCACTGGTTCATCGTCTGCAAACAACGTGATAATAACGGATGTTTCTGATCTGCCGACAACAGAAGCTGCAGCCTCCTGGCGCTGCCTTATTGGCTGCTATGACGGAACTGGCATTAACGGCACTCCGCGACTCAAACGAATAATGGATAAAACAGCCGGAAAATCCGGTTCCTCTCTGACGCCGACGGGTGTGGTTCGTGATATGCGTGGGACATCTACTATCAGGGTAGGGAATACTGGCCCTCGGGTTACTCAAACGAAATCGCTCGCATTTATGGGATATGCTTGTTACGACCGCCAGTTAACTAACACAGAAATGGACCTGATGTATAACCGATTTAAGGATATTGGTGAAGTTCAGGGGATGTCACTGTAATAAAAGCCCCCGGATCAAACCGGGGAAACCGATGAATGGCATTAAATCCGCATGTGTGTATGAATATCTTTTGCGCCCTTTGGCTTCAGGCTTCGGGGCGATTTGAGTTACGTTCCAGACGCCTTACCTTTTGCAATCTGGTGTACAAAATAAGATGACAGCATCTCAATCATCACTTTGTTATGACTTGAGATAGTCGTTGGTATGCCAGACGCCAGGCGTGGGGAGAAACCATAGAAACGTCCGGACGAATACGGATTGGTAAGATAATCTTTTTCATAGGCCTGAACACAAGCCAGCAGAGCATTCCCGGTTGATACCCGTCGAACCAGCATCATCGTCAATGCAACGCTAACCGGAGTCGAAATGATCCCCCTTCGGCTTTCAGAAATAATGAAATCAATCCCCCGTAGCCTGCCATCACCGCACAACCCCTGAAGTCCATAGTTGACGTTGTTAAACAAGGGCGTTCCGCCGAGTAACTCCGACATCATGAGGTAGTCAGGCGCTAGGTCCATATCGTAGTTGTACCACCGGCTCCTTGCCAGGGAGGTGCTGACTGGCATCGAATCCAGCATGCTTGGCAGATATCGACCAATGGTGCTGCTATTGGTCAGATTCGTCATCACCGTGTTATAGCATGACTGGTAAGCTCCGCCAGTATCCATCCCGGCGTGGATTGCCAGCGCGACAAGCAGCATGCCGTAGATATTAATATTCACGGCGGCACTGACTGAAGATGACGTATAGGTGTTCGGCACACCTCCTTTTGCTGCGACTGCTGTAACCATTGCGTCAGCCCAGGACTTAATATAAGGCTGCATTGCCGCCATTGTTGTAGTGTCACCAAAAAACTCAGCCGCACGATATACAGAAACACATGGTTTGAGTACCGGAGTGACCAAGTCAGCAACATTAATAACACCCTCAAGATAGCGGGTTCCGATATTTGTGCTTCGCCAGTTATCATCCCAGCACCGTTTAAACCTGGCCCATACTGCCGCAATATTAGGTGAGGGCTTTTGCAGTTCACGATATGCAAGGTATCCCCACGGGGTATTAATATCATATGGCCCGGCATTCGAATCCATACCGCCTATTCCAGCTGAGTCTCCATTCATCCAGAAGTCAGCAACCCCATCAAGCAATACTCTCAGCTTATTCTCAGCTTCTTTTACTGCAAAGTTAGGAAGCCTCCCGCCACGCGCAAAACCCACAGGCCGATTGTAAACTTTCTTCGCAAGCGTTAACGGGTCTGTTTCAGTTTCACTGGCATTCAGCCAGGCTTCAATGGTCCATGTCCAGTTTTTCTCAACCGGCCAGTTAAGAAATGAATAATCCGATAGGGATGAATATTGCCAGCCTGTGGTTACGCCCAGCGTAAACTCTGACGCGGCATTCGTCATCGTGATGCCTGTCGGTCTGGTTGGGCCCGCAGAGGTTCCATCCCTGTGAATATCCCCATTTACAATGGTCGGCACATAGGAAAACCTGCCGTTACCGGCTGTATTTCCAGTTGTGATTGCTGCAGCAGCGGTACCGGAATAGGCTGGAGTTGTCCCGTTTTTATAAATAACATTAGAGCTAATAGTTGCCCCACACATCTTACCAACAGGAATATCCTCCAGGGCAGTCACCATGTTTTTCACAACGACAATTCCGTTTTTAAAAATGCGGAAGCGAGTGGTGGCCTTAATAATGCCTGCCGAATAAACGGCACTGGCGGCATTGTAGCCTGTACGCTCAATCTCGGTAAAAAGCGGGCCGGTATTGATGACCTTCAGCGTAACGTTGTAGGTGAAATACTCGATAACCTGAGCGCCTGCAGTCACGTAGCGATGCTGCGGGCTCAGCGTGCATCTGATACGGTTGATATCATCATTTTTAGCAGCATCAATGGATGTGAGGCCATAGGCTCCACCGGCAAAACCAAAGCGGTAATACAAATCACCCACTTTAATGTTATAACGCTTCAGGGCATCAGAAGGCGCGTAGTACTCAAGGCCTTCGGAATAGATCGTATCATCATAGCGATAACCAAAAACATCCACGTTATAATATTTCTTTTGTCCCGCCGATACGGAATCGACGATCCACACGGCCCCCATTTTGAATGAGCCATCAGGGTGATAACCTTCAGTTGACTGAAAGCGAAGGTTAACGAAATCATCTGCAGAAAATTGCGCATCAAACACGTTTCCTTCAGCGTCAGATACCTTAATGCAGTTGTGACCAAACACCATTCCTGCAGGGAAACTCACTTTTAACTCGACAGGACCACTGTAGTTGGTAGCCATGTCATTTACTACATCAGCAACAAAACGGGTAAAAGGGTTATTGTCAGTGTTCTGCCTGGAAATTCCGTTGTAAAAAAGAATATCTGCGTCAATGGTCAGATAATCGTTTACAGAAATTGTCGCAGGTTCGGCGCTTAATTTGGCAAGGTAAGCCGTTTTATATACCGATACATCGGTACTTCTGTAATAAAGATGCACACCATCAAATGAGGCATGGAAATAATTTTTAACGCCATCATCAGTAATGCTAAACCCTGCCCCCGTAATATCAGAATAAGGGAATGTTAGCTGGATTGAGGTTGAGCCGTCAGGGTTAGAGTAAAGCGTGCAATATTTACCATCTGAGCCATACGCACCGGTGTTACCGGAAATAAAATCGCCTGACTTGTCAATCACAGCGTAGGCAGTAATTGACTTAAAAGTATTGACAAGTGGAATGTTGTCAAATATTGCTCTGGCTACTGAGTTAGTGGCATCATATAAAACTGTTGACGGTTTTAATTTTGCCAGCTGGACAGAGTGATAGGGAGAGTTAAGTACATTATCAGCAAAGTATTCAGCCGGAAGTAGTTCTGCAATTACTGTTGTGACACCGCTTTGCAGATTGGTTACTTTTAGTGTGTTTTTCTGGTTGCGGGCGTCAGAAGTTTCAGCAGCTGACAGGGAGTTAATGCGTAAAACAGATTCTTTCCCGACATTGACTACAGTGTCACCAGGTATTGTGATACTGGTAAACTTAGTTAGCGGAAGTGATGAGATTTCGTTAATCAAAACATTAATGGTGCCAATTTTATCATTTATGTATTCATATAAAGCACTTACTTTTGCATCAACCCCCGCACCTGAAGGCATTTTCCTTCCAGTTTCCTCAAGTGTACCGCCGTTATTGATCACTTCGACGGCAAGAGCACTATCATCCGGGCTGCGGTAATACGTGGTGCTCCCCTCAGGGATATTCACGATATCTGCCTGCGCAGCTGCTAACGTCATGTATTGCTTGCTGAGCGGGATCAGATTTTGATGGATGCCACGCCAGGTGTAAAGCAATTCGCCTGCGCGGTCAGGGTAGACCAGCGCCAGGCTATTCAGCAGATTATCCAGGCGAGTGGCGTTATCGAGCAGCACCGCAGGCGAACTGCTCCCAAGAGGCGGATCAAAGGCCATGTTTTTTGCTCCAAAAGGCGTTCGCCCAAACGAGGGTTTGAGCGAAAGCGCGGGGCTTTTTACAATCAGCTATTTCAACGGGTTACAACATGCTGATTGGTTATGCACGGGTCTCTACAGGGGATCAAAACCTCGATTTACAGAAAAACGCGCTGATCCGCGCAGAATGTGAGCTGGTTTTTGAGGATATGGCCAGCGGGAAAAATGCCCGGCGGCCAGGGTTGAAGCGCGCATTACGCAGGCTTAAGCCCGGCGATGTGCTGGTGGTCTGGAAACTGGACCGACTTGGCCGCAGCGTGCGCGATCTTATTACGCTCGTGTCGGAGCTACAGGCGCGCGGGGTGAATTTCCGCAGCCTAACCGACAGCATCGATACCAGTACTCCAGCAGGCCGCTTTTTTTTCCACGTCATGAGCGCCCTGGCGGAAATGGAGCGCGAGCTGATCGTCGAGCGTACCCGAGCCGGGTTAGCCGCAGCGAGGGAGCAGGGGAGAGTCGGCGGACGCCGCCGGGTAATGACCACTGAGGTTGCGGAGCGGTGCCGCAAAATGCTGGAGAATGGCGCCAGTCGGCAGCAGGTAGCAGATGTCATCGGGGTTGGGGTGAAGACTATTTATAAATATTTTCCTGCTCAATAAAGCGGTTCACCGGCGAACTGGTTGTGGTGTTTGAAGGTGGTTAACGGGTTTTGTTATGCGGAGTATGCTTAACACATTCATCTTTTAATGTGACATTAGGCGGTAGTGGTATAGAATTATCTAAACTGAACATAACATGTTAATAAATAGGGGTTTTGATGTCAGTCTCTAAAGATTTCCTGCTTTCGGTATATGAGCGGTGCAATGAACATTTGAAAGAACAATCGACCAAGCGTGATCAAGCAATAGCTTTTTATTTGGTTGTTATATCGTTTTATTTCGGCTCATACTCAGCAATTAGCAAGTTACTGGTAAGTCCGTACTCCCCTATTTTTTTTAATGTGGTTATATGTCTGATTAGTGGTATGACAATCAGAACGTTGTCTGGTTTACGTTCATGGCATATGCAATATGCTAACTCGGCGTTAGCGCTTAATAAAGTGATATCGAAAAACATCTTTGAATTAGATGCTCTTAATTTAGAGATTAAGTCTTTCTTCGCTAAGAAAGAAAAGGAATATCATGAAATGTCACTTGCTAAAATGTTCTCTGGTATTGAAAATCGAGTCATTCTTGGGATGACTCTTATTTCCGGGTTTCCGGTTGTGATGTTAGTTAAAGAGGTTATGTCTTTACTCAAAGTAAGTGATAAAGAAATCATAGTGTTAGTTGAGAGCGCGTTTTACCTAGCATATGTTGTATATTATTTCTACAATACTATAATGATAATTCGCGAGTCAGCAAATCATAAAACTTGGATTGTAAATTTTGAATAAGATTATTGTTGAAAATCAATACGTGACGGTGTTTTTCAATGAATCCGGGCACTTGCGTATAAGCCAAAAGCATGGAGGTGTTGTTGTTATTCCTGAATGTAATGGGAAGTACGCATTAATCCAACACTCAAGAAATGGTGTTGTGCTTATTGAGTTTCCAAGAGGCTTTATTGAAAGTGGCGAATCTCATATAGATGGTGCCGAACGCGAACTTAGAGAAGAATTGAATCTCGTTTCGGTCAATAGCTATTTGTTAGGTGAATTAGTTACTGATTCAGGATTGATTACTGACAATGTTCGGGCTGTTATTTGTGAAGTGAAAGATACATCTCAATTATCATTGCAATCAAGCGAGGGTGTTATAGCTTGTGATTATTATACTTATGATGAAGTTATTGAGCTTGTAAAAAATGGGAAGGTTAAAGATAATTTCACCTTGGCCTCATTAATGCTATTACAGGCTAACAGGTAATGTTTCATAGGAAACCCTATGCCCGTTTAATTTATTGAGCGTTTCAGCAAACCGTATATAAAAACTCGTCAAGAGCTGTTTACTATGGAGTCAGTGTTATAGGTATAGGTGCATAATGCTGGATTTGCACTGCTCGCAAAACCGTCAAACAGTTCAGTATAGAAAGCGCTCGTTACTCATTACATCAATGTGTTACGTCAATGGCGTAAATTGATAGCCAGAGCCTATATTGATATGTCGCTCTGTTAAAACTACTGTATATAAAAACAGTGTTAATGTGAGCGAGACTATTATGCAGTTCTACACGCCCATTGAGTTACGTCAGATCATGCTGCTCCCGTTGTACAGCGACCTTGTGCAATGTGGTTTTCCAAGTCCTGCGCAGGATTACGTTGAGCAACGTATCGATCTGAACGAGTTGCTCGTTAACCACCCCAGTGCGACGTATTTTGTCAAAGCCGCCGGCGACAGCATGAAAGACGCCGGCATAGGGGAAGGGGATCTTCTGGTTGTGGATAGCTCAAGGACAGCAGTTCATGGCGATATCGTTATTGCTGCTGTGGATGGGGAATTCACCGTTAAGAAGCTGCAGCTGCATCCGCGGGTTCAGCTTAACCCAATGAACCCTGCATATTCGCCAATAGTCGTCGGTAGTGAGGACACTCTCGACGTGTTCGGGGTGGTTACGTACATCATTAAATCAGCTGGCTAAGATGTTTGCGCTTTGTGATGTGAATTCATTTTATGCATCGTGCGAGACCGTATTTCGTCCTGACCTGAAAGGGCGTCCGGTGGTTGTTCTGTCAAACAACGACGGCTGTGTGATCGCCCGTTCGCAAGAGGCGAAGCCCTTCGTCAAAATGGGCGAGCCTTATTTCAAGCAAAAGGACATGTTTCGCCGGCACGGTATTATCGCGTTTAGCAGCAACTATGAGCTTTATGCCGATATGTCCAACCGAGTGATGACAACGCTGGAGGAACTCTCTCCACGCTGCGAAATTTACAGTATTGATGAGGCTTTTTGCGATCTAACAGGTGTTCGTAACTGTCGCGATCTTACCGACTTTGGCAGGGAAATTCGCGAGACAGTTCTGCGCAGGACGCACCTAACGGTCGGTGTCGGCATAGCCCAGACTAAAACTCTGGCGAAGCTGGCCAATCACGCGGCGAAACAGTGGCAGCGACAGACCGGAGGAGTGGTGGATCTGTCTAATCTTGAAAGGCAGAGGAAGTTGATGGCTTTGCTTCCGGTGGATGAGGTCTGGGGCGTCGGGCGCCGCATCAGTAAAAAACTGGAGGCCATGGGGATTAAAACTGCGCTGCAGCTGGCGGATACCGATATCCGTTTTATCCGGAAGCATTTTAATGTGGTTCTGGAGCGAACCGTGCGGGAGCTGCGTGGCGAACCATGCCTCGGGCTGGAGGAGTTCGCGCCGGTAAAGCAGGAGATTGTCTGTAGTCGCAGCTTCGGGCAGCGGATTTCCACCTACGAAGAAATGCGCCAGGCGATATGCTTATACGCATCCCGTGCCGCGGAGAAACTCCGTGGCGAGCATCAATATTGTCGGTTCATCTCAGCGTTCGTTAAAACCAGCCCCTTTGCGCTTAACGAGCCATACTACGGAAACAGCGCATCAGTAAAGCTGCTAACGCCAACCCAGGACAGCAGGGACATAATTACCGCGGCGACGAAATGCCTCGATGCAATCTGGCGAGACGGGCATCGCTACCAGAAAGCAGGAGTAATGCTTGGCGATTTCTACAGTCAGGGCGTAGCGCAACTCAACCTGTTTGATGATAACGCACCACGAAAGAACAGCGACAAGCTAATGGAAGTTCTCGACCAACTCAACGCAAAGGACGGAAGGGGAACTCTGTATTTTGCAGGGCAGGGGATCCAGACTGCCTGGCAGATGAAACGAGAAATGCTATCCCCGCGCTATACTACGAGGCTCTGTGACCTGCTCAAAGTTAGATGATTCTGCCATTAACGGTAGTGGTTATGCTGTTACTACAGTCCGCTTAGAGCGAGGAGAGGAAGTTCGAACTTCTAACAATATGACATGCATATCGCTGTCTTAATCAGCAGGGCGTAGGTTAGTGCGTTACTGTACTTGTGCGGATCTCATGGTATAAGAAAAACCTTTTTGCAAAAGATAAATTATCCTTTTGCATCAAAGATATGATTGCTTAAGATGGTTTGTAATTTAATAGTGCAGTTAGAATTTTCTTTTTCTTCCTACATATAGCAGAGGGTTTTATGTGTTTAAATTATATTGATTTAGATGATTCGACCAAAAAATTCATGCTTAAAGAAATTGAATTTGATAAAGAAAATAACAGTTTTTATTTAAGCAATTTTCTTACTGCTCAAGGTAAGACTGTATGGCCTTCTTTGTTAGAAGAAGCATCATCAACATGATGATGCATGGCTTGAGCAAGAAATACTCAATAGAGGATTACTGGCTACGCATTATCCTAGAAGAAAGCCTAATAGCACTGAGATGATCCAAGCTAAAGTCCCTCACACGGCCGCTCAAACTTTAGCTGAAGGAGAATTCAATCGTTTATTTGCCCGAGGCTTGAGTTCGCGAGCAAAAGCAGAAGAAATTGAATTTGTTGAAGCTTACCGAGCAAGACACTCAGAAAACCCACGCCCTGAATCTCAAGCTATTATCGGGAAAAAATTACGACCTGAAAAAATTATTGAGGATTTACGTAATAACCCAGGTGTAGATACGGCATTAGGCGTTCCTCCTGGCCCTAACTCAGGCATAACAATTAAACTTGTTAAGTAAAAAATGAGAGGCACTTTCGGAATTTAAAACCCTAAGTGCTTTTATGATGACCTGTTCCCCATTGATTAACTCCCCTGATGTTAGAAAGGTCCGTTTCTGGCACACTGTGGCCAGAAGCGGCTGAGCGATAGGCTGCATTGAACGAGAAGCAGAAGTTCACAATTATTTTCATTACAGATGGAGGCACTAGCATTCCCATTAATTAATGGGAAGCAAGTTAGTTCAGGTTATGTATAAAAATTATATTTCTTGAATTGATTCGGGAAATTATGGTTGGTCCTTCAGGAGTTATTAGTCACACAGCACCAATAACTCCTGAGGGAATATATTTATATTACATTTCAATTACCTAAATTGTCCTCGTGGTTCTTTATGTGAGAAATAGGTAAGACAGGTAGCGAATGGGAAATTCCGAAGAATTTTTCCATTTGAGATATATAAACAGTCACAACATTATAATTTAAAAGTAATGCTTCATGTTCGTAGTAAAGAACGGCTCGTTTGGATGATTTTATTTTAGAGTTTAAAAAATCGATCTGCTCATCGATTTTCATCGGTTTGTGGTTTTCATTTTTTTCTAAATCGTTGTGTGATATTGTTATATTGGACAAGTCCAAGTTGGCTATTTTTCTAAATACATGATACTTTTGAGAAAGTGGTTTTATTTTATCAAAGTATTCTTTATGTTCTGACAACATCATTTGCTCGCATTCAGCTACGCTTCGATAAATTGCTAAATCGCGGTAAAGTGAACATCCAGCCCCCCATATCCTTTTTATTTCTCTGCTGGTCTTTACTTCAGCGATAGTAAATGAAAAAAATGCTCCAAACTCAGTTTCTAAAATTAGACTTTCAACTTTTTTTGTGATGGTGTTTGATGCTACCCTTATCGATACTTCATTAATTTCATTGCTAAATGAGTAATTAGAGATGCAAGTATAAGGTTTATCACTTGAATGAAATCCAATTATAGATAAAAATAAGTTAGAAATTTCATGTCGTTCTATAATTTCCAACATTGCGTGCAGGATTGCATCCTCTCTAGAAAAGCCAAATGCAGTTCCAGATGAGGAGGCATATCTTCTTAAAAATTTAGTATAATCATCATTGTTTCCTCTGTTTTTTACGGGGGTATAAAAAACATTTACCAGTTCTGTTGGTATATATCTTATCTGCCCCTCCCCCATTTCAATAAATGGAATTGCATAGCAACTATCTTCTTTTGATAAATAGTTGATGCTATGACGAATAAAGATATCATCGTCATACAACATTGATAATTTAACTGGGACATGCACGGATTCAATTCTTTGCGCTGTCAACCAAAGGTGAAGATGTTCAATACACTCACCAAAAGCACCAATATGATAGTCAACACCTTTCCCACAACCATAGGTAATTGTTTCTCCTGACTGATTGTTAATTGCTGCAAACATATTATCGTGATGATTGTCTGGAACCTTTATTGAAATGCCTGATTCATCATGGAATTTTTTTGATATTAGGATGATATGGTTTTTAACTGGAAGAATATTAGTGCTTCGCTCCAAACTTGGTAAGCATGAATTCATTATTGACTCCTGGTTAAATTTCCCCACCCGTGGAAGCAAGCAGTTTCCAGTCTACGATATCTTTTATCAAAGTGTAGGAGTATATGCCATCCTCTCGTCTTAAATGATGATTGGAATCACTTGTTTTCACGAATGATTCAATAACGTAATCGAATATCACTACCGCTATATTACCAACCACCTTACATGACTTAGCTCCCAAATGTATAGAAAATGGAGATGCATATATTAAACTCGCTTCTGCATTAAATATAGCCAAGCCTTTGTTCAGGATTATTTTATTGTTATTTGAAAGGCCAGAGAAATCATTGTGTATATATTGCTCTATTTTGCCATCTTTGAAAAAAGCAGCCTCCCACATATTTTCGATAAATAGCCATGCATCTTCTTGATCCTTTCCATTATCACTACCTTTGTTAATAAGTATTTTTGCTTTATATTTTTTGTAGAATTTATCCTCTATTGGAAGGAGGGTATCATTAGCAATGTTCGTATCTGATGCAATTTCAGTTTTGACTACATACTTAACACTTATGCCCATATTTTTGCCTCCGCAAGTATCGGGGAATTAAAAAAGTCGTGGGTTTGTTTTTTTGAGTGTATTTCTAACACTCATTTTATGATGCTAGTTTATTGTATTAAAAAAATCCAACTTTCCATAAAGGAAAAATTTTAAACAAACTAATCAATTACCTATCCACGGGAAGGGGCATTAATAATGACCATACAGATTGCATGGATGGACTCGAAACTAGTATGGGCATACATACAGTGTGATCTGCTCCCCACAGATTAATGCAGATTGATGTTAGCAACGTCCGCTTCTGGCACAGAACAGACAAGCTACCTGAGTTGAAGGTCTGCTATGAGCGAAAAGCGGACCTTCATTCCTGACTGATAGCCACATAGTAGCGCTAGATTACGTCAACACGATTATTTTGAAACTCTCTTAATGGTGCGGTATGAGTAATAGTATTAGCGTATGCTGAATACTGTACAGTAACGAACCGGAATATCTAAAGAATCTCAACCTATCCATTAAATCTAACGTGCATCGCACACATGGGCTACATATCAATGTATGCCGAAGGAGCATTTCGGTGCTTAATTGGTTGTTGAGCCCCAGGCAGCCATATGCATAGACGAGCCCATATTTGATGGCAGCAGGAATAGAGAGACATTGCATTTTCATCATCAATTGCTCCGATACTGTCCAACTGTTCTTGAGCTGTGTCGCATGCGTCCTTTATTAAGTCTAGAATCCTTTGAATGCTGGAATGATCAACACCATCCTCGAAGTTGTCCTTAGCAGTTGATATCACCTCAGAAAAAATATCGAGATATTTCTCTCGATCATCGGGAGCCGTTATAGCGGCATCATAACCCCACCAGTGAATATTTTCCTGTGCCAATGTACCGCCTAAGGATTGAGCGGTCATACATGCCCAAGCATAAACTTTGTAACCACTCAATGCATCCCCGTCATGCTCCACAATTGCTTCATTGCCATCACTATCAATAATTGCTAATCGTGAACCATGGCTCATCGAGAAAATAGCGCGTTTTTTTCCCGATAACTCGTTATGAAGTTTATCTCGCAATGCGTCGCAACCAAACAATTTTATATCGGTGTTTGCCGCAATCTTCTTTGCAACTGCAAGATTGGCTGCGGTTTGGCTGTCGCTATTAGTGACGAAAAAAATAGTCATTTCTTTGCCTTCCGTAGGGTAAGATCACGCGCAACTCTAAGTAACTCTGTCATATACTGCTTTCCTGTTTCTGTCCCCTCACTAATGTTCCTAGCCAATTCAGCTGCACTATAAGTCTCGCCAGCAAGCGTTCGCCAAGCTACAACGTCCCCAGGAAGTTCACGTAGCAATGTAGAGAAAACGTCGCGACTGACTGTGGATGACATGGAGTGATCAGGTAAGTCCAACTTCAGCTCTAAAACGTCGGATATACCATCAAGAAAATTCCTTAAAGAAGGGGATCTAGCTGCTGCCCTATGAATATCTATGTCCCGCAGTACTTCATGATTTCTTTTCAGGTTATTGATTTTAAGTATTTTTTCTGCCAAGTGTTTCGGGTAGGGGATCGACTCTGGCAATGACATTCGCTCGATGGTACGTATCGCTGATTCATTCCTTGCGAGGTAACTAGCCATTTTATCATCCGCGAAAAGCCAAGCTTCTATAGTAGGTACTGCACAAAATACAGGGATAGAGGGATTGCCAAGTTGACGCTTCGCCTCTTCCCTAGAATCAAATACACTTGGTTCATCAGAGTCTATCAATGCTATGTATTTAGCATTTCCATCGTTAGTCAGGTTTTTGATGGTTTTTGCTATATGGTGTTTGCCATTGCAAACTACTATAATTGGGGTAAGATGAGGGTTCAGAGCATACAAGATATTTTTAATAATCGCTGCATCCGTAGTACCTTCAACGAATATAGTCAGCTGTGAAGATTCCAGAGGCATCCTGTTTTCGGGGAGCTTTAATGACTTTTGCATGATTAATCCTTAATTATATATTGAACTATTTCGAACATCGATAACGGCATACTAAGTTCTGTCGAAATGCTGCCTTTTATTGGCTTTTGACTAAAAACAGAGAAAACCGAACATCCTAATTTCGATGTGCCTAAGCTACAGTTTCGAGATTCGTCCTCGACAGCGAACTTCTTACCACTTTATTACTCCCTATCTAAGAATGCAGCAGGTCATACCGATAGTCTATCCTAGTTTATGCCATAAGAAATCAGAATTTGAATGGCGCAAATGCCATGATAAGGAAGGCGGTATGAAGGGTTGATCCATTTATTTCACTCCGCGATTCATTTTTGCCGTTTTCTGGCCACAAGCGGACTTAATGGCGTGTCCGCTTCTGGCACATTCCGGACGTCATCAAAGCTACAGGCTTTTGATAGCCTCAATCAATTCAGGCCCCTGATTTTTCACATTACCTACCGCTCGCGATACCGGGTGCCAGGTGAAATGGTCGGCGGATACTGCTCCGTCGACTGCTATCTCTTCGGCTTCCTTTCTGCCTATATCCTGGCGCATCCATTCGCGTGCTGCTTCCGGCGTCAGAACCAGCGGCCGGCGGTCGTGAATATCGACTAACCCCTGATCGGCTGCAGCGGTCACTATCAAAAACCCTTCGGCTTCGTCGTCGCGCTCAAAAGGCACGCTGCCGATCGCTGCCATGAATATTGGCTGGCCATCAGCACGATGAATGAAATAGGGCCGCTTCTTGTCACCTTCCTTTTTCCATTCAAACCATCCATCAGAGCAACAGATGGCTCGACCGTGCTGCCAAAGCGGTTTAAACATCCTGCTGGTGGCTGCGGTCTCCACCCGGGCATTAATCAGCGGTGGTTTATCCCACCACCCTGGTGCGTAACCCCAGTGAACGGGATCGAGATGCAGTTGCTCATCACGTTCGCTCAGGAGCAAAACTTTAGTCCCAGGTGCCACGTTGTAACGCCCAATTGGCTCAGGATCGTATGCAATGTCGCGCTCGGCCTCTTCAGCCAAATAAGCCAGGTACTCTTCACGGGTTTGGGCTTGTGCAAAACGTCCACACATAGAAACCTCCAGTCAGTAAGACTAAAAGTATAGACGTTGCGAGTGATGGCCAACTGATGGGTTTTCCTAGGGAAGGCCGCTATCATGAAAGAGTGGTGCGCACCGAAAATTACATGATTAAGGCAGGAGATGATGTCATGGGAGGATATTGTCGTAAACATGCACTTTTTCTTTCTGGAAAGCTGCTCGCAAAAGAGGGGCATAGAAGGGGCATCGGATAAGAAAAAGGGGCAAAAAAGGGCATTAAATTCGTAGGCTGGCGTCGGTTGGCGTTGTTCGTATGGGGTAATAACTGACTGTATTATAAGATAAAATTAATAAATTCAGGGGCTTGGAATTATTTGGGAAACTTATCGATGTTGTATTTTTCTTTTTTACTGATTTCTTGATTTTGCAGCATGTAATAGTGGCTCAATTCATAGTGTGGCATCAGAAGAGCACGCGTTCTGCCAGCCTGGACAACGTGGCGCTGGCGCGTAGCAATTAATGAGGTCTGACAGACAACCGTGGCGTGTATGGTACGGATTCAGGGGCAGAATGTCAGCATCTTTCCGGCACTTTCCGCTGCGGGCAGGCAGGCGGAGGCGGTGTAAGCGGAAATAAAAAGCCCGCCGGGCGGCGGGCTGTGGCGCTAACGCACCACCAGGACTGAGCACTCGGCGTGGCGGACCACCGCGGCGGCGTTGGAGCCCAGCAGATAGGTGGTGATATCTGGCCGGTGCGACGCGATGATCACCAGGTCGGCGGGTAGCGACTTGGCCAGCGCGAGGATTTTATCTTTTGGCGACCCTTCGGCGACGTGAAAATGCATCCGATCTTCCGGGATGGAAAATTGTTTGGCGATCTCTTTAAGCTGCGTTTCCGTTCCTTCGCGCAGCTCATCCATACCCGGCAGTTCGGCGGTGTAAGCCATTCCTAGTGAGGCATAATAGGGCAGGGAAGGGATCACGGAGAGGAAATGGACCTCGGCGTCGTCAATCCGTGCTTCCGATTCAACGTGACTGATAATGCGTTCAGTAAATTCTTTATCAGAGATATCGATAGGGACAAGAATCATTCTGCTCATAAAAACCTCCTGTTTAAGTATCCCCTCACATTGTACGGCATTAGAGCACGTTTTGTATCATGACCGTGGTCACACTTTGACATTAACGTGGCTTGCGTTCGGGGAATTTCCCTTTGATCACGCCGTCATAAAATCGTCCTTTTGACACCACCTGTAAAAAATCGCGGAAAATACGCGGTGGCACGCCGGTATATTGCAACGGCGGCTGGTGATAAAAATAGATTTCCAGTGTGGCGGAGGCGTCATCGTAGGCGACAGAGATAATTCGGGATGATTTTACCGGGTGATGATGCATGGTGGACGTCCTCGGGCAAGCACTGACTGAGCACGACTATATCACTAAATGGACGGCTATTTTAACCAGCGGGATATATTGTTTTGTTTTATCTACTGTACGGCGGGAGGAAGAAGCCCGCCGGAACCGGCGGGCTGGCGCATCAGAACTGGTAAACCAGGCCCAGGGCGACGATGTTGTCGGTAGAGATACCGTTGTCTTTGTAGAAGCTGTCGTTGTCATCCAGCAGGTTGATTTTGTAATCAACGTAGGTAGACATATTACGGTTGAAGTAATAGGTAGCGCCAACGTCCATATATTTGACCAGATCTTTATCGGCGTAGCGGCCGTTATTATAGAGATCTTTGCCTTTGGACTGCAGGTAGGAGATGGCCGGACGCAGGCCGAAGTCGAACTGATACTGCGCGGTGACTTCGAAGTTTTGCGTTTTATTGGCCACGCCGTCATTGCCGTACGGGGTCATATTGCGGGTTTCTGAGTACATGGTCGCCAGGTAGATATTGTTGGCGTCGTACTTCAGGCCGGCGGTCCAGGCTTCGGCTTTATCGCCGCGGGCGTTGGTCTGGGTCATCTGATCGTTGGTACGGTCAGAAGAGGTGTAGGCCGCTGCCGCGCTGATGCCCATGCCGAAGTCATAAGAGGTGGAGAGACCGAAGCCATCGCCATTGTCGAAGCGAACATCGCTGTCGCTGCTGCGGTTATTGGTGCCGACGTTGATATCCTGCGCGTTCTGACCTTCGTTTTTACCCTGATACTGCAGGGCAAAGTTCAGACCCTCCACCAGGCCAAAGAAATCGCTGTTGCGGTAGGTCGCGACGCCGTTGGCGCGGCCTGCCATAAAGTTATCCGCATAGGTGTAGGAGTCGCCGCCGAACTCCGGCAGCATATCGGTCCAGCCTTCGACGTCGTACAGCACGCCGTAGTTACGACCGTAGTCGAAGGAGCCGTAATCGCCGACTTTGATACCCGCGAATGCCAGACGGGTCCACGCCTGATCGCTGGAGCTCTCGGTGTTGTTGGCCTGAACGTTATATTCCCACTGACCATAGCCGGTAAGCATATCGTTGATCTGGGTTTCGCCTTTAAAGCCGAAACGCAAATAAGTTTGATCGCCGTCTTTTTTCGAGTCGCTGGAGAAATAGTGCAGACCGTCTACCTTGCCATAGAGATCTAATTTATTTCCGTCTTTATTATAAATTTCCGCCGCATGGACGGCACCGGCGGCTAATAAAGCCGGAATAACGAGGGCCAGTACTTTTCTTTTCATGAAGAAATTCCTTTAACTGTTTTTATGTTTTAGCTTCCGGGAAGGAAGTGAACTCATGCTAAAGGAGCGGTCTGAGATATGGTAAGACTCAATTGTTACGATATAAGTAAAATCTAAAATAAATAATACCAAAGAAATGGTGATAATTATGCTGAATATATCCGTGGATAATATACAAAATAAAAATTATACATGCCCAGGGTAATCACGTATTATTCGCACGTTATATGCCTTTATTGTCATGCCAATTATTTATTGTTGCCGTCTCATTCTGCGGAATGATTTTGTTTATCGGTAAAACGACAAGCCCGAACAACATGTTCGGGCTTTTTTTATGGCTGCAGGATGGAAAATAACCTTAGCCTTCGCTCGGTGATTTCTCCGCTTTGCCGGCCAGCTGGGCGAGGAAGTCATACCGTTTCTGCAGATCGGCGGCGGCGTCTTTCCACAACTGCTCCGCCACCTCCGGCTGCTGGGCGTTCAGGCGACGGAAGCGTTGCTCGTTGAGCAGCGTCTCGGCCAGCGCGTCGGACGGCGGACGAGAATCCAGCGCCAGCGGCAGTTTGCCTTCGTCAGCGCGACGCGGGTCGAAGCGGTAGAGCGGCCAGAATCCAGTGGCGGTCAGCTGACGCATCTGATCGTGGCTGAGCGCCAGATCGTAGCCGTGCTCTTCGCAAGGACTGTAGGCGATGATCAGCGACGGTCCCGGATAGGCTTCCGCTTCCTGAATCGCTTTCACCGTCTGGTTCAGCTGCGCGCCCAGCGAAATCTGCGCCACATAGACATGACCGTACATCATCATGCTGACGCCCAGATCTTTGCGCGCCTTGCGTTTACCGTGTTCGCCAAACTTAGTGACCGCCCCCAGCGGGGTGGCTTTTGACGCCTGGCCGCCGGTGTTGGAGTAACACTGGGTATCCAGCACCAGAATGTTGACGTTTTCCGTCAGGCTCAGCACATGATCCAGACCGCCGAAGCCAATATCGTAGGCCCAGCCGTCGCCACCGATCAGCCAGACGGATTTCTCCACCAGCGCGTCAGCATCGGTCAGCAGCTCTTCAGCGCCGTCCACGCCGGCCAGCGCCTGGCGCAGGGCCGCCACCTGTTCGCGGCGTACTTCCGGCGTCGCCTCGGCATGCAGCGCCGCGTTCAACTCTGCCGGCAGTTTGTCGGCAAATTCGCTCAGCAGGCGCATCACGCGCTGACGGTGCTGGTCGACGGTTAAGCGGAAGCCGAGCCCGAATTCAGCGTTATCCTCAAACAGCGAGTTGGCCCATGCCGGGCCGCGGCCGTTGGCGTCGGTCGTATACGGCGTCGAGGGCAGGTTGCCGCCGTAAATGGAGGAGCAGCCGGTAGCATTGGCAATCAACATCCGATCGCCATACAGCTGGGTCAGCAGTTTGATATACGGCGTTTCGCCACAGCCGGAGCAGGCGCCGGAGTATTCAAACAGCGGGCTGATCAGCTGCGAGGTGCGAATATCTATCCGCTCCAGTTTTGTGCGGTCGATTTCCGGCAGGTTGAGGAAGTAATCGTAATTGACCTTCTCCTCTTCCACATGCTCCAGGCGCGACATCATATTGATGGCCTTGATCTCCGGGTTCTGGCGATCTTTCGCCGGGCACACTTCAACGCACAGGTTGCAGCCGGTGCAGTCTTCCGGGGCGACCTGCAGAACGTATTTTTGTCCGCGCATATCGCGGGATTTGACGTCCAGCGAGTGCAGACTGGCAGGGGCGTTCTCCATCTCTTCCGGCGCGACCACTTTGGCGCGGATCGCCGAGTGCGGGCAGGCGGCGACGCAGTGGTTGCACTGCGTACACAGCGCTTCCTTCCAGATGGGGATCTCTTCGGCGATATTGCGTTTCTCCCAGCGCGTGGTGCCCATGGGCCAGGTGCCGTCCGGCGGCAGGGCGGAGACCGGCAGCGCATCGCCGAGGCCGGCCAGCATCGCGGCGGTGACCGTTTTGACGAAATCCGGCGCGGCGTCGGAGACCACCGGCGGGCGGTTCGGACTGCTGGCGTTCACTGGCTGGAGCGGCACTTCCGCCAGCGATTCCCGGGCCAGGGCCAGCGCCTGCCAGTTGCGTTCCACCAGCTCCTGGCCTTTGCTGCTGTAGCTTTTGGCGATGGCTGCCTGCAGTTCCGCCAGCGCGCTGTCGCCCGGCAGGATGCGGGTGAGATGGAAGAACGCCATCTGCATCACGGTATTAATGCGCGCGCCGAGGCTGCACTCGCGGGCGATTTTCGCCGCGTTGACCACGTAAAAACGCGCTTTTTTCTGATTCAGGGTGGCCTGGACTTCCTGCGGCAGGCGAGACCAGACCTCATCGGCGCCGTAAGGCGTGTTGAGCAGGAAAATACCGCCGGGCTTCAGCCGCTCGGCCATCTGGTATTTATCGATAAACTGTAGCTGGTGGCAGCCGACGAAATCAGCCTGCGAAATCAGATACGAAGAACGAATCGGTTTTTCGCTGACGCGCAGATGCGACACGGTGAGGCCGCCCGCTTTCTTCGAGTCATAGACAAAATAGCCCTGTGAGAACCACGGGGTCGAGTTGCCGATGATTTTGATGTTGTTTTTGGTGGCTGACACGCTGCCATCGCTGCCGAGACCGTAGAACAGGGCCTCGAGCTTGGCCTCTGCCGGCAGGGTATTTTCGCCCAACGGCAGCGACAGGTTGGTCACGTCATCATAGATCCCGACGGTAAAGCGCGGCTTCGGCTGAGCGGACTGCAGTTCACTGAATATCGCCAGTACGCATTCCGGACCAAACTCCTTGGAGGAGAGACCGTAGCGGCCGCCGATAGTGCGCGGTAGCGTCTCGCGCTCGCCGCGGTTAAAGGCTTCCGCCAGGGCGGTCATCACATCGAGATACAGCGGTTCGGCAAGCGCGCCGGGTTCTTTGGTGCGATCCAGTACGGCAACCGCGCGGGCGCTCTCCGGCAGCGCTGCCAGCAGGTGGGCGGCGGAGAACGGGCGATAGAGGCGCACTTTCAGCACGCCGACTTTCTCGCCGCGGCTCAGCAGTTCATCAACCACCTCTTCGCAGGTACCGATGGCCGAACCCATAATGACGATCACGCGCTCTGCCTGCGGGTGGCCGTAAAACTCAAACGGTTTGTACTGACGGCCGGTGGCGGCGGCGAAGTCGTTCATCGCCGTCTCAACATGGTCATAGACCGCGTCGTACCACGGATTGGTGGCCTCCCGGGACTGGAAGTACGTGTCGGGGTTGGCCGAGGTTCCGCGGATCACCGGGTGTTCCGGATTGAGCGCGCGCTGGCGATGCTCGGCGATTTTATCCTGCGGTAGCAGGGAGCGAATGGTGTCATCCGCCAGCGGGGCGATTTTGTTGATTTCGTGCGAGGTGCGGAAGCCATCAAAGAAATGAATAAACGGCACCCGGCTTTGCAGGGTGGCGATATGCGAGATCAGCGCAAAATCCTGCGCCTCCTGGACGCTGCTGGCGCACAGCATGGCGCAACCGGTCTGCCGCACGGCCATCACATCGGAATGATCGCCGAAGATCGATAGCGCGTGGGTGGCGACGGTGCGGGCGGCGACGTGCAGCACAAACGGCATCAGCTGGCCGGCCAGTTTGTACAGCGTGGGGATCATCAGCAGCAGACCCTGCGATGAGGTAAAGGAGGTGGAGAGGGCGCCGGTCTGCAGCGCGCCATGTACGGCGCCAATGGCGCCTGCCTCCGACTGCATTTCGACCACCCGGGGAACATCGCCCCAGACGTTTTTCAGCCCATTGCCGGCCCAGGCGTCAGCCTGTTCCGCCATCGTTGAACTGGGCGTGATCGGGTAGATGGCGATAACTTCACTGGTGCGAAACGCGACGGAAGCGACCGCGCCATTACCATCAATCGTAATCATATGAAGACACCCTTACATTGCGCAAAAGAATGGACACGTGAAACCGCGACGCGCCCTGTAATTATATAAGGGGTAGTTTAGCAAACCGTTGGCGCGGCCATTTTTGCATTTGTGTCCTCAATGCGCCGGCCACCAGTGACCAGATCAATATTTTGCATGGTTCGCGGAGAAAATGGCTTCCTGCCGAGTGTCGAATCACGTGCGCCCGGCGACCAGGCCGGAGCAGATCAAGCTTTCGGCGAAAATTTGCTAGAAAATGTTAATGAGGCGCATAAATACGTACTTCCCCCCTCGACGCCGCCCGCCACGCTGCCTATTATTCTGGGGTTTGCTTTTTTAAGACGTTTCCGAGGGGAGAGAGAATGCGAGCTGCGATATTAGTAGGTTGTGCGGCGCTGTTGCTGTCGGCGTGCAGTAGTGAACCCGTTCAGCAGGCCACGGCGGCGCACGTCACGCCAGGCATGCGGGCGGCGATGAGCGACGCCGGTCAGGCCAACTGCGCCATGATAGGCGGCTCGTTATCGGTGGCTCGTCAGCTCGATGGTTCGGCGATTGGCATGTGCGCGCTGCCGAACGGCAAACGCTGCAGCGAGCAGGCGCTGGCGGGCGGCAGCTGCGTCTACTAACGGCGGCCCCGTCGCGGGGCAGCGTCAGCGGCACCTCAATGCCGGCTAGTGCATCAGGTCGGCGAGCTTATAGACCAGCGTCTGGTCGGCGGTCGCCAGCGTCAACTGGTTTTCCGTCAGATCGACCTGCGCGCCTTCGCGCAACATCTTGCCGATCGTCGCGTCAAGGGTATTAAGCTGGGCATCGTGGCACAGCATCCGGGTCATCGCCAGCGACTTCACCTTCAGCTCGCCGTCCGACACCTTGCCTTCCCCGCTAAAACCGTTGCACATATTGCCCGAAACATACATCTTGCCCGTAATAGCCATCTTCTCGCCGAAGCTCAGCTCCAGCGGCCGGTCGCCGGAGCTGACCGCCTGGCCGTTGACGCTGGTCAGCACGAAGCGATGATGCTGCAGCTGTTCCGCGCCGGTGGACACCTTACTGTTATAGACACAGCCGGACAACAGCATACCTGCCGCCAGTAGCGCCGCCAATTTGTTCATTTTCACTCCAAAACATTCACATTTCTAATAAAACCAAGCCAGTGTAACGGTATCGCAGCGGGGATCTGTGGGGATTATCTGAATGTGCTCCCCCCGGGAGAGGAGCACAAAAGGGAAAGGAATCAGACGATGGCGTTCGGGCAGGTTTCGCCGTTTGCGACCTGCTGCAGGTTGCCCAGGGTGGTCTCCGAAATGCTGATCAGCGCCTCAGCGGTGAGGAACGCCTGGTGGCCGGTGAACAGCACGTTGTGACAGGCGGAGAGGCGGCGGAAAACGTCGTCCTGGATCACATCGTTGGATTTGTCTTCAAAGAACAGATCGCGTTCGTTCTCATAAACATCCAGCCCCAGCGCGCCAATTTTCTGGTGCTTCAGGGCGTCGATGGCCGCCTGGGAGTCGATCAGCGCGCCGCGGCTGGTGTTAATCACCATCACCCCGTCCTTCATCTGGTCAAACGCCTCGCGATTGAGCAGATGGTAGTTTTCGTCGGTCAGCGGGCAGTGCAGGGAGATCACGTCCGACTCCTTGTACAGTGTAGCGAGGTCGACATATTCCACCCCCAGCTCCAGCGCGGCGGCGCTTGGGTACGGGTCGAACGCCAGCAGGCGCATGCCGAAACCTTTGAGGATCCGCAGCATCGCCACGCCAATTTTCCCGGTGCCGATCACCCCGGCGGTTTTACCATACATGGTGAAACCGGTGAGGCCTTCGAGGGAGAAGTTGGCATCACGGGTACGCTGATAGGCGCGGTGGATGCGACGGTTGAGCGACATCATCATACCGATCGCATGCTCAGCGACGGCTTCCGGCGAGTACGCCGGGACGCGGACCACGCGCAGGCCAAGCTCCTTTGCCGCCTCGAGGTCGACGTTGTTAAATCCGGCGCAGCGCAGAGCGATATACTTCACGCCGTGGGCCTTCAGCTCTTCCAGCACCGGGCGGCTGCCGTCGTCATTGACGAAGATACACACCGCTTCGCAACCGTTGGCGGTTTTGGCGGTCTTCGCTGTCAGCAGGAAGTCGAAGAATTCCAGTTCAAAGCCGTAGGTATCATTCACGTGCTGCAGGTACTTTTTATCGTACTGCTTCGTACTGTAAACCGCGATTTTCATAAGACTTTTCTCCAGTGATTATAACGTCACGGTAGCATATTTAAAATAATCGTACAATTATTAAAAAATAGTTTAAGTGTCAGGTGCTTATGCTAATTCTAGAGCATATCGCGGATTTGCGGAATCTCTTTGAAAGACAAAGTTTTTTCACCACAAACTGAGGCTTAAAGCGCCGGGGGAGAGCAGCAAAAACGGCCACAGCAGACCGGAGCTGACGTTAGCTAGCTGAAACGACCACAGCGGCAGGCCGCTGGCGCCGCTGACCAGGGGCAGGGTGGCGCGCAGGGGAGAGAGGAAGCGACTGAAAAAGACCGCCCACAGCCCGCGGCGCTGAAAAAAGAGTCGGCTGCGGGCCAGCCGCTCGGCGGTGAGCCAGCGTAACTGTGTGAGGCGGTGACGATAGCGAACGCCTAACCACCACGAGAGCCAGAATCCGCCGATGGCGCCGAGGCTGGCGCTGGACCACATTAACAGGAAATGACCGAGGCTGGCGGAAGCGAATGTCCCCAACAGCAGCAGACCGGAGGTGCCCGGGATCGCCAGCGACACCAGCGCGCAGGATTTAGTGAAGGTAAGCAGGAAAACCATTAGTAATACCAATGGATAGTGGCCCTGTGCGCTCTCAATGAGCGAGATAATTAACGACACGGTTTCTCCCGCAAGCCATTTCTGTCTGGCTGGAGTGTGGCAGGCGCTGCTTAAACAAAAGCTAAATGATGACGGCCGATCGCCGCGCCGCGAGTCCGGCTGGCAACTATGCTTTAACAGGTCGCAAACTTTCACTCACTGGTCGAACGTGTCACAATGGGCGCCATTCGGCTTTTACTTATGTTGAATCAGGATATTAACTGCCCATGAAGGGTAAATATAAAGCCGCCATCGCGCTGGTGTTAGTGCTGGTGTTATTGCCGCTAACGCTGCTGTTGACGCTGACCCACTGGGTGCCGACGCTGGCGGGCATCTGGCTGCCTGTGGGCACTCGTATCTCGTTGCAGGAGAGCCCGCGTCTGACGCGGTCGGCTCTGCTGATCCCCGACCTGCGCTATCTGGTGGGCGACTGTGAACTCGCCCGGGTGACCGATACCCGCCTTTCGCGTCCCAGCCGCTGGCGGCTGCATATTGGCCAGCTGGACATCAACAGCGCTTGTCTGAGCAAACTGCCGGCCAGCGAGCCCACGCCGGGATCGCCGCGCACCCTCGCCGAATGGCAATCGATGTTGCCCTACAGTTGGTTAACGATTGATAACCTGCGGCTGTCGCCGTGGGAGAAATGGCAGGGGCGGCTGGTGATGTCGTTGACGCCAGTGCAGCAGGACATCGGCTTTGCCGGTAAGGAACTGAGTCTGCAGGCGCGCCTGCGCGGCCAGGCCCTCACCGTCAGCCAGTTCAGCGCCCGGCTGACTGACGATCAGCCGCCGGTGAAGCTGGTGGGAACCTTCCACCTGCCGCTGGTACCGGATGGTCTGCCGGTCGACGGCCAGATGCAGGGCACCTTTGAATTTCCACAAACCGCGGAATGGATCGATGCCGAGCTCGAGTGGCAGCACAATCGCGGCCAGCTGCTGGTGACGCCGCGCGGCGAGGTAGAGCCGATCCTGGACCTGCCGTGGGAGATCACCCCGGAGCGGATCACCATCAGCGACGGCCGCTGGCGCACCCGCTACCAGAACTACCCGCTCAGCGGGCGCGTCGCATTGTCGGTGGGTAACTGGCAGCAGGGGACCGAGCAGATGACCGTCAGCGGTCGCTTAAATGTCCTCACCGAGGGCCATGCCGGCAAAGGCAACGCGGTGCTGAATATCGGTCCGGGCAAGCTAAGCATGGATAACAGCGACATGCCGCTGCGGCTCACCGGCGAGGCCAAGCTGGGGGAGATGATCTTCTACGCGGCGCTGCCGGCGCAGCTCAGCGGGTCGCTGGTCAGCCCGCAGCTGGCGTTTCATCCCGGGGCGCTGCTGCGTTCGCGCGGACGGGTGATCGATGCGCTGAATATTGATGAAATTCGCTGGCCGCTGGCGGGGGTGAAAGTGACCCAGCAGGGCGTCGATGGCCGCCTGCAGGCGATCCTCCGCGCCCATGAGCAGCAGATGGGCGACTTTACGCTGCATCTGGACGGTCAGGCGAGCGATTTTCTGCCCGACAGCGGCCGCTGGCAATGGCGCTACTGGGGTGAGGGACACTTCACCCCGATGCAGGCGCGCTGGGATGTGAAGGGCAGCGGGGAGTGGCGCGACAATGCTATTACCCTGAGCAGCCTCTCCACCGGCTTCGATAAGCTCGAGTACGGCACGATGCGGGTCAGTACGCCGCGTCTGACGCTCGAGCAGCCGATCCGCTGGCTGCGTGATGCCCAGCACCCGCGGCTAACCGGCGCGCTGTCGCTGGACGCGGCCAAAACCACCTTCTCCGGCGGCAGCTATCTCCCGGCGTCAACGCTGAAATTTGCCCTCGACGGCCGGGACCCGACGTGGTTCCAGTTCACCGGCGCCCTGCACGCCGATACCATTGGCCCGGTGCGGCTGACCGGGCGCTGGGATGGCGAACGGCTGCGCGGCCAGGCGTGGTGGCCAAAACAGTCGCTGACGGTGTTCCAGCCGCTGGTGCCACCGGACTGGAAGATGAATCTGCGGGAAGGCAGTCTCTATGCGCAGGTGGCCTTTTCGGCAGCAGCCGGGCAGGGATTTGAGGCGGGCGGCCACGGCGTGCTGAAGGGCGGCAGCGCCTGGATGCCGGACAATCAGATTAACGGCGTCGACTTCGTGCTGCCATTCCGTTTCAGCGACGGCCACTGGCAGCTGGGCACCCGCCGTCCGGTCTCCCTGCGTATTGGCGAAATCGTCAACCAGGTTACCGCGCGCAATCTGACGGCGGACCTGCAGGGCACCTGGCCGTGGAGTGAGGCCAATCCGCTGCAGCTCAGCGACGTCAGCGTCGATCTGTTAGGCGGAAAACTGACCCTGCTGCAGCTGCGCATGCCGCAGCGCGACCCGGCGCTGATCCGTCTGCAACATATCTCCAGCAGCGAACTCACCAGCGCCGTCAAGGTGAAGCAGTTCGCCATGTCCGGGGCGGTGAGCGGCGCGCTGCCGCTGTGGCTGGAAAACAACCAATGGATCATCCACGACGGCTGGCTGCGTAATGACGGGCCGATGACCCTGCGGCTGGATAAAGACACTGCCGATGCGCTGGTGGCGGACAATGTCTCCGCCGGGGCGGCGATTAACTGGCTGCGCTATATGGAGATCTCCCGCTCGTGGACGCGGATTAACCTCGACAATCTGGGCGTATTGACGCTTAAGGCCACCATCAACGGTACCAGCCGGGTGGACGGGAAAAGCAGTACCGTGCATTTAAACTACGCTCATGAAGAGAATATTTTCGACCTGTGGCGCAGTTTACGCTTCGGCGACAATTTACAGGCGTGGCTCGAACAGAATGCCATGCTGCCCGTGCGGCGCTGTACGGACGGTAAGACATGTAAGGAACCTAAATGAAGAAGTTGCTACTGGCCATGGTGGCGCCGATGCTGCTCGCCGGCTGTACGCCGCGTATCGAAATTGCGGCATCGAAAGAGCCCATCACCATTAATATGAATGTCAAAATTGAGCATGAGATCCACATCAAGGTCGATAAGGATGTGGAAAATCTGCTGAAATCCCGCAGCGATCTGTTCTGAGGCGACGATGAGAAAACGACTGTTAAGCGCAGCGCTGGCGCTGACCTTACTCAGCGCGCCCGCGCTGGCGTTGACCCTGAGCGAAGCGCGGCAGCAGGGGCGGGTGGGGGAAACGCTGAACGGCTATCTGGCGCCGCTGCGCCAGGATAAAGAGACCTTAGCGCTGGTGAAGCAGATCAACGCCGCGCGCAGCGAAAGCTACCAGCAGCTGGCGGATGACAACAATCTGCCGGTAGATGAAGTGGCGAAAATGGCCGGGCAGAAGCTGGTGGCCCGGGCTCAGCCCGGGGAGTACGTCCAGGGGCTGAACGGCCAGTGGCGGCGTAAATGATCAGCGGCAGCGCTTGCGGTATTCGCCCGGCGAGACGCCAAAGCGCTGCTTAAAGGCGGTGGAGAAATGGCTGTGGTCGCTGAAGCCCCAGCGGTAGCCGATCCCCGCCAGCTTTTCGTCGTCATGGGCGTTCTGTAACGCCCTGGCACACAGGTCCAACCGCCGGTTCTTAATATACTGCGCCACCACCAGCCCTTTGTCGGCAAACAACCGGTACAGGCTGCGTACCGACATCCCCGTCTCGCTGGCCAGCCACTCCGGGCGCAAATGCTCCGACTGAATGGACGCATCGATTAAGGCAATAATCTTTTGAAACTGCTTTTCCCGCCGGGAAGGGGCAGGCTCGCGCTGATGCAGCACCGGGCGCAACAGGCAGGCGATCGCCTCCAGCGCCGCTTCACTCTCGCTGGCGGAGAGCGCCGTGCCGCCCATGCTTTCCAGCAGCAGTCGCTGGCTGAGCTGCACCATTGGCAGGGATTTGTCCAGCCGGCAGGCGGTGGCGATGTCGCCTGTGGGCGCCACCCGCTGGCGCGGCAGCAGTAGGGAGGCCTGACGCGAGGTCTGCTGCCAGACAATCGAGCAGGGGCGGGCGGCGTCGATTAACGTGATATCGCCTGCCGCCAGCGTCACCTGGCGATCGTCCTGTTCGATGATGGCTTCGCCGGCAAGCTGAAATACGGTGTAGAACCAGGCGTCGTTATCGCGTTTTATCTCATTGTGTGTGCGGTAGAGATTAACGCCGGCGGCGGTGACCGTGCTGACCTTGAGGTTACCGGCGTAGCGGGCGTCAATCTCGCCGTGGAAGCGCCCCTCCAGCGGCCGGGCGGCGAAATGGCCGCAGACCTGATTGATCGTCGCCAGCCAGCGCTGGTACGCCAGCCCCCCCTCTGCCGTGGTCATCATTCGCCCTTCTCCTGTAATAACAATGTTTCCGCATTGTTGCATTTATGCCGCCTCAGGCAAGGCCGCGATGGCGGGTATATGAAAGAACTATTACCTGCGGCACATTTCTGCCAGGGTAAGCCGCGGATTTGCGGCGACTGTCACAGCGGCGCAAACGAATGTCACAGAGAAAAAAGCGCCAGCCGCCAACCGGACATAGACTGAAAGCACTATCCGCGAAGAATAAGGAAAGGGTATGTCCACCTCTCAGATAGCGCTGCTTGCCAGCGTCCAGCAGTTTTTAGACTGTCAGCATGGCCTGTATATCGACGGCGCTCCCTGCGCCGCGCAGAGCGAAAACCGGTTAACCGTCTGGGATCCGGCCACCGGGCAGGCGATTGCCACCACCGCCGACGCCAGCCCGGCGGATGTCGACCGGGCGGTAATGTCCGCCTGGCGCGCTTTTGTCGATCGCCGCTGGGCCGGGCGCACCCCGGCCGACCGTGAACGCATCCTGCTGCGTTTTGCCGACCTGGTGGAGCAGCACGGCGAAGAGCTGGCGCAACTGGAAACCCTTGAGCAGGGCAAATCCATTGCGATCTCTCGCGCCTTTGAGGTCGGCTGCACCCTGAACTGGATGCGCTACACCGCGGGGCTGACCACCAAGATCAGCGGCCGGACGCTGGACGTGTCGATCCCGTTCCCGCAAGGGGCGCGTTACCAGGCGTGGACCAAAAAAGAGCCGGTCGGGGTGGTGGCGGGTATCGTCCCGTGGAATTTCCCGCTGATGATCGGCATGTGGAAGGTCATGCCGGCCCTGGCGGCAGGCTGTTCGATCGTCATCAAACCTTCTGAAACCACCCCGCTGACCCTGCTGCGGGTGGCGGAGCTGGCGACCCTGGCGGGCATTCCTGACGGGGTGTTCAACGTGGTCACCGGTAGCGGCGCCGGCTGCGGCGCGGCGCTGACCGCCCATCCGCAGGTAGCGAAGGTCAGCTTTACCGGCTCAACGGCGACCGGGAAACAGATCGCCCGTGTGGCCGCCGACCGCCTGACTCGCGTGACGCTGGAGCTGGGCGGCAAGAACCCGGCGATTGTGCTCAAAGATGCCGATCCCCAGTGGGTTATTGAGGGGCTGATGACCGGTAGCTTCCTCAATCAGGGGCAGGTCTGCGCCGCCAGCTCGCGGATCTACATCGAAGCGCCGCTGTTTGACACCCTGGTCAGCGGTTTCGAGCAGGCGGTAAAATCGCTGCAGGTGGGGCCGGGGATGCAGGAGACGGCGCAGATCAACCCGGTGGTCTCCCGGGCCCACTGCGACAAGGTGGCGGCCTACCTCGAAGAGGCTCGCCAGCAGAAGGCAGAGCTCATCAGCGGCAGCGCCGGACCGGATGCGGGGGGGTATTATATTCCGCCGACGCTGGTGGTTAACCCCGACGCCGGGCTGCGCCTCACCCGTGAGGAGGTGTTTGGCCCGGTGGTGAACCTGGTGCGGGTGGCCGACGGCGAGGAGGCGCTGCGTCTGGCCAACGACAGCGATTTTGGCCTGACCGCCAGCGTCTGGACCCGCGATCTAACCCAGGCCCTGAACTACACCGACCGTCTGCAGGCTGGGACGGTATGGGTCAACAGCCATACCCTGATTGACGCCAACCTGCCTTTCGGCGGCATGAAGCAGTCTGGTACCGGCCGCGATTTCGGCCCTGACTGGCTCGACGGCTGGTGCGAAACCAAATCCGTCTGCGTGCGTTACTAGACCGCTGTCGGGGAAAGCGAATGGCTTTTCCCGACGCGCCGCTTGCCGACCTCCGGTCTTTCTCGCTACTGTGGAGGGCAATCTTTGCCCAACCAGGGCGGTGAATCATCAGGAGGTCTTCGGCATGTCAGCATTTCCTAAGGTTGCACTTATTGGTCCCGGCGCCATCGGCACGACTATCGCCGCCGCCCTGTTTGAGGTGGGGAGGGCGCCGATGGTCTGCGGGCGTACCGCCCATTCGGCGCTGGTGCTGCGCACTGACGAGGGCGAGATCGTGGTGCCCGGCCCGGTGCACACCGACCCAACGGCGATAGCCGCCCCCTTCGACCTGGTGTTTGTCGCGGTGAAAACCACCCAGACGGAGGCCATCGCCCCCTGGCTGACGGCCCTGTGTTCCGCGGACACCGTGGTGTGCGTGCTGCAAAACGGCGTCGAGCAGCGCCAGCAGTTTGCTCCCTTGACCGGCGGCGCGACGGTGTTGCCCTCGGTGGTCTGGTTTCCGGCGCAGCGCGATGCCGATGCCTCTGTCTGGCTGCGCGCCACACCGCGCCTGACCCTCCCGGATCTGCCGGGGGCAGAGCGAGTGCAGCAGGCGCTGGCGGGGACCCGCTGCGCGGTGGACCTGGCGGCGGATTTTACCACCGTGGCCTGGCGTAAACTGTTGCAGAACGCCGTCGCCGGACTGATGGTGCTGACCGGACGCCGCGCCGGGATGTTTGCCCGGGAAGACATTACTGCCCTCGGACTGGCTTATCTGCGCGAATGTCTGCAGGTGGCGCGGGCGGAAGGGGCCGCCCTGGGCGACAGCGTGCCGGAGGAGATTATCGCCGGTTTTCACCGGGCGCCTGCCGACTTAAGCACCTCTATTATGATCGATCGCCTGAATGGCCGACCGCTGGAGTGGGATATTCGTAACGGCGTGGTGCAGCGTCGCGGGCGTCAGCACGGCATTCCGACACCGCTCAGCGATATCATCGTGCCGCTGCTGGCGGCAGCCAGCGACGGCCCGGGCTGACCCGGGCAGGCGCGGGGTTAGTCCACCAGGGCGGGATCGAGGTCGATCATTAACTGCTTCATTTCGGCAAAATGCTGCCGCGAGAAATCGGCAATCTTCTCCCAGTCCTGGGCCGTTTTTTCCGCTACCGCGTCTGACAGAACCTTCAGCGGCTGGCCGGTGGACCAGGCGGTGATCAGGATCTGACAGGCGCGCTCCAGGGTCCAGATATCATCGAACGCCTCGCCGATGGTCGGGGCGGTCACCAGCACCCCGTGATTCCCCATCAGCAGGCGGCGTTTGTCCGCCAGCAGGCCCGCCAGCCGGGCGCCTTCTGCCGCGTTGTCCGCCATCCCGCCGTACAGCGTATCGACGGCGACCCGGTTAAAATAGCGGGCCGTGTTCTGGTCGATGGGCAGGATCTGCGGCGTCGCCAGACAGGCGAGGCTGGTGGTGTACACCGGGTGCAGATGCAGCACCACCCGCACGTCCGGGAGCCGCTGATGGATCTGCCCGTGAATAGCCCACGCGGTGGCATCGACGTCAGGGCGCGCGGCGCAACGTTCATCATCGGCGTTCAGCACCAGCAGATCGCTGGCGCGGATGCGCGAAAAGTGTTTCCACTTCGGGTTGAGTAAAAACGTTTTCCCGTCGGCGGAGAGCGCGGCGCTGAAATGGTTGGCCACCGCCTCATGCATGCCAAGATGGGCAATGATGCGAAAGGTGGCCGCCAGGTCGATGCGGATCTGCTCTTCATCGGAATCGCGCATGGGCATTACTCCGCTTTCGGCATCAGGGTCTGCAGATCGTCCGCCGTCGGCGCCTGGAAGTGATATTTCTTCAGCAGGGCGGCATATTCCGGCGTCGCGCTGTATTTTTTCAGCGCCTCTTCGAGGGCGGTTTTCACCTCAGTATTGCCTTTTTTAACGCCAAAGCCGTTCAGCACCGGATAGATCAGCGTGTCAGAGGAGATAACCACCCGGTCACCCAGTTTTTCCACCACCCCGCGCGCCACGGCGGCGTCGGTGATCTGCGCATCCACCGCGCGCGACAACAGCGCCTGGGTGGTCTGCGGGTCGGTGGTATAAACGCTCAGCGCAATCGGCTTCAACCCCTTCTTCACGCAGTAGTCGGCGGAAAGCTTCTGCAATTGCGCCAGCCACGAGGTGGCGCCCATCGAGCCGATTTTATGCCCGCAGAAGTCTTCCGGGGTCTTAGGCTGGTAGTCGCCGCCTTTGCGGGCGAGGATCGCTTCCCCACTTTTCAGGTACGGCACCATATCGATCACCTTCAGGCGTTCGGCGGTAATGTACATCGACGAGTTGGTGATATCGAAGCGCCCGCCCTGCAGCCCGGGGATCAGGTTGGGGAAGCGGGTATCGATATTCACTGCTTCACGGCCCATAGTCTTCGCCAGACCATCGAGCAGCTCGATGTCAAAACCGGCTGGCTTATTGTTTTCCATGTACTCGTAAGGAAAAAAGGTCATGTCCGAACCGGCGGTGATCTTACCGCTTTGCTGAAAGGCCAGTGCGCTAAAGGATGTCAGAGCAGCCGCTGCGCAGAGCAGCAGGGTCAGCGGGCGTGGTGCGAAAATGCGTGTCATAAAACCTCCGGAGTATGGGCAAATTACATGCTGGCGCGATCGGCGCCGGCCTGCTGAACAAAAAACGAAGCGCCGCGCGGCTTCTGCGGCAGACGAAGCTGGTTATTGGTGCTGCGCACCAGACCGCTCTCTTCTCCCGCGACCAGTTGGCCGGCATGGCGGCTCGGCAGCGGGTTTTCGCCGTAGGGTAGCGCATCCTCCGCGGCGTAGACGCTGATGAACAGGGTGCGCGGCAGGGCGGTCTCGTTGGGGCTGGAGGCGTGCAGCAGGCGGGTATGCATAAAGCAGACTGAGCCCGCCGGGCCAAAACAGGCCTGCGGCTGCTGGCAGTGCGTCGCCACCACCTCATCATCCACCGCCCCCGTGAAGCGCCCCTCCTGCCAGTGGGACCACAGCGGCCCCTGATGACTGCCAGGCACCACGTTGAGCGGGCCATTCTCTGGGGTCACCTCGCTGACCATCAGCAGGGCGGTGATGATGTCGTCATTGCTGTGTGGGGTGAAAAGGAAATCCTGATGCCATTTCACCTCGGTGGCGGTGTGCGGCAGCTTGGAGTTAATTTTGCTGTGATGAAAGCGGGTGCCGCTGCCGCCGATCAGCTGCGCGGCGATGGTCGCCATCCGCGAGTTCAGCGCAGTATGGCGATAGGCCTCGGAGATCTCCGTCGGGGAGGCGACCCGGCGCAGCGACGGATGGTCAGGAGCATGATCGCGCTCGATATCGAAGCGCGGCCGCCCGTCGAGGGTTTCTCCCCACACCGTCGCGTGACCGCGGCTCTCCTCGACCCAGCCGTCGAAATCGCTCTGCAGGGCGGCGATGTCGGCGCTGGAAAGCACCTCTTCGACCACCAGAAAACCCTGCTGATGAAACTGATCAATTTGCCACTGCGCAATCATAGTTTTTCCTCTTCACGTTCCGATAGTTAAGCCAGAGAAACATCTTTGAGAAAGGCCTCGACCCGCGGGTGTTGCCCGCTACGCATCGCCTGCGGCGTGTCATCGCACACCACCCGGCCTTTCTCCATAAACACGATCCGGTCGGACACTTTGAAGGCGAAGTTCATCTCGTGGGTGACGATGACCATGGTGATGCCTTCGTGGGCCAGGGATTCGATAACCTGCAGCACTTCATTCACTTTTTCCGGATCCAGCGCCGAGGTGGGCTCATCGAACAGCATGATCTGCGGACGCATCATCAGGGCGCGGGCGATCGCCACCCGCTGCTGCTGTCCGCCGGAGAGCTGGTGCGGATACTTCCAGGCGTGCTCCAGCATGCCCACTTTGTGCAGTAGTTCGCAGGCGTGCTGGCGGAGCTCCGCGTCACTTGCCAGATGGTGATAGCGCGGGGCCAGCAGCAGATTGCCGAACACGGTCAGATGCGGGAACAGGTTAAAGCTCTGGAACACCATGCCGATGTTCAGGCGATGTTCGGCATTCTCCATAAAGCGCGGCTTCTGCTGCCCCTGACGGTCGAGGTGAATAAAGGGTTGGCCGTTAATCTGAATTTCGCCGTTATCGATCTGCTCAAGACCGTTCAGCAGGCGAATGAGGGTGGTTTTCCCCGAGCCTGACGGACCGATGACCGAGACCACCTCGCCGGGCTGGATCTGCAGGCTCACCGCCCCCAACACTTCGACGTTGTTGTAGGCCTTATGCAGCTTAGAGGCCTGCAGCGCCGGCTCATGACTCTGGGTGACGCTGCGCGCCATCGCCGGGCGGCGGGCGCTGGCCAGCCGCTGCATCTCGGCATCTACCGGACGAGCGGTATTGCGCTGGGTCACGTCAAGGTAGTTCTCCAGCCGTTTCAGCAGAAAATCGAACACCGTGACGATAAAGATGTAATAAAACGCCACGGCCGTCATCGTCTCCATGACCAGAAAGTTCTGCGAGTAGAGCTGCTGGCCGACCATCAATATTTCGGTCAGGGAGATCACCGACACCAGCGAACTGAGCTTCACGATGGCGATATATTCATTGGCCAGCGCCGGCAGGGCGACGCGCAGCGCCTGGGGGATGATCACCCGCCACTGGATCCCGGCGTAGCGCAACCCCAGGGCCCGCGCGGCTTCGCTCTGCCCGCGAGGGATGGAGAGCAATCCGCCGCGGTGGATCTCGGCGATATAAGCCGCTTCGCTGAGGACCATCGCCAGCAGGCCGGCCCAGAAGGGATCGTTCAGCACCGGGGCGAAGGAGGGCAGCGCCTGCGGCATGTTGTAGACAAAAATCAGCAGGACCAGCAGCGGCATACTGCGAAATAACCAGATATACAGCCGGGCTGGGGTGGATAACCAGCCGCGCGGCGACTGTTTGGCCAGCGCCAGAATAAATCCGAGCACAATACTGCAGCCCCAGGTCAGCAGACTTAATTTAATGACGGTCCAGGTGGCCCACCAAAAATCGGCATCGCTGAGCAGGCTTAACATGTAGTTCCAGTTAAACGTCATGGGCTATTTCACTCGTCATAATTATCAAAAATGAAAGTGGCTCGGCTGTGCCGTAATGGAGCGCCACCGGTATTCATCGTGCGAATACACTATGCTGGCAGGATGCTTTCAGAGGCAATTAGTAAATTTTTGGTCTTTAAGTTTAAAAAAACTATACAGCGATATTAACGATATGGAATTTAAAGTGATTGTTAAGATACTTTGCGTAAACAATTTAAAAACAATGACTGTAATTCAATAACGCTATTTTGCGCAGACAGGTTATTTTGCGCGAAACTGGGGCAGACGCTGCCAGTCTGGCGTGCAGCGTGGCGCATGATGGTGCAATGGCGGAAATAAACCACGCGGGCGTAGAGCAATAATAAATATTGCCGCCCCTTGTCGGGCAATGCGCCGTTCTTTTCCGGGGGTGGCACGCGGATTGCTTGGGACTTAGAGGAAAACTATTCCCCGTGTGCGCCGGACCATATTTTATCAATGGTGATGCTATGAACCGATTTACCCTGAAGCAGCTCAAATATTTCGTCACCGTGGTGGAGACGGAGAGTATCGCCGAGGCCTCCCGCCAGCTGCACATTGCGCAGCCGTCGATTTCGATTGCCATCAAGAATCTGGAGAGCACCTTCGACCAGCAGCTGTTTATTCGCCACCATGCGCAGGGCGTTTCGCTCACCTCCAGCGGTCGGCGGATCTACGATAAAGCGAAAGAGCTGCTGCGCCTGTCCTGGGAGTTCGAACAGAATTCGCGAGCGGATAAAGAGCTGGTTTCTGGCATGATCTCCATCGGTTGCTTCGAATCGGTGGCTCCGCTCTATATGCCGAAGCTGGTGGCCGGGTTTAAGAAATGCTATCCGGAAATCACCCTGCATCTGTACGACGGCGAACAGCATGAGCTGATGCATGGCCTGCACCGCGGCCGCTTCGACCTGGCGCTGGTTTACGATCTGGAGCTCGGCCATTCGATCAATAAAGAGCGGCTCAATGCCCCGCATAAACCCTACGCACTGCTGCCCGCCGCGCATCCGCTGGCGCAGAAGGCGCAGGTGACGCTGCAGGAGCTGAGCCGCGAGCCGATGATCCTCCTCGATGCGGTCCCCAGTAAAAATTATTTTATCTCCATCTTTAAGGAAAAGGGTTATCACCCGGAAGTGGCTTACAGTTCCCCCTCCATTGAAATGGTGCGCTGTATGGTGGGTCAGGGGTTGGGTTTTTCGGTGCTGGTCACCCGGCCCTGCTGCGATATGACCTACGATGGTGAAAGAGTGGTGCAGCGGGATATTGCCGACGAGATGCCCGCCTCGACCTTAATTATGGCGCATCTCGCGAATAATGAGCCCACGCGACCGACGCAACTGTTTATGGATTATTGTCGCAGCATCGAATTAACCCCAACTCACGCCTGAAATAACGCCTGTCGATCCGGCAGGCCTTATTTTTTGTCGTCACTCAGCCTCGTAAAATTCTATTCAGTCGATCGTTTTATAATATTTTACCAATTCGTCACAGTTAAATAACCTGAAAGCCGTCAATTCCGGCGACGTCGTCGGCAACTGTGCTTGAAGGATAGCGAAATGACTGAACAGATTACCGAGATCGATACCCTGGTGGTGGGCGCGGGGCAGGCGGGCGTCGCCATGAGCGAGCATCTGACCCGGCTGGATATCCCCCACCTGGTGCTGGAAAAGCAGGGTATTGCCCAGGCCTGGCGCAGCGGACGCTGGGATTCGCTGGTCGCCAACGGCCCGGCCTGGCACGATCGGTTCCCGGGCATGGTGTTCCCGGACTGCCCGGCAGACAGCTTTGTCGGCAAAGAGCAGGTGGCAGACTATTTTGCCGCCTATGCCCGCAGCTTCAATGCGCCGATCCGTACCGGGGTGGAGGTTTTCAGCGCCGAACGCCTCGTCGGACGGCCGGGCTTTCGTATCGACACCTCGCAGGGGGTGATTGAAGCGCAGCGGATCGTAGCGGCCACCGGGCCGTTTCAGCGGCCAGTGATCCCGGCCATCGCCCCGCAGAGTCAGGCTATTCAGCAGCTCCACTCCGCGCACTATTTTAACCCGCAGCAGCTACCGGAGGGCGGTGTGCTGGTGGTTGGCGCAGGATCCTCCGGCGTGCAGATTGCCGATGAGCTACAGCGAGCCGGACGCGCGGTGTGGCTGTCGGTGGGAGCGCACGACCGCCCGCCGCGTCGCTATCGTCAGCGCGATTTTTGCTGGTGGCTCGGGGTGCTGGGAATGTGGGATGCCGCGGCCAATGCGCCGGGTAAAGAGCATGTCACTATCGCGGTGAGCGGCGCGCGCGGCGGCCATACCGTCGATTTTCGCCAGCTGGCGCATCAGGGAGTCACGTTAGTGGGGCAGACCCGTGGCTTTGACGGTGACAAGGCACTGTTTCACCACGACCTGGCGGAGAATATCCGCCGCGGCGATGCCTCCTACCTTGCGCTGCTCGACGCCGCGGACGCGTGGGTGGCCCGCAACGGTATGGACCTGCCCGAAGAGCCCTCCGCCCGCGAATTTCTGCCCGATCCGGCCTGCGTTACCGACCCGCTGCTCAGTCTCAATCTGGCGGAGGCCGGGATCGGCACCATCATCTGGGCGACGGGCTACACCACCGACTATCGCTGGCTGAAGGTCAACGCCTTCGATGACGCACAGCGGCCACAGCATCACCGCGGCGTATCGACGGAGCCTGGCGTCTATTTCCTCGGCCTGCCGTGGCTCTCGCGGCGCGGGTCCACCTTTATCTGGGGCGTCTGGCACGATGCTAAATATATTGCCGACCAGATCGCCATTCAGCGCCAGTACCAGCGTTACCAGCCGTCCTGTTAACCGTTTTCCTTAAGGAGTGCTTTGATGCCAACTCATACCCGTATTCGCATGTTTAACACCAAAGAGACCTACCCGAACCAGGCGCTGAACAACGATCTGTGCCAGGCGGTGCGGGCCGGCAATACCGTCTACGTTCGCGGCCAGGTTGGCACCGATTTCGCCGGCAATCTGATTGGCCTCGGCGACCCGCGGGCGCAGGCGGAGCAGGCGATGAAGAATGTTGAACAGTTGCTGAAAGAGGCGGGAAGCGACCTCTCGCATATCGTCAAGACCACCACTTATCTGATCGATCCCCGCTATCGCGAGCCGGTCTATCAGGAGGTGGGCAAATGGTTAAAAGGCGTCTTTCCCATCTCCACCGGGGTGGTGGTGTCGGCCCTCGCGCAGCCGCAATGGCTGATGGAGATTGACGTTACGGCGGTGATCCCTGACGACTGGCAGGGGGAGGCAGCAGAATGACTCTCTCTATTAGCGCCCGCTGCCCGGAATCAGGTCAGCTGGGCATTGCCATTAGTTCGTCGAGCATGGCCGTGGGATCGCGCTGTCCGTGGCTGTTGCCCGGTGTCGGCGCGGTCGCCAGTCAGAACATAACCTTACCGTCGCTGGGGCCGCATATTCTTGGCGCGCTTGAGGCGGGGGCCTCCGTTGAGCAGGCTCTGAACCTGGCCCTGGCGGAGGACCGCTTCCGCGAATATCGCCAGGTCGCGGCGATTGATGCCAACGGTGAAGTGGCGGCGTTCAGCGGAGAACATACTCTCGGGATCGGTGGCACCCTGGCGGGAGATAACTGCGTGGCGGCGGGCAACATGCTGGCCAGTCACGAGGTGATCGCCGCGATGGTGGCCGCCTTCGAGACGGCGAGCGGTGAACTGGCCAGCCGGCTGCTGGCCGGGCTGCGCGCGGGGATTGCCGCCGGGGGCGAGGCCGGCCCGGTCCACTCGGCGGCGGTGAAGGTGGTGGACGATTACCCGTGGCCGGTGGTCGATCTGCGTATTGACTGGGCGGAGACGGATCCGCTGGCGGCCCTTGAGCAACTGTGGCTGGCCTGGGAGCCGCAAATGGACGCCTATATTACCCGGGCGCTCGACCCTCGCGATGCGCCCGCCTATGGCGTCCCCGGCGATGAATAACATCCTCGCCGCGCTGCTGGCTTTTGACACCACCAGCCGCCATTCGAACCTGGCGATGATCGACTGGATCGCCGATTTTCTCGCTGCCCGCGGCGTGGCGTCCCGCCGCTTTTATGACCCGTCGGGCGGTAAGGCCAATCTCTACGCCCGGCTGGGGCCGTCCGGCGGCGGTGGGGTGATGCTCTCGGGCCACACCGACGTGGTCCCGGTGGACGGCCAGGCCTGGAGCGTTCCGCCTTTCAGCCTGACCGAGCGCGATGGCCGCTACTATGGCCGCGGCAGCGCCGATATGAAGGGGTTTCTCGCCTGCGTGCTGGCGGCAGTGGATGACTTTCTGGCGGCGCCGCTGCGCATGCCACTGCATCTGGCCTTCTCCTATGACGAAGAGGTCGGCTGTCTCGGTGTGCGCAGCCTGGTGGATTTTCTGCAGGCCTCGCCGGAGAAACCGGCGCTGTGCCTCATCGGCGAGCCGACAGAGATGCAGCCGGTGTTCGGTCATAAAGGCAAACTGGCCATGCGCTGCTGCATCGAGGGGCAGGCCTGCCATTCGGCCTATGCCCCGCAGGGGGTGAACGCCATCCGCTACGCGGCGAGACTGATCAACCACCTGGATCGGCTGGGCGTGCGTCTGGCCCGGCAGCAGGACAGCCGCTTTTCGCCGCCCTTCAGCACGCTGCAGGTGGGCACCATTCAGGGTGGGGCCGCGCTGAATATTGTTCCGCAGTCCTGCCGCTTTGATTTTGAGATCCGCTACCTGCCGGGGATGCGTCCCGAAGCGGTCACCGAGGCGCTGGCGGCCTACGCCCGTCGCCAGCTGCTGCCGGAGATGCGCCGGGTAGGCAGCGGGATCGACATCCAGTTCCAGCTGTTAAGCCACTATCCGCCGCTGCTCAGCGATCCGCAGTCCGACTTCGCCCGCTGGCTGGCGCAGTGGTGCGGCAGCGACCGCTTCTCCACCGTGGCGTTCGGCACCGAAGGGGGGCTGTTCGATGAGATGGGCGTCGCGACCCTGGTCTGCGGACCGGGCAGCATGGCCCAGGGCCATAAGGCCGATGAGTACATCAGCATCGCGCAGACCGAGCGCTGTATGACGATGCTGAGACAGCTTTGCGCGTGGATGCGTGCCGAACCGGCGGAACCGCCCACCTGATCCCTCAACACAGGAACCCAAGCGATGCACAATCAACACTCTCCCCACATCGATCAAGCGACCATCGACCGCTGGCAGGCGGATGGCGCGGTGTTATTAAAAGGCGTCTTTACCCCCTGGGTCGATCGCCTCGCCGAGGGGGTCACGGCGCTGATGGCCAGCCCCAGCGAGTATGGTCATGCGCGCACGGTGATCCCCAAAGATGGTTCGCCGCCTTTTTTTCAGGACTACTGCAACTGGTCGCGGATCCCGGCGTTTAGCGAGTTTGTCTTTCAGTCAGCGGCCGCCGAGATCGCGGCGGCGCTGATGCAGTCGCAGACGGCGAAATTTTTCCATGAACATACGCTGGTCAAACCGGCCGGAGGCAGCACGGTGACTCCCTGGCATCATGACCAGCCTTACTATTGCGTCTCCGGCAGGCAGAACGTCAGCTTCTGGATCCCGCTGGACCCGGTGGCGGAGGCCACCTCGCTGCGTTGCATTCGCGGGTCGCATCGCTGGGAGGAGGAGTTCAGTCCTACCCGTTTCAATGGCACTAAGCTTTACGAGCACACCCGGTTCAGCACCCTGCCGGATATCGACGCCCATGAGGACGAATACGATATCGTCAGCTGGGCGCTGGAGCCGGGGGATGCGGTGGCCTTCCATTTCCGCACCGTCCATGGCGCCCGCGGCAACCCCGGCGCGCGGGCGCGACGGGTCTTCTCCGCCCGCTGGGTGGGGGATGACGCCGCGTTTGCCGATCGCGGCGGCGTGACGTCGCCACCGTTCCCCGAGCTGACCCTGCGGGACGGCGACCCGCTGGATTCCCCGCTGTTCCCCCAGGTTTGGCCGCGGGCGTGAGCCACTGGCGGCGGGATCTGCTATGATCCCGCCTTTCGCTGTCTGGAGCCTGTCGATGTTCAACGACGCCATTGTTTATGACCGTTACGGGCCGCCGGCCGCCGTGCTGACCCTGAAACGCCTGCCGCTGGCGCCGCTGGCGGGCGGACGGGTGCGGGTCAGGATGCGCTATGCCCCGGTGAATCCCTCGGATCTGATCCCCGTGACCGGCGCCTATCGCCACCGCACCCGACTGCCGGCCGTCGCCGGCTATGAAGGTCTTGGCGAGGTGGTCGCCGCGCCATACGGCAGCCGGCTGTCCGCGGGCCAGCGGGTGCTGCCTCTGCGCGGGGGCGGCACCTGGCAGCGGTTTATCGATCTGGATGAGACCTGGCTGGTGCCGGTGCCGCCAGCGGTTGACGATCTGCTGGCCGCCCGCGGGTACATCAATCCGCTGACGGCTATGCTGATGCTCAAGCGCTGGCCGGTTGCCGGAAAACACCTTGTGCTGACCGCGGCATCGTCCTCCTGCGCCAGCCTGCTGGGACAGTGGGCGCTGGCGATGGGCGCCCGCTCGGTGAGCGGGATTATTCGCTCGCCGCAGCACCGGGCGCGCCTGGAACAGGCCGGGATCTATCCGATCCTCGATACCGACCGGGCGCTGATGGAGAAGGTAAGCCAACACAGCGATCTGGTGTTTGACGCGGTGGGCGGCGAACTGGCGAATACGCTGCTGTCGGTGCTGCCCGCATCGTCGACCCTGATCTCCTATGGGCTGTTATCCGGGCGGCCGCTGACCCAGACGCGCGGTAGCGCGACGGTGCGCAAGTTTCATCTGCGGGAGGCGTTGCCGACACTCAGCGTGGCGGCGTGGCGGGCGGCGTTTGACGAGATTTGGCTGCGCTTGCCAACGACCACCCAGCCGCCGGCCCAGCGTATAGCGTTGAACGACTGGCGGGAGGCGATTGCCGCCGCCGACCAGCCGGGAAGAGGCGGTAAAATCCTGCTCGATTTCACCGCCGGTTAAGATTACTTTTTCTTCTCGCCAAGGGTTGGGGTTTCGTCAAAGAAGTTCCACGGCTTCAGCAGGGCGTGCGCCCATTCGGTCGGCATGATCGGCCACTCTTCGGCGCGCGCGACGTGGGTGGTGCCGGTGGTGATCCACACGACGTCGTCGTGGTTTGTCAGCGACTCATCATCCTGCGCATACTGCCCTAAGCCGGTATCGTGGGCGGAACGGTTAGGGTATTTCCCTTCCGGATAACGCTCTGTCGGGTGGTAGCGCGTCACCCACAGCTGTTTATCCATAAAGCTCAGGCGATGGTAGATCCACTCGTCCGGGGCGAACTTCGCGCCGGTCGCCGCCGGATGCGTGCCGCCGGCGTAAGGGATAATCTGATAAGAGACCGGGTTGCCCATGCGGTTCTCTTTGCTGGTATTGCTCAGCAGGCGAATGGTGCCCGGGTCGAATTTCTGCGCCGCTTTCTGCTCGCTGTCAATGGTGTACTGATTCACCTGCATGGTACTGGTGCGCGGGCCACCGGCGGTGTTGGGCTTCACTTCAGGATCCATCGCCACCAGGGTGTTGTTTTCGCCGTCCACGTCGAGGTCGAGGCGGAAGTTATAGATGTGCTGGTGGGTGGTGCCGACAATATTATGGTCGATCAGCGTCCCGTAGCGGGTATCCTCTTTGGCGCTGGGGTCGTGCATGGTCTTCGCCATCACGCCTTTGACGGCTTCAATCCCGGTGGCGCCTGCGTCGATACCGATGGTGCCGTTGTCGTGGAACACCCAGTCAAAGATATAATCATAGTTCCCGACGGTACTGATCCAGCGTACCACCAGTTCCCGGCGTTCGGTGCTGACGTTGGGCTTGCCCATCTCCAGGTGCTTATATTCCGGCCCGGCATAGCGTTCGAATATGGCGACCGCGCCTGGAATCGTGGTCGGTTTGCCGGTGTAATCGGCGATGGTTTCATCCAGCAGCACCGCATTCGATGGCGCATCTTTACCTCGCACAATCGGCGATGTCAGGGTGCCCATGCCGTAATCGCCGGAGTCGAGGTAGGCTTTGAAATACCAGCCGACGTCCGGGTCGCCGTAGGGGACGATCATCCCGCCGAGGGAACCTTCATACATCACCTGGCGTTTTGTGCCGTTATCGTTGTAGGTCACCGTCGAGAGGATTGGCCCGACGCGCGAGTTAAGGCGCAGGTGGAAATCCCAGTTCTGCCAGTGAATGGTATCCCCGGTAATGGTGTAGTTTTTGCCCTCTGGTTCCGTAATATCCAGCGGTTTCACCGCCGGGGCGTTGCGGTCGCGGCCATCATACGGACGGGGTTCCATCGGAACCGGGATCACCGGGCCTTCCTCAATTTTGATAATTTTCTTCGCTTCAAGGTCGACCACCGCCACCAGGTTTTCAATCGGGTGCGCCCAGTAGTTGCCGTCGCCGGTATCGAGATAACTGACCACCTTCAGCAGACGCGCATCCTGTTGCAGGCCATCTTTGCCATCAAAATAGCCAACGGTGAGCGGGGTGGTGACCACTTTGCCTGGGTCGGTAATACCGTGCTTTTTCAGCACCTCAGCGAATTCGCTGCTGGCGTTGATGATGTTCTGCACGCTGACAAAATCATCGAGCAGTACCATCCCGTGGGCGCCTTTAACTGGCGTCCAGGAGAGGATTTTTTTGTTTTGCAGATCGACGACGGCTTCAATCACGTGTTTGCCATCCAGCATCACCACATCGGCGGTGCGCGGTGAATCGACCGGCGTACCCTGCAGGGCAAAGGCCCACACCGCCGCTTTATCCGGCTCGTGCAGGGAAATTTCGGTAAAGCGGGTATTGGGCTGGAATTCCGGCGCGGCTTTAACAATGGTCACCGCTTCACTGATTTCCGCCGCCGAGAGCGAGTTTAACGGGTGAGGGCGCTTTTCCACCTGGAAGGTCTGATCGAGACCGGACTGGAACACATCGTTGATAAAGGTATCGGAGACCCAGGCTTTTCCTTCCTTCATCACCACCGGCACCTGCAGGTCAAGGGTTTTACCGTTGACGATCGCGGTTTTGGCGCCGGGCTTCACTTTGACGTAAGCGCCGTCTTTTATCAGGGTAAACATTTGCGCGTAGTCATCCCACTGGACATCGGCGCCGAACGCCTGCAGCGTTTTATCCAGCGGTACCATGTGGGCTTCGCTGCCGTGGGCGAAGACCGGTGATTGCCAGGCGCAAACCACCGCGACGGCCAGCGCCAGCGCGGTTTTACGAGGAGAAAATTTCAAGCCGTTTGCCATAGTGACCTCATCTTATTGTTGTGTTGTCTCTTGCCGCTGCGAATGTCGGCTTTGTCACCCTTAAGCTACCAGCCAGCGGCGCCGGGGCGTTTGTTTGCTTTTGCCAGCTTGTTTGTCAGTTTTGCCAGACGGACGTAAAAAATGCCTCCGCAGAGGCATTGAGAACGTGCGCCGATTTTTTTGCCGGGTGGCGGCTGACGCCTTACCGGGCCTACAGCCCCTACAGATCCAAATCATCGCTGGCGCTGGGGCCGCTGAAACTGCCGGTGCTGGCGGCCTCAAAATCGCTGAGACGTTCCCGGAAGGCCGGGGCAGCCCGCATGGATGCGGGCTGAGGGCCGTGTTTTGCAGGGACGCTGCCTCGGCCCGACCCGCAGCCTGCAGGGAAAAGTCGAAGGCACCACGCAGTGGCGATTTTGCTGGCCGGAGCCCGGGGGTACAGGGGGCGGCGGCGACTGGCCGCCCCCTGTGCGCTCCCTGCGCCATGAGTGACATAACGCAGACGATTAATCGGGAGCGCAATGTGCGCTGAAGCCACAGATAACATAAAGGACTTCCCGGGGCGAAACCGTTGCAAACCGATTGCAGGATCAATTGCTCAAGGATCGGCCAACAGAGCGCCAGCGGCTTATTTTCTGCCATCACGCCGGGAAATCCCCTTGCTGGCGCGCCACCAGGGTCAGAATGGAATACAGCGCCACCGCCTGCTGGTGCTGGTTGAAAATCTCCACCGCCCATTCCACCACGCCGGTGGCTTTCTCATCGGCGCTGCGCTGACGTTTGACCGTTTTCCGCTTACAGGTCAGGCGAACCTGAATGGTGTCTCCCGGTTTGACCGGCTCAATAAAGCGCAGGTTTTCCATCCCGTAGTTGGCGATAACCGGCCCGACGCCGGCATCGACGAACAGCCCGGCCGCAGCGGAGATCAGGAAATAACCGTGGACCACCCGCTCGCCGAAAATCGACTCAGCGGCGGCGATTTTGTCCATGTGCGCATAGAAATGGTCGCCGCTCAGGCAGGCGAAGTTAACGATATCCGCTTCGGTGAGGGTTCTCCGCGGGGTTAATAAGCTATCGCCAGGCTGGATCTCTTCGAAGTATTTACGGAACGGGTGAATGCGGTCTTCGCTAACCTGCGCGCCACGCACCCACTGCTGGCCGATGGTCGCCAGCATCGTTGGGCTGCCCTGGACCGCGGTACGCTGCATATAGTGTTTCACCGAGCGCAGCCCGCCAAGCTCTTCTCCGCCGCCCGCGCGGCCAGGGCCGCCGTGTACCAGCTGCGGCAGCGGCGAGCCGTGGCCGGTCGACTCTGCCGAGGACTCCTCGTTAAGGATCTGAATACGACCATGGGCGCGCGCGGCGCCAAGGATAAACTCGCGCGCCAGCTCGCCGCTGGCGGTGACCAGCGTACCAGCCAGACTGCCACCGCCGGCGCGTGCCAGCGTCAGCGCATGCTGGCGGTCGCGATACGGCATCAGCGTCGCTACCGGGCCAAAGGCTTCAATGGCGTGAACCTCTGGCGTTTCATCCGGCTGCGGGCAGTACAGCAGGGTCGGCGGGAAGAACGCGCCATCAGCATTAAGATCTGCCTGTCCGCCGAGCAGCGCTTCACAGCCGGCGGCGATCAGTTTATTGACGTTATTCTGCACGTCCTGACGCTGCTCGGTGTTGACCAGCGCCCCCATCTTTATGCCTTCCTGCGCCGGGTCGCCGACGGTGATTTTTTGCAACCGGGCGATCAGCGCTTCACGTACCGCATCGATTTGTGCGTGCGGCACGATGATGCGACGGATAGCGGTACATTTTTGCCCGGCTTTCGCCGTCATCTCGCGGACCACTTCCCGAATAAACAGCGCGAATTCCGGTTGCTCCGGGGTGACATCTTCGCCTAAAACGCAGCAGTTGAGCGAATCTGCTTCCATGGTAAAGGGAATCGATTTGGCCACCAGGTTAGGATGCGACCGTAGCTGCTGGCCGGTGGCGGCAGAGCCGGTAAAGGTCACCACGTCCTGGCTATCGAGATGGTCGAGAAGATCGCCCGCGCCGCCGCAAATCAGGCTGATGGCGCCTTCCGGCACCAGGCCGCTGTCGACAATCGCTTTCACCATCGCCTGGGTAAGCTGGGCGGTAGCGGTGGCCGGTTTAATGATCGCCGGCATGCCGGCAAGCCAGGTCGGCGCCAGTTTTTCCAGCATTCCCCAGCAGGGGAAGTTGAAGGCGTTGATATGTACGGCGACGCCTGATTTCGAGGTCAGCACGTGACGCGCGGCAAAACCCCCTTGTTTGGAGAGCGGGATGAGCTCGTCCTCCGGCCACAGGAGATCGTCCGGCAATTCGCGACTACCGAGCCCGGCATAAGTGAACAAAGTACCGATACCGCCTTCAATATCCACCCAACTGTCGGCGCGAGTGGCGCCGGTTTGCGCGGAGATGGCGTAGAACTCGTCTTTCTGCTCCAGCAACCGTTTTGCTACCGCTTTCAGCATCGCGCTGCGTTCAATAAAGGTCATCGCCTGCAGGGCTTTGCCACCGCGTTCAATCGCGAAACGACGCGCCTGCGCCATATCCAGGCCTTCACTGGTCACCTCCCAAAGCGCCGCGCCGGTGATGGCGTGATGGATAGTACGGGCGCGGCCCCGGCCGGTCTGCCAGGCGCCGGATAAGTAACTGGCTAACTGCTGCATCGCAAATCTCCAAATGTGTTACGCGTTATTACTATAAATAGTTCTTTTATGAATCATAAAATGCAAGTTTATATTTAATATTTTATTAACATTGTGATCGGTGGTTAATTGTGGTTTTTGCTTATGTGACTGTTATTAATGCTATTTACAAAAGGTTTTGCGGTTAGCATCACAAAAAGAACAAACAAAATTTGTGGTTTTATTTAACCAATATGTAACCTTCAATAAACAAAGTGATTCACAAAAATGTTTTTGTTGTGAATATCGGAATCATAAAGGTGATGACGTGACAGAAGAACAACGCTTTGACCAGCGCATCGCGCAGGAAACGGCCATCGAACCGCAGGACTGGATGCCGGATGCCTACCGTAAGACCTTGATTCGGCAGATAGGCCAGCACGCGCACTCGGAAATCGTCGGCATGCTGCCGGAAGGCAACTGGATCACCCGCGCGCCGACGCTGCGCCGCAAAGCGATCCTGTTGGCTAAGGTACAGGATGAGGCCGGGCATGGGCTTTATCTCTATAGCGCCGCGGAAACGCTGGGCTGCGCGCGGGAAGACCTGTATCAGAAAATGCTCGACGGGCAGATGAAATATTCCTCCATTTTTAACTACCCGACCCTGAGCTGGGCGGATATCGGCGTGATCGGCTGGCTGGTCGATGGCGCGGCCATCGTCAACCAGGTGGCGCTGTGCCGGACCTCCTATGGCCCCTATGCCCGCGCGATGGTCAAAATCTGCAAAGAAGAGAGTTTTCACCAGCGCCAGGGATTTGAAGCCTGCATGGCGCTGGCGCAGGGCAATGACGCGCAGCGGCAGATGCTGCAGGACGCTATTAACCGCTTCTGGTGGCCGGCGCTGATGATGTTTGGCCCCAACGATGACAACTCGCCGAACAGCGCCCGCAGCATGGCGTGGAAAATCAAACTGCACTCCAACGACGAGCTACGTCAGCGCTTCGTCGATAACACCGTGCCGCAGGTAGAGATCCTCGGTATGACCGTCCCGGACCCGGATTTGCAGTTTGATGAAGCCAGCGGCCACTACCGCTTCGGCGAAATCGACTGGCAGGAATTTAACGAGGTGATTAGCGGCCGTGGGATTTGCAATCACGAGCGGCTGGCCGCCAAGCGTAAGGCCTGGGAAGAGGGCGAATGGGTGCGCGAGGCCGCGCTGGCCCATGCGCAAAAACAGCAGGCCCGCAGCGCGGCATGAGGAGAGACAACATGAGCAAAGTTTACTGGCCGTTATATGAAGTGTTCGTTCGCAGCAAACAGGGGTTATCCCATCGTCACGTCGGCAGTCTGCACGCCGCTGATGATCAAATGGCGCTGGAGAATGCCCGCGATGCTTATACCCGCCGCAGCGAAGGCTGCTCAATTTGGGTGGTGAAGGCCAGCGAAATCGTTGCTTCGCAGCCGGAAGAGCGCGGCGAATTCTTCGACCCGGCGGAAAGCAAAGTCTACCGTCATCCGACTTTCTATACCGTGCCGGATGGCATGGAACATATGTGAGGCGGCGATGAATACCCCTAACCCCGTAGCCACCTACGCCCTGCGGCTTGGCGACAATGGTCTGGTTCTGGCCCAGCGTTTAGGCGCCTGGTGCGGCCATGCTCCCGAGCTCGAGATCGATCTTGCGCTGGCCAACATCGGCCTCGACCTGCTCGGCCAGGCGCGCAATTTTTTAAGCTATGCCGCCGAGCTTAACGGCTGCGGCGACGAAGATACTCTGGCTTTTGGTCGCGATGAGCGCCAGTACAGCAACCTGCTGCTGGTGGAGCAGCCAAACGGCAATTTTGCCGACACCATCGCCCGCCAGTTCTTTATCGATGTCTGGCACGTCGCCCTGTACAGCCGGCTGGTGAACAGCCGCGACGCGCAGCTGGCGGCCATTGCCGCCAAAGGGCTGAAAGAGGTGCGTTACCACCAGCGCTTCAGCCGCGGCTGGCTGGAGCGTCTGGGTAACGGCACCGAGTTATCAAATCGCAAAATGCAGCAGGCGGTCGACAATCTGTGGCGCTTCACCGGCGAACTGTTCCTTGCCGATGAAGTGGAGCTCAGCCTGGTTGAGCAGGGTATTGCGGTTGATCCGCGTGAGCTTCAGGCCGAATGGCAAAGCGCGGTACACACGGCGCTGCTCGACTCCGGCTTACAAATCCCGCAGGAAGCGGCCTTCCGCAGCGGCGGCAAACAGGGGCTGCACAGTGAACATCTCGGCCCGCTGCTGGCGGAGATGCAATATCTGCAGCGTTCGCATCCCGGACTGCAGTGGTAAGTGAGGTGACTATGCAACGTCTTGCCGACATCGCTCCTGCTGAAGTTCGTACCATCTGGGGATTATTAAGCGCGATCCCGGATCCGGAAGTGCCGGTACTCACCATCACCGACCTCGGTATGGTGCGCAGCGTCGCGCGCCACGGCGACGGGTGGGTGATTGGCTTTACCCCGACCTATTCGGGCTGTCCGGCGACGGAGCATCTGCTGGGCGAGATCCGTACGGTCATGAGCGAGCATGGCTTTCTGCCGGTGCATATCGTCCTGCAGCTGGATCCGCCGTGGACCACCGACTGGATGAGTCAGGAGGCCCGCGAGCGCCTGCGCCAGTACGGAATCAGCCCGCCCCAGGGGCACGCCTGCCATGCGGACATGCCCGTTGAGGTGAGCTGTCCGCGCTGCGGCAGCACCCATACCTCGCTGATTAGCGAATTCGGTTCCACGGCCTGCAAAGCGCTCTATCGCTGCGACAGCTGCCGGGAACCTTTTGATTACTTTAAATGTATTTGAGGTTGCCATGACGACGTTCCATTCGCTTAAGGTGGCGAGAGTCGAGCCGGAAACCCGCGATGCGGTGACCATCACTTTTGCGATCCCGCAAGCCCTGCAGGCGGAGTACTGCTTTCGCCCGGGCCAGCATCTGACGCTAAAAGCCCGTCTGGGCGGCGAAGAACTGCGCCGCTGTTACTCCATTTGTCGCAGCCGCACGCCAGGCGAAATTAGCGTCGCGGTCAAAGCTATCGACGGCGGGCGCTTTTCGCGCTACGCCCAGCACGATATCCAGCAGGGTATGGAGCTGGAAGTGATGGTGCCGCAGGGGCATTTCGGTTATCAACCGCAGGCTGAACGGCAGGGTGAATATCTGGCGATTGCCGCCGGTTCCGGGATCACGCCGATGATGGCGATCATGAGCGCGACGCTGGCGACCGAGCCGCAAAGCCGCTTCACGCTGATCTACGGCAACCGCAGCAGCCATAGCATGATGTTCCGCCAGGCGCTGGCCGATTTAAAAGACCGCTATCCGCAGCGCCTGCAGGTGATACACCTGTTTAGCCAGGAGTCGATGGACAGCGATCTGCTACAGGGGCGCATTGACGGCGACAAACTGCGCCAGCTCGCTGACCATCTGCTGGATTTTAGCCGTTTCGACGAGGCTTTTATCTGCGGTCCGGCGGCGATGATGGATGAGGCGGAAGCGGCGTTACGTGAACTTGGCGTAGCGGAGAAATCGATTCATCTCGAACGCTTTAATACACCAGGCGGCAATGTGAAGCGCGCCGCCGGCGTGCAGGCGGAAGGGCGCACGGTGACCATCCGCCAGGACGGGCGCGATCGGCTTATCGCCCTCAGCGCCGAAGACGACAGCATCCTGGATGCCGCATTGCGTCAGGGCGCCGATCTGCCGTTCGCCTGTAAGGGCGGGGTATGCGCCACCTGTAAATGCAAAGTGCTACGCGGTGAAGTGGCGATGGCCGCCAATTACAGCCTGGAAGCAGATGAGCTGGCGGCGGGATATGTCCTGAGCTGCCAGTCGTTGCCGACCAGCGGCGATGTGGTGGTCGACTTTGACGCGCGGGGGATGGCATGAGTGACCTGCTGATCCACCGTCATGGCCGGGTGCTTCAGCTGACGCTGAACCGCCCGCAGGCCCGCAACGCGCTGAACAATGCCTTATTAACCCAGATTGCCGAGGCGCTGGAGGCCGCGGCAGTTGATGACAGCGTCGGCGTCTGCGTTATCAGCGGCAACCCGCGTTTTTTCGCCGCCGGGGCTGACCTCAATGAAATGGCGGAAAAAGATCTGCCTGCCACCCTGGATGATATTCGCCCACGGTTGTGGACACGAATTGATGCTTTCACTAAACCGCTCATCGCTTCGGTCAACGGCTACGCGCTTGGCGCCGGCTGCGAGCTGGCCCTGCTGTGTGACCTGATTGTCGCCGGCGACAACGCCCGTTTTGGCCTGCCGGAAATTACCCTCGGCATTATGCCGGGCGCGGGCGGCACCCAGCGGCTGATCCGCAGCGTTGGCAAGGCGCTGGCCAGCCGGATGGTGCTGAGCGGCGAGAGTATTGACGCCCACCAGGCGCAGCAGGCCGGGCTGGTCAGCGATATCCATCCGGCGGCGTTAACCGATGAGTATGCCCTGAAGCTGGCCGCCACCATCGCCCGCCATTCGCCGCTGGCGCTACGGGCGGCAAAACAGTCGCTGCGCCTGTCGCAGGAAGTCAGCCTGCAGGCTGGTCTGCAACAGGAGCGTCAGCTGTTTAGCCTGCTGAGCGCCACCGAGGACCGCCGCGAAGGCATCGACGCCTTCTTACAAAAACGTACACCGGACTTTAAAGGACGCTAATCGTGGAAGCTTTCATTCTCAGCGCAGTGGAACAGGGCGTCATGACCATTACCCTCAATCGCCCGGACCGCCTCAACAGTTTTAACGATCTGATGCATCACCAGCTGGCGGAATGTCTGAAGCAGGCCGAGCGCGATGATGGCGTGCGCTGCCTGCTGATCACCGGCGCCGGCCGCGGCTTTTGCGCCGGCCAGGATTTGAACGATCGCAATGTCGACCCCAGCGGCCCACCGCCGGATCTCGGCATGTCGGTAGAACGCTTTTACAACCCGTTAGTGCGCCGTCTGGCGGCGCTGCCGAAGCCGGTTATCTGCGCGGTCAACGGCGTTGCCGCCGGCGCTGGCGCCACCCTGGCGCTGGGCTGCGATATCGTGCTGGCCGCGCGTTCGGCGAAATTTGTGATGGCGTTCAGCAAGCTCGGCCTGGTGCCGGACTGCGGCGGTAGCTGGTTCCTGCCGCGGGTGGCCGGCCGCGCGCGCGCGATGGGGCTGGCGCTGTTGGGGGATAGCCTCAGCGCGGAACAGGCCGCGCAGTGGGGAATGATCTGGCAACTGGTGGACGATTCAGAACTGGCGGATACCAGTCTGCAGCTGGCGCGCCATCTGGCGGCGCAGCCGACGTTTGGTCTTGGGCTGATTAAAAAGGCGCTGCTGGCTTCTGAAACCAACAGTCTCGATGCGCAGCTGGATCTGGAGCGCGATTATCAGCGCCTGGCCGGACGCAGCGATGATTACCGCGAAGGGGTCAGCGCGTTTCTGGCCAAACGGCCACCACAGTTCAGCGGGAAATAGATGATGACGAGATCCTTAGCCAACGTGGCGGTGATCGGCAGCGGCACCATGGGGGCCGGCATCGCCGAAGTGGCTGCCGCCGCCGGACATCCGGTGCTGATTTACGACATCGATCATCAGGCCATTGCCCGGGCGATCGACGGCATTGCCAGGCGTCTCGCCTCACGGGTCGAGCGCGGCAAACTGGCGTCAGAGCAGGCCGACGCGCTGCTGGCGCGCCTGCATCCGGCTCACGATTTAGCCGCGCTTGCCGACGCGGATTTAGTGATTGAAGCGGCCTCTGAACGGCTGGAGGTCAAAACGGCGCTGTTCGCGCAGCTGGCGGAGATCTGCGCGCCGTCAACGTTGTTGACCAGTAACACTTCGTCTATTTCGATTACCGCCATCGCCGCCGGGGTCAAAAACCCGGAGCGGGTGGCCGGGCTGCACTTTTTTAATCCGGCGCCGGTGATGAAGCTGGTCGAGGTGGTCAGCGGCCTGGAGACGTCTGCTGAGGTAGTAGAGCAGCTGTGCCAGTGCGTAAGCGGCTGGGGGAAACAGCCGGTACGCTGCCGCTCAACGCCCGGTTTTATCGTTAACCGCGTAGCGCGTCCGTTCTACGCTGAAGCCTGGCGCGCGCTGGAAGAGCAGGTTGCCGCCCCGGAGGTTATCGATGCCGCTTTGCGTGACGGCGGCGGTTTTCCGATGGGACCCCTGGCGCTGACTGATCTGATTGGCCAGGACGTCAATTTCGCCGTGACCTGTTCGGTGTTTAACGCCTTCTGGCAGGACCGCCGCTACCTGCCATCGCTCCTCCAGCAAGAGCTGGCGCTGGCCGGGCGGCTGGGTAAAAAGAGCGGTTACGGCGTCTATCGCTGGCCCGCTGAGACACTGCCGGACGCGGCGTTGCCGCCGGTTGCCAATGGCGCTCAATCCGTGATGACGATAAGTGACAGTGTCACTGAGCTGGACGAACTGCTGTTGCTGGAGACCGAAGGTGAGACCGCGCTGGCGCTAAGCGTTAAGCATCACCGCCCGGTGGTGGTGTATGACCTGTGCGCCAGCGATACGGTGGTGCTGGCCGCAGCGGCGACCAACGCGCCTGCGGCCACTGATAAGGCCGTGCATTACTTCCAACAGCAGGGCAAGAAAGTCCTGCATATTGCCGATTATCCCGGCCTGCTGGTGTGGCGCACGGTGGCGATGCTGATTAACGAAGCGCTGGATGCGCTGCAAAAAGGCGTCGCCAGCCCGCAGGATATCGATACCGCGATGCGCCTTGGCGTCAATTATCCGCACGGCCCGCTGGCATGGGGAGAACGCCTTGGCTGGCGACGGGTGCTGCAACTGCTGGAGAACCTGCAACACCATTATGGCGAGGAGCGCTATCGTCCCTGTTCCCTGTTGCGCCAGAAGGCGCTGATGGAGAAGCACCATGAGCAATGATGCGTGGCGCAACGCGCGCGTGATGTACGAAAAAGATACCTGCGCCAGAAAGATGGGGATCGAACTTATCGAAATGGACGACGGCTTTGCGCAGATGAGCATGACCGTCTCGGCGGACATGCTTAACGGTCATCAAACCTGTCACGGCGGTCAGCTATTTACGCTCGCCGATACCGCTTTCGCCTACGCCTGTAACAGCCAGGGGCTGGCGGCGGTGGCTTCGGCGGCAAATATTGATTTTCTTCGTCCGGCGTTTGCCGGCGACCGGCTGGTCGCCACCGCCCGAGTCAAACAGCAGGGCAAGCTGACCGGCGTCTACGACATCGAAATTGTTAATCAACAGCAAAAGATTGTGGCCCTGTTCCGCGGCAAATCGCACCGCATCGGCGGCACAATCACAGGAGACGTGTAATGCGCGACGCCTTTATTTGTGACGGGATCCGCACGCCGATTGGCCGCTACGGCGGCGCGCTGGCCGGCGTCCGCGCCGACGACCTGGCGGCGATCCCGCTACGTGAGTTGCTGAGCCGTAACCCCGGGCTCGACCCGGCAGCAATTGATGATGTGATTTTCGGTTGTGCTAACCAGGCCGGTGAAGATAACCGCAACGTAGCGCATATGGCGACGCTGTTGGCCGGTTACCCGCATAGCGTGCCGGGCACCACGATTAACCGCTTGTGCGGATCGGGTCTGGATGCAATCGGTTTTGCCGCCAGGGCGATCAAAGCCGGCGATGCCGATCTGCTGATTGCCGGCGGCGTGGAATCGATGTCGCGTGCGCCGTTCGTGATGGGAAAAGCGAGCACGCCGTATCAGCGTCAGGCGGAACTCTTTGATACCACGATTGGCTGGCGTTTTGTGAACCCGCTCATGGCGCAACACTTCGGAACTGACAGCATGCCGGAAACGGCCGAGAATGTAGCTGAATTGTTAAATATCAGCCGAGCCGATCAGGACGCTTTCGCCTGGCGCAGCCAGCAGCGTACGGAGCAGGCCCAGCGCGACGGCATTCTGGCGCAGGAGATCGTGCCGGTGCAGATCATCGGCAAGAAAGGGGCGGTCAGCGCGGTACGCGATGATGAGCATCCCCGCCCGGAAACCACGCTTGAGCAGCTGGCGAAACTGAAAGCGCCGTTCCGCCAGGGCGGCGTCATTACCGCGGGCAATGCTTCCGGCGTCAACGATGGCGCCGCGGCGCTGATCATCGCCAGCGAACAGCAGGCCGCTATCCAGGGGCTCACGCCGCGGGCGCGTATCGTGGCGATGGCGACGGCAGGTGTTGAACCGCGCCTGATGGGGCTGGGGCCGGTACCGGCGGTGCGTAAAGTGCTGGAGCGGGCCGGACTCAATATTAACGATATGGATCTGATTGAGCTGAATGAGGCCTTCGCCGCGCAGGCGCTGGGGGTGCTCAGACAGCTCGGCGTGCCGGATGATGCGGCGCATGTGAATCCCAACGGCGGCGCCATCGCGTTAGGCCATCCGCTGGGCATGAGCGGCGCGCGACTGGCGCTGAGCGCCAGCCTTGAGCTGCAACGCCGGGGCGGGCGCTATGCGCTGTGTACGATGTGTATTGGCGTGGGTCAGGGCATTGCCATGATCCTCGAGCGAGTGTGAGCTAATTTACCTGCGAGTACCCTACAATGATAACTACTACAAAATTAGATCCGATTGAAACCGCATCGCGTGACGAACTGCAGGCCCTGCAAACCCAGCGCCTGAAATGGACGCTGAAGCATGCGTATGACAATGTGCCGATGTATCGCCGCAAATTCGACGCCGCCGGCGTGCACCCTGACGACTTTCGGGAATTAAACGATCTGCAAAAATTCCCCTGTACCACCAAACAAGATCTGCGCGACAACTATCCCTTCGATACCTTCGCGGTGCCGATGGAGCAGGTGGTGCGCATTCACGCCTCTTCCGGCACCACCGGCAAACCGACGGTGGTGGGCTACACGCAGAACGATATTGATAACTGGGCCAATATCGTCGCCCGTTCGCTGCGCGCCGCCGGCGGCACGGCGAAAGATAAAATTCACGTCGCCTACGGCTACGGCCTGTTTACCGGCGGCCTTGGCGCGCACTACGGCGCGGAGCGTTTAGGCGCGACGGTGATCCCAATGTCCGGCGGACAGACCGAAAAACAGGCGCAGCTGATCCGCGATTTTCAGCCGGATATGATCATGGTGACGCCGTCCTACTGCCTGAATCTGATTGAAGAGCTTGAGCGCCAGATGGGCGGTGACGCCCGCGGCTGCTCGTTACGCGTCGGCGTCTTTGGCGCCGAGCCGTGGACGCTGGCGATGCGCGCGGAGATCGAGCGCCGCCTGGGGATCACCGCCCTGGATATTTACGGTTTGTCGGAAGTCATGGGGCCGGGCGTAGCGATGGAATGTCTGGAAACCGTTGACGGCCCGACCATCTGGGAAGACCACTTCTTCCCGGAAATCGTCAACCCGGACGACGGTACGCCGCTGGAAGATGGCGAGCATGGCGAACTGCTGTTTACCACGTTGACCAAAGAAGCGCTGCCGGTGATCCGCTATCGTACCCGCGATCTGACTCGCCTGCTGCCGGGCACCGCGCGGACCATGCGCCGCATGGATCGCATCAGCGGGCGCAGCGACGATATGCTGATTATCCGCGGGGTTAACGTCTTCCCCTCGCAGCTGGAAGAGGAGATCCTCAAGTTTGAACACCTGGCGCCGCACTATCAGTTAGAGGTCAATCGCCGCGGTCATCTTGATTCGCTGGCGGTGCGCGTTGAACTGAAAGAGAGCGGGCTGGCGTTAAGTCATGAACAACGCTGCCAGATTTGCCATCAGTTGCGTCACCGCATTAAGTCGATGGTCGGGATCTCCACCGATATTACTATCGTCAACTGCGGCAGCATTCCTCGCTCGGAAGGGAAAGCCTGTCGGGTATTCGACCTGCGTAAAGCGGTGGTCAGCGGTTAATTCTCTCCCCGGTTACCCGGCTGAGGCCTTTACGCCGTAAGCCGGGAATTTCCTGTGCTATGATTCATAAAGGAAAATAATAACAACAGAATGAATCAGATGAGTAAACTCGACGCCTTTATTCAACAAGCGGTGACGGCGATGCCGATCAGCGGCACGTCATTAATTGCCTCGCTGTATGGCGACGCTTTATTGCAGCGCGGTGGGGAAGTGTGGCTGGGCAGCGTTGCGGCGCTGCTGGAAGGATTAGGCTTCGGCGAGCGCTTTGTCCGCACCGCGCTATTTCGCCTCAATAAAGAAGAGTGGCTCGATGTCATCCGTATCGGCCGGCGCAGCTTCTATCGCCTGAGCGATAAAGGGCTGCGCCTGACCCGGCGCGCGGAACATAAAATTTATCGCGCCAGTGCCCCGGAATGGGACGGTACCTGGCTGCTGCTGCTTTCGGAAGGCCTGGAGAAAAATGTGCTCGCCGACGTCAAAAAGCAGCTGCTGTGGCAGGGCTTTGGCGCGCTGGCGCCCAGCCTGCTGGCCTCGCCGTCGCAAAAACTGGCCGATGTCCAGTCGCTGCTCCACGAAGCGGGCGTCGCCGAAAACGTCATCTGTTTTGAAGCCCATTCGCCGCTGGCGCTCTCCCGTGCGGCGCTGCGCAGCCGCGTGGAGGAGTGCTGGCATCTCACTGAACAAAACGAGATGTATGAATCTTTCATCTCGCTATTCCGACCGTTACTGCCGCTGCTGCGCGACTGCGACCCGGCCGAGCTGACGCCTGAGCGCTGTTTCCAGATCCAGCTGCTGCTGATCCATTTTTATCGCCGGGTGGTGCTCAAAGATCCGCTGCTGCCGGAGGAGCTGCTGCCGGCGCACTGGGCGGGGCAAACCGCCCGCCAGCTGTGTATCAATATTTATCAACGCGTGAATCCCGGCGCGCTGGCGTTCGTCAGCGAGAAAGGGGAAAGCTCGGTGGGCGAGCTTCCGGCGCCGGGCCCGCTCTATTATCAGCGCTTTGGCGGTTTGCCGGGCGCATAAGGAGGTTGCATGCCGATTTATCAGATTGATGGGCTGACGCCAGTGGTGCCGGAGGAGAGCTACGTCCACCCAACCGCCGTGCTGATTGGCGACGTGATCCTCGGCAAAGGGGTCTATGTTGGACCCAACGCCAGTCTGCGAGGCGATTTTGGTCGCATCGTGGTCAAAGACGGCGCCAATATTCAGGACAACTGCGTCATGCACGGTTTCCCCGGCCAGGATACGGTGGTGGAAGAGGATGGCCACATCGGTCACGGCGCTATTCTGCACGGCTGCGTGATTGGCCGCAACGCGCTGGTGGGCATGAGCGCGGTGATTATCGACGGGGCGGTCATTGGCGAAAACAGCATTGTCGGCGCTTCGGCCTTTGTCAAAGCCAACGCCGAGATGCCCGCCAACCATCTGATTATCGGCAGCCCGGCAAAAGCGATTCGCACCCTGAGCGAACAGGAGCTGGCGTGGAAAAAACAGGGTACCCGTGAATACCAGGTGCTGGTGGAGCGCTGTAAGCAGTCGCTGCATCAGGTGGAGCCATTACGGGAAGTGGAAGCAGGGCGTAAGCGACTGGAGTTTGATGAAAACCTGCGACCAAAAACGCAGCGCTAACTTTCCAGGGCAACCCGGAGGGGCTCGGTGGATTAGTGCTCAGCCAGTTCACGAAAGAACGCCGGGTTGGCCTGGATAACCGCCAGTACTTTTGCTGCCAGGCCTGTCGGATTGCGCCGCCTGGACTCCCAACTTTTGATAGTATCCACGCTGGTACCCAGCGCTTTTGCCATCTCCGCCTGCGAAACATTAAGCTGCGTGCGGATGGCTTTCACATCAGCAACTTCATAGCGCGTCGCTCGGGCTGGAGCCTTGTTGCCGTCTTTGATCTCAACAGCCTCTTCCAGGGACGCTTTAAGCTCGTCGAAGTAACCCATTTTAAACCTCATTTTTTAGTCGCCGGGTCAGTTTCCTGAGTTCGTTTTTTTCCGCTGCGCCCAGGCTCTCTTTGGTGTGCTTGGGGTAGGCTAAGACGAGATAGATGATCTCGCGGGTTGCCAGAAAATAAATCACCCGCACGCCGCCGCTTTTTCCCTGTGAGCCTGTCGCCATTCTTACTTTTCCGTAACCCGCCGGTATCCTGGATAAGATCGCCGAAATCCGGATTGCCTATGAGTTGCCTCTGCAGTGCCCTCAGATCTTCATCGCTGGCCAGCTGTTTTATCTGGCGGGTAAATAGCGACGTTTCGATAAATTCAATGGCATGACACACGAAAACGCTCCTTGCTAAGGTACCATGTACACCATCGAGTGTACATAGTACGCACTCCTGTTTTTGACCATGACAACGGTTGCCGTCAGCGACCGGGAGTGAGCCAGATTCGCGCGGCGACAGCCATGGTACAGGCTGGTGGCTTAAGGCGTTGGAATGATGTGTGAATTTACGAGGCGGCTCGTAAAAGGGGGATGGGCGAGGGGAAAAAACACTCCCGCCGGGCGGCGGGAGTGGAAATCTTAGGCTGCAACCACGCTGTCGATGGCCGCTTTGGCGTCGGACTGCGCTTTGGCCGCCACTTCCGGGCCGTAAGCGATACCTTCGGCGAACACGAAGTTCACGTCGGTGATGCCGATGAAGCCGAGGAAGGTGGACAGGTACGGGGTGACCAGGTCGGTCGGGGTATCTTTATGGATACCGCCGCGGCTGGTCACGACGACCGCACGTTTACCGGTCACCAGACCTTCCGGCCCTTTCTCGGTGTAGCGGAAGGTGACGCCGGCGCGAGCCACCAGGTCAAAATAGTTTTTCAGCTGCGTCGGGATGTTGAAGTTGTACATCGGCGCAGCGATAACAATCACATCATTGCCTTTCAGTTCGGCGATCAGCTCGTCGGAAAGGGCCAGCGCTTCCTGCTGACGCGGAGTCAGCGGCGCGTCGCTCGGACGCAGGGCGCCAACCAGTTCACCATCCAGAACCGGGATCGGATTAGCGGCCAGGTCACGCACGGTGATCTCGTCGCCCGGGTGTTTTTCCTGCCATTGTTCAACAAAATAGTCGGAAAGCTGACCAGATTGTGAGTACCCTGCCAGAATACTGGATTTCAGAACTAATACTTTGCTCATGGGTGTTTCCTTTTTTAATGTGATTGACGGGTCAATGCCCTGGTGCTTGTTGACACTGTATTCACAATCGCGCCACAGAGATAGCGCAATATATCGAATCCTATGTTCAGATTTTTTGAACAAGGCACGGATGACACAGATGTGGTACTCTAAGGCAATACATCAAAAGAGATTTTCCCGGCAGAGCTCTGCCCGATAACGCTATGACAGAACAACAAAAAATCACCTTCCCCCAGCTTTATCAACAGCTCGACGGCCTGATGCTGCGCGACAAAACGCGCTTCGCCCGCCGTCTGCACGGCGTGAAGAAGGTTAAAAATCCTGAATCGCAACAGGCCATCCTCCAGGAGATGGCGCAGGAGATAAGCCAGGCAGCCGGTAAAGTCCTGCTGCGCGAAGCGGCGCGTCCGGCCATCACCTATCCGGAAAGCCTGCCGGTTAGCCAGAAAAAACAAGAGATTCTCGAGGCGGTGCGCGATCACCAGGTGGTGATCGTCGCCGGAGAGACCGGTTCGGGTAAAACCACCCAGCTGCCAAAAATCTGCATGGAGCTGGGCCGCGGGCTGAAAGGGCTGATCGGCCATACCCAGCCGCGTCGTCTGGCCGCGCGAACCGTCGCCAACCGTATCGCCGAGGAGCTGCAAACGGAGCCGGGCGGTTGCATCGGCTATAAAGTCCGCTTTAGCGATCACGTCAGCGACAACACCATGGTCAAGCTGATGACCGACGGTATTCTGCTGGCGGAGATCCAGCAGGATCGCCTGCTGATGCAGTACGACACCATCATTATCGATGAAGCGCACGAGCGCAGTCTGAACATTGATTTTCTGCTCGGCTATCTGAAAGAGCTCCTGCCGCGCCGCCCGGACCTGAAAATCATCATTACCTCGGCGACCATCGACCCGGAACGTTTCTCAAAGCATTTCAATCATGCGCCCATTATCGAAGTCTCCGGGCGGACTTACCCGGTGGAAGTCCGCTACCGGCCGATAGTGGAAGAGGCGGACGACACCGAGCGCGATCAATTACAGGCGATTTTTGATGCGGTTGACGAACTGGGGCGCGAAGGGCCCGGCGATATTCTGATCTTTATGAGCGGTGAGCGGGAAATTCGCGATACCGCTGATGCGCTGAATAAGCTGGATCTGCGCCATACTGAAGTGCTGCCGCTGTATGCCCGCCTGTCCAACAGCGAGCAGAACCGCGTCTTCCAGCCGCACAGCGGACGACGCATCGTGCTGGCGACCAACGTGGCGGAAACTTCGCTGACCGTGCCGGGCATTAAATACGTTATCGATCCCGGTACTGCGCGTATCAGCCGTTACAGCTACCGCACCAAGGTGCAGCGCCTGCCGATCGAGCCGGTTTCCCAGGCGTCCGCCAACCAGCGTAAGGGCCGCTGCGGCCGCGTTTCGGAAGGGATCTGTATTCGTCTTTATTCGGAAGACGATTTCCTGTCGCGCCCGGAGTTTACTGACCCGGAAATTCTGCGTACCAACCTGGCGTCGGTCATCCTGCAGATGACCGCCCTGGGCTTAGGCGATATCGCCGCCTTCCCGTTTGTCGAAGCGCCGGATAAGCGCAATATCCAGGACGGCGTGCGCCTGCTGGAAGAGCTGGGCGCCATCACCACCGATGAGCAGGCCACCGCCTATAAGCTGACGCCGATGGGCCGCCAGCTCAGCCAACTGCCGGTGGATCCCCGTCTGGCGCGCATGGTGCTGGAGGCGCAGAAGCACGGCTGCGTGCGGGAAGCGATGATCATCACCTCCGCGCTGTCGATTCAGGACCCGCGCGAGCGGCCGATGGATAAGCAGCAGGCATCTGACGAAAAACATCGCCGTTTCCACGATAAAGAGTCCGATTTCCTCGCCTTCGTCAATCTGTGGAACTACCTTGGCGAGCAGCAGAAGGCGCTGTCGTCGAATCAGTTCCGCCGCCAGTGCCGGGTCGATTTTCTTAACTATCTGCGCGTGCGCGAGTGGCAGGACATCTACACCCAGTTGCGCCAGGTGGTGAAAGAGCTCGGCCTGCCGATCAACAGCGAGCCGGCGGAATATCGCGAGATCCATACCGCGTTGCTGACCGGTTTGCTGTCGCACATCGGCATGAAGGATGCCGATAAGCAGGAGTTTACCGGCGCGCGCAACGCCCGCTTCTCCATCTTCCCGGGTTCCGGTTTGTTTAAAAAGCCGCCAAAATGGACGATGGTGGCGGAACTGGTGGAAACCAGCCGGCTGTGGGGGCGCATCGCCGCCCGCATTGAGCCGGAGTGGGTTGAGCCGGTCGCGCAGCACCTGATCAAGCGCTCATACAGCGAACCGCACTGGGAGCGGGCGCAGGGCGCGGTGATGGCGACGGAGAAGGTCACCGTCTACGGCCTGCCGATCGTTGGCGCACGCAAGGTCAACTACAGCCAGATTGACCCGGCGCTGTGCCGCGAACTGTTTATCCGCCACGCGCTGGTGGAGGGCGACTGGCAGACGCGGCATGCCTTCTTCCGGGAAAACCTGAAGCTGCGGGCGGAAATCGAAGAGCTGGAGCATAAATCGCGCCGCCGCGACATCCTGGTGGATGACGAAACCCTGTTCGAGTTCTACGACCAGCGCATTAGCCACGACGTCATCTCCGCCCGTCATTTTGATGCCTGGTGGAAGCAGGCCAGCCGCGAAACGCCAGACTTGCTCAATTTTGAAAAGAGCATGCTGATTAAAGAGGGGGCGGAGCAGGTCAGCAAGCTGGACTACCCGAACTTCTGGCATCAGGGCAACCTCAAGCTGCGGCTTAGCTACCAGTTTGAACCGGGCGCCGATGCCGATGGCGTGACGGTGCATATTCCGCTGCCGCTGCTGAACCAGGTGGAGGAGGCCGGATTTGAGTGGCAGATCCCCGGCCTGCGTCGCGAGCTGATTATCGCGCTGATAAAATCGCTGCCGAAGCCGGTGCGGCGCAATTTCGTCCCGGCCCCTAACTATGCGGAAGCGTTTCTCGGCAGGGCGACGCCGCTTGAGCTGCCGCTGCTTGATTCGCTGGAGCGTGAGCTGCGTAAGATGACCGGCGTGACCATCGACCGCGAGGCCTGGCAGTGGGATCAGGTGCCCGATCACCTGAAAATCACCTTCCGGGTGGTGGATGACAAAAACAAGAAGCTTCAGGAAGGGCGCTCGCTGCAGGCGTTGAAAGACGCGCTGAAGGGCAAAGTTCAGGAGACGCTGTCGGCGGTGGCCGATGACGGCATCGAGCAGAGCGGGCTGCATATCTGGAGCTTTGGTACGCTGGCGGAAAGTTACGAACAGAAACGCGGCAACTATAAGGTGAAAGCCTGGCCGGCGCTGGTGGACGAGCGCGACAGCGTGGCTATCAAGCTGTTTGATAATCCACAGGAACAGCAGCAGGCCATGTGGCGCGGTCTGCGCCGCCTGCTGCTGCTCAACATCCCGTCGCCGATTAAGTATCTGCACGAAAAACTGCCGAACAAAGCCAAGCTTGGGCTCTATTTTAATCCGTACGGCAAAGTGCTGGATCTGATTGACGATTGCATCTCCTGCGGCGTTGATAAGCTTATCGACGAGGCGGGCGGTCCGGTGTGGACGGAAGAGGGCTTCAGTCAATTGCACGAGAAGGTTCGCGCCGAGCTCAACGACACGGTGGTGGAGATCGCTAAACAGGTCGAGCAGATCCTCACCGCGGTGTTCAATATCAACAAACGGCTGAAAGGCCGCGTGGATATGACCATGGCGCTGGGGCTGTCGGATATCAAAGCGCAGATGGCGGGTCTGGTGTATCGCGGTTTTGTCACCGGCAACGGTTTCCGCCGTCTTGGCGATACGCTGCGTTATCTGCAGGCGATTGAAAAGCGTCTCGAGAAGATGGCTATCGATCCGCACCGCGATCGCGCGCAGATGCTGAAAATTGAGAGCGTGCAGCAGGCGTGGCAGCAGTGGCTGAATAAGCTGCCGCCGAACCGCCGTGAGGACGACGATGTCCGGGAGATCCGCTGGATGATCGAGGAATTGCGGGTGAGCTTCTTCGCCCAGCAATTGGGCACCCCGTATCCCATCTCGGACAAACGCGTCCTGCAGGCGATGGAACAGATCACGCCGTAATCCCCTCATTCCCCAGCCCGGTGGCGCTGTGCTTGCCGGGCGGGGGCATATACTGAGGCTGATACTCATCAGTACGCCGCACCCGATAATCTTCCCGCCCCGGATGTGGCCCATACCGGTTCTCCCGGACGTAAAATTAACGGATTCTGAAAATCAACCCGGTGGCTTGGGGAACCTGCTTTATTGGCGTATGTTTAGCCTCGCTTTGCCGGATAAACAGGACACGGAGTCTATTTTTACGATGATGGCTATGTACAGACTATTTATGCTGGTGTCGGCCATTCTTGTTATTACGGCGTGTAAGCCTTTCGTTGACGCTTTTTCCTGTGATGAAAAACAGCGGGCGATCAACGATGCCAATTTTTTTATTTTGACCTATCTTCCGCCGCTCAATGGTGAGGTGCAGAGCGTAAAAATTGACGGTAGCTAAAATAACGACGCAGGCACGCTGCGTTTTGACCGGTGCCGCCGGCTGGAAAGTTACGAGCGAGCAAAAACTTTTAATACCGCGAATGACTCCACGATAGTCAGAGATAATGTTCACTGGCGAAATGATAAAGGATGGATGCGGGAATATATCCGACAGACCCGGAGCGCGACGGGAAATATCAGAAAAATGGTCATGCGTGAGCAGTTCTACACCGATAATCTCGGGCGCATTGTACGTTCAGATAATCTACTCGTGTCGCAGCAACCGCCCAAAGCCATGAGCACAACCACCTATCACTATGACGACCGCCACCGGCTGGCGCGTAAAACGGTCAATGGCGGCATGATGGCCATGCTTGTTGTCAATTATCGCTACGCGGAAGGGCATTTAAGCCGCATTGCCGACTCGGATGCGACCACGACGCTGCGTTGGGATGAAAAAGGGCGGTGGTTATCCGAGGAAAGAACCACCACGTATAGTACAAAACACCAGTCGCGCTGTTTAGGCTGGGACCCCGAGGGGAACTGTACCGGGGAATATGGCGAGCATGAAGGATACGGCGGAAAAAGCGACGCGTCTCTGCACTATCAGTATACGTATTATCCCCAATGATCGTCAGCGGACGAATGCCGCTGGTGACGCGTCCCGGCGCGGGTTTTCTCCCTCTCCCTGGGGGAGAGGGCCGGGATGAGGGCATCAGGCCGCCCGGATCTTACCCATTCACCAGCGCCAGCGTAAACCCATCCCATCCCTTGATGCCCACCGTCTGCAGCGCGGTGGCAGTGAGCCGCGGGTTATCCCCGATCATTTCGATAAACCGACGCACGCCCTGCACGCGCGCATCATCGCTTTGTCCGTTAATCACTTCGCCATCGCGCACCACGTTATCGCCCACGATCAGCGTCCCGGGGCGCGAATAGTGCAGCGCCCACTCCAGATAGCGAGGATTATTAGGTTTATCGGCATCAATAAAGATCAGGTCGAACGGCTGCACATTCGCGAAATTTTCCAGCGTGTTCAGCGCCGGTCCTTCAATGAGTTCAATGCGCTCGTTTAGCCCCGCAAGGCGGATATTCTGGCGCGCCACCCCGGCATGGCCAGGATCGGCCTCGAGGGTAATCAGCTTTCCGTCGGCGGGCAGCGCGCGCGCCATCCAGATAGCGCTATAGGCGCCGAGCGTGCCAATTTCCAGGATCCGCCGCGCCTGCGTTATGCGCACCAACAGCGCCAGAAGTTGCCCCTGATTGGCCGCAACATCATGTTCAGGTAGCCCGGCGCGTTTGTTGTTTTCCAGTACCTGACTCAGTATGTCATCTTCAGGAATAAGCGAAGAAATCATGAAATTATCGACGGCAGACCACTGTTGTTGCATAGATTGACTCCCTGGTGGTTGTTGCCGGGTAGCGCTGCGCTACACCGGCCTGAATATGGGTTTCTGCGCTCTCCACGGTTGTGGACCGGCGCGCACAGGGGATTCACGCGTTCATCCAGCCGCCTCCCAGCGCCCGGTAAAGATCGATCTGCGCCAGCAGCAGGTTGTTCTTCACCTGCACTACGCTAAGCTGGGTGGAGAACAGCGTTCGCTGGGCATCAAGCACATCCAGATACGAAGAGTAGCCGTTACGGTAGCGGTTCTGCGCAATGCGCAATGTTTCCTCCGCCACCGCCACCTGCCCCTGCAGTTCGGTCAGCTGTTCACCGTAGCGGCTAATGGCGTCAAGGCTGTCATTCACCTCTTTGAACGCGCCGCGCACCGTTTTCTCGTAGCTATAGAGCGCCTGGTTGCGCTGGGCCATGGAGACATCCACCTGGGCATTTAACGCCTGGCGGTTAAGCAGCGGCGCCAGAATACTGCCGCCGACGCTCCACAGCCGCAGCGGGTTGTCCAGCAGGTCCGGCAGTGTACGATCCTGCAGGCTGCCGGTGGCGGTGAGGTTGATAGACGGCAGCAGCTGCGCCTGCGACGAGGCCAGGGTGGCATCGGCGGCCACCAGCTGACGCTGAGCCTGTACGATATCCGGGCGGCGGTTGAGTAAGGTGGACGGCAGTTGCGACGGCAGACGCAGCGGAGTGAGCTGGGCGAACTCGCCGCGTTTTACCGCGCCGGGGTTATCACCCAGCAGCACGCTGAGCGCATTTTCCTGCTGCGCAATCTGGTGCTGTAGCGGCGGGATCTGCGCCCGCGTTGAGCGCAGCTCCGAATCTGCCTGCATCAGCTCAAGGCGTGAAGTATACCCGGTTTCAAACTGACGCTTCGCCAGGCGCCACGCGTCTTCCCGTGATTTCAGCGTCTGTTGGGTAACCCGCAGCTGCTCATCCAGCGACAACAGGGTCACGTAGCCGACGGCCACCGAGCTGGCGACGCTCAAATTGGCCGCGGCTGCAGCGGCTTTTTGCGCCTCGAGGCTGGCCCCGGCGGCGCTGGCCGCGCTGCGATTCGCTCCCCAGATATCGACATCATAGCTGGCGGTCAGGCCGCCTTTGTACAGCGTGCTATGGATCGGCAGGCCGGTGGCGGCGGACTGCGCGCGGGCGCGGGTGCCGGTCAGGCTGGCGTCCAGCGAGGGGAAAAGGCTGCTGTCGGCGGCATAGGCCCGCGCCTGATACTCATTCACCCGCTCCCGGGCGATCAGCACATCGCTGTTATAGCGCAGCGCCCGGTCGACATACTGGTTGAGCGTGCTGTCATGGAAATTACGCCACCAGACGCCTTCCACCGGGCTGGCCGGGCCAACGTCGGCCCGCCAGGCGGCAGGGATGGTCAGGGTCGGCTGCGCCCGCTGCACGTCGGCGGACTGACAGCCGACCAGCGCCAGGGCGAGGGCAAGGGTGACCGGGCGGATCATGGCTGTTTCTCCGCGCGGGTATCAATGGTCACCTGCACCGACATACCGGGACGCAGGTGTTCGCTGTACTTCTGCCCGTCGTTGACCGTAATGCGCACTGGGATCCGCTGGGCGATCTTGACGAAGTTGCCGGTGGCGTTGTCCGGTGAGATGGCGCTGAATTCCACCCCGGTCGCCGGGGAGATGCTCTGCACCTTGCCATGGAAACGCTCACCGTTAAGCGCGTCGACGGTGAAGGTGACCGGCTGGCCGATACGCACCTCGGCAAGCTGGGTCTCTTTCAGGTTGGCGATCACCCAGTGCTGGGGCGGGACCAGCGAGGTCAGATGGGTTCCGGCGCTGACGTAGGCGCCAAGACGTACCGAGATCTGCCCCAGCTGGCCGCCGGTGGGGGCGATGATCTGCGTATTCTGCAGGTCGATCTGCGCCAGCTCGAGGGCGGCTTTGGCGCTGGCCACGTCGGCTTCCAGCGAATCGCGATTGACGATGGTCGATTCACGGTCCTGGCGCGACATCTCCAGCGCCGCTTTCGCCTGTTCAATATCCGCAGCCCCTTGCGCCGCGCTGGCGCGCGCCGAATCACGCTCGCGGATCGACAGCGAACCATCGGCAGTCAGCTCCTGTACCCGTTTTAAATCGGCCTGGATTTTCAGATTCTGCGCGCGGGCGTTTTGCAGCGCGGCTTCATTTTTGGCGATCGTCGCCTCGGCGCTTTTGCGCTGCTGCAGATTGTTGCGCAGCGCGGCCTCCTTCATCGCCAGGGTAGCCTGGGCCTGATGCACCCGCTGTTTATAGATGCGATCGTCTATCTGGAACAGCACCTCGCCCGGCTGGACAATCGCGAAATCTTTGACGTTGACGGCGGTGATGTAGCCGTTGACCTGCGGGCTGATAAAGGTGGTCTGCCCGCGCACATAGGCGTTATCGGTAAACTGGCTATGCCGGGTGAACGGCGGCAGTTGCCAGGCGTAGAGGATCACTAATACGCCGACGAGGCCTATCGCTGCGGCGGTAAAAATGGAGACCACGCGAATGTTGTTCCGGGTGTTGGCCTGTTGTTTGGCCGCATCCTGCTGACTCATAACGACTCCAGAGATGAAATGATGATAATTATTTGCTGCCGGTGGCGCGTTTTAAGGCGATACGGGCGGTCAGTCGTAAGCGAATTAAGCGCCAGAAAACCCACACTAATGTGCCGGCGGAGATGGCCGCCGTCAGCAGGTAGGTGTCATTCCAGGCGAGAATATTGGCCTGCAGCGTCGCGGCGTTTTGCAGCAGGGTGGTGGCCTGAACGTTAAGCAGGGTGCTGTCGCCGATCTGGCTCTGGTACATCTGGCTATACTGCTGCAGCCGCTCGACGATCAGCGGGTTCAGGGTGGTGATCTGGTCCGCCAGCTGGCTGGAGTGAAATTTTTCCCGCCAGGTCTGGAAGGTGCCGAGGATCGCCGACCCCAGCAGACCGCCGATGTTCTGGCTCATGCCGAATAGCACCGAGAAGCTGACCAGGTTGCGCGGATCGGCAAACACGCCGCCAATGCCGGCGAGCATCGCCGGGGCCAGAAAGAAGGCGCTGCCGAAGCCGAGTAAAAACTGGCTGAACATTAATTGTTCCGGACGGGTGAGGGCGTTGGACTGGCTGTCGAGCAGCGAGGCTACCATGATCAGCGCCAGGGCGGTGGCGGTCGGCCAGTAGAGCTTCTGCGGGTTGAGCGTCAGACAACTGGCGATGATCCCGCACAGAATGCCGGCGAAAATTGACCATGCGAGGTTAGTCATCTGTTCGTTTTGCAGACCAACGTACTGCAACCAGCCGATGACCCCGGTGTTTTGCTCCGCCAGCACGATGCGGATCAGCAGCATAATCAGGCCGAGGCGTACGATGCTGCCGCTGGAGAGCCACTTGGTATTGAGCAGGGGATTGCTGCGGTTATGCTCAAAGGCGATAGCGGCGACGATCAGCACCACCGCTGCCGCCAGCGACCAGCCGATCCACGGCGCTTCAAACCACCACTCGAGCCGCCCCAGCGACAGCACGGCGCACACCAGCGCCATGCCGGGCGCCAGCAGAAAGAAGGTGATAAAATCCTTCTTCTCGAACACCTTTTTACGATCGCTCGGCGGCAGTTTCAGCGCGATGACGCAGGCCAGCGACACCAGCGCCAGCCCCAGTTCAAAGAAGTAAAGGCCGCGCCATTCATCGATCTGCAGCAGTTCGGTGGAAAAGAGACGCGCCAGCGGAATGGCCAGCGACGAGCCGGTGATGCCGATGGTTAGCCCTTTCAGGCGGTGGCGTGCGGGCCAGGCCTGCACCTGGTAGTAGATCCCCAGCGAGCTGAGCGCTGCGGCCACCATGCCGTGGGCGGCGCGGACCATCATCGCCGAGCTGAGATCGTTGACGAACAGGTGGAAAAAGGTGACCAGCACATAGAGCACCAGAAAGCCTTCGGTAAAGGCGCGCAGCCCAAACTGCTGGCGAAATTTCACCAGCAGCAGGTTGATGGAGACGTTGGTCATGACGTACACCGCCGGCAGCCAGGCGATCTCGGTCGACCAGGCGGCGAAGGTGCCCTGCAGCAGCTGCAGGTTGGCGGTGACCACCGCGTTGCCCAGCGCGCCGGTGAGGCACACCAGCAGGCCGACCACGCCATAGGCGAGACGTTTCTGCGGACTGTGCAGCGGCGTCGAGGGCGAGCCAAGCAGGGCTGGTTTTTCATGCGGCGCCCAGTTATGCGGGGCATAGGGGTTATCCTGGCGACGGGGCATTATTTCTTCTCCACTTCGCGCAGCAGTTTTTCCAGCACCCGCTGAGTTTGCTCCCGCTCCTGCGGGGTAATCGCCGTCAGGATCTCTTCGCGCAGATCGTCCGCCACCGTTTTGACCTGCTCATACAGCGCCATTCCCTGCTCGGTGGCGACCAGCAGCCGCTTACGTTTATCGCTGGCGGTGGTGACACGCTCCACCAGGCCGAGGGCGACCAGCCGGTTGATCAGCGGCACAATGGTCGGACTCTCTACCCCCAGCTCCTGCGCCAGTTCGCTTTGCGACAGCGGCTGTGGCTGGCGGGCAATGGCCGCGACCGCCACCCAACTGGCCTGGCTCAGGCCAAGGTCCTTTAGCCGACGGTTGACCGCCAGCCGCCAGTGATGGGCGGTGAGGTATAAAAGATGGGAGAAGTTAAGCTGTCGATTGTCCATAGGTCGTCTGTCAATATCGTTAGAGCTCTAACGAGTTTATGTCGGGCGACCGCCATAATTCAAGGCGAAGGAAAAAAATTGGTTAACGGTATGTGCGTTTATTGTGGCTAATAGCGATGGGTTAACCCGCGAACCCTCTACTCACTGAGGATGCTCTTATTCTGCGCCATGACCCAGGTGATAAAGGCCCGTAGCGGCACCGGTATATGTTTCCGGCTCGGGTAGTAGACGCAGAAATGGTCGGCAGGATAGTGGTAGTCGGGTAACAAACGGACCAGGCTGCCCGCGCTCAACTGCTGCGTCACCAGCGACTGATAGACAAAGGCGATGCCTAATCCGCTCTCCGCCGCCTGGATCATCGCCGTATCGGAATCAACGACCAGATCGCCTCTGACCGAAACTTCGCTAGGCTCCCCGCTGGGGCTAATAAACTCCCAACGGTACTTTTCACCGCTGGGAAAACAGCGGTTGATGCAGCGGAAATTGACCAGCGACTGCGGGGTGTCGGGCTCGCCGGCCTCGCGGATATAGGCCGGGCTGGCCACCGGGATCAGCGACAGCTTCTCGCCAAAGGGGATGGCAATCATATCTTTGGGCACATCCTGCGAATAGCGAATACCGGCGTCAAAACCGGACTCAATAATATTGACTTTCCGATCGGTGGTATACAGTTCGAGCGTTACATCGGGATAGGCGGTTTTAAAGGCAATAAAATAGTGTTGAAAAAACAGGTCAAGAACAATACGCGGTAAATTGACTTTCACCACGCCTTCCGGCGTCAGGCGATGATAATTCAGGCTGTCAACCACCCGGCGATAATCATTGACCACCGGCGTCATATTATTAAGAAATTCCTCACCCACGGCAGTTAATGACAAACTGCGCGTCGAGCGATTCAGCAGGCGCACGCCTAACTTTTCTTCCAGATGATTAATAGCGCTGGTGAGGGCCGGTGGTGAAAGATTTAATGCCCTCGCGGCCTGGCGAAAACTGCCATGTTTCACTATGAGTATTAATATTTCAATTTGTTGCAAATCCGGCAAGGTTTTCATTGTTAATTTCCAGCTAACACCGCATTCGGAATAGATTAATTGTTATCAATGTAAAAGGGAAGTATATATTTAATAACATTCAGCACGTAAGGAAAATAAGGTGAAAACACGTTATCTCGGAAAAGAGAAGTTCCAGGTTTCCGCATTGGGTCTCGGGTGTATGGGAATGAGTTTCGCCTACGGCGGCGCCGAGGAGTCGCAGGCGATTAATACGATTCATGCCGCGGTGGACATGGGCGTGACCTTCCTGGATTCTGCCGAAGTGTATGGTCCTTTCGATAATGAAGTTCTTGTCGGGAAAGCGATAAAAGGTATCCGCGATAAGGTGCAGATTGCCACCAAGTTTGGTTTTCGTATTTTGCCGACCGGCCAGGGACTGGAGCGGATGGCCGGCGTCGACAGTCGTCCGGAACATATTCGCGAGTCAGTGGAAGGGTCGCTGAAGCGGCTGAATATCGAGACCATCGATCTGCTCTATCAGCACCGCGTCGATCCGGCGGTGCCGGTGGAAGACGTGGTGGGCACCATGGCCGACCTGGTTAAACAGGGGAAAATTCGTCATATCGGACTGTCGGAAGTCTCATCCCAGACGCTGCGCCGGGCCTGCAAGGTGCATCCGATTACCGCCGTGCAGACGGAATACTCGCTGTGGACCCGCGAGCCGGAGGCCGGTATTCTCAACGCCTGCCGCGAGCTGGGGGTGGGCTTTGTCCCATACAGCCCGCTGGGGCGCGGCTTCCTGACGGGAAAAATCACCGATCCTGGCGTCTTCGCTGAGGATGATTTCCGCCGTAATCTGCCGCGCTTCCAGGCCGAGACCATGCGCAAAAACCAGCTGCTGCTTGAGCGCCTGCAGCAGGTGGCCACGCGCTATGACGCGACCCTTGCGCAGATTGCCCTTGCCTGGGTCATGAGCAAAGGCGAGGATATTGTGCCTATTCCGGGGGCGAGGAAAATTGCCCATCTGCGCGATAATGCCGGAGCCGCCAATATTACCCTCTCTCCTGAGGATATTCTCACCATCGAAGATATTTTCACTCCCGATAACGTCACTGGCTTACGCTATAACCAGGGCGACTTTAACTTAATCGAAAAATAACCCCCTGAATACTATTCTCCCGCCGCCCTGGCGGGAGATGAGGTTACTTATGACTATTGCTGTTTCCCGTACGGCGGGATTGCCTGCGGCAGTTTATGCGCTTTCCGTGGGCTCATTTGGTATTGGTACCACCGAATTTGTGATTATGGGATTATTACTTGATGTGGCCCATGATTTTCATATATCCATTACGCTTGCCGCCTGGTCTATTACCGCTTATGCCTGTGGGGTGGTGATTGGCGCGCCGCTCCTCACACCGCTATTAAGCCGCTACCCCAAAAAACCGGCGTTGTTATTTCTGATGATCTTATTTTCCATCGGTAATTTAGGTTGCGGTATTGCCGGTAATATGACCATGCTCATTATTTTCCGGGTAATAACCGCCTTAGCTCACGCCTCATTCTTCGGCATCAGTTCGGTCTATGCCGCGGAGCTGGCGCCGGTGGATAAACGGGCTTCGGCGGTCTCCGCCGTCTTTCTCGGCGCCACCCTGGCCAATATTCTGGGCGTGCCCCTCGGCGCCTGGGTAGGGCAATACCTTGGCTGGCGCTACACCTTCTTTATGGTCACGCTGATTGGCATTCTTTCCGCCCTGGCAGTCATTGCCCTGGTGCCCGGCCGTCAGGCCCAACCGGCGGTGCAGAGTCGGATCCGCGACGAGCTGAAGGTGCTGCGCCATCCGACGGTGCTGCGCAGCCTGCTGATCACCGCGCTCGGGTTTTCCGGCGTCTTCGCCGCCTTTACCTACATTGCGCCCATGCTGAAAACCGTCACCGGGATGAGCGAACATCTCATTCCACCGGTGCTGGTGCTGTTTGGCGTCGGGATGGTCGCCGGGAATCACCTCGGCGGCCGCCTGACCGACGGTGGGGTCCGCCGGGCGCTGCTGCTGACCCTGGCCTTGCTTATCGTCGTCCTGTGCCTCTTTCCGTTCGCCATTCAGACGCTACCCGGCGCCTGCGCGGCGGTGTTTCTGCTGGGGGCGGCGATGTTCTCCACCATTCCGCCGCTGCAGATGCAGGCGCTGGACAGCAGTGAGACCGGCAAAAGCATGGTCTCCTCGTGCAATATCGCCGCCTTTAACCTCGGCAATGCCGCTGGCGCCTGGTTTGGTGGGCTGTTGCTCACCGCCGGCGTCTCCCTCTCGCATATTCCCCTGGCCGGTGCATGCCTGACCGCCAGCGGATTTGTTATCGCTAGTGTGACGTTGTCACCTTTAAAAGGAAGTCAAGCATGAAGTATCGGTATTTAGGTTCCACCGGGCTGTCGGTGTCGGAGCTCTGTTTTGGCGCCATGACGTTTGGTGAAAAAGGGGCCTTTCTCGGCGCGCCGGGACGCAACTGGTCGGAATTCGGCGTGGTGCCTGAGCATACGGCATACGATCTGGTGTACAAAGCGCTGGACGCCGGGATTAACTTTTTTGATACCGCGGACTGTTATAAAAACGGCCAGGGCGAAGAGCTGCTCGGTAACGCGCTGAAGGGGAAACGCCAGCAGGTGATTATCGGCACCAAAGGACGCTGGCAGACCGACCCCAATCCGAACGCGCTGGGGGCGTCGCGCTACCATATTATTAATGCCGTCGACGCCAGCCTGCAGCGGCTGAAAACGGATTATATCGATATCTATCATCTCCACGGGTTCGATCCGCGCACCGCGCTGGAGGATACCCTGCGGACGCTGGATGCGTTGATTCGCGCCGGGAAAATTCGCTACATCGGGGTCTCCAACTACGCGGCCTGGCAGCTGGCGAAGGCGCTGGGGATCTCAGAGCGCCTCGGACTGGAAAAATTCTGCGTCTATCAGGGCTATTACAATATCGCCGCGCGAGAACTGGAGCATGAGATTATCCCGCTCAGCGTCGATCAGAACGTCGGCATCACCGTCTGGAGCCCGCTGGCCGGGGGCTTCCTCACCGGTAAATACCCTCGCAATCAGGCGTTTCCTGAGGGCAGTCGGCTGGCGAACGCCACCCCGTTTGAGTCGGCGCCGATCGCCAATCGCGAACAAGCCTGGCAGACTCTGGAAGTGATGCAGGAGATTGCCCGTCAGCGCAACGCCAGCGTGGCGCAGGTGGCGCTCAACTGGTTGCGTACCCGCCCGGGGATCACATCGCTGGTGATCGGCGCGACCAAACTCGCCCAGCTGGAGGATAACCTGGCGGCACTGAACTGGACGCTGAGCGACGAGGAGGCGGCGATCCTCAACAGCGTGAGCGAAAAAGAGAAGCCTTATCCCTACTGGCATATCTGCAATGTCGCCGGCGATCGCCGTCTGGCCGACGATATCTACCCCTAACTCACCCTGCACCCAGGCAACACGCGTATGCCCCCCTGGGGGCATACAGAGAGGCTCGATCGTGAAAAAAGTACTCATTGTTGGCGCCGGCCCGGTAGGGTTAATCATTGGCTGCTATCTGAATAAGTATGGAATTGATTTTGATATTATTGATAAAAATACACACAGCACCACCTGGTCCAAAGCGCTGAGCGTCAGTCCGGCGACGATTAAAGCCTTCCACGGCTTAGCCCTTGCCGGGGAGCTGACCGCCCAGGGCAAGCAGGTTCAGTCAATTTACGCCTGGTATAAAAACCGCAAGTTTCTGCATATTGATAACCGCCATCTCCCCACCTGCTATCCCTTCCATGTCAGTATCCCGCAGCCGCGGACGGAGAAGATCCTTGAAACGGCGCTGGCCGAGGCCGGTCAACTGGTGAAACGCGGACATCAGCTGGTCTCCTGGCGGCGGGAGGAAGGGCGCTATCACGTCTCTCTGCTCGACGATGCCCGCCGGGCCTGTTCCGCTACTTATGACTATATTATCGGCGCCGACGGCGCGGCCAGCACCGTCCGGGAGCTGGCCGGGATTGGCTTTAGCGGCCATGATTACCCGCTGCATTTTGTAATGGCGGACGTGCAGTTCGCCAGCGCGGCGACGCTCCCGGGAACCTCTTACTATATTGACGAGCTGGGCTTTCTGATCTTTCTGCCCATGCCGGACAATCAGGTCAGGATCGTGATTAAAAGAGCCGGTCGATTACCGTCGCCGCGTCCGGTGCCGGATCTGCAGGAGATCAACGTGGCGCTGGCGCGCTTCTGCCCCGAGGTTCCTCCGGCGCAGGCGCTGACCTGGTCCTCCAGCGCCAACTTCTATAACCGGATCGCCGATGACAATCTGCAGCACAATATCATGCTGGCAGGCGATGCTTTCCATCTGTTCAGTCCGATTGGCGGGCAGGGGATGAATACCGGTATTCAGGATGCGATTAACCTGGCCTGGAAGCTGGCCTTTTACCTGCATGGCGTCGCCAGCGACCGGCTGCTGGCATCCTATCGCACCGAGCGCTTCGCCGCGGTGAGCGGCGTGCTGCATGCCACCGATCACGATACCGGCCTGATTGCCGGTCTGGTGCCGAAAAATCATATCGACGCGGTCTACTTTCCGGAGTTTTGCAATCGTCACTATTATCGCCACCAGCTGCCGCTGCAGTACGCCGGCTTTGCCGCGCCGCAGTGCGCTCACCCGAACGGCCTGATGGGCCACCATGTTCCGTGGTACGTCTTTACCTCGCCGCAGGCGACGTTTCGCAACAGTTATGACGCCTTCGCCAGCGGTAAGGTCGTGGTCTTTTCCGCGCGCGTCGACTGTCCTCCCTTATCCCGCCTGAAACCTGGCGGCTGGTTTATATTCTGCGCCCTTGACCCGGCGGACGAGGCGTTTCTCGAGGCGCTACAGATTGGCCGCGATGACTATGCGGTGATCAATCCCGATGGCTATGTGGGCTTTACCGGCAGCGAAGCCGGGACATCGCAGTATCTTTCCTCGCTCTACGTAATGGAATAATCATGAATAAAGTGTATATCGTCGCGGCCTGCCGTACGCCGGTGGGGCGTTTTCTTGGCGCCCTGAAAACGGTCTCTGCGGTGGAACTGGCCGCGCTCACCGTCCGCCACAACCTGCAGCAGGCCGGGATTGACCCGGCGTGGATTGACGAAGTGATCTGCGGCAGCGTCCTCTCTGCCGGGCAGGGGATGGGGCCGGCGCGTCAGGTCGCGCTGCGGGCGGGGATCCCGGTGCAAAAGCCGGCTTACACCCTGAATATGATCTGCGGTAGCGGCATGAAAAGTATTACCGAGGGGGCGATCCATATCCAGAGCGGTTATGCCGACCTGGTCGTCGCTGGCGGGATGGAAAACATGAGCCAGGCGCCGTTTTTGCTGAGGGGAGAGATAAGGGGCGGCGTGAAATTTGGCGCGTTCAGCAGTGAGGATCTGATCCAGAGCGATGGCTTAACCGATCCGCTGTTGCATATTCCGATGGGGGAAACGGCGGAGGCCATCGCCGCGCATGAACAGATCTCGCGCGCAGAACAGGACCAGTACGCCCTCGACAGCCATCAAAAAGCCTCCGCCGCCAGCCGCGCCGGCCATTTTGCCGAGGAGATAGTGCCGGTGACGGTCAGCGCGAAACGGGGCGTCAGCGTGGTCCGCGAGGATGAGCAGATCCGCCATGACCTTAGCGCCGACCAGCTGGCGGCGCTGAAACCGGCTTTTCGTCGCGACGGGAGCGTCACGGCGGGCAACGCCTCGGGGCTGAACGACGGCGCGGCGTCAGTGATCCTCGCCTCGGCGCGCGCCGTTGCGCAGTACGGCCTGCGGCCGCTGGCTGAGATAGTCTCCTTCGGCGAGGGCGGCGTCGACCCGGCGATGATGGGGCTTGGGCCGCTGCCGGCCATGACGTGCGCCCTGCGCCGCGGGCGGTTTCAGCTCAGCGATATGGCGCGACTGGAAATTAACGAAGCCTTTGCCGCGCAGGTGCTGGGGGTGGTCAAGGGGCTGGCCCGCGAGCATCAGATGACGGCGGAGGAGATAGCCGCCCGCCTGAACGTCAACGGCGGCGCGATTGCCCTCGGGCACCCGCTTGGCAGTTCCGGAACCCGGATTGTCGTGAGCCTTCTGCACGCGCTGCGCCGGGAGAATAAACCGACCGGCCTGGCCTCGCTGTGTATCGGCGGCGGGATGGGTATTGCGTTAATTGTGAAAGCGATCTGAGGAGACAAGCGCCATGGAAAAATTAATTGTGGTGGGTGAGAAATTTACCGATTTTGCCCGGCGGCATCAGAACGTGCTGACCGTCAACGAGTTTGAGCGTTTTGTCTGGAGCGGCGAGCTCGCCGGCGTCGATAAAATCGTCATTGGTCAGGGCGTGCAGCTCGACGACATCTCCCGCACGGTCTGCATTATTCGTCAGCACTATCCGGATAAAATCCGCCAGATCGTCAATCTGCAGGATCTCTATTATCAAAACAACCGCGATCATCAGCGGCTGGTGCATAAACGTAAAAAAGAGAACATCCTCATCACCTCGCCGGAAAAACGCGATGAAGATAGCTATTGCGCGCGTCTGATCCTGCAGGACGCCTCGGAGCTGCTCTGCGACCACCAGACCGGGCAACACATCCAGGGGATGGTGCTGATCGAGGCGGCGCGGCAAACCATCATCGCCACCTCGGAGAAATTTCTGCTGGCGGAGGCGGGCGTGGCGATGGACGAGAAGTACTTCACGCTGAGCTCGCTGCAGGTAGCTTTTTCCAGCTTTGTTTTCCCGCTGCCGGTGACCATTGTGCTGAATGTGGTGTCGCGCAAAAGCTCAGCCCACGGCCGCTTTACCTGCGAGTGTTCGGTCGGTTTTGACCAGACCGGCACCCGCAAAGCGGAAGTCGGCTTTAGCTTCAGCGTCTATGACCTGAACTACATTACTCGTAAGGAGTGTGAGCAGGCGGCGCTCTGCCATCAACATTATCTGGTCAGTATTGAGCAGGGGGACGGGGATGAGCATCGCCTTTTTTGACGTGGATGAAACGCTGATTACCGGCAAAAGTATGTTCCTGTTTCTGCACCGCTATGCCGAGGAATATCCGCTGCAGTGCGGTTTGACGACCGCGGCGATTGTCCGCCAGCTCCAGGCGCTTAGCAAAGCGGGTCAACCGCGGGAGGCAATCAATCGCTACTACTATTCGCTGTTTCGCCATGAGCCGCGCGCCCAGGTGCGGGCGGTTGCTGAGGCACTGTATCGCGAAGGTGGGTACGGTTTTCACCGTGAGGTGGTGGCGATCCTCCGGCAACATCAGGCGCGCGGGGATGACGTGGTGTTTGTCTCCGGATCGATGACCGACATTCTCTGGCCGGCGATGGCGGCACTGGGGGTGGAGCATGCCCTGTGTTCAGAGCCGGTGGTGGTTGACGAACACTATACCGGGGAACTCTGGCGGACCGCCATTGGCGAACATAAGGCGTTGCATGCTCAACGCTACGCGCAGGAACGGGGCCAGCCGCTGGCGGCGTGCTATGCCTTTGGGGACCATATCTCGGATCTGCCGCTGCTCGCGCTGGTTGGCAACCCCTGCGCGGTCAATCCGTGCGCGGCGCTGCTGGCGGAGTCGCAGCGTCGGGGATGGCCGGTGCTGTGGTCTAACGGCGGTTGACGGCACGATAGCGAAAAAAAGGGGGCGGCGCTACGCCACCCCCTGATTCACACCCTGACGGGGATCAGCCCGGGTAGATGCCGCGGTCTTTACGCGCCATCAGGATGCGTTCGCAGGCCACGATATAGGCGGCGGTACGCAGCGTACACGCTTTCTCGGCGGCTTTATCGCAGACGTGAATAATGGCGTCGGTCATGATGCGGTCCATCTTGGCGTTGATCTCTTCTTCGCTCCAGAAGAAGCTGGCCATATCCTGCACCCACTCAAAATAGCTGACGGTCACCCCACCGGCGTTACAGATAACGTCCGGCACTACGATCACGCCGCGCTCGGCCAGCACGTCGTCCGCTTCCGGATAGGTTGGGCCGTTGGCCCCTTCCAGCACCAGTTTGCAGGTCAGCTTCTCCGCGCGCTCGCGGGTGATTTGCCCTTCCAGTGCCGCCGGGATCAGAATGTCCATCGGGGTGGTCCAGAAGGCGTCTTTATCGATCTCCTGGGCGCCAGGGAAACCGGCAATCTGCTTTTTCTCCGCCTGCCAGGCGGTGAGGGCGGCCATATCAATCCCGCCTTCGTTATACAGGGTCGCGGTATGATCCTGAATGACCACCACGCGGGCGCCGACGCCGGCGAACAGGCGGGCTGCTTCGCTACCGACGTTACCAAAGCCCTGCAGCGCGACTTTGGCGCCTTCAATTTCGATACCGGCGCGACGAGCCACTTCCCGGCCGGTGACAAATACGCCACGCCCGGTGGCCTTTTCACGGCCGAGGGAGCCGCCGAGGTGGATCGGTTTGCCGGTGACCACGCCGGTAATGGTGGTGCCATGGTTCATGGAGTAGGTGTCCATCATCCATGCCATCACTTTACCGTTGGTGCCGACGTCCGGCGCCGGAATATCTTTCTGCGGCCCGATAATAATGCCGATTTCGCTGGTGTAGCGGCGGGTCAGACGCTCCAGTTCACCTTCTGACAGTGAGAAGGGGTCGACGCGAATGCCGCCTTTGGCCCCGCCGTAAGGAATATTGACCGCGGCGCACTTAATGGTCATCCAGGCAGAAAGTGCCATGACTTCGTTAAGATCGACATCCGGATGGTAGCGAACACCACCTTTACCCGGTCCACGCGACAGATTGTGCTGAACGCGATAGCCCTCGAAGTGGCGGATGGTGCCGTCGTCCATTTGCACAGGAATGTCGACGATCAGCGCACGCTTCGGATGGCGCAGGGTTTCCACCCAGTAGGCAAGATCGCCGAGATAAGGCGCGACACGGTCGATCTGGCGCAGGTAGGTGGTCCATGGAGATGTACTACTTTCAGATGCGTAAGATAACTTTTCCATAAGAGTCCTGTTTCTCAGTGTTATTTATGTCGTGTAAAACCGTGGAATAGCTACAGCAGTAAACTCTGTGCAATGAATGGTATCACCAATTTTATAAAGCGGTATTTGACGGCAATTCCGATTTTTAAATTTTTGTTAGATTTTTTATTTTTTAAGTGAATAACTACGCACGCCAACCACCTGCAAGCTGTGCATTTTAATTCACTTTTTATTCACTTAAGTGCATAGAAAAATATTTTTTCTATGTTTTTCATTATCTTGATGATCTTCAAAAAGTGAATAAATTGCTTCCACCCGTATTGACAATCTTATTGTTCACAGGCCAGCATTAGCCCACACAACAACATGACGTTAACCATGAATTAACAAATACCCGCAAAATAAATAGGGCTTATTTTTCCTGTGGTGAATATTTTTGCCATCACAGCGGGCGCGCTCGTGTCCAAAATAAGCCGAGGGTCAGGGTTAATGTCGATTGTCCAACGCGGCGGGAGCGTTTTCCGTCGTCTTACGTTCCGGAGATGAATGATGTCAGGCACTATGACTCGCGAAGATTTTGACGCTTACCTGGTTCCCTGTTTTGCCCCCGCGCCGTTTATTCCGGTCAGGGCGGCGGGTTCCCGCGTCTGGGACCAGCAGGGGAAAGAGTATATCGATATGGCGGGCGGCATTGCGGTGAATGCCTTAGGCCATGCCCATCCGGCGCTGGCTCAGGCCCTGCAGGATCAACTGGCGAAACTGTGGCATATCGGCAATGGCTATACCAACGAGCCGGTGCTGCAGCTGGCGAAAACCCTCGTGCAGTCGACCTTTGCCGATAAGGTGTTTTTCTGCAACTCCGGCGCCGAAGCCAACGAGGCCGCTCTCAAACTGGCGCGGAAATACGCTCACGATAAGTTTGGTGGTGAAAAAAGCGAAATCATCGCCTTCAACCATGCCTTCCATGGCCGGACGCTGTTCACCGTCTCCGTCGGCGGCCAGCCGAAATATTCCAGCGATTATGCTCCGCTGCCGCAGGGCATTACCCATCTGCCCTATAACGACATCGAGGCGGTCACCGCGGCCATCTCTTCGCGCACCTGTGCGGTGATCGTCGAGCCGATCATCGGCGAAGGCGGCGTGATACCCGCTGACCCGGCGTTCCTCCAGGCGCTGCGCACCCTCTGCGATCGCCATCACGCGACCCTGATATTCGATGAGGTGCAGACCGGGGCGGGCCGTACCGGCCATCTCTACGCCTACCAGCACTACAACGTCGTCCCGGACATCCTCACCAGCGCCAAAGGGCTGGGGGGCGGCTTCCCAATCGGCGCGATGCTGGCGAAAGAGGCCTGGGCGCAGGTCTTCCAGCCCGGCACCCATGGCACCACCTTCGGCGGCAACCCGCTGGCGGCGACCGTCGCTAACGCCGTGCTGGCCCATCTCGATGTGCCGCTGCTGGCGGGCGTTGGCGAGCGCCATGCGCTGATTGTTGACCAGTTGAATGCGATCTCTGCCCGTTACGATGCGTTCAGCGCCGTGCGCGGCACCGGTCTGCTGATCGGCGCTGAGCTGGCGGGGCCGCTGCGCGGCAAGGCCAAAACGTTGACCAACCTGGCGGCGGAAGAGGGGCTGATCGCCCTGATTGCCGGCCCGGACGTGCTGCGCTTCGCGCCGGCGCTCAATATCCCGCTGGCGGATATTGCGGAAGCCTTCGTGCGCCTTGATCGCGCCGTTGCCCGCTTAACCCGCTAACCGGGAGGACGGCCTGTGATGCTATTTCGTCCCGTACGGGAAAACGATCTCGACGACATCGTCCGCCTTGCCGCGCGGGCAGGGGTCGGCATGACCTCCTTACCGCATGACGTCGAGCGCCTGGCGGCCCGGATCCGGCGCAGTATCGAGACCTTCGCCGGCGAACTGCCGCGCGGCCAGCAGGGTTTCCTGTTTGTACTGGAAGACACCGCGCTGGCGCGGGTGGTGGGGGTGAGCGCCATTGAGGTCGCGGTGGGCCTGGACGAGCCGTTTTACAATTTTCGCATTCAGAAAACGGTTCGCGCCTCGAAAGCGCTGGGAGTCTATAAGCCTCAGGAGCTGCTTAATCTCAGCTATGACCACACCGGGCACAGCGAACTGTGTACGCTGTTTCTCGACCCGGCCTATCAGCGCAACCGCAATGGTCTGCTGCTCTCCAAGGCGCGCTTTTTATTTATCGCCGCCTTCCGCGAGTGGTTTTCCCCGCACCTGTTTGCCGAACTGCGCGGCTGCAGCGATGAGCAGGGGCAGTCGCCGTTCTGGGATGCGCTGGGCCATCACTTCTTCGACATCCCGTTCGCCGATGCCGACCGGCTGACCGGCACCGGCATGAAAACCTTTATTGCCGAACTGATGCCGGCTTACCCGATCTATATCTCACTGCTGCCGGAAGCGGCCCGCGAGGTCATCGGTCAGGTGCATCCCAATACCGCCCCGGCGCGGGCGATCCTCGAGAAAGAGGGATTCAGCTGGCGCGGCTCGGTGGATATTTTCGATGCCGGTCCGGTGCTGGAGGCGAACACCGATCAGATCCGCGCCGTCCGCGACAGCCAGTGCCTGCCGGCCCAGCAGCTGATGGGCGCCCTGCCGGCGCCGACGCTCGTCGCCAACGGTCAGTTCGACAATTTCCGGGCGCTGCTGGTGGCCCACGAAGAGCAGGTCTCACTGGATGCCGCCGCGCTGGACGCGCTGCAGGTCAGTGAAACCGACCGCGTTTATACGGTAACCCTGAATCCAGAGGAAAACAGATCATGGCGGTAAAAGCACAGTTTATAGCCGGGCAGTGGCAGGCGGGCAGCGGGGCAACGATGAGCAAACTGGCCCCGGAGGATCAGTCGCTGCTGTGGCAGGCGGCCAGCGCGGGTGCCGACGACGTCCAGGCGGCCTGCGCCGCGGCGCGCGCGGCGTTTTACCCCTGGTCGCACCGGCCGCTGGCCGAGCGTATTGCCGTGGTGGAGCGTTTTGCCGCGCTGCTGGAGACACATAAAGAGGCGCTGGCGACCCTGATTTCCCGGGAGACCAGCAAGCCGCTGTGGGAGACCCGCACCGAAGTGCAGGCGATGATCGGCAAGGCCGCGATCTCCATCGAGGCCTATCACCAGCGGACGGGCTTTCACGAGTCGACGCTGCCGGACGGAAAAGCACAGCTGCGCCACAAACCGCATGGCGTGATGGCGGTCTTTGGTCCCTACAACTTCCCGGGCCACCTGCCCAACGGGCACATCATTCCGGCACTGATTGCCGGCAATACCATCGTGTTTAAACCCAGCGAGCTGACGCCGGCCACCGCCGAAATGACCGTCCAGCTGTGGCAGCAGGCGGGCGTCCCTGACGGGGTGATCAATCTGCTGCAGGGCGGAAAAACCACTGGCCAGGCGCTGCTGGAAAATCGTGATATCGACGGCGTACTGTTCACCGGCAGCGCGGCGGCGGGTTTCCACTTCCATCGCTATTTCGGCGGCCAGCCGGAGAAGATGCTGGCGCTGGAGATGGGCGGCAACAACGCGCTGATCGTCGCCGACGTGGCCGATGTCGATGCGGCGCTGCATGTGATTATCCAGTCGGCGTTTATCTCCGCCGGGCAGCGCTGCACCTGCGCGCGCCGGCTGATCGTGCCGCGCGGCGAGCAAGGGGATGCGCTGCTGCAGCGGCTGGTCGCGGCCAGCGCGCAGATCCGCGCTGGCAAGTGGGATGACCAGCCCGCGCCGTTTATGGGCGGAGTGATTTCTCTCGACGCCGCGCAGAACATGCTGGCGGCGCAGCAAAAACTGGAGGGGCTCGGCGGCAAGGTGCTGCTGCGCATGCGCCAGCCCGACCCGCACTCCACGGTGCTGACGCCGGGGATCGTCGACGTCACCGGTATCGAGGTGCCGGATGAAGAATACTTTGGCCCGCTGCTGACGGTTATCCGTTATGACGATTTCCCGGAGGCCATTCGCCTCGCCAACCAGACCCGCTATGGCCTGGCCGTCGGGCTGATCTCCAGCGATGCGGCGCAGTTTGAACAGCTGGCGGACGAGGCGCGGGCCGGGATCGTCAACTGGAACAAGCCGCTGACCGGCGCCTCGAGTAAAGCGCCGTTTGGCGGGGTGGGCGCCTCCGGCAACCATCGCGCGGCAGCGTGGTACGCCGCTGATTACTGTGCCTGGCCGATGGCCTCTCTGGTCAGCGATACGCTGACGCTCCCGGCGACGGTATCGCCGGGCCTGCCATTCTGATAACGGATCCTGTGAGGACATATGTCTGGTTTTGAAGCAAACTTTGATGGCCTGGTCGGCCCGACGCACCACTACGCCGGACTCTCCGTCGGCAATGAAGCCTCGCAAAATAACCGCGATGGTCTCTCTAACCCTAAAAAGGCGGCGCTGCAGGGGCTGTATAAAATGAAAGCCCTTGCCGATCGCGGATTCGTGCAGGGCATTCTGCCGCCGCAGCCGCGTCCGAATCTACGTCTGCTGCGCGAAGTCGGTTTCCAGGGCAGCGATGAGCAGGTCATCCGGCAGGCGGCCCACGCGGCGCCGCAGCTGCTCTCCGCCTTCAGCTCCGCCTCGTCGATGTGGACCGCCAATGCGGCGACCGTCTCACCGTCGGCGGACAGCGCCGATGGCAAAGTCCATTTCACCGTCGCCAACCTGAACAATAAGCTGCACCGTATGCAGGAGGCGCCCACCACCTCGGCGATCCTGGGCGCCACGTTCGCCGATCCGCGCTACTTCGCCCACCATGCGGCGCTGCCGCAGCATGGCGACCTCGGCGATGAAGGGGCAGCCAACCATAACCGCTTCTGCCGGGAGTATGACCGACAGGGGGTGCAGTTTTTTGTCTACGGTCGACGCGCCAGCGGCGGGATCGCCCCGGTGAAGTATCCGGCGCGGCAGACCCTCGAGGCCAGCGAGGCGGTGGCCCGCCTGCATCAACTGGATCCGCGCTACACGGTGTTTGCCCAGCAGGCGCCGCAGGCTATCGATCGCGGCGTGTTTCACAACGACGTCATCGCGGTCAGCAATCGCCATGTGCTGTTCCACCATCAGCAGGCGTTTGTCGATCAGGCGACGGTGCTGGCGACGCTGCGGGCTAAAAGCGACAGTCTGGATATCCCGTTCACCAGCGTGGAAGTGCCGGACGAGCGGGTGTCGCTCGATGACGCGGTGGCCTCTTACCTGTTCAACAGCCAGCTGCTGAGTAAACCTGACGGCAAGATGCTGATCGTGGTCCCGGAGGAGTGCCGCCAGCGGGAAAACGTCTGGCGCTATCTGAGCGACCTCGCCGCCGACAGCGCATCGCCGATCGATGAAGTGGCGGTCTTTGACCTGCGGGAAAGCATGCGCAACGGCGGCGGCCCGGCCTGTCTGCGGCTGCGGGTAGTGCTCAACGAGGCTGAACGCCAGGCGGTCAACGCCCACAGTCTGATGAACGACGAGCGTTATCAGCAGCTGACGGCATGGGTGGAAAAACACTATCGCGACCGGCTGCACGCCCGCGATCTGGCGGACCCGCAGCTGCTGCGCGAGGTTTATCAGGCGCTGGATGAGCTGACGCAGATCCTGCGCCTGGGCGCGGTCTATGATTTTCAGCGTTAAGGAGCGGCAGATGGAGCACCTGGTTAACGATTTACTGCACTGCCGCCTGCAGGAGTGGAGCTTCCCGGCGGGCATCGAGGCCCGCTGGCTGGGCGAGGGGATCCTGCAGTTGCTGCCGACGGCGCCGTGGCGCCAGGCGACGATCCTCTCCGCGGGCGTGCATGGCAATGAGACCGCGCCGACGGAGCTGCTGCTGCAGTTGACCCACGATCTGAGCCAGGGGCGGCAGCCGCTCACTCAGGCGCTGCTGATCGTCTTTGGTAACCTGCCGGCGATCCGCGCCGCACGCCGCTATCTGCACAACGACCTGAATCGCCTGTTCGGCGGCCGCCATCTGGCGGTCACCCCGGGGAATGAGTCGCGGCGGGCTTTTGCGCTGGAGCAAGCGGTGCAGGCCTTCTATCGCGCCGCCGATGCGGCGGGTCCGGTCAACCGTAGCCATCTCGATATGCATACCGCCATTCGCGGGTCGCTGTATCGCCAGTTTGCGCTGCTCCCGGCCCACGCCGGGGATTTTTCGCCTGGCTTCTACCAGCTGTTGCAGGCCAGCGGGATGGATGCCATCGTGCGGCATACCGAAGCGGGCGGCACCTTCACCCATTTCACCTGCGAAAAGTTCGCCGCGCAAAGCGCCACCCTGGAGCTGGGGAAAGTGATGCCGTTCGGCGCCAACGATCTCAGCCTGTTCGCCGCTACCGACGCGGCGATCCGGGCCTGGATTTCTGACGCGCCGCTACCGCCGCGCGACAAAGCGCCAGTGGACTACTTCCTGGTCGAGGAGAGCATCATCAAGCGCGAGGGGGAATTTACGCTTAATCTCGCGGCCAACGTTGAGAACTTCACCGCGCTCCCGGCGGGATACGAAATCGCTCGCCAGGCGGAGAAACGGTGGGTGGTGCAGGCCCGGGCCCCCTATATCCTCTTTCCCAATGCCGGGGTCGCCACCGGTCAGCGCGCCGGGCTGCTGCTGCGCGCCGCGGCTCTTCGCCTCCCACAACCAGCCTGAGGAAACACCATGACTGAACATCAACATCAGGCGTCTCCTGCCGCCGGAGGTGAGGGCGCGTCACAGCTTAAACGCGGGCTCGGCGCCCGCCACATTCAAATGATTGCCCTCGGGGGCGCCATCGGCACCGGGCTGTTTATGGGGGCGGGGCGCAACATCGCCGTCGCCGGCACCTCGATTCTGGTGATCTATGTGCTGGTCGGGTTCTTTACCTATATGGTGATGCGGGCGATGGGGGAGCTGCTGCTCACCCGCCATGACTACCGCTCGTTTGCCGACTTTGTCGGCGAGTATCTCGGGCCGCAGGCCAGCTTTTACCTCGGCTGGACCTACTGGCTAAGCTGGGTAGTGACCTGCATTGCCGACGTGGTGGTCTGCGGGAGCTATATGCAGTACTGGTTCCCGGAACTGTCGGCATGGATGCCGGCCCTCAGCATGCTGGCGATCCTGTTCCTGCTTAACCTGCTGTCGGTGAAAATGTTTGGCGAGGCGGAGTTCTGGTTCGCCCTGATCAAGGTGATCACCATTATCGCCCTGATCGGCACCGGCGGCTGGATGATTGCCACTGGCTGGACTTCTCCGGACGGCGTGACGGCTTCTCTCAGCCATCTTACCGACCCGACGGCTTTTATGCCTCACGGTATCACCGGTTTTTTCGCCGGCTTCCAGATAGCGATCTTCTCCTTTACCGGCATTGAGCTGCTGGGCACCATGACGGCGGAGACCCGCGATCCGCAGCGCATTTTGCCCAAGGCGATCAATGCTCTGCCGCTGCGGATTATCATCTTCTATCTGCTGTCGATGGTGGTGATTATCGCCGTCGCCTCCTGGCCGGGGGTATCGGCGGAGACCAGTCCGTTCGTGACGCTGTTTGCCAAGGCCGGGCTGCCTGCCGCCGCGGCGGTGATTAACTTCGTGGCGCTGACCTCGGCGATGTCCTCGGCCAACAGCGGCGTCTTCTCCAGCACCCGCATGCTGTACGGCCTGTCGGTGGAGAAGCATGCGCACTGGCAGTTTCGCATCCTGTCGCGCAATACCCGCATCCCGGTGCGTAGCCTGCTGTTCTCCTGCTTCTGCATGCTGATCGGCACGCTGCTGCTGTTCCTGGTGCCGAACGTGATGACCTTGTTCACCATCGTCTCGACCCTGGCGGCGATTATGGTGGTGTTCAGCTGGGGGATGATCCTCGTGGCCTATCTGGTCTATCGCCGTCAGCGTCCGGACCTGCACGCCGGGTCGATCTTTAAGATGCCTGCCGGGGTGGTGATGAGCTGGGTGAGCCTGCTGTTCTTCGCCTTCGCCATCTTCATCATGATCTTTGACCCGGACACGCTGCTGGCGCTGTTGGCTTCTCCGCTGTGGTTTATTGCCCTGTGGGGCTTCTGGAAGCTGAAGCAGCGGCGTGAGGGGCAACTGACACTGGATAACCAGAGCGCCTGACACTCGCCGGCCAACCTGGCCGGCTAAGCAGGAGGTGAAGACGTTACGTCTGTTTCTGCCCGGTGGCGGCTGACGCCTTACCGGGCCTACTGACTTACCGGACCTGGGATGAGCGGTTTCCCCCGCGGCGTGATCCCCCCCAGGCACGCGCAAGCGCAACGCCGCCGGGCGGGATAGTCGGCACGCTACCTGCCCAGACGGCGGCGGTTAGGCGCTTTCCGCCCGGGAAGGGGCCGCACCCGGCGCGGACTTCATCCGGCTGGCGCAGAAAATTGCCAGCAGCGAAATCACCACCGTTACGCCCAGATAAACGGCCACCGGCCGCCAGTCCCCGTCATATTTTGCCAGCAGACCGGTGGCGATAAGCGGCGCGGTGCCCCCGGCCAGCGCGGCACCCAGCTGGTAGCCGAGAGTGATCCCGGTATAGCGCACATTGGCGCTGAAAATCTCAGAGCACAAGGTGCCGAGCACCGCAGTTACCGGCGCCCACAGGATGCCGAAGGCAACGACCGTCGCCAGCATGATGCCCCAGTTGGTGCCGGTGTCGAGCAGCAGGAACCACGGAACGATAAACAGCCCCAGCAGCACCACGCTCAGGGTATACATCTTTTGCCGCCCCACCTTGTCTGACAGCAGCCCCATCAGCGGGATCATCACGGTGGCCACCAGCGCGCCCAGGGTCACGGATTCCAGCGCCTGCGACTTCTGGTAGCTCAGGGTGGTGGTGGCATAGCTGACCACAAAGGTGGAGAAGATATAGAATGGGGCGGTCTCCACCACTTTCAGACCGGCGGCAATCAGCACTTCCCGCCAGTGGTGCTTGAGCGTTTCGCGCAGCGGGGCCTTCGCCACCTTGCCGGATTTTTTCACCTGCTTAAAGGCGGGCGTTTCGTCGATATCTTTGCGGATCCACAGGCCGAGAAAAACGAGGACGGAGCTGAGCAGGAACGGTATACGCCAGCCCCAGGCGAGAAACTGTGTCTCGTCAAACAGGGTCATCAGCGAGACGATAAACGTCGCCATCAGCATGCCGATGGTCACGCCGGCCTGGGGAATGCTGCCGAAAAAGCCTTTCCGCTTCTCCGGCGCGTATTCGTAGGCCAGCAGCAGCGCACCGCCCCATTCACCGCCGATACCCATGCCCTGAATAATGCGCAGGGTTATCAGCAGGGCGGGCGCCCAGAGGCCCACCATCTCATAGGTGGGAAGCAGGCCGATCGCCACCGTGGCGCTGCCCATCAGCGACAGGGTCAGCACCAGCGTCTTCTTGCGGCCGATGCGATCGCCGATATGAGCGAAAATGACGCCGCCGATGGGGCGGATAAAAAACGTCAGCGAGAAGGAGAGCCAGGAGAGGATCAGGCCGATGACCGGGTCGACCATCGGAAAGAAGATTTTGTTGAACACCAGCGCGGCGGCGGTGCCATAGAGAAAATAATCGAACCATTCGATGGCGCTGCCTGTCAGGCTGGCGATCAGGACCTTCTTGTTTTTCTGCAGAATGGATGCAGTGTTGTCTTGTGGATTGCTCATTACGAAACGTTCTCCCGCCACGGTAAATAGGTCAGGTGTCACTCTGTGTAAACAGGGTGCAACCTGGTGTGAAAAGGTTGTGTAATTGTTAAGCAACTTAGGGTTGAAGGTTACAATTGGCAAGTTCATCGCTGGCAAACTGGGCGTTATGACGCGGTTTGGACTGGTGTAACCGCGACGCTATTTTTTATTTTCCACCTGATTTTGCTGTTTTTTGTTATTTTCATAGTGAGTTGTTCAGGTGCAACCCGCCTGTTTTTAGATGTTTCTTGTTATTTCAAAATGGTTACAAATTAACACCGCTTTGCCTCCCGCGAGGCGGCGTTTATGATGGCGAAAGCATCCTCTCCGATCGGCTGAGAGGGAATTAAGGAGACAGAATGGCAGAACAATTTCCCCCGTTGTCGGCGGCGACGCTGGCGGCGGCTAACCAGGTCGGCGCCTGGCTGGCGCAGGACGATCTGGCGACGCTGCCCGCGCTGCCGCAGGTGGACGTGGTGGTGCTGGCCGGCAACGCCGTGATCCCGACCATCGACGCCGCCTGCCGGCTGGCGGCGGAACGGGAAGTCCCGCTGCTGATCAGCGGCGGCGTGGGACATTCTACGAACTATCTCTACGAGGCGGTGCGCCAGGATACCCGTTACCGTATGTTACCGGTGGTGGGGCGTCCGGAAGCGCATATTCTGGCCGATATTGCTCATGACTACTGGCAAATTCCGCGCTCGCGGCTGGTGGTGGAGGACCAGTCGACCAACTGCGGCGAGAACGCCCGTTTTACCCGGACCACGCTGGAGAACGGGGGGATCCCTCATCGTCGCGGGATCGTCATTCAGGACCCCACCATGCAGCGGCGAACCATGGCCACCTTCGCCCGCGTCTGGCAGGGGGTGGCGACACCGCCACAGTGGCTGAGCTTTCCCGGCTGCTCGCCGGTGCTGGAGCAGACCGATGGTCAACTGGGGTTCGCGGGCGGCGGGGCGGGGCTGTGGCCGGTCGCCCGCTACCTGGCGCTGCTGCTGGGCGAGCTGCCGCGCCTGCAGGATACGCCTGAAGGATACGGTCCGCGGGGGAAAGACTTCATCAGCCACGTCACCTTCCCGCCGGAGATCCTCGATGCCTGGCGACAGCTGCGGGAGGACGGCCAGCTTGCCGGGGCGCTGCAGGCCCGCACCCTCGGCTGAAAACTGCCCGTTTGCGGCAGATTTATCGCAAACGGGCAATTTGTGTTATTGGAATGTAACCTCAACCGGGCATTTTTGGCCCGGTTTTATGAATCAGCTCACAGAACGGCGCCAACGTGCTGCGAAGCCACGGCTTATCCGCCCGATATTTAACAAAAAAATCACTTGTTAAATACAAACGCACTACAGGAGCAGCCATGACAGCACCCGTTCAACACCAAATGTATATTGATGGCCAGTTCGTTTCCGGTCGCGGCGACGGCTGGATCGACGTGCTTAACCCGGCGACCGAAGCGCTGCTGTCGCGGATCCCGGACGGGACTGCTGAAGAGGCGCGGCTGGCGATTGACGCGGCTGAGCGCGCCCAGCCCGCCTGGGAAGCGCTGCCGGCCATTGAGCGTGCGGGTTGGTTACGCAAAATTGCCGCTGGTATCCGCCAGCGTGCTGAAGAGATTGCCGGGCTGATCGTGGCTGAAGGCGGCAAGATCCAGCAGCTGGCTGCGGTGGAAGTCGCATTCACCGCGGACTATCTCGACTATATGGCCGAATGGGCGCGCCGTTACGAAGGCGAGATCGTGCAGAGCGATCGCCCTGGGGAGAATATCCTCGTCTTTAAACGCGCGCTGGGGGTGACCACCGGGATCCTGCCGTGGAACTTCCCGTTCTTTCTTATCGCCCGCAAGCTGGCGCCGGCCCTGATCACCGGGAATACCATCGTCATTAAGCCCAGCGAATTTACGCCCAATAATGCCATCGCCTTTGCCGAGATCGTCCATCAGGTTGGGTTGCCGAAAGGGGTCTTTAACCTGGTGCTCGGCCGCGGAGAAACCGTTGGTCAGGAGCTGGCTGGCAATCCAAAGGTGGCGATGGTCAGCATGACCGGTAGCGTGGCGGCAGGAGAGAAAATCATGGCCGCTGCGGCGAAAAATATCACCAAAGTGTGCCTCGAACTCGGCGGCAAAGCGCCAGCCATTGTGATGGATGATGCGGATCTGGAGCTGGCGGTGAAAGCGGTGGTGGACTCGCGGGTGATTAACACCGGGCAGGTGTGTAACTGCGTCGAGCGGGTCTATGTTCAGCAGGGCATTTACGACCGCTTCGTCAACCGCCTCGGCGAGGCGATGAAGGCCGTGCAGTTTGGCGACCCGGCGACGCGGGATGACATCGCGATGGGGCCGCTGATCAACGCGGCGGCGCGGGACCAGGTGGCGGGCAAAGTGGCGAAGGCGGTGGCGCAGGGGGCGCGGGTGGCGCTGGGCGGCCAGCCGCTGGAGGGCAAAGGCTATTTTTATCCGCCGACCCTGCTGCTGGATGTGCGTCAGGAGATGGACATTATCCACGAGGAAACCTTCGGGCCGGTGCTGCCGGTGGTGGCGTTTTCGACCCTTGATGAGGCGCTGGCGATGGCCAATGACAGCGACTATGGCCTGACCTCCTCGATCTATACCCGCGATCTGAACGTGGCGATGAAGGCGATTAAGGGACTGAAGTTCGGCGAAACCTATATCAACCGGGAAAACTTTGAGGCGATGCAGGGTTTCCACGCCGGCTGGCGCAAATCGGGGATCGGCGGCGCTGATGGCCGCCACGGGTTGAATGAGTACCTGCAGACTCAGGTGGTCTATCTGCAGGCCTGAGGTACTTAACTCCGAGTCGGCGGGCAGCTCAGGCGGCCCGCCGTTCGCTTAGCGGGCGAATTTCTCCAGCACGCGGATCAGTTGGGTGACGAAGCCGTATTCATTATCATACCAGGCGACGGTTTTCACCAGCTGTACGCCGCCGGCCTCCACAATCTCCAGCTGGGTGGCATCGTAGATCGAGCCGAAATGGCTGCCGATGATGTCGGAAGAGACAATCTCTTCTTCGGTGTAGCCGAAGGATTCATTGCCCTCAGCCGCCTGCTTCATCGCCTGATTGACCTCATCCGCAGTCACTTTTTTCTCCAGCACTGACACAAGCTCTGTCACCGAACCCGTTTTTGTCGGCACACGCTGGGCATGGCCCTTCAGTTTACCGCTCAGGGCGGGGATCACCAGGCCGATGGCCTTTGCCGCACCTGTGGTGTGCGGGATGACGTTTTCTGCCGCCGCTCTGGAGGCGCGCAGATCTTTGCCGCGCGGCCCGTCCACCAGCGACTGGGTGCCGGTATAAGCATGGATGGTGGTCATGGTGCCCACGGTGATGCCGAAGGCATCCTGGAGGACTTTGGCCATCGGCGCCAGGCAGTTGGTGGTGCAGGAGGCCACGGAGATGATGGTGTCATCCGGGGTCAGGGTGTCATCGTTGACGTTGTAGACGATGGTTTTCATCTCGCCAGCGGGGGCGGAAATCAGCACTTTGCGCGCGCCGGCCTGGAGATGGGCCTGCGATTTCTCGGCCGAGGTGTAGAATCCGGTACACTCCACAATCACCTCGGCGCCTGCCGCCTGCCATGGAATATGCTGCGCCTCTTTTTCGGCATACACCGTAATGGTTTTGCCGTTGACGATCAGCGCATCTTCTGTAAAGTCGACGCTCCACGGGAAGGGGCCGTAGTTTGAATCATGCTTTAACAGGTAGGCCAGCACCTTTGGCGAGGTGAGGTCGTTGATAGCCACCACTTCCAGGCTGCTGTCGACTTCTAATAAACGGCGTAACACCAAACGTCCGATACGACCAAATCCATTAATCCCAAGTTTACTCATGGACATTCTCCGGTTGGTAAAACGACTCGATGTGATAAAACTCCTCCAGGCTTAGTCCTGTCCCCCTGATTGGTCAACTGACAATCTGTGCGGTATGCCAGCGCTTGCGGGCCGGGGAGGAAAAAAGTGGATGTTTTCCCGGCCTTTTTTAGCGCTGACGGCAGGGAATAATTTTTGTTACCGGAGATGAGGGGGCCGCCTGCTGGCGAAGCGGTGAAAAGCGTCTATGCTTAACTATTGAATAGCTTAGTAAAATATTGACGTTAGACGAAGGGAGAGGTTATGGGATTCTGGAGAATCGTTTTCACTATTATTCTGCCGCCGCTGGGCGTACTGCTGGGGAAAGGCTTCGGCTGGGCGTTTATTCTCAACATTATTCTGACCCTGCTGGGCTATATTCCTGGCCTGATCCACGCTTTCTGGGTGCAGACCCGCGACTGAGGGGCGAGCAGATAACCACGCCTCCCCCTGGGACCCGCTCAGGGGGGCATCAGGCTCTCTTTATACAGCAGCGTATTATCCTTCGACCAGTAGTGCCGGGTCTCCTCTTCCAGATCAACAATCCACTTAAACACGCCGGCGCTGGCGAGATCCTTGCAGTACTGTTCAAAGTTGATGGCGCCGGCAAAATGGCGGATGACCGCGGCCGAGGTCAGTCGATGGCTGGGGGCGCTGCGCACGCGTAGCAGGCCGCGGGCGCTTTTTATCGAAATCACCTCGTCGTTTGCCATCACGAAATTCATATTGCCGGTGGAGACAAAATAGATGTAGTAGGAGACCTGATGCCGGCGGAGTTCACTGGCGAAGGTGGTAAAATCGGCATCCGCGCGAACCTGTTCGAAAAAGTGACCCAGCCTTGCCAGCAGTTCCATTTCAATCCTTGTTGTGTTGTTGCTGCGCATGGTTTCGGCGTCTGTCGGCATAAACCATTCACACGTTTACTTATTCGTATTTTAATAATATAGGCGCGTTATATTAATGGTTATTATGTAACTGGAACACCGTTTCAAGTGTTACAAGCTATTGCAAAGGTTCGCAGGGGATCCTCGAGGCAGGCAGAAGGTGTGGTAAGACGGGAAGGGGCGAAATTAGCGCCGGCGAGGTTCGTCGCCGGCGGGGTCATGAGCCGCGGCTATTTCTGGATCAGATAGCGAATGGTTGGGCCATCCTGCTGAATATCCAGCACCGTATAGCCGTGGTTCCTGACATCGAGTGGAATGTTATTGATCGACTGCGGACAGTCGCTGACCACTTCCAGGATCTCGCCTTTTTGCAGGGAGGGCATCGCTTCCAGAGTGGCCACGGCCGGATAGGGACAGGGTTCGCCGACCATATCCAGGCGATAATCAGGGATGATGTTTTTCATGCGCTCTCCTTCACGGTCCGGACCGCCGTCGACTGGCGGCGGAAAAAATGTCTTTCCCAGGCGATCACCAGCAGCAGGGCGATCAGCAGCAGCAGATAGGTCGCCAGCAGCCCGCCGAAGGGACCGAAGGCGTTCAGCAGGTTGATTTTTTGCCAGTGGGTGGCGAGCGGAGCGGCGATATCGTCCCAGCACCAGGCGAGCAGCGTTGAGCCAATGACATTGCCCAGCCCAACCCACCAGTAGTGAACCTGGCCTTCCACCGCCCGGTACATCCAGCCGGTTTCACAGCCGCCGGCCAGCACGATGCCAAAGCCAAACAGCAGCCCGCCAATCGCCGCATTGGGACCGGCCCACATAATTTTCGGCGCCATCCCCAATTGCACATAGCTAAAGATACCGATGGCGCTCGCCGCCATGCCGAAGATAATCGCCTTCGCCATCACCGTCCGGCCGGTGATCCACATATCGCGAAAGGCGGAGGTAAAGCAGATCTGCGCGCGCTCAATAAGCAGACCGAAGCCGATGCCGAACAGCATCGCCAGGCCGAGCGCCGGGTGGTCTGCGGCGGTGAGCAGGCCCCAGCCGATCATGGCGAAAAAGATCACCATGCCCAGCCGGAAACGGCGGCGCGCCTGCTGCGGTTTTTGGGTTAACGGCGAGGCGGCGGACACCTTTTGCATTTTTACCGGGATGCGAAAAAGGGGCAGCAGCGTGAAGCGGGCGCCAAACCAGGAGCCGATGGCGGTGGCGATGGCAAACAGCCAGGCGTGCAGGGAGAACTGCGGAATACCGGTGAAAAAAGCCGCCAGATTGCAGCCCATCGCCAGACGTGCGCCGAACCCGGCGATGATGCCGCCTGCCACGGCCTGCACAATGCGGATCCGGCTGCGTGGAAAGCGCAGTTTGACGTTATTGGCCCACAGCGCGGCGGCCAGGCAGCCGCCGAACATGCCGATGATCATCCTGCCATCGATGCGGGTCAGCGGCGTCCCTTCGAGATGAATCAGCTGGTAATAGCCCCACTGTTCGCTGTGGACGCCCAGCAGTTGCAGCAGTTGACCACCCCAGCGGGTGAATTCGCCGGTCACCGCCCAGAAGGTGCCGGTGATGCCAAAATAGTAGGTAGAGAGGATGCCCGCCGCGATGACCGCCGGGACAGGGGACCAGAACCGGATAAGCCAGGCCTGTTTGAAGGATTGCCATGTCATAAAAATGCCTCTGAACTCAGAAGGTATTAAAGGTCGATGACCGACCGAAGGGGGCAAATAGTACCCGCCTTAACGCCTGCTTTCTCTGTTTTGGATCAAGGCCCTACGCTTGCGCCACCACGGCAAGCAGCGCCAGCAGTGCGGGCAGCGCCTGAATATAGAGAATTTTGCGGCTGGCGGTCAGCGCGCCGAAAATTCCGGCGGCCAGCACGCAGGCCAGGAAAAAGATAACCACCTGCACCCCCGACGCCCCCAGCCACAGCCCCCACGCCAGGCCGGCGGCCAGAAAACCGTTATACAACCCCTGGTTGGCCGCCAGCACCCGGGTCTCCCGGGCGAAATCGGCGCTGAGGTTAAAGGCCCGGCGCCCGGCGGGGGCTTCCCAGAGAAACATCTCCAGCACCAGGATGGCGAGATGAATAATAGCGACCAGCGCAACGAGGAGAGTGGCTAACACAGCAGTCCTTAATCAATAAGATGAATGTGTCTGCAGTATAGCTGCAAGCGCTAACGAAGCGGGAGCGCCGCTGCTATAGTGCAGATAGGGTCATGTTTTCTGCCGCGACCAGCGTCGGTTATCTGATTGCCCTTCGGTTTAGTTTAGCGGTGCTAGTATGCCGGGTTCTTTTTTACGGGTGTGGCGTAGGTTACTGAATGTTAAATAAATTATGGATTTTGTTATCAGGGCTACTGGTGGTTGCCATGCCGTCGGCGCAGGCCGGGGAATTAAACCTCTATTCGATGAATACCGGCTCCTATGTTTATCATATGACCGGTAACCACGGACAATATAACGAGCATTTCAATAACAATTTTTTCTCGGTGGAGCGCAAGTTTTCTCAGGATTCAAAATACAGCGTGCTGGTCGGAACGATGAAAAACAGCTTTGACGATCGCTGTTTGACCCTCGGCGTGCGCCGCGACTGGCTGAAAAACGATACTGGCTGGGTGCTGAAAGGGGTGTATGCCTATACCGGGGAATTTTTCTTTGACGCCTTCAGCCACTGTGGGGATTCCGGCACCTACCGCACCGCCAAAAAAATCACCGGCGTCGGTTTTTCGCCCTACCTCTATCATGGTCTGCAATATAACTTCACCGATTATTTCGGTGTGGAAGGCGGCATTATTGTGCCGGCGATCTTTGTGATGAGTATTCAGTGGAGCTTTCGCTAGCCGCTTTATTATCCGGGAAAAGAGCAGGCCGCCTCAGGTGGCCTGCTACTGATGACCTGGCGGCAGGAATTAATGGAAGCCGAGACGGATCAGATCTAACGGGCAAAAGCGGCCCTCGCAGCCGTCGATTTCAACGCAGTCCGCCCGGCGAAGCTGCTCGGCGGTTTTCCCTTCACCATGGATAGCTTTAATCACGCCTGTTGTGCCGTTACCGGCGATCATTACCATGCTGCCGGTAGCAATAGCGTTACGATTACGGTCATAGGTTTTCATGGTCTCCTCCTCAATAAACCAGGGTAAGCAATGATTAAGCGGCTAAAGTAATACGCTTTTTTGCATAAAAAAGTTTTGAGGATAATCAAATTTATTTTAATAACCCCGGAGCAAAAGGGCCAGAAGTCCCCTCTATTCACGCCGATCGCATCGCCTGCGTGGCGCGCGACACTGACGGCAATATGTCATTCAGGTTACTGATTTATGACCAGATTATTAACCTTGCCAGCCCGAGGAAAATAGCGAAAGATGGCGCTATTCGGGCATCAACAGTGCCAGTGCGTGTCCTGAGGGAGCCATGAGTCAAGACGTCACCGCGAAGATGTTAAAGCCCGATTTTGATAGTGAAGTTTCCGGTCTGGTGCATGGTTATCTGTTTCATGAACAGCGCCCCCCGCAGCCCATCGCCTCTGGCGAGGTGCGCGCCCGTTATCAGGCGCTCGCCGATGACAAGGCGTTTATCTGGTTACACCTGAATCTCAATCATGCCACCGCCGAAAAATGGTTAACCAGCCACTTTCCGGTGGCGGACTTTTTCTTCGAGGAGATCCGCAGCGGCTCGCACACCACCCGCATTGAGCGACAGGGGGAGAATCTGTTCGCTGTGCTCAACGATGTGCTGTTTCGTCCGCAGGATACCAGCGCGGAAACCGCCACGCTGTGGCTCTACTGTAGCCCTAAGCTGGTGGTGACGGCGCGCTTCAAACCGTTGCGGTTTATCGAATGGATGCTGCCGCGTCTGCAGACGCTCAGGGTGAATACCTCTACCGAGCTGCTGGCTTTTCTGCTGGAGGAGCAGGAGGAGGTGCTGGAGCAGGTCGTCCGCCAGGCCAGCCGCCATGTCGACCTTATTGAAGAGCGTCTCCTGAGCAATCACGTGCAGCGCAACCGGGCCGATCTGGCACGGCTGCGGCGGATGCTTTTGCGTTTTCAGCGGCTGCTGGCGCCGGAGCCGGCGGCGATGTTCCGTCTGCTTAACCGGCCGCCGGCGTGGATGGATCGTGCCGTGGTGCAGGCGTTTCGTCAGTTCACCGAAGAGTTTAGCGTGGTGCTCAACGACCTGTCCGGCCTGATCGAGCGTATCAGTCTGCTGCAGGAGGAGATTGGCGCCCGCCAGCTGGAGCAGAGCAACCGCACCCTCTACACCCTGACGGTGATCACCGTTCTCGCGCTGCCGATTAACATCGTCGCCGGTTTCTTCGGCATGAACGTCGGCGGGATCCCGCTGGCGAGCAACCACCACGGGTTTATTCTGCTGGTGGTGATAGTCGCCATCTTTACCCTCGGCGCCGGCTACCTGGCATTCCGCCGGCGCGATGACCTGTAGATTGCGCGTCGAATCAGCTGAGGCTGCGCAGGGCGGCAATCAGTCCTTCGACACCGCGTTCCAGCTTCTCGCGCGGGCAGCCGACGTTGAGGCGCAGAAAGCCGTTGCCCTCAGGACCATAGGTATAACCCGGCATAATCGCCACCTTCTGTTCGGCGATCAGCGCCTGCTGTAGCGCGTGGTCGTCGATGTTCAGGGGGCGCAGGTCGATCCACGCCAGGTAGGTGGCCTCCGGCGGCTGCCAGCAGAGTGCGGGGAAGGCATTGTTAAGCGTAGCGGCGATATAGCGCATATTCGCCTGCAGATAGTCACGCAAGGCGTCGAGCCAGGGAGCCCCGTCGCGGTAGGCGGCGATATGGGCGACCAGCGCCGGCACGGAGGGAGAAGAGAGCCCGTCGCGGGCCTTCAGCGCCTGCAGGTAGCTGTCGCGCGCGTTCGCCTCGGGGATAAAGCCATAGGCCCCGGTAAAGGCCGGAATATTAAAGCTCTTCGAACCGGAGGTGAACAGCGCCCATGGCCCCTGAGCGACCTCGCTCCACGGGATATGGCGGTGTTCGCCCCAGGTCATGTCCATATGAATTTCGTCGCTAATCACCCTGACGCCATGTTTTTGACACAGGGCCGCCATGGTTTGGAGCTCCTCGCGACGCCAGACTTTCCCCGTTGGGTTGTGCGGGCTGCACAGCAGCAGCAGGGTATTCTTCGGTTCCGCCAGCGCGGATTCCAGGCGGGCCATATCGCAGTGCCACTGATTATCCGTCAGGGTCAATGGCACCGGGGCAATCTCCCGGCGGTTAGCGGTGATGGTCTTATAGAATGCATCGTAGGCAGGGGTATGGACGACGACGCCGTCGCCTTCGCTCGACCACTGGCGGATGGTTTCCGCCACCATGTAGATAACCGACGGCCCGTAGACCACCGTTTGCGGATCGATGACGCTGTTAAACCGGCTGGCGTACCAGTGGGCAATCGCCCCGAGAAACGCCTCGTTCTGCCAGCGACTGTAGCCGAACACCCCATGGGCCAGCCGCTGGCTGACGGCGTCGAGAATGCAGGGCGCGGTGGCGAAATCCATATCGGAGATGGTGAACGGCAGCAGGTCGGCGGCGCCAAACCGGTCGGCGACATAGTCCCACTGTGTGCACCAGGTACCGTGGCGGTCGATGGGGGTGGCAAAATCAAACATCGGAACTTCCTTAGCGAATGTCCCCCTCCGCGCGGAAGGGGGACCAGTGGGGTCAGGCCTGAACAGTATTCATCAATACGGCCATTTCATCTTTTACTGACTGCACCTGCGGGCCAATAACCACCTGCAGGTTATGCTGATTGAGCTGAACCACCCCGATGGCGCGATGGGCTTTCAGCGCGGCGGCGTCCACTTTGCTCATATCGTGTACCGACAGACGCAGACGAGTAATGCAGTTATCCAGCGAAACAATGTTCTCGGCGCCGCCGAGCGCCGCCAGAATCGCCGGCACGTTATAGCCGGATTTGCCGATGGTACCGGCGACGGCTTTCTCCACGCTGGCGGCGGTGTCGATATCGCGGCCCGGCGTTTTCAGATTGAAGCGGGTAATGGCGAAGCGGAAGATGGCATAGTAGACCGCGAACCAGATAGCCGCTACCACCGGCACCAGATACCACTTGGTCGCCAGGCCATGCAGGATGCCAAACACCACGAAGTCGATGATATTGCCGTCGGTGTTGCCGATGGTCACCCCGAGCACCGCCATGATGGTAAAGCCGAGACCGGTCAGCAGCGCGTGGATGACATACAGCACCGGCGCGACGAACAGGAACAGGAACTCCAGCGGCTCGGTGGTGCCGCCGACCACGCAGGCGATAACCCCGGAGATCAGCAGGCCTTTAATTTTATGCCGGTTTTCCGGACGGGCGCAGTGGTACATCGCCAGCGCGGCTCCCGGCAGGCCGCCGAGGAAGGCCGGCATTTTACCCTGCGACAGGAAGCGGGTGGCGCTTTCGGAGAAGCCGTGGGTGGTCGGGCAGCTCAGTTGCGCCTGGAAGATGGTCAGCGCGCCGCTGACGCTGTGGCCGCAGACGTCGAGGGTACCGCCGGCTTCAGTGAAGCGGATCAGCGCCACCAGAATGTGGTGCAGGCCAAACGGCAGCAGCAGTCGCTCGCCGGTGCCGAAGATCATCGGGCCAAAATCCCCGGCGCTGTTGATCATCTTCCCTAGGGCGTTGATCCCCATGGCGAAGACTGGCCACACCAGCGGGATCGCCAGCCCGACCAGACCCAGCACCACGGTGGTGATGATCGGCACGAAGCGGGTGCCGCCAAAGAAAGCCAGGGCGTCCGGCAGGCGAATGTTATGGAAGCGTTCATGCAGCAGCCAGACGATAATCCCGGCGATAACCGCGCCGAGGATCCCGGTATCGATCGACGGAATACCGATGATGTTCTGGATATTGTTGGCCTTCAGGATCGCGGCGTCGGTGGTGGGCAGAATGCCTTTCGCCGTCAGCCAGAAGTTGACCGCCAGGTTCATGACCGCGTAGCCGACAAAGCCGGCGAAGGCGGCGACGCCTTTGTTCTCCCGCGCCAGCCCCAGTGGGATGGCGATACAGAACATGACCGGCAGGAAGCTGAAGGCAAAGGAGCCGACTTTGCTCATCCAGATAAAGATGGCCTGCAGCAGCGGCATATCCAGCCACGGCAGCAGCGTCAAAACATCGTGACTGCTTAACGAACTGCCGATCCCCAGCATGATCCCACAAAACGAGAGCAACGCTACGGGCAGCATAAAGGTTTTTCCGAGCTGCTGGAAAAACTCCCATAAAGTGATTTTTGGTGCTGTTTTCGCCGTCATAACACGGTTCCTGATTCTCAAGTGGTCGGGAAGAACTAACGCCACGGCAAGATAAAACGTTTTACCATTTTTTAGTGCGATAAAAATCACATAATCAAGCGATAATAAGGTTTATAAAGATCGCACAATGATAAAACGTTTTATCGACAGGCAAGGGAGTCAGCCAGCACGTTATGGCTATCGCAAAAAAGATCACCATCAATGATGTGGCGCAAGCCGCCGGGGTCTCCGTGAGCACCGTCTCGCTGGTGCTGAGCGGTAAAGGGCGCATCTCCAGCGCCACCGGCGAGCGGGTTAATCAGGCCATCGAACAGCTGGGATTCGTGCGCAACCGCCAGGCCGCCTCGCTGCGTGGCGGGCAGAGCGGGGTGATTGGCCTTATCGTTAGCGATCTGTCAAAGCCGTTTTACGCCGAATTAACCGCCGGCCTCACCGACGCCCTGGAAAGGCAGGGGAAAATGGTGTTCCTCACCCAGGGCGGGCGCAGCGGCGAGAAGATAGACCAGCGGTTTGATACCCTCGCGGCGCAGGGGGTCGACGGGGTGATCATCGCCGGGTCGATCGATCGCGGGAGCGAACTGCGCGAGCGGGCCGCGCAGGCCGGCGTGCCGCTGGTGTTTGCTTCCCGCGCCAGCTACCTTGACGATGTCGACCTGATCCGCCCGGACAACATGCAGGCGGCGCAGCTGGTGACCGAGCATCTTATCCGCCGCGGCCATCAGCGGATCGCCTGGCTTGGCGGGCAGAGCTCGTCGCTGACGCGCGCCGAGCGGGTCGGCGGCTATTGCGCCACCTTGCTGAAATACGGTCTGCCGTTTCACAGCGAATGGGTGCTGGAGTGCGAGTCGAGCCAGAAGCAGGCGGCGGAGGCGATGGCGGGGCTATTGCGCCAGAACCCGACCATCACCGCGGTGCTGTGCTACAACAACGTGGTGGCCACCGGCGCGTGGTTTGGTTTACTGCGGGCCGGAAGGCAGAGCGGAGAGGATGGCGTCGAGAGCTATTTCGAACAGCGGGTGGCGCTGGCGGCCTTCGCCGACGTGCCGGAGGCGGCGCTGGATGACCTGCCGCTCACCTGGGTAACGACCCCGGCGCGCGAGATGGGGAAAACCCTGGCAGAGTCGATGCTGCGACGGCTGGAGGAAGGCACCGGCGAGGCGCGAAACCAGATTATGCCGCCGCGGCTGGTGACACGGAAATGAGGGAGACGGCGCGCGATGGCCGTCTCCTGAGACGATAAGTTACGGCTGCGGGGCGGCGTCGTCCTGCTGAGGAGCGGCGTCATCCTGTTGCGGCTGGCCTTCCTGCGGCGCCGCGTCCGGTTGAGCAGGCGCTTCCAGACCAAACATCGCGGCAAAATCCTCCAGCGGCATTTTCTGTCCGTTCAGCGTCACCTGGCCGTTAGCGTACTGCAGGCTGCTGCTGATGGCGTTATCTTCCATGGTGGTGATGCGGAACATCTGGCCCATCGCCGCCAGGCCTTTGACCTGCTGATCGGCGAGTTTGGCCGCATCGGCTGGCTGGTAACCTTCCAGACCGGCGATTTTGGTCATCAACTCCGTCGCCATATCCACCGGGATCACCACCTTGCCGTCAAGGGACTGCACCACGCGATCCAGACTGTCCGCCAGGGTCTGCGGTGGGGTGGTCACCTGGGCCGGATCCTTCAGCAGAACCGACAGATTCAGGGTACTTTCCCCTTTGGCATTGCGCCAGCTCAGCGGAGAGATGGTCACCGATGGGTTGCCTTTAAGCAGGATCGGCAGCGCATTGAACAGGGTTTCGGTTAACGCCTGCTGGTACAGTTCCGGGTTTTGCGCCAGTTCCGGTTTTGCCAGCAGCGCCTGAGACTGTGCACTGTACTGCTGACTAAACTGGTGCCACGCCTGACCGTCGACATTATCCACTTTCAGCGTCAGTTTGCCGCTGCCCATATCCTGTCCCTGCAGCTTGAGGCTGTTGACGGTGTAGTTCACCTGGCTGTTCACGCCTTTGCCGTCCTGGGTCAGCGTCGAGCCGCCGTCCAGCGCCATCCCGTCAACCAGCGCCAGCTCTTTGCCTTCGACGCTGATGGCCAGTTTATCGAGGGTCATTTTTTGCTGGCCGATACGTTCGTTGAAGCTGGCCAGTTCGGTGGCGCCGTCGGTGGTCAGGTTGACGAAGCGCAGCTGTACCTTCTGATTATATTCGTTGAGCGCATCGATCTGCCCGCTGCCGGCCTGGCCCTTCAGGCTGATGTTTTTGCCGTCGCGGTCGGCGTCGAGCTGGAACTGACCGCCGCTGAAGGTGACTTTCTCATCACCTTTGGCATAGTCGAGGGCATTGAGCACGATCGCCGACTGGCTGTCGCCGCTGTAGGCGATGCGTGTATCGACGGTAAAGGGAGTGTTGCCTTTGGCGATCTCGAACAGCGCCTGGCTGGCATCATTTTTCACCAGCGTGGTGTGGACCGAGGCCATCGCCGGCGCCAGATTAAAGGTTTTTAATGAGGCCAGCGGGAAGGGTCCATGATCGACCACCTCGTCAAGTACCACGCTCTGTCCGGTGGCCAGCCAGCTGTTGGCCTGACCGGCGATCGGCTTAACCACCAGCTGCAGATGGCTGCTGAACAGCCCGCGCTGGTAATTCTGATAGCTCAGCTCCAGACCTGATTCCGGCGCGCTGCTGCGTAGCTGCGCGTTAGCCTGCTGCACCATATCGGCGATCCGGCCTTCCAGCTGTTTGCCGGTGTACCAGGCGCCGCCTGTCCATACCACGCCCAGCGCCACGATGATGCCTGCTGCGACCAGCGATTTTTTCATAGCATTTGTCCATAAATGAAGCCAGGCGGAGAGACCGCCTGGCTGAGTTGTCATCATTCAGTAAGCGCGACCTGAAAGGTCAGTCACTTACTGGAGCTTATTGAACACGCGCGCCACGCGGCCGCGTCCGCTGACCTGCACCGGTGATTCGTTGGCGGCCACGAAAGCCGACTCGCCCGGCTTGAGCGTCAGGCTCTGGTCACCTTTGTGCAGTACGGCTTCGCCGTCGACGCAGAAAATAATCGCCGCGCTCGCCTGAGCCAGATCGCTGGCCTCGGCGGAGAGGTCGTGCAGCGAGAAGGCAAAATCTTCCACCGGGATCGGGAAGTCCAGCTCTGCGCCGTGCTGCTGCGGCTGGGTCAACAGCTCACCCGCCGGTTTGGCTTCGAACTTGACGTTAGCGACCAGCTCAGGAATATCAATGTATTTCGGCGTCAGACCGGCACGCAGTACGTTATCCGAGTTGGCCATCACCTCCAGCGCCACCCCCTGCAGATAGGCATGCGGCGTTTCGGCGAACAGGAACATGGCTTCGCCAGGGTTCAGCTTCACCACGTTCAGCAGCAGCGGCGAGAAGAGGCCGCTGTCGTCCGGATAGAATTCAGCGATCAGACGGATAGTCTGCCACGGTTCGCCCTGTTCACGGGCCAGTACGTCGCGCAGCACCTGCAGCGCCTTGGCTTTTTCCTCACCCTGCATATTGAGCAGGCTGGCAAACAGCTGGCTCAGGTGAGTCGCGTCCGGCTGCTGCAGGAAGGCGCCAATCGCCGGATGCGCGCTAGCCACCGGCTGCAGCAGGGTGACAATCTCGCTGAACTCGCGAAACGCATTCATCGCCAGGAACGGCGTCAGGGCAAAAACCAGCTCCGGCTTGTGGTTTGGATCTTTATAGTTACGCTCGGCGGCGGAGAGCGGGATGCCGGCGGCGTTCTCGCGGGCGAAACCTTCTTCCGAGGCCTGCTTGTTGGGATGGACCTGAATAGAGAGCGGCTGAGCGGCGCACAGCACTTTAAACAGGAACGGCAGCTCACCAAAGCGGGCGGCAACCTTGTCGCCGAGCAGGGCGGTTTTATCCGCGTCAATCACCTCGCGCAGCGAACGCGGCTGGCCGTCGGCCGCCAGGATCTGCGAGCTGCTCTTCGGATGCGCCCCCATCCACAGCTCCGCCATCGGCAGGTTGTCCGGGTTGGCAATGCCATACAGTTCAGTTAAAGCGGTGTGGCTTCCCCATGCGTAGTTCTGTACGGCGTTGATCAGCTTTTGCATTCTCATTCCCTGTATCAATCAAAGTAAAAATTATTGCTCTATTAAACCAGTAAACCGTGGAGAAGCAACTGCTGAAAGAAAAAGTCGTCCCTGTCTCAGTTTTTGTTAAAAAATTGTGTAAGATTGATCGACTCGCTTTTCTACAGGCACATGGAGTCCCTGCCTGAAACATAATCAGCCAAAGCAGTAAGTGAGAGTACAATGTCGAATAAACCGTTTGTTTACCAGGATCCTTTTCCCCTCAAAAAGGATGACACCGAGTATTATCTCCTCAGCAGTGATTACGTCTCCGTCGCCGAATTTGCCGGCCAGGAAGTGCTAAAAGTCGACCCTCAGGCGCTGACCCTTCTGGCGCAGCATGCTTTCCACGACGCCTCCTTTATGCTTCGCCCGGCGCATCAGCAGCAGGTGGCGGATATCCTTAACGACCCGGAAGCCAGCGAAAACGACAAATACGTCGCCCTGCAGTTCCTGCGCAACTCGGATATCGCCGCCAAAGGCATTCTGCCCACCTGCCAGGACACCGGCACCGCGATCATCATGGGTAAAAAAGGCCAGCGCGTGTGGACCGGCGGCGGTGATGAAGCCGCTCTGGCGCAGGGTGTGTACAACACCTATATCCAGGACAACCTGCGCTACTCGCAGAACGCGCCGCTGGATATGTATAAAGAGGTTAACACCGGTACCAACCTGCCGGCGCAGATCGATCTTTATGCTACCGATGGCGATGAGTACAAATTCCTCTGCATCGCCAAGGGCGGCGGTTCGGCGAACAAAACCTATCTGTACCAGGAAACCAAAGCGCTGATCACCCCGGCGAAGCTGAAAAACTATCTGGTTGAGAAGATGCGCACCCTCGGGACCGCCGCTTGTCCGCCGTACCATATCGCCTTTGTGATCGGCGGGACTTCGGCGGAAGCGACGCTGAAAACCGTGAAGCTGGCCTCCACCAAATACTACGATGGCCTGCCGACCGAAGGTAACGAGCATGGCCAGGCGTTCCGCGACATTCAGCTGGAGCAGGAGCTGCTGCTGGAAGCGCAGAACCTTGGCCTCGGCGCGCAGTTCGGCGGGAAATACTTCGCCCACGATATCCGGGTGATCCGTCTGCCGCGTCACGGCGCTTCCTGCCCGGTAGGGATGGGCGTCTCCTGTTCCGCCGACCGCAACATCAAAGCCAAAATCAACCGCGACGGCATCTGGATCGAGAAGCTGGAGAGCAATCCGGGGAAATATATCCCTGAGCATCTGCGCCAGGCCGGGGAAGGCGAAGCGGTGAAGGTGAATCTTAACCAGCCGATGAGCGAGATCCTGGCGCTGCTGTCACAGTACCCGGTGTCCACCCGTTTGTCGCTGAGCGGCACTATTATCGTGGCCCGCGATATCGCTCACGCCAAGCTGAAGGAGCTTATCGACAGCGGTGAAGCACTGCCGCAGTACGTCAAAGATCACCCGATCTACTATGCCGGTCCGGCCAAGACGCCGGACGGTTACGCCTCCGGCTCTCTGGGACCGACCACCGCAGGGCGCATGGACTCTTACGTTGATCTGCTGCAGTCGCACGGCGCGAGCAAGATCATGCTGGCGAAAGGCAACCGCAGCCAGCAGGTCACCGACGCGTGCCACAAACACGGCGGCTTCTACCTCGGCAGTATCGGCGGCCCGGCGGCGGTACTGGCCCAGCAGAGCATCCGTAGCCTCGAATGCGTGGCATATCCGGAGCTGGGTATGGAGGCTATCTGGAAAATTGAAGTGGAGGATTTCCCGGCGTTTATCCTCGTCGATGATAAAGGCAATGACTTCTTCCAGCAGATCCAGACGTCGCAGTGCGCCCGCTGCGTGAAGTGACCCAGACCGCCCTTCGGGGCGGCTCTGGCCGATGACAAACCGGTTTTCGTTATTGTGATCGCCTTTCTGCCGGGTGGCGGCTTTCGCCTTACCCGGCCTGCGAAAAACAGCAATATTAAACAGTTAGGCAATTCTCTGTAGGCCCGCGCAAGCGCAGCGCCGCCGGGCAATCCCGACGATTGCATTTTGTCAGCGGTCTGGGCCGCCCTTCGGGCGGCTTTTTTATGTCGCTTCGCGGCACGAACCACCAAAACAACTTATAAATCTGGCCAATACTTAGTCTTTTAAGCAGGTGAGCTTTGTCGCTATGACGCACTTTGAATCCAAGGAGAAAGTAATGACAACGCATCGCAGTGAAAAAGACTCGATGGGCGCCATCGACGTCCCGGCCGATAAACTCTGGGGCGCCCAGACCCAGCGCTCGCTGGAGCATTTCCGCATATCAAGCGAAAAAATGCCCGGGGAGCTGATTTACGCCCTGGCGCTGACCAAGCGGGCGGCGGCGAAGGTTAATCAGGATCTCGGGTTGCTGACGGCGGAGAAAGCCGGGGCGATCGTCGCTGCCGCTGACGAAGTCCTCGCCGGAAAGCACGCGCAGGAGTTCCCGCTGGCTATCTGGCAGACCGGCTCCGGCACCCAAAGCAATATGAATATGAACGAGGTGCTGGCCAACCGCGCCAGTGAACTGCTGGGCGGTGAACGGGGGATGGCGCGAAAAATTCATCCCAATGACGATGTGAATAAGAGCCAGAGCTCAAATGACGTGTTCCCCACCGCCATGCACGTCGCGGCGCTGATTGCCCTGCGGGAAAAAGTGATCCCGTCGCTGCAGGCGCTGCGGGCGACGCTCAATGAAAAAGCGGTAGCCTTCAGGGATATCGTCAAGATCGGCCGCACCCATCTGCAGGACGCCACGCCGCTCACGTTAGGCCAGGAGATCTCCGGCTGGGTGGCGATGCTGGACCATAGCCTGAAGCACATCGAAGCCAGTCAGCCGCATCTTGCCGAGCTGGCGCTGGGCGGGACGGCGGTAGGAACCGGGCTGAATACCCATCCGGAGTATGCCGTGCGGGTGGCGGCAGAGCTGGCGTCGCTCAGCGGACAACCATTTGTCACCGCACCAAACAAATTCGAAGCGTTGGCCACTGTGGATGCCCTGGTCCATGCCCACGGCGCGCTGAAAGGCCTGGCGGCGTCCCTGATGAAAATCGCTAACGATGTCCGCTGGCTGGCCTCCGGCCCCCGCTGCGGCATTGGCGAAATCGCCATCCCGGAAAACGAGCCAGGGTCATCGATTATGCCCGGCAAGGTTAACCCAACCCAGTGCGAAGCCCTGACCATGGTCTGCTGCCAGGTGATGGGCAACGACGTGGCGGTGAATATCGGTGGCGCCTCCGGCAACTTTGAGCTTAACGTCTATCGCCCGATGGTCATCCACAACTTCCTGCAGTCGGTGCGTCTGCTGGCGGACGGCATGGCAAGTTTTAACGAGCACTGTGCGGTGGGTATTGAACCGAATCGCGAGCGGATCAGCCAGCTGCTCAATGAGTCGCTGATGCTGGTCACTGCGCTGAATACCCATATCGGCTACGACAAGGCGGCGGAAATCGCTAAAAAAGCGCACCATGAGGGGCTGACCCTCAAAGCCTCGGCGCTGGCGCTGGGCTACCTGACGGAAGCCGAATTCGACAGCTGGGTGCGCCCTGAGGAGATGGTTGGCAGCCTGGCTACTCGCTAGCCAGCCAGAGGTGCAGGCGCGGGATAAGTAATCTCAGCGACTGCGCCTCCGGTTTGTAGCGGTACTGGACATTGTCGGCGTCATAGTTCAGCAATTCGCCGATATCCGGGACGCTGACCCCCTGGCTGCCGGATATCAGCGCGATCAGCGGGCTGGGGCAGGCGTACTGCACCTGTTTCTGCTCGCTGGCGTACCAGACGCGGGCAATCGGCTGCACTTTCACCGGCCGTTTGATTTTCAGCCGCGCCCGCTGCGGCAGGGCGGCGATATCCTGATACTCCCTCTCAAGCTTGCTCTGCCACTGCTCACGGGTCCACGGCGGCACCGCCCGCGGTGATTGCAGGCTTTTCTCCAGCATCATCAATACCTGGTCGCGGGTCAGGTTCTTGATCACGTGTTTATTGGCCCAGCCGAAGCGGATGGTGCTGGGGTCGATAAGGGGCGTCAGCGTGCGGTAGGCGCTGAGGGTGATCAAGCCCGGCAGGTGGCGATGCACCCATTCAAAACGGGCAGTGGGGGGCAGGCCAGAATCGACGGTGACGATTTTCTCGAAGGTAGCCTTCAGGGCGTTAATATGCTGAATGCGCGCCTGCAGATCCTGCTGCTCCGCAGCGGTGACCTGCAGGCAGATAGCCCCTGGCAGGCGGACGGCGGCCTTGCTGCTGCGGTTTTCCGACTGCTGCTGGATAAACAGATGGCTGAAGTGGCGCAGGGCGAGGGCCAGCGCCGCCTTGCCGCTGTGCTGCACCACCGGTATGTTGGCCAGCGGATCGTGCTCGGCATCCTTACTGACCGCCGGCAGTTCAAATACCCTGGCCGCCAGCAGCCGACAGCTGCTTAATGCCTGCTGGAGCGTCTGCAGCTCCAGCTCGATCTGGCGAAAGGTATCATTCAGACGTTCAACAAGATCGTAGCTGGCCATCATTTCACCTTAGTTACAACATACTATTTGATTTTTACAGCATACGCAGCGCGCGGCCGCTGCGCAAGTTTTATTCAGGCAGAGGTAAAATCGGGCAACTGATGATAAACCGGCCAGCTAAAGCAGAAGCGGGCGCCGCCGAGAGGGCTGGCCTCACAGCGCACGTCACCGCCCATCGCCTGGGCAATACTGTGCACAATCGCCAGGCCGAGGCCACAACCTCCTGTCGCCCGATCGCGGCTGGGGTCAAGACGGACAAAGGGCTCAAACACCCGCTCGCGCTCTTCGGGAGCGATTCCCGGGCCGTCATCCTCGACCTGCAGCGACGCGCGCGGACCCTGCAGGGTCAGGCTGACCGCCACCCGCTGGGTGCTGTAGCGCAGGGCGTTATTCACCAGATTATCCAGTACCCGCTCCATCAGCCGCATATCCAGCGCGCCGTAGTTGCCGTGGGTCAGCGTCGCCAGAGCGACCTCGCGCTGCGGGTTGACCATCTGGATATCCTCGACGTGATCGCTGATCCAGGCGGGAAAGTCAGGCGTCGTCAGGCTGAGTTCCGTCTGCGGGCGGTCGAGGCGGGCGTAGGTCAGGAGCTCTTCAATCAGCGCCTCCAGCTGGCCGATATCGCGGTTCAGCGCTTGCGATTCCGCCTCGGTGAGGTTTTCGCTCATCTCCAGACGGTAGCGCAGGCGGACCAGCGGCGTCCTGAGCTCATGGGCGATACCGTCAATCAACTGCTTCTTACTGGCAATGAGGGCGTTAATGTTATCGGCCATTTGGTTAAAGGCCACGCCGAGCCGTTCAAAGCTGGACATGCTGTCAAAATGAATGCGCTCGCTGAAGTGGCCCTCGCCAAAGCGCTGGGCAGCGGTTTCAATGCGCAACATGTCCTGCCAGTGCGGACGCATCCAGATAAACACCGGAAAGGCCAGCGAGATAGCAATAAACGCCATCAGCGCCACGTCCAGCAGGCGCATTTCATGCAGAAAATAGAGATAAGGCACCGGGCCCACCGACAGCACATAATGGCTGCGGGGAATACGCTGAATAAAGGTGTACTGGTCATCCAGCGCGACAATATCGCCGGCGCGCAGGTGCTGCATCGAGCTTTCCGACAGCTTAAATTTGCTCATTGGTTCGATGTGCAGATCGAACGACAGGTTCAGATCCAGCTCTTTGAGCGTCTTGCTCCAGTCGCGCGGCGGAATTTCCCGCAGCTCGCTGCGCATCAGATACAGCGAACTTTTCATCAAATCGTCCAGCGACTGTCGTCCGGCGCGCTCAGCGGTAAATTTATAGACCAGACCGACCAGCATGGTCATTACCAGAAAGCAAACGAAGAGCAAAAGATAGAACTGCACAAACAGCTTTTTCATTAAATCTCACTTAAATCAGAATGTTAATTACCTATCTTTTGCCTTCATGGCGCGGTGTGGTATGTGTCTTTCCGCTAAAGCGGTGATGCAGAAACGAAACCAGACCGCAGTCCAGGGCGTTTGTCACGGCAGAATATACCGCAAAATCACTTCTACGTTTCACGCCCGGTTTAATGCGCTATCAAAGCAGGGTTCACCCTCACTGACAACATCCCTTACGCATAAATAATGACGGAGCCCTTATAAGCGCAGCAGTCCGCCATCCACCACATACTGGGAACGGACGTTGTTGGCCATGATGGTATCGAACTGCGTTTCGGTGGTATTTTCCACCGTAGAAAAGGCGAGCTGCCCGGCGTTCAGCCACAGGCCATCCAGCATGCCAAATGATTCTACAGACTCGGCGAGGGCATGCGCCGCCTCAGGTTTCGCGCCATCGTTCTGAAGAAACCAGGCGCGCTCGGGCAGCAATGTGCGTAACGACGCCAGTTTTTGCTGATGGCGTCCGGTCAGCATCACTTCGCCCCCTTCATCAATAATGCGCATTGCCCCCGCCAGACCAATACCGCTGCTCGCCCCTGTAATCACAATTTTCTTACCTGAGAACCGTCCCATTGTCTCTCCCGTACCGCGTGAGTGTTGAGTTAACTCACACTAGAACAATGAAAATTTATTGTAAAACGACCATCTTTGGGGGCCCGGCGTGTTGCGCTTTGCCATCTTTGTGGCGCCGGTATACCCGGTATAGGTCGCGTCATCCGGGATGATATCGGCCGGGAACATCTGAATTAGTGACGTTGTCACAAATTAATTATAACCACCAGACCTGCATTACCCTGGAGCGTTGAGCGGGGTATCGCTACTCGCGAAAGTAGGGAATATCCACCGGATAGAGGGTCGTCAGACTCAGCAGACGACAGCGCACCAGCTTTTCCGTTTTGGCATACCAGTAAGCAAATTCGCCGGTGGTCTGGTGGTAAATCATCTGATCGAGGTTGGCAAACGGGATCACCAGCAGCGGTCCCTGGCGAACGTGGCCGCCTCCCGTTTCAAAGTGATGCTGTCCCCAGGATTGCTGGGTATGTTCATAGCGGTGGAGGATCACCTCGATTTGCCCGCGCTGTGGACAGAGGAGTCGAATATCGGCGTTGTCGAGGGAAAAAGCCCAACCAGAGAGTGAAGTGAAGAGTGAGAGTGCCAAAAGTACAACGTATTTCATCATGCAAAAGTCCTGTGTTTTCAGGCTTTATGCCACTCTGATAACGGTAAGTCCTTGAGCACAATCATATTGAAGGCTTATGTGATGGGGAACTGTACGGCTAAATCTATTGATTTACGCAATATGACTAATTCGCAGCGGGCAGCGGGCGCGCAGAGGGAAACCCGCGCAGTTGCCCTAAGCAGTAAAAGTTGAGGTGGTTGCTGTCGGGGAGTGCGCCATAAAACGGGCCCCTCGCAGGGCCGCGGGAGAAGCTTAGTTGTCCCAGGCGTGTGGGGCGAACAGGTAGCCTTTGTTGCGAACGGTCTTAATACGATAGGGCTCCGTGGCGTTGTCGAGCAGTTTTTTGCGCAGGCGGGAGATAGCCACGTCAACGCTGCGATCCATCCCGTCGTAGGTGACGCCGCGTAAATTTTTCAGCAGCGCGTCGCGGTCCATAATTTGCCCGGCGTGGGTGGCCAGCTCCCACAGCAGATCGAAATCGGCCGTCGACAATGCGACGTTTTCTCCGCCAAGCAGCACCTGGCGGTTGACCGGGTCAATGGTCAGCGAACCAAAGGAGATGGTTTTGTGCGGCGTGAGCGTTGCCGGGGTACCGGCGCCGGCGACCGCCGGAGCGATATGCTGGCGTAAATGCAGACGCAGTCGCGCGAGAAGCACCGCTGGCGGCGTGGTTTTCAGGATATAATCGCTGGCGCCCATCTCCAGGGAGAGGATATGGTTCATGTCGCTGTCGAGTGAGGTCAGCAGGACAATGGGCCCTTGCCATTGCCCGCGCAGATCGCGGCAGAGCGTCATCCCGTCTTTGCCGGGCAGCATAATGTCCAGCAGCACGAGGTCCGGTTTCTCCCGCGCGATCACGTCCTCTGCGCGGTCGCCGCGAGGCTCGACCACCACCTCCATATCATGCTTGCCGAGATAGGCGGCGATCAGCGCCCCAACCTCAGGGTCATCCTCAACAAAAACGATTTTATTCATGTCTATTGCACATCAGTAAAAGAAGTAACATACACTGCGTCTATTTTACCCGCCATTACTCTTTTATAAACAGCGCTATTTCCGCTATGCTGCGCTAACTTGTTGATTCATTGTTAAGGCATAAGGACATGGGGCTGTTAATCAAAGGGCTGCTGGGTGCGCTGGTGGTGGTGCTGATTGGCGTGCTGGCAAAAACGAAAAATTACGCTCTCGCCGGGCTGATCCCGCTGTTTCCTACCTTTGCGCTCATCGCCCACTATATCGTCGCCAGCGAGCGCGGTATTGAAGCCCTGCGCGCCACCATCGTGTTCGGCATGTGGTCGATTATTCCCTATTTTGTCTATTTGGTATCGCTGTGGTACTTCACCGGGATCATGCGCCTGCCGTTGGCGCTGGCAGGCGCGGTGGGATGCTGGGGGCTATGCGCCTGGCTGTTAATCCTGGGCTGGAACCACTTCCACTAGCGCAGCGGGCGGCCGCCGTCGACGGCGAAGGACCGGCCGGTGACGTAGCGGCTGGTAAACAGATAGTCGATAAGGTCGCTAATCTCTTTTTCGCCTGGGGCGATTTTCATCAGCGATTTATCCAGCGCCTGCTGACGATAGGCTTCGTCGTCACCCTCATTAAACATAATCAGCGACGGAGCGATGGCGTTGACCTTGATCTCCGGCGCCAGCTTGCGGGCGAAGGAGCGGGTCATATTGTCCAGCGCGGCTTTGCTGGCGGCGTAGGCGATATGTTTATCGCTGCCGCGCTCCACGACGTAATCGGTAATATGGATAATATCACTGGCGGCATGGCCGTGGCCGCGCAGCAGATCCTCCAGCGCGTGGTTGAGCAGGTAGGGGGCATGGACGTGGATCTGCATCATGCGGTTGATCACTGTGCTCAGCGCAACCCCCGGCTTCTCCGCCATCCAGTCGCTGGCGTTGTGGATGATGGCGCGCAGACCGCTGGTGTGCGACTTGACCGCTTCGGCGAAGGTGAGTATGCCGTCATCGCTGCTGAAATCGGCCTGCAGACAGAGGGCGCCCGCGTCGCGCAGGCCGTCGATCGCCGGATAGGGCGTGCGATAGCTGACGATGACCGGCTGGTGTTGCAGCAGGAAATGGTGTGCCAGCGCGAGACCGATGCGGCGGCCTCCTCCTGTGATCAGAACCGGGCGGGGCTGTTGTTCAGCCATGGGTATCTCCTATGCGTTCAGCGGCAGGGCGAGCGCTTACCCCACCAGCATCCACGTTGCCGGCACAGCGGCAACCAGCAATAAACCAATTAGCGCCAATTCGCGGCGTTTGAGCGAACGATCGTGCTGGTGCGTACGTCGAGCGTACAAAAAGACCAGAAGACCCGGAGCGTAAAGTACCACCGACAACAGCAAATGCACAGGTCCCGACGCGTATAATAACCATAAGCCATAAATGCAGGCGCCGATACCCACCGCTTTGTGCAGCGGGCGAGTGGCGATTTTCAGCAGAAAGGCGCCGACCAGCAGATAGGGAACGAGGATCATCTCTGAGGCGATGGTCAGCAGGGTGCCGTAGTCCGACCCGGTCAACCAGATCAGCACCAGCGATACCTGAACGCTGATATTGGTCAGCCACAGCGAGGCGGACGGGGCATTGTTGCTGTTCTGGCGGGCAAACAGGCGCGGGAAGGCTTTATGTGTGGCGGCCAGGAAAGGCACTTCCGCAGCCATAATCGTCCAGCTCAGGTAGGCGCCACACACCGACACGATCAGGCCCGCCGCAATCACGATTTCTCCCCACGAACCCATCATGTTGACCATCAGTCCCGCCATCGACGGGTTACGCATGCCGGCCAGTTCACTGCGCGGCACCACGCCCAGCGACAGCAGGGTGACCAGCAGATAGACCGTGAGGGCGGAGAGCACCGCCAGCAGCGTTGCGCGACCGACATCGCGCTTGTGTCGGGCGCGGGCAGAAACCACGACGGCACCTTCCACGCCAATAAACACCCACAGGGTGATCAGCATGGTGTTTTTAACCTGCTCCCACACGGGGATACCCAGCGCCAGTCCGCGGAAATCGAGGCGGAACGTATCCAGCTGGAAGGCCAGGGCGGCGAGCGCGATAAACGCGCCCAGCGGCAGGAGTTTGGCGAGGGTGGCCACCAGGTTAATCCCCGCCGCCGTCTGCACGCCGCGCAGGACCAGAAAATGGACAACCCACAGCAAAACCGAAGCGCCAGCGATAGACTGCCAGGTGTTGCCATCGCCAAACAGGCGCAGCTCAGGGGTATCGGTGAAGAAACTGAGCGCCGAAAAGACGATGACCAGATAGGAGACGTTGGCGATCACCGCGCAGAGCCAGTATCCCCAGGCGGAACAGAAGCCAATCAGCTCACCGAACCCTTCGCGGGCGTAGGTGAAGATCCCGCCGTCGAGGTCGGGGCGAATGCGGGTTAACAGCAGCATGGCGAAGGCGAGGAACAGGATCCCGACGCCGGTGATGGCCCAGCCGATAAGCAAAGCGGAGGGACTGGCTACGGCAGCCATATTTTGCGGCAAACTGAATACGCCAGCGCCGAGCATTGAGCTAAGGACCAGGGCGGTCAGGGCGCTCAGGCCCAGTTTCTTTTCCATTGCATTCCCGAGGTGAAAATGGCTGTTCCAGAATATTTATTTTGCGAAATCGCATAAAAATGGAGGATTGCGCTAAGGCGCGGGATTTTACGGAGTGTCCGGGAGCCATGCAATGGCGGGGGATGAAAAAAAATGAAAAGGCGGCATTGCGCCGCCTTTTTAGCCAGCCAGCAGTGATTATTTGTACAAATCAGCGCTGATGGTGATGTTGCCGCCGCGTTCCTGCCACTGACGGGTGATGTGGTAGTACTTCGCCCCTTTCTTCGCCGCGCGTTTCGCCGTCTGATAGGAGATTTCCGTCATGTTGCCGTAGTTGCCGGTGAACTGGATATTATCGAACGGCACCATTTGCGCCGCGGTCACTTTGTTCACTTCTTCCACTTTGGTGCCGTCCGGCAGCGTGACAGTGTAACGCCCGCCTTTGGAAGACTGGGTCTCGAAGAAACGACCGACGCCAGTGCCTGAGCCTACAGCTGCGGTGGTGGCGACGCCCGGGATTTCCACGTTTTTCGCCGCTTCACCGCCTTTGGCCAGCGCCGCGCGACCGGCGTCAGAGTCTGCCGGGATGGCGTCCGGGCTCTGCAGCACGCGTTTTTCAGCATCTTTTTTATAGATATAAGCGGTAATGCGCTGGTTGCCGCCCTGGTTGGCATCCACCTGGCGCACGATAAAGAACGCATAGGCGCCTTTCGCTTTTGCCGCTTTGGTGATGGCATCATTGACTTCCGGCTGGCTGCGATAGAAGCCCTGAACGGTGACAGTGTCGTAAGGCATCAGCGTCACGGCCTGATCTTTCGGCAGTTCTACCACGCCATTGATGATGCGATTTTTCGGCGCATCCGCTTGCGGCGCGTTGTCTTTATAGAGGTCAGCCGTGACGCGCCAGTTGCCGCCATTGCCGTAGTCCGACGTGTCGACAACATAGAATGAGGCCGCGCCGTCTTTGTCGGCTTTACGCGATACCGCCTGTACCGCGTCGCCAATGGCATTAAACCGGCCGGTGACGACAACGCGATCGTAGGGCTTCAGCGCAGCCGCCTGCTCCGGGGTCAACTCGGTCGCTGCATGGGCAGACAACGTGGCGGTTGTCAGGAGAGCAGACGCCAGGAGGGTGTTTTTAAGCTTCATAAAAATAATCCTTTGCCTTGCGCAAACCATATACTGGTGTTGTTGTTGACTGAAAACGTTTGATTATTGCATTTAATCGTTGTGACTGTCTGCGTCATTTTTTGCTTGCCGCCCGAATCGTATACTACGGAAAGATAACATTTTTCGATATGTTGAAAAAACAGCCGCTTGACCAGCAAAAACGATAATCGATACCACTTTTATTAGTTAGCGTAATGTTAATACAATGATCTCAATGGCGATAAATGGCGTTTTATCACGCTGGATAAGCGGATTATCAGGCCTGAGTGAGAAATTCAGGTAAATATTGCTGCCCGGAACCATCTGTGCTGACAATAAGCAATAAAATCAAAATTTCTGTTTTATCGCTGTAGATCACAATCGCTATTTTCAGTAGGTTATAAAAAGTTTGTTACTGTTTCATTTTGCAGACAGCGGAAGATGGCGAGGAAGATTTCGCCGTCTTGTCGTTGTTGGTCAGAAAAGTAAACCATCATCAAAAACCGATGGAAGGGAAAACTATGCGTATTGGTGTACCACAAGAGAGGCTAGCCCAGGAGACCCGGGCCGCCGCCACGCCGAAGACCGTTGAGCAATTGCTTAAACTCGGCTTTAGCGTCGCGGTAGAAAGCGGGGCCGGGAAACTGGCCAGCTTTGACGATGCCGCCTTTACCCAGGCAGGGGCTGAGATCGTCGCGGGCAACGAGGTCTGGCAGTCTGACATCATCCTCAAGGTCAATGCCCCAAATGACGATGAAATTGCACTGCTGAATCCGGGAACCACGCTGATAAGTTTTATCTGGCCTGCGCAAAACCCGCAGCTGATGGAAAAACTGGCGGCCCGTAATATCAACGTGATGGCGATGGATTCGGTGCCGCGTATTTCTCGCGCCCAGTCGCTGGATGCGCTCAGTTCAATGGCAAACATTGCCGGCTACCGTGCAATCGTGGAAGCGGCCCATGAATTCGGCCGTTTCTTTACCGGACAGATTACGGCGGCAGGCAAAGTTCCGCCCGCGAAGGTGATGGTCATCGGCGCCGGGGTGGCCGGTCTGGCTGCGATTGGCGCCGCCAACAGCCTGGGCGCTATCGTCCGCGCCTTCGATACCCGTCCGGAAGTGAAGGAGCAGGTGCAGAGTATGGGCGCCGAGTTCCTCGAGCTGGACTTTAAAGAGGAAGCCGGCAGCGGCGACGGCTACGCCAAGGTGATGTCTGAGGCCTTTATTAAGGCCGAAATGGCGCTGTTCGCCGCCCAGGCGAAAGATGTCGATATCATCGTCACCACGGCGTTAATTCCGGGTAAACCGGCACCGAAACTGATCACCCGCGAGATGGTCGACTCCATGAAGTCGGGCAGCGTGGTGGTCGACCTCGCCTCGCAAAATGGCGGCAACTGTGAGTACACCGTGCCCGGCGAAGTGGTCACCACCGCCAACGGCGTGAAAATTATTGGTTACACCGATCTGCCGGGCCGTCTGCCGACCCAGTCTTCCCAGCTCTACGGTACCAACCTGGTTAACCTGCTGAAGCTGCTGTGCAAAGAGAAAGATGGCAACATTGTTATCGATTTCGATGACGTGGTGGTGCGCGGCGTGACCGTGGTGCGCGAAGGCGAAATCACCTGGCCGGCGCCGCCGATTCAGGTCTCCGCTCAGCCGCAGGCTGCAGCGAAAAAAGTGGAAGCGCCGAAAGAAGCGGCAAAACCGGTGTCCCCATGGCGTAAATATGCCCTGATAGCGCTGGCGATTATCCTCTTCGGCTGGCTGGCGAACGTCGCGCCAAAAGAGTTTCTTGGCCATTTCACCGTCTTCGCGCTGGCCTGCGTAGTAGGTTACTACGTGGTATGGAACGTCTCCCATGCGCTGCATACGCCGCTGATGTCGGTGACGAACGCGATTTCGGGCATTATCGTTGTTGGTGCGTTGTTGCAGATAGGCCACGGGGGCTGGGTCAGCTTCCTGAGCTTTATCGCGGTACTGATCGCCAGCATTAATATTTTCGGTGGTTTTACCGTGACTCAGCGCATGCTGAAAATGTTTCGCAAAGGATAAGGGGTAGCACATGTCTGGTGGATTAGTTACAGCTGCATACATTGTTGCCGCAATCCTGTTTATTTTCAGCCTGGCGGGTCTGTCGAAACACGAAACGTCGCAGCAGGGCAACTATTTCGGCATCGCCGGGATGGCTATCGCCCTGATCGCCACGATTCTGGGGCCGGACGCCGGCAACGTCGGTTGGATCATCCTCGCGATGGTGATCGGTGGGGCGATCGGTATTCGTCTGGCGAAAAAGGTCGAGATGACCGAGATGCCGGAGCTGGTGGCTATCCTGCACAGCTTCGTGGGCCTGGCGGCGGTGCTGGTGGGTTTTAACAGCTACCTGCAGCATGAAACCGGGATGGAGCAGATTCTGGTCAATATCCATTTGACCGAAGTGTTCCTCGGCATCTTCATCGGTGCAGTCACCTTCACCGGTTCGGTGGTGGCGTTTGGTAAACTGCGCGGCAAAATTTCCTCGAAGCCGCTGATGCTGCCCAATCGCCATAAGCTGAACCTGGCGGCGCTGGTGGTCTCCTTCGTGCTGATGGTGATTTTTGTTCGCGCCGACAGCACTGGTACCCAGGTCCTGTGCCTGCTGGTGATGACCGCGATCGCGCTGGCCTTCGGCTGGCACCTGGTGGCTTCTATCGGCGGCGCGGATATGCCGGTGGTGGTTTCCATGCTCAACTCCTACTCGGGCTGGGCGGCAGCGGCAGCGGGCTTTATGCTGAGCAATGACCTGCTGATCGTCACCGGCGCGCTGGTGGGTTCTTCCGGTGCCATCCTCTCTTACATTATGTGTAAGGCGATGAACCGCTCCTTTATCAGCGTGATTGCTGGCGGCTTCGGCACCGATGGGTCTTCCAGCGGCGGCGATGAAGAAGTGGGCGAACATCGCGAGATTAGCGCGGAAGAGACAGCGGAGATGCTGAAAAACTCGCAGTCGGTGATCATCACCCCTGGCTACGGTATGGCGGTGGCCCAGGCGCAGTATCCGGTGGCAGAAATTACCGAGAAGCTGCGGGCGCGGGGTATCAAAGTACGCTTTGGTATTCACCCGGTGGCCGGGCGTCTGCCGGGGCATATGAACGTGCTGCTGGCGGAAGCCAAAGTGCCTTACGACATCGTGCTGGAGATGGATGAGATCAACGACGATTTCAGCGATACCGACACCGTGCTGGTGATTGGCGCCAACGACACCGTCAACCCGGCGGCGCAGGACGATCCGAAGAGCCCTATCGCGGGTATGCCAGTGTTGGAAGTCTGGAAAGCGCAGAACGTGGTGGTCTTTAAGCGTTCGATGAACACTGGCTACGCCGGCGTACAGAACCCGCTGTTCTTCAAAGAGAACACCCATATGCTGTTTGGGGATGCGAAAGCCAGCGTCGATGCGATCCTGAAAGCGCTGTAATGTAGCACGCTTGTTTTACAACGTTTGTTTATAAGCCGTCTCCTGTGAGACGGCTTTTTTATATGCGGAGAGATGCCTGGAATTGTTCATAAAATAAGCGGTGAGAGATGATATAATGTCCCGGTTATTACATCAGACAGAGGATATTATGGATACCGAGTTAACCCCAACGCAGATGGCCATCGAATTCTTACGCCGCGACACTACCGTCATGACCCCAGCGCAGTATCTGAAAAAGCTGAAACTGCTGGAGCTGGAGTTTGCTGACCTGATGGCGCTCTCATCGCTGGAGCTGAAAGAAGAGATCGATCTGGCCTGGCGTCTGGGTATCCACTAAGCCATTCTCGCTGGACAGTGACAGGGGCCGCCAGCGGCCCTTTTTTTGTGCCTGACTGGCAGCAAGCAAAAAAAATCCCCCGCGAGGCGGGGGAAGATGAGCGGTACGAGAAGAGGGTTAATCGTCGTCGTCGTCGTCCAGTTCCACCGGCGTCTGGTAGGCCTCCGGTTTGAGTACCAGCAGGTCACAGCGCAGATGATCGACCACCTGTTCCGCGGTATTGCCGAGGAACGCCGCTGACAGGCCGGTACGTCCGACCGTTCCCAGCACCACGATCCCCGCCTGCAGATGCTCGGCGAGATCCGGGATCACCTCCTCAGGCAGGCCTTTTTCCACGTGGGTGAATTTCTCATCGATGCCAAACTTCTGCCGCAGCGCTTTCATCGCCAGCAGGTGCTGACCGCGAATGGCGTCGTTGTAGACGCTGGGATCAAAATCCGGGAGCTCAATCGCGATATTGATGGGGGTCACCGGGTAGGCGCCGATGAGATGGACTTCGGTATGGTTGACTTCTTGCGCCAGCGACAGCGTTTCCCGAACCAGCTTTTCGTTCAGGGTGTTGTGATAATTCTCTTCGCTGGCGAGATTGACCGCGACCAGCGCTTTGCCACCTTCCGGCCACGGTTGGTCTTTTACCATCCACACCGGGCAGGGGCACTTACGCAACAGATGCCAGTCGGTGGGTGTGAAGATCACTGCCTCCAGTTTGTCGTGCTGGTGGGCCATCTTCAACAGCAGGTCGTGTTTCTCGCTAATAACTTCCTGAATAATGGCTTCGAAGGGGCGGTTGTGCCACACCACTTTTACGTCGATCGGCACACCCGATTCAATATAGAATTTCGCCTGCTCGCGGATCCAGGCTGTACGTTGGGCAATAACGCCCTGGCGCATCGCCGTGCGTTCGTCCGGCGACAGCAGGGTGGTCATTTCATAAGAAAAATCATAGATCGGCAAAAAGGCTTTGATGCGTCCACCAATCCGTTGGTGCAGGTACACCGCGCGCCTAAGTGCCGGCTGGTCGTCCTGGTTAGGATCGATTACTACCAGCATGCTCTGATACTTCGCCATACAGGGTCTCCTTACAACTGCAGCTACCGTCAGTTACTAAAAAGATAACCTATATGGATGAATTGAAACAGGGGAGGAGCCTGGTCAGATCAACAAATCTTAAAAAATTGCCGATCGTGACCAGGTGGTGCGCAGAGATTAAGCGACGTTGCGCGCCTGACCGGCCAGCTGGGCCAGCAGATCGCTGTTTTCAATGGTGATGTATTTGCCTTTCACCGCCAGCATGCCGCTTTTCTGGAAACGCCCCAGCAGACGGCTGATGGTTTCGACAGTGAGGCCGAGATAGTTGCCAATGTCGCCGCGGGTCATGGTCAGGCGGAACTCACGCGGTGAGAAACCGCGCTGGGCGAAACGACGAGAGAGGTTGTAGATAAACGCCGCCAGACGCTCTTCGGCATTCTTTTTGGAAAGCAGCAGGATCATATCCTGGTCGCCTTTAATCTCACCGCTCATCAGGCGCATCATCTGCTGACGCAGATTCGGCATTTTTCCGGAAAGATCGTCAAGGGTTTCAAAGGGGATTTCGCAGACCATCGAGGTTTCCAGCGCCTGCGCAAAGCTCGGGTGCAGACCGGTGCCGATGGCGTCGAAGCCCACCAGATCGCCCGCCAGATGGAAGCCGGTGATCTGCTCATCACCTTGCTCAGTGATGGTGTAGCTTTTGATGGTCCCGGAGCGAATAGCGTACAACGACTTCAGCTCATCACCGGCTTTGAACAAGGTTTGACCTTTCTGGATAGGCTTTTTCCGCTCGATAATATTATCCAGCTGATCAAGCTCATGCTCGTTCAGAGTAAAGGGGATGCAGAGCTGGCTGATACTGCAATCCTGACAATGGATAGCACAACCGCCAGACTGAATGCGTCGAATAATTCGCTTCTCAGGGATCATATGTCTGCTCAGGCCTTAATTGATATTGGTCAATTTTAACATCTTTTTGATCAGCAGGTAAGTCTTCAGACCCGGAAACACGTAATATCAGCAGGGTAAATCAAAACGGATGCATATCTGCTTGATAAGCAATAGGTTATTTCGCTATGTTTGATTGTAAAATTACCTGAAGATTCCAGAAAAGGCATTTTCAGTCAAAGTAAAAGATACCCTTCATGGCGCAATAACCACTCTTTTCGCTGCACGCCCCCGGCATAGCCGGTCAGGGTACCGTTACGCCCGATGACCCGATGGCAGGGCACCACGATACTCACCGGATTGGCGCCATTGGCGGCGCCCACCGCGCGCGCGGCTCCGGGGCGTCCGAGCGCTTCGGCCAGTTGGCCATAGTGCATCACCTGGCCGCAGGGGATATCGCGTAACGCCTGCCAGACCTGACGCTGGAAAGGGGTGCCAGCGGTGGCGGTAGGCAGGGTATTGATAATCGCCAGATCGCCGGCGAAATAGTCGTTCAGCTTACTGCTGAGGCCGCCTGGGTTGCGGCAGTCGACGCGCTGATAGCCTTCCCGTCGATAGTGAACGTCGAGCAGGGTTTCCATCCGATCGCGGTGCTCGTCCCACTCGACGGCGCGCAAATTAAACTGTTCGTCGCAAAGTACCCACAGCGGCCCCAGCGGGGTATCCATTTTATCCTGCAGCAAGGTCAACATCGTTTCTGTCATCCACCATCGTACATGAGGGGCACACGATACCACGCGCTGACGACAGTCAACTATACTCCCAAAAGATAAAGCCGCATCACGGGCTGGCGCTCTGCGTAAGCCACGATGATTTATTTTTGGATCGATCCTGGCGGGTTATCGGGCATGGTTTTTGCTACTTTTTAACTGACGATACCGGTGCTTCACGCGCCCGGTAGGGTGCCGACGCCTCAGCGCGGCGCTGTTAATCACTCAGAGGTGGGGCTATGCAATATATACTGACTGGCGTACTGGTATTGATCATCAGCGGCTTAGCGATCCACGGTCTGACCCTGGTGTTTGAAAGGGTGTACAAAGCGCTTTTCTATAAATTAGCCAGTGTGGATCATGCGGCCAGCAAAGTGAAAACGAAGGTGTCGCGTTAAGGCTATACGGCCATCCCTGGCCTGCCAGCAGGTTAAGAAAGACGCGGATAGATGCCCGGGCCGATCGGCAGTCCCACCAGATACCATCCCACCAGCAACAGCAGCCAGACGGCGAGAAAAATCAGCGGGTAAGGGAGCACCAGCGAGTAGTAGGTGCCGAGGCGGGCATCCGGTCGGTAGCGCTGTAGGAAGCCGAGAAACAGCGGCACAAACGGCGACACCGGCGCCAGCGGCAGCACCGATGAATCGGCGATGCGAAAGAGGATCTGCGCAAAGGCCGGGTGAAAGCCCAGCAGCATAAACATCGGCACGAAGATCGGCGCCAGAATCGACCAGATGGCCGAGCCGCTGGCGATAAACATACACAGAAAAGCCGACAGCAGCGCGAGCCCGACAAACGCCGGGACGCCGTTCATCCCGGCGCTCTCCAGCAGGTCCGTCAGACCGACGGCCATAAACTTGCCCATGTTGCTCCAGTTGAACATCGCCACGAACTGCGCCAGCGGGAAGACCATCACGATAAACCCGGCCATCTCTTTCATCGGCTCAATCATCAGCTGCGGCAGGTCGGCCTGGCGGCGAATTTTGCCGGTGGCGATGCCGTATGCCAGCGACACGACAAAGAAGAAAAAGATAATCAGCGGCACGATGCCTTTGATAAACGGCGAGGGCATGACCGTATGTTGAACCGGGTCGCGAAGAATACCGTTCTCGGGGACCACCATCAGGGCGACGACCGCCACGAATACCAGCGTTGCCACGCCGGCGATGCGCAGGCCGAAACGCTCCTCGGGCGTCAGGGTCTGCAGCTTTTCATCACGACTGCCTTGCCACTGGCCCAGCCGCGGCTCCACCAGCTTATCGGTGATCAGTCCGCCGACGAGCGTCAGAACGATCACCGAGGTCGCCATAAAGTACCAGTTGTCGATCACGCTGACGTGCAAAGAGGCATCGATGGATTTTGCCGCCTCGGTGCTGATCCCCGAGAGCAGTACGTCGGTGGTGACGATCAGTAAATTGGCGGTAAAGCCGCAGCCCACACCGGCAATCGCCGCCAACAGGCCGGCGACAGGATGCCGACCGACGGCGAGGAACATCAGCGCGCCCAGCGGCGGCATAATTACCAGCGCCGCGTCGGAAGAGATATGGCTGAAGAAGGCGATAAACAGCACCATATAGCTGGCATAGCGGGCGCTGACGTGAGAGGCCATCTTCACCATCAGCGCGGGTAACAGACCCACCCGCTCGGCGAAGCCGGCGCCCAGCACCAGGGCGAGGATCGCCCCCAGCGGCGCGAAACCGCTGAAGTTTTTAATGACGTTGGGCAAAAACCAGTGCAACCCTTCCACGCTGAGCAGATTTTTGACCACCACCCGTGAACCATCCGTAGGGTTCTGCACCCCGACGTTGAAGGCGGAAAGTATCGCCGTGGCCGCGATCAGCGCCACGATAAGATAGATAAACAGCAAAAACGGGTGCGGGACTTTGTTACCGATCTTCTCTACCCAGCCATAGCGCTTTCCGCCGGGGGAAGACGACGGTATGGATGACATACTCATGGGCGTTCCTCTGTTGTCGTTGTTGTGTTGGGCAGGCCTGCTCCCGTACTGCCGGCGGTTATTATGGTCGGTGCGTGCCGCGCTGCCGGTCAGCGTTGGCCAGGAGTAGCCTGTCTTAAGTGGTTATCGTAAAACGGACGGACTCACCTCCGCCGGGATCGGGCAACGATAGGGGCGTTCGGCCAGTACCTGCCTGAGTTCTTGCTGGCCGGCCGCCAGCAGGGCGCTGTCGCTGAATAAACGGATCGCGGTCGCCGCGAGCACTTTCCCCGCCAGCAACATCCCTTTATGGGCGATGGAGGTTCTGCCCTGACTCACCAGCTGCCAGCTGTGCAGCGGGGTTCCCACCGCGAAGCACGGGCTGAAGCACTGAGCCACCGGCGCTTTCCAGCTGACATCGCCGACGTCAGTGGAGCCGGCGAGGACGTTATCCGTGGCCGCCCAGGGCGCCACCTCATCAATCAGCAGCGTGTCGCGGTGGCGACGAGCGAACGTTTTGCCTTCCTCCCCACTGGTGCCGGCAATATTGTTCAGGCTGTTGTTAATATCGTTGGCGCTGAGGGTGGCGCGTATCGCCGCGGCAAAAGCGCGCTCCTCGTCGCTCCAGGCGGGGGTACCGTAATGACAGACCGCCTGATACATCGCCGCCTCAAGCGTGCGGTTGGGGAGATAGCTGGAGCAGGCTTTTTCAAAGCGGCAGCTGACCTGGGTCTCGGTCATCAGCGCGGCCCCCTGAGCAATCTTCTCGATGCGGGCGAAGATCTCCTCCGCGTCGGCCATCTCCGGCGCACGGATCAGATACAGAACTTCCGCCTGAGCCTGCACCACGTTGGGCGAGACACCGCCGGTATCGGTAATGGCATAATGGACCCGCGCCTTCTCGATGATATGTTCATTGAGGAAGTTGCTGCCGGTGGTCATCAGAGTGACGGCATCCAGCGCGCTCCGGCCCAGGTGCGGCGAATTCGCAGCGTGGGCGGCGGTGCCGGTAAAACGCCATGCCGCCTGAATATTGGCGAGGGTGCGGGTGCTGAACATCCCGGCCCAGGCTTCCGGATGCCAGGTCAGCGCCGCATCGACATCATCAAACAACCCTTCGCGCACCATAAAGGTTTTTCCCGATCCGCCTTCCTCGCCGGGACAACCATAGAAGCGCAGCGTGCCCGCGCCGCCATGCTGTTGCAGCCAGGCTTTGGCGGCGACCGCCGCGGCGAATGCCGCCGTACCGAGCAGATTGTGCCCGCAGCCGTGGCCGTTGGCTCCCGGTGTCGAGGGTGTCGGTTCCGCGCAGTGCGCCTGCTGGCTGAGGCCCGCCAGGGCGTCAAATTCGCCGAGCAGGGCAATCACCGGTTGGCCTTCGCCGACGCTGGCGATAAAGGCATTCGGGATCCCACCCGCATCGCGAGTGAGCTGGAAACCTTCTGCCTCCAGCGCATCCGCCAGGCGTTGGGCGGACCAGTACTCCTCAAAGCGGGTCTCCGGGTGATCCCAGATGTCATCGGCGATGGCGCAGTACGTCTCGCGTCGCGTCTCAATCATCTCGTCCACAAACTGAAAAATGGCTTCCATTACACCCCCCGCTGCCAGGGAAAGTTAAGCGCGATACGCGCCAGAGTTTCTACCGCTTGCGCCATGACGCTCTCGTCGAAGTCAAACTTCTCGTTGTGGTGACCGGCGCTCAGTTGGGTGCCGAAGATCATGTACGAGGCGAGGCCGCCGCGCGCTTGGACCCGGGCCATCATCAGGGTGGCGTCTTCCGAGCCCGCCGGGGCGGCGATACGATCCACCGCCTGTTGCACGCCGGGCACACGGGCGGCCTGTTCGCGCAGATAGTCCACCCACGCCGGCGACGGCGCGCTGGCGGTCGCAGCACCCATCATGCGTAGTTCGTAGCGGGCTTCGTACATCGCCGCCGCCCCGGCGACGACGTGCTGCGCCCGCTCGAACACGTACTGGTTAATGGCTTCGCTTTCACCGCGGGTTTCCACTTTTAACAGCGCGGAAGAGGGCACCACGTTGCGCCCGGTGCCCGCCTGCATCACCCCGACGTTGACCCGCGAGGCGCCGGCGCTGTGCGGCGGGATGGCGTGCAGGCCAAGAGCGGCCTGGGCGGCGGCCAGCAGCGCGTTGCGCCCCTCCTCCGGCTTGCCGCCGGCGTGGGCGGCCACGCCGCTGAACTGCACGTCGAATTTAGTGGTGGCCATAAAGTTGTCGCCGCCGCAGACGACGGTACCTGCCGGCACACCGGTCCCGATATGGATCGCCGTGAAATAATCCACGTCATCCACCACGCCGGCGGCCACCATCGCCCGGGCGCCGCGGGTGCCCTCTTCAGCGGGCTGGAAAATCAGTTTGATCACCCCGTTGAGCTGCGCGGCATACTGCTTCAGGACATGCGCCAGGCCCAGCCCGATGGCGGTATGGCCATCATGGCCGCAGGCGTGCATCATGCCGGCGTTGCAGGAGGCGAAATGGTCGCGATGAGGGCGGTGGCTGTCGTCGTGCTGTTCATTGAGGTCAAGGGCATCCATATCGACGCGGAAGGCCAGGGTTGGGCCGGGACGTCCGGTGTCGAGCGTGGCGACCACGCCGGCGAAACCGCTTTCAAACGCCGGCAGCCAGCGCTCCGGCGCGCCCTGTTCGCGGGCGCGATCGAAAGCCTGGGCCAGGGTATCCTCGTCCGGCAGCCCCATCCGGCTATCGGCATCGATGACATCGCGCCCCAGCGCCAGCTGATAGCCGAGCCCGTCGAGGATCTCCGCCACCTTGCTGGCAGTGCGGAATTCCAGCCAGCCGGATTCCGCGTGCAGGTGAAAATCACGGCGCCATTGGATCATGGCCGGCGCCAGCTGGTGGAGGTATTCATCAAGTTGCGGCATAGCTCATCCTGTCATAAGTAAAAAATGTGACGGCGTTCACGATGTGATAGCTTTTGTTTATCACTTACGTTTTACAGGCCGTATCCCACTTAACCTGCCATAGCCTGATGGATTACAGTAGATGTGATTTTCTTCTGTCTGATAAACAATGGTTATCACCGAAAGCATGGCATTTCAGATTAAATTTCATCATATCCGCGCCTTCGTCGAAGTGGCCCGGGAAGGGAGTATTCGCGGCGCCAGCCGGGCGCTGGCGGTCTCGCAGCCGGCCCTGACCAAAGCGATTAAAGAGCTGGAGGAGGGGCTTTCCGCCCAGCTGTTCGTGCGCCGCAGTCAGGGGGTGGCGCTAACCGAAAACGGCGAAAGCTTTTACCAACATGCGAGCTTGATCCTTGAAGAGCTGCGGGCGGCGCAGGACGAACTGCTGCAGCGCCAGGGCGAGCAGGCCGGGCAAATTAATATTGGCCTCGGCGCCAGCGTCGCCCGGTCGCTGATGCCGTCGGTGATCTGCCGCTTTCATCAGCAGCATCCGCAGGTAAAGGTGCGGATCATGGAGGGCCAGCTGCTGGCGATGATCAATGAGCTGCGCCAGGGAGAGCTGGATTTCACCATCAATACCTATTACCCCGGGCCGTACGACCATGAGTTCAGCTTTGAGAAACTGTTTGAGAAACCGTTCGCGGTGTTCGCCCGCGCAGGACATCCTGCGGCGCAGGCCACCTCGCTGGGGGAGTTGATGGATCACCACTGGACCATGCCGACGCCGCGCGGCAGCTACTTTAAACAGCTGCAGGACCGGCTTAATCAGGCCGGGTTAGCGCCTAAGGTAGATATTGTTTGCGAAACCTTCTCGTCGTGCATTAGCCTGGTGGTGAAAAGTGATTTTCTCAGCATCCTGCCGGTGGAGCTCGGCAACGATCCGCTGATGGCGGACAAGCTGGTGATGATCCCTGTCCGCGACGTCTTGCCGACGGCCACCTATTATCTGATCCAGCGGCGCGATACCCGGCAGACGCCATTAACGGCGTCGTTAATCACGCTGTTTCGCCGCCAAAGCCGACAATTGTTTCCTTAATCGCCCGTCGCGCTCACTTTGCCAGCGAACGTGGCTAAACGCGTTGAGGGGGGAGCGCCGGGCGGCTATAGTAGCTGGCGACAGCCGCTGGAGGAGAGCCCATGAACCTTGATGACAAATCCCTGTTTCTTGACGCCATGGAAGATGTCCAGCCTCTGAAACGTAAAAATGACGTGCACTGGCATCCCGGGCGCAACAGCCGGGCCCCGCAGCGCGTCGATACCCTGCAACTGGATAATTTTCTCACCACCGGCTATCTCGATATCGTGCCGCTCGCCACGCCGCTGGAGTTTAAGCGTGAAGGGCTGCAGAGCGGCGTGCTGGATAAGCTGCGGCGGGGGAAATACAGCCAGCAGGCGAGCCTCTCCCTGCTGCGCCAGCCGGTGGAACAGTGCCGACAGATGCTCTTCGCCTTTATGGTGCAGGCGCAGAAAGAGGGGTTACGTAATGTGCTGATCGTTCACGGCAAAGGCCGCGACGACCAGTCCCACGCCAATATTATCCGCAGCTATCTGGCGCGCTGGCTGGAAGAGCTGCCGGAGGTGCAGGCCTTCTGCGCCGCGCTTCCACATCATGGCGGCAGCGGCGCCTGCTATGTCGCGCTGCGTAAATCGGCCGAGGCGAAGCAGGAGACCTGGGAGCAGCACGCCAAGCGCAGTCGTTAGCGCAGAAGCAGCGTCAGCTCGCGGGCGGCTTTTTGCAGCTCCGGCAGCACGCGATCGATCATCTCGCGGGCCGACATCTGGCCCGCATGCACCCCAACGTTCAGCGCCGCCTGGACCTGCCCCTGAGCGTTAAACAGCGGTACCGCGAGGGAGCGCAGGCCCATCTCCAGCTCCTGGTCGTTGAGGGCATACCCCTGCTGATGCACCCGTTTCAGTTCGGCGCGCAGCTTCGCCACCGAATCCACCGTCTGCGGGGTGTAGCGGATCATGGTCACCCGAGCCAGCATGTCGTTGAGCTTCTCCTCCGGCTGATGGCTGAGCAGCACCCGGCCCATCGAGGTCGCCCAGGCCGGAAGGCGGCTGCCGATATCCAGGTCGATGGTCATAATCCGCGAGCTGGAGGCGCGGGCGATATACAGAATATCGTCCCCGTCGAGGGTGGCGATGGAGCAGGACTCGTTGAGCATTTCGCTCAGATGTCGCAGCACCGGCTGCGCCGAACGCGCCAGCGGCGTCGAGGCCAGCCAGGCGTGGCCCAGCGCCAGGATCCGCGGTCGCAGCTGGAAATTCTTACCGTCTTCGGCATACACGAACCCCAGCTTGCTCAGGGTATACAGGCAGCGGCGCACCGCCGCGCGCGGAATGCTGGTCTTCTGGCTGATCTGCGAGATAGACAGCAGGGGCCGCTGCGGCGTGAACGCCTGAATCACCTCCAGGCCGCGCGCCAGGGAGGCCATAAAGTTAGGATCGCCCTTAAACGGATCGCCGTCGCCGGTCAGTAAATCGTCTGGATGCTTGTCCATTTCTGTTCCCCATATTTGCCATCGATCACATTCTTTCGCTAAAGATAACCGATGTTCGATTATCGCACCATATTTCGATTATCGCCCTTGACCGACATCGTTAAGCGGGTCACATTTTGTGCGAACAACGAATAAAAGTGCGATTACCGCACATCACTGGAGCGACCTGATGATTGATAAAAGCGTATCGACGCTGAGCGAGGCCATCGCCGGGATCCACGACGGGGCGACTATTATGATCGGCGGCTTTGGTCCCGCCGGCCAGCCGACCTTTCTGATTGACGCCCTGATTGACCAGGGCGCCCGCGACCTGACCATCATTAATAACAACGCCGGCAACGGGGAAGTGGGTCTCGCGGCGCTGCTGAAAGCCGGGCGAGTACGCAAGATGATCTGCTCCTTCCCGCGCCAGGTGGATTCCCAGATTTTCGATGACCTCTATCGCCGCGGCAAAGTGGAGCTGGAGCTGGTGCCGCAGGGTAACCTCGCGGCGCGGATCCAGGCGGCTGGCGCCGGGCTGGGGGCAGTGTTTACCCCCACCGGCTACGGCACACCGCTGGCGGAAGGCAAGGAGACGCGGGAAATCGATGGTCGCCATTACGTACTGGAATATCCGATTAAAGCCGATTTCGCGCTGATTAAGGCCCATCAGGGCGACCGCTGGGGCAACCTGGTCTATCGCAAGGCGGCGCGCAACTTTGGCCCGATCATGGCGACGGCGGCGAAAACCACCATCGTCGAGGTCTCGCAGCTGGTGCCGCTGGGCGACCTCGACCCGGAACACATCATCACCCCCGGCATTTTCGTCCAGCGTGTCTTCTCGCTGGAAAACCTGACTGCCGCACAACGCGCCTGAGGAGCCCGAGATGCAAAAACTGACCCGTGACGAAATGGCCCAGCGCGTGGCCCGCGATATTCCCGAAGGCGCTTACGTCAACCTCGGCATCGGCCTGCCGACCCGCATTGCCAATTACCTGCCTGCCGACAAAGAAGTGTTCCTGCACAGCGAAAACGGCCTGTTGGGGATGGGGCCGAAACCACAGCCCGGGGAAGAAGATCCCGAGCTGATCAATGCCGGTAAAGAGTATGTCACCCTCCTGCAGGGCGGCTGCTATTTCCACCACGGCGACTCCTTCGCCATGATGCGCGGCGGCCATCTCGATATCTGCGTGCTGGGGGCCTATCAGGTTTCCGCCAGCGGCGACCTCGCCAACTGGAGTACCGGTGCGCCGGATGCGATCCCGGCCGTTGGCGGGGCGATGGATCTGGCCATCGGCGCCCGTCAGGTGTTCGTGATGATGGACCACCTGACCCGTGACGGCGAGTGCAAGCTGGTGGCGCAGTGCAGCTACCCGCTGACCGGCGTCGGCTGCGTCAGCCGGATCTATACCGACCTGGCGGTGATCGACATCACCGACCGCGGCCCGGTGGTACGTGAAATCTTTAACGGTCTCTCTTTTGAAGAGCTGCAGCGCATCACTCCGGTGGCGCTGACCTTTGAACAACTGGCGGAAAGCGCGTAAGGAACCTATGATGAATCAGGCATTTATCTGTGATGCGGTACGTACACCCTTTGGCCGTTTCGGTGGTACCCTGGCGACGATGCGCGCCGACGACCTCGCGGCGCTGCCATTAAAAGCCCTGCTGGAGCGTAACCCGGGACTGGATCCCTCGCGCATTGACGATGTGATCTTTGGCTGCGCCAACCAGGCCGGGGAAGATAACCGCAACGTGGCGCGGATGGCGCTGCTGCTGGCCGGGCTGCCGGAGAGCGTGCCCGGGAGCACCATCAACCGCCTGTGCGGTTCCAGCCTCGATGCGATCGGCGTCGCGGCGCGGGCGATTAAAAGCGGCGAGACGCAGCTGATGATCGCTGGCGGCGTGGAGAGCATGTCCCGCGCGCCGTTTGTGATGGGGAAAGCAGAGAGCGCCTTTAGCCGCAGCATGCAGATGGAGGATACCACCATCGGCTGGCGCTTTATTAACCCGCAGATGAAAGCCCTGTACGGCGTGCATTCCATGCCGGAGACGGCGGAAAACGTCGCCGATGAGTTTGCCATTTCCCGTGCCGATCAGGACGCGTTCGCCTTACGCAGTCAACTACGTACCGCCGCGGCGCAGGAGGCGGGGCGGTTCGCCGATGAGCTGATTGCCGTCCAGGTGCCGCAGCGCAAAGGCGAGCCGCTGCTGTTTAGCCGCGATGAGCACCCGCGCAGTACCTCGCTGGAGGCGCTGGCTAAACTGCGCGGCGTGGTGCGCGCCGACGGCAGCGTCACCGCCGGTAACGCCTCCGGCGTTAACGATGGCGCCTGTGCGCTGCTGCTGGCCAGCGAGACGGCGCTGGCGGCTCACGATCTTCAACCGCTGGCCCGGGTGGTCGGCGTGGCGACGGCGGGTGTTGCGCCGCGGATCATGGGCTTTGGCCCGGCGCCCGCGGTGCGTAAGGTGCTGGCGCAGACCGGCCTGACATTAGCCCAGATGGATGTCATCGAACTGAATGAAGCCTTCGCCGCTCAGGCGCTGGCGGTGACCCGTGATCTGGGCTTACCGGATGATGCCGCCCACGTGAACCCTAACGGCGGGGCGATCGCGCTGGGCCACCCGCTCGGTGCCTCCGGCGGCCGGCTGGCGATGACCGCGGCTTATCAGCTGAAACGGACCGGCGGCCGCTACGCCCTGTGCACCATGTGCATCGGCGTCGGACAGGGGATCGCCCTGATTATTGAACGTGTTTAAGGAGCCAGAATGAGTTTGTTGACCCCAATGCTGCGCAGCAGTCCGCTGACCGACTGGTTCAGCGACGCGCAGCGGGTGCAGGGCATGCTGGATTTTGAAGCGGCGCTGGCGCAGGCGCAGGCCGTCTGCGGGATGGTGCCGCCGGAAGCGGTCGGGCCGATTGTCGCGGCCTGCCGCCACGAGACCATCGATTTTGCCGCGCTGGGCGAGGCGGCGGTGGGGGCCGGTAACCTGGCGATCCCGCTGGTGAAACAGCTGACGGTACAGGTAAAAGCGCGAGATCCCGAGGCTGCGCGCTACGTCCACTGGGGAGCCACCAGTCAGGACGCCATCGACACCGGACTGGTGCTCCAGCTGCGCGGGGCGCTGGATGCCGCTGAGACCTTGCTTGAGCAGCTGTTGGCTGCCCTGGCTCTCCAGGCGGATCGTTATCGCGATACTGTCATGCCGGGTCGGACCTGGATGCAGCATGCGCTGCCGGTGACCTTTGGCCTGAAGCTGGCGGGCACCCTCGACGCGCTCCTGCGCTGGCAGCAGCGGCTGCGCGAGATGCGTCCGCGGCTGCTGGTGCTGCAGTTTGGCGGCGCCGCGGGCACTCTGGACGCGCTAAAAGAGAAAGGGCCGGCGGTTGGCCAGGCGCTGGCGCAGATCCTCGGTCTGTCGCTGCCGGATACCCCGTGGCACAGCCAGCGCGATCGGCTGCTGGAGGCGGGCGCCTGGTTTGCCGGTGTCTGCGGTACCCTGGGGAAATTCGCTAACGACTTCTCCCTGCTGATGCAGACCGAAGTGGCTGAGGTCGGCGAGCCGGTGGCGGAAGGCCGCGGCGGCTCATCGACGATGCCGCATAAGCGCAATCCGGTGGCCTGCGCGGCGATCCTGACCGCCGCCCAGCGTACGCCGGGGCTGATGGCGACCCTCTACGCCAGCCAGCTCCAGCAGCACGAGCGGGCGCTGGGCGGCTGGCAGGCGGAGTGGGAGACGCTGCCGGATCTGATTACTCTGGTGGGCGGGGCGCTGGCGCAAAGTGAAGCGCTGGTGCGCGATATGCAGGTCTTCCCGCAGAAAATGCGTGCCGATCTCGATATCACCCACGGGCTGATCATGGCCGAGGCGGTGACCCTGGCGCTGGCGGAATTCATCGGCAAAGCCGAGGCGCATCATCATATCGAGGCGCTGTGCCGTCAGGCGCTGGACCGTCACTCTCCGCTGGTCGATCTGCTCGCGGCTGACCCACAGGTCAGTCAGTATCTCTCTCGTGAACGCTTAACCACGCTGCTGGACCCGGCAACGGCGACCGGCAGCGCCGAACGCTTTGTGCGCCAGGTGCTGGCGCGTTATCAGGAGCAACGTGATGAATCTTGATTATCAACTCGACGGGCCGGAGGGCGCGCCGGTTATCGTCCTCTCCAACTCGCTGGGCACCACCCGGGCGATGTGGCAGCCGCAGATCGAGGCGTTAACCGCCCATTTTCGGGTGCTGCGCTATGACACCCACGGTCACGGTAATACAACGAAAAATGGCAAAGTGACCCTCGCCCAACTGGGGGAAGATGTGATTGCGCTGCTCGATCACCTGAATATCGACCGCGCCTGGTTCTGCGGGATCTCGATGGGCGGTCTGACCGGCCTGTGGCTGGGACGCTTTGCGCCAGAACGTTTTTATGGTCTGGCCGTTGCCAACACCGCGGCGCGCATTGGCGATCAGGCCAGCTGGCTGTCGCGGGCGCGGGCGGTACGCCAGGAGGGAATGGCGGTGGTGGCCGCCGGGGCGGCGGATCGCTGGTTCACTCATGCGTTTCGCCAGAAGGCGCCGGAGGTGGTGGAGGCGCTATGCCACCAGTTAACCCATACCGACGTCGAAGGCTATGCCGCCTGCTGCGAGGCGCTGGCCGCCGCCGACCTGCGGGGCGAAGTGGGGCAGATCCCGCTGCCGACATTAATTATCGCCGGTGAAAGTGACCCTGTCACTACGGTCAGTGACGCCAGTTTCCTGCAGCAGCAGATCCCCGCTTCCCAGGTGGTGGTGCTGGCGGCATCGCATCTGTCAAACATTGAGGCGCCGAAAAGCTTTACTTCGGCGCTGCTAAGCTTTTTCCAGGGGGAACGCCATGGAGGATAAACAGCGCTATCAGGACGGAATGACGGTACGGCGCAAAGTATTGGGCGACGCCCACGTCGACCGTACCCTGCAGCATCTGACGCCGTTGAATGACGAGTTTCAGGACTTTATCACCCGCTACGCCTGGGGTGAGACCTGGACCCGTCCGGGGCTCGACCACCACACCCGCAGCATGATCACCATTGCCATGCTGATTGCTCTCAATCGCGAGGCGGAGCTGAAGATGCATCTGCGCGCGTCGTTTAACAACGGGGTCACCCGCGATGAGCTGAAAGAGTTGATCATGCACTCTGCGCTGTACTGTGGGCTGCCGGCGGCGAATGCCACGATGCATCTGGCGCAGCAGGTGTTTGACGACATCGACGCCGCGCAGGGTTGAGTCGTCGTCCGAGTCGGATTGCCCGGCAGTCGTTGTAGGCCGGGTAAGGCGCAGCCGCCACCCGGCGAAATAACGGCACAACCGGAAATGTCCCTGTTCGCACTATGTTTGGCAGGGCTACAACTTCTATGTTAATTCCGGGCAGATTGCGCTCCCGGTTGATCTTCTGCGTTATGTCTCTTATGGCGCAGGGAGCGCACAGGGGGCGGCCAGTCGCCGCCGCCCCCTGTACCCCCGGGCTCCGGCCAGCAAAATCGCCACTGCGTGGTGCCTTCGACTTATCCCTGCAGGCTGCGGGTCGGGCCGAGGCAGCGT